>JAESFG010000297.1_pt1 | contig 96163 bp, 84 predicted proteins | sample 9269371 | NCBI WGS metagenome assembly JAESFG01 (sample SAMN14506227, study PRJNA617093) | algae metagenome | isolation source: Aetokthonos hydrillicola CCALA 1050 (B3-Florida) and co-occurring... | place: USA: South Carolina | collected 2013-01-01
TACCCGTATCAAAAGACTTACCCGAAAAACCATTTGTTTTTCTAAATCTATTCTCGTTCATGATAGAGTAATTGCTCTTTTTATCAATCACTTTTTCTTTAATATTCAACACTTTTAATACACTACCCTTTATTTCAATTTGAAGAAATAGAAATACATACTCAAAGAATTATGGATGCTCTTTGTAAATCTCCTTCTCTTGATACCGTAAAAATATCTTTAATAAGCAATATTTACAATTCGATCCGCCCTGAATATACTATAGGAATATTTTTAAGAAAAGATTCAATAAACGATCCAATGAGAGAATTTATTTCTGATAAAATTGCCGACTTGTTGAAAGAATTTTCCGTAAATAAAACACCCTTAATTGAGAGCTTTTTTTTTAGGTGATTACAAAAAAATACTATCTGATATCAAGCCAAATAATTTACTAAATTTACGTACCAATTTATACATAATTAATAAAATCTATAATTTAGGAATAAATGATAAAGATAAAATACGTTTTTTAGTTTATTATCTGAGTAGTGGAGAAAAAAATATAGTTACCTTATTAAAATTTATAGCTTACCCAGGCAAAAATTACCCTCAATTAGGCAACTTATCTTTGGAAGAAAAGAAAAGAGTATTAGAGACTTTTAATCGAATATGGAAAGAAACAAAAGGACTAGATCAAGTTCAGGAAGATATTGCTAAACAAGTCAATAAAATTTTTGAGTCATTATCCGATATTGAAGCAACCCAAGTTAAAGATTTGATGCGTACTCATTTGAAAAACTTTAAAGATCTACCTCACCTCAAACAACAAGAAAGTTTACTGCAAGCTAAATACGATAAAGTCGATGGAATTTTAACCAATATTATGGCAATTTTGAAAGTGAGTGGGAATATTTTGGTTATTCATTTCATATTTTGGTTTCTACTTATTTGTTTCTATTCAAAAATCACATGGGTTCAATCTCTTTTTTTTTGGAACAAAGATATTAGAGATTGGGGTGGTTTATGGTATGTGACATTTCTATTGACTTACATTCCTTTCTTAAGAAGAATAATTTTAGCTCCTTTTAAAGAAAATTTTTTGTCAGATGCCAATATAGACAACTTTAATGAGCAATTATATTTCAAAGACTCTCCTATACAAGACGAAGATAATAAAACCCTTGTTGATATAATGTTTCTTGAATCACTGAAAGGTCATAAAGTATTAAGAGGAGAATCAGGCTTGGGAAAAACCATGTTTTTGAGGCATGTCCTGAAGAAAACCAACAGAATATCCGTTTTTCTAACCGCAGATAAATGTAAAGATGGTGTGGAGAAAGCAGTTCAGGATAAAGTATTAGGCATTGCACAAGACAGTAACTTTCTCAATTCTTTAATCTACAACAGTGCTATTGATATCTATATAGATGGTATCAACGAAGTCAGTCCTGAAACAAGAGCCACTATCAATGCATTTATCAATAAATACAGAACAACCAACTGCTTTCTGACCACTCAACCTATAGATTGGAATATTCCAAAGCATGTAAAAGTCTTCGACCTGATGCCTTTGCCTGAAGATAAAATCAGAGATTATCTTAATTCGAGATATTCCATATACGAACCCAAAGATTCTGTATCAATTTCTGAATACAATAAATGGATTGATAACTATTTAAATAAGACCATAGGTAACACAATTCCTAAAATTGAAAGAGAAGGCAATATTAAGATTCTTTCCAATCCTTTTGATTTACGAATTGTCGGATATTTGATTTTTAACAAAAATACATCTCTTAATCTTCTCTCTTTACAGGAGGAATATTACAATCAAATGGCTTCTGATTATGAACAGACCCATCCCCAAAAAGGGAAATTTCCTTTAGCAAAATTCTCGAAGAGTGTCTATGAAATGCGGTGTAATGATGTAGTAAACTTAGACTATAAAGCATTTTATGATGAAATAAACTGTATGGGAAAGCATAAAATGGTGATAAAGCGAGAAAATAAATCTGAAACAGTTTGGTTTTTACGCCATGATAAAATCAGAGATTTCTTTCTTTATCAGATATTCAAGTCTGCTAAAGAAAAACAAACTGAACATCTATCAGACCCACGGTTCAGGGGTGTTTATTTTCTACTTGCTACACTCCTCCCTTTAGATGAAGCAAAAGCATTAAGGGATATTTTAATTGATTATGCTGCTGAAAAAAAGGACCATTCCGTATCAGATGAGTTTCATAAATTACTCAAATCACGAATAAAACCATAAAGTATCGCTGATTAGCCATTTAACTCCTTTCACGATAAAAATCCCTGAAAACCACTTTTGTAAAAATAAAGTACCTAACCGGATTTTTTGTAACTTTACTTGAAAAATCAGCCGTTCGATGACAGTTATACAGGCAATACAAACCACTTTTTTTGATACCAAAATAGAATTTCTCAAAGGCGTAGGTCCTCAGCGGGCTACCCTGCTCAACAAAGAACTCAGCATTTTTACATTCGGCGATTTAATTCAACACTATCCCTTCCGGCACGAAGACCGCAGCAAAATCTACAAAATCAGAGATTTGACCGAAGAAATGCAGTTTATACAGCTCAAAGGTAGAATCAGGGAGTTTACAAAAATGGGCGAAGGAGCAAAAAAACGACTGATTGGGCATTTTTTTGACGGAACAGGAGAAATAGAACTGGTTTGGTTTCAGGGGATTGAATGGACACTCAAAAACATCAAAGAAAGTACAGAATACCTGATTTTTGGCAAACCACAGGCTTTTAACCGTAAATTCAGTATTCCCCATCCTGAAATGGAACCTTATTCGGAAGAAGAATTTGAGAAAAGCTCTGGTTTGCAACCCGTTTACAACCTCACCACTACCCTTCCCAAAAAAGGTGTTACCAGCAAAGCACTTGGCAAAATGATAAAACAAGTGCTTGACCTGTCGGGAACTCACATTCGTGAAACCTTGCCGGAGTATGTGCTGGAAGAGAAAGAACTGATGTCTAAGGCACAGGCTATGCAGCTTATTCACTTTCCGAAAGACTTTACAGAACTCGATTTGGCAAGAAAACGCCTGAAATTTGAAGAGCTTTTTTATACCCAAATCAAACTGCTAAAAAGCAAAATAGGTAAGAAAATCCAATACAAAGGGCTGGTTTTTAGTCAGATACCCAGTGTAAAAGAATTTTATGAAAATCATTTGCCGTTTGACCTCACCAATGCCCAGAAAAAAGTAATCAGACAGATTTATGAAGATTTTAAATCAGGCAGGCAAATGAACCGGCTTTTGCAGGGAGATGTAGGCAGTGGCAAAACGATTGTGGCTTTTATTGTGATGCTGATGGCTCTGGACAATGATGCACAGGCTTGTCTGATGGCTCCGACGGAGATTTTGGCTGACCAGCATTACCATAATCTGAAAGAGTTTGCTGATATGATGAACATTCGGATTGGCAAACTGACTGGCTCTACCCGTACCAAAACCCGTCGTGAAATTCATGAAGAACTGCTGAGTGGTGATTTAAGAATTATTATTGGTACACATGCCTTGCTCGAAGATGTGGTACAGTTTAAAAACCTGGGGCTTTGCGTAATCGACGAACAGCATCGTTTTGGGGTAGCCCAGCGAGCCAAACTCTGGAACAAAAACAATGATGTTTACCCACATGTGTTGGTTATGACGGCTACGCCAATTCCCCGGACGCTGGCAATGGCTGTCTATGGTGATTTGGACATTTCGGTGATAGATGAGCTACCTCCCAGACGTAAGCCTATCAAAACAGTTCACCGCTACGATACCCACCGCTTGCAGGTTTTTGGGTTTTTGCGTGAAGAAATCAAAAAAGGCAGACAGGTTTACATTGTGTATCCATTGATTGAAGAATCAGAAGGTCGTGACTGGAAAAACCTGCTGGATGGCTACGAAAGTGTGTGCCGGTATTTTCCGGAATACCACGTCAGCATTGTACATGGCAAAATGCACCCGCATGACAAAGAGTTTGAAATGCAGCGTTTTGTAAAAAAAGAAACCCAGATTATGGTGGCAACTACTGTAATTGAAGTAGGTGTAAATGTACCCAATGCTTCGGTGATGCTCATAGAAAATGCCGAACGGTTTGGACTGGCTCAGTTACACCAGTTGCGTGGCAGGGTGGGTCGTGGGGCAGAGCAAAGCTATTGTATCCTGATGACCGGACATAAAATTACTTCAGAGGGCAGAGTACGGATAGAAACAATGGTGAGAACCAACGATGGGTTTGAAATAGCAGATGTTGATTTGAAACAGCGGGGACCTGGCGACCTTGCCGGAACCCAGCAAAGTGGCTTGCTCGATTTATTGATTGCCGATTTGGCTAAAGATGGTGAAATATTGACAGAAGCCCGCCAGGTAGCCGAAAAACTCCTGGAAGAAGACCCTGAACTGGTTTTGCCTCAAAACAAAAACATTCGGGAACATATCTTATCCCTCAAAAAAAACGAAACGAACTGGAGTAAGATTAGTTGAGATTTTCTTTCATTTCAATTGAGAAATTTAAAGTCAAACACCCACTTTCTTTTCTTTTGCTTGTCCAAAATAAAAGAAACAAAAGAAAAAGACAGCAACGGTAAAGACAAACCCAAACCTTTAGGTCTCTTAATATTTCCTCAATGATTTCGGGTTTGTCCACACTACCGTTGCATCCTTATCCAACAAATAATTATCATGCTTCTATCTCCGAAACAACATCTTAAATCGTAGTTATTTTACTAAAAAAATAAAACTTTTTTTAGATAACATTTTATTTTTTTAAGGATTTTTTTTTGAATTAATAGTTTTCTTATTTATTTGCTCTCTTTCAAATCTTTCTAAAATTTTCCACGAACACAAATCAATCATTTATGGACTTTAAAGACCAAATACGGCAGCTTGGAGACCGTGTTGCTAAACTCAAAGATTCAATTCAAACAGAAGAAGCAACTAAAACAGCTTTTATTATGCCTTTTATTCAGTATTTAGGGTATGATATATTTAATCCTTTTGAGGTGGTACCTGAATTTGTTGCTGATATTGGAGTGAAGAAAGGTGAAAAGGTAGATTATGCCATTGTAAAAGATAATCAGCCAACAATACTCATAGAGTGTAAGCACCATGCTGCAAATCTTAGCATTCATCACGATAGTCAGTTACTTAGATATTTTCATGTTTCAAAGGCTAAATTTGCAATTTTGACTAATGGGATAAAATACAAGTTTTATACAGACTTGATGGAGCCGAATAAAATGGATGAAAAGCCTTTTTTTGAATTTGAAATAAATGAAATAAAAGACCAGCAAATAGATGAATTAAAGAAATTTCATAAGTCTGTTTTTGATATACAGAACATAGTTAATACTGCAAGTGAACTTAAATATACCAATGAAATAAAATCAATACTAAACAATGAACTAAAAAGTCCAAGTGAAGCATTTATTAGATTTTTTGTAACGCAAGTCTATACTGGCAGAGTTACAGATAAAATCATGTTTCAGTTCTCTGATTTGGTAAAAAAGTCTATTAATCAAGTTATTAGTGATATGATTACTGATAGACTAAAATCAGCTTTAGACAAGGAAAAAGAGGTAGCAGCCCAAACAGAGCAAGTTTCTGAGACGATTCAAACAGATTCAAAAGAAACCAAAATAGAAACGACACCTGAGGAAATGGAGTCATATTTTATTGTAAAATCTATACTCAGACAAAAAATAGATTCTTCCCGAATATATTACAGAGATGCACAATCTTACTTTTCTATTATTCTTGATGATAATAACCGGAAAGTTATATGTAGGTTATATTTAAATGGTAATAAAAAATCCTTAGGTGTTTTTGATGAAGCAAAAAGAGAGGTTAAACACGAGGTTTTTTCACTTGATGATATATTTAAATATAGTGAGCAGCTTATCGCCACAACTGAAACTTATGAGAAGCTAAAAGGCTAGTTTTTTGTTATTGTTTTAATCGAAATTCCGCCTGTTTAAGCAAAGCGAGTTTCGGAATTTCTTGATTTTCTTTTGTTACTTTTCTTGTATCAAGACAAGAAAAGTAATAGACCGTACCGAAAATTTGCTTTTATTAACTCATATAATAAAACTCTCTGAATTGACTTTAAAAAATCAGAGAGTTTTTTTATAAGATTTCTCACATTATAGTGCTGTTCTCAGAAAAGCCAGTGTTTCACTGGAAAAAATCTTTTCCTGAAATTCAAATTCTTTTTTGTTTTCGCCACGGGCAACAATGGCTTTCCAGATAAAATCTTTACCCAAATCAGCCTGATTTTCTTTAAACTGCGATAAATCTTTCAAAAAGCCAAGATGCTTAGCCGGAATCATATCTGCACCTATCGCATTCTTGAGGGCATTCTTTGTATTTTCCCTGAAATTCCCACTAATACACTCATCAGACAAATAACCCAATTCAGCAAGATTCATCTGCAAAAATTTAACAGCATTGCTTTGTGTGCCTTCTTTCAGCACCTCTGCACTCATCGTAAAATCCTTGAAATTAACTTCAATTTCGGGAGCCACATCAATCAGGTGATTAACTGTTAAAGTAAAGGCATTCAAACCTTCTTTAATAATATTTTTGATTTCAGACATTTTGTTAAGATTTATGTTTTTAATGATTTATAACCCATCAAAGTAACCTTTACAGCCCATCCCCCTATTTCAAAAACTTTTTTTCAAGAGAAAAAGTTACATTTGGATATATTTATTTCAAAACCAACCTAATAATATGAAAAACCCCAATATTGGTCTGGACGAAAAGAGCAGATTTGGCTCTGCTGAAATCCTGAATAAGTTACTTTCTGATGAATTTCTGCTTTATACCAAAACCCGAAACTATCACTGGAATGTAACCGGACCCCGTTTTAATGATTTGCATAAGTTTTTTGAAAGCCAATATGAACAGCTTGATGAAATAATGGATGCCGTGGCAGAACGGGTAAGAATGTTGGGTTTTTATTCATTTGGAAGTATGCACCAGTTTATTAAATTTTCACGGCTTGAGGAACCTGTTGGTGATATTCCTGATGACAATGGCATGTTGCTCAGTCTTCTTAACGACCACGAAACCATTATCAGAGCTATAAGAGAAGATTTGGAGAAAGATGATAAAGTTTTTCATGATGCCGGTACGGTAGATTTTGTAACCGGCATTATGCAAGACCACGAAAAAATGGCTTGGATGCTACGGTCGTATCTTTCCTGAATTATAAAGTTAAATTGTTTTATGGTTTTATTGTTAAATCAGGTTGAACGCATTATCGAAACATTTACAAGGTTTTTCAGGAACTAGTAAAATTTTCTATGGGAGGCTTTTCGTAACTCACTGATAAATCTTCTTGATAGATTGATTTTCATGAGAGAACCCAAATAAAATTCTATAATGCGTTCAACCTGTTGTTAAATGGCTAATTGGTTAACAATATATCAATAAAACAATTTAACAATTTATTTGAGCTTCACGAAAGTAGCCCCGTAGCCAAATTTTTCTTTTCTGGCATCCTGAAAAAAAGCAATTTGCTTGTTTTTGCTTAATCTTTTGTGAATCTCATTCTTAAGAATACCATTACCTACGCCATGAATAAAAGTAATTTCAGGCAAGCCTGCTACGATGGCATTATCCAGTTGTTTTTCAAAGGTTTCTAACTGAATATTCAGAATTTCAGCATTGCTTAACTTTGAAAAATTATTGCTCAGTTGCTCAATATGTAAATCTACTTCTCTGGAAACCACACCCTTTTTTTCCTGTACTATTTCACTACCTTGTTTTTCTTCCCCAAACATTTTTTCGATAATTTCTTTGGGTTCAATTTTTACATTATCACTATCCAGCTGAAATACAAAAGCATCTCCACCTAATATCGGTGCCTGGGCTTTGTTTTTGAAAAAAGTATTTGCCCTGAAACGTATTTTTCTGACAAAAGGCTCTTTTACAGCAATATAACCAGCCTTAAAATACAATACCTGTATCAAATAAGCACCCCACTTTTCAAAATTTTGAATAGATACGTCTTGAATTTTGACTTCACTGCGAGCTTTCAGCAAGCCTGCCTGCAAACCTGTGTTATTATTTCCTTCTTCCTGAAAAAGAGCAAAACTCAAATCAAATTCAGTATTATTGATAAAATGAAGGCTCAGCCGCTGGTCATTGATTTGCACAAATGCCATAAAAATACCTTTGTCTGCAAAAACTCCGGATTGGGGCGTAACAGCATTTTTTGCCTGCACTTTAGGAGCATTTTTAAAAATAATACTCTCTTCGGCAGCTACTACAACAATCTCAGAACGTAAAACCGGCAGGCTAAATCCATCTTCAATCTCGACTTCTATCGTTTTTTCATTAATAAATTTACGTATTATACCCTCTTCTTTGCTTCTAAGCAATCTCACTCTGTCTCCTATATTCATAATTGTATTTTTTATTTATTAGAACCCTCAGGGCATTACTTTTCGTTCATTTTCAAAAATTTGCCTGAGTTTGTAGAATAAAAAAAGCCCTCTTTTGGGCTTTTAGTCCTTAGTCAATGCAAAGATAATGCTTATGGCTCAATTTTTTTACAAAACCCAATTGCTCGCGATAGGAGTAAATAAGCGAAAATTAATTGAGTTTTGAAAAGGCTTGCCTTATAGGTAAGCTTTTTCTTTCATTGATACAGGAAAGATAAAAAGTACAGGAAAGCAAACTATTTCATAAAACATATTTGTTAGCGTAATAAGTACAATAATAAACAAAGGTTCATATTGATTTTCCTATATGAAGATTGTAATATTGTGCCGTGAAAATTTCTGCGAAAGCACTTACATCTAACATTTTTTAAAAAATTATGGCAAAAATTAAAGTAGGTATCAACGGCTTTGGTCGTATCGGACGCCTCGTTTTCCGGGCAATTGTTCAGGAGCATCCTGAAATTGAAATCGTAGGTATCAACGATCTGATTGATGTAGACTATATGGCATATATGCTTAAATATGACTCTACACATGGAATTTTTAAGGGTGATGTGAAAGTAGAAAACGGACAGTTGGTAGTAAATGGTCAGAAAATCCGGGTAACTGCTGAAAAAGACCCTGCAAACCTGAAATGGAATGAAATAGCTGCTGAGTATATTGTAGAATCTACAGGTTTATTTCTTGACAAAGAAAAAGCTGGTAGTCACCTAAAAGCTGGTGCTAAAAAAGTAGTTATTTCAGCCCCTGCCAAAGATGATACCCCTACTTTTGTAATGGGCGTAAACAACAAGACTTATAAAACAGATATGGATATTGTATCTAATGCGTCTTGTACTACAAACTGTCTTGCTCCTTTGGCTAAAGTTTTGCACGATAAATTTGGAATTGAAGAAGGATTGATGACTACAGTACATGCTGTAACAGCTACTCAAAAAACCGTTGATGGTCCATCAGCCAAAGACTGGAGAGGTGGAAGAGGTGGTTATCAAAATATTATCCCATCTTCAACTGGTGCTGCTAAAGCCGTAGGGTTGGTAATTCCAGAGCTGAAAGGCAAACTAACCGGTATGTCGTTCCGTGTTCCGGTAGCTGACGTATCTGTTGTGGATCTGACAGCTCGCCTGAAAACTGCTACAACTTATGAAGAAATCAAAGCTGAAATGAAACGTGCTTCTGAGCAAGAACTGAAAGGTATTTTGGGTTATACTGAAGATGATGTAGTTTCTTCTGATTTTATCGGTGATTCTCGTACTTCTATCTTTGATGCAGGTGCTGGTATTATGCTTAGCCCGACTTTCGTAAAAGTTGTTTCATGGTATGACAACGAGTGGGGTTATTCTAACAAATTAGCTGACCTGATTGAATACATCGGTAGTTTATAATATTTAGATTGATTTGAAAGAAAGTGCCGGGAATATATATTTTCGGCACTTTTTTATGCTATTGATTTATTTTGTTACAACTTGCCCGTACTAATTCCAAATATTTTAATAAAATTACCCCAATGCGACTGGCTGACTTTCTTGTACAGATTTTCCTGATAGTTCCTTGTATGCTTTTAGCAATATTTTCTGAGTGGGGGTGGTCGTTGATATTGCTTTTCTTTACAGGCATCTGGCAACTAATCAGTGCTTTTGCAAATATCATAAGCATTGCAAATACCGAGGAACGACCTTATTTTTTACATCTTAAAATATATTGGTTCGTAATTCTCTTTATCTTTCTGGGTATTTGCATTTTTGAAATGAAAGATAGCAATACAGGAATTTACAAGTTTCTACTGGGATTATCAGGAGCAGTTGCTTTTTACTATCTCTGGATTTGCTGGAAACTGGCAATTTTAGAAACAGAACAGGAGAATAAAGAAAAATCACACTAAAAAAACCACCGACTACTCTGCAACCCATATTTCTGAAAATGAAAAAGTATTTTTAAAATTAACTGAAAATCAGGAATATTGTGTATCTTAACTAAGACTCAGATGAGAAAAGCAGATTTTTTGATTCAGGCTGTTTATGTACTAATAATGCTAGGATTACTGGTAGCACGTTCTTTTGAAAATGAGACCAATGCTTTTCTGTTAATCGGACTACTTTTTCTGGGAATCTGGCAACTGTTAAGTGCTCTTATCAACACAATTGTTGCTTTTTTGAGAAAGGAACATGAGAGTATGAAACTGCTAAGAATTTACTGGATTTTAGTCATTTCGGCAGGTATATTTTTTGGGCTTGCTATTACATTTACCCGTGAAAGAGTTTTTATAGACCCATTCCGGCTGCTAATGAATTTTTCGGGCATTATAGCCCTGTATTATTTAGGTATCTGTTACAAAAGGGCATTTCCTGGCAAAAAATAAGTCATCTTATCCATTTCAAGTATATTTATAGTATACAATTACAATTCTGTTTTAAGGTATAGAAAATTGGTGTTTTTAATAAACCACCTTTCACACAAATCAATTCAGCTACTTTTCTGTAACTCACCCATGCTACTTCGCAAAACACTTTTCTGGAGCATTATTCTGATTTCCTTTTCATTAAGTGCATGTAAAGATTCAAGACAAAAGCCACCTGTTATAAAAAACGGGATACTGGATTTACGAAGCTGGGACTTTGAAAAAGCTGGAAATGTTCGTCTTGATGGTAACTGGCAATTTTTCTGGAAACAACTTTATACCCTGTCATCTGTCAAAAATGGTGAAATAAAACCCTCCTTTTTATATGTTCCTGATGGATGGAATCAGCTCAACAAAGATAAATCTGCATGGGAACAAGGAGATGGATATGGCACTTATTATTTGCAGATATTGCTAAATAATAAGCATAAAAAGCTGGGATTATATACTCCTATGGTCTCCACTGCTATGAATGTTATTGTTAATGATAGTCTTATCTATAGTGCCGGAACTGTAGGAACTTCCTCAAAATCCTCTGTACCTGGTTATAATCCAAGAGCTTTTCTTGTTACACCTGCAACAGATACCTTACACTTGATTTTACAAATTTCAAACTTTCACTACCGAAAAGGTGGAGCCTGGGATACCTTTGTGATTGGAAACTCAGAATCTATTTTGAAAAATGAAGTTTTCAATCTTATACAAACTTTTTTTCTGGTTGGGGGACTCTTGCTGATATTTCTGTATTTTCTGATTATTTCACTTATTATCCAGAACGATTTTTCAATAATTTTCTTTAGCCTGTTCTGTTTAACAACAGCACTCCTATTGCTTTGTTCAGACCGGTATCACATCCAGCTTTTTATTCATCCTGAGTGGATCTGGCTGGTTCGTATTGAAGCAATATCCAATTTCGTTTTGTTACCCTCATTTACCGGATTTGTATATTTTTCTTTCATCCGTCAAATCCCCCTATGGTTCTTTCGTATAGTGCTCACCATCAGCAGCATATTCATCTTCATCACACTGGTTACGTCCGTAAAATTATTTTCTTATCTGGTAGTACCTTTTGAGGTTTTCACAATTTTAGCATTTACGTGTATTTTTTATTTTTTTCTAAAAAGCCTGAAAGCCAGAGAGCAAAATGCAGGTATGTTTTTCGCAGGCTTTGTATGTTTGCTTGCTACCATTATCAATGATATTTTATATCTTAACAATATTTTGCTCACAGGCAGAATATTATTCTTAGGCATCTGCTTATTTATCCTGATTCTGGCAGTTATGCTAGCCCGGAGGCTGTCAAGGGCATTTTTAGCACTTGAAGAAAATAACAAACAACTCAGCGAAAAAAATCAGGAAATAGCACATAAAAATGAAGAGCTTACCAAACTTAACGAAGAACTGGATGCTTTTGTGTATCGTACTTCTCATGACTTACGTTCTCCAATCACATCGGTGATTGGTTTACTTGAAATAGCCAAATACGAACAAGATTACGTCCAGTTACATGAATATTTTGATATGGGTAAGAAATCTCTCAGAAGAATGGATGGTCTAATCAGTGATATTATCAGTTATGCTAAAAACTCACGTGTTGATGTTGAGTATGAAAAAATTGATTTTGCTGAACTATCTGAAGAAATCTTTGCCAACTTTGCCTTTCTTGAAAATTCTACTCTTATAGACAAAAAATGTATCGTTGAAGGAAATCCAGATTTTTATAGCGACAAAAGACGGATTACTTTTATCCTTAATAACCTGGTTTCCAATGCCATCAAATATCATGACATCCAAAAAGCTTATCCATTCATACATATTTACATCAAGCAAATCCACAATCAATTGTGTATGGAAATCAAAGACAATGGACAGGGCATCTCCAAAGAGCATCTGAATAATATTTTTCAGATGTTTTACAGAGCTACTACTGATTCTATCGGAGCCGGGTTGGGTTTGTATATTGTAAGAGAAACAGTAAACAAATTGCAGGGGACTATTCAGGTAGATTCAGTGCTACATGAAGGCACTGTATTCCAGCTAACACTCCCCAATATGTATGACTCCGCAGACAATGAGGCTGGCAAAAATTGAATTTCTCTCCTCTAAATTGTTACTTTTGCAGAAAGTTCCGTTTAGCAATATTCCGCTATTTTAAAATCGGTTCTTTATTCAGAAACCAAAACTTTAAAACATATAACTATGCCCGGATTAGAATTTTTCGGAGAAGAAGAACGCCAGGAAGTGCTTGATGTGCTGAATACTGGTGTGATGTTTCGTTATAATCATGATGCTGAACGTCAGGGACACTGGAAAGCCCTTGAATTTGAGAAATCAGTTGCTGACTTTGTAGGAGCAAAATATGCCCATAGTGTATCAAGCGGAAGCACGGCTGTTGCTACTGCTCTGGCAGCCTGTGGTGTAGGTTATAATGACGAGGTAATTGTCCCCCCCTTCACTTATATAGCTACCATTGAGGCAGTATTATGGGTGGGAGCTATTCCTGTTTTTGCAGAAATAGATGAAACACTTAATCTTTCTCCTGAAGGCATCAAGGCTTGCATTACATCTAAAACCAAAGCCGTTTTGCTGGTACAGATGTGTGGAGCTATGGCAAAAATGAAGGAAATAGTAAAAGTTTGTCAGGAAAACAATGTCATGCTGATTGAAGATTCAGCTCAGGCATTAGGTGCCAGTTATAAAGGCAAATTTGCAGGACTTTGGGGAAGAATGGGCTGCTACTCATTTGACTTTTTCAAAATTACTACCTGTGGAGAAGGTGGAGTAGTGGTTACCAATGACAAACAATTGTATCACAATGCTGATATGTTTTCTGACCACGGACACGACCATGTTGGTAATAATCGTGGTGCCGAAAAACATCCTGTCTTGGGTATAAATTTTCGTATCGGGGAGTTTAATGCTGCTGTAGGTCTGGCTCAGATGCGAAAAATCAAAAAATTCATTGAAATTCAGCGTAAAAACAAAGCCATTCTCGTAGAAATACTTGGCAAATTCTCGTTCATACAATTCCGTGAGATGACTGACGAAGCTGGTGATTCTGCTACTTTTCTTTCATTTTTCCTTCCTGATGAGGCTACTACCCGGCTGGCAGTTGATGAAATGAAAGCTCAGGGACTGGATGCTTTTCAATACTGGTATGACAATAATTACCACTATATTAAGAACTGGGATCATTTTACAGGACTAAAAACCCTGAATCCAATGCCCATCCAAACACAGGAACGCTGGCAGGATTGGTCTAAAATTCAGTCTTACGTTCCAAAGTCTGACAATCTCATTTCAAGATTGATTTCATTACAGGTAAAAATAGGCTGGACAGACGAACAACTGACAGAACGCTGTGAAAAATTAGCAAAAGTGATGGAAAGTGTAGGAAAAAAGATTTCAGTTACGGTCTAAATCAGGTTGTACAAAATTGTTAAATGAGTGAATAGATACTGAACTCAACATTTAACAATGTACAAATCTTTGAGTGATAAAAAGAAAAGGTAATGTAAAGTTTACATTACCTTTTTCATTTAATACAGCCCTGAATCCTGCTGGTGTATTATTTTTCTGTACGTACAATTGTATTGTTTCCAATTATAATTCCTTTCTGAATATAGGCTAATCCCGAAAAATAGATTCTGGACTCACCAAAAGTTGATATAGTAATTTTGTCGGATGCTTTGAGCATAAAACGGCTTTCCCCAAAAGAAGTAGTATTGATTTCTTCACCTGACAGACTTTCTGCATTTACTTTATTTTCACCATAAGCATGATATTTCTGTAAATCAGCATATCCCCCATTGATAGTCAAATGATTTTCTCCATACAAAGCAACATTTAATTTTTCAGTTTGCAATCCGGCAAAATCTGCATGAGTTCTGCCATATAATTCTATTCGGAGTTTGTTATTTCTAAGTGTATCCCCACATATCAGGCTTCTGTCTCCTCTTTGCTCAATATAACTGAGGTTTACATAGGTTACATAAACAACCACTTTGGCATCTTTGTAAATGCTTTCATTATAACTATTACCATTTACATAATATTTATTTCTTTTGGGCAAGTAACGGGCATTGGTCAGGTATATACATAGCTTATTATCTTTTACCTCCACATTAATCTTATCACGTTCTACGCCACTATATTCCAGTTTTACTCCTTCTCTGTCTCCTTTAATCAATACTACATCAATATGGGGACTAGTGATAATTCCTTGATAGGAAGGCAATTCCATAGTATCTGTTTGACCAAAAGCAAGCAGCCTTGCGAAAAGAAAACAGAAAGTCAGTGCAATAAAAGTCAGGTTTTTCATAGTATAAATCATTTGATTTTTTTAACAAGACAATTTTCTCATTTCTTACCCCTACGTGAGTCAAAAAAAATTACTTTTTGTATCAATTATCTGAAAATCAAAAAATAATTCCGGGACAGGAATATTTTACTAAGTGTAATTTCCTAGAAAAATCACTTATTTCTTACATTGGTGTTTTTCATATTTCAGTGAAAGGAATATTTTTTTAATTAGTTTTGCTAAGAAGGTTACCGAAGTCACTTTTTTTCATCAATCATTATCGGCTAATCCCTCACAGATACTTCATGAAAAAAATACACAAACTTATTGTTAGTTGTATAGCAATAATAGGATTGACTGCTTGCAGCGATTTTCAAAACCTTAGCTGGCAACCCGAATTTTTTTCTCCACTGGCAAAAGGTAAGATTACCTTAGAAGATGTGGTTTCATCTGAAGAACTTAGTTACAATTTTACGGCAAATTTGCCTTTGGTAGCCCCTCCTGTTTCATCTCCTTATCCAGCATTCGGACCATTAAGTACCAATGCCAATACCCTGAATTTTAACAGTCCGGTGGTTTCTGTGCTGATAGATTCTCTTAAAATTTCAGGCAGTCTCACCAATCCTATGCCCATTTTAATAAGTCCGGGGGTAGAACTGGTTTTTCGTAAACCTGGAAATGCCACTCCTGTTTTTAAGTTTACAATCACCCAAACTATTCCTGCAAAAAGCACTATTAATTTTTCGTTTATTCAAACCAATATTGAATTAACGCCACAATTTACCTGTACTTTAGAGAATGTATCTTCCCCAGGAAGCACCACTCCGGTAAATTTTGGTAGTACTCAACCTCGTTTCCAGGTAAGTTTTCAGATGGATTTGATAAAAGTAAATTCAATTACCATACAAAATAATGTTTCTGATTATTATGAAACAACAAATGATTTTGATGCAGGAATTGATACACAAGATGATATTTCAGGGAAGCTGATATTGAATATAAAGAACTCATTTCCAATTGCATTAGGACTACAGGCATATTTATTGGACAACAACAAAAAAGTACTGGATTCTTTGTTTACTCCTATTTTTGCCATACAGTCAGGTACTCCTCAAAATCCAAAGACTGCTTCAGCTACTATCACAGCAGATAAGGTAATTAAAGATTTAAAAACAGCCAGTTTTATCAAAGTAAGAGCATATTATACAACTACAGGCAGTTCCGCTCCTGTTACAGTTACCAAAGATTCCAAACTTGATTTCCAGCTTACCGGAGACTTGAAACTTACCGTAAAACCACAATGAAAAGATTCATACTGCTTTTAAATATTCTTTTACTAACCTCCCTTTTTGTTTCAGCACAAAATGGAATTCCTTATATTTACAGTAGTCATTTTAACCAGCAAGCTTCCCGCTTTCATCCAAGTTTACTTGGTGATACTCCATATAGTGGGCAGGTTAATATTGCCAGTTTGTATGGCTGGGTTGGAACCAATGCTGTTACTTATGGAAATATTCGTTCAGTAATCGACAAATCATTGAGTAATTCGCAAGTTGATGCCATTGTAGCAGGGTTACGAGATAGAAATCATATAAGTGTAGGAGCTTATGTACCAGCTCCATTTGTCAATTTTGCTTTTAAATCACAAAAAGAAGATGAAACGGGCAAAAAAACAGAGAGATTTTCATTGAGTCTTTTTTCCGGTGCCCGAACAGAAGCCAATTTTACATTTGATAAAGTTTTGGCAGAGTTTGCCTGGAAAGGGAATAAACAGTTTGTAGGACGTAGTGTGGATGTTGGGAAGGTCTCAGCAAATGGATTTGGCATCGCAGAAGCTGGAGCTGGTTTGGCAATACCTTTTACTTTAAATGAGAAAATTACTATACGGGGAGGTATCAGATTAAAATATATCTGGGGGTTTGCCAGTGTTTATACCGAAAAAGCCTCCGGAGTACTGACCACTATCGATAATGGAACAGATTCGGAGGTAAAAGCAGAATTAGATTATAAAGCCAATATTGCAGGATTTCCGGATGACCCAAGCAATTATACAGTTTCCGGTAAGGGTTTTGGAATAGATTGGGGAGGAACTGTAATTATCAACCAGCGATTTGTTGCTACTCTTAGTATGATAGATTTAGGCAGAGTAAAATACCAGAACTATGCCAAAAATTATACACTCAATGGTACAACTTCATTCAAGGGCATTGACCTGAATGCCAGCTCTGGAGAGTCTAACCTCATAGATTCACTGGTTAATCAGTTTGCTTCGAAAGAATCAGCAGCTTCCTACAATTCTCCTCTGCCAGCCCGTGTGATTTTACAGGGGGAATACCGAATTCCCGCTGAAACGAAAAAAGGAGAAATCTATAACAAGCATACTTTTTATCTTACTTATTTTCAGGGATTACGAAATTTTGGAGCAGCTACTACTAATCCTGCTCTTAGTGCAGGTTATAGTCTCAATCTTGGTAAAATCATGAACGTCGGCACAAGTCTGGGAATAGGTGGACAAAACAGATTTGCTCTTGGGTTCTTCACTTCATTTCGTTTGGGAGGTATTACTATTGGAGCCGGCTCTGGTAATTGCCTGTATCTGTTATCTCCTAATAGTGCAACAGGTGTCGATTTAGCCTTGAATGTGGGACTGAATTTTTAAAGAATCACCTTTATTTAAGGACTGTAAAAGGTTTGTCACTGTCTTCAAAAACATACACTTTTTCAAAACCTTTTTCATGAGCCATTTGCAGGAGTTGTGCATGAGTATAAACTCTTTCCTTGTCAGGTTTTCGGGTATAGTATTCAAAACCAAATACGTTAGTTTGACAAGACTCTGGAGGCATTCCATCCAGCAAGGTCAATCCAGAGTGAGCTACAAGTTGTGTGGATTTTGACTGACACACAATAACATCAAAAGCTGGTATTTTCCAATATGGTACATATAGCATACTTTTCTTTTTCTCTGCCAAAGGTAAAGATTCTAAGCTTTCTATCTTTTTTATAAATCGGTATTTGGCATTTGTATCCAGATTGTGCTGCAGAATTTTTGCATCATACAAAGTTTCCCAATTCTTTTGAATACTCTTATAATCCCCTCCTATCCATTTTTCCAAAAAATCTGTAGCTTCAATATTAAAGTCCGTAACGCCTGTAATAGCCTTACGGGTTTTAAGATTATCTCTAAAAAGAGCATTCATCTCAAAACGAAGATTCATATAAATCAGCAAAAATACACCAACCGAAATCAATACATATCCAGTGGAAATGACAAGTCTGGGAAGTTTAAAAGAAAATGAAAAAGTAGGCAGATAAGCCAATAGCAAAGCCCCGGAAACCCACATCTGTACACCCAGAAAATATCCTGCTCCTGTGTTGCCAATCAGCAAAAACAAACTAGGCAATAATCCGGTAAGAGCTGTGATTAAAATTACTTCTACTGGAAGTGTTTGAAGATTTTTGAAAGCTACTTTTAAATTTTTGAAGTAATCATTTTTATACAAGTAGAGAAATGTAAATACATAAATCCAGATATAATACAAAACGAAAAAATCAAATGGCTTAAAATCATGTCCGACTTTATAAAAGTACAATGGATTAAATTCTCCTTCTGCTGTGTAATGTCTCCCAAAAAAATTGGTCTCCAAAGTAACGAGATAAACTCCAATAAAAGCCAAACCTGTTATTACAGCACTGAACCAGTAAATTCTTTCTCTGAATAGCTGCAATCTGAAGAACAGAAAAGCCACCAGAACTGCCATAATAAATACTGGAGCCAGACTGGATAATCCTGTCAATATGAGTAGCAACGGCAATCCCACCAACAAGAAAAGATTATTTTCCAACGCAGAAACCGTTTGCCTGTTTTGCCAGTAAACAACAGATGTTGCAATACATATGAAGAAGAATCCCAGTGATAAGGTATAAACATGAACGCCGAAAAACATAATACCTACCATTCCACCCGAATAAAAGCCATAAATGACCTTCATAAATATTACCAGAAATAGAAGCCAAAACCAGTAATTAAGTGTATTGTCTTTTGAAACAGAACTATTTTTATTTACAACCCACTCTCTGATTGTTATGACTGCTGACAAAAACGACCTGAAGAAGAAGACTGTCGTAATCATGAAACTACACAGGGCATAACTATCTATCAAGTGAATATGGAGCAGGTTTGCCATTTGCCCCATCAGCCAGTGATGAGCTGTATGATAAAACATCCAGGGATTACCATCCAGACCAGTGCTTGGCATACCATGAACTCTAAGCATTTGAGCCACTGAAGCATGGTAACTTATATCCATTTGCTGTCTTCCAGTTAAACTCTCGCCAGTCACTACACCTTCTGTCCAGGTCATAAACCAAGAGTCAAAACTGCCTAATATCCCTGTTACCCACATTCCAAATACAAGACTAGCCAGAATAGTGCCTGTTATCTGCCAGAAATTATTTTGTTTGACAAAATCAATGATTGCTTCCAGAAAACAAGCAAACCCAATTGCTGCTGGCAGCCATGCTAGTGAGAAAGAGAAATAAGGCGAAATCAAGCCTGCAAAAGCAGTAAAAGCAAGTACATAAATACTGATCAGACTATCTGTCAGATACCAGATATCTCTTCTTTTTAAGAAATATTGCCTGATAATGGCTGGAGAAAGTAGTAGTAGAAAACTAATACCAACCATCTCAATGTTGGTAACAAGAGAAAATGCTAGTCCTTTACGGAGAAGATAGTAAAAAAATATAAAAACAACCGACAACAGCGAGCAAAAAAATGAAATGCTTCGATATGATTTCATCATTTTTCTTTACGAGTCAGGACAAATACAATTGCTAATATCAAACCTGCAACTAATCCAGTCAAAAGATGAAAGGAAAATTTTGGAAAAAAAGGAATTATAGGCTTGTCAAAACCTGAGATAACTTGAATATTAGCTAAAAACTTCAATGATTCATCTATTCCCAATATCTTTTCATAAAGAGCAATGCTTCTTTCATTTAAAGTTCCGGGTTCCATCAGGAATGTTCCACCACCCCGCTTAAGTACATTTTGTACTGCAATTTTTAGGCTGTCTAATTGTAAAAGTTCTTTTTCTGTACGCTTTTTAACAGCCAGCAAATTTTCTTTCTGAATATTTATACGACTTCTGACATAGTCACTATTTTCCAGATAATAAATAATCCCTCGCTGAAGTGAGTCAGTTATCTCAGGATTTAAAATATCAGCTGTAATAGTAAAGGCATCCTTATTATTGCTTGCAGGATTTTCTGATGTAACTTCAGCTTCTATTTTAACAATCTGGGAAATAAGTCCTTCAGATAAATAAAGTTTTTTGCTTAAAGCTCTATGATTGTGGTCTTTAATTAAAGTCTGAACCTCACTTATAATTTCTTCTACATCCTTGCTTGACAATACCTTTGAATCAGCAAGCATTCTTACTGCATATCGTTTGGGAGTAATAAAATAGATAGCTGCACTTACTAATAAACCAATTAGTATAATACTAAAAAATGCTACTTTATTTCTTGCAATAGCTGTATTTACTTTTTTAAACAACCCAAAGAGGTCTATTTCATCATCGTAAACGATTTGATTATTTTCTTGCATGATAAAAATAAGTATGGTAAAAAAACATGCTGAAGATAAATTAATACAAAAACGACCTATGTATTAATCTAGTATTTCATGTTTATATCAGCTACAAAAGTAAGTGATTCAGGCAATATACCAAGTAAGGAAAATCTGATGATTTACTTTTTTTTAAAATCAGTTGGTCTTTTAAAAAATTATTTTGAGTAGTTTTGTCAAATTATCAGCCATTTTAACTTGTGTCAGTAATTTCTTCAGAACGAAAAACTCTTTTAACCAATTTTTTTTCATTGTCACTTATACAGGCGACCAATTATATATTGCCCTTGTTAGTATTTCCTTATTTAGTAAAAGTATTAGGGATAGTGAATTTTGGAATAGTGTCTTTTGCTCAAACATTTGCGTTATATCTTGCTGTCATTACAGATTATGGTTTTAATTTGTCTGCAACGCGTGAAGTAGCTCTCCAGAAAAACAGTATAACCTCTCTTAATATCATTTATAGTGAGGTGATGAGTACTAAGATTTTCCTACTCGTTCTCAGTTTTCTCATTTTAGCAGTTCTCATTCTTCTAATTCCATCCTTTAGAGAAGAATCATTAGTATATATTACAAGTTTCAGTATTGTAATAGGTCAAACGCTGAGCCCGGTCTGGTTTTTTCAGGGAATGGAGCAAATGAAATATATAACCTTTTTAAATGTACTATCCAAGGGTCTTTTTACTATCTCTGTTTTCGTATTGGTAAAGCATCCTGAAGATTATTGGCTTGCAAACTTGCTTCAGGGTATTGGTGGAGTTGTTGCCGGCGTTTTGAGTCAATGGTTTGTTATAAAAAATTTTAATATTAAAATCCAGTTCGTTTCTTTCCAAATGATTAATAAACAACTTAAAGAAAGCTGGCATATTTTTATATCAAATTTCGCCATTATGGCATGTTTCAGCAACAATATCTTTATATTAGGGTTATTTGCCGACAAATTATCTGTTGGATATTATAGCATTGCCGAAAAAATCATTTTAGCTATCCGACAAATCTTAGTGATGTTTTCTCAGGCAATCTATCCATTTATTTGCAGGCTAACGGTTCAAAATCATCAAGAGGTTAGGTCTTTTCTGTACAAAACTTCTTTTCCTATGGTTGTATTCATGCTGATTTTATCTTCAAGTCTATATTTATTCTCAAATCAAATCATCTGGCTCATATTTCAAAGAGATGTTCCTGAAATAGCTTTTTTATTAAAATTCATGAGTTTTATACCATTTATAGCTTCAGTGAATGTACCAGCTAATCAAGTCTTACTTGCATATAATTTTAACAAAAGTTATACAAGGGTAATGTTAAGTGCCAGCATCTTGAATCTGATTCTTAATTTTTTATTGACAATACTTCTCAAAGCAATTGGAAGTGCCATTACCATCACTGTTACTGAACTATATATTGCGATAAGTTTGCATCTATTTTTGCATATAAAACACCCCCCCTACTCTCTTTTTTATAATCAAAGAGTTAATTAGTACAGTATTGGATAGTTGTTTTAAGGTTAAAATTGAAAATTTATAATTGGTATCATCAATCTATTAATTCTAAATAGCACATAAAATGAAATGCAGCATTTGCGGAAATACAGAAAATAACCAATCCTATCAAGTTCGGGAAATGATGCTGGGATTAAAAGATGTCTTTACTTATTTTGAGTGTAATGCCTGCAAATGTCTCCAAATAGCCGAAATACCTAAAAATATTCTTACCTACTATCCGAGAGATTACTATAGTTACAAGCTTAATGTATTTCGTTATAATAGTCCTTTAAAAAAAATCCTGTTAAAACTAAGAAATCAATATGCTTTATACGGAAAAAACTGGCTGGGTAAAGTAATTTACAATAAGTATCCTCGTCAGGATATGAAGAGCTTATCAAAAATCAAACTTGATTCAAAAACATCTATTCTAGATATTGGCTGTGGTAACGGACTTTTATTATATGATTTAAGTCAGATGGGATTCGAAAATCTATTGGGAGCAGACCCTTTTATCGAAAAAGATATTGTATATGAAAAAGGCTTAAAGATTGTCAAAAAAAGTATTCAGGAGCTAGAAGGAGAATGGGATGTAATAATGTTACATCACTCCTTAGAGCATATGGATAATCAGGCAGATGTATTTCATCATTTATCTAAACTTCTAAAAAGACACGGGACATTAATTATCAGAATTCCAACAGTTTCCAGTTATGCTTGGGAGAAATATAAAACGAACTGGGTATCCTTAGATGCTCCTCGTCATTTTTTTTTACATTCTATAGAAAGTATAACCCGTTTAGCTCAATATAACAATCTAATAATTTCAGATTCTTATCGAGATTCAGCTTCCTTTCAAATTTGGGGAAGTGAGCAGTATAGCCAAGATGTAGCCCTGAATAATAAAAGATCACACTATCAATATGCAAATGGAAATCATTCTGTTTTTGAAAGTTCACAAATGAAAGATTTTGAAAAATTAAGTAATGAGCTAAACCAACAAGATAGAGGCGATCAGATTGTAATTTATATGTACGCCAAATAATATGCCCAAAGTATATATCATCGTTCTTAATTATAAAAACTGGCAGGATACAGTCGAATGTCTGGAAAGCCTGTTCAAACTTGACTATAAAAATTATCAGATTATCGTTGTGGATAATAACTCTCCCAATGATAGTATAGAAAGAATAACGAAGTGGGCAAATGGCAATGAAACAGTAATTTCTGTCGTTAATCCCGAATTACAACACCTTTCTTTCCCTCCTGTACAAAAACCTGTCAGATTTAAACTTCTTTCCCAGACAGAGAGTCTTATACAAAACAGCATAACAGACAAATTAATCCTTATAAAAGCTGATCAAAACAGAGGATATTCTGCCGGGAACAACATAGCCCTGAAATATGGACTGGCACAAAATGATGCAGATTTTTTTTGGATTCTGAATAACGATGTAGTAGTTGAACCTAATGCCTTAAGTACTTTAACTGAAAAAGCAGCTTTTTACAAAGAGTCTAATCAGAAAGTTGGTATTATTGGAGGGAAAGTAATGTACTATCATTTACCTAATCGAATTCAGGCTGCTTCAGGCTCCTTTTTTCGTCTAAAGACCGCCAGGCTCACAACAGGCTTAGGTCATTTTGAAGAAGATAAAGGTCAGTACGATAAAGAAGTAGCAGTTGATTTTGTCATGGGGGCATGTATGTTTGTCAGTAAAGAATATATAGAAGAGGTAGGATTACTTAGTGAAGAGTATTTCTTATACCTGGAGGAGCCTGATTGGGTAGAAAAAGGGAAACGTAAAGGAGCATGGGAAACAGGATATGCATGGAATGCTAAAATATATCATAAAGAGGGAGGTGCTTCTGGCGGAGGTACTCACAGAAAAAACAAAATAAGTTTTCTGGCAGATTTTTATGTACAACGCAATAAAATTCTTTTTACTCGTAAGTTTTATCCACAGTATTTACCTTTTGTTTACCTAAGTTTATTAGCTATAATAATAAAAAGGATTTTTGAAGGACAATGGAAACGGATTCCAAAACTTTTCAGCATTCTGTTTAATCCTAACCGTGCTTTCTGATGATTCGTTTACATAAGTGTGTGCCTGTATTATTTATCATGTTTCTGTTGTACGTTATTGTACCAAATATATTCGAGAGATGGTTCTTTTTTAATGAGATTTTTGCAGGTATTGGTATTTTGCTCTTTCTTCAAAAACCCATCATCTGGCGAAGAAATGATGCTATTTACAATTTGATGATATTTTTCATAAGTCTGGGATTTATCCATATTATTACCTCAGCCTTCCGACACGAAAGCCTTTTAGCCTATTTCAGGCATTGGTCAATTGTATATTCAGGCTTTTCTTTCTTTCTGGGGATACTGTTCTTTCAGTACAGAACTATTATCTTCAAAACGCTCGAAAAATGGCTACAATACTTTATTTTTGCAGTTGGCTTGATTCCTAATATTTTTGACCGGGCTTTCTATTCAGTGGGAATAGCTTTTTTCAGATTTTCCAATCACTTTTCACTGTTCATCATCAGCCTCATAGCTATTAATCTGTATATAGTTTTTATATATGATGTAGCTACACCCGGGTTTGTAGTAATAGTACTTCTTGGAATTTTATTCATAAGAAAACTAGCCTATTTTCAGCTAATATTATTAATAAGTGTCATAAGTTTTGCTGTTTTTTACTTATCCTTTTTGCCTAATTTTGCACTGGTAGTCAAGCCCGCCAGTTTTGTTGGAGTGATTCATTCTCATCCGGTTCTTCAAATTGACCATAATACTACATTCAGATTCGGATTATGGTATGAAATACTTTTTATAGACTGGTGGAAAAATATTTTTGGGATTGGCTTCGGTACCCAACTTTTCAAATATACCCGAATGCCTCCTGAAAGCGGAAAAATTGCTTATTTTGTCAGTGGGGCACATAATACTTACATTACCTTATTCAGCAGACTTGGGGTTTTATTTTTGGGATTCTTCTTACTTCTTTACCGTCATATCATAGGTTTTTATTTCCGACACCGCAGAGAACTTTTTGAGAATAAAAGTATCATATTTTTCATTGCCTTTTTTTGTCTGACAGTAGTAGGTTTTTTTAATCTGGTACTGGAAAGTCCTATTCTGGCATCAGGATACTGGACTATATTAGGAATGGTATATGGAAGTATGCAGGCTATTAAATCTAAGAATACTTCTCCAGCATAACTTTAAATTCCTCTTTCTCAAATATTTTAATGTATGAGTTCTACCTGCAAAATATGTAAGCACACTACCTCTCCTGTATTCAAGGTACAGATTCTTTACAAATATGACATCCAGTATTACTCCTGCTCTAATTGTGGATTTGTGCAAACGGAAGACCCTTACTGGTTGTCAGAGGCTTATAATGATTCTATTAATATGTCAGACACCGGATTGGTAATGAGAAATGTTTTTCTATCGAAATCTGCCTCTACATTGATATATTTTTTGTTTAATAGAAGAGGAAAATTTCTGGATTTTGCCGGAGGTTATGGATTATTTACCCGACTAATGCGGGATATTGGATTTGATTTTTATACTACCGACCCATTTACTCCTAATCTTTTTGCCAAGGGGTTTAGTTATACTGACCAAAAACCGATAGAGTTGATTACTACCTTTGAAAGTTTTGAACATTTTGCTGACCCTATTGCCGAAATTGAGAAAATGCTGGCAATTGCTGATAATATTTTCTTTTCTACCCAGCTTGTTCCCAATCCTTTGCCAAAACCCGGCGAGTGGGAATATTATGGTTTAGACCACGGACAGCATATCGCTCTTTATACTCCTCAGACACTAGAATTTATAGCCCACAAATATGGACTAAATGTTTATTCTGTCAAAGGCTATCATTTGTTTACAAAAAAACGAATCTCAAACCTCATGTTTAAATTATTGGTAGCAGGCGGTAGAATAGGCTTGGCATCTATTGTGAAAAAATTGATGAAAACCAAAACGTTTGAAGACAATAAGACAATTAAACGTGACCTTAAAACTAAAATAGAAAATACAATTACTCATTAAACCCCAAATACCATCAATATGTACATGAAATTCCATATTGATAGTATTTTTTCACTCCAAAATATAATTATTATCATACAATATTTTGCATAAAAAATTAATATTTATTTCATCTAAAAAACTTGTTTTACTTAAAATAAAGAAGGAAATTTGATTATCAATTCAACCCTAAAACAATTAAAATAATGAAAAAAGTAAACTTAATCAGTGTAATCAGCTTTTTAATTTCAAGTTTTGCTTGGGCACAGCAGTGGTCAGGTAACAACAACACAACAGACCAAATTTCACGATCAGGAAATGTACAAATCAATACAGCAAATGGGGGCTCTGGAGGTAATCTTTATTTTGGTGGCGTAACAAATTCTAATCAGGATGGGCTACGACTATTTTTTACTGGCGGCAATGCTTATATTGATACACGCACCAGTGGAAATAATGGTTTAGTATTTAGATTAGATAATGCTTCAGCAAGTTCAGAGCAAATGAGAATTACATCTTTAGGAAATGTTGGGATTGGTACTTCTTCTCCTTCAAAAAAACTTGAAGTTGCCAATGGCACTACATGGTTAAGAGCTAGTAATACAGGAGCCTTAGGAACCATTTTGCAATTAGGTACTATGGTAGGAGGAGCCGGTGAATTATATCCTTCGTTTCATATATCTTCACAAGATGATGGTGGAGCAGGTTACCTAACATATTTAGCAGGGAGATTTGGAGCAAATTATACTTGGTCTCATGCAGCAACCAATAATGAGACAAAAAAACTTGGAACGCTTGCAGGAGATGTTAATATGGGACATTTTTTTCAGGTTTTTGACAATTCTAATAATTCTATTGTACAGCTTCATTCAAATGGGGTAAGTTACTTTAATGGCGGAAGTGTAGGAATTGGTACTACCTCTCCCGGAAGTTATAAATTGGCTGTAGAAGGTAAGTTAGGAGCAAGAGAAATAAGAGTAACACAGGCTCCCTGGGCAGATTTTGTATTTACACCAACCTATCACCTGCGTTCATTGCCTGAAGTAGAAACCTATATCAAAGAAAATGGGCATTTACCTGATGTCCCAACCGAAGCTGAAATCAAAAAAGAAGGAAATGATTTAGGAAAAACCGATGCTCTGTTACTGCAAAAAGTAGAAGAAATTACTCTATATCTGATTGAATTGAAAAAAGAAAATGAACAATTAAGAAAAGAAATAGAGCAACTAAAAAATAAAAAATAATTAGAATATATTTCATTCTTATAAAAACATGAGTGTATAACTTCTGGATTATTAAGACAGAAATATTATTGAGTTAATAACCAGTAAAAATCAATTAAAAAATATCATTTAAACTTGATAGTATGAAGAAAATATTTTATTTATTTTTAATTTTTGGGTACTTATACAGCTATGGACAGAGTTGCCCTGGTTACTCAAGCATTACTGATCCTAGTCTTTCTCTATGTGGAGTTTATGGAGATGCTGCCGGAAACTCAAGGTGGAACTGGGAGGCTAAAGAAACTGACCCTGATTATTGTAAAACCTGGTTAGCACGCATTACTGATGGTTCAGATTTTGTAACTGCATTAACTTCTCCATTTACAAATGTTGTGGGTGGCAAATTATATGATATATTTATCAGCGAAGATTATAAAAGGGCTAATGGATGGGAGTTATTGTATCGTAACTTTGGCTGTTTTGGTACTAATTCTAAACCATTTTTTATTCTTGTCAATAAATATACTGGTTTAGCAAGAGTATATGTCTATCTTCCGGGATCTCAGGAAACTTATACCAAAATTGCTATTTCACTTAAGCCTATCGGTTCGCCAACTGCTATTACATCGGGTAGTCATGAACCTATTTTTGCTCCAGATAAATATAAGAATCAGCAAGTAGGTAGCCAGGATGAATTAATATCAATTAACGAGTCCAATGGATTTGGATGGCAGGTAGGTGAATTTAGCTTGATATTTGACCCTTACATAACTGGAAGCTGGTATACCAATGCCTCCATTAATTTAGTTGTGTATGGTATTAAAAATTCGGATTTCAATGCTACAATAAATGGTATTGCTGCAAATAATGTTGCTAAAAACTTCTCTTTCACAACCACAAATAATAGTGCAACTAGTAGTGGAGGGTTTGATTTTACTGCAAAAGGAGAAAAAATAACTAAATTAGGAGAAAAAATTGAAAATGCTCGTAAAAATATAAATGAAGGGGCAAAAAAAGTAGGTAATGCTCTTAATGGGTCACCTGTAAATAGTATAAAAGGAGACTTATTATTAGCAGCTGTGGAATTAGAGAACTTTACAGACGAAAGTGGAGGATTAGGTAAGATACTTTCGGGAGTTAGTGGAACTTTTAAGGCTGCCGGAGGAGCTTTAAGTCTCATAGGCACAGTTACAGGTTTTTTTAGTAGTTCTGAATCTAAGCCGGCAGTTACTTACTCTTCTTATAATCTTGCATTAGCAGGAACTATTTCCGGCAAAACAACAATTGCATCTGCAACATTTAGTATTCCTGGAGCAATTCAGTCTGTAAATAACACTAGTAATACTTATTATAATTGCCCTGTAGGTTTTTTTAATATTAAATCTACACCAGTGCTTCAAAAAGTTGCTTATAATAGATTTGTCGGGAAATGGCACGACGGGTGGGGAACATATAATGATTATGACCCTTACATTTCCTACAAAGTTAAAACAGATATACCCTACTCTTATAATTCGGCAAATGTAGAGGTGGTATCTGTCGAAGCAGCCCTCATAGGTACAGTAGGATCAACATTGAAGCAAGATGGGCCAGACAAGGGTAAAGTAGAAAGTATTGCCTATGACTTATTTAGAGAGAACGAATATGGGAACGCATCAACTATTTATAGATATAATCCTATGCTTGCTGATTTATATGCAAATAAACTTTTCATTACAAACTATGATGTTGATAATAAAGTACATACTTTTCAAACAGAGTTTGTTAATATAGAGTGTTTTAAGGGGACTTCCTTTACCGTACACCAAGGCACTAATGTTTCAGTTAGAGTAAAAGCAAAACTAAAGAGACGTGATGATAATACTATTCTTTATTTTATCAAAGATTATCAGGTAGATACAGAAAATGGCACTGCTGATAATCCTAACTATACTGATAATAGTACTTCTGCATTAACGCCATATAGTAACTATACTATTCCATCTATGAACACGAAAACAATTATATCAACAGATCTTTCTCTGGAAGGAAAAGACTTTGCAAATACGAATTCTTATGAGTACAGTACGTATGTAGATAATTCTGTTTTAGTTCTAAATAGAACATTAACTTTAAAAAACACAACAATTCCAAATCTTTTTACTTTTGTTGCTGGAAGAGAAATTCTTTTGAAGGATGAACAAAGTATCACATCGGGTAAGGAAATTCTTTTAACTAATGATTTTGGCAAACAGGTTGTATGTGGAGTCAAACAAGAAGAAGCATTTGTTTATTCAGGACCATGTTATAACACAAGCAGTCAGGCACATAAGGTAAGCCAAATAAAAAAGAAAACCCTTGAGGAAATAAAAAGTGAGGTTAAGCTATCTCCGAATCCAAGTGATGGTACTTTCTTAGTAGAAGCTCCTTTAGCCAGTGGTAACAATATTATCATAGCAGACCAAATGGGGCGAATTATCTACCATATACCTGTAACAAATAATACTGATGCTCTCGAACTCAACCTCAAAAATCTAAATCCCGGATTATACATTGTTAAAATCTATACCAATGTTGGCGTAATTGACAAGAAAATAGTGATTGCAAAGTAGTGTGATTGAAATATGATATTGTTGGTTATTACAAAATATACGGCTATATAAGAGAAAAACTACTTGGTTATAGGTAGTTTTTCTCTTATATAGCATATAATTACAAATCTACTTTACCGAAAATGATTTTGCTACATAGTTACATCATTTCTGACATTATGGTGATTTCTTAAAAGTATTGTTAAAAAGAGTAACTATTATGACTATATTTACAAAGATAGATTGTTTATCGAAAAATCCGTTGATATCCAGACCAAGTGTTTGTGTTCTAAGTACTAATGTTGACTGAGATAGTACCAAAAATCGGGATAGTTTAAGCACGTTTTTATTTTGAGTTTCATTACTACTCACTCTAACCAGTTTTTATTCCTGAATTTGTGTTAAGTTTCGAATAAAATCAAGAATGTAATTAAGTCTAATCTACTCCTGTTAATTATAAGGCGTTTAAATGTTTTCTAATCTTACCTCTTCACTTTTTCCATCTTGAATCCATCCTGCAAAGTTTTACCTCTCCATACAAATTTTCTTGCATTAAACTCTGCTTGAGGAGCACAGGGCAAATCTGAACAATAACATGACTCCCCATCAGTAGGAATAATAATATAATTTCCATCAGAAAGGGGTTGTTTTTTGACTTGCGTCGCTACTGGTATAGCAACAGGTTTTTCAAAAAAATGCTGCACAAATGGCTGATAAATGTCCCTATAATAATAAAGCTGAACATACAATACAAAACATATCAATATCCAGGCTGTTTGTTGCGACCAATTTTCAAGAAAATATCTAAGAAAAATAACTATTGACCAGATACAATAAAAAGCAGTAAATCCATAACCAAATCTAAAATCAGGAGCTTTATTCAGCCAAAGGAAGATTCCTGAAAGACAGGTGATAAATAAGATAATAGAATAACTATTATTATTAAAGAAACTTGCTCTGTACCGGATTATCTGGCTGATACTATACAATAAAAAAAGTAATGTAGCTACAAAAATAATCTGAAGTATTACTACATGAATAAATGATAAATTTTCATACCAATTAGCAAACCATTCCTGAACAGGTGCTTTGGCAAGTTCTTCAAAATTAGCACCGGGGTTTATTGCCCACACTTTAACAGCTTTTTCATGCCACATCACATCCTTCATAGGTACTTTCCAGTCAACAGATAGTATATCTAATGCAGAAAACGGGAACAAAAGATAGCCAGAGAGGATAACATTTCTTAAAAGCCAAGGAAGAAGTAATATCATCCCTAAGCCTGTTATTTGAAAAAATATTATAAATTTTTTACTTAGCAATTCTCGGAATACTAAAAAAATAACAAGCATCACTACCGGAATCGCACTCAACTTAATATTTACTAAAAAAACAGCTAATATAATAATCAATATGGTTTGAATATCAAATTGTTCCCCCTGTTTATTTTCTGCTTTTTCTAAAAATAAAATAAAAACTATCCAGCAAAGTATCATTGCCGGAATATCTGCTGTAGGGCAGGAGATAAAATTGATATTTACAAGCAAAAACTGACTGCTTGCACCAAAATGTAAAGCCAGAATCGGAATATAATAAAATGCTTTTAACCATGTGGACATTTTATTATCTCCTTTTAATAGAGCTAAAATTCCTGAAAGACTGTAACTCCAGCCAAGAAGATATAACAAACCATTTAAGTCATTAAAAAGTCCTGCTTTCAGAAATTCAAACCCAAACAATGCCTGTAGTACGTGCCACAAACTATTAAATCCTAAACGTGGATGAAGAACAGCCAAACCAGGTACAACTTTATATTCTTGAGTCCATTTAATAAAAGTAGAATAGTATAATCCATCATCGTAGTGAGTTGTATAGCCTTCAGAAAGAACACAAATAGCAAATAATGAGAGAAAAAATAGGATGACAATTAAAATATTTTGTATTTTAAGAATCTTGAGTTGCTCCTGCAAATAATCTACCAGTGATTTTCGAAGTACTATTCCACTCCCAATACCTATCAGCAGTACTATTACATTTGCCCATAAATTCAATGGCAAAAAAAAAGTAAGCACTTCAGACAAACATCCCAGCGAGAAAAGTCCGATAATACAAATAATTGCCGGATGTATTGTATAAGGAATAGAAATTTTAAAAAATGAAGATGTTGTTTTTATGAAAGAGATACCATATATAAGGCTTATTACAAAAATATAAAGCCAGGTAAGAATGATAAAAATCATGATTATTTTTTTGAAGCAGTTGAATCAGAAATTGGCTTGGGTTTGAATTCTTCAGGATACTGACCTCTGTAATAATATGCTGCCAACTTATAAACATTAAAAAGATATGGAAGTTTGTTGCTGGCTGTTTCCTGCTTTAAGCCATCCACATTAGCCTGAACAGATAATACACTATTAATTGTACCCTGAAATTTGGCATTATTAGTAACAAGTGTACCATCTTCATAAATAACAACAGAATCGCCTATGTATTCAGGTGATTTCTTGATAAGAGTTAGTATATCATCAGCAGTATATTCTATTTTTCTCCCTCCCTTTATTTTATTATCTGATGCAATTCGCCTTTCATAATAAGTAACTACTAAATATTGTGCAATTAAAGCCACAATAATTACAAAAATCAAAAGTTTCTGGTGATTATTTAGTTTCATAGTTTTTAGTAAAACATATAATTGAACAGACAAAAATATAACTTTTTTAATATAACACCCTATTCTATACTAATTTATCTCACTTAAAATAAAACAATTCCGTATCATTAATATTTCTGCAACAATTCGTATATAGGTTCGTTATGTTTATTCTAAAAACAGTAAAGAGTTTTTCTGAAAACTGTTTTTCAATTACTTTTGCCAGAATTTTGAAATTTAAATTATGCAATTTTCCAAACTCTCCATCATCATTCCGGCTTATAACGAAGGCAATACCATCCATCTTATACTCAACAAAATCAAGCAGACTCAACTTTCAGCAAATCTTGAAAAAGAAGTAATTATTGTAAACGATTGCTCAAAAGACCATACTGAGCAAGCCATTCAAGATTATATCAATCAAAATACTGATCTCACTATTCGTTATTTCAAACACGAAGTCAATCAGGGCAAAGGTGCTGCATTGCATACAGGCATACAGCAGGCATCTGGCGAATATCTTATTATTCAGGATGCAGATCTGGAATATGACCCACAGGAATATAATGACTTGCTTAAACCTGTTCTGGTAACTGATGCCGATGTAGTTTATGGGTCTCGCTTTATGGGTAGTCGCCCACACCGGATTTTATTTTTCTGGCATAGTATAGGCAATCACATTCTTACTTTTCTTTCCAACATGTTTACCAATCTCAACTTAACAGATATGGAAACCTGTTATAAACTTTTCAGAACAGAGTTGATTCAGAAAATAGAGTTAAAAGAAAAAAGATTTGGATTCGAACCGGAAGTAACTGCTAAGATAGCCCGTATTCCCAAAATAAAAATCTATGAAGTAGGCATTTCTTATTATGGTAGAACGTATGATGAAGGCAAGAAAATAGGCTGGAAAGATGGATTTAGAGCCATCTATTGTGTCTTAAAATATGGGCTACTCAAACGATAAATACCATTTTCTATCTGATAAATAGTTCACAGCTTGATTTACCAATCTTCTTTTCAACTATTACATAATATAAAGTTCAGAGTCTAATTACTGGTAATAGACTGTCTATTAAATACATAATCAGGATATTTAACCTCCAATAAAAGTCCAAATAACATAGTTTTTTAAATTGGTATAATCTTATCATTATAATAACCCAATCTTAGTCGTGATTACAGGCTTTTTTCATTACATTTGAATCTTAACCCAACCTTTATTCTAATATGAAAAAACCCTACTACTTCCTTTTGGTAGTTGCCTGTTTGTTTTTTTTACAACATGCCAATGCTCAGAGTTATAAAACTGCCGTTGAACAAATGGCTGATAAAGTGGATGCTCAGGTTATTGAATGGAGAAGATATCTGCATCAAAACCCTGAACTCAGCAACCGGGAGTTTAAGACCTCAGAATATCTTGCTCAACAGCTTAAAGACATGGGCTATGAAGTACAGACCGGCATTGCCAAAACAGGTGTAGTAGCCATATTGAAAGGTGATAAACCTGGACCATGTGTAGCCCTACGTGCTGATACCGATGGACTGCCAGTTGTAGAAAGAACGCCAGTTGCGTTTGCTTCGACAAGCAAATCGGTGTATAATGGTCAGGATGTAGGTGTAATGCATGCCTGCGGACACGACACTCACATGGCTATGCTGCTGGGTGCTGCCAAAATTCTGATTGGCATGAAAAAAGACATTAAAGGTACTGTTAAATTTATTTTTCAGCCGGCAGAAGAAGGAGCACCCAAAGGGGAAGAAGCAGGTGCTGCTTTGATGATAAAAGAAGGAGTGCTGGAAAACCCAAAAGTAGATGCTATTTTTGGAATTCATATCAATGCCCAGACAGAGGTGGGTAAAATCAGATATAAACCGGAAGGGACTATGGCAAGTGTAGATATTTTGCAGATTAAAGTAAAAGGCAAACAATCGCATGGTGCTTACCCCTGGCTGGGAATTGACCCAATAGTAACGGCTTCACAAATTGTGCTGGGATTACAAACCATCGTAAGCCGTAATTTGAATCTGACTGAAAATGCTGCTGTGGTTACCATTGGCTCTTTTCATGGGGGAGTAAGAAGCAATATCATTCCTGAAGAAGTAAAACTGGAAGGAACAATCCGTTCACTGGATAAAGTAATGCAGGTGATGATACATGAACGCATCAAAAGTATTGCTACCCACATTGCCGAAAGTGCCGGAGCTACTGCCGAAGTTGAAATTCAGAAAACCTATCCGGTTACATTTAACCACAAAGCCCTCACCGAAAAAATGGTTCCAACACTGGAGAAAGCTGCCGGAAAAGAAAATGTCCTTCTCAGCAAAGCGGTTACAGGAGCAGAAGATTTTTCCTTTTTTCAGGAAAAGGTACCTGGCGTTTTTGTATTTGTTGGAGGCATGCCCAAGGGCAAAGATGTACTTGAAACAGCAGCTCACCATACACCAGATTTCTTTATTGATGAAAGTGGGCTGAAAACAGGTGTAAAAACCTACTGCTTGCTGGCACTCGATTATCTGTCAATGAATGCCAAATGAGGTAGGTATATAAAAGATTATTGTTAAATTGTTTCTGTTGTTGCATTGTTAGTCTAATCTGAAATTTAACAACAAAAACAATTTAACAATATACCACATTAACAGTTTATTGTCCAAACCAGGCTTTTACTTCTTCCTGAACAGGCATTTTCAAATCAAGCTTAAGTTTTTTACGCATTCCACCCAAGTCATTAAAAAACTTGTTCGGATTCAAAGCCTTAAAATCTTCGATAGTTTTAAAATTCATTTTCGCAATCACACTTGCCCATTCCGCCGGAATTCCTAAATTGATAAAATCGTTTTCGGTGGGGGTATCTGCTTTCTTTTCAGGACGCATCTGTGGGAAGAATAATACTTCCTGAATGGTTGGGGAATTGGTCATAATCATCGAAAGCCTGTCAATTCCCATACCCAAACCAGCCGTAGGAGGCATTCCATATTCCAGAGCCCTTAGGAAGTCTTCATCCAAAATCATAGCTTCTTCATCACCACGTTTGCCTAATTCCAGTTGCTCTTCAAAACGTTCACGCTGGTCGATTGGGTCATTCAGTTCTGAATAGGCATTAGCTATTTCCTTACCATTACAAATTGCCTCAAAACGCTCAACCAAACCTGGCAAACTACGATGCTTTTTAGTAAGCGGAGAAGTTTCTTGTGGATAATCTGTAATAAAAGTCGGTTGAATAAGCTGGGCTTCACAACATTCCCCAAATAATTCATCAATCAGTTTTGCCTTTCCCATGGTATCGTCTGTTTTAATTCCCAGTTTTTCGGCAGTCTGACGCATTTCTGCTTCATTCATTTGTGAAATATCAATACCTGTAAAATGCTGAATAGCTTCATACATGGTATAGCGTTTCCAGGGGCGTTTAAAATCTATCAGGTTCTCCCCTACCTGCACTTGGGTAGTCCCATGTATGTCAATCGCTACTTTTTCAACCATTTCTTCCACCAAATTCATCATCCATTCGTAGTCTTTGTAAGCCACATACAATTCTACCTGCGTAAATTCAGGATTATGAAAACGACTCATTCCCTCATTACGAAAATCTTTGGCAAATTCAAAAACACCATCATAGCCCCCTACAATCAATCTTTTCAGATATAACTCATTCGCAATACGCAAATACAGAGTCATATCCAGCGTGTTGTGGTGCGTTTTGAAGGGACGGGCAGCAGCACCTCCATAAATCGGCTGTAAAATTGGGGTTTCTACTTCCAGATAGCCTTTTTCTGCCAAAAAGTTACGGATAGAGTTAACAAGTTTGGTACGTTTGATAAAAGTTTCCCGTACTTCCGGATTCACAATTAAATCTACATAACGCTGGCGGTAACGCAATTCAGGGTCTGAAAACGCATCATAAGTTACTTTCTCACCTTTTTCGTTTTCTACTTCTTTTACAATAGGTAACGGACGCAGTGATTTTGACAAAAGTGTAAACTCCTGCACATGAACTGATATTTCTCCGGTCTGAGTTTTAAAAACAAAGCCTTTGATACCAATAATATCGCCAATATCAAGCAGTTTTTTAAATACAGTATTATAAAGTGTTTTATCTTCATCGGGGCAAATATCATCCCGACGAATATAAAACTGTATTTTGCCGGAAGCATCCTGTAATTGAGAAAAAGAAGCCTTACCCATATCTCTGACGGTCATAATTCTTCCGGCAAGACAAACCTGTGTATATTTTTCAGGATTTGATTCAAAATTTTCAAGGATGTCTTTAGCTGTGGTATTAACCGGATATAAAGGAGCCGGATATGGTTCAATACCTATGTTTTTTAAATCGGTAAGTTTTTGTCTTCGGATTATTTCCTGTTCGCTTAATTGCATTTTTCTGTTCGGTTAATGTATTTTTCTTGATAGTTTATTTCGGAAAATAAGAAATCAGTCTTTTCCAAAGTTAAACCTTTTAGCGTTTAAAAAGTTCTGCAAAACTACAAACTCTCTGGTAGATTTTTACTGATTTGTTAGTAACCTCATTTAGAAATGCTGTTACAGGTATTATATTTTTTAACTTATTCATATTCAAAACATTATATAAAATTCTCTTAAAAATTGGAGAAAACCGCTTTTTCAGCGTAGTTTTTAGGAAAACTCGTTACATTTGCAACGGTAGAAAATGCTAAACAGTAACTCACCAAACCTTTTATGAATACAGCTTCTTCAAACAAATCCAAACGAATACTTGTTCTGGGAGCCGGACGGTCGGCTACCTGTCTGATTGAACATTTGGCTCAGGAAGCCCTCAAGCACGACTGGCAACTGACGGTAGGAGATTATATTTTGTCATTGGTTGAAAAAAAGACGGTTGCTTTTCCTCAGGTTCAGGCAATTGAATTTGATGCCTATGAGCAAAAACATCGTGAAAAATATATTTCTCAGGCAGATGTGGTTATCTCTATGATGCCGACTACATCTCATGCTCTTATAGCCCGTACCTGCATTCGTTTAGGCAAACACCTGATTACTGCCTCTTATACAACACCCGAAATTCGGCAGTTGCATGCTGAGGCTCAAGCTAAAAATGTACTAATTCTGATGGAAATGGGTTTAGACCCAGGTATAGACCATATGTCAGCCATGCAATTGATAGATAAAATCAAGATTGCAGGAGGTAAAATAGAGGGTTTTCGGTCGTATAGTGGCGGTATCATGTCGGAAGAGTCCGATAATATGTGGGGTTATAAATTTACCTGGAATCCGAGAAATGTAGTTATTGCCGGGCAACAAACTGTAAAATTCCTCGAAAATGGTCATTTTAAATACATTCCTTACCACCAGCTTTTCCGTAGAACAGAAAATGTTAAAGTTGACGGACAGCCTGAACTGGAAGTATATGCCAATCGTGATTCATTGCACTATCAGGAATTATATGGCTTGCAGGATGTAAAAACATTGCTTAGGGGAACTTTACGAAAAAAAGGCTATTGCTCTGCCTGGAATGTACTCATCAAGTTAGGTTTGACAGATGATACTTTCAATATAGAAAATTCGGCTAGCATGACTTATGAAGAGTTCATCAAGTCGTTTCTCAATGAAGATACTCAAGGCAAAAGTATTGAGGAACAAATAGCCGAAGCAGCTGAAATAGCTGTAGATTCAGAAGAAATGAAGAAGTTCCTGTGGTTAGGTTTACTCTCCAAAGAAAAAATTGGCTTGGAAAGTACTAGCCCTGCTAAAATATTACAACATTTTCTGGAGAAAAAATGGGCACTGGAGCCGAAAGATAAAGATGCCGTAGTAATGTTGCATCAGATAGATTATACTACGCTATATGGCAAAAAGAAAACCTTAGTTTCTACTCTGTCTATCAAAGGAGATGATGCTTTGCATACTGCTATGGCAAAATCGGTTGGTTATACAGTAGCTACAGCCTGTAAACTATTAATGGAAGGTAAAATTACTCTTAGAGGGGTTCAGATTCCGGTAAACAAAGAAATTTATATTCCGGCTCTGGCAGAGTTAGCCAAGTTAGGCTTTGAGTTTGATGAAAAAGAAATATAAAATTGGTTTTTATTGATTAATTGTTAAAAGGCTAGGTTGTTTTTATTGTTGATTACTGACGATAAAAACAACCTAGCCTTTTAACTTTAAACCTCTGTATCAATCAATCCATTTTTTTTCGTTTCAAAGTTACTTTGGCTCTATGACAAACTCCTCCTATTGGTGGATTAAATTTTGAAACACTTACTTCAACTGAGTCAATATCAGGATATTTTTCGTAAGTTTTGGTTATAACACGCTGGGCTATATGCTCAAGCAACTTTGAAGGTTCTTCCATTACCTCCCTGATAATCTGATAAAGTTTTCCATAATTGATTGTAGCTTTCAGATTATCTTCTCTGGCAGCTTCTTCAAGATCAGCCTCTACCGTAATATCTATCGAATATTTGTTACCAATGGTTCTTTCTTCTTCATAATAGCCATGATAGGCAAAAAATTCTATACCTTCTAACGTAATAATACCCATAATTAAAGTAATAGTGAATAAAAGACTCAAGAAAAGATTGTACTACTTTTTATCTTTCTCTGCCAGTTTTGATTCTGCAAAAAAATTATATTTCATCAAAAAATGAACCTATACCAGGTTGCTTGGGATTGTAAGAAGGCAATGTAGTATTTTCGGTAGATAATGATGATTTTTCAGGAAGTTTGGGTGTTGCAGGTGGAAGTTCTATGGGCTTGGTCGTTTCGTCCACATAAATTTTAACATCTTTGATTTTTTCTTCAAACGATACCTTGCTCAGTCTTCCATCAATCCGGTTTATTTTTTCGAGAGTATCATTGACAAGCCCTTTCATCTCCACAATCAGGTTATCTTTTTGGGTTTCCAGTGTCCGAATATCTTTTTCAATAGTTTTCAGTTCAGTCAATACACTTTCCATGATATGACGAGCTTTAATTTCAGCTTCATCTACAAGACTTTGGGCTTTACCACGGGCTGCCTGTAAAATAATTTCCGCTTGCATCTGTACTTCTTTCAATTTAATATCGGCAGCCTGATTTGCCTGATTCACAATCTGAGAACTGGTATCTTCGGCTGTTTTTAGTGTTCTGAACAAAGAACTTTCTATTTCTCGCAGTTGCTTTACTTCTTTTTCAGCTATTTCAAGTTTTATTTTTTGTTCTTTATAATCATCCAGCACTTTTTCCCACTCGCCAGCAATTGTCATCAAAAACGCATTCACTTCATCACGGTCATAACCGCCGGTAAGTACTTTCTTAAAAAATTTGTTCTTTATATCAGCAGGTGTAACTCTCATAATTGTTTTGTGTTAATTTAGAACCTCATTCCAGATTTACAAAAATATTAAAATTCTTTCACTAAATATGACCAATAACGATAAATCATTGAAAATCAGACACAGATAAGATTTTTTTTTAAACTTCTTTCATTTTTACCCGCCATCCTGACAGCGTTCGATCGTCAGAAGCCGTAATAATCGTTCCTTCATAGTCAGTCCAAAGCGTCTTGTTAACCGACGTACCATGTCCGGCATGACGGGCTTTATCAATCACTTTCAATAATTTAAAACTTCCGGTTTCCCATATTTTTATAGCTTTATCCATACTACCGGTTACAAAATACTGACCAGATGGACTAAAGCTCAGGTGATTGATAGCAAACAAATGAGCACTGATAGCTGTAATATTTTCAAACTTTACAGCATCCCAAATCATAATTCTGGCATCTCTGCCACCACTTACTAAAAACTGATAGTCAGGAGAATATGCCAGTGTAAAAACAGAATTGGTATGAGCTTCCCATTCCTTTTTTAATACCAGTGTTTTTAAATCAAATATACGAATATAGTTATCACTAAAGCCGGCAGCCAATTCTCCCTTTAAAGGATTAACAGCCAGACTTCTCAGGCTTTTATCAGCCACTTTTATATCCTTTTTTACAGAGAAACGTGTTCTGTCAATTATTATCAGATTTCCGGAACCTAAGCCTGCAAACAAATCATTTTCGTAACTTTGCAAATCAAAAATAGCTGTTGGCAATAATTTAAGTGATTGTATTTCTACCCGACTGTCAATATCTATCAGATGGAGTCCCTCATTATTTTGTGCTACTACCAAATGGTTACTGTCTTTATCATAACACAAGGCATATACAGAAAATGGTATACGGGCTATCAGATTGCCTGTATCAGGTGCATTAATATTCCATTTGACTACCATACCATCGCCACCAGCCGAAAAAAAAGTCTCTGGTGTCTCGGCAGGTTCTATGGTATAAATGCAATCGGCATGACCCGTAAAAAGTGCTATTTTTTCAACTTCGGTTTTCATATAGACACAAGAAAAATTAAAAATAAAGTGTCAGCATTTTTTCAAAAGGCAAATTTACATTATAAAAATGGGATTGATTGAAATCAAAACAATTGGAGACTCCGGCTTAGCAGGTTTATGGCAAATACAACCCAATGAGCCTGAACCTGATTTTTTTCAGGAAGATACTTATCTCCAGTCTATTACCTCACCTGTCCGAAGGCTTGCTTCAGTTTCAGCAAGGCTATTAGTAAAAGAACTGCTTGATTACTGGAACGAACCTTATACTGGTATTATCAAAAACGAAAACGGACAACCTTCTCTTTACAAGCAGCCATATTTTATCTCTATAACCCATGGTGGAGATTATGCAGCCGCTATTTTGCACAAAAAACATGCTGTAGGTATTGATATAGAATACAAGAAAGAAAAAATTCTGAAAGTGGCTCCACGTATTTTTTCGGCAGAAGAATTAGCAGAGACTGGCAGTTTTATCGATAAACTTACACTTTACTTTTCAGCAAAAGAAGTACTTTATAAACTGTTTGGAGAACGTCAATTGAGTTTCAGAGAAAATATACACATACTTCCTTTTGTGCTAGCCGATTCCGGCGTTTTTCAGGCACAGGTTATTAAAAATGATTTTTATGAAACATATCAGGTTCATTACGAAATGTTTGAAGAATTTGTGCTAGCCTATGGATTCTGAACTCACATTGAAAAACTACATTCTTACAATCACTTCATAATTAAAACTATATTCGGAAAAAATATTGGTTTGCAAAGAAAAAATTGTTTTTTTACCGAATTTCAAGAAAAAATTTTACCTTTGCACCAAACTTTATTCTGTTTTATGCCGGAAACCAATAGTAAAAAACCGGATAAGCTATTCTTCATTTGAAATTTAGCTGAACATCTTACACAACATCAAGTTATTTATGTTATTCAAACTAGACCAGATTGACCGCAAAATTTTAGAAATTTTGCAGGGAAATGCCAAAATTACAAACGCCCAGCTTTCTAAAGAAATAGGACTTTCGCCCGCTCCCACTCTCGAAAGAGTAAAAAAATTAGAATCCACCGGACTTATCCAAAGCTATCACGCACAACTTGATACCGAAAAAATAGGACTTGGTGTAACTACCTTCGTTCAGGTTACTCTTATCGGACACAAAAAGCAGTTTATCGACTCTTTTGTCAGTAAAATCAGCAATATTGAAGAAATTATCGAATGTCATCACATTACCGGAAGTGGCGATTTTCTACTAAAAGTGATTGCCAAGGACATTCCTTCTTATCAGAAACTAATGCTGGAACGGGTAAGTGAAATAGAAGAAATTGACAGCATGCAGTCTATGGTCATTCTTTCTACTTTCAAAAATAGCAAAGTATTACCTATTCCCTAATCAGTAACGAAAAGAGAGCGACAGTATTATACTATCGCTCTCTTTTTTACCTCTTTCTGGCAGCCTTTTTGGTATCTTTTAAATACTTTTCAGCTTCAGTATGCCAGCTTGATTTCCTTTCTGTACGTTTTACCAGCACCTCATAATATTTTCTGGCTTCCAGAATATTTTTTTCTTTGGCATAAGCCCTCGCCAATGCTCCTAATGCAGCATGATAATACCCACTGTCATAAGCCTTACTCTGCTCTGAATATACTACTGCCTTTTTATAATAAGACATAGCTTTTTGTATATCATGATTATTAAAGTGCTCATTTATATACCCCAGAAAATACGTTGCATAACGTCCTCCTGTAGCTTCGTAACCTAATTGTCCCTTTTCAAGTCTTTCCATAATTTCCAGAGAAAGCTTTTCCGTAAGTTCTATCTGTCCTAGTGAATAAGCCATACGGGCATAATACCTGTGAAAATAAGGATTGTCGGGAAAAGTTTCGTGCAGGTATTTAGCCGTTTGAAAAGCCATAACTGGTTGATTTTCGTCACTGTAAATACGCATAATAAAAAACTGAGCCTCTGTTCTGGTATAAAAAGCATTGGTAGAAACCTTTTTAATCTGCTCCAGTCCTTTCTTTTTATCTCCTCTTTCAAAAAATGCCAGAATTGGTTTAAGCATTTTATAATTTTCAGGAACCCATTCCCGATAGTAATTATACAAACCATCACCAAACAAAAATTCGATACTCAACGATTCCTTATTACGGCTTTTCTCAAGATATTTGAGGGCAGCTTTTCCGGCAAAGGCTGCCTTACTCCAATTTTTCCTTTCAGAATACAACCTCCCTTTAAATCCATATCCAGCCGACAGAAAGAAGGCTGCCTCTATATTATTTTCATCTTGCTTATAAAGCCTCTCTGCCAAAACAATCGAAGTATCCATATATGCCAGAAAACGCTCATCCAGGCTTTCATCGTTAGGGTCGGGCATCATTCTCCACCAGTCATTTAAACCCAACAAAAAATATGGCATCGGGTGGCTGGGATACTTGAGTTTAAACCATCTGAATTTACGATCAGAGTCTTCAAAATGGAAATTATATAAATCATTCACAGCTTCCATCAGCTCCATCTGCATTACAGGGTCTTCCAGTAAAATTTTAGGCTTGTCCTGAACAGGTGCTTCCTGAGCAAAAATATCGAAAGAAGTAAGTAAGCTAACTACTATAAAAAAATATGACCAGCATTGCTTTGTAAGGCACAAAATGTAGATTTTCATAGCAAAATATTTCTGTTTTATACAGGTTTTCTGAAGAGGTAACCTCTGTTTTATATGGATTAAATATAACAAGTCAAGTAAAAAAAGTATGAGAGCATGGGTTACTTTTATTTCAATTTTGTACTTATATAGGGTTTTAGACTAAGAGATGAACGAAAAATATGGCACAATATTTTAGTAAATAATTCGTTTAAATCTTTCCATAACATGATTTTTACAGATAACTTTTTGCTCAACTCTTACCTGCTTTGATAATGGAAAATTTTTTCTCTGCCATCCCTTTTGGCGGTTTGGCGATGCTGATGCTTGCCTTTTATCGCCTTGGTGCTATTGCAATTCGCTTTAAAAGCCGGGATTATGTAACCGATTTATCCCGTTTCCTCTGGAAAAAAATTACTGGTTTTATAAGGGACGAGTTTCGTCTTTTAACAGTTTTCATTTTTTCAGTTACAATTTACTCTATCTACAAAATATTTCTCCCCAATGTTTCATACTATTGGTATATACCAGTTATTGCCGGTACGATAGCTTCTATACTTACGATGTTTTTTACGATGTGGTCGAAAAGCATTGTGCTGGCAAAAAAAAGATTATCAGACTTATTTTTTTTGATGACCATCGGAAAAGGTATTTCTAATGCCTGGGGTTTGTTGATTTACATCAGTAGCCTGCTCTTGCTGGTATGGCTCATGCCGGCAAACAGCGGACTTGATTTTCTTTTCTTAATCACAGGTTTTGGCATTGGCAGTTCAGGTATGATCATATTTGCCATGCTTACCGATGCCGAATCATTAGAAAAACAGGATGAACAACTGAATGTCAATTTTGTAAAAACGGAAAATTTTGATATTCTGCTTTCCCTTTCTATAGCTGTGATACTAGCAGGTTTTAATTTTAGTCACAATCAGTTACCAATTATTTATGCATTGATACTGGCTGTTTCGGGCTTGCTGTTTTCAACAGTTATGAAAGCTTTGAGTCACAAATCAGTACATTTTTATGCTTACCGGAGTATCAGTGCTTTATTACTGGCTGCTATTGCGATGGTACTAAATTATACATTTCTTCCTGAATATCAGGTAGTACACTATCATGAAATTTCACGATTGGAGTTACTCTATGCTGTTTTCACAGGAATTCTATATAGCTGGGTCATTGATAAAACTGTTTCAGTTCACCATTATGTTCTTCAGTTGTATAACTATTTTATTAAAAGCCGGTATGTGAAAATAAACTGGCTTCATATGAGTGTTGACTTACTGATGAAAAGCTTTAGTTCATTGCTTGTCATAGGAGTTTCGCTGGCAGCTTACGGCATTGCTTATCAAAACGGAGGACTTTATGGCTTGCTGCTTGCTGCAATTGCTGCATTTTCTCTCAGTACAAACCGTCAGGTTGAATTTCCGGAAAGTAAATAAATGGTTTCTCTTTTTAAACCTTTCTCTGTATTTGAATTGCAGAGAAAGGTTTTCTATTTTTACAATAATTTCCTCTATGTTATGAAAAAACTTTTACCTCTCCTGCTTATTTCTACCGTCTGTCTGCTTTCAGGTTGTGAAACCAAAAAAGAGAAACGCAAGTCTACTTATGATGGAACAAATGGAACTTCTATAAGCTACTATGGTGATTCGGATGCTCTGAAAACTGAAATTGAGTACAAAAATCAAAAAATGGATGGTTGGTATAAAGAGTACTACAAAAACGGGCAACTTAAATCTGAAATCTGGCATAGAGAAGGTAAAATGAATGGCATTTTTAAAGAATACTATGAAGATGGCAAAACCAAAAGCATTGCCTATTATAAAAATGATAAACTTGACAGCCTCAATCAAATATTTTATACTGACGGAAAGATAAAATCAGAAAGACATTATCTGAATGGCAGACTTCATGGCAAACTAGTCAATTATTATCCGGACGGAAAAGTGACACTGGAAACCAATTATCTGTATGGTATGCAAAATGGTGAAGAGAAAACTTATTATCCTAACGGGAAACTGCATTCTGTAAAACAATTTAGTCGTGACAGAGAAGAACCCAACAGTCAGGAGTTTAGTGAAGACGGGAAAGCAGTGCTGGTTGAAAGACCTGTCATTTTAATAGAAGAAATAAATACACTTTCACTCAATGGAAAATATACATACCGTTTCAGACTGAATAAACCCTCTCCTAAAGACATATTTAAGTTGTTTCTTGAGGAAGTTGGCGATAACGGAAAACTAAATCATTTATATGTACCTATTTCCAAACAGGATGGTTATTACGAATACACCTTTTTTATTCCAAAAAACAGTTCGGTTACAGAAGTTTTCAAAGTGGAGGCTATTTCTGGAAGCACCAATAAAACTGCTGAGCGTAAGCTGAATGTAGCTCTTAATAATTTTTATTAAGAATTACCGCATCTGTGAAAGCCGGGTTTCAAGCATATAATTACCTGGAGCATATTCCAATCCTTTTTGTAGTAGTTGCTTGCTTTTGGCATAGTTTCCAAGTCGAAAGTAAGCCGATGAGGCTTCTGCATAACTTCGGGCTACAAGATTACCATCCATTGTGAGAGCATATTTTTTAACTGTTTGCTCAAAAAGTTGCAAATTTTCTTCTCCTTTTTTCAGATTATTCTGATTAAAAGACTGACCGGCAATATCAAGATAACATAAGCACAATGCCTGATTAAATTTCTCATTTTCTGTCAGAAAAGGATACGGCTTCACATAAGATTCCAGTCCTGATAATAACTCTTTGGGATTACTTTGTTTAGAAAGCCTGTTGAATATGTAATATGTAATGATGTTACGTACATCAGCATTTTGGGGTTTAAGACGATAAATGATTTCAATTTTTTTATCCACCCCTTCTGTTTTACTACTGTTCAGAGCCAAACGAGCTGTTTCAAAATTATATAAGAAATCAATGTCTTTTTGTAATGCTGTATCTCTCACGTGCTGACGTACATACTGATATGATTTATCATATAGCTTGGTATCGCTATATTCCACTAACTGGTTATTGGTAAGTTTTGCAAACTCTCCGTAGAGTTGTTTTCTCGAAACTACTTCAATCGTATCCTTATTAAATTCTGTCAACTTGGCATAATATTTAACTTCATCAAAGTTTTTGTATTCAGCTTTGGACAAAATACGTCTCAATGATTGCTCAATCAAAAAGGAGTTACGGTTACCGGGATAAAGAAAATAGGCTTTAGAAAAATAGTGGTATGCTTCAAGTGGCTTTTTCTCAAAAGTATAAATGCCATCATTATGATATTGTAAACCAGCCAGTTTAAACAAATCAATATCTTCCTGCTCACTGAAAAAGTATTTTTTAAAAAGAGCTTCTTTAGACGACCCTTCATATTCTGATTTAGAAATCATTTTGGCTTTAAGCAGCCGGTTCAGAAAATCGTCCCGAAATTCATCATTGATTTGCAGATAGCCCCGGTTGGGGTCAGTAGTCTCAATAATAATTTTTTCAGTCGTTGGATAAGCTACCAAATATACGTGGGTTGGCAGTTCTTTAATTACAAAAGGGATATTCAATTTTTGTAATATCAATCCATATAAAGCTGAGGCAGAAACACAATTGTAATTGCCGTTAGTAAAAATATCACCAAAATGATTTACCAATTCATATTTTTTAAGCAGTCGGTCATGAACGGTCGTATAAATAAGTTTGATGGATTTTGCTGTATTCTTAGAGCCTGAAATCTTAGGACGAAACTCTTCTACTAAATCATCAATTGTTTTTTGAGTAGATTTCAGTAATTCAGGAGAAAATTTTTCGTAGCCTGCCATAAAGAACGGCAATAAATCTGAATGTTTTTGGGAACGAAAATATTCTGTAAAAACCTGCTTTTCATAATCAGAATTAAAAACAAGTTCGTTACTGTGAATTAAAGAATCTGTAGATTGCGAGAAGGTATTGACCGCAAAAAAGCAGCAAAAAAGGAAAATAATTTTTCTGAAAAACATAGCAAAATATTTTTCCACAAAGATAGATAAATGTTTAAAACGAAAGCTTCTCAAAATGCAATGACATAATAAAAAAGTGGCAAAAAAGTCCCGAATAAGACTCTTCTGCCACTTTTTTAACCATTAAATTATCAGACTTTCTTTTTAAGCAGTGCCAGACTTTCCTCCAGCGTTTTGATACGGGATTCAGCATCTGCCAATTTTTTGCGTTCGGCTTCTACAACTTCAGGCTTGGCGTTCTGTACAAACTTCTCATTGCTGAGTTTCTTCAATACAGATTCTTTAAAGCCTAATTCATAATCCAGCTGAGTCTGTGCTTTTTCAATTTCAGCTGTAATGTCAAGCTCTTCTTCAAAAAGAAGAAAAAATTCGTCAGTTCCTACAATAAAACCTGCTGTACCTTCTATTTTAGTTTCTGTGAAAGTGATTTCACCAACGCCAGCCAATTTCTGGATAATAGCCTCAAAATCCTGATACAATTTCGTATTTGAGGTTTTGATTGTCAATGGAATCAATAGTTTAGGAGAAACTCCTTTTCCATTTTTTAGATTTCGTATCTGAGAAATCAGGTTCTGAATCTGAATACCATCTTTTATAATCTGATTATCAAAACTACCTCCTTCAGAATATGGAGCAATACAAATACTATCATTATTAGCTCTTGGCTGTAATGTCTGCCACAGTTCTTCTGTAATAAAAGGCATAAACGGATGAACCAGTCTTAAAACCTTATCAAAAAATACAGCAGTAGCTTCGTAGGTAGGTTTGTCTATTGGCTTTCCATATTCTGGTTTTACCATTTCCAGATACCACGAACAGAAGTCATCCCAAACAAGACTCTTCACTTTTAACAAAGCATCAGAAATCCGAAACTTAGTAAAATGGTCTTCAATCTCAGCAAAACCTTGATTAAAAGTGCTTTCAAACCAACTGATTGCCAAAGCATTGCTGGAAGGCATTTCTGTTTCTGTTACATTCCAGGCTTTGCCACCTTTTAGCAATTGAAAAGCATTAAAGATTTTATTAGAAAAATTCCTACCCAGTTCACACTGTTTTTCATCAAACATCAGGTCATTGCCTGCCTGTGAGCTAAAAAGCATACCTGTTCTTACACCATCTGCTCCATAAATATTCATCAGGTCAATGGGGTCAGGAGAATTTCCTAATTGTTTAGACATTTTCCGACCTTGCTTGTCTCTTACAATTCCTGTAAAATATACATTTTTGAATGGCAGTTCTCCTTTAAATTCATATCCAGCAATAATCATACGGGCAACCCAGAAGAAAATAATCTCAGGAGCTGTAACGAGTGTATCTGTCGGATAAAAATAATTAACATCAGCATTATTTGGGTCTTTAAATCCATCAAAAACCGAAATAGGCCATAGCCACGACGAAAACCATGTATCCAGCACATCTTCGTCCTGTTTCAGTTCATTCTCTGTATAAAGCCGAGGTATTTCATCATCCGTGATATTACCTCTTTCGGCAGCCTGAATAAATCCATCAACGCTTGTCAAACCCTTATTAGCTATTAACAATGCTTCAGCTTTGGTTTTAGCCACAGCTACCAGTTCTCCTTTTTGGTTATACCATGCCGGAATACGATGCCCCCACCAAAGTTGCCTTGAAATACACCAGTCCCGTACATTTTCCATCCAGCTCCGGTACATATTCTTAAACTTATCAGGATAGAATTTGATATTATCGTTCAAGACATTGACCAGAGCAGGCTTGGCGAGGTCTTCCATTCTCAGCCACCATTGTATAGAAATACGAGGCTCTGCCACAGAATCAGGATTTCTTTCGGAATAACCAACATTGCTTTTGTAATCTTCTGTTTTTGAAAGCTGCCCGATTGCTTCCAGATCTTTGGCAATTATTTTTCTTACTGTAAAACGGTCTTTGCCTATATAAGTCGGAATCTGGCATCTTTCATTCAATGTTCCGTCTTCGTTCAAAATATCTATGATTTCCAGGTTATGCTTTTTGCCCAGTTCGTAGTCATTTATGTCGTGTGCTGGTGTTACTTTCAGGCAACCCGTTCCGAAATCCATCGCTACATATTCATCAGTAATAATAGGTATTTCACGATTGATAAATGGAACCAATACTTTTTTGCCATGCAGGTGCTTAAAACGTTCATCATTAGGATTTACGCAAATAGCCGTATCTGCCAGAATTGTTTCAGGACGGGTGGTAGCTACTATTACAAAATCATCTGTTCCAACAACCTGATATTTAACAAAATAGAGTTTGGAATTTACTTCTTTATAAACCACCTCTTCATCTGAAAGAGCAGTTTTACCTTTCGGATCCCAGTTTACCATCCGATAATCCCGGTAGATATATCCTTTATTATATAAGTCTATAAAAACCTCAATAACAGCATCCGAAAGACTTTCTTCCATCGTAAAACGTGTACGATCCCAATCACATGAAGCTCCCAGTTTTTTGAGTTGCTCCAGAATAATACCCCCATATTTGTGAGTCCATTCCCAGGCATAATCCAAAAATTCTTCCCTTGACAGGCTCTTTTTCTCTATCCCTTTTTCCTTTAGCATATTTACTACTTTGGCTTCAGTAGCAATAGAGGCATGGTCAGTTCCCGGTACCCAGCATGCTTCAAAGCCCTGCATTCTGGCACGACGAATTAAAATATCCTGAATGGTATTATTAAGCATATGCCCCATGTGCAACACACCTGTTACATTGGGAGGAGGAATGACTATTGTATATGGTTTCTTATCAGGGTTAGGCTTGGCAGCAAAAAACTTGTTATCCAGCCAGTATTGATACCATTTTTCGGTAAGAGCCGGATTGTACTTGTCAGAGATTTCGGCAATTTCGCTCATAGTTGTCTGTTTTTAGCCTGTCAGATAATCCATCGACAGAATTGGGATGCAAATATAAGCTGTTTTTCAGTACAGGGCTGCTAACAGAGAAAAAGAGCATCAGAATTTTTAGAAGTTGTAGCTTCCTGAAGTAATTACAGAATTGACATTATTTCAGGAAGCATGCTCTGACATAAAACTTAATAAAAATATAAACTTCTGATAATAAGAACACTGCTATGTGTAAGATGATAAGTTCACCTCATTTATGTGAAATATTTTGGAAAAGAAGAAATAACCTTTTATGTTTCGGAACTTAACAATCAGCTTGCAGCAAACTAAAAGCTTAAATCTCAAAATTTTGCGTGTTACTGTATGCAACAAGCCACCCTTAACCCTACTTCATCTCAGGATTTTTGTCCAGACAAAAAAAATTCTTACACCCAAGCCTGTGATGATGTTTTAAAAGCCATAGAAGACCTTCGCAGCTTTCTGAGTGAAAAACAAAAATCAGGTTCTGTACCTTTTCAGGTAGCCATTTCACTCGAAGAAAATCTGGATGCCATTGCACAGCAAGCCCGGAGTTTACAAAGGAAAGGATAAGAAGTCAGAGATTTTACAACCAACCATTAAGCAACTGTATCATTATATTACAGTTGCTTTTTTATTTTTAGACGAGATTATTTTTTAAAGACTCTTTTAAAAAACGAATCACTACCCTTATCTTTCTTCTTCTTTTTATTTCTGATAATATCTGTATCACTGCTTACAGGAAAGTAATATACCAATCCAACGTAAAAAGAATTATATTTTTTCAGATTATCGGAAGTAAACATAAAATTATATCCTGTATTGAGATGAAATCCCAGCAGCTTAAACCCAATATTCGGTGTAATACCCAAACTTCCCCCCTCTTCAAAATCTGTCAGATAACACAAACTACCACCATAAGTAAGAGCAACCCTCCCTTTTTTATGATAAGCTCCAAGTCTGTAGCCCAGTATATTATTGCCAAAATTGTATTCAAGCGAAAAATTGGTAGCCCACTCAGATGGATGCAAAAGAGCTTTTTTCTTGAACTGCCACTCAGCACCAACCGTAAAATTAGTAATCTCACCACGCTGCAATCCCAGAATGGTTCCAAATCGTTGTTTTCGGATTTTGATTGGCTCTGGCAGTTCTCTACCTGAAACCGAATTACCAGAATATGTATAAAAATTTAAAGTTTCGTCGTTTGTGTTGGCATAAACTTGTGGCGAATATTGGGCATTTGCCAAACGAAAAACAAAAAAAAGAGCAAGTGTAAAAAAAGATTTGTTTAGCATTATCTATACAATGTGTGTTTATAAACTCAAAATGGCTAATTGAATTTTATTATTTTTACGAAATTTTAAATAAGAGTAAATATTTTTCCACACATTAGTAGTTTTATTATAAACCTGTAACGATGAAAAAAAGTCTGTGTTTCATTTCATTTTTATTTTTACTTTTTTCGGGATATGTGTTTGCACAGGATACCATAAAAATCGACCCTGAAATATGGGCAAGAAACCGGAAAGATGCTTTTAAACTTACAACTAATGATTCTCTTTTTGTAGCTAACAACAGTGATGTACCTTTCGGGTACAGAATTTATAATCGTACTCAAGATTTAGGAGCGTTTGGTTTTATGTTTTTTGGCTCAATGGCAGGAGAAGTTATCGGACCCATCACTACCGACGATTATGCTATGTTGTTTAAAGTTGTGAGATATGACAGTACTTATCGGGTTAGATTGAGCCACATTTTTTTACAACCTCCCGGGAAAACCAAAAAAGATACTGCTGCTACTGTCAAGAAAGCTGAAAAATATCTGTCAGAACTAAAAGCAGGGAAAAATTTTGAAGAGCTTGTCAAACAGGCCAGTCAGGATAGTGCTTCGGTTGTGGAAGGTGGCGATTTGGGTTGGTTTTTTTTCGGAACAGCCGAAAAACCAATCAATGAATTTATAAAATCGGCAAAGAAAAATGACATGGCAGTGATTCGTACTATGGCTGGCGTACATATTTTCAGACTTACAGAAGAACGACAAAAAGACCGTTTTAGGGTGGTATTGATTCCACTTATGAAAAAACTCAGGTAGCTAACTCTGATTACAATAGTTTTGCTTTTTTTTCGTCAGTAAAAAAGCGGATGTATCTATTTGTCATATCATTTTACGATTTACTAAAGATAACATCTGAGCAGAGAGAAAAAACCGAACCCGACAAGAGATAAGGTTATAGTAATCACAGTTAAAAAACAAACCCCTGCGGGAAAATCGTATTTCTTATTTTGGCTCAGTGCTTATAAGAACCAACTATAAAAAATATTCTCAACCAAAAGAAGAAAATTATGGGAGCTATTTTAAAATTTATACTGATGACTCTGATAGTTACATATGTAGTCAATCAGATTTTCAAACTATTAAGTGGCAAAGACACTCTGAAAAAAAATGCCCAACACATTCGTAACGAATACAGAGAGGGCTTTCGCAAAGAAGGAGATATTTATGTTTCAGATGTTCCTGAATCAGCAAAAAAAGCCCGTATCAAAGGGGGAGATTATGTAGATTATGAGGAAATGAAGTAGTTATTTCTGTCAAATTTGCAAAATCATCAACATAAAGCGGTCATTTTATTTCAGTTAGCAGTTTTATACTCATAAAACATCACAATTAATCAGGTTACCTTTCCACAAATTCGGTATAAAAAGCACAAAATGAGTCGCGAAAATTATCGGACAGACGAGCAATTATTAGATGCTCTTAAAGATGAAAATCAGAAAGCCTTAGGTATTGTCTATAAAATGCACTATCCGATGATTCTGCATTTTATAACAAATAACAATGGTACAGAAGCCGAAGCCAAAGATATTTATCAGGAAGCGGTAATAGTATTATATGAAAACGCCCAGGAAGAAGAATTTAGGCTGACCTGCAAAATAAAGACATATCTCTATTCTGTAAGCCGTAGGTTATGGTTGAAAAGATTGGCTGAAAAAGGGAAATTTGTAGGAAAAATAGATGATTTTGAAGGATTTATAGCTTTTGAACAAGACGAAACACAGGATTTTGATGAAAAAGAACAGCAGTTTTCTGTCATGCAAAATGCAATGAAAAAACTGGGAGAGCCCTGTAAAACAATTTTGGAAGACTTTTTTGTAAATGAACTCAGCATGCAGCAGATAGCCGAAAAGATGGGTTATACAAATGCTGATAATGCCAAAAATCAGAAATACAAATGTCTGATGAGATTGAAGAAGTTGTTTTTTTCGGAATACAAAAGCTAAACAAATATATAGAATCCTAACTACTACTTTTCTGTTTATTATTTACAAACTATGAATGCAGAATTATACGAATTGGTGGAAAGATACCTGCAAGGCAAACTGGATGCAGAAGAACGCCGAAGACTGGAACAGAATATTGAACAGGATGCCGAACTTGCTCAGGAAGTAAAAGAATATCGCTTGCTGAATAAAAGTTTTGCAACCTTTAAGAGTCGTACTAATCTCCGCAAACAACTCAACAGCATTCATCAGGAGTTAGATAAAACTACCCGTACTACTACCAAAACTAAAGTATATGGTTTAAAAGTCTGGACACGACGTTTTATGCCAACCATGACTGTAGCTGCCTCAGTAGCTATTATTACTGTTGTTTCAATGGTATTGATGCGAAACTATCTTCAGTCACTGGAACACAAAATAGACACCGGTTTTCAGCCTCTTATTAATCAAAATAAAAAGATTGAAGACAAACTGAATACCATAGAGCAAAAAACAAATGAGTTGCAGGGAGTGATGGAAACTCCGGTAGCCGGAACTGCTACTGGTTTCATGATTACGCCTAATGGTTATCTGGCAACCAGCCAGCACGTAGTAAACGAAGCTGACTCTGTGTATGTAGAAAACATGAGTGACCACAAGCGTTATAAAGTAGAAGTAGTTTATACAGATGCTATAACCGATTTGAGTATTCTTAAAATTACCGATAAAAAATTTAAAGGATTTGCTCGTTTGCCCTATACACTGGCATATAAAGAATCTGAGTTGGCTGAACCAGTTTATACACTGGCATTTCCAAGGCAGGAGATGGTTTTTGGGGAGGGTTCTATCAGTTCAAAATCTGACTATGAAGGTGATACTGCCAAATATCAGGTATCTATTCCGGTAAACCCTGGTAACTCAGGTAGTCCGGTATTTGATACACAAGGCAATCTGGTGGGTATTGTAAGTGGTAGAAATAATAATGCACAAGGAGCTACTTCTGCCGTAAAATCAAGGTTTTTATATTCAGCAATAGATACTCTGGCGAAAAGTGATGCGTCTCTACGCCAGTTTTTACCTCGTTATAATACTATCCACTACATGCGTCGCCCTGACCAAGTGAAACAGATACAACCCTTTGTATTCAGTGTGCGGGTGTATAAAAACAAGAAGTAAGAAAGATTTCCAAACAATAAAAGAGCCCTGCAAGCAGGGCTCTTTCTATTATGTCTGACTCTTAATAGGCATTATGATTGTGGTAATTATATACTTGACTGACTCAATAAAAATATGTTTAGTGAAATAGTTAATAAGTATGAAAAATTTTCTGATGGTTTAATTTCAAAAATCAGCTACAAAGCTTCTTTAAATTCAAAAAAAGTTGAAGTTATAATCAACTCTATGAACAAATTGAATAATTATCAATTTGAAACAATCAAGCTTATTTTCACAGAGATAGTATTTATTCAGTTTCGTGAAAAAGAAAATCAATCAAGTACTTTAATTAATTCGGCTTTTTTAGCAAATAACAACGGAATAATGGTATTTGATTTCTTCCCTTTAATCTATGAAAATGATAATTTGAGAGAAAATGACAATTCAGATTTTAAAATCAAATGCAAAGAAGTAAAGTATGTTAAAATTAAGACGGTCTCTGAGTGATTCAGAGACCATCTGATTAGAAGTTATAAAAGCGTTCATAATTTATTACATCCTCTCCGGCACATCAATTCCCAGAAGTTTCATGCCTTTTTTGAGAATTTTCCCAGTTTCCTCAGAAAGTGCAGCCCTGAAAGCAGTCTGTTCTAATGTATCAGCTTTGAAAATAGAACACTTATCATAGAAGTAATTATAATTTTTAGCCAAATCATAGCAATATTGGGCGATTACATACGGAGCATATCTTCTGCCTGCTTCATCAACAATATCTTTAAACTGACTGAGCATAATAATCATTTCTTTTTCTGCTTCATGCAATTCATAATCGGTAGAAAGTGGTGGTAATTCTATTTCAGCAGCCTTTCTTTTAATAGCTCTCGTTCTGGCATGGGCATACTGTATAAAAGTAGCCGTATTTCCATGCAAATCTACTGACTCCTCAGGGTTGAAAAGCATACGTTTGCCCGGGTCCACTTTCAATAAGAAATATTTGATAGCTCCCACACCCAGCATTTCAAAAAGCTGATTTTGTTCATCCTCAGGAAAAGTGCTGATAAGTTCACTCAACTCAAAAGATTTTTCTTTTGCCGTATTTACTACTTCTGCCATCAAATCATCAGCATCTACTACAGTCCCTTCTCTTGATTTCATTCTGCCTGTTGGCAAATCTACCATTCCGTAAGACAAATGAAATAATCCGTCAGCATACTTTCTGCCCAGTTTTTTAAGTATCAGGAAAAGCACTTTAAAATGATAATCCTGCTCATTACCTACGACATACACTGATTTTTGCATCGGGAAATCGTGGAATTTCAAATCTGCCAGTCCTAAATCCTGAGTTATATATACAGAAGTCCCATCTGCCCGTAGTACGAGTTTCTGGTCTAAACCATCTTCTGTTAAATCTATCCATACTGAACCATTTTCTTTTTTAAAGAAAACTCCTTTTTCCAAGCCATCATTCACAATTTCTTTACCCAGCAAATAGGTATTTGATTCGTAATAAAACTTATCAAAATCAACACCCATTCTCTTATAGGTTTCTTCAAAGCCTTCGTACACCCAGCCATTCATCTTTTCCCACAAGGCAATAGTTTCCGGGTCATTTTGTTCCCATTTAAGAAGCATCGCCTGAGCCTCCAGAATAATCGGAGCCTGTTTTTCAGCTTCTTCTTCTGAAAATCCCTGACTTTTAAGCTGAGCAATTTCGTTTCTGTAAGCTGTATCAAACTTTACATAATAATCTCCCACCAGATGATCGCCTTTAATACCTGTCGATTGTGGTGTAGCTCCATTGCCAAACTTCTGATAAGCCAGCATTGATTTGCAGATATGAATACCTCTGTCGTTTACAATATTGCTTTTGACCACATGGTAGCCATTGGCTTTCAGAATCTCAGCAACTGAATATCCCAAAAAATTATTACGCAAATGCCCAAGGTGCAGTGGTTTATTGGTATTTGGGGACGAGTATTCAACCATTACAGTATGTCCGTTGGCTGGCTGAAATCCATAATGATCGTTATTAAGAATCTTATGAAAAACCTCTATCCAAACTGCATCCCCAATAGTCAGGTTTAAAAAACCTTGTACAGCATTAAATTTAGCTATCAGGCTGGTATGTTCCTGCAAATAATTTCCAATTTGGGTAGCAATTTCCTGAGGAGCTTTTCGTAAGGTTTTGGCAAAAGTAAAAGTTACAAAAGTATGAGAACCTTCAAAGTCGGCTTTGGTTTCCTGAAGTTCAAGAATTTCAGGAGAAATATCAGTATCAAAAAGACTTTTTAGAGCTTCTGCTATGTGAGTTTTAAGCAATTTTTCTATGTTCATGGCATCTGTCAGGAAATTTGGCTGCAAAAATAGAGGGAAATGCCGTAACAGACTAATATAGTCCAAAGTTAATTTTCATGCATGAAAAAGAGTGTGTATAGTTTTAATAAAGCGTAAGCTCGGGATTAAAAAAGTGTGTAGGGATGCAACAGCAGCGTGGACTAACCCGAAATCATTGAGAATGTAAAATGTAATAAGAGACTTAGGAATGTCAGGGTTAGTTTTTGCTCATCTTATCACAAGGCTTGCTCAAAAGCTATCGCTTTTGCCCTACTGCCTATTTTGCTTACTTTTTTGGGCATACAAAAAAGTAAGAAGATGGCTAAATGAAGAAAAGTTAGGAATTAGCCAAAGACATATCTATTAAAAACCTAACAATCAATAACTTAATAAAAAATCTAATCCCGAGTGCTCGTTAATAAAAGACCACTCTGCAATACATCATTTGCAGAGTGGTCTTAAAAAGCTATATATAACTTAGTAGTTCACTTTTCTGACACTGCCTCCCCCACTGGCATTGGTTTCAGAACGCTTGGGATTGCCTTTATACCTCAGGTTACTACCTCCTGATACATCAGCCAGTATTTCTTCAGATACAGACAACTCGGCAGTGCTGGCTCCTGAGGCTTCAACCTTTACTTTTTTACTTTCCAGTTCAAATGCTTCGTAACGACTAGCACCTGAGAGGTCAATATCTTCATGTTCGGCTTTGCCTTTAAGTTCCAGACGGCTGGCTCCTGACAACTCAGCTTCAATTTCAGAAGCAGTTAAATTAAGATAAGTACGACTGGCTCCCGAAAGATCTCCTTTAAATTCATTTGTTGTCAAATCAAGTCTTACAGTGCTGGCTCCACTTACATCCAAATCAAATTTACCCGATTTAAAAGATGTTTCACCTTTTACATTAGATGCCCCACTTACGTCAAGTCCGGTAAGCTCAGGCAGCGTAATATAGGCAATTACAGATGAGCTATTTCTCCAATTCCAGTTCCAGTTTTCCTGACGTTTGATGATTAGTTCATCACCTACTACCTCTGTAATAATCTTGTCAAGAGATTGGTTATCCGTTTCAATTGTTACCGAAAACGTACTTCCCTGACTGATATGAGCCTCAATGGCACTTTGTATTTTGATTTTTTTAAAAGTATTGACTTTACGTTCCTGTTTATTTTGAGCAAAAAGCTGCAATGATGCAAGCATCAATAAAATAAAGGTAAAAAGTTTGTAGTTTTTCATAAAGATGAATGGTTTATAATAAAAAAAATTAGCAAAAGGATAACAAATGAAAGAGGACCCTAAGCTTATTAATAAAAACTCAGACTCCTCCTTCTGGTAATTATTTTTAAACTTTCCTTTCTAAAACTGAGGAAAGTTGAGCATATCAGTAGTAGGGTGGTCAGAAAGCCCCATCAGACGTTCCATGAGTTTATCCCTGATTTTAAGCCCATTTTCCTGATTAGAAAAAAATATAAGTGCTGTTTTCTGTTCCACGCTTCCGGCAAAATAGGCTTTTGAGTAAATATTATCGCCCCAATGAAAAAAATACAAACCCTTTTCATATTCCTGTAAACCAAATCCCAGTCCCCACCACAGATTTTGTGAAAACGAAGTCGGCATTTTTACTTTAATTTGAGGTGCCATCAGTTTATCTGTAAGGCTTTTATTCTGAAATAAAAATCGAATAAATCTGGCATAATCTTCAGCATTGGTATATAGTGTACCGGCGGCTGAGGCTTCGGTTGCTTTAAATCGTCCCCATGCTTTGCCAGTAGAATCATGCCTATCAGCATATCGGCTGTCATAATCAGACCGCCATACCAAACTGCTGTTATTCATTCCCAAAACCTGAAAAATTTTTTCATTCATTAAATCACCTAGCTTTTTTCCTGTAACTTTTTCAAGCACTCTCTGCAAGTAAATAAAGCCCTCACTGGAATAAGAATATCCGGTTCCGGGAGCAAATCCTATACGTAACCCTCTGTAATCTCGCCAGTTAGGCAACCCACTGCTGTGACTGAGTATCATTCTCGCAGTAATTTTAAGGTAACGGTAATCATACCATAAATCCCGGTTTTGTAAATACTGATACAGAGGCTTGTCGAGGTTAAATTTGCCTTCTACTGCCAGTAACAATGCCAGGTACGCCACCAATGGTTTAGTAAGTGAGGCTCCTTCAAAAATGGTATTTTCGTCAGCTTTTTCGAGAGTTTGTTTGTTTTTAAGCCCAAAAGCCTTATTATACACAATGGCATCATTTTGTACTACTGCCACCGAAAAACCTACCATACCTGCACTGTCTGATAAATCGGTCAAGATTTTATCAATTTCTTCTGTGGTGACAACAGTACCATCCAGTTTTGTAATTACCTGTCCATCAACATTTTGTAAGAACGTTAAAAAAACAAAGAAACACAGAACAAAACGTGATTTATTTCTATGCTTTTTGGTGTATAAGAAGCTTAAACTGTGGAAAAGTTGCATGGTTTGAGTACTTTTAGGATGAATGGCAAAGTAATGATATAAATGGGAACTATTTACTTTTGGCAAAACTACTTGCTTTGTAAAATATTTCCCGAAATTTCAGAAGAAATCAATCAAAAATATCTGGTTACTATTTTTATGGAATATTGATAAAGACTGCATCTTAACTAAAAATCTAAAAACAAATATGAAAAACAAATTTTTAATCGCCGTTTTAGCTTTGGGTATATATATTCAGGTAAATGCTCAAACAGAAAAAACAGTTTCTTCTAAAATCCAACACGTTACGGTTTTCAGACAAAAAGCACAAATAACTTCAACTGCCCGTACCCAGCTTGATGCAGGCAAAACCACCCTCATTTTTGATAATATTCCGGCAGATGTTGACCCTCAGAGTATTCAGGTCTCGGGCAAAGGCGATGTGATTATTCTGGCTGTAAAGCATGTGGCTGACTACCTTACTGGCAAAGAAAAATCACCTCTGGCACGTAAATTAGAAGATTCGCTTACATTCTACAATAGTGAACTGGTTTTATTAAACTCTCAGAAAGATGTATTGAGCAAAGAACAGCAGATGATCATGGCAAACCAAAACATCACCAGTCAGCAAACCGGGCTAACAGTAGAAAGACTTCAACAGATGGCTGATTTTTTCAGAAACCGCCTCACAGACATTGGCAGTCGTATTATCAAAACCGACCAGGCTCTTCAAAAAACTAATATGAGTATTGGCAGAATCCGGAATCAACTGGCTGAAATCAACAACCGAGGCAATCGTCCGTTGGGGCAAATTCTGGTAACAGTGCAGGCAAAAGGCTTTGTAAATATGGATGTGGAACTCAACTATATGGTAGAGCAAGCTGGCTGGTCTCCCGTATATGATTTGCGTGCCAAAGATACCAAAAGCCCTGTGTTGCTTGCTTATAAAGCCAACGTAGCTCAACGCACAGGCATAGACTGGAAAGAAGTAATGCTTACACTTTCAACCGGAAATCCTTCGCAGGGTGGCACCAAACCAGAGCTTTCACCTGAATATGCCAGCATTTACCAGTATCAGGCTCCTAAAAAGAAAACATACTATGCTGACAACAACCGGGGAATGGCAGAAAGAAGTACTGCTGAAGATATGAAAGTGGCACCTCAGGAACAAGATAATTTCGAATTAAAAGGAGTAGCTATTACATCAGCTAATTTTACCACCGTAAACGAAACAGGCGTAGCAGCAAGTTTTGATATTGCCTTGCCATATTCTGTACCAGCTGATGGTAAAGAGCAGTTGGTTGACATTCAGCAACATGATTTGCCTGCCAGTTATCAGTATTTTGCTGTTCCTAAGTTAGACCCAGATGCTTTTCTGGTTGCTCAGGTAACAGGTTGGGAAAAATATAATCTTATTTCAGGCAATGCTAATATCTATTTTGAAGGGACTTTTGTTGGAGAATCATTCCTTAATGTTCAGAATACCAATGATACGCTTAATTTCTCATTGGGCAGGGACAAAAAGATTATCATTGACCGCAAGAAAATTACAGATTTCAGCAGTCGCAAAACCATTGGCAGTAATATCAAAGAAACAAACGGCTATAAAATCTCTGTAAGAAATACTAAAAAAGAGCCTATTACCATACTTATTGAAGATCAGGTTCCACTTTCGCAGGATAGCCGGATTGAAGTAAGTCTTTTGGAAGCCGACAAAGCTTATTTTAATAAAGAAACAGGCAAACTGATGTGGAAAATACAGCTTGACCCAGCTCAGACCAAAGAGCTTTCTTTCAAATTTGAAATCAAATATCCGAAAGGGGTTCAGGTTAATTATTAATACACCACAGCGTAAAATTCAGGCATCTCAATAAAATATGACTGGACAATTGAACAGACTAAATTGCTTAACGGCAATCTGACAATACAGCCATTTAGCAGTTCTACGAGAGCCTTTGTGTCTTCTGGTTATTAAATTTTAGGGTTACAACTATGCAATAATCATAAAATTACCTGACAGTAAGTTTCTACAGTTTACTGTCAGGTAATTTTTAGAGTCAGGCATTCATCCTTCAAATCTTACATCCAACTATCCTGCTTGTGCGATAACTACTATTTACTTTATCCGTTTCAACATAAATTAAGAATAACCAGGCGTATAACTACCTATTTTTTACTTAAAAACTATGAATGCCATTTTTCCGATAAATCAAGAAATGGGTTATTCCGGCAAATTTTCACCAGATAAAAAACGACAATCGTGGGCTCTGAAGAGGTTTGTTTTGACTGCTATTGTCATTTTGGTGATCAATGTAATTACAGACTTCTTTTTGGGGCGTACAGAAGTTGCTCTCGCAGAACTCATAGTTTCGGTGCTTTTGAGCATTAGTCTTTATTTAAACAAATATGGCTTTTATGAATGGGCTGTTTCGATAGCGTTGGTTTTAATCAATATACTTCTTTTTACATTAGATTCTTACATAGGAGCCAAAGGAGGAACTTATTTATATTTTTATCCGGTTTTTCTGGCAATTCCTTTTCTACTCAGCTTTGACAGAAAAGTGCTTATGGGTAGTCATATCTGCTTTACTATCATTTGCTGGGCAATTCTTGAGCTTACTGATCATTCTTTATTCTTCAACCATATCACAGCTCCGGAAGTAGTCAGAAGCGTATTTTTCATTAATATGGTACTTGCCATATCTGCTTCAGGTTGTCTGGTATATTTTCTTTCGCAAAAAATTGAAGGATTGATTTCTGACCGGGAAAGTCAAAAGCAACAAGTCATTTTGCAGAGTAGTCCACAGGTGATGATATTAGTAGATGCCAAAGGCAAACTGGAAATGTTTAACGAAAGAGCTATTTTTCACTTTCAGACATACAGCCATAAAACTCTGGAAACAGGAAAATATTTTATGGAATATTTTTATGGAGACAATGCAGCTTCTTTTGAAGCACTTTTTCATCAGGCTTTGAATGGAAAGGTAATTGAAGATGAGTATCAGTGTGTAGCAGGCTTGTATTGGAATGTAACCTTTACTCCCGTTTTTGACAAAAAGGGAAATATAAAAAATATTGTTATCTGTGGAACAGATATTACTGTTCATAAGGAAGCGGAGCTGCACTTGCAGGAGCAAAATAAATCTCTGAATAAATTTAATGAAGAACTTAATAAGTTAACTTATAAAATATCACACGACCTACGTTCTCCACTGGCTTCTGTGCTGGGACTGATAGAAATCACTCAGTTTGTAGAAACAATTGAAGAAAAAAATCAGTATCTGGAGATGATGCGTAGCAATGTAAAGCGTCTGGATAGCATGATTATCAGTTTGATTAGCATGGCTAAAAATTCTGGTACAGATCTCCTTAAAGACCAGATTGACTTTGAGAGTTTTACAGAACATCTTTTTGACAGTGTCCGTTTTGCCGAAAATGCCATAGGAATTAGATTAGAAGCTGACATAAAACAAACTACAGAATTTATCAATGACAAAGAAAGGCTTAATATAGTTTTGGGTAATCTTTTATCTAATGCCATCCGTTACAGCAACCCGAGTGAACGTTTCCCTTTTGTAAAAATAGAAGTAAAGGTTTCTGAAAGAGATGCTATTATACTGGTAAAAGACAATGGGATTGGGATTGCCAGAGAAGAACAGTATCATATTTTTGAAATGTTTTACAAAGCCGGGAATCATAAATCAGGCTCCGGGTTGGGGCTTTCTATTGTAAAAGAAACCCTTGCCTCTATGAAGGGTAGTATCAGTGTAGAATCTGAAATTGGCAAAGGCAGTATTTTTAAAGTAGTCCTCCCTAATCACAAAATAACTTCCAAGACAGAATCTGTCGGCTTACAACTTGATTTTTTGCCACAGTAGTACCTTAAAGACATAGTGCAATAAATCGTTTTTTGTATTTCAGCGAAAAAAATCTACCTTTGCAAAAGTTTTTCAAAACCTGCTTCCGTAGTTCAATGGATAGAATGTCAGATTCCGGTTCTGATGATAGGGGTTCGACTCCCTTCGGAAGCACACAGTTAAAATCAAATCGTATAAAAACCCTTCAAATAGTCTAATTTGAAGGGTTTTTATTTTAGAGAACCCCTCAATTTTTATAAAGTTGCTTACTTTATAAGCAACATATTCGGTTACACAAATCTTACTTTACCTCTTGTATACCTAGGGTATTCTATTTATATTTGAGATAGCTACCCAAAAAGATGTCTGCTCTTCTGATAAAGATGGATGTATATCTAGAAGCCGGAATTAATTACAGTTGATAAGGGAAATGTCGTAAGTACAATTAAGTTTTCGACCCCTATTCAACCTATTATATTTTTTCTTTCAGATATAATAAGTAAAAATAAAATTAGAGAAGTTGTTATTCACTTCTTCCTGTAATAAGATTCTCGTTGTTGAAAAGTATCGTAGCAGTCGAGGATTGCAACAATCAGGTCGTAGTCTTCGGCATGCAATACAAAATCTGCATCGGGGTGGCAAAAATCCATAAAAGCCTCCAGTTCTTCTCCTTCCAGACGGGTCAGTTCTGAAACCCAACCGGCATTGAGACGTTTTTTATAAGCAGCTTCTTTTGCTTCTATTTCCTGTAAAAGTGATAATTTTCGCTGGGCTTTGCCTTGCTTACTAAACTGATTATAGAGAGCCGTAATCGGGCTAAAAGAAGCTGTAGGCTCCAGATTGAATGATTGTGCCTGATAAGGATTGCCCTTGAGTGGTTTTACATAAACTTTATCAGCTTTGGGTTTTACTGTTTTTTGTCTTACAATTTTCACTTCCTGTAAAGCATAAGCTACATCTTTCATGATTATTTTGACAGTTGCCTTTTTGTCAGGAAAAGTAGGATTAAGCACATAAATAACCGGAGCAAAACCTACGGCTGTAAATAGCAATGTATCACCACGAATGAGGTTGATGCTAAAAAAACCTGTAGTATCACTGGTAGTCCCAGTGTTTCGGCGTTTGTGGCGAATGCTTACAAATGATAAAGGTTTGAGTTCTTTTTTCTCATTCTCAGCATATACATAACCCGAAACCTTTACAGAATAAATATTTTGTGCCTCACTTTCTCCGAAAGTCAGCAATAAGAGTGAAAATATAACCAGTAATCTTTTCAAAATAGTCAACAATAAAAGTAAAACTGTGAAAACTGTGAGGTTATGGATATCAGCCTTTAGATGTAATCCGGCAAAAATGCGTTGCGTCTGACTGAGATTAAATTCCTCCCAAAAATACCATTTTCTTTGTAACGTCCAGATTTAGCTGATAATTTTTAGAATCAGAAAGAAATAGACAGGTTTGTGTTTTATATCGACCATACAATAAAAAAACCTTATGAGCATGTAAAACTCTCATAAGGTGTAACTAGTAATATAAGTACGTTTAATATCCTACAGCCATGTCATCGCCACGAGGGTCTGCCCCACCTTCCAGTTTTTTCTTTTTCTTAACTAAAATGGCATCTACCCTGCCAATTGCATTACGAGGCATCATTTTATGACCTTTTTTCTCCAGTTCAGCTTTCACTGCATCAGTAAAAGCACCATTTTCGGGAATAATAGCATCTGGCATCCACTGGTGATGAAATCTTTTGGCAGAAACTGCTTCCTGCATGGTCATGCCATGCTCAATCACATTGAGAATAGTCTGAAAAACAGAAGTGATGATAGTAGTTCCACCAGGTGTACCTACTACCATAAATAGTTTACCGTTTTTCTCTACAAGTGAGGGAGTCATTGAACTAAGCATGCGTTTATGTGGCTGAATGGCATTGGCAGCCCCTCCAATAGCTCCATAAATATTCTGAACACCCGGCTTTACACTAAAATCGTCCATTTCGTTGTTCATAAAAAACCCACCACCCTGCACCACCACTTTCGACCCAAAACCGCCATTGAGTGTAGTTGTAATAGAAACTGCATTGCCTTGTTTATCGACAATAGAAAAGTGGGTGGTTTGGTCAGATTCTCTCCTTGCAAATACACCTGCCTGAATGTCAGAAGATGGTGTAGCTTTAGCAGTATCAAAATTTTGCATCCGCTGACTCAAATATTTTTCATCCAGCAATTCTTTCATCGGAACTTTCCAGAAATCAGGGTCACCGAGGTGAGTAGCTCTGTCTGCATATACCCTGCGTTCGGCTTCAGCTATCAGATGTACCGTAGAAGTAGTATTCCAGCCCATTTTTTTCAGGTTATACTTTTCTACTATTTTTAGCAACTGAAACATAGCCACTCCCCCACTCGAAGGAGGTGGCATTGAAATAATTTTATAGCCTTTATAATCCATCGACATTGCCTCTCTCCAGGCAGCATTGTAGTCAAGCAAATCTGAATACGAGATAATACCACCTGTTGCTTTCATGGTATTTACAATTTTTTCGGCAGTCTCACCTCGATAAAAACCATCTCTGCCAAAATCTCTGATTAACTCCAAGGTATGAGCCAATTCTGGTTGAATGAGCACTTCTCCTTTTTGCCATTTGCCATCTTTTACAAAAGCCGGAGTATAACCAGGATTGTATTTTACAAAGGCTTCACGATTATTATTTAGACTTTCGGCTTCTTTTTCAGTAAGGGCTACGCCATTGCGGGCTAAGTCAACGGCAGGCTGAATCAAATCTTTCCAGGCAAGTTTGCCATACTTCTGATGTATTTCCCACATACCAGCTACAGAACCCGGTACACCCGAAGCCAAGCCTCCGTTTACACTTAATCCCTGCACCACATTTCCATTTTTATCCTGAAACATCGTTTCGTATGCCATTGCCGGACCTTTCTCACGATAGTCAATTGTGGTTAGTGTTTTACCATCTCCACTTCTGTACACCATAAAACCACCACCGCCAATGTTTCCGGCAACAGGAAAAACTACCGCAAGGGCAAACTGTACGGTGATAGCAGCATCTATGGCACTTCCGCCTTTTTTCAGGATTTCAACACCAGCTTTTGAGGCTTCCGGATGAGCCGAGACCACCATGCCATTTTTAGCAGTTACCCCTGTTTGTTTACCAAAATTGCTTTTTTGAGCAAATACCGGATAGATTTGTATTATAACCAGAAAGGTCAGAGAAAGTAGTATTTTTTTCATATTACAGGATTTATAAAATCAAATAAACCGAATTTTACATGAAAATTTAGTTTATTGCAAGTCTGTCATGATTTTGTTTCATGTCATCAGGTATTCATTCTGATTATTTTTAAAACTTAGCTGGTAAAAGTTAATTTGAGATTCTTTGTTCAGCAATTTTTTCCGTTGAATTTGGCAAGCTGAAGCAGATGACAAGCTATTTTTTATAATTTACTGGATTTTTATGCACCAAGTCAAACACATCACTGTAAGGCATCAAACAAAATTTTTATGAACTGCTGATATTTTTCGGATAAGTAATGATACCTCATTATTCAATTTCCAGTTAAAAATATTTTCTATATTTATATTTCAGGTCATCTTCTGAAAATCAACCAGATTTTTAAATTTTACACTTTTTTATTCTACCAACCATTTTTCAGACATGAAAAGCTTGTTTTATGTGTTATTTACGCTAACCTTGTTAACTGCGTCTGCTCAAAACAGTCAAGTTTATACCATTGCTCAGGATTCTGCTTACGTAAGAGAAAACTATGACAAAGCTGAATATATGGTGACCATGCGGGATGGTATAAGACTTTTTACACAAGTCTATACTCCCAAAGACAATACCAGAAAGCATCCTATTTTAATACAACGTACTCCCTACAGTTGTTCTCCTTATGGACAGGACAAATTCAGACGCAGGATTTCACCTAACTCCTATATGCTCAGAGAAGGCTATATAGTTGTTTATCAGGATGTAAGAGGAAGGTGGGCTTCTGAAGGCAAATTTGTAGAAATGACACCACATTTGGATATAAAAAAGAAGAAAACTGATATTGACGAAGCTTCCGATACTTATGATACTATTGACTGGCTTGTAAAAAATATCAAAAATAACAATGGCAAAGTTGGACAATGGGGTATTTCTTACCCAGGTTTCTTTACCTCAGCCGGAACGCTGGCAGCACATCCTGCCTTAAAAGCATCTTCTCCACAAGCACCAATGGCTGATCTCAGGCGGGACGATGCCTTTCATAACGGGGCTTTTATGCTGGCTGCCAATTTTGGATTTTATACTTTCTTTCAGGAATTCCAACAACCTTCCAAAACAAACCCTCCTCCTCTTTTTGAGATGGATACACCTGATGGATATGCCTTTTATCTTAAAATGGGGGCTTTAAAAAATGCAGAAGAAGTCTATTATAAGGGTAGAAACTCTTATTTTTTGGAAAACTTTGACCATCCCGATTATGATGAACACTGGAAAATCCGAAATATTTTGCCCCATCTCAAAAATATAAAACATGCGGTAATGGTAGTAGGAGGCTGGTATGATGCCGAAGATTTATATGGAACCTTCAAAACCTATCAGGCTATCGAAAAGCAAAATCCGGGAACAGATAATTTTTTTGTAGTAGGTCCTTGGGTACATGGTGGCTGGGCAGGAGCAAGTGGTGAAAGTTTGGGAGATATAGAATTTGGTCAGAAAACCTCTCCTTATTATCAGGAAAATATAGAAGCTAAATTTTTCAGACACTATTTATCTGATAATTCAACTCCACTTGATTTGCCAGAAGCTACTCTTTTTGAAACCGGCACCAATCGCTGGCGTAAATTTGATACTTATCCTCCCAAAGATACAGAATCCAAAAAATTATACTTTCATGCCAATGGGAAATTAAATTTTGCCCCTCCAACTGTGGATAATGCATTTTCAGAATATTTATCTGACCCTACCCATCCAGTACCATTTACAGCTAAAATAGACGATGGCATTCCTCAATCATATATGGTAGAAGACCAGCGTTTTACATCTTCTCGTCCTGATGTATTGACTTTCCAGACAGATACCCTTAAAGAAGATATGACTCTTGCCGGAAATATAATGGCAATGCTTAAAGTAGCCGTTACAGGTACTGATGCCGACTGGATTGTTAAAATCATTGATGTATATCCTGATTATGCTCCTAATAACCCGAGAAGACCTCAGGTAGTATATGGAGGATACCAGCAACTTATCAGAAGTGAAATCATCAGAGGCAAATACCGGAACAATGCTGAGAAACCCGAACCTTTTACACCTAATCAAATAACTGATGTAAGTGTTGAGTTGCAGGATGTATTACATACTTTTAAAAAAGGGCATCGAATTATGGTACAGATTCAGAGTTCATGCTTTCCGTGGGCTGACCGTAATCCACAAACCTTCACCAATATTTTTAAAGCATCCGAGTCCGAATATCAGAAAGCTTTTCATAGATTATATCATAGTACTCTTGCTGCCAGTTACATTAGTATCAATCTTCTGAAATAGGCATTTACGATATATTTTTTTAATAGAAACAACCATTTCAGAATAATTTCAACCTGCTATTGACTCAAAAAACAACAAAATAATCTTATAAATGTTATATTTGTAACAATATGACAGATACATTTTTCTGTTATATTGTTATTGTAATTAACGTTAATTGAATATTATGGAAGTTCAGGAGATAACTGTTGCCCGTCCGTGGCTTAAATATTACCCTTCAGGTGTTCCGGCTGAAATTAATCCAGACATTTACCCGTCAATTGGAGCCCTGCTTGAAGAAAGTTCGCACAAATTTGCAGACCGTGATGCTTATATCTGTATGGGAAAATCGGTCACATTTGCAGAAATAGGTAAGTTGAGTCTTGCTTTTGGGGCATACCTGCAAAGTCTGGGATTACAAAAAGGAGATAAGATTGTTTTGCAGATGCCTAATATTATCCAGTATCCGGTTGCCATGTATGGAGCATTGCGTGCTGGTTTAACGGTTGTAAATACCAATCCACTCTACACTCCCCGGGAAATGGAGTATCAATTCAAAGATTCAGATGCCAAAGCTATCGTGATTCTTGCCAATTTTGCTCACAATCTTGAAAAAGTAATCAATCATACCCAAATTAAGCATGTAATTATTACACAGATGGGTGATTTACATGACTTTCCCAAGAAACAACTCATCAATTTTGTCGTAAAAAATGTAAAAAAGCTGGTTCCTGTCTATAACCTGCCGGGGGCTGTCGGTTTTAATGATGCACTCTCCATCGGAAAAAAGTACACTTTTAAACCTGTTACAGTCAATAATACTGATGTAGCTTTTATACAATATACAGGTGGTACTACAGGTGTTTCCAAAGGAGCGATGCTTTCTCATCGAAATGTTATCAGTAATGTAGAAATGAATCTGGCATGGATGGGTTCAGCTTTTGACCCTACTGTCAATGGGGGCATGATTGTAACGGCTCTTCCTTTGTATCATATTTATTCACTCACTGTAAATGCCATTTCTGCTTTACGGAATGGGGGTACAAACTTGCTGATACCTAATCCACGCGATATGAAAGGGTTTCTGAAGGAGTTGTCGAAATATACTTTCCAGACTATTACGGGCTTGAATACTTTATACAATGGCATGCTCAATCATGCTGATTTCAATACAGTAAACTGGTCAAACCTCAAAATAGCTTCGGCAGGAGGAATGGCTTTACAGAAATCTGTATGTGAACGATGGAAAAGTGCAACAGGTGTATTGCCTGCTGAAGGTTACGGATTATCAGAGACATCTCCGGTTTTGAGTTCAAACCCTTGCAGCGGACAAAACAATAAAATCGGCACCATTGGTCTGCCTTTCCCTAATACTTATTTGAGGATTGTAAAAGATGATGGCACTGATGCCCAAATGACTCCTGAAGGAATTACCGAACGAGGTGAAATCTGGGCAAAAGGACCTCAGATAATGCTGGGTTATTACAACAGACCTGATGAAACAGCTAAAGTGATGGAAGGAGAATGGTTTAAGACAGGAGATATTGGTGTAATGGATGCAGAAGGCTATTTTAAGATTGTGGACCGCAAAAAAGACATGATTCTTGTTTCGGGCTTTAATGTTTACCCCAACGAAGTGGAAGATGTAATTGCATTGCATCCTAAAGTAAAAGAAGTAGCCGTAATAGGAGTGCCTGATGCCAAATCTACAGAAGCTGTAAAAGCTTTTATCATTAAAAAAGATGAAAGCCTTACCGAAGCAGAAATAGATAGTTTTTGCCACCAAAACCTGACAGGTTATAAGTGTCCCAAGTTTTTTGAATTCAGAGAAGAATTGCCGAAAACAAATGTTGGTAAAATTCTCAGGAAAGCTTTACGTGAGGAAGAGTTGGCAAAGACCAAATAGAATCTATTTATTGAAAGAGGGTAGCTTTTAAGCTGCCTTCTTTTTTATTTACGGCTTTTGGAAGTGTAAAATAGAATCGACTGCCCTGCCCCTCTTTACTTTCTACATAAATAGTACTATTCATTTTGCGGGCAAAATCCTGACATAGTAATAATCCAAGACCTGTACCTTTTTCCCCCTCAGTTCCGGGCTTTGATTGTCGGGAATCCCAATCAAACAATTTTTCTAAACGTTTGCCACTCATTCCTGTACCCGTATCTACAATACTTATTTCTATCTGTGTGTCTTTTTCTTCAGTTGCGACAGTAATTGTTCCATTTAAAGTGTACTTAATAGCATTGGAAATAAGATTTCTTAATATAAAGCGAAGCATTTCTTTATCTGCCCATACCTCACTATGATATGTATTATTAATTATTTGTATATTCTTTTGCTGACTCGAAAAACTAACCAATTGTATAATTTCATCTAAAAGTGTAGTAATCGACACATCTTCAAAACTATCTGACTGGTTTTCAAACTGCTTTCTTGCCCAGTCTATTAAATTAACCAATAATTCTTCTACGGAAGAAAGAGCAATATTCAACATATCCCCAAGTGAGAGCAATTCTTCATGTGAGATAGAACCATTTTGTAACAATAATACCAAGCCTTTTAAACTCGTTATCGGGTTTCTCAAATCATGTGATACAATAGAAAGCATCCGACTCTGAAGAAGAGACAACTTTTCCTGATAAACATTATATTCATTCGTTTGCTTTACCAGTTCTAAAAGTTCTTTATTTTTCTTTCTCAATTCCATTTGAGCCATTACCTGTTTGGAAATAACATCCAGGGCATTTTTCTGAAAAGTTGTTAGACTTCGGGGAACTGTATCTATAACACACAAAGTCCCCACATTAAACCCGCCAGGATTTTTAAGAGAAATTCCTGCATAAAACCTGATATTGGGCTCATCAGTTACCAGAGGATTATTTATAAAACGGTTGTCTTCATAAGCATCCGGTATTTCCATAATATTATCTTCAAGTATGGTATATTGACAAAAAGCAATCCCCCGGTACATTTGGTTGCTTTTTAAACCTTTGCGTGACTTGAGCCATTGGCGATCCTTATCTAAAAGAGCAATATGAGCAATAGGTGTTTCACATATTTCAGATATCAGGTTTACCAACTCATCAAAGTCATCTTCGGGCGGTGTATCTAAAATATGATACTCATAAAGAGCTTGTAAACGCTCTGCTTCATTGGGTGGATAAACTATTTCAGCCATACTATTGATTTTTTTGATTATCAAAACATTGCATCTACCAGTCCTCTTAAATCTATCTGGTATTAAAATACGATAACTCGTCGTTGTCAGATTACCTCCGTTAGTGGTTATTAAGTTTCTCTGGTTAAATTATAAAATATTTTGATACGTAATAGGGGTTAGTCTTATTTTAGTTGTCATAACTTCAGAAACTGGAGCATAAGTATCCATTATTCCATAACATAAGCCATTTATAATAAAAAATTGGAAACTTTATCGTATCACATCATAGATTTGCATTATAAACAACACAAGCCTGTGGTGCAACTTACTGATGCTGATATGTTAACGGAAATCCGGTTGGGTAATGAATCTGTATTTGAGCAGATTTTCCGGAAATATTATGCAGGTTTGTGTAATTATGCAAATACCGTATTAAAAGATATTGATGAATCTGAAGAGGTAGTACAAGCTGTATTTCTCAATTTTTGGGAAAAAAGAGAAATACTTGAAATATCAGTCTCATTAAAATCATACTTATACAAGTCAGTATATAATAGTAGTCTTAATAAATTGAAACACGAAAAAATAAAACTGGCTTACAAAAATTACAATGCTGAGCAAATCAGGCAAAATCCACAATATGCTTCTCACCTTGTTACTCAAACCGAATTACAGAGTAAAATAGAGAAAGCTATTGAGAGCCTGCCAGAACAATGTCGGCTCATTTTTAAACTGAGTCGTTTTGAAGAACTGAAATATGCCGAAATAGCCGAAACGCTTGGTATTTCCATAAAAACAGTTGAAAACCAAATGGGAAAAGCTCTGAAAGTTTTACGTGAAAAGTTAGCCGATTACCTGGTAGTTTCCGTATTTTTTATACTTAACCTGATAATGGATTTGTTCTAAACTTTTAATAATGTAAAAGTATTAATTAAATCACGTTGAAAAATAATAACCCCTATAGCATTGATGAGGCATTTTTAGCCAGATATTTTGCAGGAGAAACTTCTGCAAGTGAAGAAATTCTGGTTGAAACCTGGCTATCACAATCTGAAGAAAACAGACATTTTTATGAAAGTCTGAAAATGCTATGGAACGCAGCCAACTCCGTAAAACAAAATAAAGAGATAGATACTGACATTGCATGGCTACAGTTAAAAGCCAAAATGAAGCAATTACCTCCCCCGGAAAATATTGAAACCAAAGTGATCTCCCTTTCTGAAAGAAAAAAGAAATTCAACTGGTTTTCGTTGGGTATTGCTGCCAGTGTTGCGTTGTTGCTGGGCTTGGGCTTATATTTTTTTGAATCGCAGTCATCAAAATCGGTATTTGCTACCCAAAACTTTACAGCTTCCGTTAAGTTACCCGATGGTTCTTCTGTATTCTTAAACCGCAACAGCAGGCTTACATATCCTGCTACATTTTCAGGCAAAACCAGGGAAGTAATTCTTGAAGGCGAAGGTTTTTTTGAAGTGAAACGTAATGAAAAACAACCTTTTATCATCCATACCGGCGATGTAGATGTAAAAGTACTGGGAACTTCATTTAATGTAAAAACCAATAAAGCCCAGGAAACAGAAGTAATTGTAAAAACCGGGAAAGTATTGGTAACTGCCAAAAAAGATACTGCAGTTTTGCTGCCCAACCAGCGTGTTATGTATGCAAAAGCAAAGCTGCAAAAAACTACCAATAAAGACCAGAATTTCCTTTCTTATAAAACAGGCAGTTTTATTTTTGAAAATACTCCAATTGAAGAAGTAGTAGCAAAGCTTAATGAAGTATTTCAGGTAAATATCGTGATAGAGAAAGAAGATATGAAAAGATGTCAGCTAACTCAAACGGCTCCGGTAGAAGATAAACTTGATATTATTATTAATGACTTATTGGTAGAAAATTATGGCTTTGGAATTCAAAAAGAGGGAAATAAAATTATACTTAAAGGAGGACATTGCCAGCCTGAAGTTAAAACCGAAGATTTGTAAAACCATATTCAAAATGTCAGCAAATATTTTTTATACTTGTCCTAATCGCAGTTATATTTAATGTATTATCTCAGGTATTTCTTTATTCTTTATTTGTTTACAGGATGTATGGACAGCGTCCTGGCACAGACATCACCACTTGAAAAAAAAGTGAGTTTCCCTCTTACTGACGATACAATAGAAGCTGTTCTGAAAAAAATAACCCAACAAACAGGAATTAATTTTTCATACAATCCTGAAGCCATTGAGGCAAAAAAGCTAACTCATCTTGATGCTACTAACAATGAAACAGTAGAAAGTGTATTGAACAAGATTTTTCAGGGAAAAGTAAAACCTGTAGTAAAGGGGAAGTATGTTATACTTAAAAAAGAAAAAATATCAGCGACTAACCAACATATTATACTGACGGGCTATGTCTTAGATAACGAAACCGGTAATAAAATCTCTGAAGCCAGCATTTATGAAAAAAATACGCTGGCTTCTGCAGTTAGTAATCCTGCCGGATATTATAGAATAAAAGTGCCTGTCTCTCAGCCTGACTTGGTTCTTAGTGTAAGCAAACAGGCATACCACTCACAATATGTTCATATTCAATCTGAAAAAGTGCAGAATCTGGATATTCGGTTGACACCTCTGATGGACACCATTGCCAGCATTCAGCCCAAAATGGTATTTTCTGTAACGCCGGATACTACCCATATCACAGATGGTCTGACCAATATTCCTGTTCCCGAAAATTCTGAAACCTGGAAAGATAAGTTAGCCTTGTTGGGCAGAAAAGCGTATTTACCACTGGTCAATTTTCTGACTTCTGCCGAACAAAAAATCCACTTTTCTAATATCAAAGATACCATCAGCCGGGATTTTCAAGTTTCTTTTTTGCCTTATATCGGTACAAACCATGTGTTATCTGCCAATACGGAGGTGGATTATTCTTTAAATATTTTTGCAGGCTACACCAAAGGGGTAAGAAAAGCGGAAGTAGGTGGTTTTTTGAATATTAACCGTCAGGATGTAAAATACCTTCAGTTCGCAGGTTTTGGGAACCTGGTTGGTGGAAATGTAACGGGTGTACAGGTAGGTGGATTTTTTAACCATGTTTCGGGTGAAACGGATGGTGTACAGGTGGCAGGTTTTGCCAATCATCAGATAGGCAGCGTTTTTGGAGTTCAGGTAGCAAGCTTTGGCAATTACGTGTGGTATAATGTATATGGGATACAAGTAAGTGGTTTTGCTAATTTTACTGGTGGAAATCTGGATGGAATGCAGCTTGGTGGGTTTGCCAATGCAGCAGTGGGTAATGTAAAGGGGACACAATTGGCACCTGTTTTTAATCTGGCTGGCAAGCTAAAAAATGGCTGGCAAATTGGACTCATTAATTTTGCTGATTCTGCCGGTAAAGCCCATCAGGTCGGCTTGCTGAGTTTTTCGAGAAAAGGAGGATACCGCCGGCTGGAATTGAGCTACAATGAACTGCAAAATGTAAACCTTACCTTCAAAACAGGTGTACCTGGTTTTTATAACATCTTAACAGCAGGCATCACTCCTTTTGCTGATAAAAAAGTATTGAATTTTGGCTATGGTATGGGGGCTACCTGGCTCATCTCAAAAAAATGGGGACTGGATTTTAACCTGACAGGCTTTCAGCTAACTAAAGATACGTTGCGGTGGTTTAAACATGGTATGTTTCGACTAGGGATTACAACGGAATTTAAATTTGCCAGACATTTTTCTATCGCAGCAGGTCCGTCCGTTTCTTTATGGCTTTCAGGAAAACCTTATTACGAATATGCTGATTTTTATACTGATGTGCCACGTTATACGTTCTGGAACGAAACTGTCAAAAATACTCAAATCATGGCATGGGGTGGCTTTCAGGTAGCATTGAGACTTACCAATTAGTAGAATTACATAGAGACGCAGTTGAATATTATTTCTTAAATCCACTTATTATCAAATGGTTGTGCAACAATTTATCAATTCAACTATTGACAATATTCCTTATAACTAATGCTTATTGATATTCATACTCATCATGTTGCATCTGAGAAAATACTGACTGTAGAAAATATTTTAATACATCAGCCTTTTAAATTACTGGCAGGTCATAGTTATTCCGCCGGATTGCATCCCTGGTATCTGCCTGAACCCAACGGACAAAACCTGCAACTTTTAGAAAATACTCTTCAAAATCCTCAGATTATCGCCATCGGAGAAGCAGGTTTGGACAGGGTGTTTGCTACAAATTTTGATTTACAAACTGATATTTTTTTTGAACAAATATTACTTTCAGAAAAGTACCAAAAGCCTCTTATCATTCATTGTGTACGAGCTTATCAGGATATCATTACTATCAAGAAACAAAGTAAAGCCTCACAGTCATGGATTATTCATGGATTCTCGGGAAATCTGCAAACTGCTGAGATGCTCATAAAACACCATTGCTTTATGAGTTTTGGAGAAATGCTCTGGAAAAATGAAAAAGTTCAACAAACTTTCCAGAAATTACCTTTGGATAAAGTGTTTCTGGAAACAGATGTTTCTGCTATCAATATTGAAGACTTGTATGAAAGGGCAGCAACATTGAGAAATATTGACAAGAGTGTTTTGGAAAAGCAGATTTGGGATAATTTTGCAGGAATTTTCCAGAACTTTAAACTTGACTTAATATGAATTGGCTTGCCCGTACCGAACTACTTATCGGAGAAGAAGGTTTGCAAAAATTATATAATGCCCGTATATTAATAGTGGGTTTGGGTGGTGTAGGCTCTTTTGCAGCAGAATATCTTGCCCGTGCCGGCATTGGTAATATTACAATTGTAGATGGTGATGTTGTAGAATCGACTAACCGAAACCGTCAGTTACCAGCCCTGGTAAGTACAGAAGGCGTAAGCAAAGCTGAATATATGGCACAACGTATGCTTGATATTAATCCTGATTTGAAGCTAAAAGTAGTAAACGAATACATGGTGGATGAAAAGCTACAGGAAATCTTAAATGAGCATCATTATGACTATGTAATTGATGCTATTGACACGATTACACCTAAAGTTGCTCTTATTAAAAACTGCATACAACGCAAACTTAGGCTGGTGAGTGCGATGGGGGCAGGAGGTAAAATTGATCCGGAAAAAGTAAAAGTAACTACCATCTGGAAAACCCGTTTTTGTCCTTTAGCCCAGCAAGTTCGAAAAACATTACGAAAATGGAAGGTTTACGGCAATTTTAAAGCTGTTTACTCTACTGAGCTGCCCATTCGCAGCAGTATTGGCATGGTTGAAAATTCACGACACAAAAAATCATATTTCGGTACAATTTCCTACCTGCCATCTGTTTTCGGAGCATTTTGTGCTTCAGTGGTTATCCGTGATTTGGTAGAGATGTAATATGATTTAAAATCAAGATTAAATTAAAACTTTGCAATTGTATTAAACACCCTGATATGGCAGATAATGACAATCCTATTAGTGAAACAGCACGCCAAAGTATTCTTGATAATATTGCTCAATATGGCTGCCATCTTACGCTGATAGAAGCTGATAATTATTTGCCCGGCTTTGTTTATTCAATTGGGCTATTTAAAAAATTCAACCGTCCGGAGATTATTTGTTTTGGGTTAAACAATGAAGTAACTGCAAGAATTATAAACCATGCTTGTCACTTAATTCAGCAAGGAGAAATACTTTTACCTAATAGAAATTATTCCGGATTTCTGCAAGACTTTCCCATTCAGTTCATAGAAGTTAATAAAGATTATTATTCTGATTATTTAGGCTATGCAGGCTGGTTTTATGATACTTTTGATTTTCCGGCTTTGCAGCTTGTGTGGACTGATAAACAAAGTAATTTTCCCTGGGATGCGAATTTTAATCCAAACTGGAAATTCAAGCAACCCCTGCTTGACCGAAATCTTGATTTTAAATTCTATGAAGAAAGAAATTTAGGTGTTTATACAACCAGAAAGACTTTTGACGGAGACCCCATTTTGTTTGTTTACCACAATGAATATGGTGACTGGCAGTTTCATACAAGTGCAGAGCCAGATTTAGATGATGCCATACTGGTTTGTCTTGAAGAGATAACTAAACTTGACCCAACAATCAATGAGTTATTTGACTTGCAGTATGGTTGGAAGGCATGGCGGGATACCAAACAAGACGAATGGCAATTTGCAGAAGATACCAATGATGAATAACATAGTATCCCCACCGGTAAGCTGATAAGTAGTTATTTGTTTCAGCTTTTTGCTTATATTTGGTAATGCCATCCAATGATGACCTGTATCTTTTATTCAACAAAAAATAACCACTATGCAGCAAAAAACCTTATCAATCAGACCTTTTATCGGAGCCAGAGATTTTGAAATTTCCAGAAGTTTCTACAAAGATTTGGGATTCCAAGAAAGCGTATTAGCTCCTAATTTGTCGTATTTTAAAATGCAGGAGTTGGGATTTTATTTGCAAAAGGCTTATGTGAAGGATTGAGTGGATAATTCCATGATTTTTGTAGAAGTTGAAGATGTAAAGCGTTTTTGGGAGGAGTTACGAGCATTAGACCTTACCACAAAATATCCAAATGTCAAATTACTTCCCATTTGCAATTATGACTGGGGTAGTGAGTGTTTTTTGCACGACCCATCCGGCATTCTCTGGCATTTTGGAGAATTTGCCAATTAAATCATCAATAAACGTCTTACTTCTGATAAACTAAAAATTCATTCTTTATCGTTATTAAATCAGGTAGCCTGCAAACTATCTGGTTTATGAATAAGCTATTTTAAAAAGCAGGTTACTCTCTACTCTTTCCACATAGTATAAATAAGTTTTTCAAAATCCCATTTTAAAATCTTTTTTACTATGAAAAAAATCAAATCGTGGCTGGCTGTTATGGCAGGTATATTGTTTATTCTGCAAACTCATGCCCAAACTGCCAAAGACCCAAAAAGGTATTACTCAGAGAAATGGAATTTTTCAGTTCTTAAACCTGTGAACTGGCAATGGAAAGAAAATCCAAATGCTTCGATACTGGTTTCTTTTACAGACAAAACCGGAGCTACCATTGATGTTCTGATTGAAGAAAAAATCAATGAAAGTAATTTAGAGTCTTATTTTAAAAGAATTTTGAGTGTACTGAAAGACAGTGAAGATACCAAAGTCGGAAAAAATGGAAAAGCTACTATAAATGGAGTGTCTGCCCATTGGGTAATACACACTGACCAAAATACCAACAGCCAAACCATTGACTATTATTTTTTACAAAATGGAGTTGGTATTATTATTTCTTCCAGCAGTAATACGTCTGCTTTCAACAATTATGAGAACACATTCAGGCAGACAGCAGAGTCTTTTCGTGTAGAAAAGTAAAATCTAATCAGTTTTACTCCAAAACTTTTGAGAGTCGTACCACAAAAAACCATTTTCGACAGTAAGAGGAGAATCAATATTATTATGATAGAGTTGTCCTGTACCTAATCCCTGAGGAAGTAAATTTTGAAAACTAGCCGTAAACTGGGCAATAGCATTCAAGCCTGGATTAGCTTCCAATGCAGAGGTAATCCACCAATCGATGCCAGATTCCTCAGCCATTTGTATCCACTCTGAAGTATGTTCAAATCCACCTAATAATGAAGGCTTAAGGATAATATATTGTGGTTTAATAAACTCTAGTAATTCCCGACGTTCTGTTTTATCAGCGATTCCAATCAGTTCTTCATCGAGGGCAACAGGAACAGGTGAATTTCTGCAAATATCAGCCATTGCCTCAGGCTGACCTTGTTTTATAGGCTGTTCAATAGAATGAATATCAAATGTTGCCAGTTTTTCAAGTTTTGACATTGCTTCTCTGTGACCAAAAGCCCCGTTTGCATCTACCCGCAAGGTAACAGTGTCTTTCGGAAAAAGTTGCCGGATATAGGCAAGCAGTTTACATTCTTCTTCAAAATCTATTGCCCCGATTTTCATTTTAAGGGTCTTAAAGCCCTGTGTCAGCTTTTCATCAATCTGCTTTTTCATAAAATCAGGTTTCCCCATCCAAATCAAGCCATTAATCGGAATTTTGAATGCCCCATTTACAAAATCAGTCTGAAAAACAACATGTTTTCCATTATTCTGAAGATCAAGCCATGCCGTTTCCAGTCCAAACTGAATAGAAGGAAAAGCATCCGGCACAAGTTTACGAACATCGCTCAGGGTCTGTATTTCATTTACTTTTTCGGCTGTCCGAACCAGTTCAGCTTCGTACTCTGCCTGAGGCATGTCGTCAATACTTAGCTTTTTGAGAGTACTACATTCACCTGTGCCGTACATTTCGGGCTGCGTAGTATCAAAAAGTTTAATAAAATATGTATTTTTTTCAGTCATTACTCCTCTCGAAGTACCTGCTTCAAACTTAAAATATAAAGTATATCTCTGAAAAGTGAGTCTTAGCATAATTTGGCAAATAGGTAAATCCAACAAATTCTTATCTTCACAATTAAGCTATTCCACCTTAATTAAATTTATGAAAAGCTCTGTTCCCTCTCTTGGTTTTATGGAATTGTAGCATTTTTCGAAAGTATGAAAAGAAAAAGAAGGTTTAAAAAGGGCTTCATATTCAGCAGCAGAGCCTCCAAAAGGTGGATTTTCTGCGAAAAAGCGGTCAAATAAAACGCCTACCAGCCTACCTCCCGGATTAAGCAATTCATGAGCTTTCTTTACATACTCCTGACGTAAACTGGGATGCAAAGCACAAAAAAAAGTTTGTTCAAATATCAGGTCAAAACTACCGGAATACTCAAAAAAGTTTTGCAGAATTATTTTTATGCCCGTTGTATTCTCAAATTTACTTCTGAGTTTATCTACCAGTAACAGAGATACATCAAGTAAAGTAATATTCGTAAAACCGTTCCGAATCAGATACTCCGCTTCATAGGCATTTCCACATCCGGGTATAAGAATAGCAATATTTTTATTAGTCAGCTGGTCAATGTATGCCTGAAGTGGTGGTGAAATAGTTCCTAAATCCCAACCGGTTCGTTCTTCGGCATAACGGTGATTCCAGTAGCCGGGGGTAAGGTGAGGAATATCAGTAGAAGACATAATTAACGTGATTTGAGTAGGTTTCAGAACAAAAGATACACAGAAGCTGGTTCGTTTACAAACAACTAGAGAAATATCTCTTTGGTTAGTATAAAAACTGCAATTACCAATAAGAAGTATCCAAATCCAACCTTAAGTTTTTTGGCAGGAATAAATTGAGAAAAATAGCTCCCGACAAAAACACCTGTTACTGAAATGAAAGAGAAAATCATCAGAAAGTGCCAGTCAATGCTGGCTTTATTCATCAAATCTCCCATAAAACCAAAAAATGAATTGATGGCAATTATCATCAGTGAGGTACCAACTGCCAGTCTTATTGGTAAGTTTGCCAATAAAACCAATGCTGGCACAATAATAAAACCACCGCCGGCACCCAGCAATCCAGTAAGTATTCCTATTCCAAATCCTTGCGTAGCTATAAGTGAATAATGAAACTCAACTGGTCTGGATTCATCAGCCTCTTTTCTTCGCCGATTGGCAATCATTGAAAAAGCTGTAAAACCCATCAAAAGAGCAAATAAAATCATCAGGGCTATATTTTTGGTAATTATCCAGTTTCCTACAGAAAAAAAAATATCAGGCAAACCTGGCATCATATACTTACGGGTAATAAAAACAGCAATAAACGATGGGAAAGCAAACAACAGAGCTGCCTTATAATGAATTTGTTTACGAATACCATAATTAACAGCTCCTGCCAGAGCTGTTATTCCTACAATAAACAATGAATAACCCGTTGCTTCGACTGGTGAAATCCCTGCCAAGTAACGCAAAACCGGTACAGTGAGAGCAGAGCCACCTCCTCCTGTTATACCCAGCATGATGCCCATCAGCAAAGCAAGCAGGTATGTAAAAAAAGTAAGCATACCAGAACTTTAGTTTAACGTGAATTCGGGATTAGATTTATCGTTAAGTTATTGTTTATCAAAAACTTAAAAATTTTATATTTAACTAATTCTCAACTTTATTTCATTTAGAGACCTTCTTACTTTTTTTATGCCCAAAAAAGTAAGCAAAAAAAGGCAGCCACAGCAAAAACTAACCCTTCAGCTCTCTTATCAGTTTCGTTGTGATTTCGGGTTAGTTCACGCTGCTGTTGCATCCCTACACTCCTTTTATTCCCGAACTCATGTTAGTTTAGAATTTGAAAGTAACCGTCACAAAATTTTTATAAATACATTTTCTATAAAAATTTTGCTTTCAGTTCAGGCGTGGGAATACGACAGGTATCTTTTTTACCAAAGAGTTTATAACGATTTTTGGCAATCAGGTCGTAAAAGAAGTTACGAATAAATGGAGGGATAACAATAAATATATAAAATACTTGCCAAAAACCACCTAATGTTCTGGCTATTTCAAGCACAGCTGTTGACTTTTCGTAAACTTTCCCATTTTTTAACAGCATCACCGAATCTGCTTTATCAGTCGGGAAATGGTATTTTTGTAATAAAATTTGTCCGGCTTCCGATTGTAATGCAGCAAACTTAAATACATTTTTATGATCCCGGTCTATTACAAAATTAATCGAACTGTTACAGAAATTACAGATACCATCAAAAAGTATAACTTGCTCCATACCTTAACCTCAATTTAAAAAGCGTGTAACACTACTTTATTAGCAATATTACACACTTTTACTAATACAATCTCTATTTTGTAATCATAATCCATCCTTTGAGCCTTACCCGTCCGTCTTTCCGACTCAAACGAATAAATTGTACTTCGGCAGAATAATAGTAAATACCTGATGACAAAGTCACTTTAGACACATCTCCCTCTCCTACTCTGCCACTCCAATTCAGATAGATATCATCATTTTTTTCAAAAACCTGTTTACCCCACCGATTATATACTTTAAAGTTGACAGATTGTACAAATCTTGGTTGAGGACATGGTTTCAAAACATCATTCTTATCATCTCCGTTTTCAGGGGTAATCAAATTTGGTAAAGCATAATAAGGACAATTGTCCACACAAACGATATTACTCAAAGCACTTTCGTTACCTGCCTTATCTACTGCTGATACAGCATAACATCCCGCCACTGAAATTATGTTATTGATGGTATTAAAATGAGTATAAAATGTATCAGTTACAGCTACCAAAAACTGAAGACTATCCTCCTGATAGGGTTTGTAATATAATTTATAGCTGGCTATATCTCTGTCACAACCTTTGGGATAGAGGTTTGTCCAAAACAATTTATTTTCAAGTTTATCGGGAGTCTCAGGATCAGAACAATCAAATGTCTCATTTTTTAATACATCACAGTTTACTGACTGGATCGCCAGAACAGGTGGACAGGGCTTGGTTGTATCTCTTGGAGTAGAGCAGGATTCCTGAGATTTGTTTCTAAATACTTTAACACTCAATTCAAAATCAGGATATTTTCCCTGTGTTTCAATAAAATAACAATAGGTGCTATCAAGTATTAATGGCTTATTTTGAAACTTTCCTACATCAGTATAAGTCCCTATTCCATTGGCATTTACCAAAATACTGTCAATCGTTACAAAAGTTCCATTCACTTTTCTGTAAATACGATGATATTGTCCATTATTATTCCAGGGTACATTGTATGTCCAGTTAAGATTTACACTGGCTGGTCCGGGAGCAGCCACCAACCTTACACTGGATGCAGCAGTGGATGAATCTTTAAAAGTTTCAGGATTATTATAATAAAATGCTATTCTGTAAGTATAAGCATTTTGCTCGGTGTTAAGTCCTGTATCAGTAAATGAAGTATCTGCTGCTACTCCTCCTGTAAACAATGTTGTTCGGGGATAAGAAGGAAATGCTGCTGCTGAAACCGTCCTGCTATATACTTGAGAATATACAGCATTGGCAGGTGGATTTACACCAGTTGTCCTGAAAACCTTATAAGTATAAGGTCCCGGAAAAGCAGAAGTATTAAATTCAAGTGGATGTGTCCATTTTACAAAAATTTCACCAGCAGTCTGGCTGGTTTTTTCTACTGAAACATTGGTTATAAACGGAACATCCTTTACCAGAGCAATACATACTTCGTCTGAGGCATAACTCAGTCCATTGCCCGGAAAACCAAAACTTGCCACTATTCTATAACTGTATTTGATGCCTTTGGGCAACCCTGCTCCCTTATTGGTATCCAGAAAAGTGGTTGTGCCAGCGGGAACTCTTCCAATTTCTTCATATCCCCACGAAGCGGGAACTCCTAATTCACAATAACCTGGCTTTCGATTATCACAACCTCGTTTCCGATAAATAATTATTTCTCTAGTAGTGTTACTATCACATTTGGCTAAATAGTTGTCCCAGTTCAACCGTACCGACTTATTAAGAGGGGTGGCAGTAAGATTAGTAGGTGCCGGACCTATCACAGTTACCCTCCATGCTTTGGTATCTGTAAGTTTTGTGCTGATATTGGCTGGAAAATCTTCAACCCTGAATACAATGGTGTAGGGTTCTTCCCTGATATGGCTACAAGAGGTTTGCCAGCTAAAATTACCTTTAGCTTCACTTTTTTGCTTAGTAGGGTTAAAAATAAATGTTGCCCTAGGGCTAGAAAATGATGCATCAAAGACACCACCAAAAGCTGTAATAGTCAAATCTTGAGCAGGTATATCCGGATCAGTAGCAGTAATGAGTTTATCAAGTTTTGTTCCTGCTACCACACAGGTATCATTAGGCACTTTTATTTCAGGTCTTTTATTTCCACAATCCTTTACCAAAACCTGCATATCAACCCTCACATACCCAATCCTAACCCCATTACGCCATTCTTCTATTAAAAAGGCAAGGTTATATTCTCCAACATTACCCGGAGCATTCCAGGTAAGAGTACCAGTAAGTGGGTCTATTTGAAACAAAGGAGTTCCACCTGTTTCAGATTTTCCATTAAAAGTGGCATCATTAGGATTTCGGTAACCCGGAACATTTTTGTTCTGTGCTTCCCATGGAGTTGTCAGCACATACGAAAGCGAATCTCCATCCGGGTCAAAAGCAGCAGGATTATAAGTAAAACGAGTTCCCGGGCAAGCCTGATCAATAGGTGGATTTAAAAACAGAGGAGTACTATTATTGGTGGTGCCTACTACCAATAGTGTTTCAATATAAAAAGGTACTTCTGAACTTCCGTTTTGATTTCTTATATTATTAATTCCACCATTTCTGTTAGGGATATATTCAACTTTTTCATCATTACCACTTTTAGTTCCAATATGGGGTTTATAGACTCCGGGGGCATTGTAAGTAACAGTGATAATCCAAGTGTTTAATTGTACATTATTAACTGCCTGAGTTAGTATTTCTTTCTTACCTATTACACCATTCCTATTTTCGTTTATATCAATATCTTCAATTACGCTCCCATCTCCCGGATAAAAATCAATCTTATCCTGTGAAGCTATCCCCGAACTTCCAAAATTGATATAAAGCCTTACGGTAAACTCATAAGTTCGCCCACTGATAAGTTTGGCAGTAATGACACCAGCTCTCAGGTGAGTGGCACTGGCAGGTGTAAGTGACACCAAAGTCAATACCAGTATTAAAAACAAAGTACTAAAATATTTCATAAAAGTTAAATGCAAAAGAAAAGGCAATTGTAAAAAATCCTATCTGTTTCTTATAACGAATGTAAAACGAAAAGTAAGATATTTTATATGTTTTAAACAAAAAAATAATGAAATGGTTAAATAAATTGGTATTAAAAATCTGTGACCGAACTTGTCAATATGTATAATGATAACTGGCAGGGTCAAGTTTATTTAGAATAGTTCAAAATTAACTATATTACTTTGGTTGGTATTGGTTCGGGTTGTAGATTTGAAAAGTTTAACTAAATCTTATTTATAACACAATATACATATAATTTTATGGCTGCACCTCTAACTACAACGCCCAAATCGCAGAACTGGTTAGTTCAGTTTCTTACGAGTTCTATAGGAAGAAAAGTGCTAATGGCTGCCACCGGTCTTTTCCTGATTCTTTTTCTGATTGTACATTTATTGGGTAATCTTCAGTTACTGAAAGGTGACGGTGGAGAAGCATTCAACAAATATGCCTATTTCATGGGTCATAATCCCTTGATTCAGACTATTTCTATCGGAAATTTTGCCTTTATTCTACTTCATGTTGTTGTTGCCTTCATGCTTAGTGCCAAAAACAAAGCAGCTCGTCCTGTCAATTATGTTTATCAGAAACAGGCTGGCAGCAGTTCATGGTCTTCACGTAACATGCTTTTACTGGGCAGTATTGTTTTGATTTTTCTGGTAGTACATCTGGCTCAATTCTGGGCAAAATCAAAATTTGGTGGTCTGAGAGAAGTTACTTATTCTGGTGAAATACATGGCTTCCATAATTTATATGAGGCTACTGTTGGGGCTTTCAGTGAGTGGTACTGGGTAGCTTTGTATGTCGTAGCCATGATAGGTTTGAGTTATCACCTGTTGCATGGTTTTTGGAGTGCATTCCAAACTTTTGGTTTGCAACACAAAAAATATACTCCTGTCATTAAGTTTTTGGGAGTAGCTTATGCTATCATTATTCCATTACTGTATGCAGCAATTCCTGTATTAATGTTTGCCAAATCACAGGGCTGGTATTAATTCATCACAACTTTTACACTAATTATCAAAAGATTAAAAGTTTTTTATCTCAATCATTAGTTTTTCTCTTTCTGAAATATGAAACTAGATTCAAAAATACCTGAAGGTCCTATTGCTGATAAATGGACTCGTCATAAATTTAATCTGAAGCTTGTAAACCCTGCCAACAAAAGAAAATATGACGTAATTGTGGTAGGGAGCGGGCTTGCCGGAGCTTCGGCAGCAGCCTCACTGGCAGAACTGGGTTATAATGTAAAAGTTTTTACTTTTCATGATTCTCCACGTCGGGCTCACTCGATTGCTGCTCAGGGAGGTATCAATGCTGCAAAAAACTATAAAAATGATGGAGACAGTGTTTTTCGTCTCTTTTATGACACCATCAAAGGAGGTGATTACCGGGCAAGAGAAGGCAATGTATATCGACTGGCTCAGGTTTCGGTAAATATCATTGACCAATGTGTAGCTCAGGGGGTTCCTTTTGCCCGTGAATATGGAGGCTTGCTCGATAACCGCTCGTTTGGAGGAGCTCAGGTTTCCCGTACTTTTTATGCAAGAGGTCAAACCGGACAGCAGTTATTATTAGGAGCTTATTCAGCATTGAGTCGTCAGGTTTCTACAGGCAAGGTAAAGTTACATACACGTACCGAAATGCTGGATGTGGTAGTGGTAGATGGGCAGGCAAGAGGTATTATCACCCGTAATCTGGTTACAGGGCAAATAGAAAGTCATGCTGCTCATGCTGTTTTGCTTTGCACTGGTGGATATGGCAATGTGTTTTATCTTTCTACCAATGCCAAAAACTGTAATGTAACGGCAGCCTGGAGAGCCCACAAAAAAGGAGCATTGTTCGGAAATCCCTGTTTTACCCAAATTCACCCGACTTGTATTCCAGTTTCAGGCGATTACCAATCCAAACTAACACTCATGTCTGAGTCTCTGAGAAACGATGGACGTGTGTGGGTTCCTAAAAAAGCCAAAGATGAACGCAAACCGGCTGATATTCCAGAAGAAGAAAGAGATTATTTCCTCGAACGCAAATATCCTTCATTTGGCAATCTTGTACCTCGTGATGTGGCTTCTCGTAATGCCAAATATGTATGTGATGAAGGTAGAGGAGTAGGAACTACCGGACTGGCAGTATACATGGACTTCTCAGACGCTATCAAGCGGGATGGACTTTCTACAGTTGCCGGCAAATATGGCAATCTGTTTGAGATGTATGAAAAAATTACTGGCGAAAATCCTTATGAAACCCCTATGCGTATTTACCCTGCTGTACACTATACAATGGGTGGATTATGGGTAGATTATAACCTGATGACCAACATTCCCGGATTGTATGCGTTAGGTGAGGCTAACTTCTCTGACCACGGAGCCAATCGTTTGGGAGCTTCTGCTTTGATGCAAGGATTAGCAGACGGCTATTTTGTGGTTCCATATACTATTGGTGATTATCTGGCAACTATTGGTACAAACAAAGTAGATACTTCTCATCCTGAATTTAAGAAAGCAGAAGTTGAATTGCAGGACAGAATTAAGAAAATAATGGCAATCAACGGCAAGCGTACTGTGGATGATTTTCATAGAGAACTGGGAAAAATCATGTGGGAATATTGTGGTATGTCAAGAAATGCAGAAGGTCTGAAATTTGCTCAAAGTAAAATCAAAGAACTGCGTGAAGAGTTTTGGAAAGATGTTAAAATTCTCGGAACTGCTGATGAATTTAACCAATCACTTGAAAAAGCTTTACGTGTAGCTGATTTTCTGGAACTGGGTGAGTTGATGGTGGTAGATGCCTTAAATCGTAATGAATCTTGTGGTGGACACTTCCGTGAGGAATATCAAACCCCGGATGGTGAAGCAGATCGTGATGATGAAAATTATGCCTATGTAGCTGCATGGGAATGGAAAGGTGAAAATCAAGCTCCTGAATTACATAAGGAAGACCTTATTTTTGAGAATGTTAAATTGGCTAAACGGAATTATAAATAATAAAGCTGGGCTCATAAATATGCTGAGTCTCAAAATATAAACCTAAAAGAACAATGGCTTTACTGAATCTGACTTTAAAAATATGGAGACAATCCGGACCTGCTGATAAAGGACGGATGGAAGATTATACATTAAAAAGTGTAAATGACGAAATGTCTTTTCTGGAAATGCTTGATGTGTTGAACGAACAACTCATCGCTGAAGGTAAAGACCCTGTAGCCTTTGACCATGACTGCCGGGAAGGAATTTGTGGAAGCTGTGGCATGATGATAGACGGACATCCTCATGGACCAATTCGTACCACTACCTGTCAGCTACATATGCGTCATTTCAAAGATGGCGATACCATTACTATTGAGCCCTGGAGAGCCAACGCTTTTCCGGTAATCAAAGATTTGGTAGTGAACAGAAGTGGTTTTGACCGGATTATACAAGCCGGGGGCTATGTTTCGGTCAATACAGGTGTTACAGTAGATGCTAATGAAATACCAATTCCCAAGCCGGTAGCTGATAAGGCATTTGATTATGCTACCTGTATTGGTTGTGGAGCTTGCGTAGCTGCCTGCAAAAATGCTTCAGCCATGCTGTTTTTAGGAGCAAAAGTTTCTCAGCTGGCATTATTACCCCAAGGTCAGGCAGAACGCCAGTTGCGTGCTGAAAATATGATTGCACAGATGGACGAAGAAGGTTTTGGAGCTTGTACTAACACAGGAGCTTGTGCTGCTGAATGTCCTAAAGGCATTCCTTTGACGGCTATCTCTATGCTAAACCGTGAATTTTTAGGTGCTGTACTTACCTCCGAGCCCCCAGATAATACCAATACAGGAGGTATCTAAAGGTTTCATTAATAAAAAGACAATAATTAAAAATAAACTCAATTATCTTATTGATTTAGGACTGCCAGGTTAAAACCTGGCAGTTTTTTTATTTAAAAAGTTACAAATCAGAACATTACTTAATCGGGCAAAAGCTATATTTTATCGAAAAAACTATTTTCCAATCACACAAAATGGTAAGTTCGCCTATTGTATCACCCTAAACCTTATTTAATATGCTAAAAGAATTTCGTGAATTTGCCTTAAAAGGAAACTTAATCGACTTTGCAGTCGGTGTAATTGTCGGCGGTGCTTTTGGTGCTATAGCCAATTCATTCGTAGCAGACTTGATTTCTCCAATTCTGGGACTTATCCTTCCTGCCGGTTCTTTGAAAGATCAAAAGATTGTTTTGAAAGCAGCAGAAATTATTGATGGTAAAGAAACTGTTCCTGCAGCTACTCTGAACTGGGGAAACTTTCTGCAATTGTGTATCAGTTTCCTGATTGTAGCTTTCGTGATGTTTTTAGTTGTAAAAGGCATGAACAGCTTAAAGAAAAAAGAAGAAGCTGTGCCTGCTCCGCCACCAGAACCAACTACTAGCGAAAAATTACTTATGGAAATCAGAGATAGCCTGAAAAAATAAACATTTTCAATCCGATTTTCTCAAAAACCTGTATGTATTTGCAATGCTTACAGGTTTTTTTATTTATTTTCACCAAAAAAGTGTCAGATTGCATTGATTTACTGCTTTTTGAATAATGATACAGAGCTGTATATTATTACCTCCGACAACAAGAAATTCATAAAATGTCATGAAAATTTTCAGAAATATTCTTCTCTTGTGCCTGTTATTTTTTGTTTTTGGTGCTATGGCTCAAAGTCAGAAGCATCCTTGGGCATTGGGTGGAGCTTTTGGATTCAGACAATATAAAGGAGATTTAGGGAATGACTGGTTCAAATTTGATTTTATTGCTCCCACCGGCGGAATTTATGCTGGTCGGTATCTCAATCCCTGGCTGGATTTAACTTTGTCTGCTAATGCAGCCGATTTAAAATATAAAAATCGCTTCTTATCCACTATCTATGAAGGAGCATTTAGTTTAAAACTAAAAACCTGGAATAATAAAATTTTTAAGGAAAAAAGTCTGATTGCTCCTTATCTTATTGCCGGAGCTGGAATGGTATATACCAAAAACTCTTATGCTGACATTGCAGGTATTAATTTTCCTTTAGGAGCAGGATTACGATTCAGACTTTCTTCGCAGGCAAGCCTTATGCTGCAATCGACACTCAATCTGCATCCAGGCATTGATTATGATGGTATTGCCGGTAAAAACAATAGCTATCTTCAACACAATTTTGGTTTTACTTTTTCTTTTGGCAAGATAAAAGACTCTGATAAAGATGGAGTTCCTGATTCTCGTGACAAATGCCCCAACACCCCCAACTACCGGGTTGATAAAAATGGTTGTCCTCTTGATACAGATCAAGATGGTATAGCTGATAGTGATGACCAATGTCCCGAACAAGCAGGTACTCTCTCAACAAAAGGCTGTCCTGACACAGATGGGGACGGTGTGGCAGACACTGATGACAAGTGTCCCACAGAAGCAGGTGCGATGGATGGATGTCCGGATCGTGATAAAGACAATATAGTTGATGCAGTTGATAAATGCCCGGATATTCCGGGAACACCTTTAATGCAGGGATGTCCTGATAAAGATAATGATGGCATTATCGATGCAGATGACCGTTGTCCGGATAAAGCTGGAACAGCCAACCTCTATGGTTGCCCAGACAGTGACAATGATGGCATTTCAGATCTGGAAGATTATTGTCCTCATATTGCCGGCTCTGCCGAAACCAAAGGCTGCCCCGGTGGAAAAGATGAAAATCGTGTCAAACTGGCTGCTGCTGCTAAAAATATCAGATTTCAGTCGGGAAGTGCGGTGCTGGATAAAAAGTCATATCCTGATATAGATACTGTAGCTGTTATTTTACAGCAGGAATCTGCTATCAAGCTGAATATTGAAGGGCATACCGATAATGTAGGAAACTCAGAAACGAACAAAAAGCTGTCACAAAAACGGGCTGAAGCTGTAAAGCAATACCTTATCAAAAAAGGGATAGCCTCCGAACGACTCATTGCCATTGGTTACGGAGACGAACGCCCCATTGGTGATAATAAAACAATCGAAGGAAGAAACCGAAACAGACGGGTTGACTTTGTGATAAGTTCTGAGTAAAGATTTAGAAGCCAGAATCTAAAACCATTCCCTGTTCACACTTAAGCATGCGGGCAGGGAAACGCTCCAGAAAATTAAAATTGTGGGTTGCCATCAATACCGCCATGTTATTCTGCTTGCTGATATCCAGAAAAAGTTCCAGAATTTCTTCAGCTACACGAGGGTCAAGATTACCAGTGGGTTCATCAGCAATAAGAATTTCAGGATTATTGAGTAAAGCCCGGGCAATCACAATACGCTGCTGCTCCCCACCCGAAAGCTGATGAGGATATTTTTCGGTAGCTCCTATTAGTCCAACACTGGCAAGCACTTCATTTATTTTATTCTGCATCATTACCTTGTTTTTCCAACCCGTAGCTTCCATCACAAAAATCAGATTTTCCTGTATAGTTCTGTCAAAAAAGAGCTGAAAATCCTGAAAAATAATTCCAATTTTTCTTCTCAGAAAAGGAATTTCTTTTTTGGTAATTTGTGCCAGTTTAAAGCCAGCCACCTCAGCATTTCCTTCTGTAAGAGGTAAGTCGGCATACAATGTTTTGAGCAAAGAAGTTTTGCCACTGCCAGTTTTACCTATCAGATATACAAATTCACCTTTGGCAATAGAAAATTCTACTTCTTCTAATACTCTTTTGTCACCATCTACAAATATTCCGGCATTTTGTATAGTTACTACATGTTCCATTTCAGGGCACAAATAAAGGAGTTAGCAGTCAGAGATTTAAGAGTTGTAGTTTACCAAAAGGCAGTTCACTGATGAGTTGCTGTAAAGCCTCTTCTTTTCCGGCTAAACCATATTTTTCAATATTTTTCAGAGGACGGTCAGCCCGGAAGTAGGCAATAAGCACAAAGTTATCGTCTCTGAGCTGAATATAATCGGGAATTTTTGCCTTTCCCTTTACTTTGATAATGTACATAATTAAAGATGAATTATAGGCGATGAAATATTAGATTAACTTGCATGCATAGTTTATCACTAATACTTCATCGCTATTTCTTATCCATTTACTTTTTTATAATCTGCCAAAAATTTCTCAAGTCCTGAATCGGTAAGCGGATGTTTGAGTAAACCTAAAATCACAGATAGAGGACATGTAGCAACATCTGCTCCAATTTCAGCACATTCTATCAGGTGCATTACATGCCGAACAGAAGCTGCCAGTATTTCGGTAGGATAGCCATAATTATCATAAATAGTACGAATTTGTTCGATGAGAGCCAAGCCATCAGTAGCTACATCGTCCAGACGACCAATAAACGGTGAAACATAGTCTGCACCGGCTTTAGCAGCCAGCAGTGCCTGTCCTGCCGAAAAAACCAATGTGCAATTGGTACGAATACCATTGTCAGAAAAATATTTAATGGCTTTGACACCATCTTTAATCATTGGCACTTTTACCACAATGTTTTCGTGGATTTCAGCAAGCTCTTCTCCTTCGGTAACCATACCTTTAAAATCAGTAGCAATGACTTCGGCACTCACATCTCCATCTTTCACAATCTGACAGATTTTGTGATAATGTTCAAAAATTTTGTCTTTACCAGAAATGCCTTCTTTCGCCATCAGCGAAGGATTGGTAGTTACACCATCTAATACACCTAAGTCATAGGCTTCCTGTATTTCAGCCAGATTGGCTGTATCAATAAAAAATTTCATGAAAATTCAAGGTTTAAAACGAGAAAACGAAATGTTATCGGTTGCAAAGCTATTCAATCCTTGTGTAATTCAAGCAATTTAAGATAAAAAAAGAAACTCTAAAGAAACCCCAGAGGCTTAGAAACCTATATATACCGATTTAAAAGTTGTTTTGGTGTTTAGACCTGACAAGTCTTGAGAGAAATCTTATAAATTGAGATAATTTTACAAGACTTCCCAAGTCTTTACTACCCATTTTGTTTTTTAAATCGGTATAATAATAAACTTAATAAAATAATACCTAAACCTGCACTCCAAGTTACAAATCGTTCTGTTTGCTGAATTTTATATTGTTTGTTTAGTTTTTGTGCTTCAGGGTGTTTAGAGTTTTCATCTGGAGCTAGTAATAATACTATACCTGTCCAGATATTAGCAAACTCTTCAACAGAAAGAGTTATTTCTTTTCTACCATCTGCGGTATAGGTTATCTTTTCGTCTTTGTAACTTTCAAGTAAAACATAGTACTCATCAGTAGCAGATTTGCAATAAGCAATGGCAGGATAAGCAATTTCTGATAGTTGGATAGGGCTTATTTTTACAGCCATATTGGGGATATGCCATTCATCAAATGTATCTGACAAACTTCGAAGACTTGGATAAGCAGGATGTTGGGTTAAATTATCAACGAAAAATTTAATATTTATCGGAAAAGAGAGTTTCTTTAACATACTTTTTATGTTTTCCATAGAGTGAAATATTATACTAAAAATTTTTATACGCGATTAATTACCTTCTGTATCTCTTGTTTGATTGTTTCTGAATAACCATTTTTTTTGAATACAATTTTTCCATTTCCATCAATAACAAAATTGGTAGGATACAAACCTACTTTGTAAGCATCAGCAACTACTTGACCTTTAGCTATCAATTCAATCTTCAGCCTCTAATATTTCTCAATAAACTTCCGTATTCCTTTAGTAAAAAGTAGATTATCTGTAAGTAGCTACATAGAGATACTCTTTTTACCAGCTAACAATTTTGTTAAAAAATCATCAAACAACTTAATTATTTTAAACTTATTAATATTTTACCATCTTCAAAAGATTGCTTCTTTATAATCCCATTTGAATCTATAGACATAACTTCTAAAATGGTTATTTCTATTTTATCTCCTGTAAGTGCCTTGGAGATTATATAATTCAAGGGAATTTCTGCGGTAGTAGTTGGAGAAATTATTTCCTCTTCATTACGTACCAAAGTAGCATTTACTTTTATAACTTTAAGTTTAAGTGTTGATTCCAAATTAGATTTCACATCGAATGTCATCTTACAAGGAATATCTTTGATTTGATATGTGATTTTTTTCTGATTAGCCCTAATTTTGTTCTTTGAAACAAACAAATTCACTTTTAAATCTGTTTTACAAGAATCCATAGTTTTATTTAAGGCTACTACTTTTAAATCAATTTCACAACCATTAGTCTTCTGACACAATACATTTTGAGTACTAAAAATAAGTAAAGCCAATGTTATTAAACTTACATGTCTGCCAATATTCATATTTTTATACATTTTAACAATTGTTTTGGTTTATTGATGTTGTTTAAAATATGCTGATAAAACTATACTAATCATTGAAAACCAACGAATTTTACAAATATTCAACACTTTTGAGACACTACTGATTTATTCATAAAAAAATAAATAATTGTATTTGAAAATCAATTTTAAGATTTAAAAACTTCACTTGAAAAACACGTTATTTAATTGAAAATATTGTAATTTTAAATATTATGTATTTAAAATTACAATATCAAAAATCAAACGGTCAATCTTTTTATCCACCACAAGCTGGATCTGCAAACCCTACTGGCTTTGCCAAATCACATTGACAATATCCTGGTTGATAAAGTTTAACTTCGTAACCAAAACCTGCACAATCCCTTTGACAATCACAGGCAGAACCAGTATAGTCCCCAAGTCCTCCTTTGAAGAGGCATTGTTGCTCTTTTGTAAGAGAAAATTTTTCAAACTTTTCAAATTTATTTTTCATTGTTTTTTTTCAGCCTTGCTACCCACACAGGCACCGTGCCTGTATTTTGTCTTGGCTTGCTACAAAGTTACCTATCTCATATCTCACAACTTGCTCAAGTTCTGAGCAAATTTTATTTGGCAAATCCCTTCTTTTACAAAACATAATTTAACTCATCAAATGTATCTGACAAACTCCGAAGACTTGGATAAGCAGGATGTTGGGTTAAACCTTCAGTAAATAAAGAATCATTATAAGGAAGTTGCCAACTTCTAAACAAACTGGGAATAATTTTTATGTACATACTTAAAGCTATTTAATGATTTTTTCCAAAATGTTGTTAAGTATAAGGACAAAAATAACCGAAATTTATTTTTATCTTTGTTTGATGGGACGTAAAAGTAAACATATAATTTTGACAGATGAAGAAAGAAGGCGTTTGGAAGAAGGCTATAAACAAGGGACAA
>JAESFG010000298.1_pt1 | contig 95588 bp, 71 predicted proteins | sample 9269371 | NCBI WGS metagenome assembly JAESFG01 (sample SAMN14506227, study PRJNA617093) | algae metagenome | isolation source: Aetokthonos hydrillicola CCALA 1050 (B3-Florida) and co-occurring... | place: USA: South Carolina | collected 2013-01-01
CCGGCTCTGCCCCCTACGCCGTTCCGCTACGCTCCACGGCTCCGGCGTCAGAGCCGGACAGTGCACGCACTATGGGGGTCAAAGTTCGATGCCGATATGGGGTCAATGTTCAGTGCCGATTGACAAGAATCCGATCATCCAGCTGACGTGCCAGGATTCGCATACCGCCGCGAGGCGGTTGGCTCATTCCACACAGATAAGATAAGGAGTTCCTTGATTAGAGGGCGGATACTAAGCAAATCAATCGCTTATGTGTGTTAAGGCAATCTTAGGTAGTCCTTTGACCAGCTAGTTGCTCTCCGACGGCACCGAACCCTTCCAACTGAAATAGATTTCCAAGACGATCAGTCCGTCTCGTAGCATATCGGCGTCCGCTCTTGATCGCGTTGTGGACCTTCATGCCTCGACGCTCGGCACCGCTCTGCTGATGGGAGCCGACTTCCGCTTGTGGGACCGAGTGACTAGAAGAGCCCACGACGACTTCGGAGTCAGCAGTGGTCTGATACCGGTCCTCGGTCAGATGGCGCTTAGGGCCATTTGAAGACGATGTGCGATTCTCATCTCGTTCAGACATTACACTGCTTTCGCAGCAATACCGGCGCTCTTGTTGCGCGCGATTTCGCTTTACGAGCTGGAACTGGGCGACGCCACTCACGGCTCTATGCGCATCCAAGGTGGCCGATCGGTGAATTTGGCGGGTGGGAGAATTCTGGCCGCTTTGATGGTGCCATTAGCCGTCAGCTCTGTCAGAAGTTCCCGGGAGTCGTCACTCCCCAGCGCTGCAGACCACAGCGTCATTTCGCGTATGACGCGCAGCACTTGGGACTTGTCGTGCTTATCTTCCTCGGCGAGAAGGTGACGCGCTACTGGCGCCCAGCAGCATTGGGCGACTCGGTTAAATCCTTCGAGGTAGAGCCCCGCTGCTTTGGCCTGGTCCCTATCGCCGCCGACCCCGCGAGCAATCGCATCCGCCAGATCGCTGAATGCCACTGGATAGCCTAGCCCGACAGCAGTCTCGAGGTCGTCCACTCGAAGCAAATTTCGCCTCTTGGACTCATCTGCATCACCGAAACCGTCCGCTATTTTTGCCGCTTTCGCATGCGCCCGCGCCCGTTGCAGCCAGAACCGGCCCTCGGACGGATTGGATTCCAGCGCCGCTGTGCAAACGGCAATAACGTCTTCCGGCTCTGCGATCATTTCGAATTCGACGCCAGTCACTTTTCGCCTCGGGTCGTACTTGTGCGCCGCCAGCTTGTCGCAGTCAGTCACAGAAGATTGTTTCCCCTGAGCCAAGCTCAGTGAAGCGAAAATTGAGGAAATCGAAAACGATAATCGCTGGGCGCTGGCCTCTAGCATCAGTTCGCCTAGGGCTTTACGGGCTGCGCTTGCCTGTCCCAGAGCGTGAGACAGTGCGATCAGAAGGGCATCGGCCGGAGACTCAGACTCGATAGTTTCCGAATACGCCATGACAGCATTCCAGAGCGAGACGCTTGCCTCGACACTGCCGAAACGTTCAGCTTCATTGAAGTCGGCCAGCGCGCTATTGCGATCGGCCGCAGCATATCGTGCTTGACCGCGGACTATTAGCGCCCGACCTCTGATCCAATCGCCTTGCGCCCCCTCCTCGGCACGCTCGATCGCCAAGTTTGCCTCTCTTATGGCCCCAGCAAAGTCTTTCGCGTTGATTTGAAGTCTTGCGCGAGCGAGGCTAGAAGGTGGGTCGTACGGCCAATACCTTCGTGTAATGCACCAAGCGGGTGGGGCACTAGGGAGGAAGTACTTACGACGCTGGTCAGGTGTGAGGCATCGTCTTAAAATGTTTTTTGTAGCCTGAACAAGCATATCCGTGCTGAGGAATACTGGCCAAAGGCGTGCCGTATTGTCCTTAGATGCGGTGATGACGTAACTGCCGCTGGGGCTAAAAGCGGCGTTCCAGACAGTGCCGTCATGGCCCTCGAGGCGGGAAGTCTCTTTGCCGGTCACCGCGTCCCACAACCGCGCTGTCTTGTCGGCGGAGGCGGTGACAATGCGGCTCCCGTCGGGACTATAAGCGGCGCCAACGACCGCGCTGCCATGGCCTTCGAGGCGGACTAGCTCCTTGCCTGTTGCCGTCTCCCACACTCGCGCCGTCTTGTCCCTAGACGCGGTGACAATGCGGCTCCCGTCGGGGCTGAAGGCCGCACTCCACACCTTATCTGTATGGCCCTTGAAGCGAGCGATTACCTCGCGGGCCGGGATGTCCCACACCTGTGCGGTGGTATCAGTTGAGGCAGTAACGATGTACCCGCCGTCGCGGCTGAATGCGGCGCTTTGGACCCAGCCCGTGTGACCCTCGAGGCGCGCAACCTCTTTTCCGGTCGCAGCCTCCCAAATCCGCGTGGTCCTATCTTCGGACGCTGTTGCGATGCGGCTCCCGTCCGCGGAGAAGGCCGCGCTTCGGACCGAACCCATATGTCCCTCGAGACGGACTAATTCCTTGCCGGTCGCCGCGTCCCACACCCGCGCCGTCTTGTCGCTGGAGGCGGTGACGATGAGTCTCCCGTCGGCACTGAAGGCAGCGCAATAGACCGCGCCGTCATGGCCCTCTAGGCGGGCGGTCTCCTTGTGAGTCGATGCGTTCCACACCCGAACTGAGTGGTCCATGGAGGCGGTGACGATATGGCTACCGTCGGGACTATAAGCGGCGCTATAGACCGCGCCGTCATGGCCCTCGAGGCTGGCGGCCTCCTCGCGAGTCGATGCGTCCCATACCCGAACTGAGTGGTCCATGGAGGCGGTTACGATATGGCTACCGTCGGGACTATAAGCGGCGCTATAGACCGCGCCGTCATGGCCCTCGAGACGGACGAGCTCCTTACCGGTCGCCGCGTCCCACACCCGCGCCGTATTGTCGCTGGAGGCGGTGACGATCCGGCCTCCATCGGGACTGAAGGCGGCGTTCCAGACAGTGCCGTCGTGGCCCTCGAGTTGGGCAGTCTCTTTGCCGGTCGCCGCGTCCCAAGCTCGCGCGGTGGTATCATTGGAAACGGTGATGATGCGGCTTCCGTCGGGGCTGAATGCGGCGCGCTGGACCCAGCCCGTGTGACCCTCGAGGCGCACGGTCTCCTTGCCGGTCGCCACCTCCCATACTCGCGCCGTCTTGTCCTGAGATGCGGTGACGATGTGGCTACCGTCGGGGCTGAATGTGGCACTCCCGACTTTGTCCGTGTGGCCCAAGAAGACAACGAGTTCCTTACCGGTCGTGACGTCCCAAATCCGCGCCGTCTTGTCCCAAGACGCGGTGACGATGCGGTTGCCGTCGGGGCTAAAACCAGCCCGCATGACGATTCCCGTGTGGCCCTCGGAGCGGGCGGTCTCCATGCCAGTTGCCGCGTCCCAAACTCGCGCGGTGGTGTCATTGGAAACGGTGACGATGCGGTTCCCGTCGGGGCTGAAGACAGCACTCCTGACCGAACCCCTGTGCCCCATGAGCCGGGCGACCTCTCTACCGGTCGCAGTGTCCCAAACTCGCGCGGTGGTGTCATCGGATGCGGTGACGATGCGGTTCCCGTCGGGACTGAAGACGGCACTTTTGACTGGACCCCTGTGCCCCATGAGCCGGGCGATCTCTCTACCGGTCGCAACGTCCCAAACTCGCGCGGTGGTGTCATCGGATGCGGTGACGATGAGGTTCCCGTCGGGGCTGAAAACGGCGACCTGAACGCTAGCGTCATGTCCCGTCAGCACCGCCCGTTCAAGCAGCGCGCGCTTATCACGGTCCAGCTGCTGTTCGGCCTCTAAGACATACGGCCGCTTGACGCCGGCATCATTGTCAGGAAGTGCTTCAAGTGTGAGCAAAACGGCAGTCCCGGCATCACCAATCAACTTATCGTCTACCAACCGGCTGGCTGCGTTAGCGAGTAGACCTGATTCCGTTTTCTGTGCCTGCTCCTTGAGTAACTCCGACTCAGACTTGCGTCTCTCCGCCTCTTCCTTCTGGTAACTAGCTTCCCTGCGCTGTCGCTCGGCCTCGACCGCCTGCTGCTTGGCATTGCCTGCTTGTATCACTGCATCCTGCCGCTGTGTCCACGCGTACCAGCCTGCTGCGCCGGCGCCGAGCGCGAGCAGCAGCGAGGCTCCGAGCCCCATCATCGTGCGGCGCGTGACGCGGCGGGCCTGCTCAGCCTCGCGCACCGCGAACGCCGCAGCGCGTTGTTGAGCCTCCTCGCGGGCCGCGCGTTCGCCGGCCTCCCGAGCAAGTGCCGCCTCCCGCTCGTTGGTGGCGACCTCAGCGTTTTTCACCAGCCGCTCGCGTTCAGCTAGCTCGCGCTCCCGCTCGCTCGTCAAGCGCAACTCTTCGGCTTCGGAAGCCCTGATATATTCGGCTTGTAGATCGGTGGGTGCCGCAGCTTCCATCGGACGCGCGGCCAGCCAGGCCTTGGCCTCCGTGATGTCGCCTCCCGATAACAAGCGATGCGACCTTCGCCCGCCCGCGTCCCATTCGAAAGCGCGCTGCAAAAGCCGAGTGTGTCGCTGCATCCAGCCAAGGTCGGTCTTGAGCGATTTGACCAGCTCTTTTGAGCCGGAACGGACGCTTGAGCCTGGCCTCTTTGGATCTGGATAGAAAAAAATGTAGTTCAGGGCAGAGAGCTCAGCCGGCGCGGTCGCATCTCCCAAGGGTTTCGCGACGACAGGGATGATGCGTTTGCCAAGGGCTACGGCCTGCTTCACCTCCCAGTGGCAAATCTGGGATCGGGTGGAGGCGGGCGTCAGCACGAACACCACGGTGTCGGATTCGCGGATGAGCGCACCGAGCTTGTCCTGCCAGTTCTCCGCACCGTGAATACCGTGGCGGTCAAGCGTCGGGGCGAAGCCGGCGAAATCCAGTGCTACGTCGATGTGGTCGGCGAAATCGAGGTCGTCGCGGCTATAAGAGATAAAGACCTTGAGCTTCCCTGGCGGCAAGATGACGTCACCCGCCGTCAGTTGAACTGGTCCTCCCAAAATCGACGATGAACCCTCGGGCATAGGCAGCCCCATCAAAAAACTTTTAAACGTCCTCGGCAAGACTAGTCGAGGTCTTTCCTGCATGGAAGTTGGTGTCTGAAAATTTGACCTGAGACCGTTCTCTCATCCAGTCAGAGGGCGAGTCCTTTGCTAAGTTGAACCGCTCCCCAACGTGGGCTCAGCCAGAACTAGATTTTCCGGCCTGTTCCGGTCTGCGTGGGCCGTGCGCCGCTGACCGTTCGACGAGCGTTGCCGGCGCTTTGTTGCCGATCGCGCTGTGAGGGCGCACCTCATTGTAGTCTCTACGCCAAGCCTCGCATTTCTCCTGTGCATCGGCAAGGCACATGAACCAGTGTGCGTTCAGGCACTCCGATCTGAACTTCCCATTGAATGACTCGATGAACGCGTTGTCCGTTGGCTTGCCGGGTCGCGAGAAGTCCAGTGTCACGCCCTGCTGGTAGGCCCAGAGATCCAGGTCGCGAGACACGAACTCACTGCCTTGATCCACGCGGATGACCTTCGGCAAGCCGTAGCATTTTCCGACACGCTCCAGCGTCTCGAGCTCGTCGCGCAGCCGACCGTTGAAACTCTCGACGAAGGCGTTCTGCTGCGGCTTGCCGGGCTGGAGCACGTCGGATGGTCAATGCTTGGGAAACAGGTATCCGCTTAACGCGTCGACCCACGTCGGGGGGGGGCCTATAATATGGCTTCTTGCCCATCTCATAGCACCAGTCGGGCGGGTCGGGAGGAAGATGAAACTCCTCGCGCTGCTGCGGGGACAGGCAGAAGGAGAGCATCTCTTTCGCTCTCTTTATGATCTCATCGGTGGAGGGGAAGACGCGCTTGATGTGCGCCTCATCATCACCAGTGACGACAACCGCGCGCCCATCCGCCGAAACTTTTGGTCTCGGGTAAGTCGAAAAATAATTTCTGACGAAGCCGACAGGCTTTCCGGTGGACACGTCCACGATGTTCACGTTCGTGTCGTTCGCCACCTCACGCTTTTTGGCGATCAGCCGCGATCCATCGGCGAGCGCGAAGGTCAGCTCATCGCCAAGATCTTTTCTGCGGAACCGCAATATGTCCTGCCCGCTCTGCGTATCCCAGACTCGGCCCTCCCCGTCGTAGGGGTTGATGAGAAGGCGGGTCCCGTCCTGAGACAATTCAACTTGCCCACCCCGCCAACTCATTTGACCGTCAGAGCATCTCGTCCGCGTCCAAGCGTTGATGTTCCACACGCATATCGGCATTTCGGGAATGACAATCACGGCGTGACCGCTATCCGGTAGGAAGAAAATGTTCATCGCCCGCGCGCCGGCCTCTCGGTGAAGCTCCTTGCCAGTGGCGGCGTTCCAGAGGCGAATGGTTTCGTCATACGCTGTGGTGATGAGCTTCGAGCCATCCGGGGAAAGCACGGCAACTCCAACCTTGTCAGTGTGGCCGGTAAACCGTATGCGTTCTCTAACGTTCCCGCGCAGATCCCAAAGCTGCACAATATTCCCTGCTGCAATGATTGCTTGCCGGCCACTTGGGGCGTAAGCGATGCTTCCCACCAATTCCGCCGGGATTGCAAACTGCGAGATCTTAGCCGCAGTTGCAATGTCCCACTCGCTGACGAACTTCCCCGCCGAGAGCAACAGTTTAGTACTATCTGGAGAAAATACTGCATTGTCGTCAAAGACCGTGAATTCCGGAAAGGTCATGAGCTCCTGACCGGTGGTGGTGTCCCAGAGGCGCGGAGGATCATCGTGGCCTACCGTAAGCACGCGCGAGCCATCGGGTGCAAACTTGGAACCCCATAACTTTTCGTCTCCGCGTGTGAAACGCGGCCCGTCTTTTCCGGACAGTTGCCAGACTTGCGCCTCCCGTTCGCTGTAGGTGAGAATTTTCGACCCATCGGGTGAGAACGATGCGCCATCAAGATAAACGTATGTCGGCAGCGTCTTGATTCCGGCGACCTTCCCGCCTGTCTCCGCATCGTAAAGGGATGCACTCGGTTCCTGGAAGTTGTAGAATAGAACGCGCTTGCCATCGGCGGAAACAGCACCGCCCGCAAACGACATCGCGTCAGTCTTGAACGTCGCAATGCTTTCGCCCGTTGCAAGGTCGCGCAGGCTGGCTTCCTTCGAAAAGCCACGCACGATGAAGCGCTTCCCGTCCGGTGAAAACACGGCAGATGCGCTTCCGAGCGCATATTTAATGGTCTTGGATTTGAAATCCCAAACGCGCGCCGTGTTGTCTTCTGTTTCGACCAGGAGCAGGCCTCCGTCGGGAGAGAAGGCGATGTTGTAGACGCGGGAAAATTGCGGCAGACGGTAGAGTTCTTTGCCGGTAGAAAGATCCCAGATCACGGCAGCCTCGTCCTTTGGAAGGAGAGGAATTTTCGGTGGCATCAGTCCCGGGGTCACTAGCAGCCGGCCGTCCGGTGAAAAGGCTGCTGCGCGCTGCAGTCCCCCTCCGTCAAATTTTCCAGAGAGATTACCAGTAGCCGCATCCCACACTTTGACCGGCTGACCATAATCCGAGCTGATTGTATAGACTCGGGTGCCGTCGGGAGACCATCCACCGCCGATAAAGTCCGACGGTTGTGCTACGTTGGACGGTTGTGGAGAGGATCGAAAACTTGCAACCAGCGCGCCATCGAAAACCCGCCATATCTTCGCCTCGTCCGCGCCGACCGAGAGCACGCGCGTGCCGTCGGGCGAGAACGACGCCGTCATGAGTAAATTCGAGGGCACGCTCCGGAGCCGCTTGCCACTCGCAACCTCCCAAATGTTGGCTGCGCCTCCTTCCGTTGTCGTCAGCACCAGCTTTCCGTCCGGCGAGAACGAGGCATTCTTGATTTTTCCCGTTTCGTCGAACGGCGCAGTGCGCATGTAGGTCGGCCAAGCGTAGTCGAGTGCGAACTCGACCTCGGGAACGTAAGGGCGGATGCGGGCGGTGAGCTGAGAGGACGTCTTGTCCTGAAGTCCCTCGAGCGCGAGCAGCATGCCGATCTCGGGCTTGAGCTCATTCGTTTGCTGGCGCGACAGGTCCGCCAGGAACAGTGATTGCGAGCGCAGCGCCGTTTGCGACGACTGGTAGAAGTACCAGCCAAGCACCGCGAACGCCGCGGCCGCTGCAATTGAGGCCGACGCGATGATGCGGGTGCGCCGCGTTTCCCGGCGTGCCTGATCGGTGGCGGCGCGCCGGCTCTCGGCAATGAGCGCCTGCGCCTCCTGCGTTGGCAGCGGCGCATTCTCCGGCCGCGAGGCGATCCAGCGCTCGGCGTCCTCCAGCAGCGGGGAGCGCAGTAGGAGACCAATCGGCCCAGGGCGTCCGGCTTCCGACCATCGCCGCGCCAGCTCACCGATCTCGGTATGCTTTCGGATCCACTCGATGTCGGCTGCCAACGCTTCGGCGAGCTTGTCGGCAGCGCCCTCGAACTTCGCCTCGTTATCGAACAAGATGAAGTTGAGCCGCCGGAGCTGCTCCGGCACTGTGGCATCCGCAACGGCCTTCGCCACAATCGGAGCGAAACGCTTGTTGAGAGAAGCCGCGAAGTCGACCTCGCGCTTGCACACCTCGGACGCCACCGCGTCTGGCGACAGGACGAAGACTATCGTGTCAGCCTTGGTGATCAGTGCCTCGATGCGCTTCCACCAATCCTCGAAGGCGTAGATCTCAGCACGGTCGATCGACGGCTCGACGCCGCGCGCCTTCAGCGCCGCCTCCAGCCGATCAACGAAACCTATGTCGCGGCGCGAATAGGAAATAAAGACACGCGTCTTGCCCGCTGCGGCTTCGCGCTGTGCGTTACTCTGACTTTCGGCCATCTCGCACTATCGCCTCGATCCCCAAGGGTCGACATTAACCCGACATTATTTGCAAGAGAAGAATCGGCGGGCGCCAACCAGAGAGGGACGTTCGTGTCCATGGCGAAGACGGATGTTGACCACGGCCGCTCCTGGCCCATGGCTCAGGTCGACCTCTAGGCAGGTTCGTCCCGATCGCGGACAACACTCATGCAGTAGCGCCTGGTGAGGAATGTCAGCGCATCCGCGTTTGTAGGGTAGTTACAAAGAGGACGTCGATAAGCACCATCGAATGATAGTGGCTGAGCTATAATAGCACGTTGGAGCTTATCCTCCCTCGCCACGGCAAACAGTGGAGGCATGGGGGGTCTCAGCGAGTCTGTACTGGGCGCAGTCGTCCGCCGACAACGGCTTTCGCGCGCCTTCTTTGTGGGCTTCGGTCACCTCGGCAATGCGATCGACCAACGTACCTGGATAGATCGTCCAGATCCGCACCGTGCCGTCGGCCGACGCCGTCGCAGCCTGATGACCGCTCGGGCTGACGGCAACGTCGTGGAGCGTCTTCTCGTGACCGGAGAGAGTGGCAATGAGTACGCCTGTCCGGACGTCCCATATGCGGAGCGTCTTGTCCGCCGAGACCGCAATCACGGACTTTTGGTCGGGTGAGAAGGCGACCTTTCGCACGTCGTCGAGCGCCCCCTCGTAGGTGGCCACGAGCTTGCCGTCGGCCACATTCCATTGCCTCACCGTCTTGTCGGCCGACGCGGTGAGGATGCCCTTGCCATCTGCACTCCATGCCAGGTCGGTAATGGCGCCGGCATGACCCTTGAATTCACGCAAAGGCTCTCCCGTCTCGCCATTCCACAGCTTGGCGAGGTGATCCGCGGACGCTGTCGCAATGATGGCTCCGTCGGGGCTGAACGCCGCCGTGAAGACCGGCCCATCGTGACCGGCAAGAAGCGCGATCTGCTTGCCGGTCGTCGCGTCCCAGAGCCCGGTTGTACCGTCGAGCGACGCCGTGATGAGTCGCTTTCCGTCGGGGCTGAACGACACCCGGGTGACGGAGCTGCGGTGTCCCGCGAGCGTGGCCAACGGCTTTGTGGCACCAGCTTCATCCAGCGTCCAAAGCCGCGCCGTGGCGTCGTGCGACCCCGTGGCGATCTTCGTCCCGTCGGGAGAGAACGCTGCAGCCGCGACGCCTGTGGTGTGCCCTTTGAGGGTTGCAATCAAGGCTCCGTTTGCCGCGCTCCAGACCTTTGCGGTCCCATCCCAAGCGGCGGTCAGCATCTTCCGGCCATCGGCGCTGAAGCTCGCGACTACTACTTCGGCCGTATGCGAAGCAAGCTCCTTAAGCACCGCTCCACTAGCTGCAGAAATCAGTCGAGCCTTCCCGTCCTCCCCAGCCACGAGAAGCAGCCTGCCGTCGTTCGAAAAAGCGATTGCGCGCGCCGCCCGCCCCTCAGTGGAGATGACCTTCGGCACATCGGCTCTGACTCGCCATACGTCGACCAGAGTTTTCTCTGTGTCTTCGATGATGAGGAAAGATTGCGAAGGGTCCAAGGAAATTTCTGGGTAGCCGTCAGCGGAAATAGCAATGGTTTTTATCACCACCCCTTTTTCGACGTTCCACAATTTTGCCGTGTTGTCCCCGGCAATCGTGACGGCAATGCTGCCCTTCGTGTCCAGGATGACGCTCGAAATAGGGGCGGTGTGACCTAGCAGCCGGTAGCGGAGCGCGCCCGAATCGATATCCCAGACATACCCATCGTTGCCCGATGCTGTTACGGCAACGGTACCGCTTGCATTGATACCGATTCCGCCCGTGATGTTGGTCTGAAGTATCCTCGATGGTCCGTCCGCGACAGGCGCCAGGAAGAGTTTGTCGGTCTCGAGCCCGACGATGTGCTTCTCATCATTTGTGAACCTCACCGGGTCGTTGACCGCCGTCTCCGCAATCCAGCGCAACCGTTGCCCAGATTTTGTCGTCGAAAGTAAGAATGGACGATTGAAAGGAGAGATGAGAACCGCCTCTTCGTTTCGGCCGTAGAAAACAGCTTTGTCCACATCCAGAATGCCACCTTCGACATCCAGCTCGGCGATTTTCGCGCCCGTCGCTACATCCCAGAGCATGGGAATACACGCCTTATACTCATAGGCGGTCGTCATCAGATAGCGGCCGGAAGGACTGAAGGCCGACGCGTCATAGAGTCTGTCTTCCCGCGACGTCTTCAGGAAATAATCGCGCGGCGCCTTTAAAGACCCGACCATCCGAAGCGTAGCGAGATCTATGATTTGCGCTTCTCCAGTCGCCAATACTACGAACAACCGGCTTCCATCTGCACTGACAGAAAAAGGCCTCGGCAGGCCGCCATAGCTCTCCGAGTCCATGCTTCGCACCCGGTAACTGCCAATCAACTTCCCGCTTCCAAGGTCCCAATGCTTGAGCACCCCCTCGCTGTCCAAGAGCAGCACTGAGGATCCCCCGCGGGCGAATGCGGCGACCGAACTCCCCTTATCCGGTGTTGTGTTGACCTCCTCGAAGCGGCGCAGCACGTTGCCCGACGTGGTGTCCCAAACCTCGGCCGTGCCATCTGTGCGGATCGACAGCGCTAAGTCTCCGGCCGGGCTGAAGACGATGCCCTTGTGGTCGAACAGCGTGCGCACGTGCACAACGGCCCGCTTGTAGATGCTGGTGGCCGCTTCGTCCGTAACCTTGCCCGCCTTGAGATCAGGGTCATGCGGCAGCCCGAGCCACGCTAGAACTTCGGCATGGTCGTCACCAAACCTCGATCGGCTACCCTCGGCGAGGATGGCGAGCCGGCGCGACTCGCTCTCAAGGCGCGCATCATTCGCCGTGCGTGCCGACGTCTCGGCCCGCGACTTTTCGGATTCCGCACGCTTCGCCTCGTTTTCCGCCCGGGCCTTCTCGGATTCGGCAATCTTCTTGGCCTTGGTTGCCTCTTCCGCCGCAGTCTTGGCATCGGCAAGCGCGGCCTCTGCCTTCTGGCCGTTGAGATACGCGAGATAGCCGGCTCCGCCCGCTCCCAACGCAAGCACAAACATGAGCATAGCCAGGCGCCGCAAACGACCGGACGTGCGCCTCGCCGCCTCAGCAAGCCGCTTCTCCCCTGCGGCCGCTGCGAGGGCCGCGTCCTCCCGTGCTCTTGCCGTTTCGAGTTCCGCCTGGCGGCGAGCCTCCTTCGCCGCCTCGGCTTCTGCGACCCGCTGCGCCTCGGCAGCGGCCGACGCGTCGATAAACTTCCTGTCCTGCTCGCTGACGAGGGACCGGCGTGCCTCAAGGAAGCCCTGCGCAATCAAGAGCGCGCGGCCGCTCAACAAATCGCCTTGATTGCGGTCGTAAAGGGTCCGCGCGCGTCCAACCTGCTCGCGCCATTCGAGGAAGGCGCGCTCCGCATCAAGCCAGCCTGCCAGCAAGGGCCACTCGCGCAGAATGGCCTCATGGGCAATTTCCACCGTTCGCGCCTCGTCACGCTGATCCATAACCAGGAGCCTTTGCGCCACGAGAACATCAATGAGCGGCAAGCATTCCGCCTCGAACTCGGCGATCCCGGCGACCCTACGAGCGTACTCGCCCGCTTCGTTTATGCGCGCGAGGTGCGGAATGAAGGTGCGTCGGAGCAGGAGATCGAGTTGCGACCCGTGCATGCCGCGTGCTTCCGCGTGCGTCCGCGCGTCGGCCGCCGCGGCCTCAATCGCACCCTTGACGCCACCCATGCCTGTATAGTCGCTGAGGCGAAGGCGCTTGCTGTCGAGACGATTATCGTAGAGTCGCTCGAGCGTGAAGGCCAAGAGCGGAAGCGCATCGCCTCCCTTTGCGTCGCGCAACAGCGTTTGCGTGAGGACGGGATCAACCTCAAGTTCCGCCCGGTCGGCGGGACCTTTGATGACTTGTGCGAGACCGGCCGGCCCCATCGGCGGTAAGTTGAAGGGGCGCACTTGGCTTTGGTCGATGCGCTCATCTGCCTGCAGCCTAGGGTAAACGTCGGAACGTATCGAGAGCACTGCCAGAAAATTCGGATCGACGGCCCACACCGGATCCAAAAGACGCAACAGCGTGTCGCTTTCGGTGCCGCCCTCGACGTTGAAGAGCTCCTCGGCCTGGTCGATCACGACAACCACGCTCGGCGGCTCCGCGCGCGCCTCGCCGGCAGCCCGCATCGCCGCGACTTTGAGGTCGGAAAAGATCGAGGCAAGGGTTTTCGGATCATCACCCACTCGGGACCGGATTGCAGCCCGCGTGCGCGGCGTCTCCACCGGCAGGTGGCGCTCGCGCCTTCGATCGGCGCACGCCGTTTCGAGCGCGAGCCAGAGCCCCTCCTTCCCCGAGAGCGCTGCGTTGGCTGGGCGCACGATCGGCAGCGTGAGAAAATTGCGGTCGTCGCGGTTGATCCGCGGCCAGATGCCTGCACGCACGAGCGATGACTTGCCGGCCCCGCTCGCCCCCAACACGCAAAGCAGGCGCCGCCGGCCGGTCGAGCGCATGTCGCGCAAAGCATCAAGCGCGGACAGAACCTCCGCATCGCGGCCGAAGAATAGCGCCGCGTCATCCTCAGTGAGGGCCTTGAGCCCAGGATAGGGACGCCGGCCAGGCGCCAACGCGAAGTTTTCCGGCCCCGCGCCGGCGAGCTCAAGGGCGCGCTTGAGCCGGATCTCAAACTCGGCCAGCGGCACCGCGGCTTTGTCGATTACCTGATAGACGTTGATGATCTCCTGGGGCAGACTGCTTATCGCCAGTTCGCCGTCGATCCGCACCGGTATGCACGGCTTGCCGTATTTCTCCGCCAGCTGGAACTCGCTCCAACAGGCTTTCGACCCGAGCCAGTTCCGCGACAGCAATATAATGATGGCTTCGCAACGCCCCGCCGCGTCGCGCAGTGCGCTTCGCCAGGCTTCTCCACCCGCGAGACCGTGCTCTGGATCGACATCGAGAAATACGTCATCCATCCAGCCGTTTTTCTCGAGCCAGGTTTGGATCGAAAGTGCTTCGTTGCGCTCAATGCTCGAATAACTAATGAAGATGCGTGTCATCCAAGACTAACCCTGTTCCCCGAAGAGTCCGCCCGCCCCGATCGACATCATCCCGTTCTATTATCGAAACGCTACGAGATGCTGCTCGCCGAGGCGGCAGATGGCGTACTTCTGGACCTGCTCATCCGGAACCGGAGGAGGTATGCCATCGCACACCTCAGGCTTTCTCTCCGGCGACCCTAGTGCGTAGGCATAGTCCACACATCCCGCCCGCCCATCGGAGCAGTTGTGTAGATACGACTGCAGCCAGAGTCCCACGATCATGTGCGATCGGCTCAGAAGGCTCGCGGTCTTGACGCGGAATGTGAAGGACTTTTCGGTGTTTTCGTCGATTCTGAAGTTCTGCACCGGGAGATCGAGATCACCGGCTGTTTCCTCAGCGAACTCGCTGCGGGCGGTAACGCTCAGCCCGATCAGCAAGGGCTCGTGCCGCGGAACAGAGAACGCGTCAGGCCCGGCGCTCGACCCACACGTCAACGTGACACCAATCTCAGCAGTGTCGTTTCCTTCGGAGTACGAATGTGACAAGCTGCAACTCGTCCACTCGGCCGATTGCTGCGCTGAAGCCGTTTGCGTGTGCATGACTATTCCAGCCATTGCAAGCGCCCCGAGCGAAGCAGCAGTGACTATGAATTGAACTGCAAGACACCGCACCAAAGTTCTCATTGAAATGCTGGCCACCAACGGACACGGAACACAGTGTAGCCCGTAGACTGAATCGACATCCCCGCCCCTATGACAACGATCTTTGTCTGCCTCGTTGGATTTGTCTGGCTTAGGTTGATGATCGTATCGGCATTGGCCATTCACGCTTACCGGCGCGAACTCTCCACTCCTTCGCAGCATTCTACCGTACCCGACACAATGGACGATGTCACCATTGTCATACCATCGTACCAGGAAGCTGAGACGCTGGCGCGAACTCTGCAAAGCGTAACCGATGCACTCGATCGCGGCGCTCTATTGATCGTCATCGATGACGGATCGACCGACGGCACGGGCGCTATCGCGAATGAGTTCTTGACTGCTCTGGGTCGCGGCACACTCATCGTCCACGATGGCAACAAAGGAAAGCCGGCCGCTCTCAATGCGGGGCTCGCGCTGACGCAGACGGCTTACGTCCTGACCCTCGACGGTGATACCGTGCTGGTCCCCGGAGCGCTGGACGCGGCCTTGCTTGTTCTGCGCAGCGATGCGCGAGGTCAGATCTCCTCGGTGGCTTTCGATATCAGTGTTCGACCTAGCCTGTCCCTCCTCGCGGAGCTTCAAGGCCTGGAATATGACGGCTCCTTGAACTTTGAGCGCCGCGGCCAGTCGGCGGTCGACGCCGTGTCGGTCTCACCCGGCGCGGCGAGCCTCTGGCGGACCTCGGACCTCCGCGACGCCGGAGGCTTCTCGTCCGACACCGCAACCGAGGACGTTGACATTACTCTTGCACTCGCCGCACTCGGCAAACGGGCCCGGCACTGTCCGCGTGCGCAGGCTTACACCGAGACCCCCGCAACGCTCGCCGCCTTGCTAGCTCAGCGGCGCCGATGGTCGCTTGGGCACTATCAGAACATCGCTCGCCATGCACGAAAACTCGGCGGTGACCCCGTCTTTGCGCGCTTGACCTATCCAAATTTCGTTTTGCTTAGCGCGTTGCTGCCGGCTTTCTGCGTCTTGAGCGTCGCCACACTCTTCGCGCCTGGCGGCCTCTGGCAGCTTGCGCTCGGCATAGCGACCCTGGTTTGGGCGGTGACGATCTACACTCAGCGCTGGATCGCTCTCCGCATGCGATTGCGGCCGTACAGGATCTGGAGTTTCCTGCTCGAGCCACTCGCGACGCAGGCTCTTCACTTCTGCGCGCTTATGCTCGTTTTGCTCGTTGCGGTGAAGCAGATATTCGGCGCTTCGATCGACGTTTGGCGGGCGCCTTCCCCCTAGCGATCGGTCGGCGATGATAGATGCTTAGAAGCCCGCCGGCCCGCAGTGGATCCGGTGGATCCCGCCTATCCGCTCGCATCATCCGACTCTTCTGCAGACCAGTAAGACGTCTTCGCGAGCACAGTCGAGAAGATGGATCACCTTCGCACACTGCCTCGGTCACCGCGGATCTCGACCTGGGCGCAGAGGACATCCGGGCCGGAGCAATGGTGGCCCATCTGCCGAAGGCCGTCGCTCACAGTTCGGGCGCTGCCGTCGCTTGATCGCTCTCATCGCGCCTGAGCCCGACCAGATCGCACCAGCGTGATCAGCCCTGTGCCGCGTCGCAATCATAACATTTCAACGGATTATTGCTCCCAAAAACAGAATTGCGCATGACAGCACGCAATGCTTTTGCGGAAAGCCCACCGCGCTCTGCGAAACTGGTCGACAGGGCGTGCTCGGTCGGCAACAATGGGGTTTGGGGGCGAGACTATGACTGCTGGCGGGCGAGCGACCTAGCCATGCCTTCGCCCACTTCGTCCTTCGATCGCGAATCACTGTGACGCCATCCGGGACCCACCCGAGCTGACACATTCGACTGGGGAAATTGCTTTTATTCATTTTTGAAGTCGGGGATGAACATGCCGATCAGTGACGTCACCGTACCCGAGCTGGTATCGATTGGTTTGAACGACATCTCGATCAACCTCGACGAGGGCGAGGTTTCGCTTGTCGTGACCGTTCACCTCACCGATGACCTCAGTGGGATCTTCGATGGCGAGCACGCGGATGGCTCTGGGGGCTCCGGCCCGCAAGTGCGGTTTGTCAGTCCAAGTGGCCAGATCGTCGATGGTGTGTTCGATATTCTGAATCCTGTCTCCGGCGATAGGCTGGACGGCATCTACCAAGCGACCGTGACTCTAAACTCGTCGGCTGAAGCAGGCGTCTGGCAGGCAGCATATTTGCTGCTTAACGACGAAGCCGGCAATCAGGCCTTCCTCGATCCTTCCAACTCAGCGGCTTTGGCCGCAGCGACATTCACGGTGGTCAACTCCAATTCTGACGTCATCGTACCCGAGCTGGTATCGATTGGTTTGAACGACATCTCGATCAACCTCGACGAGGGCGAGGTTTCGCTTGTCGTGACCGTTCACCTCACCGATGACCTCAGTGGGATCTTCGATGGCGAGCACGCGGATGGCTCTGGGGGCTCCGGCCCGCAAGTGCGGTTTGTCAGTCCAAGTGGCCAGATCGTCGATGGTGTGTTCGATATTCTGAATCCTGTCTCCGGCGATAGGCTGGACGGCATCTACCAAGCGACCGTGACTCTAAACTCGTCGGCTGAAGCAGGCGTCTGGCAGGCAGCATATTTGCTGCTTAACGACGAAGCCGGCAATCAGGCCTTCCTCGATCCTTCCAACTCAGCGGCTTTGGCCGCAGCGACATTCACGGTGGTCAACTCCAATTCTGACGTCATCGTACCCGAGCTGGTATCGATTGGTTTGAACGACATCTCGATCAACCTCGACGAGGGCGAGGTTTCGCTTGTCGTGACCGTTCACCTCACCGATGACCTCAGTGGGATCTTCGATGGCGAGCACGCGGATGGCTCTGGGGGCTCCGGCCCGCAAGTGCGGTTTGTCAGTCCAAGTGGCCAGATCGTCGATGGTGTGTTCGATATTCTGAATCCTGTCTCCGGCGATAGGCTGGACGGCATCTACCAAGCGACCGTGACTCTAAACTCGTCGGCTGAAGCAGGCGTCTGGCAGGCAGCATATTTGCTGCTTAACGACGAAGCCGGCAATCAGGCCTTCCTCGATCCTTCCAATTCAGCGGCTTTGGCCGCAGCGACATTCACGGTTGTGATTCCCAATGGCGATGGTGTCACCAACAATGCGCCGACCTTCAGCGTTGGCGATGGCATCGTGACCACACCGGTGGGGTCGTACGATACCGGCCGTAGCGTAGCGGTTCAGCTCGACGGCAAGATCGTCGTGGCGGGCTCTAGCGTCATTGGCTCAAACTTTGACTTCGCGCTCGTGCGCTACAACGCCGACGGCAGCCTGGATGCGAGCTTCGGCGGCGGCGACGGCATCGTGACAACACCGGTTGGGTTGCTAGAGGATGAAATCTTCAGCGTCACGGTTCAGCCCGACGGCAAGATCGTCGTGGCGGGCTATGTCTCCAATGGCTCGGACTGGGACTTCGCGGTCGTGCGCTACAACGCCGACGGCAGCCTGGATGCGAGCTTCGGCGGCGGCGACGGCATCGTAACAACACCGATAGGGTCGTCGTTCGATCAAGGCCTCAGCGTCACGGTTCAGCCCGACGGCAAGATCGTCGCGGCGGGCTTTACCTTCGGCTCGACTAGTGATTTCGCGCTCGTGCGCTACAACGCCGACGGCAGCCTGGATGAGAGCTTCGGCGGCGGCGACGGCATCGTGACAACAACAGTGGGGTCAGAAGGTCAAGGCTTAAGCGTCAAAGTTCAACCCGACGGCAAGATTGTCGTGGCGGGCTTTAGCTTCACTGGCTCGGACTGGGACTTCGCGCTCGTGCGCTACGGCGCCGACGGCAGCCTGGATACGAGCTTCGGCGGCGGCGACGGCATCGTGACAACACCGGTGGGGTTGTCTTTCGGCCAAAGCGTCACAGTTCAGCCCAACGGCAAAATCGTCGTGGCGGGTTTTAGCTTAGGCTCGACTATCGCGCTCGTGCGCTACAACGCCGACGGCACCCTGGATGAGAGCTTCGGCGGCGGCGACGGCATCGTGAAAACCCCGGTGGGGTCAGAAGGTCAAGGCTTGAGCGTCACAGTTCAACCCGACGGCAAGATCGTTGTGGCGGGCATTAGCTTCACTGGCTCGGACTGGGACTTCGCGCTCGTGCGCTACGGCGCCGACGGCACCCTGGATACGAGCTTCGGCGGCGGCGACGGCATCGTGACAACCCCGGTGGGGTTGTTAAACGATTTCGGGCAAAGCGTCACGGTTCAGCCCGACGGCAAGATTGTCGTGGCGGGCTATATCTCCAATGGCTCGGACTGGGACCTCGCGGTCGTGCGCTACAACGCCGACGGCACACTCGACCTGACCTTCGACGGCACCAACACCCTGAACGGAGCGCCGCCCTATACGGAGAATGGCATGGCCGTCGTTCTCGACAGCTCTGTTTCCATCTACGACGCCGAACTGGCCGCCTCCGGCAGTTATGCCGGCGCGACGGTGACGCTTGCGCGGCGTGGGGGCGCCAGCGCCAACGACGCGTTCGGCGCGAGCGGCATGCTCGCCAACATACAGGAAAGCAAAGATGTCATTTATTCCGGCACGACTATCGGCGTGGTGACGCAGAACTCTGCAGGCAGCCTGGTGCTCACTTTCAACGCCAGCGCCACGCAGTCCCTTGTCAACGGCGCGCTGAGCGCCATCACCTACGCCAACACGTCCGACGCGCCGCCGTCCTCCGTCCAGATCGACTGGACCTTCTCCGACGGCAACACGGGAAGCCAGGGCACGGGCGGCGTCCTTTCCGCGACCGGCAGCACAACCGTCGCCATCACCTCCGTTAACGACGCTCCGACCGACATCGCTCTCGCCGGCTCGTCCGTGCAGGAGTTCCGCGCCAACGGCACCCAAGTCGGCACGCTCACCGCCACCGATCCCGATGCCGGAGACACGCTCACCTACACGCTTCTGAACAGCGCCGGCGGCCGTTTCGCCATCGTCAACACCAACCGGCTTGTTGTGGCCGACGGCCTCCTGCTCGACTACGAGCAGGCGACCAGCCACCAGGTGCAGATCCGCGTCGATGACGGCCACGGCGGAAGCCGGATCGAGACATTCACCATCGCGGTCGCCGACGTCAACCCCGAGATCGTCACAGGCTCGGGCTCAGCCGACACGCTGGTTGGCGGCTCCGGCAACGACAGGCTCTCCGGCGGGGCCGGCAACGACACGCTCAAGGGTAACGCCGGCAACGATAGTCTCGACGGCGGAGCGGGCAACGACATCCTGACCGGCGGCCTCGGCAACGACATTTACATCGTTGTCACTGGCGACGATATCAGCGAGTTCTCGGGCCAAGGCACGGCCGACCGCGCGAGGGCCGCCGCAACCTTCGCGCTGGCCACCGGCGACAACATCGAGTTCCTGGAGACCACCAACGCAGCGCTGGCCACGACACTCAATCTCACCGGCAACGAGATCGCCCAGACCATCACCGGCAACGCCGGCGCCAACGTTCTCTCCGGCCTCGCTGGCAACGATATCCTGATCGGCAACGGGGGCAACGACATCCTGATCGGCGACGCCGGCAACGATAGTCTCGACGGCGGAGCGGGCAACGATGCCCTGATTGGCGGGCTCGGCAACGATATCTACATCGTCACCACTGGCGACGACATCGCCGAGTTCTCGGGCCAGGGCACGGCCGACCGCGCGAGGGCCGCCGCAACCTTCGCGCTCGCCACTGGCGACAGCATCGAGTTCCTTGAGACGACCAACGCAGCGCTGACCTCCACGCTCAATCTCACCGGCAATGAGATCGCCCAGACTATCACCGGCAACGCCGGCGCCAACGTGCTCTCGGGCCTTGCCGGTAACGACACGCTGATCGGCAACGCAGGCAACGACAAGCTGCTCGGCGGCCTCGGCAACGACAGGCTGACGGGCGGCGCCGGCAATGACATATTCGTCTTCAATACGGCATTGAACGCGTCGACCAACAAGGACACCCTCACCGACTTCAACGTGCTGGCCGACACCATCCAGATCGACAACGCGATCTTCACCAAGATCACCGGCACAGGCTCGCTCTCGTCGGCGCAGTTCTTCAAGGGCACAGCCGCCCACGACGCCGACGATCGCATCATCTACAATGCGGCAACGGGCATTCTGATCTATGACTCGAACGGTAACGCCTCGGGCGGCGCCATCCAGTTTGCCACCCTAGCCAAGGGCCTCGCCCTCACCAACGCGGACTTTGTCATCATCTGATCAGGGCCAGCCCGCCTAGCGAGGAGACGAACCTCGTAGTCGCTACGACCACGCCCCGACAAGAACGGGCGCAAGACGAAGAAGGAAGGTTGCGGCCGCGACTGCGAGGACTGGAAGAAGCGCACCACCGAGGTGCAGTCGCACATCGAGAAGCTCGAGCGAGAGATCGCCGAGCTTGGGCCGCAAAAGCCCCTCGCCCCCGAGGCCGAGCAGTTCGCCAACACGGCGGCCGTGTTCGGTTTCGACAAGGCAAAGGTCAAGGCCGGCGCCGTGCTCATCGAGCCGTTCATCCAGACGGTGCTGTTCGAGCTCGGCGGCATCTGGTGCCTGGGTTTCGCCTTTCGCCACCAAGCAACCCAGCGCTCGGCACGGCAACCTGGGCAACTGATCGCGAAACTTGAGCAGTTGCAAGCCGTGACCCTGCAGATCACTTCCGTCGATGCTGGCAACCCGGAAAACGGCGGCAAGCGGGCCTACTGGAAGCTTGAGGCCGAGCAGGATCTGATCACCCCATTTGTACTCGGGGAAACCGTTGGATCCCAGGATGAGCTGGACGGCCGCTGGTCGGTCAACAAGTCGACGGTTTCGTAGTGGTTGAGCGAATGGCGCAGTCGGGGCATAGGCCACCTCTTCGTCGCCTGAGCGAGAAGTCAGTACTTCGTCTATGCAGCGCACAATGTTGACCGCAAGGACGCCGGCGCTCATCGTCTCCTTCTCGAGCACCTTTGCTGCTGCCACGACCCAGAATGCCGCTCGTCCGGCGTTGCGGCGCGCCAATCGGCGCCCGTGCTTCTGCCGGTCAACTCGGCGCCGTGAGCCGGCCCAATCACATGGAACGGCCGTCCGGTGATCTGCTCGAAAGCGAAGGCACAGTAAAGCGCGATCTTGACCGCGATGAACAGGCCGATGCCGGTCCAGCCGATGCGCTCAAGCATGACCTCTACTCGTCACCATGATCCCCAAATTTCCATTACTTCCTCCCGCGCTTCTCCGGGTACGCTGGCCACGGCTTGAGCTCCGTACCCTTGGCAAGCTCTGCCATCACATACCGGACGACCAGGCCTGGAATCGATGGCGTGCCGCGCCCGCGGTCTTCGCCGGTGTCCCAATTCTTGATCTGCGATAGCGACACATCGAGCGTTTCGGCCGCTTGCTGCTGAGTGTAGCCCATCTGGCGACGCCAGCGCCGGAATTCCGATTCTTGCTCCATGGTGCAGCGGTAACACACGAAATGCGAAAGTGCAACAGCTGCACTTTTCTCTTGAAGCGATGCAACTGTTGCACCATGATGAAATTGGCCCGGCAGGCGTTCTAGCGCCCCCGGGCCGGTCAAAAAATCCCATCTGCGAAGAAGGAACTTCGACATGACCACGACTATCATAGGTCGGGCCGTTGCACTAGTTGCAGGGGCCATCTTCACTGCCGGCGCGCTCGCCATCCTGCTCGAGGATGTCGTCCTCAACAATGCGCCGTTCGCCCTCAAGCACGCCCTCACGATCGTCATCGTGTCCGGCACCATGCTTGTGGGCCACCTGGTCGTCGAGGCCTGGCGCTCGCGCCATCCGCTCGGCGTCATCGGCTTCGCGGTGCTGTTCATCACCGGGACGCTGCTCGTCGTCTACAAGTCGACGGGGCGGCAGGCCGAGCACACCTTCGCCAGTGAGGCCGACGCCGCCACGCTGGCGCAAAACCTCTCGATCAAGTCGGCGGAGCTCGAGAACGCGCGCCAGCGCAAGCGGGACGCGGACGCCAACGTCGATTGGGAGATGAAGGGTCAGCCCGACAAGAACGGCCGCAAGACGAAGAAGGAAGGTTGCGGCCGCGACTGCGAGGACTGGAAGAAGCGCGCCACCGAGGTGCAGTCGCACATCGAGAAGCTCGAGCGAGAGATCGCCGAGCTTGGGCCGCAGAAGACTCTCGCCCCCGAGGCCGAGCAGTTCGCCAACACGGCGGCCGTGTTCGGTTTCGACAAGGCAAAGGTCAAGGCCGGCGCCGTGCTCATCGAGCCGTTCGTCCAGACGGTGCTGTTCGAGCTCGGCGGCATCTGGTGCCTGGGTTTCGCCTTTCGCCACCAAGCAACCCAGCGCCACAGCCGGCAACCTGGGCAACTGATCGGGAAACTCGAGCGGTTGCCGGCCGCGACTCTGCAGATCACTTCCGTCGATGCCGGCAATCCAGACAACGGCGGCAAGCGGGTCTACTCGAAGCTCGAAGCCGAGCAGGATCTCGTCACCCTGCTCGCACTCGGCGAAACCGTTGGATCACAGGACGAGCTGGCCGGTCGTTGGTCGGTCAACAAGTCGACGGTTTCGAAGTGGTTGAACGAGTGGCGTAGCCTGGGCCTGGTCCCGGCGGCCCAGCGCATGGGGAGATGCCACCGCATCTCGACACCTGCGTAAGCTGATTCCCGGAGCCTCACCGCTCCGGGGTGTTTTGCTTTCGGTCCGCTGAGGGCCGATTTCGGTGACGAAGTCGCCGAGTAGAGCGGCGTGGCCGTGCGACCGCACCCGTCGTTGTTGCCGCCCCGTTCCAGGAGACATGTCACTCACCCACCGACGTCAACCTACGCGGACGCAACGCATGCAATTTGTTGATCCGGCGGGGGCCGGATGAGCAGCTTCTCGAGCTTGCGCAGGTTCTGCACCGTGGCAGCAAGCAAGAACTCGTCCCTCGCGCCGCGCAGGCCGCCCAGGCGCAGCCGGTCGAGGCGCAGGATGCGTTTCAAGTGGGCGTGCTGCATCTCGACCTTCTTGCGATCACGGCGTGACTGTAAGTAGGCCTCGATGCCGAACAGCGGCGTGGCTCGCCGTTGCCGGATCCCGCTCCTTGCTCCATTCGGCGCCAGGGATCGAACTGCCCATGTTGGCGTCGGCCTCGATGAGACTGGCGTCAACGACAAAATCCTCGCCTCCGACAAGACCGGCGGCGATACAGGCCAGCACGACGCGCTCGAAGATGTGGCGCAGCACGTCGCTGTCGCGAAGCGGACGTGCGGGATCTTGGAGAGAGTGGTCGGGCATCTTTTCGTCAAGGTCCAGACGGCAGAACCAGCGGAACGTCAGCCGATCCGCGACCTCCTCGCACAGACGCCGCTCCTATCGGATGCCATAGCAGTAGCCGACGATGAGCATGCGGACGAGCAGCTCGGGATCGATCGACGGCCGCCCGGTGTGACGGTAGTGGTCAGAAAGCTCATGGCGCAGATCCGCGAGTGCACACGCGGCGAAAACATCGATGCGGCGGAGCAAATGATCGGCGGGACCCGCTCCTCAAGCTGAAACTCGTACAGGGGCTGCGCTTGATCCAATGTCTGCCGCCCAATCATCACCAGCCTCCGCCGCCTTAGTCGACGGAATCACTGTTCGGCGGCGGCCTCACCCAACTTCTTCAGCACAATCGGCCACTTTCGGTCATTCCAAGATCGACTGGAGCATGATCTATTCGCAGACACGGACGGACTGGTTGTAGGATGTCACCGTCATGCCGCTCACAGGATTGACCGAAACTCAAATCACCAGACACGAGCGGGATTTGCTAGGTCAGGTTCTGATGTGACCCCCGTCTTTTATCCCGGAGCAACTGGAATCCGGTCGTCATTGAACGCTCCCGATGAGCGTCCTTCAAGCTCTTCGTTCTCTTGCCACCGTTCTGCGTAGCTGGCGGGCGTCTGCCAGCCGAGCTTCGACTGCGGGCGATGGTGGTTGTAGTCGTGGCGCCAGGCCTCGATCAGCCGACGAGCCTCGCCGAGCGAGCGAAACAGCGTCTCGTTCAGAAGCTCGTCGCGCAGCCGGGCGTTGAAGCTCTCCGCGAAGGCGTTCTGCACCGGCTTGCCGGGCTGGATGTAGCGCCAGGCAAGCGCCGCTCGGTGCGGCCCATTCGAAGTTGCGGTCATCTGGTGTCACGGCGGTGGGCACGTTGTGGAACGCCGCCACGGCCAGGGCTGCCGCGGCGAGGGCGCCAAGCGCTAGACGGCGCGACATCCACCTTGCGGCGACCGCGGATCCTGGCTTCTCAACACCGATGCTCATGCCACGCCAGACGTTGTCACGCTCGCAGCCCCCACGCTCCAGAACCCGTTGGTGAAAAACGTCAATTCTCTTCGTTGGCGGCAGCTTGCGCGGGGATCGCGGCGAGCGTAAAGGGGGCTTCGGGCGTGCGCTCGTTTCAGGGTTTCTCAGGGGGCTATGTTCTGCTAACCCGAGAGTATCGCTCTCCAGCGCAAGGTTTGCCCGCTTGCTCACGATCATTCCGCTCGGAACCTGCCGCCTCGCCTCGCCTCTGCGCAAGCTCGCAGGCTTCGGCGTGGTCAAGGTCGACCTGACGCGGATCTACGGCTTCGTGCACACCACCGATGAAATCCTGCAGCAGATCGGATTTCTGCTCGGCACGCGCGATATCCCGACCCACATGCGGCCGCTCATCGGCCAGTATTTCAATCATTCCCGCTGCGCGGGTCGGCACATGCGCCCGGATCTCTATTTCGTCGAGGTGTCGATCAACGACACGCTCGAATCGGAAGGGTTCCAGCTGCAGCCGAGCCTGCTGCAAGTGTTCACCAAGGGCATCTTCGAGGAGCCGAAGACGCGGAGCGATTACATGCTCGCGGTCGCGCGCGATGATAGGGCAGAGATCGAAAGGATCCTGTCCGGCCTGGCAGGCGTGCCCGAGGACAAGCTGCGACTTCTGCGAAACCTCAGGCAGCACCGGCAAACCGCGGACGAGATCCAAGACGGCATCGCGCGCATCCGGAGCGCGCTCGATGCCGACATGGTGCTGATGACGCACGTGGACGCCAAGGCGCCCGACGGCGCGACCATCCCCGAGCGTGAGCGGCTCATCGCGGACGTCGTCTCCGCCGCCAACCGCCTCGCCATTCGCTGCTTCAACCCCACGGCCGATCTCAATGAGGTTGGGCAGGCTCAGGCCATGGCCAACAACGGGATCGACACGACGCATTGGGCCGACGGCTTCGAGAGCCGGATCGCCACGCGGCTGCTGGAGCTCGCCGGCATTGGGCCGGACTCGAGTCCGGAGGCAGCCCGCTGGGCTGCGCACGCCTCGGCGGCCGCGGGCGACCTCACTCCGCAGCAGATGTTCGAGGGCAATCCCCGGCTGATCGCGCATGCGGAGCGTGTGTTTCTTCCTCTCTCCGGGATGAACGCCTCGCTGCTCGCCACCCTCAAGGCCGAGAAGAAGCGGGTGCCGAACCTCGACACCATGCTTGCCGCGGGCGAGCGGCTTTTGGGCGACGACATCTACGGCGAGCTGCAGCGGGACTACCTCACGGTCGAGGCGCTGACCAAAGCGAGCTCGCACGGATCGCTGCCCGAGCAGAGGTTTCTCGATTTCCCCTATTTCGTGCATCGCTCACTCAACATTGCGCGGGGCCTCGATCTCGCGGGCACCAAGCCACGCAGCATTCTCGAGATCGGTGCGGGGGCCGGGCACCTCGGGTTCGTCGCGCGTCAGATGGGCCACAGCTATCTCGGCACCGACTACGGGCTTGGGTCGATGCTGGACGGCGAGGACCGTAACCTCTTCACCGACCTCAATGCGCTGTTTCAGAACCCGACGCAGCCGCTCGCGATCAAGGCCAAGGAGCCGCTCGCGCTCGATGGCCAGTTCAGCGATATCGTGTCGATCTCGAAACCCTTCTGCCGCACCATCACGCCCGACGGCGGCAAGCACCCCTGGCAGTGGCGCGACTGGGTGTTCTTCCTCACGAACCTCATCGAGAGCCACACGACGCCGGATTTCCGCTTGCATTTCCAGATCAGCCGGACCTATGTGCCAGCGGACGTTTGGGCCCACATCGAGCGCCTGTCGGAGGCCTGCGACCTTGCCCGCGTCTCATTCCGGTTCGGACCGTCACTCACGGTCGACAAGCTCAGCTCGAGTCTCAAGGCAGCATGACGACGGCAAGCGGGGAACGCGACAGAATGGGAGTGCTAGTGACCGACGATATCTCGACTGCTGCCGATCGCAATCGCGTACTTCTCAAAGGCAACGACGCGGATTTCGCCGCGCGCGTCTACTCAGGGGACTTCGGCCGCTACGCCCGCAGGATCGCGCAATACGGCCTCGAGGGACGGCGCCACGTGCTCGACGCAGGCGCAGGAGTCGGCCAGTGGACGATCGCGCTAGCGGCCGTGAACGATGCCGTGACCGCGCTTGAGCTCGACAAGAGCCGCGTAGCGTTCATCGAGGCGACAAGGCGCGACCTCGGCCTCGAGAACATCGACGTTATCGGAGGCTCGGTGACAAAGCTTCCGTTTGCCGACGGCAGCTTTGATGCAGTGTTTTGCTACGGCGTGCTCGAGCAGACGCCGTGGAAAATGGTACTTTCCGAGTTTGCCCGAGTGCTCGCGCCAAATGGCATTCTCTACCTCAACGCCAACGGCGTTGGGTGGTATCGTTTCCTCTGGGATACACAGCACAATCGCTCCGAGAACTACGATCCCAAGAGCTATTCCGCTAAGGCTTTCGCCAATACGATCACCTATGAGCGAGGTGGCGTGCTCGAGTTTCCAACACCAGTAATCATTTCACCCGACGATATCGCTACGTGCCTGGCCGGCCTCGGCATCGACATCCTCTCCGCGGGCGGAGAAGGCTCAGTGATTGCGCCGGGCGCCAAGGCCTCCGGAGACAAGTCCTTCTTTCTCGGAGAGTACAAGTCTGATCCCTGCGTCCACGAGATCATAGCCCGCCGCACTGGCTGAAACCCAACTCCTGAGCTCATAGAAAACTCATGCGCATCGCTCTCGTCGGCAACCACGACAATAACAACTACCGCGTATGTAAATGGATGCGAGCGCTCGGCATAGACGCCGAACTCTATCATTTCGAAATCAATGCGATTGCCAGCGGGAAGCGTTCGCGTCCTGAGCTGGTCGACCCCGAGCTGGCCAACGGCTATCCGGAGTGGCTGCACGTCATACCGGGGCGTCCTAACATCATTCGCAATCAACAGAAGCAACTCGACGAGATCCGCAAAAAGACCGATCTCGTGCTGACAAGCGGCGGTGTCGCGGTGCGCGTCATCCACTTCTTAGGTGTCGAGAACATCTTCCACTACGCGATTGGCGCGGAAATCAACACGTCACCGTGGAAGCCGATTGAGGAGCAGGAAAAGCTCCACGCAAAACTTGCTCAATGGCGGTATCGCAAGAATCTCGACCTGATAAAGGGCATTTTCGCAGACTACAAGCCGATGATCCAACAACTGGAAAAGCACGGCCTGCGCGATAAGCTCATCTTGTGGTCAACTCCGGAGGACGTAGAGGGCAACCGCGCTAAGCTGAACAAGGCGCTCCGCGCCGAACTTATGGAAAAATACGGCAGCTTCAAGCGGCTATTCCTGTGGCTGAGCCGACTGAACATGGACCCGACCACCGTCGACTACAAGGGACCTGAGATGTTCGCCGAAGCCGTCAGTGCACTAAAATCCTCACGCGGGCTCGACGGCATCAAACTCATCGTCGGTCAGCACGGCAGCCACGTGGAAGGGTTTAAGGCGCTGGCCGACAAGCTCGACATCGCCGAGCATATCGATTGGGTCGATCACCTGGATTTTCGCGACCTGCACGCCTATCTGAGCCTCGATAACGCCGTTGTTTTCGACGAGCTGGCCCCGCTGATGGACGAACTCTCCGGCATGGCCCGCGAAGCCATCTCCGTCGGCGGCGTCGTCGTCAAAGCGCTCGATTTCGAGCACATCTCCCAATACTACGGCCCGAGTTGCCCATCCATTCATGCAAACAATGCCGCGCTGTGCTACGAGGCCATGGTCCGGCTGCTTGACGATCGGGAGTTCCTCTCCGTGCGCGATGCAACCGACCGATGGTCACGCGAATACCTGCACTACCCGCGCGCCATTATGGCAATGATGGGAGCGATGCTCGAGCGGAGCACTCCCTCAGTCCGCGAGACGGCCTGGTGATTCCGGAGCTCTGCCGTTCTCGTCGTGAGGCACGCATTCGCTGATAAGCCGCGCACGCGTGCCCACCTGCCCAAGCGCTGCTAGCAAAGCGATTAAGCGATCGCGAGTGCCGCCGCTACCGGATGGGCGGCGGCGGGCTAGCAGCGCTCTAAAATTCTTGTGATCAACGCGACTATCCTCATAGTCCTCAATCCTCAGACTATTCAAGTAGATATGGATCGGATGAAAGTTCAGCACTAGGGGCGATATTGCGCCGATCAGACTATCCGGCTCTTGCAGGGAATCGTCGATGAGACGGATGTCATCTTCCCAACGAATGGGAACCTGCACGAGCCCGATCCAATCGCGCCATGCGCTGATGCGAGGCCCAGCTGCCGGCGGGATTAGGACATTGCTCTCATGCGAGAGCCCTGCTGCCTTGAACTCCGCGGATAGCCGGCTCGAACGCAATATGGAATGGCTTCGGACAGATCTCGCGTCAGGCACCAGATCCCTTGTTCGGAGCAGAACATCTCGAGCCTGTCCCTTTTCGCCCCCGAGCAACTGGTTGAAATTGGGGTGAAGGCCGAGTTCGTGGCCACCGCTGCGGATCTCATCGAGCAAGGACGTAGCGTGAGTAACGAACCAAGTTGCCTTCGCACCCGACGCATTCAAGAGATCAAGGCTATCCGCGATGACAGCGTCGTCGGCCCAATCCAGATCCAATGTGAGGTAAGTATGTTGCGAGGGCATCGGATCTTAGTCGTGATCTCGTGAAAACCGATCATCGAGCGACTTTGCGATCTCGCTCGGATTCCGAGCCTGGCCTTCAATCTCGACAGCAATCAGCTCGATCGCCGTAGCCCCGCCGCAAGACACCAGAACCGAGCCCGGGCGCCTGCTCAGTACTTGACCTGGGGTCCCATAGAAGGTTCCCACGTAGGGTCGAGATCGAAGCATCTTGACTTTTCGGCCGGATAGGTAGCTGAACGCGCAAGGATACGGCGGCGCCTGGGCGCGGATGAAGTTGTGAACGGTTGTAGCATCCGCGGTCCAATCAATGATCCCGTCCCCCTCATTTCGGCGGCCACAATAGGTCGCCTCGGCCTCGTCTTGTTGGGTCGGCGTAGCCTGCCCCATGACCAGTTCTGACCACTTTTCCGGTAGCGCTTCTATGAACTGGCGCTCGATTTCTTCGAGGACATCAGAAATCTGATGCTCAAGCTCGAGCCGAGCTCTTGCCTGATAAAGAATAGGACCGTCGTCTACACCCTCTGACATCCTAAACAGGCTCGAGCCAACCCATTCGTCGCCGTTGATGATCGACCAAACTAACGGCGCGGCCCCTCGGTACTTCGGAAGGAGGGAATTGTGGATCCCCCATATACCAAGCAGCGGAAGGTCTAGCGTGGCCTTATCGAACAGCCAGTACCATCCGCAAGCGAATCCTACATCCGGACGAAGATTGTGCAGTATCTCACGGGTTTCTTTTGCGCTCGCAACGACGTGGAACGGGATCCCGTTGGCGGCAGCGAAATCTACGAACTCTTGTAGAACACTCCTTTGGTCGGTCTGATCGGCCGGGTGAAGAATAGTCCAGTCTAGCTCCGGCGAGACCGCATAGAGGCTCTTTGCGATTCCGAGACCAAATGCCTTGGAGCCTAAAAAGGCTACGCGACACACTGTGGTCTTTTGGGATGACATCAGCGGTTCAGTTCACGGTAGAGCGATGCTGCGGAAACTCAGCTATCCCGTCGCTCAACGATGCACTTTGCAGCTTGTGGTTGCCCAGGAATGCTCGGCTGAACTCATCAAAATAGAGAAGGGACCATATCAGCAGGCGGCGGTTCGATTTCCCCGAGACGTGCTCCTCGACGAGCCCCTTGAGCACGGAGAAGTCCATGTGATCGTAGATGGCCGACCCGTTATCGAACAAGCGCTCGCGCACAAACTCCAGGCTGTCGCCCTTGAACCAAGCCTCGTCCGGCGCACTAAAGCCGAGCTTCTCGGCTCCCGATATCTCGGGCGGCACGATGCGGCCTAACATGTGGCGCAGAAGCAGCTTGCCGTCGCGACGACCGAGAAACTGTTTGCGCAAATCGTTCTCATCGGCGCGAACACTTGATCCGAAGGCGCCGAGCTTGTAGCGAACGGGCAGCGCCATGGCGAAGTCGACAAGATCGTTGTCAAGGAAGGGCGCACGCGTCTCGAGGCCATGGGCCATGGACAGCTTGTCCTCGACGACGAGGAGGCCGTGCAAGAACGTGCGCGCCTCGAGGTAGAGGGACTGGTTGACGTAGTCCTCGGGAGTCTTCGGGTGCGGGTTGTGCGCCTCGAGCACTTCGCGGAAGATTTCCCGGGTATCGACGCGGACAGAGGGGTCCTCCGAGGCCGGAACGCAGCGGCGGATCAAGTCGTCCGGCAGCAGCCGTTGCCATAGATCGTAGTAGAGGTCGAAGAAGTGGTCGGCGCCGGATGCCTCGAGCGCGCGCGAATAGCGCCACGGGTAGCCGCCGAACATCTCGTCCCCGCCAGCGCCGCACAGCACCACCTTGGAGAAACGGCTCGCCAGATGAGCGGCGTAGTAGTTGGGGTAGCTCTGGCCAACACGCGGCTCCTCGAGGTGCCAGACGAGCTTCGAAAGGCAGCGCTCCATGTCGCCTGCCTTGAGCACCATCTCGTAATGGCGCGTGCCGAAGAGATAGGACATGTGCTCGGCGCGCTCTCGCTCGTCAATGGCGATCTCGAGGCCGGACATCGAGTGCTTGTCGTAGCCGATGGTGAAGGTGTGCAGCTCCTCGGTACGCCAAGAGGCGACGGCGGAGACCGCGCCCGAATCCATGCCACCCGAGAGATAGCTCGAGACGCCGCAGTCTGAGACGAGCTGGCGCTCGACTGCGGTGACGAACAGGCTCTCGAGCCGATCCGCGAGCTCGTCCTCGGACCCCTCCACTTCGCTTTCGACAAAACGGTAGTCCCAGTAGCGGACCGGGTTCGGAACAGTTCGCGCAGCCCCAACCGTGAGCGAGTGCGCGGCTGGCAGCAGCGTCACGTTGCGGAAGAGCGTACGGGGGGTGAAAAAATTCTGGAACGTGAAGTACTCGACGAGGCCCGCCTGATCGAGATCGAAGCGCGTTGCCGGATGACCGAGGAAGGCCTTCACCTCGGAAGCGAACATCAGAATGCGGCCCATGCGGGCAATGTAGAGCGGCTTCTGGCCGAAGCGGTCGCGGCCAAGGAGCAGCTTGCGCTCGCGGCGATCGTAGAGCGCGAAGGCAAACATGCCGTTGAAGCGCAGCAGCGCGTCCGTGCCCCAAACAATTAGCGCGTGAAGCACCACTTCGGTATCGCTGGTTGAGCGAAAGCGTCGACCAAGGCTCTCGAGCTCACGCTTCATCTCGCGGTAGTTATAGAGCTCGCCGTTGTAGAGAAGCACGTAGCGGCCGTCGCCGCTCAGGAATGGTTGGTGGCCGCCCGGCGAGAGATCGATGATGGAGAGGCGGCGGTGGGCCGCGGCGAAGGACGCCTCGACGAAAGCGCCGGCATCGTCTGGACCGCGGTGAGCAATGAGGGCACCCATTGCATCCGCCACGGCGGCATCGGCCGGCGCGCCGTCGAGGTTCAGGTAGCCGGCAAATCCGCACATCGGACGTTCGCCTCAATCGCCAACTCTGCGCCTTCTGTGAACCTGAAAAGGAGCAAAGTACCTCGATAACCCATTGAATATCCACGCCAGACACGCGGTCCAGACGCGGCAAAAGTCTGATATCTCTCGCACAATCGCAGCAAATCAGCAATCCCACCATTGCTAGCCTCGAACGGTACGTCTCGGTTGCCGCCCACTCAGGCACCCTTGGGGATCCACTCGAGGCGAACCCAGGGAACTGTCACGACAGTCTTGTTCTCGGCTTCCACGAAGTTCCGGGTCACGGGCAGCCTCTGCCCGCTCGCCAGCGCGACCTCGAGATTGACATCGCCGGGCGCCGAGAAGCTCAGTCCCTGCGCCGTCGCGGCCGTGACCGGCTGGTCGCCGTAGGCCTGGCAAACCACCTTGTCGAGCACAATGCGCATGCCTTTATCAGTCATGGAAGCGGAATAGACGAGACCGCGGCGGGTGCGCACGAAATCGAGAAGGCGGCGCGTCGTCGTGATGAAAATCTCGTCCTTCTCCTGACGCTCGGCCAGAAAGCGCCAAGCCCACACGCTATGATCGTCGAGGAGGGGAACCGCCGAATATCGGTCCGAGCGCGTGTCGGTCTCAGCACGGCCCATGGCGTGCCAATGCCCGAAGCACTGCTGCACGATGACCGAAGCCCCCCTCGCGACCAGGTCGTTCAACCGCGCGGCGTTCACCTGATGCGCGAAAATGCTCGAATCGGGCCGAAAGTCCCCGCGATAGCGCTTGAACGACAGGGCCTTTCGGCCGTCACGCATGCGGTGGGGAATGAGAATGCTGCTGAGGAAGAGGTCGATGGCGGCGTCCGGCTTTGCAACGCCAAGCGCATCGAGCACAGTCTTGTTGTTCACCATGGGAATAAAGCGGCTAGCATCATAGTCGAGTTTCAAGACTTTCAAGTCACGCGCGCTGTAGGTGATATCGTCCCCGAATTTCTGGATTTCGACGAATGGCTCCGACCAGAAGTAGTCGAAGCCGGCTTTGCGAAGAAGGTCGAGGCAATAGCCTGCGCTTCTGGGATCGTCACCACAATCGGTCGCTCCCCACACGCCCCCGGGATTGCTTGCGCGGCTCTCCGCCCCACCAACGAACACGGTCGGCCCGATGCCGGCGGCCGCAAGCCCTCCGAGGGCATCCTCTACGGCGGCACGGTCGACCTTGCCTTCCCTCGACCCAAATCCATTAAGCGTGTCGAGCCAACCCGCCATAGCCAGCTCCCGGATCCGCTCGTGCTCCGGGCTCTTTGCACCGCTGCCCTCCGACATCGCGCCGTGGAACAGGGCGAACTCTCCAGTCTTGGACCAGACACGAAAGCTATCGCCCACCTCCAGGCCAAGCCCCTTGCCGTACGGCGTCTCTCCGGTGCTGTTGACGAAGGCGTGCCAGTCCTCGAACGCATCCCATGTCAGGTGAACTGCATCGTTGCTAACAGCGAGCGCCGCCTTGAATGGGTGGGGATATTTGAGCAGCGCGACGTCAGGCATTTCAAATTCAGCCTTGAATTTGTCCCCGCTTACAACGTCCAGACGAGGCGTTGCCAGGGGATGGTTGCAACTGTGCGATCCTCGACCGCGAGATAGTGCCGCTCTGTAGGGATGGGTATGGCCTCGGCACCGCGGACGACAGCAATCTCCACACTGCCCGGGCACGAGATGCTTAATCCTTGCACTTCCGAGTCGCACGAGATCGGATGCCGCCCGTACGTGGGGCAGTCGATGGCGTCGAGCTTAACAATTCGGCGATTGCCGACAGCGACGACCGAATATGCCAAGTTCTCGCGCATCCAAAGATAGTCGAGCAACCGACGAGTGGTCGTGACAAAAATCTCGCCGCGCTCCTGACGCTCGGCAAGCGAGCGCCAGGCCCAAATCGCGTGCTCATCCAACACTGGAATCCGGTCATGGACCCAGGCTCTCCAATCCCGCCGCGGCGAACTCAGCCCGCGCCAGATTCCAATGTGCTGGTAGATCACGACCGCAGCCTCGCGGGCCGAAAGCTCGTCTAAGTGCGCGTCGCTAAGTTGGATACCAAATGACCCCGTGTCCGGCGGATAGTCGCCTCGAAACCGCTTGAAGCAAATAACGGGGGACCCATCGCGCATGCGGTTCGGAACTAGAATGGCATTAGAGAGCAGGCCAACCGCCTCGGTTCTGTCTGCAAGACCCAACGCCTCGACGACCTTGGCCTCGCTGGCCGCCGGCGTCTCGTCGCGAAGACGAAGGAAGCGGCGTGCATTGTAGGTCTTGCGCAGACGCGCCAGCTCCTCCTCGCTCAGGGTAGCGTACTCGCCGAACTTCTGACTCTCGAAGAAAACGTCCGTCCAGAAATACTTGAACCCTGCTTGGCGAAGGAGATCCATCGAATAGGAAACGTGGCCCGGCATGTCCGCGTACTGGTAATAGCCCCACACGCCACCGACGCTGCACGACATGTGTTTGCCGCCGCCATGATTGACGAAGACCTTCGGCCTGATAGCGAGGCGATCCAGCTCGGCGAGCGCATCCTCGATCTCTGGCCGAGTCAGCGTATAGGGTTCCAGCCACGTGCCAAAGCCGTGCATCGTGTCGATCCAGCCCTGGCGATGGAGTTCTACAATGATCTCGTAGTCGGCGCTTTTGTTCTTGCGGCCTCCGCTTGGCGCATTGTGGTAAAGCGAAAATTCACCCGTGTCGGCCCACACCCAAAAGCTGTCGGCAACCTCGAGCCCGAGACCAGGCCCATAGGGCGTCAGACCCCGGCCACAGACATAACGATGCCAGTCGAGAAATGTGCGATGAACCGTGCCATCGATGTCGTTGTTGATGGCAAGCGCGCTCCTGAACGGAAATGGGTACTTCAAGAGCGTTGCAGCGGAGGCTTTTGGGTCGTCTCGTGCGCGCAGAGGCGAAGGGGTCATCATAGGCCAGCATACTCAATTGCAGTCGCGGCAGCAGGAAACGACACCTTGCGCCGCCCAGCCGCTGCGTCCCCGACGATTGGAGGGCGAGGCTCGCGATCTAGAGTGTATTGGCGCTCCGGTGCAAGTCCAGAGAACGCACGAGTGCCGACAGGCACCCATATCTGGCCAACATGTTGCTAGTCGCCAACAACGATTGATGACGTGCGGCCGTCACCCGCCGCCCTTCATCAGGCAAATCTTGAGCCGCGCTCATGCTTTCCGTCCTCTCCAGCGACAGCGGCACTTCGTCTTGACTGCAGCTCCTGAATCCTCGCCTCGACGGCTGCGATCTGTTCCGCGAGCGTCGGTTCATGTGCCGTGCTGGAGTCGGTCACGCTGCGATCCTTTCATCGTTTGAAGGCTTCTCTGGAGTCGGTCGCCGGCGCAGCGGAGTCACCGAGGCCAGGCGCGGAGGTGGGATGACATAAACGCGGAGCCGGTGCCGTGAGCCGCTGGAGTCAGACACGCGCTCCCAGGTCTTCTTGCCGCCGCTGATCATCAGGGCCAGCTCGCGGCCAACCCTTCGCCAGGGCTGCTCGCACCAATTGAGTTCAGCAGCCATCTCTGCGTATTGCCGCTGCAGATCGCGTGCGAGAATGGGCCCCGAGAAGCATTCCGCGTCGGCGATCCTGCTTCCGGTCGTGTCACCGTGGAGCCAAGCGATGAGACGAGTTGCATGCTCCTTTGCCGGTCGCACCGATAGCGGTGTGGCGTCGGTGGAGTCGGTGGCTCGAATCGCTGCCGGCCCCAGGAGCTCAACCGCGGAGTCCGTCCCGACCGGCTCCGCAATAGCCTTTGCTGAGAACAGCCAGCTCACGAGTTTGTTCATCGGCGCCTCCACCAACCCGACGCGGTCCCGGCGGGCAGCAGCTCGAGCAGAGCGAACGCCGCTGCCACGCTCAGGTTAGTCTCAAGCGCTAGCGCCAGGGCGGTCGCCAGCCGCTCCTGTGCAGCGACATGAGTCACGATCGCGCGGACGCGATCGCGTCCTTCGATGCGGCCTACTTCAAGCGCCACTTGGCGCTCCAGGACGCTGTTGCCAAGATCGAGGTGCTCGAAGTCAGCTCGACATCCGCACAGTGTTGTGATCATCGTTCGGGCCCTGCGTTGGTCTTGAGCCGACTTGAATTGATTCGCGCGTGCGCGGCGACCTGTGCAAATCGTGCCTGTGGCGAAACTGCACCGCGTTCGCGGCGCTCGGCTCGAAGCCCTGCAGCGAAGCCCTTGCATGCGAGCCGGTGATTTTGGTCCCACCAGTCATCGGAGAACGGCTTCGCGGTGATTTCGCGCGGACGGAGATGACTTTTTGGGCGATGTTCGGCGACCGCGCCTCCGCTTGTCAGCACTTTTGCCAGCGCCCGCGCGACCGTCGTCCGGTGGCAACCCAGCTCCTGTGCGATCGCACTCACACCTCGGCCTTGATCAACGAGCTCGCGAGCGCGTCGCCTTTTGGCCTCGCTCAGGTGAGCGCTCATGCCAAGCCCTCCGTCGCGCCGGCATTTCGCAGGTGCAGCCTGGTCACGCGAAACTGATCGCAAGGCGACGTGGCTCTGGTGCTGACCTGACTACAGGTCTCATTGCGAGTACGTCGGTGCTCTGCAATGAGCGATGTGACGAGAGCTTGCACCTCGGGACGCTCGCGCATTTCCCGCCGCGCCGATCGCGCGAGCTTTCTGACGGCGTCGTGCGTGCGGTTGCCGAATACAGCCCCGACAGCACCTCGGGTTACGGCAGCGCCAGCCGCACCCTGGCGAACCATGGTCACCGTCAGAGCGACGTGACACGCGACCCGCACCGCGAGCATCCGATATTGGACGCGCCCTGCGACTGGAATCTGCGGTGGCTGCAGGATGGCATCTGCGGGCAAGCCGAACCTCGCAGAGACGCTCGCCGCAATCCGCTCGAGCCGCTGGCGCAGTGCCGGCTTCACTCTTGGTTCGACACGTTCGAACTGCGGCCGCATTGACAAGCCGATAACCCAGCCATTCGGCGCGTTGGTCATTCGACAACCTCGCCTTTAGCGGGCGGCCAGGAGAACGGCACCTGCCAAGTGTCGCGGCTCGCCATCGCGGCAGCGAAGGCAGGGTTTGCCGTGCGGTAGTGCTCGTGCCAGCGCTGCCAGTTGGGAGAGCCGCGGCGGATAACGACCATGGCGCCGCAAGTGCGCGCGGTTTCGATTTCGTTGCGGATGATCTCAATCGTGAGCTTGTGAGGCTGGGCAAGGAGCCTCTTGGCCGCAGCGGCGAGCGCCTCGGGATGGATGCTGCGGGCCGTCTCAGCAGCCTCGGCCAGCGCCGCGTAAGCGTCTTTCCCGAGCGAGAGCCGCTTCTCCGACGCGAGCAGCGGCGAGATCAGGTGGACGAGGGCCTGCGAATTGGCAGGATCGGCCTTGAGCCGCGCCAGCGCACCGCCCTTCCACTGCACGTCCCCAGGTTTTCCACTGATCCCCCCATTGGGGGGACTAAAGGGGGGATTCAGTACGGTAACTGTACGGGATTCTATTTCTATACCGGCCACATGTTGGCCGGTTCGTTCCGGCCACGTGCTGGCCGGTTTGACCGAACCGGCCAACTTGGCCGGTTCGATGCCGATCGATTTTACTGCTGCCAACCATTCCATGAATCCGACTAAGGTGATGGCGTCGGTGAGGCGACCACCATTTTTTCTACCACGCGGTCGCCGAGCAATGACACCAGCGGTTTCGACCCGTTGCAGGTACCGACGCAGGGTGCGCTCCGATATATCTGCGTCGACACACAGAACCTGCTGACCGACCCGACACTCACCGGTGTTATTGAACGTGTTTTCGGCGATCACGATGACGAGGGCGCGAGCTGGTCGATAGATGCGTCCGGACGGGAGCGATTTGACGTACGCGATAGCTTCAATGCTCATGGGCTGCTGGCTTCCCGCGCGACCACCCAGCGATCATGAGCGTAGTCGCCGCTTTTCGATGCGACAAGCATGCTCATTCGATGTTCGTCCGACTACGCGCTCGCGAGCATAACCATGCCTCGAGGTCAGCGAGACGATAGCCGATGCGACGCGCAGATAGCTGGATGTAAACTGGCCCGGCGCCGCTCATGCGTAGCTTCGCTAGCGTGCTGACCGATAGCCCAACGATTAGCGACGCCTTTGGAGGGCGCAGAATGGGTCCCGTTGTCTTCTCGCCGTTCTGGTCCACATGCCCTCCGATGAGAACGACGCGGACTATCGCGGCACCGGCCTAACGGCAAAAGGGGGCAAAAATTACTTTCGGGGAGGAAGGTACCTCTTGAGCCGGTGGATGCTCGATTTCCCTACCAGCGGCGTCGGAAGCTCATAGTAGGTGCTCACATCGCGCATCAAATCTACCAAAGCGCCTTCGCAAGCGTTTTCCTGGCCGCGGCCCCGCTCTGTCGACTGGATAAGATGGTACGCTTGACGCATGGACAGTCGCCGAAATGCACGACATAGCTCTGCGGATAGTCGATCTTCGTGACACCATTCGGGGGACGGCGCGCCTCTTGGCCTAACACGAAGCGGCGGACGGCCAGGCTTCCATCGTTTAATCGCTTCCGCGATTGCCTGTATCAGCTTTGTCCGATTGATCAATCTTAACCGCTTGATCAATCCACATCGTTTCGATTCGGTTCGTTTAATGGCCGTGAGGACTAGTTCGTGAACGTATGGAGAAGCGGCAAACCAAGCAACAAGTAGTTCTTTGTCAGTGACAGCTCGCGACACCTCTGCCTGCAAGGCATCGAGTTGCCTCCGAACGTTCTTGTCGTGCCGAACCAAACGATCGAGCGTGGAAAAATGAGCTTGGTAGCGGTTGAGCACCAACTTCACGGAGTCGCTGGTCACAGCGGTGCTGAGCGACGAGCGATCGGCGACGCCGTCGACCAGAGTGCCCGGATACGAAGCGGCGATCAGCGTCACGGCTTTCGCCGCATACACCTGGGCGTCGGCCTCTAACACCCCAATGCCGCGCTCAAGGAGCTGCAATTCGCGAACGGAACCGTGATAGCAGGATTGCTTGAAGGTCGCACACTGAGTGGCAAGGTGATCAACATCCTCCACGCACGCCAGTAGATCCTCGTCCGAAACGCCGTTGTCATTGAGAGTCCCGAGGCGCTCAAAAAGCCAAACGTGGCGCTGGAGAACTGCGGAGTGTGGGGAGCAGCGAGGACGATCCTTTGGACCCGCCCAAGTTGCGCGACCGCTATCGAGCTCCGTCTGAACGTCTCCTGGAAGTTGCCTCTCCATTTTGATGCCAAACCACTGATTGATGAGCCGCCCAGATGCAACTCTAGTCATCCGATCAATCGTCGGTAGATCTGAAGGCCTCAAATTATTGCCCCTAGAAATCCGAAATCAGGTCCGCAACGATCCGCGTCGTTCCGAACCGATGATGCAATGGGCAATCTAGTGCGCGAAGCCAATCAACATCGATTGCTGTGGAAAAAGAGCATGCGAACCCGCGCGCGCGCTGACGCTAAGTCCCGCAGGCCAGGCAACATGCAACAGGCTGCGCAACGGGTTGCACGTGTCAGCTGGCCACGCCAAGCAACTCTGACGACTCCGCTTTTGTTGAATGGCCAGATTCGGTTGGGCGTCAAAAACGCAACCCGATTTTGCATCATCGAGCTAGGGGCCTTTCGCGCGCAGCGGCGCCCGCGGGCATTCGAGAGCCAGAAGGTACCTCACGATGTGACGACCGCAGGTCATCTATCACCGCGCGAGGACAGGTGATGGCCGGCAACCGCTCGAAGTCCGGCGCGATCGAGGAGCTAATTCGGCGGGGCATGCCGCCACGCGTTCTGGATCTCGACCTCGCCGCCGCGTACGTTGGGCTTTCAGCCGATGTCTTCCTCGATGCGGTGGTAGGCGGTCGCTACCCGAAGCCGCTCTTCGACGGGCGGCGCCGGCAATGGGACATGCGCGCTCTGGACGCCGCAATACACCGCCGCTCGAATCTCGGCCCACACGCGCGGCGGACCGAAACGCCTGACGACATCACAGCCGCCATCGATGGAGAGTTGCCGCGCAGCGATGCCCGCAAGCATCCGGCGCGTGATGCGTATAGATCGGGCCGAAGATCATGACAGCCCGGGCCGAGCAGCGATGGCCGGACTACATGCGACGCGAGACGCTGGCAAAGCGGCTCGACATCGCCGCTGGCGCGATCGATCAGCTCGTGACGCGTGGCCTCCTGCCCCAGCCGGTGCCCCTCGGAGAGGCGCCGCGCTGGCGTTGGGAGGACGTGGACAACTGGCTCAAGAATTGTCAGTCTTCTGATAAGGCCTCAACCGATGCAGCCGATCCCTACCTCGCCGGAGTGTCCCGTGCGCGTCAAGCTCCCGCCCCACGTCAAGCTCGTGCGCAACCGCACCGGCCGCGAGTACTACTACCTGACGCTCCACCGGGGAACGGCCCGGCAAGCTGACACCGTCAGGCTGCCCGACGACCCTCGCTCGGCCGAATTCTGGACCGCCTACGCCAGCCACATGCGGCTGCCGGTGCCGGCCGAGAAGGAGAACAGCGTGGCCGCCCTGGACCGCGCCTGGGGTGGCGATCCCGCCGATGAGTACAAGGGCGCAAGCCCGGAATGGACAGTGCTGTCTGCCGGCACCCAGCGCGAATGGAAACGGCACAGGAAGCGCATCGTCGCCGCCTGGGGCACTCTCGAGGTCAAAGGCCTCGAGCCCAAGCACATACTGGCGCTGCGCGACGACTGGGCGGCGACGCCGGCCACCGCCAACAACATGCTTCGCTGCCTCTCCTCGATGCTTTCCTGGTCGGTGCCGCGCGACTGGCGCGCCGACAATCCGTGCCGCGAGGTGAAGCCGCTGAAGGGCAGCGTCGCCTATACGCCGTGGCCGTGGGAAGTGATCGAGGCGGCTGAGCGCGAGCTCGTCGGAAAGGGCCGCCAGGATCTCTGGTGGGCCATCGCGCTTGCCCTTTACACGGGCCAGCGCCTCGGCGACTGCCTCTCCATGCGCTGGTCGGTCTTGAGCGAGAACGGCCTCATCCGCGTCGTTCAGGAGAAGACGGGCAAGCAGCTGCTGATTCCCGTCCACAAGCGCCTGCAGAAGGTGCTGGAGGCCGTCCCCCGGCGGGCGGTCACCATTCTGACGTCGAGCGAGGGGCGGCCCTGGCAGGGCTTTCAGACGGCCTGGCAGAAGCACAAGCCGGGGCCCGTGCGCGAGGCCGAGCTGGTCTTCCACGGGCTCCGCAAGTCGGCCGTGGTCATGCTCCTGGAAGCCGGCTGCACCGAGGCCGAGACGGCGGCCGTCACCGGGCAATCACTGCAGATGGTGGCGCACTACGCCAAGCAGGTAAACCAAGCAAAGCTCGCCGCCACGGCCATCCTCAAGTGGGAGGCCGCTGGAACGGGAACGGAACAAGAATTGGGAACACGATTGGGAACACCGGCCGCCGAAAACGGCTAAGTGTTGGAGCGGGTGAAGGGAATCGAACCCTCGTATTCAGCTTGGAAGGCTGCTGCTCTACCATTGAGCTACACCCGCATTTGCTAGCTCTTTTCAGACGGCTAGGCTCTTGGTGACCGGTGCTTTCTGCACGTAGCCCGGATGCTCTTACAAGCTCCCCGGATCAGCGGCCGCAGTCCCTTCTAAGGGGTTCGATCCGGGAAGTGAAGCGTGCTTCGACATGCCTCGAGATCAACGGGGGAGATCGGCGAACGTCGCTGCGGCGGCCAGGTGGCTCGATGCTGGAGGAGCTTCGGGCGTTGTGAACAGCAAGGCTCGGCGCCGACAGGCAGAGCCCTTCCCGCGGATCCGACCTCGGGAGCAAACACTCACTCCTCCTGAACGAGGCTTGGCCGAAAGCGCGCGATTGCCGCGATCAGATCCGAAGTGGTTCCGTCTAGCGCATGCATGGCTATCGAGAGCGATGGAAAATGCAGGACGCGGTTCGGCCAGAGCATCATGCGGTGCATGGGGCGCAGATGCGGCAGGATCGCAGCATCGGGTTTGAGGTCGATCCCGACAAAGGTGAGGTTTTCGGCTTCAAGCGCTTCCACGGCGCGGATGTCGTCCCAGTGAATGATGTCGGCAGAGATGCGGCAATCTCGTATGCCATGCGCATCGACGACGACCACGGCTTGCGAATTTTGCGAGCGACGAAGAAGGGCGACAGCAAGGGTGAGAAATACGGTGATCCAAGCGAGACCTAGGATCTTAGCGCCAGAGTCATCCTGAAAAAGCATGAACAGCCCGACCATGGCAACCAACGTGGCGCCGACACAAAGGAGGCGCACCTTGCCAAGGTCCCAGCGAAAGTTGACAGCGTCTCCCATCAGCCAACCTATAGCGCCTCGCGCGGTTCCGCACATGCCAGGACCAACAAGTGTGGGCGGCTGACAAAGTCAACGCACTCAGTCGTCAGCCTCCGCGCTCGCATCAGCACACCTCAGGCTCGCAGGGCCAGCCCCTGAAAGGCCGTTTGGTCGGACGGGGAGCGGCAGCATCATGCTTGCAAGCCTCAACGTCGAGGCGAGTAAACGTGTCGACTGCCTTGGACAAATTACCGACACAATCATGTTCGATTAAAAATTATCGATAAACATTCAAACTTGTCTGAATGTCGATATGACGGAACGGCCTGCCACAGCTCAGCATCGCTTGGCAGTGGAGCCGTCATCCCACTCAGTATTGCAACGGAGGCTACATGGTCGTCACCATCAACCCTGCGAAGCTCTCGTCGTCGGTTTCGCTCACAGTCGATCAGTTCCTGCAAGCAAGCGGCGCAGTGGCGACGGTCGCACGCGTGACAGGACCGTCCCAAGTGGTGGTCGATGCCGCCGGCATTGCCGATCGTTCCACGGGTGGCGCCGCTGATCCCAATCAGAGCTTCGAGGTCGGCTCGCAGACCAAGATGATGACTGCGACAGTCATCCTGCAGCTCGTGGGCGAGGGGAAGATCGATCTGGATGAGGCCGCCGGCCAATATCTCGACGCATCCACGAAACAGGGGATCGCCAACATCGAGACGGCGACGGTGCGACAGCTTCTCAACATGACATCCGGTATCGCGAACTACACAGACGTCCCGAGCACGGCGGACCCCAGCATACCGGCTTTCGTGCAGGCGATTCTTGCCAATCCCGATGCCATCTTTGGCGCGGACAGTGCGCTTGATCTGGTGCGCGGGTTGAATGCCACTGCACCCCCCGGCGCTGAGTTCAACTATTCCAATACCAATTACACGCTTCTCGGACAGATCATCGAGACGGCAACTGGCAAAAGCTTCGCCCAAAATCTCGAAGAGCGCATTTTCAAACCGGCCGGAATGACCGAAAGCCGCACCGACGAGGCCCCGATAGAGGCCGGGCGGCTGCGCAGCTACGCGAGGCTATCCGACGGTACGATCCTCGACGTGACGGAAACGGGCTGGAGAAAAGGTGCCGAGGGCGGTGTCATCTCGACAACGCTGGACATGACGAAATTCATGCAAGCGCTTCTGGTCGAGAAGACACTGCTTGCTCCACGGTTGCTTGCTGAAATGCTCGACAATCCGATCGTGACCTCGGAAGGCGGAGTGACGAGCACATTCGGTCTAGGCATTGCGACGTTCACTCTGCCCGGTCTCGGGACCGGCATCGGCTTCACGGGCGGAACATTCGGCACCAATTCCGCGACCTATCTCGATCAAGCGACCGGCCGCATCGTGTCAGTCGGTGTGACAGAACCGGATGTCGATGCCACCACTCTCGTGGCGCGCTTGTTCCACGATACGCGCACCGCCGAATGGCGCGACAACGGTTTCGATCCGTCCGGCGACGGTGTGAGATTTGTCGGCGTCTCTGCAGCTTCGGCTGTCGTCGACGTCGGCGCAGATACAGTTTTGAAATTTGGCGCGGCCGCGGTGAAACTCGATTCCGTTGTGGGCGCGCTGACCACGGCGAATGTCAAATTTGCAGATGGTTCGGTGCTGGTCGTCGGTGATAACTCCCGAGGCACGTCTGGAGATCGAGCTGGCAATGTCATCGACATCGAGCACCAGTTCGCCAGAGCTGCCGGCGCGAACAACCAAATCCTGGGCCTCGATGGAAACGACGTTCTCTCCGGCGGCCGCGGTGCTGACCGCATCTTAGGCGGCAGCGGAAATGACCGCATTGACGGCCGCGACGGCGACGATCTTCTCGCCGACGGTGCAGGCAACGATCTCGTCCGGGGCGGAGGCGGGCGTGATCTGCTCGTCGCGCACGCTGGCAACGACCGGTACGACGGAGGCGCGGGAAGCGATACTGTGAGCTTCGCCGGTGCGCGCACCGGAATGCTCGTCGATCTGTCGACGGGGCGTGCGACGGGGCTCGGGAACGACACGATCTTGGGCATCGAACATGTCGTTGGTTCAATTCACGCCGACCGGATCACGGGCGACGCGAACGGCAATCTCTTGCGCGGGTCGGACGGCAATGACGTGCTGAGAGGCCTCGAAGGCGCCGACACTCTCGAAGGCGGTAAGGGCCGCGACATCCTGGCAGGCGGCGCGGGCTCGGATCTTTTCGTGTTCCGTGCTGTATCGGACTCGGCTAGGGGCGCAGCACACGATGTCATTTCCGACTTCACGGTTGGACAGGATCGAATTGCTCTGTCCGCCATCGACACCGATCCGTCGGCGAGTGGCGATCAGGTCTTCTCATGGATCGGCAGCACGGCGTTCAGCGGTGAAAAGGGTGAACTGAGATACGCCCTCGTTGATCGCGCGGGAGCGGCACACGACGTGACGTTGGTCTATGCCGACGTCGACGGTGACAGGGTGGCTGATTTAGAAGTGCAGTTGGCGGGTCTCCGATTGCTGGATGCAAAGGACTTCGTTCTCTGACGGATGGCCAATGTGGAGGGTTCCGCATCCTACGTGACGAGCAAGGCGGAGCTTTGCCAGGCCATGATGGCATAGCGAGCCGGCGCTAGTTGGACGCTGTCCCCTCCCTATCCAGTTTCACGGCCCCGGAGTAGGGTGCGGCGTCCATCTCAAGGAGCGATCTCATGATACGGCTGTCTCGTTCGCTGGCGTCGGCCGTTATGCTCACCTTGGCAGCCGGCACGCTGCCGGCGTTTGCCGAGGAGCCCACGGCGGAGGATCTGGTCAATGCACTCGAGGGCGTGTTCGGCGCCCATCCGGGCAAGCGCCGCGCTCACGCCAAGGGGTTTTGCGTCAAGGGCGACTTCACGCCGGCCGCAGGCGCCGCAGACCTCTCCAAGGCACCTCACTTCGCCAAGACCGTGCCGATCTTCGGCCGCTTCTCGATCGGCGGCGGCAATCCCGCGGTGCCGGACACCGCTCAGGGCCCCGTGCGCAGCCTGGCACTGCGCTTCGATCCCGACGGCGAGGGCTCCGATCTCGTCATGATCTCGGCCCCCGTCCACTTCGCCAAGACCGGCGAGCAGATGCTCGAGTTTCTCAAGCTGCGCACCACGCCGCCGGGTGCCAAGGGCCCCGATCAAGAGAAAATCAAGGCCTTCAGCGAGGCGCACCCCGAGACCACGGTGCAGGGCAAGTGGCTCGCGGCGCGGCCGGTGCCGGCAAGCTACGCGACCACTGACTATTGGGCGGTGCATGCCTTCACGTTCACGAACGCGAAAGGCGAGAAGCACGTCATCAAATACATGGCGATCCCGGACGCTGGGGTCGTGGGCCTGACCGATGACGAGCTCAAGGCCAAATCGCCAGACTTCTACAAGGAGGAGATCGCGGAGCGCCTCAAGGGCGGACCGGTGTCGTTCAAGCTTGTCGCCATCATGGGCGAGCCGTCGGATCCGACCGACGACCCGACCGCTATCTGGCCCGAGGACCGCAAGACGGCGCCGCTCGGCACCATCAGGATCGCCGCGCTCGAGGACGATGCGGTGTGCGATGGGACTACGATCGATCCGGCCAACCTTCCCGCAGGGATCGACGGGCCGGAGAACGACAAGATCTTCGTGCTGAGGTCCGCGGCCTACGCCATCTCGCTCACCCGCCGCTCGGCGCCGTGACGACGAGCTACGGCGCGGCGTCTGCGGATCAGAACCCGTAGATGCCGACGCCGATGGGATGCTGGTCTCAGGCGGCGGCGGGCGCTTTGTAGCGGCCGGCCGCGTGCTGCAGCGACAGGTTCGGTCCGAGTGCAGCGCGAGCGGCCTCGAAGGCCTGCCAGTCGGCCGCGTTCGGCAGAGACGGAATCGTCACCAGCTCACCCTGGTCGAAGCCCGCCAGCGCCGCATCGACCATCTCGCTGACATCCATCACCATCTCAGGCGGGTAGGTGGCGACGTCGATACCGGCGCGCTCCCAGATCTCGGTGCGAGTGGCGCCGGGAAGGACGGCCTGGATGCGCACGCCCATCTCTGCAAGCTCGACGTTGAGCGTCTGCGAGAAGGCCAGCACGTAGGCCTTCGACGCGCTGTAGATGGCATTGAAGCGCTCCGGCGCAAGGCCCAGCACAGAGCCGATGTTTATGATGGCGCCGCGGCCCTTGGCGGAGAAGTTCGCGGAGGCCGCAGCCGCAAGGCGCGTCAAGGCCACGATGTTGAGATCGATCATGGCGGCGTTGCGCGCGGAATCGGAGCCCGCGAGGTGGCCGCTTGCTGCCATGCCGGCGTTGTTGACCAGCACCGCGATGGAGGCGTCGGATGCGAGCCGCTTCTCGACCGCTTCGAGATCTGCCTTCGCGGTCAGGTCGGCAGCGAGGATCTCGGCCTTGCGGCCGGTGTCCGCCTCCAATCGTGCCTTGAGGCTCGCGAGTCGGGCCTTGTCGCGGGCGACGAGGATCAGGTCGTGCCCGCGCCGCGCGAGGCGGTCGGCGTAGACGGCGCCGATACCGGTCGAAGCTCCGGTGACGAGGGCGGTGCCTTTGGGCATGGGGGTGCTCATGGAACTCTCCTTTGCTGGCGCCACCGCGGCCACGGCGACCGGGGCCTCAGGTGCGCTTGCTTTTTATATTATGACCATCATTTTTTCAGTCAATGGGGAGAGGCTTGACAGATCGCGGCCGTTCACCGCACAGCGGCGCTAATCAACGGGATGAAATTTTCTGATCGCGAGGGCGGAGAGAATGAGGAACACCACCAGCGTGAGGCCCTGCGTCGCGGCGAAGGGCGGCTCGGCCTGGGTCGGTGCGAGATTGGCGAGCGAGGGCACCTTGTTGAAGAGCTGGGCGACGAGGACAAAAACGTTGAGGTAGAGCGCCGCGGTCGATCCCGCGACGAAGATCCAGCGCGCGGCGCCCGTCAGGCTCGTGCCATAGTAGACGAACGTGGTCACGGCGAGGATGACGAGCGAAATGATGGCCACGATATGCGACGGCAGAAGCTGCTGGAACGGAAAGCCGAAGCCCGTCGCGTTGGTGACGATGGTCGCCGCGAGGAAGACGAAGGTGGTCGCCGGCAGGCGCGTGTTGGCGAGAAAGCCGCCGACCACCATGAAGCCGGCGCCGAGGCCGATGATGCTGATCGCAACGTGAAAGAGCGTGAAGCCGTCCAAGCCAAAGATCATTGGTGTTCTCCCGTCAGCCACCGGACGATTTCCATCCCGCGCCCGGCCGCTCCACCCTGGCACAGTCGCATGACGGGCGATACCACCTCAGTTGTCCTGCTCAATTGCCCTCGAGCGCCGCACGGATGGCGCCGAGCATCTCCTCGGAGATTTCCTGGCCTTTGGTTGCGCGGGCGATCATCAGCCCACCCACAAGCATCGCGGCCGCGGCGAGCGCCTCCTCGCGCTTGAGCTTTCTCTTGCCGCGCGAGAGCAACGTCGGCATCCACTCGACCATCGAGGCGAAGCCTGCGATGAACTCGTTGCGCACCGGTCCCTTGGCAGAGCCGCGGGCCACATCGGCGCAGAGCGCCGCAGTCGCGCAACCTAGACCAGGAGCATCGCGGTGCGCCGGGGACGTGTAACGGTTGATGAACTCTGTGCGCGCGGCCTCCTTGTCGGCGCCACTGCGCGCGACGACACCCGCGTAGGTCTCGCGCATCTCGTCGAAGGCCGCTGCTACCGCCGCGGCTGCCAAAGCCTCCTTCGATGCGAAATGGCCGTAGAAGGCGCCGTGGGTTAGGCCGGCCTCGGCCATGAGCTCGGGCACGCTCACGCCGTCAAACCCGTGCTCGCGGAACAGCCGGGCGGCCGCCTTGACGACATCCTTCTTGTGCTGATCCGCCTCTTTGCGGGATACGCGCGGCATGCTCGCTCCTTGTCTGATCTTGTTGGGCGGCCTGGTCGGCGCCGGCGCCGCTCAGACGCTCGAGACCGGACATCGCCAGCGCGAGGTCGCGGGGCATGATGCCGATCCAGGGCTCCAAGTTGGCATCCGTCGGCGCCTCATCCTTGGCAGCCCGGACATGATGGCTACTATATATATTATAAGCATCATGATGAAAAGGTCCGCGAAGGAGCCGTGAGCGCGTTTAGCGACCGGCGTTAGAGCTTGCACCAAGCCCCTCGCAAGAGAGCAATCCTGGTCTCTCCTATTTCGTGAGAATGAGCCTGCCGTTGGCGGTGACGCGCAAGTGATAGTCCTGGCCGTCATGCTCGAGCACCGCCTCGCGTCCGCCCTTGAGAAGGTCGGACACGAGATGGCGAACCACGGGGGCCGATGGCTTCGTCTCCAAGGATTTCACTGTCTTTCTTGCACCGGACCTAATTGTCCTCTCGTGGTGATCGTCGCCGGTGCGCATCGGCAGGTCCGCCAACGGTGATCCCGAAATGGCAGCGCCCGACGTATGACGAAGCGGCGCTCCCTCCTTATTTGTTTACTTTCATATTCATGATTTCTAGCTTGCGCAAGGCGCTTCGATGACGGCAATCATCACCGCCTCGGTCAGATGGGGTCCCAAATGATCATCGTTTAGCCTGTGAAGCTTCAAGGGCTCTGCGGGCGCATGCCTTCGGGCAGGCAGGGACGCGCCCAGGCCCTGCAACGAAATGTGAAGCCTTCCTTGCCGCATTCCATGGCCCGCTCGCTCGCATTGTCCCAGCTTGCATAGCTCGTGCCCCGAGCCGTGGCCCGCATGGTCCAGCCCTTGGTTGCGGCCAGCAAGGCCTCCTCCTGGGTCGAGCCGGACGAAACACCGCTTTCCACGGGATCTATGCAGTATTTTCCGGCCAAGGCCTCTCCTGCCCGGCCGAGCACCATAGCCGCCGCCAACGCTGCGCTGGTCCACCCAATCATCTTGATCACGATCGTACGTCCCCCCACCCCGGGCCTTCTTACGCCAGGAACCGCATGCGCGCCTGTTCAATTTTTCAACCTTGGCGCGGGAGCATCGCCCGGATCTGCGCCGGGCCGCGAAACCGCCATGATTTACGCTGGATCACAGATTACCTCCGCGTGAGCGTCGTAAATACCGACGTACAAGAGAACTACGGGACGGCTGACGTCCCCAACCGGTTTGGATGATCCATGACAGATCGCGCACTTCTCGCGGCCCTCCTTGCACTTGCGGCCCTGGCCCCGGCGGGGGCGACTCCCACCCTGTCGCAGGAGGCCGGTGCCCAGCCCTATCTCCGCCTCGCCCAGAAGGCCGACGACCCGAACGACCCCAAGAACAAATGGAAGAAAAAGCCGCCCGCCAAGGATCAGGCTCCGGCTCAGAAGCAGGGCGGCGGCAGCAAGCAACCTCCGCCGCAGCAGAACAACACCAACGTCAAGGCGCCGAAGCAGCTCCCAAAGCAGAACGACGCCGCCCAGAAGGCGCAGCAGGACGCCGTCCGCCAGAAGCAGATCCAGGCGGAGCAGGCGCGCCAGAACGCGATCAAGCAGAAGCAGCTCGACGCCGCCAAGGCTCAGCAGGACGCCGTTCGCCAGAAACAGATCCAGGCCGAGCAGGCGCGCCAGAACGCGGCCAAGCAAAAGCAGCTCGACGCCGCCAAGGCTCAGCAGGACGCCATAAAGCAGAAGCAGCTCGATGCACAGAAGGCCCAGGACGCACTCAAGAAGAAGCAAGTGCTCGACGCTCAGCAGGCAAAGCAGAACGCCATCAAGCAGAAGCAGCTCGACGCGGAGCGCGCGAAGCAGGATGCCTTGAAGAAGCAGCAGCTTGACGCGGCGGCGGCCAAGGCCAAGCAGGATGCCTTGAAGAAGCAGCAGCTCGATGCGGAGCAGGCGCGCCAGAACGCGATCAAGCAGAAGCAGCTCGACGCGGCCAAGGCCCAGCAGGACGCCATCAACAAGAAGAAGCTCGAGGCGGCGACGCCGCAGCCGCCGGCATTCGGCCCCGCCAAGAACCAGCCCAAGTTCGATCGCGCCAAGGCCGACCTCGAGTACCAGCGCGCCCGCGAGGAGGCTCTGCGGCGTGAGAAAGCGGAAGCCGCCAAGGCCGGCAATCAGTCCGTCAATGTGCACAAATGGCAGAAGTCGGCCGACAAGTTCGATGATCTGCGCAAACAGCGCCAGGAGCGCGTCGAGCTCGACGGCCGGCGCGAAATCATCGAGGAGCCGGACCGGCGCTGGATCGTGAGGGAGCGGGACCGCTACTTCATCCGCCACGACGAGGACGAGCGCTTCAAGCGCACCCAGCGGGAGGTGCGTCGCGAGCGGCGTCGCGACGGCACAACCATGCTGATCTACGCCGGCCTCGCAGGCGCGCTCATCTACGCGCTCGAGGACGATCAGGGGCGGCTTTTGCGCCGGTGGAGGCGCGGACCCGACGGACGCGACATCGTGCTGATCGACAACCGCCGCTACTACGACGAGCGCTACCGCGCCGACAACGGCGACTACTATGACGCCTATGTCGACGTGCCGCCGCCCGTCGTCAACATTCCGCGCGAGAAGTATATCGTCGATTACGACCAAGCGTCGGAGGAGGACGTCTACGATGCGCTCTCCGCGCCGCCGATCGAGGATGTTCCCAATGGATACTCGCTCGACGAGGTGCGGCAGAGCTACGGCCTGCGCGAACGCATGCGCCGCGTGGATCTCGACACCATCACCTTCGACTTCGGCTCGTGGGAGGTCGATCAGGAGCAGTATCCGAAGCTGCAGCGCATCGCACGTGCAATGCAGCGCATTCTCGACCGCGCGCCCGACGAGGTGTTCCTGATCGAAGGGCACACGGACGCAGTGGGCTCCGACATCGACAACCTTTCGCTCTCGGACCGGCGAGCGGAGAGCGTGGCCGTCATCCTCTCGGACACGTTCCAGATACCGCCGGAAAACCTCACCACGCAGGGCTACGGCGAGCAATTCCTCAAGGACCAGACGGAGGAGCCGTCGCGCATCAACAGGCGCGTGGCGGTTCGGCGCATTACGCCGCTGCTCTCCCGAACGGGAGACGACTTCAAGGAGTAACTAATTGCGATCGATGACCGCGCCCTGGGCCAGCAAGCCCGGGGCGTGTTCGTTCTGCGGGGCGTCCGACGGCGCGCGGCGCCCGAGCTTCCCCAAGTGGCATCAGGGGTGGGGCGCGACGTTCACATCGAACGCACGGCCGGAATCGCCGGCGGGAAGCGAGAAATGCCACCACTCGCGGTCGTAGGGCTTGAAGCCCTCGCGTTGCATGGCCGCCGCCAATGTCTTGCGGTTCTCGGACTGCGTGGGCGACAGCGCATTCGCTCCGACATGGCTCCTCGGATCGAAGCAATCGAAGCCTGTTCCCATGTCGAGGCTGTCGTCGGGCGACCGACTTTCGGCAGGAGCCGTGCAGGCCGCGTAGGTTTTCTGCGGGTCGAAGCTCGCGACCTCGGGGCGCGGCAACGTGGTGAGCGTCAGATCGACGACGTTGCCGCGCGAGTGTCCGGAGCGCGCGGCGATGTAGCCCTGCGAGACAAGACGCGAGCGGGGAAGCGCAGGATGGAACCGTTTCTCCAGGCCATCGACTGCCTCCGCATTCGTCCATTGCATGAACGCGGCGACCGCCTTCAGCGGGCGATAGCAGTCGTAGACCTTGAGCGAGAGCCTGCGCTCGGCAAGGCGGCGTTGCACCGCAGACAGAGCCTCGGCCGTGCGGCGCGTCAGGATGCATTCGGGAGCGGCATAGCCAGGCACGGGAGCGCCCGTGAAATTGTCGGGGCCCGCGTAGCGCATGTCCTGGACGATCGAGGCGTCGAGGTCGCGGAGGTAAACCAGTGGCGCGGGCAGAGCGGTGCGCGCCGCCGACGTCTCGGCCTCGCCACCGACTGCCGGTCCCACACACAGCACAACCAGGACGACGGCCGCGCCCAGAGCCCGCACCCATCCGGCCCCACCCCTTCGTGACCCCGCACACATCATGGTCCCTCGACGGTCTCCTCCCCAAGCAACACCGGCTATCGCTCGGCTCCTAGTCGCGCGGGGTGGCATTTTGGCCATCAGACATCTGCGCTTCATGATAGTGTTCCCCCGTGTCAGCCCTGTCAGGCGGTACCACGTCAAGCTCCATTGATCGCGGCTAGAGGGTGCGATCCCAGTGAGGCATATTCGGATATGTCGCCGCGAGACTTCAATCCCGACCGGTGGTTTCCGCGCGACTACGTCAAGGCCCGCAGTGCGTTCCTCGAGGCGGTCGAAAGCTCAGGCGGCGCGGTTCAGTCCTATGTGCACCCCACTGCCGGCCCATCCGGTGAAGATTTGGCGACCGACGTTGCGTTGCTCGGCAGTGCTCACGCCAACAACGTCCTCGTCCTCGTGTCGGGCACACACGGCGTCGAAGGCTTGGCCGGATCGGGGCTGCAGATCGCCCAAGTGCGATCCGGGCTGCGACCGCCGCCCGGGGCCGATTTGGCCATCCTTCTCGTTCACGCCCTCAACCCGTTCGGAATGGCCTACCGGCGACGAGTGAACGAGGACAGCGTCGACCTCAATCGCAACTTCGCGAGCTTCCCAGCCAACCTGCCCAACACTGCGTACGATGCGCTGCACGGGGTGCTGACCTTGCGGCCAGGCGCGCTCAATCGGGTGCGCCGGGGGATCGCTCTGGCGTCCTTCATCGGCAGAAGAGGCATCCAGGCCCTGCAGGAAGCCGTGACCAAGGGGCAGTACAATCATCCAACCGGGCTGTTCTTCGGCGGCACCGGGCCGTCCCGGTCCCGCAACACCTGGGATCGAATCCTTGCGGGCCTCAAAGGAAAGCGCAAGGTCATGGTCGTCGACTATCACACGGGCCTCGGGCCTCGCGGCAGCGGACAACTCGTGAGCCAGTGGGGCTCGGTGTTCGGCGCGGGATACAGCGGGCAGCGCGCAACGGTGCTCGCGGACTGCTTCGGAAGCGACGCCGCCATCAACCCTGGGCAGAGCGACTCGGTGTCGGCCGGCCTCTCGGGCGACCTTCTGAGCTACACGCGTCACAGCGGCGATCATCTCTGCGCCGTTGCGCTCGAGTTTGGCACATACCCGATGCTGCGGATGCTCAATGCCTTGATCAACGAGAACTGGGCCCATCACTCCAGGGACCCGGCTATCGACAGGTATCGCAAAGAGCTGGTCGAAGTCTTTTCTCCTGACGACGTCTCGTGGAAGCGGACTGTCTACGAGCGGGCGAGCGCCGTCAGCCAGGCCGCGATGCGCGGCTTGTCGCGCTGACGCCCATGGCGCCGTCGCCGCCCGACGAGGCAGCTAGCGGAGCACAAAGCCCGTTAGCCTGTTGATGCGCGGGGCGTAGCGCTCGAGATCGAGCATGAGGGGGATCGACCGGCCATTCTCGCGATGCAGGAAAGCCGGCGCGCTCTGCCGGAATCCCATCGACATGTAGAAGGGCAGCAGTGAGGGAATGCAGTCGATGAAGCAGTCCTTGACCTTGGTCCGCATACCGATGTTGACGGAGGTGGCCATGAGCTTGAAGGAAGCTTGACTGTAGCGGTGTGCCTTTCTGACGATGAACTTCGTGCACACGGACGTCCCCGCCGGGTGGTGCAGAGATTTCTCCATGCCATAGAGCTCGACGAGGGGGCCGAGGTCTCCCTCTGCCGCCCGGTTCAACCTCATGGTGCCAACGGGCTCATCACCCTGAAGCGCGATGAGCACGGCGGCGAAGGAATCCAGGTCGTCTGCGATGATCCTTCTTTCCGGGTCTGCGTAGGGCGACGTGCGGCCAAGCTCCTCGCAGTAGACCTCGTAGCGGATGCGTTGCGCCTGAAGCAGCATGTCGGGGTTGCGGCAGAGGCGGACCTCAATGTTCGACTCCGTTGCCTTACCGGAATCATCGGCGTGGAACAGCAGATTGAAGCTCTGGCGCCCGTCCGCGACCTCGGCAAGTTGCCGATAGAGACCGGCCGCAAGCTCCGGATGATCACTTTCGAGCCTGGTCCAAACGCCGTCGTCGATGATCAGTGCCTTGGTCGGTGCGCAAGCCTTGACGTCCGCCGTTGCGGGACGTCCGGTCAGAAAGCTGATCTCGCCGATGGGTGAGCCGCGCTGGCGCGTGAGGACAGTGGGGTTCTTCCCCTTCTTCTCGAGCGCGATCTCCACCTCGCCCTCGGTGAGCAGATACATGCTCTTGTAATGGAGGCCTTGGCGGCGAAGAACATCGCCTGGTGCGAAGGACACCTCCTCGCAAAGTCCCCCCAACGCATCCGGATCGATGAAGGCCTCCGAGTGCGATGGCTGTGGGCTATCCATCCGGAACTCCAAGTGCTCGTGCCATGGCTGCAGATCGGCGGAGGCTATGATCCGGCTAGGGTACGAGCAAGCCATTTCGCGACGACGCCAATGTACGCGCCACCGGCAATCGCGCCCAGCCGCATGCAGCCCGGGAGGCGCACCCCAGGGCAATTCGACCCCCGTCACCTGGACCGAGTTTCTCTGCAATCGGAATTGGTTGCCGAAATGAATCGGAAATCTGTTTCCCCGATCAATAAGGGAAAACAAATGCAAAAATGATGGAGAGATGCTCCCTGGCAAGCGATTGGTGGAGGGGGCTGGATTCGAACCAGCGTAGGCGAAGCCAACGGATTTACAGTCCGTCCCCTTTAGCCACTCGGGCACCCCTCCGTGACCAACGCTTGCCGTCGAGCCGCAGAGGGTCGGAGCCACAGGGCCCGGCCTCTCGCGGAAGCTCAAACGAAATTGCCCCGCGCTCGCCGAGCGGCAGGGCAATGCCCGTCCTTATGGTAACCCGCCCTGCCGATGTCAATTGGAAAAGCGCGCGAAAGCCCGTATGGGATCGGGCCTCACGGGCAAGGGCTTACCTGACTTCGGGCGAGGCACACGATGGACGACCACCGGGACGGCAAGGGGCACCGAGGCCGCAAGGGCGGCGGTCCCGGCAAAGGGCGCCCAAAATGGCAGGCGGGATCGCGGCGTCCGGGTCAGACCCGGCCGCAGACAAAGCCGCAGCCGGCCGACGACGGGCTCGTGCGGCTGTTCGGCAGCCACGCGGTGGAGGCCGCGCTCAAGAACCCGCGCCGGAGCGTGCGCCGCCTGCTCTGCACCGAGAACGCCGAGCGGCGGCTGCAGGAGGTCATCGCCGCCAAGGGCGTCGTGATCGACCGGGCCACGCCCCAGGATCTCGACAACATGCTCGGCGCGGACACCGTGCACCAGGGCCTTCTGCTCGAAGCCGATCCGCTTCCCGAGCCGAGCCTCGACGACCTAGCCGAGGCGGCCGCAGAGGGCGGGCCGCTCGTGCTGCTCGATCACGTGACGGATCCTCACAATGCAGGCGCGGTGCTGCGCTCGGCCGCGGCCTTCGGCGCCTCCGGGCTCGTCATGACCCGCCGGCACAGCCCGCCGCTCAACGGCGTGCTCGCGAAGTCGGCGTCGGGCGCGCTCGACCTCATTCCCGTGCTGCTCGTGCAGAACCTCGCCAAGACGATGGAGGAGCTCAAGGCGCGCGGCTTTCGGCTGATCGGACTCGACGGCGCGGCAACGGCCCAGCTCGAGGACGAAACCTTCGCTGGGCTCGCGGCGTTGGTGCTCGGCGCTGAAGGCAAGGGGCTGCGCGAGCTCACGGCGGAGACGTGCGATCGGCTGGTCTCGATCACGACGCCAGGCGCGCTCGCGAGCCTCAACGTTTCGAATGCCGCCGCCGTGGGGCTGCACTGGGCCGCGCTCGCACGTCGGCGTGCGGCGTCCTCATAGACGAGCGGCTTCCCTTCCGAGAGGCCGCTCGATCATTTCCTCTTCGCCCCGGACTGGTAGCGTCCGATGTCAATCGCAATACGTCGGGCGCCAGCAGGTCCAGCGGCCGCCGCGGCAAATGTGATCGCCCCAGCTGTTGACGAAGCAGCGCCGGTTGACCCAGCCGCATTCCTCGGGGCCCGGATAGCACTCGCCGCGCGAGCGATAGTAATAGTCGTCGCGCTCGCGGGCGTGGGAATAGGCGCCAAGCAGGCCCAAGCCAATGATGCCTGCGGCGACGCCGGCCGCGAAGCGGCCACCGTGGCCGGCCTCGGCAGGCTGAACAGATGCAGCCGCAACGCCCGCCACCATCGTAAGCGCCATCAGCGCATTCGCGAATTTTCTGAGCATGGGGTCCTTCCCCTCCAAGCTTGCGCGGCGCGCGATGACAACTGCAAAGGCGCGCCCAAGTTTCATTGCTGAGATGACATCATATGCCGCATGAATGGGGCATGAACGGGGAGCGATCGTGCCGAAAAGAAGCCGGCGGCGCGCTGTTGCGCAACCGCCGGCCCTTTACTCGGATTTGTCGGTCGAGCCGTCGATCGCCTACCAGCGACGATGACGATAGCCATACCCGTAGTACGGGCGCGGGTAGCCCCAGGCCTGATAGTAGGGCGGCAGATAGGCCACCGGGCGGCAGCAGCGCTTGCGGTAACGCAGCTCCCACGTGGGGCGCCAGTAGGCCGAGTTGTAGTAGGGGTAGTAGCGGCGCGGCGCCCAGCTGTAGGCGTAGGGATCGGTACGCAGATCCGTCTCGTAGAAATGAGCGTAGCGGGGGTAGTAGCCGTAGTGGCGGACAACCTGCACCTCGCCCCAGCCACGGGGATGGCGGTGGCCGGCGTCAGCAGAGGCCGGGATCAGAGCAAGGCCGACCAGCGCGACGATAAAAGCGAACACCCGTAAACGCATGACAAACTCCCTCGGAGCCGAGATCGATAAACGTCCCTATCGTCTTATATCAAAACGCATAACATTGCTTTAACTGCGATGGATGCGCGGCCAACCCGCTCTCGGACCGCGGCGGCGCGGCCACATCATCCGCCGGGCGATTTTCACCCATTTAGGCGGCACGGTAACCAAACTCCGGGCTGCAGCTTCCCTTTGACCTCCATTGGAACAATTGTTGTCGCATCACTCACCATGTGTGACGCGGGGACAGGCGCACGCCAAGCCATGACGATGACGACCACCTATGCGATTGCCGGCGCGGAGAGCGCCGCCGGCACGATGGACCTCGCCGGCCTCGTGCGCGTGCTCAAGCGGCGCGGCCGCCAAATCGCGGTCACGACGCTCGCGGGTCTTGTGCTCGCAGTCGTCTATCTGCTCACCACGTCGCCGACCTATACGTCGAGCTCGGTGCTCTACATCAACCCGAGCCCCAACCGCGTCGTGAACGAGAATGCGCCGGCCCCCAGCAGCACGGGCGCCGACCTCGCCATCGTCGACAGCCAGGTCTCCATCATCGGCTCGGACGCGATGCTCCGGCGCGTCGTCGACACGTTGAGCCTCGACCAGGACGGGGAGTTCAGCGGCACGGGCCCGCTGACCCGCTTGCGCAACCTCATCTCCGGAGGCACAGACGCCGACAGCCCAAAAGCGCTGGCGGCGGCCAAGCTCGCCAAACGCCTCAAGATCCTGCGCGCGCAGAAGACCTACATCGTCGAGGTGGAGGTCTCCGCCAGCACGCCGGCCAAGGCCGCGCAGATCACCGATACGCTGGTCAGCCTCTACCTCGCCGACCAAGCCGCAGCCCGCGCCGAGGACGAGCGGCGCGCCAACGAGCTCATCAATGGCCGGCTCGGGGAGCTGCGCGAGCAGGTGCGCCAGGCTGAGGACCGCGTCGACGACTTCAAGCGCCGCAACCGCATCACGGTGTCGGAAGGCTCGGTGCTCGACGAGCAGCAGCTCGGAAAGCTCAACGGCGAGCTTGTTGCCGCGCGTGCCTCGGCGGCCGAGGCCAAGGGGCGACTCGATGCCGTGAGGGCGGCAGCCACGTCGGACGCGGCGCTGGAGGCGATGCCCGAGGCGGTGCGATCGCCCACCATCCAGCGGCTCCGCGAGCAACACGCGCAGGTTGCCCGTCGCGTCGCCTCGCTCTCCTCGCAGCTCAAGGGACGCCATCCCGTGCTGATCGAGGCTCGCTCGCAGCTCGCCGAGATCCGCGGCCAGATCGACGACGAGCTTCGGCGCATCGCCGGCGCTGCATCCGCCGACCACGAGATCGCCGCCAACCGCGAGCGCGAGCTCACCCGCGTGCTCGAGACCAGCAAGGCCGATGTCTCACGCACATCGACGGCGCAAATCAAGCTGCGCGAGCTCGAGCAGGACGTGGGGACAAGCCGCGAGGTGCTCGGCATGTTCCTGCAGCGTGCCAAAGAGACACGCGAGCAAGAGCAGATCTCTGTGCCATACGCACGCGTCGTCTCGCCCGCGACCTCGCCGCCGCAGCCGAGTTGGCCCATCGGGTGGCTGGTGCTCGGCCTCGGCGGCTTCCTCGGCCTAGGGGTCGGCCTCGTGCGCGCGCTCTCGGCCGAACAGCTCGACACGAGCCTCAGCTATGCGCCGCGCTCGGCCGCCCTTGCTGGATTTGCGGTCTATCCATTGCCGCCGCTCACGCGGGCGGGTGCAGCCGGCTTTGCACTGCGGCCGCGATCCAGCGCGCCGCTCGTCTCCAAGGCGGTCACGCCAAAGGCCTTCGCCCGCGCGGTGGAGGCCATCTCCAAGCCCAGGGACAGCGCGGCCTCCGCCTATCAGCAGGGCGTGCTCCACATCCTCGCCGCCCTCGCCTCCGAGCGGCACGACAATTATCCCTCCGCCATTCTGCTCGTCGGCGCCGAGGCGCAGGCCGGTCTTTCGACAACCGCGCTCGCGATCGCGCACGCGGCCGTCCAGCGCAGCGAGCGCGTCCTGCTCATCGATGCGAACTCGTCGAACCCCGAGCTCACCTCCTTGCTTGCGCCCGATGCGAACGGGACGTGGGCGACGCTGCTCGCGAAACCCGAGGCTCTCGCCCAGCACACGGTCCTGGACACTGAGAGCAAGCTCGCCTTCCTTCCGCTCGCCAAGGCCGATCTTCGCCTACTCTCCTCGACGGAGCGGCGCCAGCTCGCCGCCAACGTCGCCGCATCGTCGCTCGACTACGACCTCGTTCTCATCGACGGCGGCGCGCTGGCCCTGGACGAGTCGACCTCTGCGCTGCTCCCGCTCGCCGACACCATTGCAATCGTGGCGAGGAACAATGCCACGCCAGCGGGCCGCCTCGCCCACGTGAGCGACCTTTTGCAGCCGATGGAGGACAAGGTCGCCGGCATCATTTTGGTTGGCGTCGAAGGAGTGGGCGTGTGACGGTTGCCGTCGACGCGGCGCCGGAGAGCGGCAGGGAGGCTGCGGCGCCCGCCCGGCCCGCATTCGCCGGCTTGCTCACGGGCGCGCTCGCGGTCTTCCTCGTTCTCATCTTCGCCGTCTCCCCCTTTGCGCTCAACGCGCTCGGGTTCGACTACAGCGAGGCGGGCGGCAACCCGCTCACCAAGCTGCATCCCGCGACGTTCTATATCTCAGCCGTCGCTGCGATCGCGCTGCTGGCGACAGGACGGCCCTTCGGGGCGGCCGTGGAGGTCTGCCGCACATCGCCTTCGATCGTGGCGATGCTCGCGGGCACGGGCCTCGCCGCGGCCCATGCCGCGCTCATCTCCGGGCTTCCCGTCACGCCGCTGATCGAGACGTTCGTGCCGGCGGTGCTCTCCTTGGCGCTCCTGAGTCGTCTGCCCGAAGGCCGGGGGCGTGTGCTGGCATTGCTCATTCATGCGCTCATGATCGGGAACGCTGTGCTCGGGATCGGCGAGCTGCTCAGCGGATGGCGCCTCACCCCTTTCGCACTCAAAGGCGTGGAGCTCGAGTACGAATGGCGCTCGACGGCCCTGCTCGGGCATCCGCTGGCGAACGCCCTCATCACGGGATGCTACGTGCTCGCGCTGGCACTCGGCGGCGGCCGCGACCTGCCATGGCTGGCCCGGGCCGGCGCTTTCCTCGTGAGCCTTGTCGCAATGGCGACGTTCGGGGGACGCGCGGCCACCGTGCTGGTCCTTGCTCTGCTCGGCGTGCTTCTCCTGCGCACGGCGCTGGCCTTCCTCAACGGCGCGCGCATCAGGACCGGCGCTCTGCTGGCCAGCCTCGCCGCTGTGCCGCCCGTCGGCATGGGCTTATTCCTGCTCGCGAGCACGAACTTCTTCGCGCACTTCGTCGAGCGGTTCGCTGACGACTCCGGATCGGCGCAGACGCGCAGCGACATGTTCGTCGTCTTCGACAAAGTTCCGCTTGTGGAGCTTCTGCTCGGTCCCGATCAGCGCCAGGTGGTGACCTGGCAAGGGATGCTCGGCCTCGAGCGCGGCATCGAGAGCTTCTGGCTCTGCTTTGCGCTCTTCTACGGCCTCGCCGTCAGCCTCGTCATCTTCGCGGGCATCCTGATGCTCTGCCGCGACATCGTCCGCGCGTGCCGGCCGGGGGCTGCTTGGGTGCTGCTCTTCTTCATAGCTGTGTGCTCGCTCTCGCTGAGCCTTGCCGGCAAATCCAACATCCTCGCTCAGGTGACGGTGATGCTGCTCGTTCTGCTGCGGCAATCGACTGCGCAGAGAGCGGCTTGATTTGCTGCTTCCCGGAAGACGCAGCCCGAAGGGCGCGGCTGTTCGGGAACGCAAAACGAGAGGAGATCAATATACTTCAATGCCCGCCGACGAGCTCGCGGTAGAGCGAGAGGTAGGCATCACGCATGACCGCGATGTCGTGGCGTGCGGCCACCTGCCTTGCCTCCCGCATCATGGCGGAGGCACGCGACCGGTCGCGGAGCAGAAGCTCGATCTTGTCGGCGAGGTCGAAGGCATTGCCGGGCTCGGCGAGGTAGCCGGTCTGGCCGTGCGCGACAAGCTCGCCCGGCCCCTCGAGATCGGATGCGACCACCGGCACGCTGGCCGCCATGGCCTCGAGCAGCACGAGGCCCAGCCCTTCGAACCGGGAGGGGAGGACAACGACGTCGGACTCCTTGATCGCAGCCGCCGCATCGGCGATGCCGGAAAGGATCTGCACGCTCTCCCCCAAGCCTCGGCGAGCGACAAGATCAGTGAGAACCTGGGGCGTCTCCGGCTGATCACGGGAGGGAGATCCCACGAGGCGCACGTGCACGGCGATGCCCTTCTGCTTGAGCTTCGCCGCTGCCTCGATCAGAACGTCCTGACCCTTGATGCGATGCACGAGCCGGGCAACGGAGGTAAGGACTGGAATGCGGTGAGGCTCGCGCTCCAGCCTACACATCTCGGGCTCGGGCTCGATGCGGAAGCGGGCCGTGTCGATGCCGTTCCTAATGAGAACCACCTGCCTCAGACCTGAAGCCCGGCACTCCGCCTCCACCGCGCGCGAGATGGCAATTGTTCGGTTGACGAGGAGGTTGTGCAGGCTGCGCTCGCGAGCGCCGTAGCGGGAGGCCACGTTCGTCGCGTGCACGGTGAAGACAAGGCGCATGCCGGGGCGCGCGAGCTTCAGCAGCATCGCCCAGCGCTTGCTGCCCGGGTTGTGGGCATGAACGAGGGCGATGTCCTCGGCTTTCACCAACGACAGCAGCCGCGCCGCATAGCGCGGGTCGCGTGAGCCGCGCGGGCGGCCCAGCGCAAAGATGCGCGCGCGCGTGCGCTGGAGCGCGTCGAGAAGGGTGGGGTCGGCCTCGTTCATGACGACGACTGTCACGGCAGCCGCTTCGTCCGGCGAGAGAGAGGTCACGAAATCGACGAGGAGGCGCTCGGCGCCGCCCACCCCAAGCGACGAGATCAAATGCAGGATCCTTGGCGAGCCATGGCCCATGGTCATGCGCCCGCCCCGTTAGCGCCTGCCGACCAGTCGGTGGTACGCGGCGAGCAAGCCCGGCACCTCGTAGGCCCAGGCCATCCGGGTCTCGATGCGCTCACGGCCCATGGCGCCCATGCGGGCGCGCGCCTCGGGGTCGGCAAGGAGAGCGAGGATCCTCTCCGCGAAATCGACCGGGTCGTTGGCTTTGGCGTAGAGCGATGCTTCGCCCGCGCTGACGCGGCCCTCGGTGACATCGAACTGCACGATCGGCTTCCCCAGCGCCATGTACTCCAGGATCTTGTTCATGGTCGACTTGTCGTTCATCGGGTTGACGCGGTCGGGATTGACACAAACGTCTGCCGTCGAGAGCATCTCGAAGAGATCGGCATCGGGAATGCGCCCGAGGAAGGCGACATGTTCGGCGAGGCGCAGGCGCTCGGCCTCGGCTTTGAGGCGCGCAAAGCTCGGGCCCCCGCCTGCAAGCGCGAACTGAACGTCATCGCGACCCAGGGTGTGCACGATGTGGTCCGCGGCGCCGAGGAGTAAGTCGACGCCTTCCTGATCGCCCATCACGCCCACATAGCCGACGAGATGCTTGCGGCCGTTGCGGTGGCAATCGGCAGGCGGCACCCGTCTCACGCGCGAGAGATCGGGTCCGCTGCGCACCACGAACACGTCCTCGGGGCGCTTTCCGCCACGCTCGATCGCGATCTTGCGATAGCTCTCGTTGGTCGAGATGACGACGCGGGCGCACTTGAACGTGAGCCACTCGAAGAGCTGGAGAAGCCGGTGGAACGGACCCCGGCGATCGAACTTCGCCTCGTAGAGCTCGGGGTTGATGTCGTGGTGATCGAAGAGATAGGGCTTGCCCAGGAGGCGGAACGGCAGCGCGACGAGAAATATCAGGTCCGGCGGGTTGCAGCCGTGGATCACGTCGAAGCCGTGGCGGTGGAGAATTTTGAGGGCCAAGCGCATCTCGTGAAACAGCGCCGCGCCGTACTCCAACAGATAGCCTGCGGCACCGGAGGCCTCCATGGGCAGCGGGTGGCGGTAGACGTGGATGCCTTCGATCTCCTCGTAGGCCGCCTCATAGCCTTTGCCGGTGGGACAGATGACGGAGACGAGCGCGCCGGCATCGCGCAGGGCGCGCGCCTCCTGCCACACCCGGCGATCGAACGGCACCGGCAAGTTCTCGACTATCATCAGGATCTTGAGACCTGCGAGGCTCTCCGCGGCGGCGGACCCATCGGGCTTTCGGTCGATCAGCATGGGCTCAAAGAGTGTTGATGTCGACGATGTGGGCGGGCCGCAGCCCGAGGGAAGCCGCGCGGCCGTTGGTGTCGATGACGCGGTCGTACTTTGCGGCGGCAGCCTCCTTGTCGGAGACCAGGAGGTCCGCCATGTTCGGAAGCTGGGTGTAGGCATAGCCGAGGTTCTGGCCAACGAGCTGCGCGGGGCGCACGGCCGGATCGCAGATCGACAAGCGGTAGCCCTTCTGAAGAATGCGGCGGGCGAGGTCGAGCTGGGGTGCCTCGCGCAGGTCGTCGGTGCCGGGCTTGAAGGCAAGGCCGACCATCAGGATATGCGCGCCCTCGCCGAGCCCCTTGGTCGCGTGCTCGAAGAGGAAGCGCTTGTGCGCCTCGTTCGACTTCAAGAGCGACTCGACGAGGTAGGCGTTGGCGCCGGTCTCGTCCGAGAGGTACTGCAACGCGCGCACGTCCTTGGGCAGGCAGGAGCCGCCGAAGGCGCCGCCGGGGCGGAGATAGTAAGGCGAGATGTTGAGCTTGCGGTCGGACACGAAAATCTCGTGCACCTTCGATGCGTCTATTCCCATCGTGACGCAGTAGCGGCCGATCTCGTTGGCGAAAGCGACCTTGACCGCGTGGAACGTGTTGTCGACGAACTTCGTGAACTCCGCCTCGCGATAACCCGTCACGAAGGTCGGCGCATCGATCGCCTGGTAAAGCGCGTGCATGCGCGCCGACGGCTGGCCGTCGGCCGTGCCGATCACGATCTTGGGCGGAGCGAGGTAGTCGGCAACGGCGGAGGCCTCGCGCAGAAACTCCGGGTTGTACACGAGCTCCACCAGCGCCTCGAAGCGATCGCCGAGCACGTTGGCGAACACGGGGCGGATCAGGCCCTCCACGGAGCCCGGCCGCATGGTCGAGCGGTAGGCGACCGTGAGGGGGGCTGTGCGCGAGCTGCCCGCGAGCGCGGCGGCGATGTCGCGGGAGACGTTGGCCACATAGGTCATATTGTGGGAGCCGTCCGGGGCGCTCGGCGTGCCGACGCAGACCAAGGCGATGTCGGCGCCGCGGACAGCCTCCTCGGCGCCGGCGACCACGACCAGACGCCCCTCGCGGACGCCGTTGGCCAGAAGCTCCTCGACGCCGGGCTCGAAGATCGGGGAACGGCCGGAGGCGATCATGCGGCTCTTCTGCTCGCTGATCTCGACCCCGACCACGGTGTGGCCCTCACCCAAGAGACACGCCGCACCGGTTATGCCGACGTAGCCGAGCCCAAAGATCGCAATGCGCATTCTTTCTCCCCGTCCCTCCGCACTCGGACGCGCCGCCGGCCCCCGGGACGTATTGGGGCCATTTTACGGGAGGCCACACCGGTCCTTTCCTCCAGAACGGGGATACCGTTAATAGCGGTGGTTAAGGCTGCGCTTCGCTGTGGTTTTGCCTATGCTCGCCGGCGTGTGGATGCGCAGGCGGGAAAAAAGGGGCGGCCGGCACGGCATGGACGACCTCGGGGCGAAAAAACATGGTCCGACTACGAACGTGCTGGTGGCGACCCCGCTCGGTCTTGGCGGGCATGGGGGAATCGACCGGCTGATGGACGCCGTGCGGGGTGAGGTCAAGGACGGTCGGATCGGGGACTGCCGCGTTCGCTTCGGGGCGACGCGCGGAGCGCTAGGGCTCGCGCTATCGCCGCTCTATCTGACGGCGTTTCTCTGCCGCATGGCGGCCCTCAAGGCGGCGGGGCGGGTCGACCTTCTGCACGTCAACCTGTCGAGCCATGGCAGCACGACGCGCAAGCTCCTCGTATGCCGGGTCGCGCGGATGCTTGCCATTCCCTACGTCGTCCATCTGCACGGCTCGCGGTACCGTGCGTATTTCGATCGAGCCCGGCCGGCCACCCAGGCGGCGATTGGACGCATGCTCGAAGAGGCGCGACGGGTGATCGTGCTCGGGCGCGTCTGGCGCGACTTCATCACCGAGCGTGTGCCAGAAGCACGTGAGCGGATCGTGTTGCTGCCGAACGCGTCGCCGGCGATCGAACCGGCCGGCGAGGCGGCGGGCGATCTCGTACGCATCCTCTTCCTCGGCCGGCTCGGCGCGCGAAAAGGGGTGCCGGAGCTCCTCGACGCTCTGGCGGAACTCGACGACCTCCCCACCTGGGCTGCCGTGATCGCAGGTGACGGCGCTGTCGCCGAAACACGGGCGCGCGTCTCGGCACTCGGTCTCGCCTGCCGTGTCGCAGTGCCGGGATGGGTAGACGCCGACCGCGCGGCCCGTCTGCTCGCTGCTTCCGATGTGCTCGCCCTCCCCTCGCACGACGAGAACCTGCCACTGTCGGTGATCGAGGCCATGTCTGCGGGTCTCGCCGTGGTCGCGACGCCGGTGGGCGCCGTCGAGGACATCGTGACCAACGGCGAGACGGGCCTGCTCGTACCGGCGGGCGATAGCGCCCGCCTCGCGGAGGCCTTACGCCGGCTCGTTACCGACGCTGGTCTGCGTGCGCGCCTCGGAGCGGCGGCGCGCGACTTTCACCGCTGCCATCTCGAGATCGGGGGCTATGCGCGCCGCCTCGCGGCGCTCTGGGCGGAGGCGGCGGCCTAGAATGTCTCTTTCCTGGTACATCGAGCGCCTGAGGAGCATGTCTCCGCCGGAGATCGCGCATCGCATCAGCGAGCTCCTTCTCAAGCAGACGGCGCGCGGCTTTGCCGAGGGTTGGCACCGCTACGAGGCGCCGGGCGGACCACCTGCGATCGCCGCCCTGCGCGAGGCCGTGGCGAAGGCCTCGCCAGAGGCGCGAGAGGCCATCGCAGAGGCGGCCTATGGACTTCTCGACGGGCGCTTCCACGCGCTCGGGTGCGATTGGCCTCGGCGCTGGCCCGGCCAGCCTCTCGTCGGACGGCTCTGGCAGCTCGACCCGGTCACCGGGAGACTGTGGGCCGGACGCGAAGCCTATTGCTTCGACATCGCCTACCGTCACGAGCGGCGCCTCGGGGATATCAAGTACGTGTGGGAGCTCAACCGGCTGCAATTCCTGCAACCGCTCGCGGCCCACGTGCTGCTCAGCGGCAATCAAGCCTCCCTGAACCTGATCGAGGACGTGATCGCGAGCTGGCACGAGGCCAATCCGCCGTTCCGCGGCGTGGCCTGGGCGTCCGGCATCGAGTGTGCGCTGCGCGCGATCAGCTTGATCGTCGTGGCCTCGCTCGCGGGCGAGAAGCTGTCGCGAGACACGGTGCGGCGCATCCGCGAGATTCTCGCCGCGCACGCCTTCTGGATCGCCCGCTTCCCGTCGCGCTTCTCCTCAGCCAACAACCATGTGGTGGCCGAGGCTGCCGGAGAGCTGCTGATCGCGCTCGCCATGACTGAGCTGCCGGACGCCGCCGAGCGCGAGGCCGTGGCACGAGCCGTGCTCGAGCAGGAGGCTGCGCGCCAGATCCTGCCCGACGGCGCCGGCGCCGAGCAGTCGCCGACCTACGGCGCTTTCACTGCGGAGCTCCTGTTGCTGTCGGCGTTTGCCGCCCGCGCCGCCGACCGGCGCCTCGGACGCACCGTCGAGCAGCGGCTCAGCCAGTTCGCACGCTTCATCAGCTGGATCGCCGATGGCAAGGGGCGGACGCCCGCGATCGGCGACGACGATGAGGGCCGCGTCCTCTCGATGGCCGTGCCCGAGCCCGAGTACACCGCGTCTGTCGCGTGGTGCATTGACGGCTATTTGCGTCATGCCGCCGTGAGCCCCAAGCCGCGGGCGCCCCACCTGCGCGAGGCGCTGTTCGGGACGCCTCCTCTTTCAGCCGAGGGTCCGAGCGGACTTGCGACCTTCCGCGATGGCGGCCTCACGGTGGTGCGCGAAGCACGGGCCGGGCGGCGGCTCGTCGCTCTTCTCGACCACGGACCGCTCGGCTATCTCTCCATCGCCGCACACGGGCACGCCGACGCGCTATCCCTCATGGTCACGCTCGACGACGAGCCGTTGCTGGTCGACCCCGGCACATATCTCTATCACTCGGGCGCCGCGTGGCGGGACTGGCTCCGGGGCACGGGCGCCCACAACACCCTCACGATCGAAGGTGCCGATCAGAGCGAGATTTCTGGCCCCTTCAACTGGCGGCGCAAAGCCTCAGCGCGGCTCGACGAAACCAAGAGCGGCACCCTCTGGGAGCTGCGCGCCTCGCACGACGGCTATGTCGGCACAAGCGGCGCGCGCCACGAGCGGACCGTCACGGCAACCGAGGACGGGCTGTGGATCCGTGACAAGCTGATCGGCGGGCAGAAGCCGCTGCCGGTCGAGATCGCTTTCCAGCTCGCGCCTTCGTGCGAGGCCTTCCTCGACGATCAGACGGTCTCCATCACGCGGGCGAAGACGCCGGTCGCAAAGCTCGTCTTCGAGACGCCCGGCTCGATCTCGACCACGCAAGGCGGAGACCGACCGAGCGGCGGCTGGGTGTCGCCGGCGTTCGGCGTAAGGGTGCCCGCATGGCGGATCGTGTGGCGCGGGCACATCGCGAGCCAGGGCGCGCTCACGCGCCTCGTGCTCACCTGACCTCCTCGATCGTGATGTCGCGGTAGCGAATGGCGATCGTCTCCGGACTCGGCGCGCGATAGATGCCGAGCTTGAAGTACGGCCCGATCCTGTCGGCGTAGCCCAAGGGAATATCGCCGGCAAAGAGGGTGTTGCCATCGAACGTCACGCTCAGGTATCCGCGCACGGGATCGAAGCGCATCTCGTAGGTGATCCGATGCCAGCGGTCGCGGAGGACGTCAGGGACACGTGCGCGCTCGATGCCCTCGGGGTTCCTCTTGTGGCTCGGCTCCGTGGTCGACTGCGAGTAGACGACGAAGTCACCCTTGTCGAGCTCGAACGCCAGCGGCGGCGAGGACGATGCGTCGCCCTCGTCCTCAGTCGCGTGCCACTGTCCGGCCACCAGCCATTGCGACGTGACCGGCAATCCGGCCTCGATCCCCATCTCGTAGGATACGCGGTAGGTGGTGCCGAATTTCACCGGGCCCTTGACCAACAGCTCGGCGCGCTCGCTCACTGCTCTGCGGGCGCGGTCGCCGTTCCACTGATCGCCGGCGCGCACCTCGAAGCGCACCTGCCTGGGGGCCGGCTCGGTGATCGCGTAAGGCACGTCGGCCGCATGGACGGCGGTGCGCCGTCCTGCAACGATGACGTCGGCGGCAAACGCGCCGTTAACCGCAAGGCAAGAAGCCGCAAAAGGGCCGAGAAATCTCGCCTTCCAGCAGGAAGACAGCCGGCATCGAGTCGGATAGAAGCTCATACGGAACATCCCATGAAAGGTCGGCTCCCATGACCGTGCTCGTGACGGGTGGCGCCGGGTACATCGGCAGCCACATGGTGCTGGCGCTCACCGATGCCGGACAGAAGGTGGTCGTGGTCGACAACCTGTCGACGGGCTTCCGAGCGGCCGTGCGCGCGCCCGCCGTTCTGGTGGAAGGCAACGTCGGCGACCAACCGCTCGTCACGCGTGTGATTGAGGAGCACGGCGTCGATGCCATCATCCATTTCGCGGGCTCGATCGTGGTGCCGGATTCGGTCGCAGATCCGCTCGGCTACTATCTCAACAACACGTCGAACTCGCGCACGCTGATCGAGACCGCGGTCAAGGCCGGCGTCAAGGCCTTCATCTTCTCCTCGACCGCGGCCGTCTACGGCAATCCGAAGCAGATCCCGGTCACGGAGGACGCGGACCTCAAGCCCGTATCGCCATACGGCACCTCGAAGCTCATGACCGAGATGATGCTCGCCGATACGGCCTTTGCCCACGACTTCCGCTACGTTGCACTTCGCTATTTCAATGTGGCCGGCGCCGATCCCTCCGGCCGGGCGGGGCAATCGACGCCGCGCGCCACCCACCTCATCAAAGTGGCCTGCGAGACGGCGCTCGGCAAGCGCGCGTCGATGGACGTGTTCGGGACCGACTACCCGACGCCCGACGGCACCTGCGTCCGCGACTACATCCACGTGACGGATCTCGTGGCCGCGCACGTGGCGGCGCTGCACTATCTCCGGGACGGGGGAACGTCCGAGATCTTCAACTGCGGCTACTCGGCGGGCTACTCGGTGCTGCAGGTGATCGAGGCCGTCAAAAAGGCGGCCGGGCATCCATTCCCCGTCAAGATGGGGCCGCGCCGTCCGGGCGACGCGGAGGCGATCGTCGCCGCCTCGGCCAAGATCAGGAGCCGCCTCGGCTGGGAGCCTCGCTACGCCGATCTCGACACCATCGTGAGCCACGCGCTCGCGTGGGAGAAATCCCTCACGAAGTGAGGCCCTAGCGAGCACGGCTCGCGAAGCCCTGGGCGATGGCGCGGAGCTTGGCGCGCTCGCCAGGATAGAGCAGCGCCATGGCTCCGCCGAACATGAGAGCGCCGATGGCGACGGTCGCCGTCACGGAGACGAGCGTCGCGGATCGCGGCAGAAGGGCGACGACCAGCACCATCGCCCCCGTCGCAAGCAGAATGCGCACGACGTCGCCGAGCGGAATCGCAAAGCGGTAGAGCGCCCAGCCCCAGGCCAAGGTGACCGCGAGGCTCAGGACCGACCCCAACGCCGAGCCGGCGATGAGGCCTTCGAGACCTGCGGTCCAGAGCCCGATCGCCCCGCCGATCATCGCGCCTGCAGCGTCGATCGCATCGTTAATCAGCGAGACCATGGTGCGCTCATGCAGGAGGAACACCTGCTCGCCGCAGTGGATGCGGAAGCTCCGCGCGGCGCCGGCCAGGATAGATGCCGGCAGGATGGCGGCCGTCACGGCCTGATAGGCCTCGCCGATGACGAGCGGCACGGCCTGTTCGGTGATCATCCAGAGGCCGGCGCAGGCCGGCGCCAATGCTGCCAGCAGAAGGACGCCATTTCGCGCGAGCTGGGCCTGCCCCTCGGCAACGCCGTGCTCGCGGGCGCGCCGCATAGCGAGGGGAAAGCCCGCGGCCGTCACCATCATGGCCGCGACGCTCGCAATCCTAAGCCCGATGTTCCAGCCGGCACTGACGAGACCGACGGCGGCGGCGCCGTCGCGCCACTCGAGCACGAAGCGCAGACCGTTGTTGGCAAGCCAGACCAGCAGACCGCCGATGACGAGAGGCAGCGCGTAGGCCATGGCCTTGGCCATCAGATCCTGCGCGTAGGCTGCCGGCCGCGTTCCTAGCCCGAGGCGGCGCAGCACCGCCGCAACCGAAAGAACCTCGGCGAGCGCATAGCCCGACAAGATCTGAGTGGCGCCGGGGCCGAACGCCATCAGGAAGGTGAGCGCCAGAATGAAGCCGCCCACCGGCCAGCCTACCTGCAGGATGGAATAGGACAGGGTATCGCCCGAGGCGCGCGCGCGCTCCGAGAGCTGCGCCACAACGAGCCGGCCCAGGCTCTGAGCACTGGCCGCGGCCATAAGTCCCACGGTCCAACTCGCCTCGACGAGAGCCGGCATGGCGAGCAAGATGACGAGCGTCGCGGCACCGGAGAGAGCGAGGACGAAGCTTTCGGTATCAAGGAAGCGGCCACCGTGGCCGCCGGGGGCGCCGGCGTGGCGAATGGTGTAGTGGGTGAACCACATGAGCGTCGCGGCAAGAGACAGCTCCTGCACCGCGGTAATGAGGGCGAGAACGCCGAACTCGCGAGGAAGCAGGAAATGGGTCCATGCCAGGATTGACACGAACTGGAACACCGGTCCCAGAACCTGGGCCGGCAAATAGAGGAGCGTCTGACGTAGCAGCATGCCTGTTCTTCGACTTCCGCCGTGTGGCCCTATCGCTACAGCGCTTGACGGCGAACCGCCAGCGGCGTCCAAGGGTGCCCCCGGGGCTCCGTTCTTGACAAATCCCGCATGCGCACGCTCGTCCTTCTCAATCCCCGCTGGCTGACCCGGTGGCATGGCTGGCTCATCTCGAGCCTGGCCATGGAGGCTCAACACAGCGTCATCGTCCGGGTCGCAACCGATCCGGCGCCCGAGGACCCGGTGGCGCTGCGGCGCCTCATCGACCTCGAGCGCATGCTGGGCGGCGGACGGCCCGCAGCCTGCGACCGCCTCGACGTTAAGGATGTCGGTCTCCCGCTCAACACGGGCCTTCTGATCTCCGACAGCGGCTTCGACACGGCGATCGATCTCACCGGCGCCCGGCTGGTCGAGCCGACGGCCGCATGGCTCGTGGTGCGCCCGCTTTACGACGGGCAGCATTCGGAAGCAGGGCTCTGGTCAGCCTTGCTCGCGCGCCGACTGCCGGCGCTGTCGCTCGAGCTCGGCTCGGGACCGCCGCGCGGGGTGGCGCTGCCGGCTGTCGAGCATCCGACCCGGCTGCGGGAGGCGTCGGACTTCGTGCTGTCGCGCCTCGCGGAAGTGCTGCGCGCCGTCGCGGTCGGCGGGCCGACAGCCCTTCCGCAGCCGCCGCGCGAGGTGGTGCACGACCGTGCGCCGGAGCCCGGCCTCGCCTCCGTCGCACTCTTCGCCGCCGCCAAGAGCGCACGCAAGGCGGGAGGGGCGCTCCAGCGCCTCACCGGCGGCGAGCCGCGCTGGCGCGTGGGCTGGCGCTTCGCAAAGGACGGCCGCAGCCACATTGGCGCGCTGCCGCCCGCCGCGGTCTACCGAACACTTCCCGACGACGGGCGGCGCTACTTTGCGGATCCGTTCGTCCGCTACCACGACGGGCTGCACCACGTGTTCGTCGAGGAGCTGCCTTACAGGACGGGCAAAGGCATCATCTCGCATTTCACGGTCACGGCCGACGGCACGCCGAGCACACCGCGGCCCGTGCTCGAAGGCCCGCACCACCTCTCCTATCCGCAGGTGATCGAGCATGAGGGCGCCATCTACATGATGCCCGAGTGCTCGGCCTCGGGCGCGCTCGACCTCTACCGAGCCGACCCCTTCCCCACCCGGTGGGTTCCGCATTGCCGCCTCATTCCGCACGAGGTCCACGACGCGACCTACGTCAGGCACGAGGGCAGGCACTACATCTTCGCGGCGACGCGCGCCTTCCGAAGCTCCAGCTGGGATGCGCTTGGCGTGTTCTGGTCCGACCGGCTCGAAGGACCGTGGCAGCCTCATCCCTCGAACCCGCTCATCGTCGACGTGCGCGAGAGCCGGCCGGCCGGCGCCATGTACGTGAAGGACGGCTCGCTCTGGCGGCCCGTGCAGGACTGCAGCGGAGGCTACGGCGCGGCGCTCGCGCTGGTGCTGGTCACCAAGCTTGATCCCAGGTCCTACTCGCAAGCCCATGCCGGCACGATGCGGCTCCCGGGCCTGCCGGCCGGGCGCGGCCCGCACACCATCAACTGGGAGAAAGGCCTCGAGGTCATCGATTTCCTGGCCTGATGCGGGGAGTTTACCCCGTGCGTCAGCTTGGGGCTTGGCGGGGCCGACCCTGGAACGCTATTGTTCCTCAGCTTTCCTGCCCAGAGCTCTGATCCCATGACCGAAACCATCTTCACGGACTGGACGGACGAGACCACGCGCCGGTGGGCGACCACGCCGCTTTGCCTGGCGCACAACCTGCACACGCATCCGCTGTTCTCGCGCGACGCGCTTGCCGATCTCATCGACAGCTACCCGCGCAAGCACTACGCGCTGGTGCAGGTCGGCACTCCAGGCCAACGCCGGCTCTGGCGCGAGGGCGAGATCGGCGACGTCAAAGGCCGGCAGGTGATCGAGAGCATCGCCAAGGGGCGCATGTGGCTCAACCTGCGCAACACGGCCATGGTCGATCGCCGCTACCGGGAGATCCTGGACCGGCTCTTCGACGAGATCGCGAGCCACGTGCCGGGCTTCCGCGCCTTCTCGACCACCATGGGCATCCTGATCTCCTCGCCCAAGGCCGAGGTCTACTACCACATGGACATGCCGGGGCAGTCGCTATGGCAGATGCACGGCAAGAAGCGCGTCTACGTCTATCCGGCCGAGCCGCCGTTCCGGCGCGACGAGGATCTCGAGAAGATCGCGCTGACCCAGGTCGAGGTCGATGTGCCCTACGAGAGCTGGTACGATGAGCACGCGAGCGTGTTCGAGATCGAAGGCGGGCAGATGCTGCACTGGCCGCTCAACGCGCCGCACCGGGTCGAGAACCTCGACTGCCTCAACGTGTCAATGACGACGGAGTACTGGACGGAGCCGATCCGGCGCTCGCAGATGATCAACCTCGCGAACGGCATCCTGCGCCACAAGATCGGCGTCGCGCCGCGGAGCCGCACGATCTCGGGGCCGAGCTTCTGGGCCAAGGCCGTGCTGCAAGCGGGCGTGAAGCGCGCGGGGCTGCTCGCGCAGGAGCGCCGCGCGCTGCGGCCCGTCGAGTTCAAGCTCGACACGGAGCGGACTGGCGAGATCCTGGACATCGCGGCCGCGGGGCGCTGAAAGCCTCTCCCAATGCCGCGATTGGGGCCGGCGGCTCAACAACCCGGGATGTCCATGTACCGCGCCGAGACATGCTCCGCTCCCGATCTTCTGCGCCTCGCGGCGGAGCTCGGCTCGGAGCGGCCGCAGAGCGCGTTCCACTCCCCGCACTGGCTCGGCCCGCTCTTCGACACGCTCGCGCCGGCGGCGGGGGCCGAGATCCTCGGCGTCGTGGTGCGGAGTGCCGACGGTGGCGTCTCCGGCATTCTGCCGCTTGCGGCGACGCGCGAGGGTGGCCTCAAGGTCGTGCGGTTCGCAGACTTCGGCGTCACGGACTACGCGAGCCCCATCCTCGGCCCAGCCGCACCCACCGACGGGACACAGGCCCGCGCCTTGTGGGCGGCTGCGGCGGCCGCTCTTGCCGGCGCGCACTTGGTCCGCTTCGAGCGGCTTGCGCCGCAGGCCGACGGCACGCCCAATGCGCTCGCCCTCCTTCCTGGCGCGCGCCCCTCGCGCATCAGCGGCCATGTGGTCGTCGTACCCCACACCGTGAAGGCCTATGTCGCCGCGCTCGGCCGCAAGACGCGCAAGGAGGTCGAGCGCTGCCAGAGAAACGTCGCCGAGGCGGGCCCGATCCGCGCGGAGCGGGCGGCCACGACCGCGGCGGCGTTGGCGGCCTTCGCCCGTCTCGAGGCGCTGCAGGCCACCCGCTGGGCGGATGAGAGCGACCGCTACAGGATCGGAGGGCCGCAGTTTGGGCGCTTCTACCGCGCTGTGATCGCCCGCGGCACGGAGACCGGCTTCAGCCACGTCGTCACGCTCTTCTCTGGGGAGACGCTGGTCGGCGCCGTGTTCGGCATCTCCACGGCCGACCGCTTCACCGTTCTCAGGATTGCAGTGGACGACGCCACCTGGGGCCGGTTCTCGCCGGGCCGCCTGACCCTGCTCGCCGTCATGGAGCTGTTCGTCGCACACGGCGTGCGCACGTTCGATCTCGGCATCGGCGACTACGCGTTCAAGCGACGGCTCGGCGCCACGCCCGTGCACCTCGACGACCTCACCTTGGCACTCTCATGGGCTGGCGCGCCGCTGGCAGCGGGCCTCAAGCTCAAAGCGCTCGTGCGCAACCAGCCGACGCTCAAGGGGATTGCGGACCGCCTGCGCGGCCGGGCGTCGGTGTGAGCACGAAAGGCCTTTTTCGGGGCCCGAGACTTGGCTACAAGGTTGGCGAATTGCGTCGCCGCCCAGACGGCGGCACCGGGGCCGGCTTAGCTCAGTGGTAGAGCAGCGGTTTTGTAAACCGTTGGTCGGGAGTTCAAATCTCTCAGCCGGCACCATGCCTCGCAATTGCCCGACGAGATCTCTACGACGCTGGCGCCGGCCATCGGTAAGTTGAGCGGCAACCGAATCCGTTGCTATCATGCGAGCGGCCGATGGCGGGGGATCGGTCAATCGGGTGGGGCATGTCGCGACTTCTCGCAATTTTGCTGGTGGTGGGCTTGTCCGCGTGCGCAACCGCGCCGCGCTCGTTCGAGGACAGGCTCCAGTCCCGCTACCTCTATCGACCCGTGTCGCGCATGAACGCGGACCTCGGCGCTCCGCGCCTCACCACCAAGATCGAAGGCGGCGGCAGCAGCTACGAATGGATGCTCGCCGAAGGCAAGGCTCCGGGCAGCCCAGGAAGCTGCCACGTGGTGGCCACGACCTCGGCGAGCGACGTCGTCCAAAACATCGCCGTCGACAAAGCGACCGCGGGCAGCGACCCCAAATATTGCGACGAGTTCGCCACCGCCACGCTGAGATGACGCTCACTTCTTCTCGAGAAGCAGCCGCGTGCGCTGCTTGACCGCGGCCTGGACCAGCTCGGCAAAGCGCTGAAGCAGCCAGGGCAGGACGACCTCGACGCGCACATCCTTATCGGCCACATCCAGGGTGCCGGAGGCCTGCTGGCCCATGGCGCTCACCTTGAAGGCGAGCCGGTCTCCCGACCAGACCTCCTCATCGATGCTGAGCATGGTGCTGCTCGACGAAGCCTTCGCGAGCCCGCTCTTGAGGCGGCGCGTCGCCTCCTCCTTGCCGAGGGAATGGGGGATGGTGACGACGAGAGGCTGCTCGGACATTCTAAACTTTCTCCGGTGCTCTTAACGCAGACGATCAAAGCCTGATGCGGCTGATGCCGAGATGGCGCGAGATGACCCAGCGCAGGACGCGGCTCGGCAGCTTGCCGCGCAGCGCGTGATTGAGGCGCGCGAACGGGCCCACGGGATTGCGGAAACGCGGACGCGGGGCTTCTAGTGCCCGGGCGATGGCCCTGCCGACCTCGGCGGGATCGCGCGCGACTGTCGCGGCATGGAGGTCGCCTGCCCGGAAGATCTCCCGGATGAGCGGGCGGTAGGCGCTCACCTCCGGCAGGAAGCGCTCGGCCGAGCCCCAGATGGCGGTCCTGTAAGGTCCCGGCTCGACGAGGATCACCTCAATTCCGAACGGCGCCACGTCGTAGGCCAGGCTCTCGGCCCATCCCTCGACGGCCCATTTGGACGCCGAGTAGACGCCGTTTGCCGGAAGCCCGAAGAACGCGGCCTCGCTGGTCACCATCACAAGCCTTCCGCCGCGCCGAGCCCGGAACACAGGCAGCACCTCGCGCGCGAGGGCCAGGATGCCGAAGAAATTCGTCTCCATCACGCGGCGCACAGCGGCTTCGGGCAGGTCCTCGAAGGCGCCAGCGGCCGAGATACCGGCATTGTTGACGACCGCGTCGAGCGTGCCGCCGGTTGCAGCCAGGGTTGCAGCGACGGCGGCCCTCACCGAGGCGGGATCCGTGACATCGAGCCGGACCACCTCGATCCGCTCATCCACGCCCATGGCCGCGGCCGCCGCCTTGAGGTCACCGGCCTTGCCGGGATCGCGCATGGTCGCGAACACGCGCCACCCGCGCCTGGCCAGCTCGACCGCCGCTTCCTTGCCGATCCCAGACGATGTGCCCGTAATGAGGACGCTTGGCACTGTAACCGCCGTGAACGTTTGACGTCGCGCTAGCCCGGCTCGCCAGCATGGCGCCCACAGCCTCGCGCTCCGGGCTTTAAAGGCTTAGGCCGAAAAAAAGATCCCTAGAAGCGCCACCTGGCGCTGCGAGGCACGGCGCGCCCGGTCTGCAGTGGCGCGCTTTGCCCGTCGCTGCGCACAACCCGACAATCTCCTCGCCTCGGCGTGACACGTGTCAGGAGGGGCGTCACCAGCCCGACGCTCAATTGCCGCCGTTGAGGCCGATGGTGAGGCGAAGGCCCGTACGCACCTCCACAAGATCGTCGGTTTCGACGTAGGAGACATCGCCGCTGGTAGCCTGATTGTCAGCGAGGTGGGCGGTGCCGACATCGGAGAAGTAGTCGGCCTCGCTGAACGCCTCGAGCGTAGTGGCGGGAGCCAGCTTGAGTTTCAGGCCGATGCCGAGCAGCCCACGGAAGCCAATGCCCGAGTCGCTATCGGACACGGCAGCGGCGAAGAGATCCGGCGAGCCGTTGGAGTGCGACCTGAACTTGCCGTCGGCATCGTAGCCGTAGACGCCGGCGCCGAGGCGACCGACGAGGGCGACGTTGGACGTCAGCCACGTCTCGGGCTCGGCGGCGAACAGCACGCCGTAGTACCAGGTGTCGACGTCGCCGGTGCGCACCGCGTTGCAGCAGACCGAACTCGTTACGGAGGACGTCGTGTCCTCCTGGGAGTTGCGCAGGAAGGTCGAAACGACCCACGTCACGGTGGTCGTCGCATTGACCCTATCGTCGTCCTTGAGCGAGAAGCCGCCCTCCCAGGTGTCGACATCGATCTTGGTCGAGCCGGCGATGCCGCCGCCCGTGACGAGGATGGTGCCGTCGACGTTCTTCAGCGCGACGTCTGCCAGAGGCGGCACGCTGCTGCTCAGACTGTCGTCAGCGGATTCAAACAGGATATAGGACTCTACTCGGGTGAACCCCGCGAGAAACGGCGCACCGGTGTTGATTCCGATCAGGCCGCCGACGAAATACCCGTCGCTTGGAGAAACGGACGTATCCAGAACGGGTCCTCCGGCGGTCGGGACGATGCCGTGGCCGGTGACGTCTGAGCCATCCTGATAGAGGTAGCCCCCTTCAAACGAGAGATAGGTGCCTGGCGGCGCGGTCCCCATGTCTGCGGCGACCGGCCCTGCGGCCGCAGCAAAGCCTGCGGTCGCGATTGCGATGACCACGCGACGACACATCATGTCATCCCCCTCGTTCCGTCCGACAGCCGATGAAAAACCGTCAGACACTAGCCCGATGTGTCCGGGCCCCGACCGGACGTTCTCGGTTGATCCCCAGGTTTGAGTGATTCGCGGTCCTTTCGCGACCTCCTTGCGCTGATTCGGCCACACGCCAAGCTGGAATTAAGCCAAGCCTGCGCCGAGCCACATTTTTTATGCCGTCAGCACCCAGTCCTGCCCCTCGAAGAACAGGCGGATCGGATCGTTGCCGGCCGTACCGGTGCTGGACAGCACCCCGACGTCGACGAAAGACGCGCCGCCGGCCGTTCCGTTGGCATCGACCTGGACGGTGATATTCGCGCCGCTCTGAACGAGGTGCACGAAATCCGAAATGTTGCTGCCGACACCAAAGGCTGCGTCGAGCAGACTGGACAGCACGACCCGATCGCCGTCCACAAAGCTGTAGTCGAGCACGGTATCGACGTTGCCAGCGCCCGACTCCGCGAACACGAAGCTGTCTGCGCCGGCCGAGCCCGAGAGGACGTCGTTGCCTATTCCGCCGGTCAGCGTATCGGTGCCCGAACCACCGAGCAGCAGATCGTTGCCGGCGCCGCCAAAGAGGCTGTCGTTGCCGGCAAGGCCGACCACGACGTCGTCGCCGTTGCTGCCGGAAGCGCCGCCGAGGTTGGCGTTGTCTCCGGAGGTGCCGAGGATGAGGTCGTCGCTGCCCGAGGCGGCCTGGGCGGCCGGCGTCGGCATCAGGATGCCATCGAGCGAGAAAGTGCCGTCACCGTAGCCCGTCACGAGAGACACATGGGCGATGTCGAAGTTTTCAACCTCGGCGTTCCAGCTCGTGCCGCTCAGATCCAGCGAGCCCGGCGTTCCATCGAGGAAGCCGCGCAGCGCAGTCTGGTTGGTGGTGTTGGAGAGGATCTCGGCTAGCTGATCGGGGGTGAAGACGAGCGTGATGGTGTCGTTCGGCCCCGACACGCCGTCGTAGATCGTCGTCACGTCCGAGGGCTGGTGCCACCACGATGTGACGATCGTGTCGGTGCCGGTCGAGCCCGAAAGAATGAAGACGTCCGCACCCGGATTGGGCGAGCCATCGATGTTGATCGCCGAGAAGTCATTGCTGATCGGGCTCGTGCCGTCCGGCGTGAACTCAGAGATCGAGACTGTCCTCGAGACCGTATTGCCGCCGGCCGTGGTGCCGTTGTCGTCGATGGTGACGGTGAGCGTGCCGGTGAGGTCGGTCGGATTGGAGTCCGAGGTCCACTGCACCGCGCCCGAGAACAGAAAGGCGTTGATGGCGGCGATGGTGCCGTCCAATGTCATCGTGCTCGTGCCGCTTCCGCCGACCGTGACGCCGCCGCCGGTCGATGCGATGAGGTCGTCCTGGTTGTCGTCCATCTGCAGCGTGACGCGCACGGTGCCGGAGCTGTCCTGATCCTGGAAGGAGACGTGATTGATCGCCGTCAGCGGATCCTCATTGCTCTCCGAAAGGAACTGAAGAGTTGCCGGCGCGACAATGATCGGCGCGATCGTGGGGACCGTCACGCTGACCGTTGCGGTATCGGCTCCGCTGCTCGTGGTGCCGTCGTTGACCGTGAAGCTCACGGTGCGTGTCGCCGAGCTCGCGGAGACGGTCGAGAACGTGACCGACTCGAGTGCCGCCTCGTAAGCGGCCAGCGAGGCCGTGCCAGAGAGAGTGAGCACGCCCGTCGCAGCATTGTAGCTGCCGGTGATGCCTGCCTGGTTGACGAAGTTTAGTGTGTCGCCGGCCGAGAAGCTCGACGAGATCTGCACTGACGCCCCGGTCAGCGTCGTATTGTCGAGGTCGGCGATGGTGATGGTCGAGTCGAGGATGGCCGGTGCGCCACCCACCGTATAGGAGGCGGCGCCGTTGACGTCGATGGTAGGCGCATCATTGGAGGCACTCACGTTGACGGCCACCGTCGCCGTGCCCGTGTCGGTCCCGCCGTCGCCGTCAACCAGCGTGTAGGTGACGGTGCGCGGGCTCGTGCTCGGATTGTCAGAGGTGTTGGCGAACGTGATGTGCTCGACCAGCCGCTCGACGGCCTGCAGCGTGGCGTTGGTGCTCGTGAACGAGATCACGAGCGCCGTGCCTCCGGTGCCGCCGGTCCAGGTGCCGATCTGCGCGTTGGGAGTGCCGCCGCCCGGCGGGTTGTACCAAACTTGATTGCCGACGATGCTGATCTGGTCGTTGCCCGTGCCCTGGTTGAGGATTGCGAGCGCGTCGGCGGCGGTGCCGTTGGCCGTGATCTCGACTTTGAGCGACCCGCCGTTGAAGTTCGCGGAATCGGCGTCGGTGACCGTCACGTCCGAGTCGATGACGACGGCGCCTGCATTCTCCGAGTAGGAGAGCGTGTTGAGGCCCGTGATCGCCGGCGGGTGGTTGACAGGTACGAGGTCGAGCGTGACGGTATCGGTGTCGGTCTTGGCACCACCAAAGCCCGAGGCCCCTCCGTCATTGGAGATGACGGTCAGCGTGACGTCGGCCGTCGAACCCGGAACCGGCGCATAGTGGACGCCAGAGCCAGAAGCCCCCACGAAGGCGTTGATGTCGGTGATCGAGCCTGTGAGCGTGAGGCTTGCCGTGCCGGAGCCGGCCACAGCGACGCCCGCGCCGGATGTCGCCGACAAGGTGCCGGCGGGGACCGACAGCGTGACGGTCAGCGGCGAAGACCCGATGTCGGTATCGGAGAACGAGAGGCCCGTCAGCTTGGTGACGGTATCCTCCTTGACCGTGATCGATGCCGGCACAGCGTTGACGGGCGCGTCGTTCCTCTCCTTAACCGCTATGGTCAGAGTGGCCTGATCGGTGTCGCCGTCCTTGTCGAGGATCGTGTAGGTGACGGTCTCATTGAACTGAGAAGCGATGTTGGTCGGCGCGGTGTAATCCCAGTCCCCGTCGGCGAAGTCGAACTTGAGAGTGCCGCCGCTCGCCGTCGTCAACGTGAGGTTCGGCGTGTTCTGCAGCGGGTCGGGACCCGAGCTCGCGTGGATGTCGTTGCCAGCCGGGTCGTAGGTGTAGGTAACGCTGCCGACCTTGATCGAGAGGATGCGTCCACCGTCGGCTCCGAAGCCGTCGTCGTCGCCGCCGCCTACCACTCCGTTGTTGCCCAGGAGCACATTGCCGGACACCTCGCCGGGCAGCGTGCCCTGCAGCGTCGCCGAGAGGTCGGCCGGATTGGTGACGGCAATTGCGCTGTCGCCTCCGCGCGGGGCCATGGGAGTGAGGAACGTGGGGCTCACGATGCCGCCGAAGCCGACTGCGACGACCTCATCGACATTGGCGTTGAGGAAGCTCAGCCAGTTGGTCTGCTCCGCACCCGGATCGAGCGCCGAGCCGCTCTGCGGATCGCCGTCCGACAGGAAGAACAGCATGGTGCTGTCGGCCGGCGCCACGTTGAGCGTCGGGTAGTGGCTCTCGACGATCGCGGCGGCAGCATCGTATTGCGTGCCGGGCTGGAGCGTGTTGAGGCCGTTGACGGTCGAGATGGCGCTGGTCGCGGCGCCGGCACCGTTCAAGCTCGCCACGTACTGTCCGCCGACGCCAAACGTGTAGATGGTGACGTTGTTGTAGGTGACGTTGGTGCTGCTCAGGAGATTGGCGACGGCCGCCTTCATAAGGTCGAGGCGCGTCGCGAAACCGCCGGGTCCGTCGGGATCGCCGCCCGCGGGACCCATGCTGAGCGACAAGTCGAGCACCAGGATGGCATTCAGCTGAGGCTTGGTGCCTTCGACGACGGTCGCGATATCGTTCTTGGCATCCGGGCTGTCGTCGTTGATCGTGACGGTGAGCGTGCCCGTGGCGGAATCGCCGTTCGAATCGTTCACGCGATAACTGATGTCGACCGAGACATTGTCCTCGGTTCCGCCGACCGGATGATCGACCGGCTTGACCTGCGTATAGGTATATTGGCCGGTCGACGTGTTGAGGGACACGGTGAAGGCCGCAGTAGACTGCGCATTCGCGAGGCTCGACGTGTTGGTCGACGCATACAGCTTGTCGCCCGCCGCATCCCAGAAGTACTTGAGACCGGCACCGCCACTGGTCACCTGCGGGCCGGCGGTCGAGACAACGTTCGTGCCATTGATCGCGGCGAAGTTGATCGGATCGACCGCAGCCGGTCCGTCGGAGTTGAAGCCATGCTGAAGCGTGCCGGTCGCCGTGATCTGCTCGCCGCTCGCGTCGCCTGGGCCGCCGGCGATGCCGTTGGCGAGGCCATCCTCGTCCACGGAGATCGCCTGAGTGCCAGCGGTCGGCAGCGTGTTGGTGCGGACGTTGCTCAGCGTCACCGTCGCAGTGGATGAATCGCCGTCGGCGTCCGTGATCGTGTAGTTGAAGCTGTCGGTGCCATTGAAGCCGGCGTTCGGCGTGTAGGTGAACGTGCCGTCGTTATTGTAGACGACAGTGCCGTGGGCGGCACCGGTCGCGCTCACGGAGGTGGCGATATCGACGCCGTCGGCGCCGAAAGAGTCGTTGCCTAGGAGTCCGGAGAGCAGCGTCTGGCCGGTGATGGTCGGCGCATAGGTGTCCGCATTTGCGGTCGGCGTGTCGTCGTCGACATTGACGGAGAGCGTGCCGGTCACCGAGTCGCCGTCGCCGTCCGTGACCTGATAGGAGACGGTGAAGCTGGCGTTGTTCTCGGCCTGTCCGCTCTCGTGCAGGATCGGGCTGTTCTGCGTCACCGTGTAGGCACCGGTGGCGGTGTCGAGCGTCAAGGTCACCACCGTGGTGGCACCCTGCTTGATCAGGAGGCTGGTGCCCGAGGCCTCGTAGGTGAAGCCAGCCGGAGCGCCGCTGGTGAGATAGGCGATGGAGCCGCCGTCCGCGCCGAAGCTGTGGCCCAGCGTGCCCGTCGTGTTGACCGCGTTCGCGTCGTCGCCGGCGCCGCCGGGATTGCCGCCGGTGAGCGCATCGTCGTCGAGCTGGACCGCCGCGTTGGACGAGACGGTCGGCACGTCGTCGGAGACGCCGAGGCTGACAGTCTGCTCGGCCGCCGTGCCGTCGCTGTCGGTCGCAACCACCTTCACGCTGCCGAGCGCGAAGTTGTCGTCGCCGGACAAGGGATGAGCGTCGTAGCTGTTGACCAGCGTTGCCGTCACGGTGACAGCGCCGGTGGCGCCGGGCGCGATGGTGCCGGGCGTTGCCGTGATGTCGAGCGTCACGACCTTTGTGCCGGTTCCGATGGCGCCGTCCCAACCGACGATATGCGTGGCATCGGCGCGCTGCCAGGTCAGGCTGGGATCGAGGCCCGAGAGGTCGGTCGAGAAGCCAAAGCTCGACACCGGGTCGCTGCCGGCCGTGAACGAGACGTCTCCAGACGCGAAATCGGGATTGGCCGGCGTCGAGCCGCCGGCGAGGTTCTGATCGTCGACGGTGAGCGACAGCGCGGCGCCGGCCGGCACCGGGCCGGGGCCGTCGGTCACGTCAAAGACGAAGCCTCCGGCGTCCGTGTCGCCGTCGCTGTCCGTCACCGTGAAGGTGCCCGTGATATGCTGCGTGCCGCTGACGCTTGCCTCGGGCGTGAAGACGTAGGTGCCGTCGGCCTTGACCTTGATGGTGCCCGCGCCGAGGTCGACGGCCTGCGAGAACCCGTCGCTGCCGAAAACGAGCACGGTGCCGTTGATGGCCGTGACCCCGGCGCCGTCGGCGCCCGGGGCGAAGTCGAAGGTGCCGCTGATCGGGCTGGCGTTCTCGACGACGGACTGCAACGGCTCGTCGCTCGCCGTCGGTGCGTCGTCCTTGAAGCTCAGCGCGTCGCCGAGGTCGATGGTGGCGGTCGCGCTATCGCCGTCGGCATCGGTGATGGTCGCCGTGAGCTGGACGAGGTCGGCCGCGTAAAGTGAGGCCTCCTGATCCGGCCCCGCATCCGGAGAGTGGATGACGGCGAGCTGCTGGTCGAGCGTTACGGCCCCCGTCGTGCCGTCGACCGATACGGTGAAGGCGACGGCGCCTGCCTGAGAGCCCACATGGCCGACGACCTGCCCGCCCTCGAGGTAGAGCAGGATGCTCGCGCCCGTGGCGGCGTCGTCGAGCCCCGAGTCGACGCCCTGCGCGCTCACGCTCAGGGCATAGGCGGTGGCGCCTGGGCCGTCGGCCCCGTAGGAGCCCGTGAACCGGCCGGCAAGATTGACCGTCGCATCCGTGCCTAGATCGGTCTCGTCCACCTGCAGGCTGTCGGCGCATGGGGCCGCCGCGCAGATGGTCGGCGTGTCGTCGTCGATGGTGACGCTGACAGAGCCGGTGGCGGTGACGGAGTCGCCGTCCGCGTCGGTGGCGACGATCAGACCGCCGAAGTCGATCGAGCTGTCGTTCTCGAAGCTTCCCGGCGCATGATCGATCGGACCCTGGAGCTCGAACGTCCAGGTGCCGGTCGCGGCGTCGAGAGTGAATGTGAAGATCGGCGAGCCGCCGGCGGTCGCCGTGATGGTGTTGCCGGCGATGCTGTAGGACACCGCCGTGCCGCCAGAGGTGAGCGAGGGCAGCAGCCCCGCATCGTTGGCGATCGAGTAGGAGAGCGGGGCGTCGGCGCCGGAGCTGAAGAGGCTCGCGACGGAGCCCGTGGCGCTCGTGCCGGTGGTGCCAAGTCCGCCATCGACATCGAACGTGCCGCCCTCGATGCCGCCCTTGAGCGCATCCTCATCGACCTGCCCCGAGGATACGCCGCACGAGGCGTGCGGGACATCATCGATAATGCGCACGTCGAGCGAGGCGGACGCGGTGCTGCCGTCGGTGTCGGTGAGGACGACCGTGAGCTGCTCGAATAGGTTGTTCTCGCCATCGCCCGGGGCATGCGCCTCGGCGCCGTTCAGCGTGTAGGTGTAGGTTACGACGCCCGTTGCGGCGCTGAACGAGAGAACCTTGAGCGTGCTGCCGAACCCGGTCGCGAAGGTGGTCGGCGCGAAGACGCCGTTGGTGATGACTGCGTGGCCGTCGATCGTGAGGGTGTTGAGGCCGTCGGGAGCCGAGATCTTGAAGGTGCCGGTCGCGGTCAGGCTCTCTTTCGACGCGTCGGATCCGATCGGGAGATCGTCCTCGTCGACGGTGACGTCGCCGCCTTCCGCCGCAGGCGTGAGATCCGTGATCGTCACGCCATCGTCTGTGCCGTGAATAGTGACGGTGATGACCGTCGTGGCTGTGCCGCCGTGCCCGTCGTTGACGGTCACCTCGTACTTCTGGGTGATCACGTCGTTGGGACCGAGGGGATCGAGAGCGCTGTCCTCAACATTGAAAGTCCAGCCGATCGAATCCGTCGCCTGGTTGACGGCGCCGATGGTGAGCGTGCCGATGTAGCCGCTGCCGAGTGGCACCACCTTGGCCGTGTGGGTGTCGAGCTTGTCGACGTCGGCGAAGGTGACGGTGCCCGTTGCCTGGTGGGTCGCGGGGCTCTCGCCCTGCTCGTCGTGAGAGGTCTCGGTGATGGTTGCCGACTGCACCTTCGACGTGATGACGGGCGCGTCGTTGGTGCCGATGATGGTGATGGTGACCGTCGCCGTCGCCTTCTGGCCGGCGCCGTCCGTGATGGTCACGGTGTAGACCTGGACCAGCTTCTGGCCGGCCTGCAGGTAGTCGATGGACTGGTCGGGCAGCTTGAAGGTCCAGCCGACGGTGTCTGCGCTCTGGTTCACTGCACCGAGCGTCAGGGTGCCGAGATAGCCGCCTTTCTGGGGGGTGACGGTCGCCGTGTGCGCGTCGCCGCCATCGTCCTTGAACTTCAGCGTCGAGGTCTTGGTGTGGGTGATGACGTTCTCGCCAGGCGCGTTGTCGGCGATCTCGGTGACGGTTGCCGCCTGCGAATTCGTGGTGAAGACCGGCTTGGACTTTCCGCACAGCTCAAGGAACGTGAGGACAGTCGTCTTAACCTTTTTCGCCACTTGGGTACTCCCGCTACTCGTTTCGCAGACCCCAGTTCCGGGGGGCGGGCGTAGCGGAGGGCGCGAAAACTCAGTACTTTTAGGAAACTCGGTACCCCGGAACGGCACACTTCTAAGGGTTCCGATAATCTTCAGAAATTTAATCGTCAGTTTACTATTAAGCGCCTGAACTCGCTTACTTGTGTCCTGTTATGACTTTCTTCACTGAACTCGGTTGTGCGGGCAGGAATTGGGCCTCGAGCTCGGAGCTTCAGGGCTCGCTCCTCGCGCTCTTCGCGATGGACACGCGCAAGGCGATACGCTTGGATCCGCCCCATTCTCCACTGACCGCGATGGCCCCATGCCGCACGGCTCCGCTCCCGACATGCAGCATTCCGCCCCTCCAATCGTCATTGGCGCCAAAGCCCTGCTCGAGCGCTACGACGTGCTCCTCTGCGATGTGTGGGGTGTCCTGCACGACGGCGTGCGGGCCTACGCGAGCGCGACCGGCGCGCTGCAGCACTTTCGCAAGCGCGGCGGCACGGTGGTGCTCGTCACCAACGCGCCCGTGCCGGCGCACCGCGTGCAGCATATGCTCGACGCGCGACGCGTGCCGCGCGACGCCTACGACGCCATCGTCTCCTCGGGAGAGATCGCCCTCGCCCACGTCGAGGCCCAGGGCTACGCGCGCGCGCACTATGTGGGACCGGCAGAGCGCGACGCGGCCTTCTTCGAGCGCTCGGCCGCATTACCGGCAACGGTCGAGGAGGCCGAGGCGATCGTGTGCACCGGGCTCGTCGACGACTTGACCGACACGGTCGAGACCTACCGGCCGCTGCTCACGGCGGCACGTGCGCGCGGGCTGCCGTTCGTCTGCGCCAACCCGGATCTTGTCGTCGACGTCGGCGGACGGCTCTATCTCTGCGCCGGCGCACTCGCCGACGCCTACCAGAACATGGGCGGGGAGGTTTTTTGGGCCGGCAAGCCGCATCGCATCGCTTACGCGACCGCACAAGCGGAGGCGCGCCGCATCCGGGATGCGGAGACCCCGCCCGCGCGCATGCTGGTGATTGGAGATTCGGTGCGCACCGACCTCGCGGGCGCACGCACCATGGGGCTCGACGCGCTGTTCGTCGCTGCCGGAATCCATCGCGACGAGACGATGAGCGGCAACCTCATCGATGCGGATAAGCTGGCGCGGCTGTTCCCGTCCGGCACGCCTGGCGCCGTCGCCGCGACAGCCGTGCTGGCGTGGTAGGGCAGGCCTTCAGCTTGGCAGCAAACAATTGGCCGGTTTGGAATAGGCGCGGCTTCCAGTTGTCATCCTCGGACTTGGTCCGAGAACCCATCTATCAGTGGGGCTGAACGGATGAGGCGAAGGGATGCGACTGCCGCATGTCCCTCGATGAACCCTGGTTCCTCGGACCAAGTCCGAGAATGACACCTAAATTGCAGACGTGTGCGAACCGCGCTCGCGCTCAAAGCATGACTGTTGGCCTTCCAAAGCCCAAACCGGCCTCCAAAATGTGAACGTCGGCGTTCTGGCACGCGGTTCCAGCGACGTTTCTAGACTCCGCGCCGCTGATAGTTCCAAGAGACCCTAGAGCTTATGCGCCATGCGGCGGCGCTTGGTGTCGAGGTAGCGCGCGTTGTGCGGGCGCGGGCGCACGATCAGGGGAACGCGGTCGACGATCTCGATGCCCGCATCCTCCAGCGCCTCGACCTTGGCCGGGTTGTTGGTCATGAGGCGGATCTGCTTGAAGCCCAAGTCGAGCAGGATCTCGCCCGCGAGCTCGTACTCGCGGGCGTCGACCGGGGCCCCGATCTCCAGGTTGGCGTCGACGGTGTCGAGGCCCTGGTCCTGCAGCGCATAGGCCTGGATCTTGCGGAAGAGGCCGATGCCACGGCCCTCGTGGTAGGGGAGATAGATCAGGACGCCGTTCGGCGTCTCGGCGATACGGCGCAGCGCGGCGTCGAGCTGGTCGCGGCAGTCGCAGCGTAGCGAGTGGAAGATGTCGCCTGTCACGCAGCCCGAGTGGACGCGCACCAGGGGAATCTCACCGGCGTCCTTGCCCTCGCCGCGGTTGATGAGCGCCATGGCCTGCGTGCTCTGATCCTTGCCCTGATAGGCACGGGCCTCGAGCACGATCTCGGTGCCATCCAGCTCGACCGGCAGCAGCGTCTGCGCCGAGCGGTCCATATCGAGCTTGGGTAGCGGGAGGACGCCTGCCGGCATCAGCCTCTCCAGAATGGTTCAGGCCCCAGCATATGGCGAGGACGGGACGGCTCGTCAAAGGGGAAACGACCGGCACAACCGTTCCGCCGGCGGTGGACATGTTGTAGCACATGCCCGTTTCGACAAGATGCGAATTGGCCGCGGCTTCCGGGCGCCGTATACCATACCGCACTGTCAACGGCCGGATAGCCAGTTCAATGAGATCGTTTCTGTTTTTGATCGTTGCCGCCGTTTCCCTCGCCGCCGCTCCCGCCCGTTCCACACCCTCGCCAAGCCCTGCTCTCACCCCCGCGCAGAACGCGGAGGTCGAGGCCAAGATCACGGCGCTCATGAAGCAGATGACGCTCGAGGAGAAGGTGGGGCAGCTCAACTTCCCCTCGTATGCGTTCCCGCGGGACCCGCAGCTCGAGGACGTGCGCAAGGGACGCATCGGCGCCATGCTCAACGTGGCCAATGCCGACCACGTGAAGGTGTTCGAACAGGCCGTGGCCCAGTCCCGCCTCAAGATCCCGCTGCTCTACGCGATCGACGCAGTCTACTCCTTTCACATCGCCTTCCCCGCGCCCATCGCCTGGGCTGCCACATGGCGGCCGGCGCTGGCCGAGCGCGCCACCGAGGCGATCGCGCGCGAGACGGCGCAGATCGGCGTCAATCTGACGTTCGCGCCAATGGTCGACATCTCGCGCGACCCACGCTGGGGGCGCGTCATCGAAGGCGCCGGCGAGGACGCCTATCTCGGCGCGGCGTTTGCGGCCGCGCGCGTCCGCGGCTACCGCAAGGGCGGGCTCGCGACTGCCGCCAAGCATTTCGTCGGCTACGGGGCGCCCGAAGGCGGACGCGACTACAACGGCGCGCAGATCTCGCTCGCCGAGCTGTTCGATCGCTACATCCCGCCGTTTGAGGCCGCCATCGAAGCCGGCACCGAGACCGTCATGGCGTCGTTCAACACCGTCAACGGCGTGCCGGTGACGGCCAACCGCGGACTCATCACGGACGTGCTCAAGGGGCGACTCAGCTTCGACGGCATCGTGATGTCGGACTTCGCGGCCGTCGCCGAGCTCATGAACCACGGCGTTGCGCGTGACCGCGACGAGGCCGCACGCAAGGCGCTGCACGCCGGAATCGACCTCGACATGGAGGGCAAGGCCTACTCGGGGCACCTCGCCCGCGGCGTCACGGACGGCGCCATTGCGATGGCCGAGATCGATGCCGCCGTGCGGCGTGTACTGCGCGTCAAATATCGTATGGGGCTGTTCGCGGATTCCCCCGGCGGGCGGCGCACAGTGCCTCCGCCGATAAGCGAGGCGGCCGTGCGCGAGACGGCTCGCGCGGTCGCGCGCGAAAGCTTCGTCCTCCTGAAGAACAACGGTGCGATGCTTCCGATCACGAAGGACAGCGGCACCGTTGCGCTCATCGGAGCACAGGCGCTCGCGACCAACGACCACTCCTGGTACGGGCCGGCGGGGCTCGAGAAGCCGCAGACTGAAACTCTGCGCGATGCGCTCGCGCGCCATCTCGCTCCCGGACAGAAGCTCCTGTTCGCGGAAGCCTATGCGGATCCCTGCGGGCTTGCTTTCAAGGACGAGGCACAGGCGCTGGCCACAGCCAAGGCCGCCGATCTCGTGGTTCTGGTCGTGGCGGAAGACTGCGCGGCCTCGGGCGAGGGCGTGTCGCGGGCCGATCTCGGCCTTTCCGGCGTGCAACAGAAGATGCTCGAGCAGCTTTCGGACGTCGGGCGGCCGATCGTGCTCGTGGTCGAGACCGGGCGGCCGCTCGCGCTATCCGACGCCAATGCGCACGCGGCGGCGATCCTCGTCGCCTGGCATCCCGGAACGGAAGGGCGCACGGCGCTCGCGGAGGTGCTCGTGGGGAAAGTCGCACCCTCGGGCAAGCTGCCGATGACCTTCCCGCGCTCGGTCGGCCAGGTGCCGATCTCCTACAACGAGCTGCCGACGAGCCGGCCCTCGACCGGCGACCGCTTCACCACCGGCTACATCGACGAGAAGGTGACGCCGCTGTTCCCGTTCGGGCACGGGCTTTCCTACACGACCTTCGCCTACTCGGGGCTCAAGACCAGCGGACCCTACCTCCGGCCAGACGGGACCATCGACATCAGCGTCGATGTCGCCAACACCGGCAAGCGCGCCGGTGCGGAGGTGGTGCAGCTCTATACCCGCCAGCTCGTCGCCGCGCGCTCGCGCCCTGTGCGCGAGCTCAAGGGCTTCGAGAAAATCGACCTCGAGGCCGGGGAGACGCGGACCGTGCGCTTCACGCTCAAGGCCACGGACCTCGCCTATCACGACGACCAGGGGCTCCCCGTGATCGAGCCCGGCATCTTCCACGTGTTCGTCGGCGGCAGCTCGAAGGCCGACCTCAAGGGCAGCTTCGAGCTCAAGACAAAGTAGGTTTGCCGATCAGCCCAGCAGGCGGGGGATCTCGATCGCGGGGCAGCGGTTCATGACGACGGCGAGGCCAGCGGCGGCGGCCTCCTCTGCGGCCGCCTCGTTGATCACGCCGAGCTGCATCCAGATGGTCTTGAGGCCGAGGCGGTCCTTCTCGCCGATGGCAGCACGAACCACATCGAGCACCGCATCCGAGCGGCGAAAGATATCGACCACATCGACGGGACCGACGAGCGAGGCGAGGTCCGCCGTGACGGGCCGACCCAGGATCTCCTGACCGGCGAGGCCCGGATTGATGGGGTGCACCGCGTAGCCCTTGCCGATCAAGTAGCGCATGACGCCGTAGCTCGGGCGGCTCGGATCGCTCGAGGCGCCGACGACCGCGAACGTCCGTTGCGTGCGAAGGATCGAGGCGATCATCTCGTCATCGGGGGCCACGTAGGTCATGCTGACTCAGGAGAGACGTAGCCGGCGGCGTCCAAGCGTCCACCCCGGCCACAACCCGACAGCGTGAGCCTCGGCTCCATGTCAGCAGCCCTTCCAGGTGGGATCGCGCTTCTCGATGAAGGCCCGAATGCCCTCCTCGGCGTCGCGGGCCATCATGTTCTCGACCATGACACCCGCGGCATAATCATACGCCTCGGCCAGGGGCGCCTCGATCTGGCGGTAGAACGCCTCCTTGCCGATGGCGACGGTGAGAGGCGACTTCGACGCGATGCGCCGGGCCATGCCAAGAGCCTCCTCGCGCACGCGCTCAAGCGGGACAACGCGATTGACGAGGCCGTAGGCGGCTGCCTCCTCCGCCGTCAGCATCTCGCCCAAAAGCAGCATCTCCATGGCCCGCTTGCGGGACACGTTGCGCGAGAGCGCGACCATGGGCGTCGAGCAGAAAAGGCCGATGTTCACTCCCGGCGTCGCGAAAGAAGCCGTCGCGGCCGCGACAGCGAGATCACAGCTCGCGACGAGCTGGCAGCCGGCGGCGGTCGCGATTCCCTCGACGCCGGCGATGACGGGTTTCGGCAGCCGCACGATCCGCTGCATCAAGGCGGCGCAGGTCCGCATCGTCTGCCCGTAAAAGGCGCGGCCGCCGTCGGCGTCGGAGCGGTGACGGTTGAGCTCCTTCAGGTCGTGCCCAGCCGAGAACGCGGGGCCGGCCGCGGCGATGACGACTGCCGACACCGAGGCGTCGGCCGCAAGGCCGACGAGCGCATCGCCGAGGGCCGCCATCAATGCCATCGACAGGCTGTTGCGCGCGCGCGGCGCGTTTAACGTGACCAAGGCGACGCCGGGCTCGGGTTTCCCGATGAGAACCAGCTCCTCCGCGCGACCTTGCGCGTCGCTCTCTGATTTTGCCTCGACGGTCACCAAGCCCTCCCCGACCGCTCAGGGCGCCGGGCCCTCTCCATCCGCCGGCGGCGTGCTCTCGCCGGACTCTTCAGGGATCAGCTGCTCGATCTCGCTGATGTGCTTCTTCACCACCTCGATGTTCGACGTGTACTTCAGAGGCTGTGCGGCGGCGATCTCCTGCGTGAGGTCGTCGACAGCGAGCTTCTTGTCGTCGGCGGGGATGGTCGCGTCGGCTTTGATCTCGTCGAGCTCCTTCTTCATCTTCTCGACGGGGTCGGTGTAGGTGCCGGACTGGCGGTCAAGACCGTCGAGCACGATGGTGACGTTGGCGCCCACGTCCTCGAACTCGGCGAAGCTCGCGAAGCCGTGCTTCTTGGCGATCTCCTCAAGCTGCTTAGTCAGCGCGGCGTCAGGCGTTTCGCCGCCCTCTGCCAGCTTGCCAGCAAGCGGAGCAAAATCCTTTTGTGCAGCGATGAATGCGACCACCTTCTCCTCTGTGAGCTCAATTTGCTTGAGCTCCTGGGCGACGGCGCCAGTCGCGCCCGCGCAAGCCATGCCGGCTCCTACGCAAAACGCCACCGTAAGCGCCTTGAGGCGCGAATTGAAACTGCTCATGAAAGCTCACCCTCCAGTTCCCAGACCTTCGTTAGCGACCGTTCTTCCCCGTCGCCGCGCTCCGCCTCTGCATAGTGGCAAGAACTGAGACGGATGTAAGAACGAACGTTCGACACCCGATGTTCCGGCGCGTTGCCGGCATCGCCTTCGCTACGTGCACGGAGTCTGCGAACGGAAGGCCTCGTTGAGGGCTACACCCCGCCAGGGCCCTCGGCAAGGGCGTGCGCCTGAAATATGTGGTAATATATTACTTTATATGTGGTTTTATATTACCTCATCATACAAGTATCTATTTTAACTGCATTATATATTGCTTTCGGGTCGTTGACTGGGCACTGCGTGTCGCGTATGCACGCGCATCGCGAGCGATGCAGGTTCTTGCAGCGCCGCACCCACCACGCCAGGCAGGAGCGCTGCCCCAATGACCACCTACGTCGCCAAACCGGGCGAGACCGACAAGAAGTGGATCCTGATCGACGCCGAGGGTCTCGTCGTCGGCCGCCTTGCCACCTTGATCGCCACGCGCCTCAAGGGCAAGCACAAGGCCCTCTACACGCCGCACGTCGACTGCGGCGACAACATCATCGTCATCAACGCCGAGAAGGCCGTCTTCACCGGCAACAAGCGCGACGACAAGGTCTACTATCGCCACACCGGCCACCCGGGCGGCATCAAGGAGACGACGCCGAAGCGGATCTTCGAAGGCCGCTTCCCCGAGCGTGTCATAGAGCTGGCCGTCGAGCGCATGCTCGCGCGTGGCCCGCTGCAGCGCAAGCTCATGCGCAATCTCAAGATCTACAAGGGCGCGGAGCATCCGCACGCGGCCCAGACGCCGACCACGCTCGACGTCGCCAAGCTCAATCGCAAGAACTCGAGGGCGTAATACCGATGGCACAGGAAACCAAGACCCTCGACGATCTCGGCTCGCTCAAGGGCGCGGCGGCAGCGGAGGCTCCGGTCCACGTCCAGAAGCTCGACTCGTTCGGCCGCGCCTACGCGACCGGCAAGCGCAAGGACGCGGTCGCCCGCGTCTGGATCAAGCCGGGCCGCGGCCAGATCATGGTCAACAAGAAGGACTTCAAGCAGTACTTCGCCCGCCCCGTGCTGCAGATGCTGCTGCAGCAACCGCTCAATGCCGCCAACCGGGCCACCCAGTTCGACATCATCGTCACTGTGGCCGGCGGCGGCCTGTCGGGCCAGGCCGGCGCGGTCCGCCACGGCATCTCGAAGGCGCTCACCTACTACGAGCCGGAGCTGCGCGGTGTGCTGAAGAAGGGCGGCTTCCTCACGCGCGACAGCCGCACCGTCGAGCGAAAGAAGTACGGCCGCATGAAAGCCCGCCGCAGCTTCCAGTTCTCGAAGCGCTAATCCGCCCCTCCGTAGGGAGCTAACAGGCAACGGCCCGCCCTCGCGGGCCGTTGTTTTTTTCCTAAATATGGTGTTGTTCACATCAACTCGTGGACTGGCGGCACGCCACAGCTTCCATTCGAAAGGCGAACTTGATGCTCGATGCCCTTCTAACCGAGATCGATCACCTGACGAGCCCTGCTTGGTGGCAACAGCACCTCGTTCCGCTGATCAACATCCTGATGATCGACCTCACGCTCGCCGGCGACAACGCCATCGTGGTCGGCATGGCGGCCGCGCGCGTCGAGCGATCGATGCGCGGCAAGGTCATCTTCTGGGGCATACTCGGCGCTGTCGTGCTGCGCATCCTCTTCTCAGGGATCGCCCAACAGATGCTGCAGGTGATCGGCCTCACGCTCGCGGGCGGCCTGCTGCTGCTGTTCGTCTCGTGGAAGATGTATCGCCAGATCGTCGAAGGCAACGAGCATTCGATCCACGATGTCGAGCACCAGCTCGCATCCGAGACAACGCCACACGGAGAGGCGTCGTTCTGGTCGGCGCTGTGGACGATCATCCTGGCCGACGTCTCGATGTCGCTCGACAACGTGCTCGCCGTCGCCGGCGCCGCCGGTGAATCGACGCTGGTCCTCGTCATCGGCCTTGGCATCGCCATCGTGCTGATGGCTGTCGCCTCGACGTACATCGCCAAGCTGCTTGCCGCCTATCCCTGGATCGCGTGGATCGGCCTTGTCATCATCGTCTACGTGGCGCTCGACATGATCTACCGCGACAGCCACCAGATCGTGTGTGCGGCCTACGGCATCGGCTGCTCGGAGACGATCTGGCAGGGCTTCCTGCACCGGCTCGGGATCGGCGGATGACGACGGCGTCGAGGAAGCCCCGCGTTTTCATCGACGGCGAAGCCGGCACCACGGGCCTCGAGATCCGCGAGCGGCTCGCCGGCAATGCCGCGCTCGAGGTGGCGAGCATCGCGCCGGAGAAGCGCAAGGATCCGGAAGCCCGGCGCCAGCTCATGGCAGACGTCGACCTCGTGGTCCTCTGCCTTCCCGACGACGCGGCGAAGGAGGCCGTGGCGCTCGCGGAGACGCTCGGCGCACGCGCGCCCAAGATCGTCGATGCCTCGACGGCGCACCGGATCGCGGACGGCTGGGTGTATGGCTTTGCCGAGCTCGATGCGACCCAGGGTGACAAGATCCGGGCGGCCCGGCTGGTGGCGAACCCCGGATGCTATCCGACGGGCGGCATCGCGCTCATGCGTCCGCTGGTGAACGCGGGGCTCGTGCCGGCCGACTTTCCAGCCACCGTCAACGCGGTCTCGGGCTACTCGGGCGGCGGTCGCTCGATGATCGAATCCTACGAGGTAGCGGGCACGGCGCCGGCTTTCGAGCTCTACGGTCTCGGTCTCGAGCACAAGCACGTGCCGGAGCTCGAGCGCTACAGCGGACTGGCGCGCAGGCCGATCTTCGTGCCCTCCGTCGGCAACTTCCGTCAGGGCATGCTGGTCAGCGTACCGCTGCAGCTCGATGCACTCGCGACCAAGCCCAGCATCGCGGCCATCGATGCGGCGCTCACTGCCCACTACCAAGGCGCGGCCCGCATCCGCGTTTTTCCCTCTGTCGAGGCGGCCAAGCTCGGCGGGCGCCTCGACGCGCTCGCGCTCAACGGCACCGACAAGCTCGAGCTCTACGTTTTCGCAAACGCGACGCATGGCCAGGCACTGCTGGTCGCCCGCCTCGACAACCTCGGAAAGGGCGCGGCGGGCGCCGCCGTGCAGAACATCGGGCTGATGCTCGGGCTCGCCTAGTCGCACCGGTCATGG
>JAESFG010000299.1_pt1 | contig 95360 bp, 86 predicted proteins | sample 9269371 | NCBI WGS metagenome assembly JAESFG01 (sample SAMN14506227, study PRJNA617093) | algae metagenome | isolation source: Aetokthonos hydrillicola CCALA 1050 (B3-Florida) and co-occurring... | place: USA: South Carolina | collected 2013-01-01
GCGATGGACGCGGGCAACCTCCTGAAGCCCGCTCTGGCGCGCGGCGAGCTGCACTGCATCGGCGCGACCACGCTCGACGAATATCGCAAATATGTCGAGAAGGACGCCGCGCTCCAGCGCCGCTTCCAGCCGGTCTTCGTCGGCGAGCCGACGGTCGAGGACACCGTCTCCATCCTGCGCGGCCTCAAGGAGAAGTACGAGCTGCACCATGGCGTGCGGATCACCGACGGCGCGCTGGTCGCCGCCGCGACGCTTTCGCACCGCTACATTTCCGACCGTTTCCTCCCCGACAAGGCGATCGATTTGATGGACGAGGCCGCGTCGCGGCTGCGCATGGAAGTCGAGAGCAAGCCCGAGGAGATCGAGACGCTCGACCGCCGCATCATCCAGCTCAAGATCGAGCGCGAGGCGCTGCGCAAGGAAAGCGACCAGGCGTCGAAGGACCGGCTCGCCGCGCTCGAGACCGATCTTGCCAATCTCGAGCAGCAGTCCGCCGAGCTTACCGCGCGCTGGCAAGGCGAGAAGGACAAGATCGCGGGCGAGGCGAAGCTCAAGGAAGCGCTCGACGCCGCGCGGCTCGAACTCGATCAGGCGCAGCGCGCCGGCGACCTCGCCAAGGCGGGCGAGCTGGCCTATGGGCGCATCCCGACGCTGGAGAAGCAGCTCGCCGAAGCGCAGTCCGCCGGCGACGGCGCGATGCTGCGCGAGGAAGTGACGGCGGAGGACATCGCCGGCGTCGTCTCGCGCTGGACGGGCATCCCCGTCGACCGGATGATGGAGGGCGAGCGCGAAAAGCTGCTGAACATGGAAGCCGTGCTCGGCCAGCGCGTCATCGGGCAGGCCGATGCGGTGCGGGCCGTGTCGACCGCCGTGCGCCGCTCACGCGCGGGGCTGCAAGACCCCAACCGGCCCCTGGGCTCGTTCCTGTTCCTCGGCCCCACCGGCGTCGGCAAGACCGAACTCACCAAGGCGCTCGCCGGTTTCCTCTTCGACGACGACGCGGCGATGGTGCGCATCGACATGAGCGAGTTCATGGAGAAGCACTCGGTCGCGCGGCTGATCGGCGCGCCGCCGGGCTATGTCGGTTATGAGGAAGGCGGCGTTCTCACCGAAGCGGTTCGCCGGCGGCCCTATCAGGTCGTGCTGTTCGACGAGGTGGAGAAGGCGCATGGCGACGTGTTCAACGTCCTCCTCCAGGTGCTCGACGACGGCCGGCTGACCGACGGGCAGGGCCGCACCGTCGACTTCACCAACACCATCATCGTCCTCACCAGCAACCTGGGCAGCCAGTATATCGCGGCTTTGGGCGAGGGCGAGGATGTTGAAAAGGTCGAGGGGCAGGTGATGGAGGTGGTGCGCGCGCATTTCCGGCCCGAGTTCCTCAACCGCTTGGACGAGATCATCCTGTTCCACCGCCTCGGCGCCGGGCATATGGCGCCGATCGTCGACATCCAGGTCGGCCGGGTGGCGAAGCTGCTCAGGGACCGCAAGGTGACGCTCACCCTCACCGACGCCGCGCGGGCGTGGCTCGGCCGCGTGGGCTATGATCCGGTTTATGGCGCGCGGCCCTTGAAGCGCGCGGTGCAGCGTTACCTCCAGGATCCGCTGGCCGAAATGATCCTCTCCGGCCAGGTGGCGGATGGCACAAGCGTGCGGGTGGACGAGGGCGACGGCGGGTTGCGGCTGGGGGTCGGGTAAACGAAAGGGGGGCGACGCATTAAGCGCCGCCCCCCCGGCCTCAACATGATGTCTGGACGTCAGAACCTCACATTGGCGCCGATGGCGAAATAACGGCCGAGCGTGTCATAGGTGGCCGGGAACGTATTGCCGCTGTTCTGCGCCGTCCCGCCATAGGTATTACCCACGAGCGGCGGCTTCTTATCAAACAGATTGTCCACCGCGAGGCGGAGAGAGAAGTGATCATTCACTTCGGCACGCATTGCGAGATCGAAGTAGTTGTAAGCCTTGATCTTGGGCACCACGAAGTCGGACGCGGGCACGGTGTTGTAACCGACCGAGAGCGCGTCCTGCTCCAGCGAGCTTAGATGACGCCAGGTCAACTGGGCGAGGAACGGTCCCGCCTCGATCCCGGTCGTCTGGTTCCACACCCATTTGGGCTGGGGATCGAGACAGGTCTTGCCGACCTTGCCGGCGCACTCATAGGCTCTGAGGACGCTGGCGAACTGCACCTTCGATTGCATCACATAGGTGGCGTCGATACCCAGCCGCAGGCGCACGCTGGTGGTCAGCGGCAAACTGTAATCGGCCGAGAAGTCGATGCCGCGCGCGGTCTTCTTGCCGATGTTGCGGTTCGTCGCATCGACGCCATACTGGAGATCGCCCTCAAGCGAGCCTGTGCTCTCGTTCCGCTTGATGAGCGAGCAGAACGTGCCGTTGGGATCCCGCTCGGCATAATAGCAGGCGTCGAGGATCGCCTGTTCGGGTGTCGCCAGGATCGCCTTCTTCACCGTAATGTCATAATAGTCGATCGAGGCGGTCAGCCCCCGGATGACATTGGGCTTCAGGACGACACCGAAGGTCCAGGTATCGGCCTTCTCGGGAACCAGCGCAGGGTTTCCACCCGAAAAATTGTTGACCTGACCCGACGTTGGCGGCTCGATCGATCCTGGGCGGACGCTGGACGGCCAGTTGCCAACGGTTCGGCACAGCGTCTCAAGCGTCGCGTCGGTGGGATCGAAGGTGTCCTTGTCGCACGGATCATAGGCCGCGTCGCCCGTGCCCGGCGTGTTCGGCAGACCGACCTCGTTGAGGTTCGGCGCGCGGACGGCGCGCTGATACATGGCGCGAACGCGCAGAGCCCTCACCGGCTCCCAGTCGCCGCCGATCTTGTAGGTCCAGTTGGTGAAGCTGTTGCTCGCCCGGCTGAGGACGCCGTTCGATCCCGTCGCGTCGATTGTCGTCTTGTTGCTGTAGTCCGAATAGCGGATGCCGGCTTCCAGGCCGAGCGACTGGACGAACGGCTTGTCGGCGAGCAGTGGCATCTTGAGCTCGCCATAGACTTCCTTCACCTCGATCTGCGCGTCGATCGGCGAGGAGGAGCCGAAGCCGATGCTGTTGCCGACGCGCAGGTTCTGGTCCGGGTTGGCGGTCGCCTTTTCCTTGCGATATTCGACGCCCGCCACGAAGGCCGCCGGCCGGTCCGCCACCAGCGCGAGCGGCAGGTCGCCGCTAAGATAACCGCCGGTCACGAACTGGCTGTTCTTGTCGACTTCGGAGAGGCTGAAGGCGATGAACTTGGCCGCCTCGCTGCTGAGGTTGCCGAAACCGAAAAGATTGGCCGGCGCGCAGCCGCCGCTCGTATCGGTGCAGGCGGTGGCGCTGGTCGCGAGGATCGCCTGCTGCACCTTGGTGGCATCGAGATCGTTGAGATAGCCGATGTCACGCTTGGTGTGGCCGTACTGGGCGAAGACTTCCCACTTGATCGAGGAGGTCAAGTCACCCCGCAGACCGCCCACCGTCTGCCACGCCTCGTTCTTGTAGGACGAGATGCGGGGGCCGACTTCGGTCGTGCGCCGACGGACGCCGACCTTCAGTATCCCGTCGCCGTCCGTGTCCAAGATGCTGAAAATCTGGCGCGCGCCTGCCGCCGCGGGATTGGTCGCGGGGTCAAAGAACGGGTTGTCGCGATAATTGATGTCGAAGCTGAAGCCGAACGTGCCCGACGGCGCGATCTCGGTCCTGATCTTGGTCCGGCCATAAGAGCCGCGCGCGAAGAACTCGATCTGGTCGGTGAGGTCATAGCGCAGTAACGCGGTGGCCGAATATTTTTCCTGCGGCACCTGCAGAAGGTTGAACGGGTTGAAGTTGAACGAGTCGCGAGCGCTGCTGTACTTCACGAAACCACTGGGCGTGAAGGTGTAGCGCCCATTGGGAGCGTTTTCATCGTCGCTGCCCGGCAGGTCGATCGACCCGAACTCGTTGGTCGAGCTGCCGCCGGGCGAAAAATCCGCGGAGTCCAGCGAGAAAGCCGAGAATTTGCGCGCGCCCTGCGTCACCTTGGCAACCTTGCTGTAGGTGCCGTTGATGACGATGTTGCCCCGCTCGCCGAGGTTGAGGCCGCCGGTCAGGCTGAAATCATAGTGCCGCCCGTCGCCCTTGCTGCTAATGCCATATTGCGCGTCGCCGGCAATGCCGGTGAAGTCCTTCTTGAGGATGAAGTTGACCACGCCGGCGATGGCGTCCGAGCCATAGACGGCCGAGGCGCCGCCGGTCACCACCTCGACACGCTCGACCAGCGCCGACGGGATCATGTTGAGGTCGACGATGCCCTGCGAATCGTAGGGAACAAAGCGCTTGCCATCGACGAGCACCAGCGTGCGCTCCTCGCCCAGGTTGCGGAGGTTGATGGTCGCGGTGCCTTCGTTGCCATTGTTATTGTTCGAGCCGAGGCCCGAGACGGCCTGCGGCAGCTTGCGCAGATATTCCTCGACCCCCGGCTTGCTGGCGAGCTGGATCTGGTCGGAACTGACCACGGCGACCGGGCTCGCCGCCGCGAGATCGGGGCGCGAGATGCGCGTGCCGGTGACGACGATCACATCGTCGGAGGGCGCCGCGGCCGCCGGCTGGGCGGCCTCCTGCGCACGCGAAGGGACGGCGGACAGTGTCGCGCCGGCAACCAACGACGCGACCGTGGCGCGAAGCAGCGCCCGCTTGGAAATGGTTTTCACGATCAATCCTTCTTTGCTGAGCGCCCGCAGGCGACGTCGACGACCCGCGCCAGAATCGCGCCTTGTGGCGTCTTTTCGGCAACGTGTGTGTTGGAAATGAAACAAGATCGTGGGAGGTGTAAAGCGATCCTGACAAGAGGGGCCAATTTATTGGTCAACTGTAACAATTTGGCAACTTCTCAGTCCGGGTCGGGCCGGAGGATGGCGCAAAGGGTGACTTTTTTGCGCGGCGATCATGCTTTTGCGCACCCGCCGCCAAGCGGGCGTGGACGGTCAAGTGCTACCGCAGTCTTCTCGACCAAGGTGCTGCGCCGCCAGGAGCCTCCATGGCCGCCGCGCCGTGTCCTGCTCGAGCGGGGGCTCGCGATCCCATGGGAGAGCGGCGGCCCGGCACCCGGCAAGACCGCCAAGTGCGAGGGGCCGCTTTGACGACGTGCGGGCGGCTTCGTCGACGCCACCTGGTGACAGCCGGCCGCTGTCGCCTTGCCCCACGACTCCAGAAAACCGCCGGTCGCCGCCGCGACAAGAAAGGGCTGGGAAGCGATCGCCCCCAACCCTCAGAGGTTCGCGCTCACGCCGCGAAGATCAGAAAATCTTCGCCTTGATGCCCGCGTAGAAAGTGCGCCCGTTCGGATCCATCGGATAGTCGCTCGATCCATCGTCGGGCTTGCGATCCCACAGGTTGTTGACGCCGACGTAAATCTGGAAATCCTTCTCCTCGCCGATGTCATAGGCGATGTAGAGCTGGTGATCCCATTTCTCACGGAACCAGCGATATTGTTTAGGCACGTAGTCGGGATTGGCGGCGAGCTGGCCGCGACTGGCCCGGCGCGTCTTGTCCCACCAGTTGATGCCGTAATTGACCGTCAGCGGACCCTTCGTCCAGGTGAGATCGAACGTTCCGCTCCAGCGCGGCGCCGGGTAGACGATGGCATCGGCGTTTGGACCATTACCGGCCTGCTCTTCCGGCTCCGCGTTCAGCGAGGGCACGATCGAAAGCCTGTCGAGATAGTTGCCGGAAAGACGCAGGCTGATCGAGCCGAGCTTGTCCGACAGGGACCGCTCATACTGCACGGTGACGTCGAGCCCGGCGGTGCGGAACGAGGCGACATTCTGCGGCACCACCTCGAAGCTGCTCACAAACCCGGTCGTGCCGCTGCGCTCGATCAGCGTGCAATAGTCGTTCTGCAGCGTGGGCTGGTCGTAGCACAGGTCAACAATATTTTGCGCGCTGGCATATTGGATCGCCTTGGTCAGCTTGATGTCATACCAGTCGGCGCTGATGGTGAGTCCGGGGATGAAGCTCGGCCGCGCGACCACGCCCGCGGTCCAGGTCTTCGCCTCTTCGGGACTCAAGCCGGGATTGCCGCCTTGCGATCCCAACAGACTGCTGTTCTGTGGCGAGTTCAGGTTGCCGGCCGGATTGAAGGTGTCCGGGTCGATGCCGAGCGCGGTGAGCGCGGCCGTGCAGTTCGCCTCGCGATATTGCGAGCCCTCGGCGATCCGGTCGGCTCCGCAAGGATCGGTGATGAACTCGAACGTCCCGCTCTGGGGAGAAAAAAGCTCCGAAATGTTGGGCGCACGCACGGACCGTGCATAGGTGCCACGGAACATGATGTCGCGCACGGGCGCATAGCTGCCCTTGACGTTCCAGGTGGTCGTGCTGCCAGAGGTCGAATAATCCGAAAGCCGTACCGCCCCGCCAAGCGTCAGTTCATACGCCAGCGGCACATTCGCCAGAATGGGAAAGCGCACCTCGGCGAAGGCTTCCTTGACGTTGAAGCCGCCGCGTTCGGTCTGCGCGCCGGCATTGTCGATGAGCGCATTCTCGAGCGTGTAATCGGAGGGGCGGAAGAAGCTCGTCTCCTTGCGATATTCAAGCCCACCGGCGAAGCCGACGGCGCCGCCGGGCAGGTTGAGGAAGGCGCCGGTGTCGCCGGACAGCGCGAAGCTCGCGACATATTGCCGGATACGCGCGAAATTCGAATGGTTCGCCAGCACGAAATCGAGCGCGGCCTTCGACGGCGACCCTTCGCCCAGAATGTTGAGCGGCACACACTGGCCGGGCTGGAAGGTCACCGGAGGTCCGTTGAAGCTCACCGGATTGCCGAAGCTGTTGCCGCTGATGTCGGTCTCGCCGGGCAGGTTGATCCGGCAGGTGATGTTGCCATTGCCGTCGTCCACGGCGTCGATGGCCGCGTAATAGCGGTCAGCGATGCGGTCGCCATAGTTGGTCGAGCGCTGCCGCGACTGGCCGAACACGAACGAAAAGTCGTAGTTGAGGTGATCGGAGAGGTCACCCTTGGCGCCGACCACCGAGCGGAACAGCTTGCGGTCGAGCTCGTAGCGGCGCTGGCCGAAATCGAAATTGTCGCGGCTGAACAGGGCGCCCTCGGACACCTGCTCGGCCCCGAAGCGCCCGATCAGATAGGCGTTGTCGGGTGCCAGCTCGGTATAGAGGTCGTAGGTCGGCTGCGCCTGCGTCCAGGCGAAGGTCTTCACATATTTGGCTTCGGCGTAAAGCGTGACCGCGTCGCTGACGTCGAAATGCCCCATGATGTTGGCGATGTGCCGGCGCGAGTAAGGCGTGAAATCGCCATAGTAGATCTCGCGCGGCGTGCTGTCGCCGCCGATCGTGAAGGGAGTGCCAGGGACATAGCTGCCGACGTCATAGGGCTTGCCCTCGCCCGTGAACTCCGGAACGCCATCGCCGGTGAAGTCGATCGCGCCGCCCATCGAACTGTCGGCCCAGCGCAGCCCGGTGAGCAGCACCCGGTCGGGCACGTTGGGATCGTCATCCTCGCTGCCAGGGCTCCCATCCGCCGGATTGCGGACCAGCGCATAGGACGGGCCGGCCTTGCCATAATTGAGGCGCTTGCGCTGGCTGAAACGATCGGCCTGACTGAACTCATAGGCGATCGTCACATTGCCGCGACCATCGGAGAAGTTCTTGCCGGCGGTGAGCGCGACGAACCGCTCGCCGGCGTCGCCGCGCTGCGAAATCATGTTCTGCGCGCGCAGCCGCAGCCCCTCGAAATCCTTCTTCAGGATGAAGTTGACCACGCCCGACACCCCGTCCGCGCCATAGATCGCCGAGGCGCCGCCGGTCAGCACCTCGATCCGGTCGACGAGATCGGTCGGGATGGTGTTGATGTCGACCGCCGCCGTGCCTGGATAGCCGGCGACGTGCCGCCGCCCGTCGACCAGCACGAGCGTGCGGTCGCTGCCCAGGTTGCGCAGGTTGAGGAAGTTGGCGCCGGTCGCCTGCGCATTGGGCAGGTTGGAGCCGGCATTGTCGATGCTCCGGGTCGAGCCGAGCAGCGAGGGCGAGTTGGCGAGGAACTGGGTGAGATTGACCTGTCCCGACTGCTCGATCTGCGCCGAGGTCAGCGCCTGCACGGGGTTGGACTGCGAAAACTCCGGGCTGCGGATACGCGAGCCGGTGACGACGATCACATCATCATTTTCGGCCGCCGCCGCTTGCGGTGCGTCCTGCGCGCTGGCGGGGGGAGAGAGGAGGGCCATGCCGAGGATCAACGGCGCCACGGTGGCGCGCAGTGCTGCCTGCTTCGAGAGAGTCGTCATGGTCCAGTCCCTTGCTCTGGAATGAAGGCGGTGCGACCGCCACCTTGGTCACGGGCAAGGGCACCGCAGCGCGTCGGACGCCGCATACCCTGTCCGTCCGCCGGTCAAGGTGACGCAGCGCCGACGGGCCTGTAAAGCCGAGGCTTGCGGGAGGAAGCTGCTTTGGGGTCTCATTGTAACATTTTCGCAACAGAGTCCGGCCGCCGGAACGCTTTGCTCCGGCGGCCGCGGGGTTACCTGGCGAAGGTCCGCGCCGCGCGCGGGCCGTGGCGTCAGAAGTTCGCCCGGAACCCGGCATAGAGCCGGCGGCCGAATGGGTCATAGGTATCGGCTGCCGTTTCGGTGCCCGTCACGCTGCCGGCGAAACCGTCGGGGAGGAAGGGCGGCTTCACGTCGAACACATTGTCCGCGCCGACGTAAAACTCGTATTTCTTCGCCTGATCCACGGCAAACCGCAGCTGCACGTCGTTGTAGATCTTGCTCTTCACCCGATTGAGCCGGTCGAGATCGGCGTCGCCATAACCGCCCAGCGTATCCTGGATCTTGCCGAGATAGGTCGTCTGCCAGCTCAGCATCACCGGCCCGACGCCATAGGCGATACGGGCGGTGCCCTTGTGCTTGAAGCCGGCGCCCAGCCGCCCCTCGCCACCCAGCTGTCCGCGATTGTCCTCGATCGGCGCACCGGGAAGCGACCGCTGCTCGAGCGCCATGAGGTAGGTGTAGAAGAGGTTGATGTCGAGCCGGTCGTTGTTCACCCAGCCGGGGCGCTGGCTGTACTGCAGCGCGACGTCGATGCCCTCGGTCCTGAGGTTGGCGACGTTGACCAGCTGCGTGTCGACCGACGTAACGCGGCCGCTCAGCGCGTCGCGCCGCACATATTGGCAATAGGCGGGGCTACCTGTCGCGAGGCAGTTCTCGATCGAGACATTGCGCGGGATCGAGCCGATCGCGTTGCTCACCTTGATGTCGAAATAATCGAGCGAGAGGCTGAGCCCGCGGATCCTGGTCGGCGTGATGACCACGCCCGCGGTGATCGTCTTGGCGGTCTCTTCGCGCAGGTTGCGGTTCCCGCTGTCGAAGCCGTTGATCCCCTGGAGATCGGCACTGGTGTAGTAGAAGATGCCGGGATCATCGGGATTGGACGCGGCGTTGGCGGCAAATCCCGGCAGCGCCCGGCAGGCCGAGGCGATGGCGGCCGTCGTCGACCCGTCGCCGGTCGCCGAGACGCCGTCACACGGGTCGATGATGCCCGGCGGGAAGGTTTCCGACGGCGCGGTGAACAGCTCGCCGACATTGGGCGCCCGGTTCGCCTCGGCATAGCCGCCGCGGAACTTGACCCCGGTGATCGGCGTCCATTCCGCGCCCGCGTTCCAGCTGAAGACGTTGCCGACGGTCGAATAATGCGAGTAGCGGGCGGCGCCGTTAAGCTCGAGCAGCTGGATGAACGGCATGTCGGCGAGCAGCGGGAGGCGGACTTCGCCGAACACTTCCTTGACGTTGAAGCGGCCGCGCGTGTCGGGCAGCGCATTGCCCGAATTGCCGCCGGTATTGGTGAGAATGTCGAGATCGTCGGAGCTCGTCTCCTTGCGGTATTCAGCGCCGAAGGCAATGCCGACATCACCGGCCGGCAGCCTGAAGAGCGTGCCCGAGATGCTGCCGCTCAGCACCTGCTGCTCGTTGATGATGGTTTCCGCTTTCGGCACAACCGCCTGGACATAGGCGGCGGCTTCGGGCGAGGCGGTGTCGTAGCCGAAGAGGTTGATCGGCACGCAGCCCTCGGCCCGCGCCGCCTCGCCACGGCAGACGATCGATCCGTCGCCGAGCCGCTCCGCGTCGAGCGCGTTGCGGTAGCGGGCGTTGTCGATGTCCTGGCTGCGCGTATTGTCCTTCAGCCGACCATAGACATAGCTGACGTCGAAGCTCCAGTTGTCGGTGATGTTCCCCTTGAGCCCCGCCACCGCGCGCCAGGTGTCGCGCCGGGCCTCGTTGCTGCGGCTGAACACCTCGTTCTGGCGGCGGCGGAAGCCGATGGAGGTCACATCGTTGGCGGGGTCGGCATCCCCGTTCCGCGTGACGATCGCCGCCTGGATGTCGGCGGGAATGAACGGATTGGTGATCGGGATGCCCTGTCCGTCGGCATAGACGTCGGTATAACCGAGCGGCGTCGCCTCGATCTGCGAGGTCGACGTCACGCGCGCATAGGTGACTTCGGCATAGGCCTTGATATTGTCGGTCAGCTCATAATTGGCGAGGCCCGTGACGAGGTAACGCTCGACCGGCACCGAAACGCGACGCACCGAATTGCGGTTGAACCCCGAGCCGGTCGGGAAGCCCTCGACCAGATTGTTCTGGCGGTCGAAGGTGAAGAGATCCTGCCCGTTGAAGGCATCGACGCCGCCGCCATCGGCGCCCAGCAGCTGAAAACGCCCCTGCGCGGCATAGGTCGAGTAATCCTCCGGCCCGCATTGGTCGGGCGTCAGATCGAAGAAACAGTCCTGATCCGAAATGCCGCGCTGGCGTGAGAACAGACCCCTGTCCTTGTCGTAGCTGAAATTCACCATCAAATTGCCGCGACCGTCGGCGCCGAACTTGGTGCCGGCGCTCACGCTCACCAGATAGCGCGGATTGTCGCCCCGGCTGGCAAGGCCGCCCTGGCCGCGAATCGAAACACCCTCGAAACTGTCCTTGAGGATGAAGTTGACCACGCCCGATATTGCGTCCGATCCATAGACCGCCGACTGCCCGCCGGTCACGACGTCGACGCGGTCGATGAAGTCGGTTGGGATGTTGTTGATGTCGACCGCCGACGAGCCGGCGAGCCCGGAGACGAAACGGCGGCCGTTGACGAGAACAAGCGTCCGCGCTTCGCCCAGGTTGCGCAGGTTGACCGTCGCGACACCGTTGGCGTTGGTGAGGAAGTTGGAATTGGTGCGGCTGGTGCCGATGCCGACCTGCGGCAGCTCCTGCAGCGCGTCCTGGACGTTGGCGGCGCCATCCTGCTGAAGGAACGTGCTATTGACGACGGCGATCGGCGACTGTGAGTCCACATTGGGCCGGGCGATGCGCGAGCCGGTGACGATGATCGCCTCATCGGCGGCATCGGCGCCAGGCACCGCCGATTGAGGCGCGGGCGCCCCATCCTGTGCATGGGCCGCCGAGGCCAGCGCCAGGCCGAGCGCGAGCGCAGACGCCAATGGGTAACGGACTGAAATATGTGTCGATCTGAAATGCACGGTCATCCCCTGCCGATGGTGTATCGCGTGCCGGTCCCCACCAAAGCCGATGTCGGGCTGTGTGACCGGAGCGCGGATCGCAGGTGAACGCGGCGAATTGTTCCAAGGCTGCGTGGATTTTTTAAGATAACACAGTTTTTCGATACTTTGTTGCCAACGTGCAACTCTTCGTTTCTTCTTCGTATAAATTTCGACTTGGCAACGATGCTTGATGCCGCCGCAGCACGTGATCCCGGCGCGCGCTACGGACGCGGGGCCGCCTCCACAACCCGCTCGGGATCGATCCGCGCGTCCTGCCATTTGAGACCCCAGTGGAGATGCGGGCCGGTGGCGCGGCCCGTCTGGCCGACCCGCCCGATCGGCTGGCCCTGCCGCACCCTGTCCCCTTCGCGCACCAGGAGCGCGGAACTGTGCAGGAAGGCGCTGCTCAGCCCCATGCCATGATCGACGATGAGCAGCCGCCCCTCGAGCGTGAAGGGCGCCTCCGCCGCGAGCACGACCACGCCGTCGGCCGGCGCGACATAGAGGGTGCCTGCCGGCGCGGCGAGATCGGTGCCGCTGTGATAGCTGCCGGGCGCGCCGCGATAGAGGCGCTGCGCGCCGAAATGGCCCGAAAGCCGCGCCGTCACGGGCCAGATGAAGCGCTGCCGCCACCCCTCGCTCGCCGATCCGGTCGCGCGGGCGGCGGCGATGCGGGCAAGCTCGCCGGCGCGGCGCGCCTTGAACGCCTCGCTCGAAAGGCCGGCGGTGGGCGATGCGTCCACGCGCTCGATCCGCCAGTTGCCGGGCGCGACGGTGAGCGGCTGGTCGAGCGTGTGGCCATCGGTGAAGCGCGCGCGCAACGTCATCCGCGCCGGCGCGTCGCGATCAAAGGCGAGGAGGAAGCGGCGGTCGGTGGCGATAGGCACGGCCTGGCCGTCGAGCGTCAGCGCGGCGACACCTTCGGGCGCGGCGCCAAAGACGAGCCCGCCCTGAACCGCCCCGCCCTCGATGGGGATCGACGCAACCGGCGGCGGCGCGGGCGCGGCGGGCGGGGGCGGCGATGCCGGTGGCGCGGCGGCGGGCGGCGCGACGCAGGCGCCGAGCAGCAACAGGGCGAGGAGCGGCGCGCGCACGGTCAGGAGAAGAGGTCCGCCTGGCCCGCTTCCGCACGCGAACGGCGCGGGGGCGCAGCGGATTTCGCGGCCGGCACACCCTCTCCTGTCGTCGCCGCGACCTGCCCGTCGGCGAAGCGCAGCGTCACCTGCCCCGCCGCCCTCGCCGCCGCCGCCGAGGTCACCAGCCCGTCGCCGGCGAGCACCAGCGCATAACCCTTGTCGAGCAGCCGCTCGGGATCGAGCGACTGGGCGACGCGCGCGAGCGCCGCCAGCCGCAGCCGCGCGTCATCGGCGCGCCGGGTGAGGAGCGTGGGCGCGAGCCGCACCGCGTCCAGCCGCTGCCGCCCGCGCGCCACATACTGAGCGAGCACCGCCGGCCGCAACGCCCCGCTTGCGCGCGCCAGCTCGTGCCGCGCGTCGCTGAGGCGATGCGACAGGCCGCGCCGCAGCCGCTCGGCGAGATCGTCGATCCGCTGGCGCTGCGGCATCAGCAGCGCGTCGAGCCGGGGCATGAGCCGCCGCTGCGCCTCCAGCCGCTCGGCGCAGCGCTCGACGCCGCGCAGGGTCGAGCGCCGGGCGCGCAGGCCCAGTTCCCGCACCTGGACGAGCAGCTCGGCGCGGACGGGCACCGCCATCTCGGCGGCGGCGGTGGGGGTGGGCGCGCGACGGTCGGCGGCGAAGTCGCACAGCGTCGTGTCGGTCTCGTGCCCGACGGCCGAGATCAACGGGATCGAGCAGGCGGCGACCGCGCGCACCACGACGTCCTCGTTGAACGCCCAGAGATCCTCGATCGAGCCGCCGCCGCGCGCGACGATGAGGAGGTCGGGGCGCGGCACCGGCCCGCCCGGCGCCAGCGCGTCGAAGCCGCGGATCGCGGCCGCGACCTGCGCCGCCGATCCCTCGCCCTGCACCTGCACCGGCCAGAGCAGCACATGGGCGGGGCAGCGATCCGCAAGCCGGTGGAGGATGTCGCGGATCACCGCGCCGGTGGGCGAGGTGACGACGCCGATGACGCGCGGCAGGTACGGGAGCGGCTTGCGCCGCGCGGGATCGAACAGCCCCTCGGCGGCGAGCTTGGCCTTCAGCCGCTCGAAGAGCTGCATGAGCGCGCCTTCGCCCGCGAGTTCCATGCTCTCGATGACGATCTGGTAGCTCGACCGGCCGGGATAGGTGGTGAGCTTGCCGGTGGCGATCACCTCCACCCCGTCCTCGGGCGCGAAGGCGAGGCGCTGCGCCGTCCCTTTCCACAGCACGCCGTCGATCTTCGCCCCCTCGTCCTTGAGCGCGAGGTAGCAATGGCCCGAGGCGGCGCGCTTCCACCCCGAAATCTCGCCGCGCAGCCGCACGAAGCCGAAGCGGTCCTCGACGGTGCGCTTGAGCAGCGCGGAGATTTCGGAAATGCTGAACGGCGGCGCGTTGTCGCCGTCGCGCGGCTCGGCTAGGAGCCGGCCCGACGGATCGAAACGGGCGGGACTATCGGGCATGAACATCCTTTTGCTGGGCAGCGGCGGGCGCGAACATGCGCTGGCCTGGAAGCTCGCGCAATCGCCGCGCTGCGCCCGGCTGCTCGCGGCGCCGGGCAATCCGGGGATAGCGCAGGCGGCGGCTCTGGTCGACCTCGATCCGGCCGATCATGATGCCGTGACGGCCTTCTGCGCGGCGGAGGATGTCGGGCTCGTCGTCATCGGGCCGGAGGCGCCGCTGGTCGACGGGCTCGCCGACACGCTGCGCGCGGCGGGGGTGCCGGTGTTCGGGCCGGGCGCGCAAGCGGCGCGGCTCGAAGGGTCGAAGGGCTTCACCAAGGATCTGTGCGAGGCGGCGGACATCCCGACCGCGCGCTACCGCCGCTGCGCCTCGCGAGCGGAGGCGCTGGCGGCGCTCGACGGGTTCAGCCTGCCGGTGGTGGTGAAAGCCGACGGGCTCGCGGCGGGCAAGGGCGTCGTCATCGCGCAGGACCGCGCCGAAGCCGAGGCGGCAATAGAAGACATGTTTAGCGGCGGCTTCGGCGCGGCGGGGGCCGAGGTTGTCATCGAGGCGTTCCTCGAAGGCGAGGAGGCGAGCCTGTTCGCGCTCAGCGACGGCACCACTGTCGTCCCGTTCGGATCGGCGCAGGACCACAAGCGCGTGGGCGACGGCGACACCGGCCCCAATACCGGCGGCATGGGCGCCTACAGCCCGGCGCGGGTGCTGACGCCGGACCTCGAGGCGGCGGCGATGGCGCGGATCGTCCGGCCCACGGTGGCGGCGCTGGCGGCGCGCGGCACGCCCTATGTGGGCGTGCTCTATGCCGGGCTGATGCTAACGCGCGAGGGGCCGCAGCTCATCGAGTATAACTGCCGCTTCGGCGACCCCGAATGCCAGGTGCTGATGATGCGGCTGGAGGATGATCTGGTCGACCTGCTCCACGCCACCGCGACGGGCGCGCTGGGGGGGCGGCCGGCGCCCCGCTTCGCCGACGATGTGGCGCTCACCGTGGTGATGGCGGCGAAGGGCTATCCCGGCACGCCCGAAAAGGGCGGCGCGATCGGTCTGCCGGACGGTGGCGCAGGCCATATCTTCCACGCCGGCACCGCGCTCAGGGACGGCGCGCTGGTCGCGAATGGCGGGCGCGTGCTCAACGTCGCCGCCACCGGGCCGAGCGTCACCGCCGCGCGCGCGGCGGCCTATGCCCTGATCGACCGGATCGACTTCCCCACCGGCTTCTGCCGCCGCGACATCGGCTGGCGCGAAGCCGCGCGCGAACGGGCGCACGCGCTATAGTCAAGCCGCGCGGCGCGGATTAACGTGCCCATGACACGATCGAGGGAGCCAGGCGGATCATGGACATGTCGGGAAACGAGCTGTGGATCTGGGGTCTCATCATCGCGCTGGCGCTCGCCGCGATCCTGTGGCTGCTGCGCGGCCATCGCGCCGAGCCGGTCGATACCGCCGAACCGGCCGAGACGCCGCCCGCTGCGCCGCCCTCCGCGCTGGCGGCAGGAGCCGCGGCGCCCGAGGAAACGCCCGCGCCAGTCGTCCGCACGCCTGCCGCCGTCACGCCGATCCTGCCCACCGGCGCGGAAGCCCCCGCCGGCGCGGGGCTCGACGACATCGCGCTCCTGAAGGGCGTCGGCCCCAAGCTCAAGGCGCTGCTGGCGGAGAACGGCGTCACCAGCCTCGCCCAGATCGCCGGCTGGAGCGCCGCCGACATCGCCGCCATCGACGCGCGGCTTGGCACCTTCAAGGGCCGCATCGGGCGCGACCAGTGGGTCGAGCAGGCGCGCCTGCTGAGCAGCGGCGACATCGCCGGGTTCGAGGCGAAGTTCGGGAAGCTCTAGCGGAAATCCTCCCCACGCTTGGCGAGGGGGACCGCCGCCGCAGGCGGTGGTGGAGGGGGAAGGCGGCAAACGCCAACGTCGCAAGCCCACCCCGCTGCGGCTAAGTCCCGCTTGCGCAGGACCAAGCCTCGCTGCCCCGCCCGCAGGCGGGAGGGGGTGGTCAGGTACGCTGCACCAGCAGCTTGTCGATCTTCCTGCCGTCGAGGTCGACGATCTCGAAGCGCCAGCCCTGGTCGCTGAAATGCTCGCCCACCTGCGGCAGATGGCGGAAGGCGAAGAGGGCGAAGCCGGCGACGGTGGCGAAGTCGCGGTCCTCCGGGAGGTCGATGCCGATATGCTCGGCGAGCGCGTCGACCGGCATCTGGCCGGAGACGAGCAGCGAGCCGTCGTCGCGCTCGACCAGCATCGGCTCCTCGTAGAGATCCTGGTCGGACGCGAACTGGCCGGCGATCGCCGAGAGCAGGTCGGCCGGCGTCACGATCCCCTCGAAATGGCCATATTCGTCGTGGATCATGACCATCGGCACCTCGGCCCGGCGCAGCGCGTTGAGCGCGTCCATCGCGTCGACCTGGTCGGGCAGCACCTGCACCGGGCGCATCAGCCGGCGCAGGTCCACGCCCTCGCCGCGATAGAGCGCCGCCATCACGTCGCGCGCCTGGACGACGCCGATGATGTCCTCGACGCTGCCCTGCCCCACCGGCAGCCGGGTGTGCGGCGTGTCGAGCAGCACCGCGCGGACATGCGCGGCGTCGGCGTCGGCGTCGATCCAGTCGACGTCGGTGCGCGGCGTCATCACCTCGCGCACCGGCCGGTCGGCGAGGCGGACGACGCCCGAGATGATCGCGCGCTCGCTTTCCTCGATCACGCCCGACTTGCTCGCCTCGGCGACGATGAGGTGCAGTTCCTCCGCCGTCACCTGCGTCTCGGCCTCGCGCTTCAGGCCGACGAGGCGGAAGATGAGCGCGCTTGACCGATCAAGCAGCCAGACGAGCGGCGCCGTCGCCCGCGCCAGCACCATCATCGGCCGGGCGACGAGGGCGGCCAGCGGCTCGGGGTTGCGCAGCGCGAACTGCTTGGGGACCAGCTCGCCGATGATGAGCGAGACATAGGTCGTGATGAGAATCGCGGTGGCGAAACCCGTTTCCGCCGCGACGCTCTCCGGCAGGCCGAGCGCCGCGAGCCGCTCGCCCAGCGGCCCGCCCAGCCGCTCGCCCGAAAAGGCGCCGGCGAGGACGGAGATGCCGGTGATGCCGATCTGCACCGTCGAGAGGAAGCGGCCGGGGTCTTCTGCGAGGCCAATGGCGGCGGTCGCCCCGCGCCGGCCGGTCTTGGCGAGCGCCTGCAGGCGCGGGCGGCGCGACGAGACGATCGCCAGCTCCGACATCGCGAACAGCCCGTTGAGCGCGACAAGGGCGATGATGATGCCGAGGTCGACCCAGGGAAAGGGCGTCATGGGATGCTGAGCGGCCATGGTGCGCGAGCGGCCTTATTGCCGCAAGCCTGTCAATTCCACAACAATATCGTCACTGCCCGTTCAGTGCGCGGGCGGAACAAGGGGGGCGCGGGTGCATTGCGGGCACGGGCAACCCAAGGAGAGTGACGATGCGGCGACCCACACAGATGATCCTGGCGGCGATGATGGGCGCGACGCTGCTCGGCGGCTGCGCCACCGATCCGGTAACGGGCGAGCGCAAGGTTTCCAAGGCCGCGATCGGCGGCGTGGGCGGCGCGCTCGGCGGCTATCTGCTCGGCGACCTCGTTGGCGGGCGGCACGACCGCACCGAGAAGATCCTGGGCGCCGGCATCGGTGCGCTCGCCGGCGCGGGCGTCGGCGCGTACATGGACGCGCAGGAGCGCAAGCTGCGCCAGCAGACCGCGGGATCGGGCGTCGAGGTCGTGCGGCGGGGCGACGACCTGCTGCTGCGGATGCCCTCGGGCATCACCTTCGCCTATGACGATGCGAGCGTGCTGCCGCGGTTCCGCCCGACGCTCGACCAGGTGGCGGACGTGCTCGCCGACTATCCCAAGACCTATATCGACGTGCTCGGCCATACCGATGCTGATGGCAGCGAGGCGTACAACCAGACCCTCTCCGAACGCCGCGCCCGCTCGGTCGCCGATTATCTCTCCGCCCACGGCGTCCAGTCCGCCCGCATCGCGACGCGCGGCTATGGCGAGACGCAACCCATCGCCAGCAACGAAACCGCCGACGGCAAGGCGCTGAACCGCCGGGTGGAGATCAAGATCGAGCCGGTGACGGAGGGGGATGCGCGCGGGGTGGGGTGAGGGGCACGCCCTGGATCACCATCGTGCATGGATGGCTGCGCAACACCCTACGTCCTAACACCCAAAGCTCGCTGACCGCTGGGCCAGTCTCGGTCGAATGCCGACACGTCCCTTGTTGGGGCAGGCCCATGTTCAAGCTCACCGAACGGATGGGCCCGCACCCGGGCCGACCTCGCCACGCTCAATTCCGACCGGCTGCGGGAGAAAGCCGCGTTCGGCTTCCTCATCGGCACCGCCCTGCCGACCAAGCCGACGCGCGACGAGATCGCGGCGGCGGGCAAGGACCGCCACCCGCTGCTCGACCGCGAGGACGACCGGCTGCACGTCGTCACCGTCGCCAAGCTGTTCCAGGGCAGGCGGCTCGACCTGCCGATGGCGCGCGCCGACGCGGTGAAGTCGGCGGTGGCGCGGGGGGATGCGGACCGGCAGCGCCATCTGCTGCGAAGTGAGGTTTGCGGACGTAGCGCCTGCCTCTGCCCTCCCCGCCGGGGACAGCCTGCGGCGCCCGCGAGGACGGGCTGCCCCTTGCCGTGCGCGCGCGGCTGTGCAGGATGGCGCGGATGACCGATGGCGATCCGCCCATCGCCGCGCGGCTCGCCGCCGCGGTGCCGCGCCGGTTCCGGCTGCCGTGGCGCTATGCGCTGTTCCTGCTGCTGTGCGCCAGCGCGGTACCGCTGCTGGCGGTGGCGCCGCCGGCGAGCGCGATCATGGCGGGGTTCGACATCGCCGCGCTCGTCTTCATGGCGAGCCTCGTGCCGCTCTACCGGCACGATCCCGACGGGGTGCGCGCGGGGGCGCGGCGCAACGACGCCAATCGCGAGGTGATGCTGCTCCTCACCGGCATCGTGATGACGGCGGTGCTGGTGAGCATCGCGGCGGAAATGACGCAGCGCGGCATGTCCTCGCCCGCCACGGTGGCGCTGATCGTCGCGACATTGCTGCTCGCCTGGCTCTTTTCCAACACCGTCTACGCGCTCCATTACGCCTATCTCTATTATGGCGCGGACGCGACGGGGGGCGATGCGGGCGGGATCGACTTTCCCGGCGAGGGCGAGCCCGATTACTGGGACTTCACCTATTTCGCCTATACGCTGGGGATGACGTTCCAGACGTCGGACGTGCCGATCACGGCCAAGGCGGTGCGCAAGGTGGTGATCTTCCACGGCCTCGCCGCGTTCATCTTCAACCTCGGCATCATCGCCTTCTCGATCAATGTACTGGGCGGCGGGTGAGGCCGGGTCGGGGCGGCCCGGCTCGCCCCTACCCAAGGCTCCGGCGCGCTGCTATCGCCCCGGCGCATGAGCGACTTCCGCGATCCTTTCGACGCCATCAGGGACCATCCGTTCGACGCCGCGCTGTCCGAGCGTTATCTCGTCTACGCGCTCTCGACGATCACCGCGCGTTCGCTCCCGGACCTGCGCGACGGATTGAAGCCCGTGCACCGGCGGCTGCTGTGGGCGATGCGGCTGCTGCGGCTCGAGCCCGCGGGCGCCAATCCCGACATCCTCGCCGCCGATCCCGCGCGCAACACCACCCCCTACAAGAAATGCGCGCGCGTGGTGGGCGACGTCATCGGCAAATATCACCCGCATGGCGAGGGCAGCGTCTATGACGCGATGGTGCGCCTCGCGCAGGATTTCGCGACGCGCGTGCCGCTGGTCGACGGGCAGGGCAATTTCGGCAATGTCGACGGCGATAACGCCGCCGCCCAGCGCTATACCGAGGCGCGGCTGACGCAGGCGGCGGCCGACCTGCTCGCCGGGCTCGACGAGGGCACGGTCGCGTTCCGCCCGACCTACAATGGCGAGGAGCAGGAGCCCGAGGTCATGCCCGGCCTCTTCCCCAACCTCCTCGCCAACGGCGCGAGCGGCATCGCGGTCGGCATGGCGACGAGCATCCCGCCGCACAATGTCGCCGAGATCATCGACGCCGCCACCCGGCTCATCGACGAGCCCGAGGCGAGCCACGACGCGCTGATGGAGATCGTGCGCGGGCCCGATTTCCCGACCGGCGGCATCGTCGCGGACAGCGCCGCGGCGATCGCCGAAGCCTATGCCACCGGGCGCGGCTCCTTCCGCGTGCGCTCGCGCTGGCATCGCGAGGACGAGGGGCGCGGCACCTGGGTCGCGGTGGTGACCGAGATCCCCTACAGCGTCGGCAAATCGAAGCTCATCGAGCAGATCGCCGCGCTCATCGCCGAGAAGAAGCTGCCGATCCTGGCCGACGTGCGCGACGAATCCGACGCGGCGATCCGCATCGTGCTCGAGCCGCGCGCGCGCACCGTCGATCCCGATGTGCTGATGGACAGCCTGTTCCGCCTCACCGACCTTGAAGTGCGCGTGCCGCTCAACATGAACGTGCTCGACGCCGCGCGCACCCCGCGCGTGCTCGGCCTGCGCGCCGTGCTCGGCGAATGGCTGCGCTACCAGATCGACGTCGTCGTCCGCCGCGCCCGCCACCGGCTGCAGAAGATCGACGACCGGCTGGAGCTGCTCGACGGCTATATCATCGCCTATCTCAACCTCGACCGCGTGATCGAGATCATCCGCACCGAGGACGAGCCCAAGCCGGTGATGATGGACGAGTTTTCGCTCACCGACCGGCAGGCCGAGGCGATCCTCAACATGCGGCTGCGCTCGCTGCGCAAGCTCGAGGAGATGGAGCTGCGCACCGAGCGCGACGGCCTCACGAAGGAGCGCGAAGAGCTGGTGAAGCTCATCGACAGCCCCGCCCGCCAGCGCACCCGCCTCAAGCGCGACCTCGCCGAGCTGCGCCGCCGCTACGGCCCCGAGACGCGGCTGGGCGCCCGCCGCACCGCGATCGAGGAGGCCGGGCCGGCCCGCGACATCCCGCTGGAGGCGATGATCGAGCGCGAGCCGATCACCGTCATCATGTCGCAGCGCGGCTGGATCCGCGCGATGAAGGGGCATGGCGACCTCGCTTCCACCGAAACGCTCAAGTTCAAGGAGGGCGACGGCCCCGCCTTCGCCTTCCACGCGCAGACCACCGACAAGCTGCTGCTCGCCGGCTCCGACGGGCGCTTCTACACGCTGGGCGCGGACAAGCTGCCGGGCGGGCGGGGCTTGGGCGAGCCGGTGCGCCTCATGATCGACCTCGCCAACGAGACCGGCATCGTCGCGCTGCTCGCGGTGCGGCCGGGTGGCAAGCTGCTGCTCGCGTCGAGCGACGGGCGCGGCTTCGTCGCCGACATGGCGGAGACCGTGGCGGAAACGCGCAAGGGACGGCAGGTCGTCAACCTCAAGGCTGGTGCCACGCTCAAGGTGGTGCGGCCGGTGGGCGCGGGGGCGGACAGCGTCGCGGTGATCGGCGACAACCGCAAGCTCGTCGTCTTCCCGCTCGCCGAACTGCCCGAGATGACGCGCGGGCAGGGCGTGCAGCTCCAGCGTTACAGGGAGGGCGGCCTTGCCGACGCGACCACGATCCGCCTCGCCGAGGGAATTAGCTGGCCGATGGGCGGCGACAGCGGCCGCGTGCGGACCGAGACCGACCTGCTGCCCTGGCGCGCGGCGCGCGGCGCGGCGGGCCGGATGCCGCCGACGGGGTTTCCTCGGAGCAATCGGTTTGAATGAGGGGGATGGGCCGGCACGCGCCCCGATCCCGGGCGTGACGAAGCTCACCGTGCGCGAGCGGCGATCACGAATGTTCACCAACTGGAGCGGGCTGCCTAGGTCATGGATATCTGGGGATTTAGTAAACTGTCACCGTAATTCGTCGAGTGCCAGTCCGGCCTGGCTCGCACCGATGAACCCCGCGCCCAGCGTCCAGCCGTTGAGCGCGTCCTTGATGAGCGGACTGTTGACGAACTCTTCGAAGGATGCGGTTGAGAGCGTCGTGTCGGTGCCACGATAGCTGATGACGCGGTTCAGCACGCCATTACTGTCACGCCAGTCGTAGGCGACGGCGTAGAAGCCAGTTGCATCTGCAAGATTGCCGAACTCTTTGGAGGAGGTTGTTCTAACTACAGCGTCTATCCCCCTTGCATACGTAGAACGAACGGTGTATATGATGGGGTATGAGCACGAAGCCCCTCACCACTGCGCAGTTTTTCCGCCAGTTTCCTGACGATGAAACCTGCCTCAATCACCTGTTCAATGTGCGGTTTGGGCAAGGCTATGCGTGCCCAGCGTGCGAACGGCCTTCCAACTGGTACCGGATCAAAGCCGAGCGCGCCTATTCCTGCCAGTGGTGCGGGCATCATCTGCATCCCACCGTTGGAACGCCTTTCGAGCAGACCCGCACGCCGTTGCAACTTTGGTTCTATGCCATCCACCTGTTCACGACGACGCGGCATGGTGTCAGCGCGAAGGAATTGCAGCGCCAGCTCGGCGTCACCTACAAAACCGCATGGCGCATGGCGCACCTGATCCGCGAGCATATGGCGGACGTTGACGGCGAAGAGCCGGTTGGCGGGCCCGGCACGGCCGTTGAAGTGGACGAGACCCTGATCGGCGGCGTCAAGCGCGGCAAGCATATGCGCGGATCGGCGGGCAAAACGGTCGTCGTCGGCGCTTTGGAGCGTAACGGCGACATTATCACGGCGGTTGTGCCCAATCAGCGCCGCGCGACCCTACAGCCCTTCGTGACTGCCAATGTTGTCCCCGGCGGGCAGCTTCATACCGATGAGTTGAACAGCTATCGCGGCCTTCATACGCAGGGTTATCGCCACATGACGGTGAACCATGGTGCGGGAGAGTATGTCGGCTATCAGGGCGCGAGCGTGAACGCGGTCGAGAAGCTTCTGGCGGCACCTGAAATGCTCGATCAGCGGCACGCATACCAGCGTCAGCCCCAAGCACCTGATCCGCTACGTCAAAGAGTTCGAGTACCGCTTCAACCGCCGAAACGACGCGGCTTCGATGCTGCCGGAGCTTCTTTCGACTTTCCGGCCATTGAAGCCAGAGCGCGATTGAAGGCCTTAGGGTCGCCGTCGCGCGCGGCCTCGGCTTCGCGTTCTGCGATGAACTCGGCTAGCTTGCCGGTGTCGCGGGCTTCACGAAGGGTCGTCATTGACATCCTCCGCTTCAGGGAACCGAAGCTGTTTTGGAGCTGGTATGTGCTCCAAAACCTGCTTCACCGTATATTCGTTCATGACGCCCCCTTTCGAGGCGCGACGTTGGACGAAATGCACTAGGCACAGCAAGACATCGTGCTTGGCAAAACGTATGTCGTTTGCGTCCACCCGTTCCAAGAATTCTCGGTCTTCGATCAGGGCCTTGATCGGGTTTCCTCCGTCACTCAGCTTCCACAGACCATCTTCGTCAAACGAAAGTTCCCGAATCGTGTAAGCCGCTTTTCGGTCGTCCTCGACGATAACGTCACTGTCCGGCTCAGGAGCCTTAAAAACGGCCATTTCGTCCTTTGAGATGCGCTCAGTGACCACGCCTTGGTCTTCAAATCGAACTTCGTCGATGCCGTCGCGGCCTAACGGCTTGGCGACAATCCGCTCTACGGCCTTCCGCACCGCGAGTTCCTGATATGCCTGCAAGAGCGCCAATGGAATTTCGAAGCTGTCGCCCTCTAGAGTTAGGCGGAAAGTGCCCGGCGTCAGCTTCTCGACCCTTTCCGGCACACGTCCTTTCAGGCGGCGGATCAGCCCGATCAAGCCCAAGCCGCATCCGCCGGCAATACCGAGAATGGCTTTAAGGTTGAGCGCGGCTGTTACTTCCGTGCCACCTAGATAGGCGGTCGCGTCGCGAACGGCTTGGACCACATCGAAGCCAACTTGGAAGCATCCCGGCTCAAGTGCTTTGACGTTAACCGCAACGTCCGCCAGCTTGCCATTGTAAAGGCGATTGAGCGCTTCAAACAGCTCGCCAACTGCCAGCATCGCAGGAGCAAGGTCGCGCACGTTCATCTCGTGACCGCGAAGCGCCGGACCATCGTAGGTCAATGTGAAGTCAGTTCGGCTCATGACGGCGCCCCCTATGCGCCAAGCATATCATCTAAGCCAGCGCCGATTCACGTATGCGAAGGGGATAGACGCCCTAACTACGGCATTTCCGATTATCAGTTGATCTTTTAACTCATTGATTCCTGTTAAATTGCCATGATTATAGGCGTCCATGGCCAATATACCTCTGAAAACGCTGTCATTCATGGTTCGCTCCTCCTGAAGTCTCCATCGGTGATCTGATAAACTTTCTCGAGATACGCCAGAGGAACTCGCTCTCCCGTCTTCGAATCCTTAGGCGTCGGCTTTAGTCCACCATGTTTATCGCGGAGCCAATTCAACCGCTGCAATATACCAGTCGTCACCGCATCCTCCGTCCGCTCGATCGTGACGCGGCGCAGCTTGAAGCCGGTTCCGAAGCTGGCGGACAGATCGTCGGGATCGACCACCTCGATCGTCGTGGGATCGCGCGGGTTGCGGAAGCTGACCAGCATGGGGTAGCCGCTGCACGGCTTGTCGATATGCTTGCGGCCATAGGCGACCGGCAGCCAGCGCGGCACGTCGAGCCGGCCGCGCAGCGCCAGCGTGCGCTGCATCAGCGTCTCGAACACGTCGCCCTTGATCGCCAGCAGTTCCTTGGGCGTCATCTGCGGCAACTGGTTGCGCAGCGCCTGCGACGCCCAGTCGACCGAGCAGACCGATCGCAACAGCGCGAACAACGTCTGGCCGCGCGGCAGGTCGATCGCGACGGCCTCCCCCTTCGCACGCTCGTAGACCATGCCCGGAGAGGGAATGGAGTATTTCCCCGCGACCTGCGTGTGAACCTCGATCACGCTCGATCCGCTGCGGATGCCGTCAGGCGTGTCCACCTCGACCATCAGCCGGTAGCGGTAGGGCGGATATGTCTTGCCGGCTGTTTCCGCATCGCAGCCGCTCACCAGCATTGATACCACAACCCCCGAGACAAAAAGCCTGCCCCACTTTCCGTTGCCACAAAACATTCTGTTCATTGCCCCACGCTCCACCCCTCATTTCGTCACGGCTTCATTGCAATGTTAGGACAAAGGCCCGAAAATCGGACCTCATTGTATCGGTTCCCGATTGATCTCTGCCATCGGGAACGGCCGAGGTCGGACGCGGATCATCTCCATCCGTCATCTCCATCCGTCATATATGCCCGTACCGCTGGCCACACCGCGCCTATGCCCACCCCCCACCGTTGCGACATTCTTTACCTCTCGCCCGCTAGAACGGTGGGATGAGCGTCCGTCCCATCGAGACCCTGGCCCAGCCGGGCGACGGCGCGCGGGAGGTTGCCGTGGCGCCTGTCGCGTGGCTCGCGGCGCTGCCCCATGCCGCGGCGGTCATCATCTATGAGGATGGGCGCGTCAGCGTCGCGCAGAGCAACGCGGCGTTCGACGCGCTGTTCGCGACGACCGATTTCGACGCGCGCTCCCCACCGCCGCCCTCCTGGACCGCGCGGGCGCTGGCGCTGTTCCGCTCCGGCAACACGCGCGAGCAGTTCGACCTGGAGGTCGACCGTCACGGCCTGCACAGTTGCTACCGCTGCACGATGACGCGCGTCGACAGCGGCGCGGGCGGCCCCGAGCAGATGCTGTTCGTCGCCGCCGACCGCACGACCGAGATCCAGGCCGAGCGGACGCTGCGCCGCGAGCTGCTGTCGGACAGCCTGACCGCGCTCCCCAACCGCGCCGGGTTCAGCGAGGCGGCCGAGCAGGGCATCGTGGACCGGCAGGGCGGCGCCTATGCCATCGTCGCGGTCGACCTGATGCGCTTCAGCCGCGTCAACGAGAGCCTGGGGCCGCTCGCCGGCGACGAGCTCATCATCACCGTCGCGCGGCGGTTGAAGTCGGTGCTGCGCAGCCAGGACATATTGGCGCGGATCGGCGGCAACGAGTTCGCGATCTTCTCGCACATCCACAATGGCGTGTCCGACGTGCTCCAGATCGGCGAGCGCATCCACGCGGCGCTCGGTACGCCGGTGCGCCTGTCGACCTATCAGATCACCGTCGAGTGCGCGATCGGCTGCGCGATCGCCCCCACCGGCGAGGAGGAGCCCGAACAGGCGCTGCGCCGGGCGCAGGCGGCGGTCAAGCGCGCCAAGGAGAGCGGCAAGCTCGAAATCTACCGCAACGGCGCGCTGCGCGAGGCCGAGCACCGCTTCTCGATCGAGAGCCGGCTGCGCGAGGCACTGGCGGAGGGCGGGCTGCAGCTCGCCTTCCAGCCCATCGTCCATCTCGCCGACGGGCTCATCAAGGGGTTCGAGGTGCTCTCGCGCTGGTACGATCCGACGATCGGCGCGGTCTCGCCGGGCGAGTTCATCCCGGTGGCCGAGGAATCGGGCCTCATCATGCCGCTCGGGCGCTGGGCGCTCTATGAATCGGCGCAGGCGCTGGCGCGCTGGGACCGGCAGTTCGGGACCGAGCTGCCGATCGGGCTCAACGTCAACGTCTCGGCGGTGCAGATCGCGCGCGACGACGTGCCGCACATCGTCGAGGAAGCGCTGCGCCATGCCGGCATCGGCGGCCATCGCCTGACCGTCGAACTCACCGAGAGCGCGGTCATCAGCGATCCCGACAAGGCGCGCGCGCTGCTCGGCGCCTTGAAGGCGATGAGCGTCACGATCGCGATGGACGATTTCGGCACCGGCTTTTCCAACCTCGCCAGCCTGCAGTCGCTGCCGATCGACATCCTCAAGATCGACCGCAGCTTCGTCGCCGGCATGACGCGCGACCGCGACAAGCAGGCGATCGTGCGCGCGATCATCTCGCTCGCCCACACGCTCGACATGCGCACCACCGCCGAAGGTATCGAGACCGAGGCGGAGGCGGCGATGCTGGCGAGTTTCGGCTGCCATTTCGGCCAGGGCTACTGGTTCTCGCGTCCGCAGACCGAGCAGGACGCCTATGAGCGCTGGCTCGACAACCCGCTGTTCGACGCGATCTGAACCGCGAGCGCGCGCGTCGCCGCCGCATCGGGATAGCCGGCCGCGATCCAGGCGTTTTCGAGCGCGCGGAGCGCCCTGGCCACTTCGGGGCCGGCGGGCACGCCGAGCGCGATGAGGTCGCCGCCCGAGAGCGGCAGGCGCGGCGGGGTCCAGCCGGCGAGCGCCGCGACCTCGCCGGGCGTGAAGGCGAGGCCGAGGAGCATCCGGTCGACCGCGCCCTCGACGCCGACGCGATAGGCGAGTTCGTGGGGTGTCGCGGCGGTGACGGGGATGAGCGCCGTCGCTATCCGCCGGCGCATCCGGTTGGAGAGCTTGAGCCGCGCCGCGACGCGGTCGGCGCGCTCGGCGGGCGGGCCGAGCAGCGCCATCAGCCGGCGCAGCGCGTCGGGCGGGGTCGCCGTCGCCCCCTCGGCCTCGCCCAGCGCGTCGAGGCGGGGGCGGGCCTCCGCCTCGATCTCGGGCACGATCTGCGCCATGATCCCGCCCGCGATCATCAGCGCCAGCGCGGCGCGCGGATCGGGCAGGCCGAGCAGGCGGAGCAGCTCGTCGGCGACCCGCTCGCGCGACAGCGCGCGCAGCGTCGCGGCCCGCTCGACACAGGCGGCATGGCTCGCGGCATCGGGCGCGTCGGCGCCGAAGCGCGCGAGGAAGCGGAAGAAACGCAGGATGCGGAGGTGATCCTCCATGATCCGCTGGCCCGGATCGCCGATGAAGCGCACCCGGCCGGCGGCGAGGTCGTCGCGGCCGCCGAAATAGTCGTGCAGCGTGCCGTCGGCCGGATCGGCGTAGAGCGCGTTGATCGTGAAATCGCGCCGGGCGGCGTCGGCCTGCCAGTCGTCGCTGAATGCCACTTCGGCGCGGCGCCCGTCGGTGGCGACGTCGCGGCGCAGCGTGGTGATCTCGACCGGCCGGCCGGAAAGCACCGCCGTCACCGTGCCATGGGCAAGGCCGGTGGGAACGACCTTGATCCCCGCATCGCCGAGCCGCGCCAGCACCGCCTCGGGCCGGTGGACGGTGGCGATGTCGACATCCTTGACCGGCAGTCCCAGCAGGCTGTCGCGCACCGCGCCGCCCACGAACCGCGCTTCGCCCGCCGGCGCGCCGAGCCGGTCGAGCAGCCGGTCAAGGCCGGGGCGGTGCCGCCATTCGGCGTCGGGCAGGCGACCGGGGAGGGCGGTCACGCCGGCACGTCCTCATGCCCCAGCCGCCGCGAGAGGTTGGCGATGAGGGCGGCGGTGATCCCCCAGATGCGCCGGTCGTCCCACCGAATCTCGTCATAATGGCGGATGGCGCCCTGCCATTCGATGCTGCGGCGGACGCGGTTGGCCGGATCGAGCGCGAAGGCGAGCGGCACCTCGAACCAGGCCTCCACCTCGTCGGCCTGCGCCACGAGCGGCAGGTCGGGCGGGATCACACCGACGACGGGCAGGATGTCGAAGCCGGTGAAGGTGGCATAGCGGTCGGTGGTGCCGACCACGGCCACCCTGTCGGGCGGCAGCGCGATCTCCTCGCGCGCCTCGCGCAGCGCGGCGGCGATCTCGTCGGCATCGGCGGGGTCGACGCGGCCACCGGGGAAGGCGACCTGCCCGGCATGTTTGCGCAGGCTCGCCGCGCGCTGGGTGAGGATGAGGCCGGGCTCGGCGCGGTCGGTGATCGCCACCAGCACCGCCGCCGGCGCGAGCGGGATGGTGCCGTCGAGGCGCGGGTCGCGATGGTCGGCGGGGATGGGCCGCTTGTGCCCTTCGATCAGCGCCTCCGCCAGCCGTTCGGCCAGCGTCATGACGCCGGCTCGAGCGCGAAGAAGGCGCCGTGGCTCCACAGGCCGGGCGGCGCGGTCCCCTCGGCGAGCGCGATCTCGGCCAGTTCGTAGAAGACGGGGCGGGCGATCAGCGCTTCCATGCCGCCGCGCACGGCGAGATAGGGGCGCGGCCCGTCCCCGCCGTCGCGCAGAACGAGGGGGTGGGCCGCGTCGAGCAGCGCCGGCTCGCCGGTGTTGAGGCGGAAGGCGATGCGGCGGTCGCCGCCCGATCCCTCGCTCAGCAGCTCGACCGCGAGGAAGGGCGCGTCGTCGACGTCGATGTCGAGCTTCTCCACCGGGGTGACGAGCACATGCCGGCCGTCGGGCTCGCGGCGCAGGATGGTGGCGAACAGGCGCACCATCTCCGGCCGGCCGATGGGCGAGCCCTGATGGAACCAGGTGCCGTCGGCCGCGATCCGCATGTCGCTATGCCCGCAATGCGCGGGGTTCCAGCGCTCGACCGGCGGCAGGCGCCGCGCCTGCGCCAGCCGCGCGACGTCGGCGAGCGACAGGCCGGCAAGGTCGGGCGGCGGGTCCATCGGCATGGCCTGCGCCATAGGGCGCGGCGCGGCGGAAGGCAAAGGGGGAGCGACGCGTCTCGCCTCTTAGCCTGACGCTTACCTTTGCGCGCTAGAGGCCGGCGGCATGGATGCCCGTGCCGCCTCGCCCGACGCCTGCCCGCCCTCGGCGGTGTCGCATGGCGTGGGGATCGCCGGGCTGGTGGGACTGGGCGCCTGGATTCTCGTCGCGCGCCACTATGGCATGAACGGGCCGAACGCGGGCTATGCCGCCGTTGTCGCCTGCGGGCTGCCGATGCTGCTCTGGTCGCTGCTCGTCGACAAGGTGCACCGCGATCCGGCGACCGGCATCGACTGGTCCTCCCCCCGCCCGCTGCGCGAGACGTGGCGGACGAGCGCGGTCAAGCTCGTGGGGCTCTGGGCGACCTGGGGCGCGATCGCCCTCCTTTACACGACGCTGCGCTGGTATGGCGAGGGCGGCTATCGCGCGACGATGGCGCTGCTCGCGCAGGCGGCGCCGCTGCTCGTCCTCGCATCGGTGCCCTATATGCTGTGGATCGACCGCCATCTCGTCGAGCCGCGCGACGGCAGCCATGCCGCCGGCCAGTGGGTGATCGGCGCGCGGGCGGGCGAGCCCGACCCCGCGCTGCTCGCCGACCATGCCCGCGCCTGGGCGATCAAGGGCTTCTTCCTCGCCTTCATGCTGACGATCGTGCCGGGCAATTTCACCGGCATGGCGAACTGGCGGACCGAGGACATCCTCGCCGGGCCGGTGCCGCTGGCGAGCTTCCTCATCCAGCTCATGTTCGTCGTCGATGTCGCCTTCGCGACCGTCGGCTATATCGCGACCACGCGACTGCTGGGCGCGCAGATCCGCTCGGCCAATCCGTATCTCGCCGCGTGGGTCGCGGCGCTGATCTGCTACCCGCCTTTCCTGCTCATGGGGCCGGGCGGGCCGCTCCATTATGAAGTCGGAACGGCGGGCTGGGCGCACTGGCTGGCGGCGAGTCCCGCCCTGTTGTGGCTGTGGGGCGCGCTGCTCGTCGGGCTGACGGGGGTCTATGCCTGGGCGACGGTCGCGTTCGGGCCGCGCTTTTCCAACCTCACCGATCGCGGCATCCTGACCCACGGCCCCTATCGCCTCAGCAAGCACCCCGCCTATCTCGCCAAGAATGCCTTCTGGTGGCTCTCGGCCCTCCCTTTCCTGACGGTGAGCGGCAGCGTGGCGGAGGGCGCGCGCAACGCGCTGCTGCTGGCGGCGGTGAGCGGCGTCTATTACTGGCGCGCGCGGACCGAGGAGCGGCATCTCTCCGCCGATCCCGTCTATCGCGCCTATGCCGAGTGGATGGAGCGTCATGGCCCCGTGCCGCGTCTCGCGCGCTGGCTGAGGGGCGAGCGGGCGGCGGTGACCGCGGCGGCGGAATGACCCGCGCTAGAAACTCTCCTCCGCGTACACACGGCTGAGGTCGCCCGCCCACTCGCCATGATAGCGGTCGAGCAGGCGCTCGGCGGGCGTCTTGCCGCTCGCGACCACATCCTCCAGCGCGGCGAGATAGCCGGTCTCGTTATTGCCCGCGCCGTCGAGCCGGGCGCGGTTGGTGAGGCCGAGGCGGGCGATGTCCAGCGCCTCGCGGGCGATGGCGCGCAGCGTCCGTCCGCCGCCGATCGGCGCGTCGAGCGCCAGCCTGGGCACCGACGCGCGCAGCGTCTCGCGCGCGTCCATCGTCCAGCCCTTGACCAGATCCCACGCCGCGTCGAGCGCGCTGTCGTCATAAAGGAGGCCGACCCAGAAGGCGGGCAGCGCGCAGATGCGGCCCCATGGCCCGCCATCGGCGCCGCGCATCTCGAGGAAGGTCTTCAGCCGCACCTCGGGAAAGGCGGTCGAGAGATGGTCGGACCAGTCGGACAGGCGCGGCCGTTCGCCGGGGAGCGCGGGCAGCGTGCCGTTGAGGAAATCGCGGAAGCTCTGCCCCGCCGCGTCGATATAGCGCCCGTCGCGGAACACGAAATACATCGGCACGTCGAGCGCATAGTCGGCATAGCGCTCGTAGCCGAAGCCGTCCTCGAACACGAAGGGCAGCATCCCCGTGCGCGCCGGATCGGTGTCCGACCAGATGTGGCTGCGATAGGAGAGATAGCCGTTGGGCTTCCCCTCGGTGAACGGCGAGTTGGCGAACAGGGCGGTGGCGAGCGGCTGGAGCGCGAGGCTCACGCGGAACATCTTCGCCATCCGCGCCTCGCTCGCATAATCGAGGTTGGTCTGGATGGTGCAGGTGCGCAGCATCATGTCGAGCCCCATGCCGCCGACGCGCGGCATGTGGCGCAGCATGATGGCGTAGCGCCCCTTGGGCATGACCGGCAGCGCGGCGCGCGTCTTGTCGGGCCACATGCCGAGGCCGAGGAAGCCGAGGCCGAGCCGGTCGCCGACATATTTGACCTGCTCCAGATGCCGCCCGGTCTCGGCGCAGGTCTCGTGCAGGGTTTCGAGCGGCGCGCCGGAGAGTTCCAGTTGCCCGGCGGGCTCGAGGCTGATCGTCCCGTCGCTGCCGGCGAGCGCGATGACGTTCTCGCCTTCATAGACCGGCTGCCAGCCATAGCGGGTGAGGCCGATGAGCAGCGTGTGGATGCCCCCGCTTTCCTCATAGGAGGGCGCGCGATGGTCGGCGGTGCGATAGACGAACTTCTCGTGCTCGGTGCCGATGCGCCAGCGCTCGGCGGGCTTCTCGCCGGCGGCGAAGGACGCGACGAGCTGGTCGCGCGTTTCGATCAGCGGATCGTCGGCGGCCGATTCGGTTCTGGTGCTCATGATGCGCCCCTAGAACTTCGTTGCGCGGGGGGGAAGCGTTCGCGCTACCAGTCGCCGTTGGCCGCCATCCAGCAGGCGGTGGCGGCGATCGCGGCGGTCTCGGCGCGCAGGATGCGGGGGCCGAGGCTGATCGGCACGGCGGCGGGCTGCGCGCGGATGGCGGCGCGCTCGGCGGGATCGAAGCCGCCCTCGGGGCCGATCAGCAGCGCGGCGGGTCCGCGATGCGCGGCGAACGCGTCCGTCATTGGCGTGCCGCCGGTCTCGTCGGCGAAGAACAGCGCGCGGCCGGCGGGCCAGTCCGCGAGCATCCTGTCGAGCGGCCGGGGTTCGTCGAGCGCGGGCAGCGTCGTGCGCCCGCATTGCTCGGCCGCCTCGATCATGTGCGCGCGCAGCCGATCGAGGTTGAGCCGGTCGACGACCGCGCGCCGGGTCATCACCGGGAGGAGCCGCGCGACGCCGAGTTCGCACGCCTTTTCGGCGACGAGGTCGATCCGCCCCTTCCTGACCGGCGCCGTGCACAGCCAGAGATCGGGCACGCCCTCCAGCGGGCGGGTCCGCTCGACGCAGACGAGCTGGAGGTCGCGCTTGCGCGGCGCCTCGACCCGCGCCGCCCATTCGCCGTCGCGGCCGTTGAACAGCAGCACCGCGTCGCCCGCGGCGAGGCGCATGACCGAGAGGAGATAGCGCGCGGCATTGCCGTCGATGGTCAGCCGCGCGCCGTCCGCAAGTCCCTCCTCGACGAACAGGCGGGGCGCGCTGCGCGGCGGCCAGGCGGGGGTGGCGGGCATGGAAGGGGGTCTCTTTCATCCTTGGTACAGCCACATCACTGCCGTTCGCTTCGAGCGAAGTCGAGAAGCGTCTGTGCCAGCGTGTCTCGACCTCGCTCGACACGAACGGAGGGGCTTTGAAAAACCACGCTGCGCGCCCGCTTTCGCGGGAGCACGGACTTGGCCTATGATGACCCCGTGACCGACCAGATCGTCCCCGACAGCGAAGCGCGCGGCCTGATGCGGCGCTTGCCGGCGACCGCGCGCCATCTCGCGATGCTCGCGCGGTTCGACCGGCCGATCGGCTGGTGGCTGCTCTACTGGCCGGGCGCCTGGGCGATCGGCCTGTCTGGGCAGGCGTTCGCGCGCTGGGACATGCTGCTGTGGTTCCTGCTCGGCGCGATCGCGATGCGCGGCGCGGGCTGCGTCTACAATGACATCGTCGACCGCGACCTCGACGCGCGGGTCGAGCGGACGGCGGCGCGGCCGCTGGCGAGCGGGGCGGTGTCGCTGCGCCTCGCCTGGGCCTGGCTCGTCACCTTGAGCCTTGTCGGCTTCGTCGTGCTGCTCCAGCTCCGCCTTGCCGCGCAGATCGTCGCGCTGGGGAGCCTCGCGCTCGTCGCGGCCTATCCGTTCATGAAGCGGATCACCTGGTGGCCGCAGGCGTGGCTCGGCATCGTGTTCGGCTGGGCGGCGCCGGTCGCCTGGGTGGAGATGACCGGCGGCTTCGACGGCGCGGCGCTGTGCCTCTATCTGGGCGCGATCGCCTGGGTGGTCGGCTATGACAGCCTCTACGCGCTGCAGGACCGGGAGGACGACGCGCTGGTCGGCATCCGGTCGAGCGCGCGGGCGATGGGCCGGCATGTGCGCGCCGGTGTCGCGCTGTTCTATCTCGCCGCGCTGGCGCTGTGGGGCGCGGCGTTGTGGCAGGTGCGGCCGCAGGGGCTGGCGCTGCTCGCGCTGGCGCCGGCGGCGGCGCATCTGGGCTGGCAGGTGGCGACGGTGCGCCCGGACGATCCCGCCGACCCGCTCGCCAAGTTCCGCGCCAACCGCTTCGCCGGGCTGCTGGTCTTCGCCGCGTGCCTGGTGGTGGGCGGCGCCTGACGCCTCCCGCACGGTTGCACTCGCGCCCCAACGCGCTATGAGGCCGCGCGACCCCCGCCGCCAAGGGAGCCCCGATGCCTGTCCTCGTCCTTGTCCGCCACGGCCAGTCGGCCTGGAACCTCGAAAACCGCTTCACCGGCTGGTGGGATGTCGACGTGACCGAACAGGGCGCGCGCGAGGCGTGGGCGGCCGGCGAACTGATGCGCGCGAAGGGGCTCGATTTCGACCATTGCTTCACGTCGCTCCAGACCCGCGCGATCAAGACGCTGCACCTGGCGCTCGAGGCGATGGGGCGGCTGTGGCTCCCGGTCGAGAAGGACTGGCGCCTCAACGAACGCCACTATGGCGGGCTCACCGGGCTCGACAAGGCCGAGACGGCGGCGAGGCACGGCGAGGACCAGGTCAGGATCTGGCGGCGCAGCTTCGACATCCCCCCGCCGCCGATGGAAGCGGGCAGTCCCTTCGACCTCGCCGCCGACCGCCGCTATGCCGGCATCGCGGTGCCGGCGACCGAGAGCCTCAAGGACACGATCGCGCGCGTGCTGCCCTATTGGGAGAGCGCCATCGCCCCCCGGCTGCGCGCGGGCGAGCGGGTGCTGATCTCCGCCCACGGCAATTCGCTGCGCGCGCTCGTCAAGCATCTCTCGGGCATTTCCGACGCCGAGATCGCGGGCCTCGAAATCCCCACCGGCCAGCCGCTCGTCTATGAACTGGCGGACGATTTGAGCGCCACGGACCGTTACTATCTCTCGGAGCGCTGACCCAGCTCCTCAAGCGGAAACGGGACGATGACCAAGGACGTGAAGAGCGGCGACAAGGTCCGGTGGACGAGCCATGGCGGGCGGGCGCATGGCACGGTCGAGACGAAACAGACCGGCCCCACCCGGATCAAGGGTCACAAGGTCGCCGCCTCGCCCGATGATCCGCAGTTCATCGTCAAGACCAACGACGGGAAGCACGCCGCGCACAAGGCCGAGGCGCTGACGAAGGATTGAGTGCGCTCCCGCGCAGGCAGGAGCCCGGAGGCTGTGGGCGCCGCGCCTGTCGCCCGCTCGCGCGAATTTGCTCACGCGAAGGGCGCGAAATTCGGTCGCGCGGCCATGTCTTCGCGCCTTCGCGGTCTTCGCGTGAACGTCATATCAAATGCTTCGCTCGACACGAACAGACGCGGGCGATCACCCCGCCCGCACCAGCCCGCAATAGCGCCAGGCCGTGTCGAACGCCGCGCGCCGAAGCGCCACCCGCGCCTCGGCTTCGGCATCCGCGCCCCATTGCGCGGCCTGCCAGGCCTCGTCGACCGTGGCGGCCGCCCAGAGCCTGTCGGCGTCCGTGGCGCCCTCGAGCAGCGCCAGCGATCCCGCCAGGGTGCCGGTCAGCGTTACCAGCGTCGAAAGGCCCACGAGCAGCCAGGAGTCGATGCTGGCCACCACCGCGCCGAGCCGCTCGATCGTCGCGGACGGCTGTGCGACCGGGAGCACGCCGGCGGTCACTTCGAAACGGATGCCATAACGCCCCGCCGCCCAGGCGAGCAGTTGGTCCCACAGCGCCGCCTGCCGCTCGACCAGCGGCGCGGGGACGTCGGCGCGGTAGCAGAGGAGGTCGCTTGTCGCGTAGGCCGCGATCGGCGCGGCGAAGCGGGCGGGATCGGGCCGCACCTGGTCGATCGTCGCATTGGCGAGGCCGGTGAGCGGCATGGTCGTGGGCGCGATCGTCTCGCCCTGCGCGGCCCATTCGTCGACGATCGCCGTCGCCAGCCCCCGCCCCGGCACGACCAGCGCCGCGCGCGCGGGCGTCCGCACGCCGCGCCCGTCGAGCGTGATCGCCCAGCCGCCCTCGTTCGGCACGGCCGCCGCCTCCCGATAGAAGCGCTTCACGGCGCCGGCGGCGTCCGCCAGGCGCGCAGCAGCAGGCGCGGCACGACCACCATCTGCATCATGCCGACCGTGGCGATGATCGCGCCCATCACCTTCGCCTTCTGCCCGCTCACGAAGCCGAAATGCTGGAGCATGATCGCGAAGCCGAACAGGATGATGACCGCGCCGGACAGGCGGAAGAGGCCAATGGCGAAGAAGCGCTGGCGCGCGGCGGCGGCGGGATCGGGCGGGCTGGTGCTCATGGCAGGCCGATATGGCGGCCAAGCTCGGCGCTGTCCATTGCCACCGCCTCGGCGCCCGCGGCGCGCAGCATGTCCGGGCGGTGATAGCCCCAGCCGACACCGATCGGCCGCGCGCCCGCAGCGATCGCCATCAGCATGTCATAGCTGGTGTCGCCGATCATCACCGTCGTCTCGGGCCGCGCCCCGGCCTCGGCCATCGCGGTTTCGAGCATCGCGGGATGCGGCTTGCCGGGATGGCGGTCGGCGGTCTGGAGCGTGACGAAGCGGTGCGTGAGACCGTGCTGGGCGAGGCAGAGCGCAAGGCCGCGATCCGACTTGCCGGTGGCGACGCCGAGCAGCCAGCCCGCCGCGTCGAGCCGGTCGAGCAGGCGGTCGAGCCCTTCGTAGAGCGGCTCGTGCACCGCGTCCGCCTCGCGCAGCGCATGGAAGGCGCGCTTGTAGCAGCCGGCGAGATGATCGTGATAGGCGCCGTCGGCCTCCGGGACCAGCACCGCCATCGCCTCGGGCAGCGACAGGCCGACGATGTCGAGAATGGCGGCGCGTGTCGGCGGCGCCAGATGCTCCTTCTCGAACGCGCGGGTCATCGCGGCGACGATGTGATGCTGGCTGTCCACCAGCGTGCCGTCGCAATCGAAGAGCGCGAGGCGGTTGGCGCTCACCGCGAGCCCCGGCTGCGCCGCTCGCCGCGCCGGGCCTTGCGCACGTCCTTGGCATGGGCGCGGGCGGCGCGCTTCTCGACCTCGCGCTTGGGTCCGCGCTCCACCGCCTCGTCGAGCGGGCGGTTCCCCAATTCGAGGTCGAAGCCCAGGTCGTCGAGCGTCTCGGCGAAATGGCCCGGCAGGTCGGCGGTGACGTCGACCTGCCCGCCATCGGGATGGTCGATGCGCAGCCGGCGGGCGTGGAGATGCATCTTGCGGCTGATCGTGCCGGTGAGGAAGGCGTCCTTGCCGCCATATTTGCCGTCGCCCACGATCGGATGGCCGATGGCCGCCAAGTGGACGCGCAATTGATGCGTGCGTCCGGTGAGCGGCTGCAGCTCGAGCCAGGCGGCGCGGTTGCCGGCACGTTCGAGCACGCGGTAGCGCGTGCGCGCGGGGAGCCCCTCCGCCTCGTCGACATGCATCTTCTCGCCGCCGGTGCCCGGCTGCTTGCCGATCGGCAGCTCGATCAGCCCCTCGTCGAGCGCGGGGACGCCGGTGACGATCGCCCAATAGACTTTTCGCGCGGTGCGGCTGCTGAACGCCTTGGCGAAATGGGCGGCGGCGCGGGCGCCGCGCGCGAGGAGCAGCGCGCCCGACGTGTCCTTGTCGAGCCGGTGGACAAGCTTGGGGCGGTCTTCGCGCTCGAAGGCGAGCGCGTCGAGCAGCCCGTCGAGATGGTCGACCGTCCTGGTGCCGCCCTGCGTCGCGAGGCCGGGCGGCTTGTTGACGACGATCGCCTGCGCGTCGCGGTGGATGACGAGGCTCCGCGCGAACGCCTCCTGTTCGGGCGTCAGCGGCACGCGCGGGCGCGCGGCGCGGCGGGGCGTCGCGGGGGCCGGCCGGTCGGGCGGGGGCACGCGCAGGCTCTGCCCCTCGGTCAGGCGGTCGCCCGGCGTCGCGCGCGCGCCATCGACGCGCAGCTGGCCGGTGCGTGCCCAGCGGGAGACCTGCGCGAAGCTCACCTCGGGCAGATGGCGCTTGAACCAGCGGTCGAGGCGGATGCCGTCGTCGTCGGCGCCGACGGTGAACTGGCGCACCTCGCGGGGGGCGGCGGGATCGGTCATGCCAGCGCCCGCGCTGCAGCCAGCCCGATCGCCAGCGCCGCGACCGACGCGACGACCGACAGCAGCGCATAGCCGCCCGCGAGCGCAAGGTCGCCGCGCTCGATCATCAGCACGACCTCGAGGCTGAAGGCCGAGAAGGTCGTGAACCCGCCGAGCACGCCGACGCCCAGCAGCAGCCGCAGCGGCTCGGCGGGGAGGCGCAGCAGCAGACCCGCCAGCACCCCCATCGCCGCGCCGCCGATGACGTTGCAGGCGAGCGTTCCCCAGGGGAAGCCCGCGCCCAGCCAGCCCAGCATCGCGCGGCCGAGCAGCCAGCGCAGCACGGCGCCGGCGCCGCCGCCCGCGAAGATCAGAAGCGCCTCGGTCATGGGCCTGCCCTAACCACTCGGGCCGGCAAAGCAACCGTGCGCTTAGCGCCCCCCGCCCGTCACGATGTCCACGCTGGTCCGGCCATCGGGCCGGCGCGCGGCAAAGACGACATAGGCGGCATCGTCGCGCGCGCGGGTGCCGCCGAGCTGGATTTCGCCATTGGCCAGTTCCTGCCCCGCGTCATAGCCAGCGGCGCGGGCGAGGCCGGCATAATGGTCGACCACCGCCTGCGCCGGCGCGGTGGTGGTGAAACTGATGACCTTGAGCGTACAGCCATTCTCGCTCGTCCCCGCCGCCTCGGTGAGAGTCGCGCCGGGGTAGAGGGTGAAGGGTTCGGGCATCCGCTTCGCCCAGTCATTGCCGTAGCGGACCTGCTTGATGCAATCCCCGGCGGCCAGCGCGGTGCCGCCGCGGACCTTGGCGGGATCGACGACGATGCGGTTGCCGAGCGCGCCGTTGTCGGCGCTGTTGGTGAGCTTGCTGTCGAGCGCGGTGATGTCGCTCTGATTGTCGCCCTTCCCCCCGCCACAGGCGCCGAGCAGCGCGCAGGCGAGTGGCACGGTGAGCAGACGGGCGGCGGTCGGCATGGCAGGCTCCGGGCGAGGGTCACCCGAGCCTCACCATCGCGCGGTTAACAATCCGTTAGCGGGCGCGGTTAATGCCAAGCCTTTGTTAACGCCGTTCCAAAACGGGACGTTAACCCACAATCCCATGGGCCGGCGAAAGCGGGAGCCCGGAGTCCCGGTGAGCGGCGCTTGTGGCCCAGGGTTTCCGTTTTCGCGGGCGCGCAACGGTTACTGATGGCCGCCCTCGTCCTCGCGCTCATGCGCGGCGTCTTCCCGCGCCTCTTCCACCGCGCGCTCCGCCTCGCCGTCCCGCGCCTGCTTGAGCGGCTGGACGATGCCGGGCGCTTTCTCGCGCGCGGGATTGCCGAGCGTGTCGCCGGGATTGAGGCCGGCGCCCTTGAACTGGTGTTCGGTCGAGATGGGGACGGAATCGGTCGTGGCTGGCTCCTCTTGAGCGACGGAACGCGCCGGGGCGGGGTGGATGTTCCGCGACATGGCTTGCGCCGGGCCGACTTCGCCGCCATCTGGCGGCCATGCTGAACATGATCTCCGGCCTGATCGGGCTCGTCGCGCTCGCCCTCATGGTCCCCGCCTTCCTGCCGGGGCTCGGCTGGGCCAACTGGCTGATCGTGCCGGTGGCGCTGGTCGGGCTGATCGTCGGCGCGCTGTCGAGCCGCACGGGCGGGCGCAATGTCTGCGCCATCGTCGTGCTGATCGGCATCGCGCGGCTGTTCATCGGCGGCGGCCTGCTTTGAGCCCGCGCCCCGCCGCGCCCGACGGCGGCGCGACGCGGAACGGCCTGGCGGCCGCGCTCGGCGCCTATCTCGTCTGGGGCCTGCTCCCGCTCTACTTCAAGCTGCTGGCCGATGTGCCCGCGATCGAGGTCGTCGCCAACCGCATCCTGTGGTCGCTCGTCCTCCTCATTCCGCTGCTCGGCCTGCGGCGACATTATGGCGCGCTCGGTGTCGCGCTGCGGACGCCACGCCTGGTCGGGCCGCTGGCGGTGACGGCGCTGCTCATCGGCCTCAACTGGGTGGTCTATGTCTGGGCGGTCGGCGCGCGGCATTTGCTCGCGGCGAGCCTGGGCTATTTCCTCACCCCGCTGGCCAACGTGGCGCTGGGGGCGCTGGTCCTCAAGGAGCGGCTCCATCGCACCCAGGTGGCGGCGATCCTGCTCGCCGCCGCCGGCGTGGCGGTGCTCGCGGCGGGCGAGCTGCCGACGCTGTGGATCAGCCTGACGCTGGCGATGAGCTTCGGGCTCTATGGCCTGCTGCGCAAGATCGTCGCGGTGACGCCGGCCATCGGCCTCACCATCGAGACGATGGTGCTGCTGCCCGCCGCGCTCGGCTGGCTGGCGCATCAGGGCGCGGCGGGCACGCTCGCGCTCGCCAGCGGGACGGGCACCGCCGCGCTGCTCGCCGGCACCGGGGTGCTCACCACCGTGCCGCTGCTGCTGTTCGCGTTCGCGGCGCGGCGGATACGGCTGGGGACGCTCGGGCTGCTCCAATATCTCTCGCCCAGCCTGCAGTTCGTCATCGGCGCGCTGCTGTTTGGCGAGCGGCTGTCGACCGAGAGATTGTTGTGTTTCATCGCGATATGGGCCGCGCTGCTGCTTTACGCCACCGACAGCCTGAGGCTCGCGCGGCGTGCCTGAAGCTTGGTTACCTTTTCGCAAGCCGTTCCTCTTATAGCGTGCAACCAGTTGCGCATTGACGGAGGACCCCCGTGGTCGGCAAACTTAGCATCGGGTACAAGATCCTGGCCGCTTTCATGGCCTTGCTCATGATCGTCGCCGGCGTCGGCGCGTTCGCCATCCACCAGCTCAGCGAGGTGAACAAGCTGTCCGCGGAGATGCGCACGCGCTGGCTGCCCAGTTCGCAGATGATCGGCGACATCCACGCCTATACCTCGCAATATCGCATCGCGCAGGGCGTCCATGTCGCCGCGGCCGACGAGCGGGGCAAGCGCAAGGCGATGATCCAGCTGCGCAACCAGCGCAACGCGATCGACGGCCTGCTCAGCGATTTCGGCAAGCTCGCCATGTCGCCGCAGCAGAAGGCGCTATACAACGACATCAAGGACAAATGGGCGCGCTCGGCAACGGTGAACACCCAGCTCGTCGCGCTGTCCGATGCCAATGATCCCACCGCGCTCGACCTGTTCAACGGCGAGGCGCTCGACCTGTTCTACGGCATCGAGGACGACATTCTCCAGCTCATCGACCAGATCGGCGACGGCGGCGACGCCAACAGCAAGGCGAGCGAGGCGATCTACGCCCATGCCCGCAAGATGATGATCTACGCGATCGGCGGCAGCCTCTTGTTCTGCGTGCTGCTCTCGCTGCTGATGATGCGCATCGTCGCCCGACCGATCCGCCGGATGAGCGAGGCGGTCGACCAGCTCGTCGCCGGCGACCTCGCCGTCGACGTGCCGGGCACCGGCCGCGGCGACGAACTGGGCCAGCTCGCCCGCGCGACCGAACGCTTCAAGGAGGTGTTCGCCGCCGACAAGCAGCGCGCGATCGAGGAGCAGGACCGTGCCCGCCAGACGCAGCTGACGATCGACGCAATCGGCGACGGGCTCTCCGCGCTCACCGAGGGCCGGCTGACCTTCCAGGTCGACGAGACCGTCGACGGCCCGCTCGCCCGCCTCCATCGCGACTATAATGTCGCGGTCGAGAAGCTGGTCGAGACCATGAGCCAGATCGTCGACGGATGCGGCGTGATCCGCAGCGGCACGTCGGAGATCGCGCAGGCGTCGCAGGATCTCTCGCGCCGGACCGAGAACCAGGCCCAGTCGCTCGCCCATGCGGCGCACACGCTCGGCGAGTTCACCGGATCGGTGAAGATCGCGGCCGACAACGCCCGCCAGACGAGCCAGAAGCTCGCGGTGGCGCGCGCGTCCGCCGAAAGCGTCGACCAGACCGCCAAGCAGGCGATCCAGGCGATGCGCAACATCGAGGCGTCGTCGAAGGAGATGAACGAGATCATCTCGACCATTGACGCGCTCGCCTTCCAGACCAACCTCCTCGCGCTCAATGCCGGCGTCGAGGCGGCGCGGGCGGGCGACGCGGGCGCGGGCTTCGCGGTGGTCGCCTCGGAAGTGCGGCTGCTCGCGCAGCGCTCGTCCGAAGCGGCGAGCCGCATCCGCGACCTCGTCGTCACCTCGGGCGGGCAGATCGCCAACGGCGTGTCGCTCGTCGAGCATTCGGGCGAGGCGCTGCGGCAGATCGTGGCGGAAGTCACCGAGATCGCCGGTCTCGTCGACGAGATCGCCGGCGCGTCGCAGAGCCAGGCGACCGGCCTTCAGGAGATCAACGAGATGGTCGCCTCGATGGATACCGTCACGCAGCAGAACGCCGCGATGGTGGAGGAAAGCACCGCCAGCTCGCGCAACCTCTCGATGGAGACCGACCGGCTGTTCGAGCAGCTCTCCTTCTTCGACCTCGGCCGCGGCCACCGGCCGGTGGCGCGGACGTCGTCCTTCGCGCCGCCCCCGCCCGCGCCGCGCAGCGCGCCGGTCTATGCCAGCCACGGCAATGCCGCGGTGCAGGTGGAGGACGACTGGACCGAGTTCTGATCGCGGTTCCGCACGCATGACCTTGCCGATCGGCCCCGTCACCCAGCCCGGTGGCGGGGCCGTGCCCTTTCCACCGCCAATTGATGCGCCGTTAACTATATTCGTGAACCCCGTTTCAAAATCCCGGCTTCATAGGGGAGGTGTTCCGGGCGACCGGATGAGCCACACCATCGACCAGGGAATGACCATGAAGAAGATCGCAGCCCACTGTCTCATCGCCCTTGCCGGACTGACGCTGTCCAGCACGCCGGCGTTCGCCCAGTCGGATTGGGGCCGCAAGGTCGCGGCGCTGGTCGCCTCCAAGCAGACCTATCCGCGCGCGGCGCAGATGCGCGGCGACGAAGGGACGGTGAAGGTCAAGGTTTCGGTGAGCGCCAGCGGCGCTGTCGAGAGTGTCGAGATGGTGGCACCCTCGGGCTCCTCGGTGCTCGACCGCGAGGCGCTCGACCTGCCGCGCAAGATCGGCACCTTCCCGGCCCCGCCTGCCGGCGCGACCTCGGTCGTGCTGCCGCTGACCTGGAAGCTGATGTAAGCCGGCCCGGCCCGGACGGAACGAACAAAGAGCCTCCCCGCGCGGGAGGCTCTTCGTCATTGCGACGGCGACGCCACCTTTCGCGACGCGGCCCGAACGCCTAGATGAGCGGGGATGACCGCCACCCGCCTCCACGATCGCTCCCTCGTCCGCGTCGGCGGCGGGGAGGCGCGCGCCTTTCTCCAGGGGCTGCTCACGCAGGACGTGCTGAGCCTGGCCGAGGGCGAGGCGCGCTGGGGCGCGCTTCTGACGCCGCAGGGCAAGGCGCTGTTCGACCTCCTGCTGTGGGGCGCGGGCGAGGATGTGCTGATCGACTGCGAGGCGGCGGTGGCCGACGCGCTGGTCCGCCGCCTGACGCTCTATCGCCTCCGCCGCGCGGTGACGATCGCGCCCGAGCCGGAGCGGGCGGTCCATTGGTCGCTCGGGCCGCGTGACGGCGCCAGCGCCGATCCGCGGCTGGCGGATTTGGGCTACCGCTGGCTCGGCGCGCCGGGTGGCGAGGATGCGAGCGAGATCTGGCGCGCCCACCGCCTCTCGCTCGGCGTGACCGAGGGGCAGGCGGAGCTGGGGCAGGACCAGACGCTCTGGCTCGAATGCAACGCGCGCGAGTTTCACGGCGTCGATTTCGCCAAGGGCTGCTATGTCGGGCAGGAGAATACCGCGCGGATGCATTACCGGCACAAGATCGGCCGGCGGCTGGTGGTGCTGCCGCTCGACCGCTCCGATCCGGCGCGGCGGCGCGCGGCCTATCCGGCGCTCGGCCTCGCCGTTGACTGGCGGCGGGTCGAGGATCTGGCCGGCCTGCCGCTGCCCGGCTGGCTCGCCGCCGCGCTCGGCCGGGCGCCGGCTTGATCCGCCGGCTGGCCCTCGCCGCGCTGCTGCTCGTCGCCGGCCCGGCGGCGGCGGCGACCCGCTGGACCGAGGTCGCGCGCTATCCGCATGACGACCGCGCCTTCACCGAGGGGCTGTTCATCGCCGAGGGCGAGCTGTTCGAGAGCACGGGCGAATATGGCGTGTCGGACATCCGGCAGGTGCGGCTGGAGGATGGCAAGGTGCTGCGCCGCGTCGCGCTCCCGCCCGCGCTGTTCGGCGAGGGGATCGCGCCGTGGCGCGACCGGATCGTCAGCCTCACCTGGCAGGATGGCCAGGGCTTCGTCTGGCGCCGGCGCGACTTCCGCCGCCTCAAGACATTCCGTTATGCCGGCGAGGGCTGGGGGCTGACGCAGGACGGGCGGCGCCTCATCATGAGCGACGGCACCGACCGGCTGCGCTTCCTCGATCCCAGGACGCTCAGGGAAAAGGGCGGGGTCGCGGTGACGTGGAACGGCCAGCCGGTGCGGATGCTCAACGAGCTCGAATATGTCGATGGCGAGGTGCTGGCGAACGTCTGGCTGACCAGCCTCATCGCGCGCATCGATCCGGCGAGCGGCCATGTCATCGACTGGATCGACCTGTCGGCGCTCGTCGCGCGGTCGGGCGCGCGGGGGCCGGAGGCGGTGCTCAACGGCATCGCCTGGGACGCGAAGAGCCGGCGGCTGTTCGTCACCGGCAAGAACTGGCCGAGCTTGTTCGAAATCCGCCTCGACCGCTGAACATTGATCTGGATCAATGTTCGTGGCGCTGTCCCCCGCTATCGTGGCGCGTACGACATTGACGAGAGTGGGTCGGCCCCGTCCAACGCGCACCGGGCGCGGACGGCCCCATCTTTGCCCATCCTGCCAGTGACCCGCGCTGGGGACAAGGCGGACAGCATGGCGCAAAGCGAAGGCCCCCTTCTGGCAGCGAAGGGGGCCTTCTGCTGTTGCGCGAGGTGGCCCTTCTTGTCTCGGTTGTAAGCTCCCGCGAAAGCGGGAGCCCATGGAGCAAGGCTGAGCCCTCCTCATGGACCCCCGCTTGCGCGGGGGAACCCTGGTGATGAACCGTTGGGGCTGGGTGCTTCGGAACGCCGCGAGCTACCCCGCCCTTCGCAACCACCGCCCGATCGCCGAGCGGTCGGCGAGCACCGCCCGCGCGGCGTTGTGGCCCGGCGCGCCGGTGACGCCGCCCCCCGGATGCGTCCCCGCGCCACACATGTAGAGCCCGCGCACCGGCCCGCGATAATTGCCATGGCCGAGCACCGGCCGCGCCGCCCAGAGCTGGTCGAGGCTCATCTGCCCATGCATGATGTCGCCGCCGACGAGGCCGAAGGTGCGCTCGAGCCCCTTGGGCGAAAGCTGCATCCGCCCGAGGATCGAGGCGCGGAAGCCGGGCGCGAACCGCTCGACCGTGTCGATGATCGTCTCGGCCGCCGCGTCCTCCTCCGCGTCCCAGTCGCGGCCGTCGGGGAGCACCGGCGCGAACTGCTGGCAGAACAGGCTCGCGACATGGCCACCCGGCGGCGCGAGGCTGTCGTCGACGGTCGAGGGGATCAGCATCTCGACGATCGGCGCCCTCGACCAGCCGTGCTGCCGCGCGTCGACGAAGGCGCGGTCCATATAGTCGAGCGTGGGCGCGATGATGATGCCCGACTGGAGATGCTCGCCCGGCTCGGGCAGCGCGGTGAAGCGCGGCAACGCCGAGAGCGCGACGTTCATGCGGAACGTGCCCGATCCCGCCTTGAACGAGCGGATGCGGCGGAGGAAATCGGGCGGCAGGTCGGCCGCGTCCATCAGCCGCTCGTAGAGCAGCTTCGGCCCGACATTGGCGATCACGCGGTCGGCGGCGATCTCCTCGCCGGTTTCGAGGCGGACGCCCGCCGCGCGGTCGCCGTCGACGAGGACGCGGGCGACGGGGCTGTCGGTGCTGATCTCGACCCCGGCCTCGGTCGCGGCCTGCGCCATCATCCGCGTGATCGCGCCCATGCCGCCGACGCTGTGTCCCCAGGCGCCCTTTTTCCCGTTCACCTCGCCAAAGACATGGTGGAGGAGGACATAGGCGCTGCCCGGCGTGTCGGGGCTCGCATAATTGCCGACGATCGCGTCGAAGCCGAAGGCGGCCTTCACCGCCTCGCTCTCGAACCAGCCGTCGAGGAAGGTGCGCGCGCTCTTGGTGAAGAGGTCGAGCACGTCGCGCTGCCGCTCGACCGAGAGCGTCGCGAAGCGCCGCCCCTGCCGCGCGCCGTCGATCAGCGCCATGATGCCGTCGCCGACATTGGGCGGCGGCTGGAGCGCGAGGTCGCGCAGGAGCTGCGCCACGCCCTCCAGCGCGTCATAATAGGCGGGCAGCGCCTGCGCATCGCGCGCGGAGAATTTGCGGAACTGCGCCTGCGTCCGTTCCAGCCCGCCGCCGAGCAGCAGATGCCCGCCATCCTCCTGCGGCAGGAAGTTGCTCACCGGCCGCTCGATGACGCGATAGCCGCGCGCGGGCAGCTTCATGTCGGCGATGACGCGCGGCTGGAGCAGGCTGACGGTATAGCTTGCCACCGAATTGCGGAAGCCGGGGTGAAATTCCTCGGTCACCGCCGCACCGCCGACGACGCCGCGCCGCTCGACGATGCGCACCTTGAGCCCCGCGCGCGCGAGGTAGAAGCCGCAGACGAGGCCGTTATGCCCGGCGCCGATGATGAGCGCGTCGTATTTCATGCCCCCCTCCCGCGTGCGGCAGGGGGCGAGGCGTGCCTCGCCTCCGGGAACAGCGCCCGCATCCGCGCGCAGAAGTGGCGCAGGCACACCTCGCTTTTCCCCAGCGGGCCGGTGGTGAAGCTGCGCGAGGCCATGCCCTGCTGCACGCGCGCGATGAGCGCGCTGTCCTCGGCATTGACCTGCCGGTTGATGCGCCAGTTGAGGTAGCGCGCCGCCCTCATCTCGCGCCGCGCGTCGGGCAGCGCATAGCTGATCTCGCGGATCAGCGTGCGGGTGGGGGAAACGGGCAGGAACTGCATGAAATCGACCTGGTCGGGATAGATGTCGAACGCCACATTGGGCCACAGCTTGAAATAGAGCCAGCGCCGCTGGCTCGCCTCCGGCAGGTGCGGCACGGCGGGCAGCAGCGCCTGATAGGCGCGCTCGGAAAGATTGGTCGACGGCCGCTCGACAAGATCGCCCCACATGCGGTCGACATGCGCCTGTGCCTCGACGCCGTAGCTGCGGCCGAAGAGGCGCGTGAGCCCCGGATGCGCGACGGGGATATGGAGCCCGTCCGAATAATTGTCGGCGACATTCTTCCAGTTGACCTCGCGCGGGCGCAGCGTCACCCGGCCGACCGCGCGCAGGTCGCCGAAGCGATAGGGCGCGACCTGGTCCAGATAGGGCGCCATCATCTCCGCCACCGACGGACCGCCGCCCTCGAGCCGGACGAAGACGAAGCCCTGCCACACCTCGTTCTCCACCGGCGCGAGGCCATGGCGGTTCATCTCCAGGCCGGGATAATCGCCCTTGTGCGGGACGCCGGTCAGCCGGCCGTCGAGTTCGTAGGTCCAGCCATGATAGGGGCAGACGAGCTTCTTCGCGCAGCCGCTCTGGCCGTCGAGGATGGTCGAGCCGCGATGACGGCAGACATTGGTGAAGGCGCGCACGCCGCCATCGACCTGCCGCACCACGATGAGGCTTTCGCCCAGGAAGTCGAGCCGGTGCCAGTCGCCCGGCCGCGCGATGTCGCTGTCGTGGCAGACGACCTGCCAGCTCGGGCGGAACAGCCGCTCGCATTCGGCGCGGTGGAACTCCTCGTCCCAATAGCACCAGGCGGGCAGACTCCAGCCCTCGTCCGGGTCGCCCGTCCCCGCCACCGCGTGCAGCATCCCCCCGCTCATCGCCGCTATTTCGCCAGTTCGCGGATCAGTATGTCCCACTGCAGGAGCGCGTCCTTGATGTCGCCCGAGGGCACGCGCTCGTCGAGGCCGTGGGCGAGATCGTCCGACGCCTTGTGGAACAGCGAGGCGACGCCATAGCTCGGAATGCCGGCGGCGCGGAAGAAGATGCTGTCGGTGGCGCCAGGGCTCATCGCCGGGACGATCGGCAGGCCGGGATAGCGGGCGTGCACCGCCTTGCCGACCGCCGCGAGCACATCGGGGCGCAGCGGCGAGGCGTCGCTCGCCAGCGGGCTGTCGACGACGGTCACCCTCGCGGCCGGGTCGGCCACCACCTTGATCAGCTCGGCCTGCACCGTGGCGACGGCGACGCCGGGGAAGATGCGGCAGTTGATGTTGGCGGTGGCGCGCTGCGGCAGCGCGTTGGTGGCATGACCGCCGCTGATGAGGGTCGGCACGCAGGTCGTCCGCACCTGGCCGATATATTCGGGCGATTTCGAGATGATGTCGGCCGCCGCGCCGTCGCCCGGATCCTTCGCGAAGCGCCCCATCGCCGCGCCGATGTCGCCGCCGACCTTCTGCGCCGCCAGGGCGAGTGACGTTCGGGTGAGTTCATTGGCCTGGGGCGCGAAGCGATAGGCGCCGATGCGCGCGACCGCCGCCGCCAGGATCGCGATCGCATTGGTCGCGTCAGGGCGCGAGCTGTGCCCGCCCTCGTCGGTCACCTCGATCTGGAAATCGGCATAGGTCTTCTCGCCCGCCTGCAGCGCGTAGAAATCGGGCTTGCCGGTCTCCTCGTTGAGATAGCCGCCGCCGGCGTCGCCGTTGAGCAGCAGCTCGGCATTGGGATAGCGCGTCGCGAGCACCTTGGTCGTCTCGCTATGCGTCTCCTCGTCGCCCGAAAGCAGCAGGATGACCGTGCGGCGGGGACGGAACCCGTCGCGCTTCAATTGCGCCATCGTCGTGACCATCATGGTCACGTCATATTTGTTGTCCTGCGAGCCGCGGCCGAAGATGAAGCCCTGTTCCTCGACCGGCACGAACGGGTCGCGCGTCCAGTCGGCCGCCTTCGCCTCGACCACGTCCATATGGCCGATGAGGAGGATGGGCTTGAGCCTGGAGTCGCGGCCCTGGAGCGTGACCGCCATCGTCGCCGTCTCGCCCATCGGCGTGATGACGATGTCGGCGTCCTTGTAGCCGGCGGCCTTCAGCGTCCCGGCATAGAGCGCGGTGAGCTCGGGCACCTTGCCGCGTCCCTCGACGGTCGGGATGGCGATCGAGCGCTTGAGCAGGTCGCGCGCGGCCTCGGGGTCGGCGGCGGCTCCCGCCGGCGCGGCACCGGCGAGCAGGAACATAAGCGCGGACAGGCCGCCAGCCATTGATCGAACCATGAAAAACTCCTCGCGCCCATGCTTGGCACGGGCGCCGGGGGTCTGTCACCTGCCAAAGCGGCGGCGCGCAGGGGCAAGGAGGCTGATTCAGCGCCTCAGCGAGAACCACCCGGCCAGCAGGACGGACGCGGCGATCGCGAGAACCGTTTCGGCGATCGAGTGGCTGGTCCACTCCCAGACCTTGAGGCCCGCCCAGCCGGGCATCAGCGCCCGGCGGCCGCCATGCGCCTCGATCCACTGATATTCGCGCTGCGTCACCTCGCGCATGATGCAGACCGCCGCGCCGGCGAAGGCGCCGATCCACAGCGAGGCGACCCTTGGCGCGCCAAGGCGCTGGCCGATCAGCCAGCAGGCGAGCTGGATGCCGACCGCGATGGGAATGTGGATGAACATGGCAAGCTCAACGATTGAGAACGACATGCGCCCATTTGAACCAAGCTCTTGTGCTCCCGCGAAGGCGGGAGCCTATGGCAGCCCGTGGACCCTCGCCTTCACGGGGGAACAAGGATGATGCAGACGCGAGACGTAACGCTTCAACATGTCCGTCCCGTTCCATTCGGTTCATGTCTTTGGTCTATTGCTCCGGCCGCGACCGCTCGCGCGCGCCCTGCTGGTCGCGGCCGAGAACGTTGTCGATCCACTGCTGGTCGATGCGCGGCGGCGCCTCGAGGGGGCCGGCGCGGCCGGGCTTCTCGTCGGGGCTGGGCGGCGCCGTGTCGCCCCGGTCGATCGGATTGCCGTCGGGGTCGACAAGCTGGCCCGTGTCCCCCGCCGGCGCGCCGTCGCCGCCGGTTTCATTGCCATAATAGGCCTCGTCATCGGGCTCGAGCTGATATTCGGGCAAAGTGAGCGCGGTGTCGAACGGCTCGACCGGCCGCCGGGCGACGGCGACGCGCATGAAATCGGCAAAGGCGCGCGCCGGTGCCCGCCCGCCCTGGAGGCCTGGAACCGCGCGCGCATCGTCGCGGCCCATCCAGACGCCGGTGGTGATCCCGCTCGAAAAGCCGATGAACCAGCCGTCCTTGTTGCTCGTCGTGGTGCCGGTCTTGCCCGCCACCGGCCGCCCGATCTGCGCCGCGCGGCCGGTGCCGGTGTTGACGGCGGTCTGCATGAGGTCGGTCATCCCCGCCGCCACATAGGGCGCGACGAGCACGCGGCTGGTGTCATCGCGATGCTGGTAGAGCACCTGGCCGTCGGCGGTCGACACGCGCACGATGCCATAGGGCGTCACCGCGATCCCCTTGCGCGCGACGCTGGCGAAGGCGCGGGTCATGTCGATGAGGCGCACGTCGCTCGTGCCCAGCACCATCGAGGGGTGGGTGTTGACCGGCGTCGTGATGCCGAAGCGGCGCGCCATGTCGGCGACGGTCGAGAAGCCCACGTCCATGCCGAGCTTCGCCGCCACCGTGTTGATCGAATAGGCGAAGGCGGTGCGCACGTCGATCTGCCCGGCGTTGCGGCCCGAATTGTTGCGCGGGCTCCAGCCGTCGATCGTCACCGGCGAATCGGTCACCGCCGTGTCGGGCGTGTAGCCGCCCTCGAGCGCGGCGAGATAGACGAAGAGCTTGAACGCGGAGCCCGGCTGGCGGACGGCGGTGGTCGCGCGGTTGTAGTTGGAGCTGATATAGTCGAGCCCGCCGACCATCGCGCGCACCGCGCCGTCGCGATCCAGCGCGACGAGCGCGCCCTGCGACCCTTTCGGCACGTCGGCCTGGATGACCTGCGTCGCGGCGCGCTGCATCGCGAGGTCGATGGTGGTGTAGACGTCGAGCGGCGCCTGGTTCTCCTCAATGAGCGCGTCGAGCTGGGGCAGCACCCAGTCGGCGAAATAGCGCACGCTGTCCTGCGGCTTGTCGGGCGCCATGCGGACATGCTGGAGGTCGGCGCCGTCGCGCTCGGCCCGCGAGATGACGCCGTTCTCGCGCATCACGTCGAGCACCACGCCCGCGCGGCCCGAGGCGGCCTCGACATCGGCGGTGGGCGAGTAGCGCGAGGGCGCCTTGACGAGGCCGGCGATGATCGCCGCTTCCTCCAGCCGCAGATGCGTGGCGGGATGGTCGAAGAACTTGCGGCTCGCCGCGTCGATGCCATAGGCGCCGCCGCCGAAATAGACCTTGTTGAGATAGAGTTCGAGGATCTGCCGCTTGCTGAACTTGCGCTCCATCGCCAGCGCCAGGATCATCTCGCGCGCCTTGCGGCCGAAGGAATAGCTGTTGTTGAGGAAGATGTTGCGCGTCACCTGCTGGGTGATCGTCGAGGCGCCCTGCAGCCGGCGGCCGGTGCCGCGCGTCGTCACCGCGAACCAGGCGGCGCGGGCGAGGCCGACCGGGTCGACGCCCGGATGCATGTAGAAACGCTTGTCCTCCACCGTGACCATCGCGTCGATCATCACCGGCGGGATCTCGTCATAGGCGAGCCAGCGGCCGTAGCTGGGGCCGAGCGTCAGGATCGTCGTGCCGTCGGCGGCGTGCACGCGGATCGTCTGGCCATTGGGCGAGGATTTGAGCGATTCGAAGCTCGGCAGCGACTGCATCGCCACCAGCACCGCCACGATCAGCGCGACGAGCCCGGCGGCGGCCAGTCCGCTCCCGATCTTGAGCGAGCGCATCGCCCACAGCCGCCAGCCGCCCCGCGCGCCCCTTGCCTTAGCCATATCGTCTGGGATGCCCCGCTGCCGCCTCGTCCGCGCACGCTACAAGCGCGGTCGTGGTTTACAAGCGGTGAATAAGTGGAAGGTCAGCCTTCGCCATCCTTCGGCTCAAAGGAAAGCGCGGCGCTGTTCATGCAATAGCGCAGCCCTTCCGGCCCCGGCCCGTCGGGGAAGACATGGCCCAGATGCCCCGCGCAGCGCGCGCAGCGCACCTCGACGCGGCGCATCCCGTGGCTGGTGTCGACATGCTCCTCAACCACATCGGCCCCGACCGGGGCGGTGAAGCTCGGCCAGCCCGAGCCGCTGTCATATTTGTGGCCGGAATCGAACAAAGGCAGGCCGCAGCCCGCGCAATGGTAGAGGCCGGGCGCCTTGTTGGCGTTGAGCGGGCCGGTAAAGGCGCGCTCCGTCCCCGCCTCGCGCAGCACATGATATTGCTCGGGGGTGAGGCGGGCGCGCCATTGCGCGTCCGAGAGGTTCATCTTGTCCATGGCGGCCATATGGGCTTGCGCGCGAGGCCGATCAACCGCCGAGCCGCGTGAGATGCGCGAGGAGGCGCAGGACGCCCGGCGCGCCGATGCAGGGGCCGAGCGCGCGCAGCAGCGCGGGCCGCGTCGCGATCCGCTTGGCGAGCCCGGCGACGGCGAGCGGACGGCCGGCGGCGCGGGCGTGGCGGCGCTGAAAGCCGGCCGCGCCCTCGCGCCCCTCCTGGCGCCATGTGCGGGCGGCGGCGGTGCCGCTGGCAATGGCGAGGCCGATCCCCTCGCCCGCGAGCGACGGGATCACCGCCGCCTGATCGCCGAGCCGGTAGAGCCCCGCGCGCGTCTCCCCCGTCCGCCAGCCATAGGGCACGGCGCCGATCGCGTCGATCGTGGCGTCGGGTGTCCAGCCACCCATCCGCGCGCCGAGCGCCGGCGATGCCTCGGCGATCTCGGCGAACAGCCGCGCCGGATCGCCGCCCGCCGCGCGGAAGCGCCGCTTGGTGACCGCGAGGCAGGCATTGGCGGAGCCGTCCTCCTGCAAGAGCAGCCCCAGATAGCCGCCCTCGAACAGATGCAGCTCGATCGCGCCGCCGATCAGCGCCTGCCGGGCGGTATCGGGCGGGAGGCGCAGGCGCAGGCCAAGCTCGACCAGATCGTCGTCGCGGCGCGGGCGGGGGAGGCCGCGCAGGTCATGCTTGCCGGTGGCGAGGAAGACGGTCGGAGCGGCGATCAGCTCGCCATCGGAGAGGCAGGCGCCCGCCTCCTTGAGCGCGGTGATCGCCACGCCCGTCCGTATCACCGCGCCCGCCGCCGCCGCCGCCCCGCGCATCACCGTGTCGAGCCGCCGCCGCGAGAGGCCGATGCCGGGCGCGGGGAGCGCGGCGCGCCACTGCCGCCGGCCGTCGAACAAGGCGACCTCGCGGACCGGGTGGCCGCCGAGCGCCTCCGCCGGAATGCCCAGCGCCTCGAGCCGGGCGAGCGTCGCCCAGCTCAGGAACCCGCCGCAGATCGCGTCGCCCGTCACCGCCTGCCGCTCGACGAGGGTCGCGCGGATGCCGGCGCGGGCGAGCGCCAGCGCGGCCCCGGCGCCCGCCGGTCCGCCGCCCACGATCAGCGGCGGCGGCTCACGCATAGCCGGAACGGGAAGGCGCGGTGGACATGAGCGAGGCCGGCGAGGCCAGCGGCGGCGAGGTCCGCCTCCCACTCGGGCGGGCGGAAGCTGCGCGCGATCGAGAGCTGCCCGTCCTCGCGCACGATCCGGTGCACGCCCAATAGCCGGGCGAGCAGCGGATAGCCGCTGTGCGCCAGCCACAGCCGGTGGAGATCGTTGACGAACCAGCCCGCCGCCGCCTCCCCTTCCATGAAGCGCAGGAAGGCCAGACGCTCTTCGGTGCTCATATGATGGGTGACGAGGCTGGAGAGGATGACGTCCCACCCTTCGCCGGCGAGATCGGCGTAATCGCCGGTGCGATAGGTGATCGGGAGGCCGGGCGGGGTCTGCGCCTTCGCCACCGCCTCGCTGCGCGGGTTGAGGTCGATGCCGGTGAGCGCCACCGCGATCCCGCGCTTCCCCGCCCAGCGCGCGATCGCGCGCAGCATGTCGCCCGCGCCAAAGCCGACGTCGAGCAGCCGCAGCGTCCGCCCTTTCGGCCAACCCAGCTTGTCGAGGAACGCCAGCGTCGCCCGCGCCGCCAGCGTCACCCGGTTGACGCGCGAGAGGTCGCGCAGCACGCGGGCGTAGGTCTCGGCGGGCAGGTCGGCGGCGTCCATCTGCTCGTCCTCGATGGCGCGGACGGCGAGGCGGCTCATGCGGCCGCCCGGAACAGGAACCCTTCCGCCGCCACCCCCGGCCCGAAGGCGAGCGCCAGCCCCTGCCGGTCCGCCGCGCGGCGGGCGAGCTTGCGGCGCAGCACGAAGAGCAGCGTCGCCGACGACATGTTGCCATTGTCGTGCAGCACCTGCCGGCTGTCGTCGAGCGCGTCGGGTGCGAGCGCCAAACCCTGCTCGACCGCGTCGAGGATCGACCGTCCGCCGGCATGGACCGCCCAGTCGCCGACCGTGCCCGCGCCGACGGGGAGCAGCGCGTCGCGCACGGCCGGATCGCTGAGCGCGCCGGCAATGGTGGCCGGCACACGGCCCGAGAGGTGCATGGCGAAGCCCTGGTCGCCGATGTCCCAGCGGATGAGCGAGGGCGTGTCGGGCAGGGTCATCGCGAAGGGTGCGTCGATCGCCAGCCCCCCTGGCGCGGCGCTCACCAGCGCGGCGCCGGCGCCATCGCCGAACTGCATCTGCGCGAGCAGCGACTCGAGCGAGGCGCCGCCCTGGAGATGCAGGGTCGACAGCTCGACGCAGATGACGAGCACGCGCGCGTCGGGCGTCGAGCGGACGATATGGCGGGCCGAGCGGAGCGCGGCGACGGCCGCATAGCAGCCCATATAGCCGACGAGCAGCCGCTCGACCGTGGGCGCGAGCCCCAAAGCCCGCGCGATGATCTGGTCGACGCCGGGCGCGACGAAGCCGGTGCAGCTCGCGACCACCAGATGCGTCACGCCGTCGAGATCGGTCTGCCCGGCGAGGTCGGCGACGGCGGCGAGCGCGAGGCGCGGCGCTTCCTGCGCATAGACGGCCATGCGCGCGGCGGTGCCGGGCATGGCATTGCCGCAATAGAAGCGCCCCGGCTCGGTGAGATCATCGCCGTCGAGCACCGACCAGCGATGGGCGATGCCGCTGCGCGCGGCCATGCGGGCGAGCAGCGCCCGCGCCCGGCTATCGTCCAGCGCGCGCTCGGCCCAGGCGACGAAGGCGGCGTGCACGTCGTTGGCCGGCACGGCGGTGCCGATCGCGTGGACATGAGCGGTCGCGGGATCGGAGCGTGCGATGGGTCGGGCCTTCCGTTGCATGACCCCTGTAACGCGCAGCATAGCCGAGAAGGCCCGCCGCGCAAGCGCTCAGCGTCCGCGTGCCGCCTGCCGCGCCACCATCACCAGCTCCTGCGCGATCAGCGTGTCGGCGATGCCGCCCTTCGCGGTGCGGCTCCGCCGCTCGGCCTCGCCCAGCCGCTCGATCGCGCGGGCGAGCGCGGGGGCGGTCCACAGCCGCGCCTGCCGCTCGCTCGCCGCCTGGTCGCGCCAGTGGCCACGCGGCGGTCCGCCGCCCCCGCCCTGCGCGAGGCTCGTCGCGCGGTTGAGGACGAGGCGCAGCACGCCGGCGAGCTGCCCGCCGCTCGCCTTCATCCGCGTCAGTTCCTGCTGGAGCGCCGGCACGTCGCCGCCCAGCACCGCGCCGACGATCCCGAACATGTCCTCGCCCGCCGCCTCGGCCGACAGTTGGTCGAGCGCCTCGTGGCTCGCCTCGGCGGGCCGGTCGGGCGCGGCGTCGTGATAGAGGGCGAGCTTGTCGATCTCCCCCTGCATCAGCGCGCGGTCGCCGCCGGTGAGGTCGACGATGCGGCGGGCGAGATCATGGTCGAGCCGCAGCCCGCTCGCCTGCGCCATCGACCGCGCGAGCTGCTCGGCCTTCTCGCCCTCGGGCGCATAGCTCGCGAAGGCGAGCACGGCCGGATGATCGAGGCACAGCGTCAGCAGCTTCGATCCTTTTTTGAGCGCGCCCATGACGAGCGCGACCGGGTTGCCCGCCCGCGGCGCCTCGAGCAGCGCGGTCACCGCCGGGAGCACCTCCTCGCCCGCCGGCTGCACCCGGATCCAGCTGCGGTCGCCGAACAGCGAGACCGACGCCGCCTCGTCGGCGAGGCGCGAGGGATCGGCCTTGAGCGTGGCGCCGTCGAGGTCGACGCGCTGCGCCTCCGGCCCCATCGCCTCGGCGAGCCGCTTGGCGAGCGCGGCGCTCCCCGCCTCGTCGGGGCCGTGGAGCAGGAACAGGCGGACGGCGTCGGGGGGCGCGGCGAGCGCGCGGTCGATCTGCGCCTGATTGGCCTTCACTTGCCCCTGCCGGGCGCGGCGGCGGTGAGCGCGACACGGCCGACGATCTGGTCGGCGAGCAGCACCGCCAGCCGCTCGAGCGCGGTCTGCTCGGCGGCGATGGTCGCATATTCGCTGCCCGCGACGTCGATGCCGGTGTCGCTCGCCGCGCTGTCGTCGACCACGGTCTTGCCAGATTCAACATCGACGAGCTGGAAGCGCGCGCGCAGCGTCCGCCGCTCGCGGGTGATCGCCTCGTTGCGGCGCACGCCGAAGCCCTCGATCTGGTCGTCGAGCTTGATGACGAGGCGGTAGCGCGGCGTGCCGGCCCCCGAGGCCGCGAGCCGATCGAGCAGCGCGTTGCGCACCAGCCAGCCCGATCGCCCGTCGATCGGCGCGACCTCGATGCCGGCGAGCGTTTGCGCCACTGCGCCGCTGCTCCCGCCGCCGTAGAGGGGCTTGAGGCCACAGCCGCCGAGCAGCGGCAGCAGCAGGAGGAGAGGCGCGGCGCGGCGCATCAGACGACGAGGTTCACGAGCCGGTCGGGCACCACGATTACCTTCTTGGGCGCGGCCCCCGCGAGCGTGCGCGCGGCGTTGGGCGCGGCGAGCGCGAGCGCTTCGAGCGTCGCCTTGTCGGTGCCCCTGGCGACGGTGATCGTGTCGCGCAGCTTGCCCTGCACCTGGATCGCGACCGTCACCTCGTCCTCGACGAGCAGCGCCGGATCGACGGCGGGCCAGGCGGCGTCGGCCACAAGCCCCTCCCCGCCCAGTTCCGCCCACGCCTGTTCGGCGAGATGCGGCGTCATCGGCGCGACGAGCAGCACCAGCGTGCGGATCGCCGCCGCGCGCGAGGCGGAGGGCGCCGCCTTCTCGATCGCGTTGGTGAGCTCGTAGATCTTGGCGACCGCCTTGTTGAACGACAGCGCCTCGATGTCGCGCGCCACGCCGTCGATCGTCTGGTGGAGCTTGCGGTCGAGCGCCTTGTCGGCGCCGCCCTCGCCCGTCTCGCCGGCCTGACCGAACAGGCGGTAGAGCCGGTTGACGAAGCGCCACGACCCCTCGATGCCGCTCGCCGTCCACGGCAGGTCGCGCTCGGGCGGGCTGTCCGACAGCATGAACCAGCGCACCGCGTCGGCGCCATATTGGTCGACGATGTCGTCGGGATCGACGACATTCTTCTTCGACTTGGACATTTTTTCGACGCGGCCGATGGTGACGGGCGCCTTGTCCGTCAGCAGCGTCGCGCCCTCCGCGCTTCGATCGACCTCGCCGGGGCTGAAGTAGAGCGGCGGCAATCCCTCGCCCTGCGCGCGCAGATAGGTTTCGTGCGTCACCATGCCCTGCGTGAAGAGCCCGGTGAACGGCTCGGTCACCCCGATCCGCCCGATCCGCGCCAGCGCGCGGGTCCAGAAGCGGGCGTAGAGCAGGTGGAGGATCGCATGTTCGACCCCGCCGATATACTGGCCGACCGGCAGCCACCGTTCGGCCTCGGCGCGGTCGAACGGCTGGTCGCCGGGCTGGCTGGCGAAGCGGATGAAATACCAGCTTGAATCGACGAAGGTGTCGAGCGTGTCGGTCTCGCGCCGCGCCGCCGCGCCGCAGGTCGGGCAGTCGACATGCTTCCACGTCGGGTGACGGTCGAGCGGGTTGCCGGGCACGTCGAAGCTCACATCCTCGGGCAGCAGCACGGGGAGCTGGTCGCGCGGCACCGGCACCACGCCGCAGACCTCGCAATGGATGATCGGGATCGGCGTGCCCCAGTAACGCTGGCGCGACACGCCCCAGTCGCGCAGGCGCCAGACCGTCGTGCCTTCGCCCCAGCCTTCCGCCTCGGCGCGGCGGATCACTTCCGCCTTGGCCTGCTCGACGGTCATGCCACTCAGGAACTCGCTGTTCACGAGCCGGCCGGGGCCGGTGTAGGCCTCGTCGTGGATCGGCTTGTCCGCCTCGCCCTCGGGCGCGACGACGCGCTCGGCGGGGAGGGCATATTTGCGCGCGAAATCAAGGTCGCGCTGGTCGTGCGCGGGGACGCCCATCACCGCGCCGGTGCCATAATCCATCAGCACGAAATTGGCGACGAACAGCGGCAGCTTCCGGTCCGGGATGAACGGGTGGATCACCGACAGGCCGGTGTCGTAGCCCAGCTTCTCCTGCGTCTCGATCTCGGCGGCGGCGGTGCCGGTGCGGCGGCACTGCTCGGCAAAGGCGGCGAGCGCCGCGTCGTCTTCCGCCAGCGCCAGCGCGATCGGATGGTCGGCGGCGATCGCGGCGAAGCTCGCGCCGAAGATGGTGTCGGGGCGGGTGGAAAAGACGTCCAGCCGTTCGATCCCGCTCACCGCCGCGTCGAGCGCGAACGAAAACCGCAGCCCCACGCTCTTGCCGATCCAGTTTTCCTGCATCAGCCGCACCTTGTCGGGCCACTGGTCGAGGCTGGCGAGGCCGTCGAGCAGCTCGTCGGCGAAGTCGGTGATCCGCAGGAACCACTGGCTGAGCTTCTTCTTCTCGACCAGCGCGCCCGATCGCCAGCCGCGCCCGTCGATCACCTGCTCGTTGGCGAGCACGGTCATGTCGACCGGATCCCAGTTGACCGCGCTTTCCTTGCGATAGACGAGGCCGGCGGCGTGGAGATCGAGGAACAGCGCCTGTTCGTGCCCGTAATAATCGGGCTCGCAGGTGGCGAGTTCGCGGCTCCAGTCGAGCGCGAAGCCGAGGCGCTTCAACTGTGATTTCATCGTCGCGATGTTGGCGCGGGTCCATTCGCCGGGGTGCACGCGCTTTTCCATCGCCGCGTTCTCGGCCGGCATCCCGAAGGCGTCCCAGCCCATCGGGTGCAGCACGTCATGCCCCTGCATCCGCCGGAACCGCGCGAGCACGTCGCCCATCGAATAGTTGCGGACATGGCCGATGTGGATGCGCCCCGACGGATAGGGGAACATCTCCAGCACATAGCTGCGCGGCGCGTCCGGGCGCGTGCCGGCGCGGAAGCTCTGCCGCGCCTCCCAGGCCGCCTGCCAGCGGGCATCGGCCTCGAGCGGATTGAAACGGCGGTCAGTCATCGTCGGTCGGGCAGCCAGCGCCCCTTCAGCCGTTGATCGCGGCGCGGCGCAGGTCGCGGGCGCGGGTGAGGATGATCTCCTCGAGCTTCTGCACCGTCTGCGCCTGGACCGGCGCGTCGATCCACTGGCCGTTCTGCATCACCTGCCGGCTCGCCGCGACGCGCAGCGCATCGGCGCGCAGATCCTGGTCGAGGATCGAGACGGTGAGCTTCATCCGCTCGCCCGCCGCATTGGGGTTGGCATACCAGTCGGTGACGATAACGCCGCCGTTGGAATCGGTCTGCACCAGCGGCATGAACGAGACGGTGTCGAGCGCCGCGCGCCAGAGATAGCTGTTGACGCCGATCGTCGTCACCTTTGACGCGGCGAGGTCGGCCTTGGGCCTATCCTTGTGCCCGCAGCCGGCGAGGAGCGCCAGGGCGCAGGCGCCGGCGAGGATGGCGAGGGGCCGGGAAGCGGAGGCGCGCATACGGGAGATCGTCCTGCGATGAAGCTGATGGACGCGCTTCTATATAGGGGGGGCGGTGCGGGCAAGCCGCTTCGCGCTGATCGGGCGAGCCGAAGGCTGTGTGAGTCTTGCAACAATGCCGCGCAAATCGGACTCTTGTGCTGGCGCAAGCAGCCCGCGCGGTGCTATGGCGTTGCGTCCGAACGAGAGTCGGCAACGAACCGGAGTGGGCGTGGTGAGTCGCAGGGGGCAGTTGGGCTTGATCGCAGCCGGCGCGGGCGCGCTGCTCGTCGCCTTGTCGCCGGCCATCGGCGCGGTGGCGCCCGAGCTGTCGCTGCGCGGCGCGCCCGTCTCGCTCCGCTCGCTCGGCAGCATCGCCTCCTTCACGCCGGTCACGCAGGATCGCCGCCTCGCGCAGGCCTATGCCCGCGCCGCGTCGAGCGCGCAGGCGCACGGTTTCCGCTTCACCCCCACCAGCGGGTCGATGAGCGGCCGCCGGTCGATCACCGTCGTTGTGCGCGCCGATCAGGGCGGCACCACCGTTGCGCCGCCCTCGCTGGGTATCGCGCCGGTGGCCTATAATCTCGGCTCCGCGCGCGGGCTGCGCCACTTCGCCGATCCCGAGAGCGTCGGCCGCCGCGAGCTCGACCCGGTCGAGACGATCGTCGCCCCCGACACCGGCTTCCGCCTCGAGGCGCGGCGCAAATTCTCGACCAACGTCCGCGTCGCCGCGCCCACCGAAGGCGCCACGAGCCCGAGCATGGCGGCGGAGAAGGGCTATTCGCTCGACGTGGCGAGCAGCTACGCGCTGACCCGCAACCTCAATGTCGTCGCCGGCGTGCGCTATAAGGGCACGAACAACCGCCTCGGCCCGATCACCGACGACGCGCAGGACAGCCAGGCGATCTATGTGGGCACCGCGTTCCGGTTCTGATGGGGTTTGATCGTCGTTGAGCCGTTCGCCCTGAGCTTGCCGAAGGGCCGTTCTTCACTGCGAGGTCAAGAGCAAGGCTTCGACAAGCCCGCCCGAACGGTTTCGGGTGCGCGTTTCCCCGTACCTCCGTCCCCATCGTCACCCTAACTCCCATCCGTTCGGTTCGAGCGCAGTCGCGAACCGTCCGCCCGGTGCCAGCGTGTCTCGACCGCGCTCGACGCGAACGGCGATGGTGAGAGTTTGACACGGCCCGCCACCAGCCCGTCGATCGCCGCCCAGCCATAGCCGCCCAGCCGCTGTGCCATCGCCGCCCGCGCGCGGGTCATGCCGCCGAGCGCGATCACCGGCACCCGCGCCAGCCGCGCCAGCGCCGCGAAGCGCACGCCGCCCAGAGGCCGCGCGCCGAGATGCGATCGCGTCGCGAACAGCGGCGACAGCAGCACGGCATCGACACCCGCCCGTTCGGCGCGGCGAAGCTGGCGCAGGTCATGGACCGGCGCCGTGCGCAGCCAGTCGGCGCGCCCAAGCCTGCGGGGCCGGACGGGGCGGCGCTCATGGCAGCCGTCCGCGCCCAGCCGCCGCGCCAGTAACGGCGATCCCGCGACGACGATCCGCAATCCGCGCCCCGCCCGCGCGATCCGCCGCGCCAGGTCCGCCCGCTCCGCCTCGTCCCATCGGTCGTGCCGCACGATGACGCCGCTCCCGCGCGGCAACCGCGCCACCGCGGCGAGCAGCAGCGGCACCGGCACCCGCTCGTCGGTGAGCAGCCAGAGACGGGGGATCGGGCATTGGCGGCGCGGCATCCCCCGCCTATAGCAGCGGCCATGCCGACCGACAGCCACCCCGACGAGGCAGCCGCGCGCCTCGCGTCCGTTCACGCCGCCATCGCCGGCGCCGCCGCGCTCGCCGGCCGGCAGGCCGAGGCGGTGACGCTGATCGCGGTGTCCAAGACGCAGGACGCAGACGCGATCCGCCCGCTCATCGCCGCCGGCCAGCGCGTCTTCGGCGAGAACCGCGTGCAGGAGGCGCAGGGCAAATGGCCCGCGCTGCGCGAGGCGGCGGGCGGCGCCGACATCGCGCTCCACCTCGTCGGCCAGCTCCAGTCGAACAAGGCCGCCGACGCGGTGGCGCTGTTCGACGCGATCCATTCGCTCGACCGCCCCTCGCTCGTCACCGCGCTCGCCCGCGCGATGGACAGGGCCGGCCGCCGCCCCGCCTGTTTCGTCCAGGTCAATATCGGCGCCGAGCCCCAGAAAGGCGGCTGCGCGATCGAGGCGCTGCCCGCCCTTCTTGCCGAAGCGCGCGCCGCCGACCTTCCCGTCACGGGCCTCATGGCCGTGCCCCCGGCCGGTGTCGAGGCCGCGCCCTATTTCGCGCTGCTCGCCAGGCTGGCGCGCGAGGAGGGACTGAACCTGCTCAGCATGGGCATGTCGGGCGACTATGAGACGGCGGTGATGCTCGGCGCCACCCATGTCCGCGTCGGCACCGCCCTGTTCGGCGCGCGGGGATGAGGTTCGCGGGCGTCCTGTTCGATTTCGACGGCGTCATCGCCGACAGCGAGGTGGTGAGCGCCCGCGCGCTCGCGACCGCGCTCAGCGAGGCGGGGCTGCCGACCAGCGTCGCCCAGGCGATCGAGCGCTATACCGGCCGCAGCCGCGACGACACGTTGCTCGCCGTCGCCGACCAGTGGGGCGCGGCGGCCCCCGACGACATCGCCGAGCGGATCGACCGCGCGGCGAGCGCGGCCTTCGCCGACGGCGCCGATCCGGTGCCCGGCGCGATCGACTTCATCGACCGGATCGGCGAGCTGCCGCGCGCGATCGCCTCGTCGAGCGGCAGCGCGCATATCCACGCGCTGCTCCGCCGCTTCGGCCTGTTCGAGCGGTTCGCGCCGCATGTCTACAGCGGGCGCGAGCATGTGAGCCGGGGGAAGCCGCATCCCGACATCTACCGCCACGCCGCCGCCGCGATCGGTGTCGATCCCGCCGATGCCGTGGCGATCGAGGATTCGGCGATCGGCGTGCGCGCCGCCGATGCCGCCGGCGCCACCGTCATCGGCCTCACCGCCGCCAGCCACTGCCGCGCCGGTCACGGCGCCGCGCTGGCGGCGGCCGGGGCGGACGTCGTCCTCGCCGACTATCGCGCGGTGCTGCGCTTCATCGCCGAGGGCTGAGGTCGATCCCCTTACGCGTCATTGCGCGGAGGCGGAGCCGGCGCGGCAATCCATGGCGGCGCCCCTGGATTGCCACGGCCTGCCGCCTCGCCATGACGAGGCGTCTCAGAACCTGCCCCGCAGCGTGATGCCATAGGTGCGCGGCTCGGCGAGATAGGCGGAGATGAGCTGGTTCGCCATCGGAACGGGCTGTCCGCCACACAAGCGCCCAAACTGACCCGAACTCGCCGTGCACGGACTGCTCGACTGCAGCGCGCTGCTGAACGCCACCTGGGTATAGTCGGTGTCGAAGATGTTCTGGCCCCAGAACTCGATCGCCCAGCGCTCGTCTGGTCCCCGCAGGCCGATGCGCGCGTTGACCACGGCATAGCCGTCCTGCGTCTTCTCCGGGTAGAGGTCCGACCCCGTGTTGTAGTCGCTGGTCATGCGGCCATCGACATAGACCAGCCCGCTGAGGCCCGACGAGCCGATGTCGGGCGTCCAGGAGAGGCTGGCGGTGGTGACGAATTCCGGCGCGTTCGAATTGGTGTTGCCGGGGAGCAGGAACAGCGCGCTGTCGAGCGGGATCGCCCCGTCGCTGCTGCCGACCAGCCGCTTGGCGAACTTGGTGCGGGCATAGGTGAAGCCACCCGACACGCGCAGGTTGCGCGCCGGCGAGGCGTTGAGCTCCAGCTCGACACCCTGGCTCACCAGGCCCGGCTTGACCTCGCCCTTGGCGCACGTGCGGTTGGCGGCAAGCGCCGTCGAACAGCCGTTGATGTTCTGGACGATGAAGCTGGTGCCGTTGAAGGTATTGAGCTGGAAGTCGGTGAACTCCTGCCGGAACGCGGCGACGTTCGCGCCCCAGTGGCGGGCATTGTACTTGGCGCCCAGTTCGAACGCGTCGACCTTTTCCGAATTGAAGCGCAACGTGCGGGCGTCGGCATTGCTGCGCGGCGAGAACACCGCGGGCACCGGATTGAGCCCGGTGGTGCCGAGCTGGAAGCGGTCGAGATTGTACCCGCCCGCCTTGTAGCCGCGCGAATAGCTGCCGTAGAGCAGCAGGCTCTTCGTCGGCTTCCACGAGGCGACGGCGGTGCCGCTGAACTGGCCATTGCCGCGGCTGTCGGTGATGTCGAGCGCGTTGAGGCCGGTGCTCGAATTGCCAAGGCAGCCGAGCGTCAGGATGCCGCCCGCCAGGGCCGCGGGCGTCGCCTGCGGCTGACCGGGTGGGTTGAACGCTGGGTTGGTGGCGATGCCGGCCAGGCCTGCCGCGCCGCCCTGCTGCAGCGCGGCGCAGGTCGCGTTGTTGTTGGTGAAGTCGGTGTTCAGCGTCTTCTTGTCGTGCGTGTAGCGCAGGCCGAGCGTCAGGTCCAAACGGTCGGTGATGTGGACGATGTTGTGCGTGAAGATCGCCCAGCTCTCGCTCTTCTGGCGATAACGGGCGGCGGTGTCGCCCGTGCCCGCGGGAATGGCGGCGAGCGCGCGCAGGCCGTTGCCGAGCCCGGTGGAGATCGCGCCGGCGGTCGGCGCGCCCACGGCCGGGGTCAGCGCGGTGTTGATCCGCGCCTGCGTCGCGTCGATCAGATTGCCGATATCGGGCGTAGCGGCGTTGCCGTCGATCGGTCGACCGCACAGGCCGAGCTGCGCCGCGCTCAAATTGCTCGTTGCGCCCGATCCCGCCATCAGCCGGCAGGCGGCATAGCGGCCATAATCGGCGCCGAAGCGGATATTGTCGGTGAGGTTGAGTTTCTCGTTGAGATAATAGCCGCCCACGAGCCAGTCGAGCTTGTCGCCGAACGCCGACCCCTGCAGCCGCAGCTCCTGGGTAAAGGTCTTGAACGCGCGCTGGGTGTTGGGGTCGCGGTAGAGCAGGTCGGCGCTGCTGTAGTCAACATCGCCAAAGTCGCGTGAGCGGTAGTCGCGATAGGCGGTGATGCTGGTGAGCTTGGCCGCGCCCAGATCATAGTCGATCTGGCCCGAGATGCCCCAGTCCCTCAGCTTGCTCCCGTAATCGCGGCCCGCCGAGATGGCGATGTTGCGGTCATAGGGGTCGCCGGACGGAAAGAAGGCGCCCACGCCCTTGAGGACGTTGACGATGCGGTTGCTCGGCGCGACGGTGTAGCCGCCGCCGGCCGCCGGCAGTTTCTCGGTCGTGTCGAGATAGACCGCGCCGCAGCAGCTCTCGTCGCGCCGGGTATAATCGCCGATCAGGCGGACCGAGAGCGCGTCGGTCGGCTCGAACAGCAGCTGGCCGCGCAGGAAATAGCGGTCGCGGTCGTTGGCCCGGCCGACCGTGTTGCCCGCCGCGTCGACCTCCCTGAGGAAGCCGTCGCGCTTCACATAGACGGCGTCGAGGCTGGCGGCGAGGCTCTGGGTGAGGCCGCCCGTGACGCGGCCCGCGAGGCGGTAGTAATCGTAATTGCCGTAGGTCGCCTCGCCATTGGCGCCGAACGTGAAGCTCGGGCTCTTGCTGACGATGTTGAGCAGCCCCGCCGAGGCGTTGCGGCCAAAGAGCGTGCCCTGCGGTCCGCGCAGCACCTCGACCCGCTCGATCTCGCCCAGCTCGTTGAGCCCGGCGCCGGTGCGCGAGCGATAGACGCCGTCGATGAACACCGCGACCGAGCTTTCGAGGCCCGGATTGTCGCCCACCGTGCCGACGCCGCGGATGCGCGCCGAGCCATTGGCTTCCGATCCGGTCGACGAGACGAGCAGCGAGGGCGCGAGCTGGTTCAACTGGCGGATGTCGTTGGCGCCGCTGTTCTGCAGCGCCTGCGCGGTGACCGCCGAGACGGCGATGGGCACGTCGGACAGCGGGCTGGCGCGGCGGGTGGCGGTGACGATGATGTCGCCATCGTTCCGGTTGGCGTCGGCCGCGTCGGCCTGCGGCGGCGATGGCGGCGTGCTGTCCTGCGCGATGGCGGGGCCGGCGGCGATCGCGAGCGCGGCGAGGCTCGCGGCAAAGAAACGGCGGTGGGTCATGTGCGTCCCTCTCCCATGACTGATCTATTTCTATACTTCGTTACTATCCCACCAATTTTCGCTGTGGCAAGCCGGTAGGTGACACTTTTACGCCACAGTCGCGGAAAGAAGTATCGCAAAGCGGTGCGCGCTCCCTCGTCGTGCCGTCAGCGGCCGATGGGAAAGCGCAACAGCCGCTGGGCCACCGGGACAATCGCGGCGGCCGGCGTGCCCGCGACGGCGCGGATCGCGGCGCAATCGGCGTCGAGTCCCCCGGTGAGCCGCCCGAAGGCGGGGAGGATGAGCTTCGTCGGGCCATGGACGAAGCAGCGCCGCGCGACGCGCCGGCCGCGCGCGGCGACGCGCCATTTCGGATGATAATGGCCCGAAAGTTCCGGGTCCGGGTCGCGCGGGCGCGCCTCGTGGCGCAGCCGGAGCCCGTCGACCAGCGCCTCGTCGCGGGCCTCGCCGGGCAGCGCCGCGTGCCCGGCGCGATCGTGGTTGCCGGTGATCCAGGTCCAGCGCACGGCGCGCGCCAGCCGGTCGAGCAGGGCGCGGCTGACGCGGTCGAGGCGGCTCGCGCCGTCGCCATCGTGGAAGCTGTCGCCCAGGCACCAGATCTCGCGCGCCTGCGTCTCCCCGACCAGCCGCCCGAGCGCGGCGAGCGTCTCGCGGCTGTCATAGGGCGGCAGCATCTGTCCGGCGCGCGCGAACCAGCTCGCCTTTTCAAGGTGCAGATCGGCCACGAGCAGCGCGCGCCGCGCCGGCCAGAACAGCGCGCCGTCGGCAAAGGCGAGGAAGCGGTGGCCGGCGAATTCCAGTTGGTCCATGTTCATGCTATGGACCCGCCCCGGCGGCGGTGCAAGGCGTCAGCGGCTGGCCAGCCTCGCGTCCGACGCGCGCGTCGCGTCGGGCAGCACGAAGTCCACCCGGCGGCGCCCGAAATCAATCGCCACCGTCCTGAACAGTCGCAGCATCTGCATCCCCAGCAGCATCGCGGGCTTGTGGGCGAGACCCAGTTCCGCGAACGGCTGCGCGTCGGCGAAGACGAGGCCGACATTGCGCAGCGTGACGCCGCCCACGCTCAGCTCGCGGATCATCATATAGTCGACCGTCATCGTCTCGCCGGTGACGCTGGTGAGCGTGACGGGCACCGGCTTGCCGATCCGCTGCGATCGGCCGAGGCGGTCGCGCAGCGCGAGATTGCCGATGCTGATCTCGGCGCCGGTGTCGAGCACGACATTCACCTTCCGCCGGTCGATCTGCGAGTCGACGAGGATGAGCTGGCCCGACTTGCGCCGCGCGCGCACGATGATCGTGTCGGGATCGGCGGCCTCGGTCGGCACGGCGCTGTCGCGGATGTCCATGCGCTTGCGATGGAAATCCATGACCAGCCGCTTGTCCCGCAGGCTGTCGAGGCCAAGGAGGCCGCTACCGCCGAGATTGGCGCCGTCGAGCACCGGCGCCTGGAGCGCGGTCACGCGATCGCGGCCGTAGCGCAGTTCGGGCACCTCGACCGTGCTCACTTCGGCCGGGCCGGTCATGCTGATGATCCGCACGGTGCCGCCCGGCGCGAGCGCGAGGCTGCGGGCCAGTTCGCTCGACAGGATGGTGCGCTGCGATCCGGTGTCGACGATGAAGGGGAAGGGGCCGTGCGCGCCGACATGGACCGGCAGCGTCACCCGCTCGTCGCCCGGCGTGACGGCGGGCAGCGAATCGAGCCGGGTGATCGGCGGCAGGTGGATCGCATCGGCCAACGCCGACGCGTCCTGTGGCAGTTGCGCCGGGGCTGCGGTCGCCGTCAACCAGGCGATCAGGGCGAGCGGCGTCCGCAGCATAAGTCCCTCCCGTCATCGGCCGGTCCGCCGGCTCTTGTCCCCGCACCGTATCATGGGCGGGGGCGCGCCCCAAGCGCGATCAGCCCATGGCGATCCGCGCCAGCGCCTCCGCCTCGACCAGCAGCTCGTCGTCGGTGGCATGTTGCGCCACCTGCTCGCGGCCGATCATGATGAGCACCGGCACGGCGAGCGGGGAGACGCGCGGCAGATCGACATGGAGCATCGTCGTCCCCGCCTGGTCGAGCAGGTCGCCCAGGCGGCCGATGTCGGTCATCCGCGCCCGTGCGTCGGCCCAGGCGGCCTGGAGCAGCAGATGGTCGGGCTCGTACTTGCGCAGCACGTCGTAGATGAGGTCGGTGGAGAAACTCACCTGCCGCCCGCTCTTGCGCAGCCCCGGCTGCTGGCGCTCGATGAGCCCGCCGATCACCGCCACGTCGCGGAAGGCGCGTTTGAGGAGGCTGCTGCTCTCCACCCAGTCGACGAACTCATGGTCGAGAATGTCGGGCGAGAAGAGCGGGCGCGGATCGGCGACGGGGCGCAATCCGTACACCGCCAGCGCATAGTCGTTGGCGACGAAACCGGTGGGCTTGAGGCCCAGCGCCTCCATCCGCCGCGTCACCAGCATCCCGAGCGACTGGTGCGCGTTCCACCCCGCGAAGCTGTAGGCGACGAGGTGGAACGCGCCTTCGTGCGGGAAGGTCTCGACGAGGAGCTGGTCGGGCCTCGGCAGGACCGAGCGGAGCGCCTGCATGTCGAGCCATTCGCGCACGTCGTCGGGGAAGCGGTGCCACTCGCCGGGGCGCGCCAGCAGCTCGCGCACGCGGCGGGCGAGGTGCGTCGTCATCGCCATGCGCGTCCCGCCCCAGCTCGGGATGCGCGCCGGCCGCGTGGTGGCGCGGACGGTGAGGTCGCTCGCGTCCTGCCGCACCACTTCGAGCGGGATGCCCGCGAAGACGAAGGCGTCGCCCGGCGCGAGCTGCGCCGCGAACGCTTCCTCGACCGTGCCGAGCTTGCGGCCGTTGGCGAAGCGGACCGCGAGCGCGGGCTGGTCGACGATGATGCCGGCGTTAAGCCGATGCTGGCTCGCGAAACGCGGATGGCTCACCCGCCAGCGCCCGTCCGGCCCGCGCACGATGCGCTGGAAGCGGTCATAGGCACGCAGCGCGTAGCCGCCATGGGCGATGTAATCGAGCACCTGGTCGAGCGCGGCCGCGTCGAGATCGGCATAGGGCGTGGCGCGGCGCAATTCGGCGAGCAGATCGTCGGCCGCGAAGGGCGCGGCGCAGGCGCGGCCCATGACATGCTGCGCCAGCACGTCGCGCGATCCGGGGCGGAAGGTCTCGGCGTCGCGCTCGCCCTCGGCGATGGCGTCCAATGCGGCGCGGGCCTCGAGATATTCGAAGCGGTTGCCGGGGATGAGCAGCGCGCGGCTCGGCTCGTCGAGGCGGTGATTGGCGCGGCCGATGCGCTGGAGCAGGCGCGAGCTGCCCTTGGGCGCGCCCATCTGGATCACGCAGTCGATGTCGCCCCAGTCGATGCCGAGGTCGAGGCTGGCGGTCGCGACGAGCGCGCGCAGCCGGCCCGCCGCCATCGCGCTCTCGACCTTGCGCCGCGCCTCGCGCGAGAGGCTGCCATGGTGGATGCCGATCGGGAGGTTGTCGTCGTTCGCGGCCCAGAGGTTCTGGAAGATGAGTTCCGCCAGCCCCCGCGTGTTGCAGAACACCAGGGTCATGCGGTTGCGCGCGATCTCCGCCATCACCTGCGGCACGGCATAGCGGGCGGAATGGCCCGACCAGGGGACGCGGTCCTGGGGCACGAGGATGCGGACATCGGGCTCGGCACCCGGCTCGCCGATCACCGTCGCGACGCTTGCCGCCGCGCCGGCGGGCGCGAGCCAGCGCGCATAGTCGGCGGGGTTGGCGACCGTTGCCGAAAGGGCGACGCGGCGCAGGCCGGGCGCGAGTCCCTGCAACCGGCTCATGGCGAGGGCGAGGAGGTCGCCGCGCTTGTCGGTGGCGAAGGCGTGGACCTCGTCGATGACGATGGTCCCGAGGTCCGCGAACAGCGCGGCGCTGTCGGGATAGGAGAGCAGCAGCGAGAGCGATTCGGGCGTGGTGAGCAGGATCTGCGGCGGCCGCGCGCGCTGGCGGGCCTTGCGGTCCGACGGGGTGTCGCCGGTGCGCGTCTCGACGCGAATGTCGAGCCCCATCTCGCCGATCGGGGTGAGGAGGTTGCGCTGCACGTCGACCGCGAGCGCCTTCAGCGGCGAGACATAGAGGCTGTGCAGCCCCTCGCGCGGGGTCTCGACCAGATCGGCCAGCACGGGCAGGAACCCGGCGAGCGTCTTCCCCGCCCCGGTCGGCGCGACGAGCAGCGCGTGGCGCCCGGCGCGCGCCGCCGCCAGCATCTCCCGCTGATGCCGCCGCGGCGCCCAGCCCCGGCGCGCGAACCAGTCCGCGATGGGCTGAGGAAGGGCGGGATCGGCCATGCCCCTGCTGTAGCGGGATTTGGCGGGGGCGGAAGGGCGCCACGGTTCCTCCCCACATGTGGGGAGGATCGGTCGCTCAGCTCAGCAGCTTGATCCCGCTCGCCACCAGCACCAGCGAAAGCACGGGGCGGATGTAGCGGTCCGAGACGCGCGTGGAGATCAGCGAGCCGATGACGATCCCCGGCACCGATCCGATCAGCAGCTTGCCGAGCAGCGCGAAATCGACATTGCCCATGTAGAGGTGCCCCAGGCCCGCCAGCGCCGTCAGCGGCACCGCGTGGACGATGTCGGTGCCGACCAGCCGCGCCGTCCGCATCCGCAGCGGATAGAGCGCGAGCAGCATCGTCGCGCCGAGCGCGCCGGCGCCCACCGAGGTCAGCGTCACCATCACGCCGAGGATCGCGCCCGCCGCCACCGTCGCCCCCGGCTGCCGCTTTCGCCAGGCGCGCGCCTTGGCGGGATCAAGGTTGAGCGCGAGCTTGTGCACCCGCTTCCACGCCAGCGAGGCGATCGCGGTGACGATCAGGATCGCGCCCAGCGCCTGCATGATGAGGCCGTTCCTGATCTGGTGCATGTCGAGTTGCGAGAGCGCGAGCAGCGTCACCAGCGCCGCCGGCAGGCTGCCATAAGCGAGGCGGCGGACGACCTGCCAGTCGGGCTCGCCATAGCTGTGGTGGACCGCGCCGCCGACCGACTTGGTGATCGCCGCGAACCAGAGGTCGGTGCCGACGGCGGTGGTCGGCGCCACGCCGAGGATCAGGATCATGATCGGTGCCATCAGCGATCCGCCGCCCACGCCCGTGATCCCGACCAGGAGGCCCACGAGCAGGCCGGACAGTCCGTGCGCCCAGTCCATCGTCACCCCTCCCCGGCGACCAGCGCCAGCACGCGCTCGGCCCATTCGGGGCGGCAGATCAGCAGGTCGGGCAGCGACACGTCGGCGCAATTGTAGCACAGCGGCGACCCGTCGATGCGCGAGCAATGGAGGCCGTGCGCGGCGGCGACGGCGGCGGGCGCGGCGCTGTCCCACTCATATTGCCCGCCCGAATGGAGGTAGATCTCCGCCTCGCCCAGCACCACCGCCATCGCCTTGGCGCCCGCGGAGCCCATCGGCACCAGCTCGGCGTCGATCGCCTCGGCGACATGCAGCGCCTCGGCCGCCGGGCGCGTGCGCGACACGACCATGCGCGGGCGCTCGGGGGCGGGCGGCAGGGGCAGCGGCCGGTCGGTCCTCAGCACGAGGTCGCGCCCCGGCAGCGCCACCGCGCCGATGCTCGCGCAGCCGTCGATGGCGAGCGCGACATGCACCGCCCAGTCGGCGCGCGCCTCGCCATATTCGCGCGTGCCGTCGACCGGATCAATGATCCAGACGCGGCCCTTGGCGAGCCGGGTGCCGTCGCACTTCATCTCCTCCGAGAGGAGGCCGTCGTCGGGCCGCTGCGCGCGGATCGCCGCGACGAGGAACTGGTTGGCGGTGAGGTCGCCCGCCTTGCCCAGCGCCTGTGGGCTGAACAGCCCGCTCGCCCGCACGTCGAGCAGCAGGCGCCCCGCCGTCTCGGCGAGGTGCGCGGCCAGCTCGGCGTCGGTGAGGGTCACGGAATGAGCATCGCGACGATGGCGTCGGCCGCTTCCTCGGCGGTCATGCGGGTGGTGTCGATGCGCAGTTCGGGCGCGGCGGGCGGCTCATAGGGGCTGTCGATGCCGGTGAAGTTCTTGAGCTCGCCCGCCCGCGCCTTCCTGTAGAGCCCCTTGACGTCGCGCGCTTCGGCGTCCGCGAGCGGCGTGTCGATGAAAATCTCGAAAAACTCGCCCTCGGGCAGCATCGCGCGCACCATCTCACGTTCCGCGCGGAAAGGCGAGATGAAGGCGGTGATGACGATGAGGCCGGCGTCGGTCATCAGCTTGGCCACCTCGCCGACGCGGCGGATGTTCTCGATCCGGTCGGCCTCGGTGAAGCCCAGATCCTTGTTGAGCCCGTGGCGGACATTGTCGCCGTCGAGGAGGAAGCTGTGGCGGTTCATCCGGTGCAGCTTCTTCTCGACGAGGTTGGCGATGGTCGACTTGCCCGAGCCGGAAAGGCCGGTGAACCAGAGCAGCGCCGCCTTCTGGTTCTTGAGCCCCGCGCGCGCCTCGCGGCTCACGTCGATCGCCTGCCAGTGGACGTTGCGGGCGCGGCGCAGCGCGAAGTGCAGCATTCCCGCCGCCACCGTCGCGTTGGTCATCTTGTCGATGAGGATGAAGCCGCCGAGCACGCGGTTGGGGCTGCCGGCGCCGTCCGCATAGGGCTCGAACACGATCGGCTTGTCGGTCGCGACTTCCGCGACGCCGATGGCGTTAAGCTCCAGCGTCTTGGCCGCCATGTGCGCCATGGTGTTGACGTTGACGCTGTATTTGGGCGCCTGCACCGTCGCCGAGACGGTCTGCGTGCCGAGCTTCAGCCAATAGGCGCGGCCGGGGATCAGCGCCTCGTCGGCCATCCAGACGAGGCTCGCCTCGAAGCGGTCAGCGACTTCGGGCGGCGCGTCGGCGGCGGCGATGACGTCGCCGCGCGAACAGTCGATCTCGTCGGCGAAGGTCAGCGTGACCGACTGGCCCGCAACGGCCTCGTCAAGGTCGGCCCCCAGCGTCACGATGCGGCTGACGGTGCTCGTCCGGCCCGACGGCAGCACGCGCACGGCGTCGCCGGGGCGGACGACGCCGCTCGCGATCTGGCCGGAAAAGCCGCGGAAATCGAGATTGGGCCGGTTGACCCACTGCACCGCCATGCGCAACGGCTTGGCGAGGTCGCTCGTCGCGTCGACCTCGACCGTCTCGAGGTGCGGGAGCAGCGAGGGGCCGTCATACCAGGGCGTGTTCGCCGACGGCGCGGTGATATTGTCGCCCACGAAGCCCGAAATGGGGATGGCGGTGAAGCTGGTGATGCCGATCTCGCTCGCAAAGGCGCGATAGGCGAGGACGATGCGGTTGAAGACGGCCTGGTCATAGCCGACGAGGTCCATCTTGTTGACCGCCAGCACGACGTTGCGGATGCCGAGCAGATGGGCGAGATAGCTGTGCCGCCGCGTCTGCGTCAGCACGCCCTTGCGCGCGTCGATGAGGATGACGGCGAGGTCGGCGGTCGACGCGCCCGTCACCATGTTGCGCGTATATTGCTCGTGGCCGGGGCAGTCGGCGACGATGAACTTGCGCTTGTCGGTCGCGAAGAAGCGGTAGGCGACGTCGATGGTGATGCCCTGCTCGCGCTCGGCGGCGAGCCCGTCGACGAGCAGCGCGAAATCAATCGCGCCGCCCTGCGTGCCGACGCGCTTGCTGTCCTTCTCCAGCGCCTCGAGCTGGTCCTCGAAAATCTGGCGGCTGTCGTAGAGCAGCCGGCCGATCAGCGTCGACTTGCCGTCGTCGACGCTGCCGCAGGTGATGAAGCGCAGCATCGACTTGTCCTGATGCCGCGCCAGATAGGCGTCGATATCCTCTGCGATGAGCGCGTCGGCCTGATAGGCGTTCTCGGTGATGTCGAGCGCTTCGGTCATCAGAAATAACCTTCCTGCTTCTTCTTCTCCATGCTGGCGTCGCCCGCGTCCTTGTCGATGACGCGGCCCTGGCGCTCGCTGGTGGTGGTGAGCAGCATTTCCTGCACCACCTCGGCCAGTGTCGTCGCGTGGCTCTCCACCGCGCCGGTGAGCGGGAAGCAGCCCAAAGTGCGGAAGCGGATCGATCGCGTCACCGTCTCGACCGGGCGGCCCAGCACGCGCTCCAGCCGCTCGGGATCGTCGGCCATGAACAGCCCGCCCTCATATTCATAGGTCGGCCGCGGCGCGGCGAAATAGAGGGGCACGATCTCGATCCCCTCGCGCATGATATACTGCCAGATGTCGAGCTCGGTCCAGTTGCTGATCGGGAAGACGCGGATGCTCTCGCCCTTCGCCTTGCGCGCGTTGTAGAGGTTCCACAGCTCGGGCCGCTGGTTCTTGGGATCCCAGCGGTGGTTGGCCGCGCGGAAGCTGAACACGCGTTCCTTGGCGCGGCTCTTCTCCTCGTCGCGGCGCGCGCCGCCGAAGGCGACGTCGAAGCCATGATGGTCGAGCGCCTGCCTCAGCCCCTGCGTCTTCCACATGTCGGTGTGGAGCGGGCCGTGGTCGAACGGGTTGATGCCCTTCTCCTTCGCCTCCGGGTTCTGCCAGACGTGGAGGTCCATTCCCGCCTCGTCGGCGCTGCGCTGGCGCAGCGCGTACATGTCGCGGAACTTCCAGGTGGTGTCGACATGGAGCAGCGGAAAGGGCGGGGCCGAGGGGTAGAAGGCCTTCTTCGCAAGGTGCAGCATCACCGCCGAATCCTTGCCGATCGAATAGAGCATCACCGGCCGCTCGGCCTCTGCCGCGACCTCGCGGAAGATGTGGATGCTCTCCGCCTCGAGACGGTCGAGATGCGTCAGTGCCATGTCCGTTCCCCGCCTGTTGCCGCCGGCGCCCGTTGCTTGAGCGCCAGATAGCTCCAGACCCCGTTTACGCAATGCGCGGGCGGCGTAGATTTTCTGTCAGCGGATGAAGCCGCGCCGCAGCCCCGCCACCCCTTTGCCGGGGCGGCTCCTGCGCGGTCATGATGGCACTATGATGACTCGGGAGCGTCAGCGCAGCGTCTCGATATACGCCCGCATGTCGGCGCCGATCTCCGCATTGGCGAGCGCGAGCGCGAGATTGGCCTGCGCGAAGCCGAGCTTCGATCCGCAGTCATAACGCTCGCCCGCGAAGGTCAGCCCATGGAAGGGCTGGTCGCCGATCAGCCGCGCCATCGCGTCGGTGAGCTGGATCTCCCCGCCCGCGCCCTTCTCCTGATTTTCGAGCAGCCGCATCACCTGCGGCTGGAGGATGTAGCGGCCCGCGACGATGAGGTTGGAGGGCGCGGTGCCGGCCGCCGGCTTCTCGACCAGCCCCTTGACCTGCGTCAGCGCGCCGTCGCGCGCGCCCGGATCGAGCACGCCATAGCTCGGCGTCTGCTCCACCGGCACTTCGAGCGCGCAGATGAGGTTGCCGCCGACCTGCTCATAGGCGCGGACCATCTGCGCGGTGCAGCCGGGGCTCCCGACCATGAACTCGTCGGGGAGGAGGATGGCGAAGGGCTCGTCGCCGACGATGTCGCGCGCGCACCAGATGGCGTGGCCGAGGCCCAGCGGCTCCTGCTGGCGCACGAACACGGCATTGCCGGGCGCAAGGCGCGTGCCCGCGAGCGCCGCGACGCTCTTGCCGCGCGCCGCCTGCGTCGTTTCCAGCTCGAAGGCGATGTCGAAATGATCCTCGATCGCGTTCTTGCCGCGCCCGGTGACGAAGATCATCTGCTCGATCCCCGCTTCCAGCGCCTCGTCCACCGCATATTGGATCAGCGGGCGGTCGACGACGGGCAGCAGCTCCTTGGGCACCGCCTTGGTCGCGGGGAGGAAGCGGGTGCCCAGGCCCGCGACGGGGAAGACGGCCTTGCGGATGCGGGGAAAGGTCATGCGGAAGCCTCGCGATCGGGACGGGTGGACGGGCGGTAGCGTCCGCCGCGCGGACCATCGCCGTTCTTAATCGGGGCTCTTCGCAAGTGCAACATCGCAACGGGGTTAACGGAATGGGCACCGGCGCGCGGCGATCGCGCCCGCCTCCCGCCCGCTTGACGATTGCCATCCCCCGGCGGGGGGAGTAGCAGGGGCGCATGGCTGCCTGCGACACCTGTCTGGTGCGTAACCGTGCGATCTGTTCGAGCTTGTCGGGCGACGAGCTGGACACGCTCAACCGGCTCGGCCGCCGCCACAGCATCGCGCGCGGGCAGACTTTGGTGTGGGAAGGCGACGACAGCCTGCTCGTGGGCAATGTGATCGAGGGGGTGCTCAAGCTCTCGACCTCGCTCGGCGACGGGCGCGAGCAGATCGTCGGCATCGTCTACCCGTCCGATTTCATCGGCCGCCCCTTCGGCGCCAAGAGCCATCACAGCGTCACCGCCTTGACCGACGCGCGCGTGTGCACCTTCACGCGCGGCGATTTCGACAGTTTCGCGCGCGACCATGGCGAGCTGGAGCACAAGCTGCTCCAGCGCACCCTGGTCGAGCTTGACCGCGCGCGGCACTGGATGCTCCTCCTCGGCCGCAAGACCGCGCCCGAGCGGATGGCGAGCTTCATCCTCGAAATGTCCGAGCGGCTGGTCGACACCGGCTGCGCCGCGCCGGGCGACGCGCTCGACCGCTTCGAACTGCCCTTCGGCCGCCAGCAGATCGCCGACATCCTCGGCCTCACCATCGAGACGGTGAGCCGCCAGTTCACCGCGATGAAGACGCGCGGCATCATCGACCTGCCCAGCCGGCGGTCGATCCATATCCTCGACCGCGACGCGCTGGAGGACATGGCGGGGAACGAGTAATCTTTCTGTGGACGTCACCCCGGACTTGATCGGGGGCCCCGCTTCCACTTGGCTTACCTCATGGCAAGGGGCGGCTGGGTCTACATCATGGCGGATCGCTATCGCGGCACGATGTATGTCGGCGTGACGGCGGACATTGCCGCGCGCGTCCATCGGCATCGCTCCGGCCAAGGCTCCGACTTTTGCTCACGATACGGCCTGCATCGTCTCGTTTGGGCCGATCAGGGCCATGACATCATGCTGTGTATCGAACATGAGAAGCGGGTGAAACGCTGGCGGCGGGACTGGAAGTTCGCGCTGATCGAGCGGAGCAATCCCCACTGGAATGATCTGTTCGGGACGCTGGGTTGAAGGCAGCGGGACCCCGGATTGAATCCGGGGTGACGCGGTTATGTACGCAGCCCAACCCCATCCGGCCAAAGTCGGACCTCTCGTTAACCACCTGAAAAAACTTTATAATTCACGCCTCCCTCACCCCGAGGCAGCATTTTGACGCAAGTCAATGAAGGCGCGCCCCCGCCGGTCCAATCGGCCGCTGTGGCGGACCATCGTCGGTCCCGCCCAGACAAGGGGGGAAGGCTCGTGCAAGCGCTGCTGACGAAATCGGGGGTCTGGCTGGTGCTGGCGCTGCTCGCCCTGGCGGCGGCGCTCAACGCGGCGGACCAGGGCTTTGCGGTGCAGATGGGCATCGTCATGGCGGCGGCGCTCGCCGGGCTGGTCGCGACCGTGACGCGCGCCGACTATCGGACGGCCGGCCTCGCGCCGGCGGCGGATGAAGGGCGCTATTATGACGATGTCACCCGCTGGGGCGTGATCGCGACGATCTTCTGGGGCATGGCGGGGTTCCTCGCCGGGCTCTACATCGCGCTCGAGCTGGCCTTTCCCGCGCTCAACCTCGGGCTTGAGTTCATCAATTTCGGCCGGCTGCGCCCGCTCCACACCTCGGCGGTGATCTTCGCCTTCGGGGGCAATGCGCTGATCGCGACGAGCTTCTACATCGTCCAGCGCACCTGCCGCGCGCGGCTCGCCTTTCCGCCGCTCGCGCGTTTCGTGTTCTGGGGCTACCAGCTCTTCATCGTCCTCGCCGCGACCGGCTATCTGCTCGGCATCACCGAGGGGCGCGAATATGCCGAGCCCGAATGGTATGTCGACCTGTGGCTGACGGTGGTGTGGGTGAGCTACCTCATCGTCTTCGGCGGCACGATCCTGCGCCGCAGCGAGCCGCATATCTACGTTGCCAACTGGTTCTTCCTCGCCTTCATCATCACCGTCGCCATCCTCCACCTCGTCAACAACCTGAGTATGCCGGTGAGCCTGTTGGGCGCGAAGAGCTACAGCGCCTTCTCGGGCGTGCAGGACGCGCTGACGCAATGGTGGTACGGCCACAATGCCGTCGGCTTCTTCCTCACCGCCGGCTTCCTCGCGATGATGTACTATTTCGTGCCCAAGCAGGCCGAGCGGCCGGTCTACAGCTACCGGCTGTCGATCATCCACTTCTGGTCGCTGATCTTCCTCTACATCTGGGCGGGTCCGCACCACCTCCACTATACCGCGCTTCCCGACTGGGCGCAGACGCTGGGCATGGTCTTCTCGATCATGCTGTGGATGCCGAGCTGGGGCGGGATGATCAACGGCCTGATGACGCTCAACGGCGCCTGGGACAAGGTCCGCACCGACCCCATCCTGCGCCTGATGGTGATGAGCCTCGCCTTCTACGGCATGTCGACCTTCGAGGGGCCGATGATGTCGGTGAAGGCGGTCAACAGCCTGTCGCACTATACCGACTGGACGATCGGCCATGTCCATTCGGGCGCGCTGGGGTGGAACGGGCTCATCACCTTCGCGGCGATCTACTTCCTGGTGCCGCGCCTCTGGGGGCGGGAGCGGCTCTACTCGCTGCGGATGGTGAACTGGCACTTCTGGTGCGCCACCATCGGCATCGTCCTCTACGCCGCCTCGATGTGGGTCGCGGGCGTCATGCAGGGGCTGATGTGGCGGGAGTACGGCCCGGACGGCTACCTCGTCTACGCCTTTTCCGAAAGCGTCGCGGCGATGCACCCGATGTACATCATCCGCGCGACGGGCGGCCTCCTCTACCTCGCCGGCGCGGTCATCATGGTCGTCAACGTCTGGCGGACGATCCTGGGGCACCAGCGCGGCGAAAGGCCGCTGCACAGCCCGGCCTACAGCCCCGCCGCCGACCGGCCGGTCGTCGTCGCCGCCGCCGAATAAGCTTTCAAGAGGGACAAGACCAATGGCTAGCTTTGCCGAAGGCCACAAGACGATCGAACGCAACGTCACGCTGCTCGGGCTCATCGCGCTCGGCGTGGTGCTGATCGGCGGCATCGTGGAGATCGCGCCGCTGTTCTGGATCGACAACACGATCGAGAAGGTGGAGGGGGTCCGCCCCTATACCCCGCTCGAGCTGGCCGGCCGCAACATCTACATCCGCGAAGGCTGCTATGTCTGCCACAGCCAGATGATCCGCCCGTTCCGGGACGAGGTGGAGCGCTACGGCCATTACAGCCTCGCCGCGGAAAGCATGTACGACCATCCCTTCCAATGGGGGTCGAAGCGAACCGGGCCGGACCTCGCGCGCGTGGGCGGCCGCTATTCCGACGAGTGGCACGTCCAGCATCTGAAAGACCCGCGCTCGGTCGTGCCCGAATCGATCATGCCGGCCTATGCCTTCCTCGACCGGCCGCTCGCGCCCGCCGACATGGGCGCGCATCTGACGGCGCTGCGCCGCGTCGGCGTCCCCTATAGCGGCGCGGACATCGCCAGGGCCAATGACGACCTCAGGGCGCAGGCCGATCCGGCCGCCGACACCACCGACCTCCTGAAGCGCTATCCCAAGGCGCAGGCCCGCGATTTCGACGGCAGGCCCGACCGGCTCACGGAAATGGACGCGCTCGTCGCCTATCTCCAGATGCTCGGCACGCTGGTCGATTTCGACAGCGCCGCCCCGCTCGAAACCAGGGCGGACACGCGCCCGGCGGGCGGCCAGCCATGAGCTACGAGGCGCTGCGCGGCTTCGCCGACAGCTATGGGCTGCTCATTTCGGGCCTGTGCTTCCTCGTCCTTGTCGCCTGGCCGCTGCGGCCGGGGGCAAAGCGGGCGCACGACCACGCCAAGACGATGATCTTTCAGGCAGACGACTGAACAACAGGGATTGGGGGCCATGGCCGAGACCAAGCGCATCGACACGCCGACCGGCACCGAGACGGTGGGGCACGAATGGGACGGGATCGAGGAGCTGAACACGCCGCTGCCGCGCTGGTGGCTGCTGACCTTCTACGCGACGATCCTCTTCGCGGTCGGCTATACCATCGCCTATCCCGCCTGGCCGGGGATCAACAGCGCCACCGCCGGCGTGCTCGGCTGGACCAGCCACGGCCAGCTCCAGGCCGAGCTTGATGCCGACGCCGCACGCAAGTCCAGGACGCTCGCCGCCTTGGCCGCGACGCCGATCGAGGCGCTGCCGTCGAACCCCGCGCTGCTCCAGGCGGCGGTCGAGGGCGGCCGGGCGGCCTTCAAGGTCCACTGCGTCCAGTGCCATGGCGCGGGCGCGGCGGGGAGCAAGGGCTATCCCAATCTCAACGACGACGACTGGCTGTGGGGCGGCGACCTCGCCAGCATCGAGCAGACTCTCGTCCACGGCATCCGCTATCCGGGCGACGACCAGACCCGCCAGTCGCAAATGCCCGCCTTCGGCCGCGACGGCATCCTGACCGCCGATCAGATCCGGCAGCTCGTCTCCCATGTCCGCGCCGTCAGCCGGCAGGAAGCGCCCAGCGCCTCCGCGCGGGCCGGAAGCGCGCTGTTCCAGGCCAATTGCGCCGTTTGCCACGGCCCCGACGCCAGGGGCAACCGCTCGCTCGGCGCGCCCAACCTCACCGACGCGATCTGGCTTTATGGCGGCGACCGCGACGCGCTGACCGATACCATCACCAACGCCCATGCCGGCGTGATGCCCGCCTGGGGCCAGCGGCTGAGCCCCGTCACGATCAGGATGCTCGCGGCTTACGTCCACGCGCTCGGCGGGGGGGAGGGGGCGCCGGTGGCGGCGCCGCAGACGGCCGGGGCGAGCGCGCCGGGTGGATGAGGATGTGAGGCGGCTCCTTTATCCCCCTCTCCCCTTCAGGGGTCGATCGGAGTCACGTGCCTCCGATCGAGGCCGGGGAGAGGGGGCTGCCGGCGAGAGGGGGAGCGCCATTGCCCCTCTCCCATCCGGGGAGAGGAGCTTTCAGGAACGGCTGCCATGACCAGTCTCGACGATCTCACCAACAGCCCGCTGGGCACCTACCAGAAGCGCAAGGGCGTCTATCCCCGGCAGATCGACGGGCCGTTCCGCCGCTTCAAATGGCTGGTGATGGCGGTGACGCTCGGCATCTACTGGGGCACGCCCTGGCTGCGCTGGGATCGCGGCCCCTATGCGCCCGACCAGGCGGTGCTGGTCGATCTCGCCCATCGCCGCTTCTACATGTTCAGCATCGAGATCTGGCCGCATGAATTCTATTATGTCGCCGGGCTCCTCATCATGGCGGGGATCGGCCTCTTCCTCGTGACGAGCGCGGTGGGGCGGGCTTGGTGCGGCTATGCCTGTCCGCAGACGGTGTGGACCGACCTCTTCCAGCATGTCGACCGCTTCGTCGACGGCGACCGCAACGCGCAGATGCGGCTCGACAAGGCGCCCTGGACGCCCGCCAAGATCGGCCGGCGCGCGCTCAAATGGAGTCTCTATCTCCTCATCTCCTTCCTGACCGGCGGCGCGTGGATCTTCTACTTCGCCGACGCGCCGACGCTCCAGCATGATTTCTGGACGGGGCAGGCGGCGCCGGTCGCCTATGCGACGACGGCGGCGCTCACCTTCACGACCGTCTGGCTGGGCGGCTTCATGCGCGAGCAGGTGTGCATCTACATGTGCCCCTGGCCGCGCATCCAGACCGCGATGCTCGACGAGAAGTCGCTCATCGTCACCTACAAGGACTGGCGGGGCGAGCCGCGCGGATCGGTCAAGACGGCGCAGGCGCATCCCGGCCAGTTTGGCGACTGCATCGATTGCGACCAGTGCGTCGCGGTGTGCCCGACCGGCATCGACATCCGCGAGGGGCCGCAGATCGGCTGCATCACCTGCGCGCTGTGCATCGACGCCTGCGACCGGGTGATGACGCAGGTCGGCCGCCCGCGCGGCCTCATCGACTATGCGACGCTCGAGGATGTCGAGCGCGGCCGGCGCGGCGAGGCGCCGGTGCCGGTCCTGCGGACGCTCTTCCGCCCGCGCACGATAGTCTATTTCGCGATCTGGGCGGGGATCGGCCTCGCCATGCTGTTCGCGCTCGGCAACCGCACCCGGCTCGACATCAGCGCGCTGCAGGAGCGCAATCCGCTCTTCGTGCGCCTGTCCGACGGGTCGGTGCGCAACACCTACACGATCAAGCTGCGCAACATGGAAAGCCGCCCGCGCCGGTTCGACGTGCGGCTCGACGGGCTGCCCGGCGCGGTGATGTGGCCCGAGACCGGGCGCGCGAAAGAGGCCGGGCGCCGCTTTGTCGTCCCCGTCGCGCCCGACGCGGTCACGCGGCTGCGCGTCTATGTCGCCGATCCCGCCCCGAGCGTGCCGCGCACCGAGATCGGCTTTGCCGTCCGCGGCCTCGATGCCGAAGGCGGGGAGGACAGCGACGAAGTCTATTTCGATACGGGAGTGGAATGACATGGCCAGCCGATCTCCAACAGGCCGCCCCTTCACCGGCCGCCACATGGCCCTCATCCTCGTCGCCTTCTTCGCGGTCGTGATCGCCGTGAACGTCGTGATGGCGAGGCTTGCGGTCGGTACCTTCGGCGGCGTGGTGGTCGAGAACAGCTATGTCGCGAGCCAGGATTTCAATGGCTGGCTGAAAAGCGCCCGCTCCGAAAAGGCACTGGGCTGGCGCTCGACGGTGGTCCGCGACGGCGAGGACGGTCTGGTACTAACGCTCGCCGACGGCGACGGCCGGCCGATCGACGGCGCGCGGATCACCGGCACCGCCGAGCATCCCCTCGGCGTCGTGCCCGCCATCGTCCTGCGCGTCGTCGCCACCGGCGCGGGCCGCTACCGCGTGACGAGCGCGGTGCCCGCCGGCCGCTGGCGCCTCAAGCTGCTCGTCCGGCACGAGGCGGGCCAGCTCCACATCGTGCGCGACCTGCCATGACGCGGGAACTGCCGCCCGATGGCGCCACCGCCTGCGTCGAGACGCGGCTCGCCGTGCCCGGCATAAGCTGCGCCAGCTGCATCGCCAAGCTCGAGGGGCGGCTGCCGCAGACGCCGGGCATCGTCGCCGCGCGCGTCAATTTCGCGAGCCGGCAACTCACCGTCGCGCATGTCCCGGAGCTTGGCGTCGCCGACGTGCTCGCGGCGGTCGAGGCGCTGGGGTTCGAGGCGCAGCCGCTGGTCGCCGGTGAGGCGACCGCCGACGCGACGACCCGCCCGCTGATCCGCGCGCTCGCGGTCGCGGGCTTCGCGGCGATGAACATCATGCTGCTCTCGGTCAGCATCTGGTCGGGCGCGGGCGGCGCGACGCGCGACCTGTTCCACTGGCTCTCAGCGGCGATCGCGCTCCCCACGGTCGCTTATGCCGGGCGGCCCTTCTTCGGATCGGCATGGGGCGCGTTGCGGCGGCGGCGGACCAATATGGACGTGCCGATCTCGATCGGCGTGTCGCTCGCGACCGGCATGAGCCTTTACGAGACGATGACGGGCGGTCCGCACGCCTATTTCGACGGCGTCGTCATGCTGCTCTTATTCCTGCTCGCGGGACGCGTGCTCGACGCGATGATGCGCGACCGCGCGCGGGAGGGGGTGGCGGCGCTGCTCCGCCAGACCGCGCCCGGCGCGCTCGTCCTTGCAGCCGATGGCAGCTGCGCCTGGCGCCCCGCCGCCGAACTGGCGCCGGGGATGCGGCTGCTCGTGGCGGCCGGCGAGCGGCTGGCGGCCGACGGGATGGTCGAGGCGGGCGCGAGCCGCATCGACCAGGGGCTCATCACGGGCGAGGCGACGCCGGTCCCGGTCGCGCCGGGTGACGCGGTGCTTGGCGGCACGCTCAACCTTCTCGCGCCGCTCACGATCCGCGTCACGCGCACCGGCGATGCGATGGCGATCGCGCAGATGGCGCGGCTGATGGCGGAGGCGGGGCAGCCGCGCTCGCGCTACGTCCGCATCGCCGATCGCGCCGCGCGGCTCTACGCCCCCTGCGTCCACGCCACCACCGCGTTGGCCTTTGCGGGCTGGATGATTGCCGGCGCGGGCTGGCACCAGGCGCTGCTCATCGCGATCTCGGTGCTCATCATCACCTGCCCCTGCGCGCTGGGGCTCGCGGTACCCGTCGCGCAGGTCGTGGCGGCGGGCGCGCTGATGCGGCGCGGCATCCTCGTCAAGGACGGCAGCGCGCTCGAACGGCTCGCCGAGGTCGACCGGACGCTGATCGACAAGACCGGCACGCTGACCACCGGCAGCCCGGTGCCGGCCGATCTTTCGGTCCTCTCCGCCGACGAACGCGCGGTGGCGCTCGGGCTGGCGCAGGCGAGCCGCCATCCGTTGAGCAAGGGGCTGGCGGCGGCGCTGCGCGCGGAGGGCACGATGGCGGCCGATGTGACCGCGATCACCGAAACGCCCGGCGAAGGGCTGCGCGGATCGTGGCGGGGCACGTCCGTCGCGCTGGCGCGGGATGAGAGCGCGCCGGGACTGGGTGTGACGCTCATGAACGAGGCGGGAGATCGCCGTATCGCCTTCGCCGATCCGCTCCGTCCCGACGCCCGCGCCGCGCTCGACCGGCTGGCCCGCGACGGCGCGCCGGCGACGATCTTCTCGGGCGACAATGCCGCCGCTGTCGCCGATGTCGCGCGCGCGCTCGGCGTCGCCGGCCAGGCCAATGCGAGCCCGCAGGAAAAGCTCGACTCCATCGGCCGGCTCACCGCAGCGGGGCACAAGGTGCTGATGGTCGGCGACGGGCTCAATGACGGCCCCGCGCTCGCCGCCGCCCACGCCTCGATCGCGCCGGGCACCGCGAGCGACGTGGGGCAGCAGGCCGCCGACCTCGTCTTTACGAACAGCAGCCTCATCGCGGTGCCCGTCGCGCTCGCCGCCGCGCGGCGGACGATGCGCGTGGTGCGGCAGAACTTTGCGCTGGCGATCGGCTACAATGCGCTGGCGGTGCCGCTGGCGCTTGCCGGGCGGGTGACGCCGCTGGTCGCGGCGGTGGCGATGTCGCTGTCCTCGCTGATCGTCGTCGCCAATGCGCTGCGGCTCAACGGGGCGGCGCGGTGACCGGCCTCGCGCTCCTCATCCCGCTCGCGCTGCTGATGGGGCTCGCCGGGCTCGGCGCCTTCTTCTGGGCGGTGAACGCGCGCCAGTTCGAGGATCTCGACGGCGCGGCGCTGCGTGTGCTGATCGACGACGACGCGCTGGAGCCACCGGCATGAGGCGCGGCCGCCCTGTCGCGTTGCTCGCCGCGTTCGCTTTCGCGCTGCCGGCGCCGGCGGCCCACGCGGCGGGGATGCTGCGCCTGTGCGGATCGGACCGGCTCGTCGAGTTACCCTTACCGCTGCGCCGTCTGCCCCGGCCGCTGGAGGATGATGGTTGCAAGCGCGCCTGCCATGCCGGCTGCGAGCGCAAGCGGGGACGCGGCACCGCCTGATCCTCCCCACTCATGTGGAGGGGGAGCGTCAGCCCTGCGGGCTGCCACCTCCCCGCAAGCGGGAGGGGTAAGGAGATAGGCGAGGAAAATACATTTTCGACCACAGATCTTGTTATTGAAGGGGCCGTTATGCCTTGCTTCAATTGTCAGTGTCGTAGACGCAGGTTCCTTGCAGGAGGCCGGCATTTCCAAATTCGCTTACCGAGGCCTGGGTCGCGTTCAGGGCTCGCCCGTATTCATAGACGTAGAGCGTGGTCGAGCCAGAACCGGCAAGTCCAGTCAATACCGATGCCGACGCCTGCCCGGTCCAACCGTGAACGTTGTTAAATGTGCAAGTCCCCGGCATTGTTCCAGTGCTGGCGTAATAGGGCAGTCCGGTGACGGTCAGAGCGCCGGTCGCACCGGAGAAGGCTGTCCATTGCAACGCAAAATGGACCGTCACCTCGTTATTATGTCTGCTCCAAGTTCCAACTCTCGAAGAATACGTCAAAGTGCCTGCGGTGCTGCTACCCGCAACCGATGGAGTCCAGCTGTTCTGCCAGTTACATCCCTCACAGTAAATTTGCTTATAATTATTTGCGACGGCCGTCGCATTCGCAATTGCGGAAAAGCCGGGGTTTGCCAGCCGAACTAATGAATTTCCGGACGTTTGAATATTGTATTTTGGCATTTTACCACCGGTAATTTCGTTGCCGATAAAAGCTGGCGCTACTAAATTTATGCGGGTCGAACCGTTGGCATATACATCCGAACACATATTAGTCGTCGTCGCGCTATTTCCATCAAAAGTCGGCTGAATGAAAAAATGTCCGACTGCCTGTGTGCCGCTGAACGGAGCTGATCCTGTATCCGTAACGCCATTACACCCATTTCCCTGAAAATTGACGGATGTGGCATTTAGGTAATTCACTTTATCGCCATTAATATCTATGCCGTCGTAGCCGTTCAAAAACACGGCCCCACCTAACCACTGATATTGAGAGCCCTCCGCTACCTGAATTCCGCCGCCCGTGTTGGGACCGACCTGCATGTTCAAAAAGGTCCCATCATAGCCGTTCAAATAAAGTGCGTAGTCACCGGACCCTTGTCCACTATACTGGAGCCAAAGGTTCTTCGTCCAGGTGGCGCCCCGCCCGCTGCCGATGTACAGATTGCCGTTATAGCCGTTGATGATCCAGCTATCCTCTGCCCGGATTGACCCCTCCGGCACGGCCGGTCCGTCGGCCACTTGCACGGTGTAAAGTTTGCCACCGGGGCCGCCACTCCACCCAACTTGCGCGGCTTTGTTTCCGTCAAGTCGAAGATGGTAGAGGGATGCGCTGGCCGCATTAGCCTGCACATAAATCAAGGGACGATTCAAACCGGCGCCCAACTTGATGTTGACACCGCCATTATAGTCTCCCCAACTATTGTCGGCTTCGCCGACGAACGCACACGAATTAGCATGCGCTCCATCGCCAACCACAATGCCACCGAGGCCGCTGCTGTCCAGTGACTTTACATAGTATGCCACAGGCGGCTGCGGCAGATAGATGGCGCGAAAACCAAGTCGGACACATTCTGTATAAGCCGCGCGGATCATCGGCCCATCGTCGATAACGCCGTCACCCCAGGCGCCGCTGTTCGAGGCGGGGATGAACTGCGTGACATTCAGCGATTGCTTCAGCAGCGCGTCGCGTGAAATTGGCTGCGCTCCGGCCCCGGATTGCGTAAACGGCTGCTGAGCCAAGGGGCCGATGATTGCGCCATTGATCCTTGCGTAGATTCCTGAGGTAGTCGTCCAGACGTCACCGTCCGTTGGTAAAGTGGGCGGCGTGCCGTGCGGCAAATTGACACTCGCCGCCGATGAAACCGCGGGAGGTGCCTGCAATGTGTCGCCAGTAGTCATGCTGACAATCTGCCCGGCCTTGTTGGTCAATGGCGATTGAGGAGCTGCCAGAGCCGGGGCACTCGATGCCGCGAGATAAAACAAGGCTATGATGTGAATTTTCACGGCTTCGCCCCAAATATCGTTGCTTACAATCTAGGCATGCTTCTGAGCTTTTTGTTTGCGGAAATATTTTGCAATAAAATCATGGCCGTCTATGTTTGGGTGATAGCCATCATCGGTTAGCCTTTCAGCCCAGGTCCCCGGAATGCCAGGCGCTTCGCATACCGCCGCCACGTCCCAAACGACATCGAAATCCACAGGGTAACATACATCCCGCAACATGCGGTTGCGCCTGTTGATAGCGTCCGAAATCGATGTGGGCGATTGACCCTCTGTTGTGGTCCAGTTGTCGATGCTGGCTGTTGCCGGCGGCGTCGTCACGCCGATGATCTGAGTGATGCCGCGCATTCGCAGATCGGCGACGAGTTCCCGTTCTGCACTGACAATATCCTCGAGGCTCCAGCCCAAGGTGAAGTCATTCAGGCACAGGCACAAGAGAACAGCGTTGAATCCTAGGCGACAGATGGCATCGAGCCGCATTCCCCGATGGCCTGACGCGCCAACCCAGCGTGCTAGAGAATCGCCGTCACAGCTGAAATTGCTCCATGCGACGGTGTCGGCAAGCGCTTTTTCAGCCCAGCCGATATATCCTTCCGCGTTGACGATGTCGCGCCCTACGCCGGTGCTGCCGTTGGCGATGCCATCGCCGAGTATGGCAAGAGCGGATCCCTCCACCAGCGGTCGCCCGAGCAGGCACAGTGGCTGGGTAAACGGTGCCGCCTCCATCCTCGGGGCAATGGGGACACTCTCACTCGGGATGCCAACATTGGTGCGCCCTGATGCAAATTCGCGTCCGGCCATGGTTAGTCGGCCACTTCCGCCGTATGTTCCACAATGATGCAGCTCGATCTGGCTGCCCGCGGGCAAATCGAAGCCGATCGCCTCGGATATGGCGATGCCGCCGACCGGCGTACGAAAAACCGCGGGACGCGGCCTGGCTGTGGAAACGGTGCCTATTCCTGAACCTTGGCGGACCGCGTCCAGCCCGACATAGCCTCCAGCAGCCAAAGCGGTCCACCGTGGCGCGCAGGCGAGCCCATATCCATGACCGCCAGCAATCGTGAGTGCCTCATCCGCCGGTACTTCGGCAAAAAGACCGGGGTCGAGGATAGACAGTTGCGTCACCGCGCCAGCCCGCGCTTCTATGACCATAACCCTTGCCGGAGTGAGTTCACCAGGAGCCATCAGAGTGACAACGTCGCCGACGGCATAGCCGGCGCCGCCACAGGTGGGCGCGACGTCGCACAAGGATGCGGCACGGGGGCGCGCCGGGAATTCAGTGCGATTGAGGTCGACGTGGAACCCGCTCCAGCAAACGCGCAATTCCTTCGCGCCAAGCGGGACGCGATGTCGGGTCACACTTTCAATGAAAACGTAGTCGCCTACTTCGTTCGAGCTGCCGTAAACGCCATTAAGTCCGGTACGATTGCCGACCGGCATCCACGCGTTAGGGTCTCGCGTTGGCGGACGCGAACCTTCGCGCCGCGAACCTTGAAGGATCATCCGTCGCGTCATCCCGTGCCTTATTGCGCATGCAACTGGCGCATCGTCGCCAGCAATGTGCTTGGTCCATCCGCCATGGCTCCGGCGGAAACAGATGCGGTCTGGTCAGTCAAAATCTTGGGCAAGCGCGGCGTAATGATAGCGAGGTCTGGCCGCGAAGACTTTCGGGCACGGCAAAGCGTTTCGCCGGCCAGCTTTGCTATGCAATATTCCTGGAATTGTTCAACATTGTCATCAATAAATACAGTAGAAGGGTAATAAATATGAGGCCTTTCTGAGCAACTTTTTATGAAATGCCCATAGATATCATCAAATTTATAAAGGTAGTATTTCAGAAAATTTTCAAGAATAGCTTGCGAAAGGCTGCACGATTTACTGCCGGACTCGATCTTCGGAGTGGCAAAATAGTATAGGGCGTTAAAATTCGGTCCATCGAGGAATGGTTTGGAAGGATCGTCGCTGACGACGTCAAACCGAATTGCGCGAATGTCCCGGTTCTCGGTCGCGGCTTCCGCCACCATGTCGGCTGCTTCCCGGACGCCGCGGTGATAGGTTACGGTTACTTTCGCACCGCCCGCAGCCAGGAGTTTCGCTGCGGTTGCCCCCAAACCCCGCGAGCCTCCGATGACCAGGGCTCGTATTTCCGCGAACTCGCCCGGCCGCACCAGCTTCGCCAGCGCCCGCATCGGAGCAGTATCGACCGGCGGTGGTCGGAAAAAAGATTCGATCCTGCCTTGGACGCATCCGGCATCTACGGCTTGGACCAGCCGGCGGAAACGCATATCGACCGCCTGCGGCGCGAAACGCAATTGTTGACGGGCGCAATAATGGAAAGTGCAGTCTATCGAGCCGAAGATCGAGTGCAGGCCGGGACAGACCATGCCGACCAGATGGGAGAGGCTGGCCAGCGCCTGGATGCGGTCCGCGCCGGTCGCCGCGACAAGGGCGGGAAATAACACGGCGGCTTGCGCTGCCCGGTCCACCATTTCGATACTGCCGGCGGGATTGCCACTTTCGGCCAACTCCACCTCTTCCGGGGCGTCCAGTCGGGCTGGCCACACCTTACTTTCCGGGATTTCGGTCAACCGGTTTGGAGCACCCGAGATCGGCGCGCGCAGATCTCCGATGACCGCGACCTCGCCCCTGATCCGAATCTCGAAACGGATGTTGCCATTGGCCTTCCGCTCGCCGGTCAGCACGGCATCCTCATCGACCGGGATCGGTCGCAGGAACCTGACCTTAATCCCGCCGGCCCCATCGTCCAGCAGACCATTCCGCGCCAAAACTTCCATGGCCCACAGCGCCGCATGGACCCCGTGCACGGCGGCAATACCCAGTTGGGTGCGCCGGGCATAGACTGCGTCCATGTGCATGGGATTGAAATCGCCGGAAAGCTCAGCAAACGCCTGCTGGTCCGTGATATCGAAGTGCCGGCTTGCCTGGATAGCCACGTCAGCCGCCATGCGTATGGGCCTCGGTGGTGGCTTCACTGTAACGCCGCGGCAGATAGGCGATGTACGCGCGCAAGTATTCCTCATGCGTCAGCCTGCGACCGTCGGGCATAAGATAGGCACGATCGGGGCTAACATAGTCGAGCCCGAATGCTTTGGCGACAGCCGGGTGGATGGGGAGTTCCCAATCGTGGAGCGAGTCCGCGGCCTCAGCGGCCTCCGGGACAAGCGGAGCCTTGCCCAGCTTGGCTAAAATCCGGTCGACCATTGCGAAGACTACAGCATTGCAGCAATGGGTCGGCCAGTAAAACGTTTCGCGTGCAAAAACCATTCCGACGATAATATCGGCAATACCGACATCGCACCCGGTTTCCTGGCTTCGATAGCTGTCGGTCCAGAATTCCAGAGAGCGTTGTAGAACTTCGGATGTGGCGGGCGCGGATGACAGGATGGTATCGACAATCGCATCCGCGGCCATTCCCTGCTTCCACAGTCGGATTACTTGCCGGTCAGCGAAGTGAAAATTGATCGTGCCGCTTTCAGGATCGGAAAGTGCCGAATAGTCTTGGAACACCGTTGGCCAGAACACGTTGAAACCAACCATGGGGAAACGTACCACTTGCGCATGCGCTGGCAGAAGCGCGGAAAGCTCCTCAAATTTGCGTTCGATTTCCTGGCCCTTTTCGGTCTGGAAAAGGAAAACGTCGCAGTTTGCGACTACATCGAGGAAATCTCGGTAGTCGTCAGTGAAGTTCGGGATGAAATGAACTGCTGAATCCTGATTGAAATCAGGCGCGAATCCCTTGATTGCATGACGAACCACCCAACCGTGGCAATTCGCAAAGATAATGACATTCCGGCCGGGTTGCGCTGCGTCGGTATCCTTGTACACGCGAAATCCTCAGTCCAGGTGGCGTTCGATGGCGTCGACGAGGTCGCCGACAGCCTTGAACTTCTCGATTTCTCCAAGATCGAATTTGAACCCAAATTCGGATTCGACCGCGATCATAAGGTTTATATGCGTCAGAGAATCCCACCCGTCGACTTGGTCGGCGGTGGTGCCATCATCCAGCGCAATATCGTCGACGAGGAACAGGTCCGCAAAAATACCGCTGACCTTTGAATAGATTTCAGGCCGGTTCATGCATTACCTTTCCGATAGTCATGGGAAGTGCGCCAGGCTGGAAGGCGCTAAGGTCAAGACTGTAGCAACGTTCGCCTCCCGGCTCGTCGCCGATCAGGTCAAAGCCCAGTCTATCATAGAGGTCACGCACCATGCTGTTCTTCGCGGTTGGAATAAACCGGCCCTCGATCCGCACGTGCCCTGCAGCGACTGCCGATTCGCATAGCACGTTCAGCATTGCGCTCTCGACTTCACGGCCCAGCACCCGGCAGCTCATCAGCCAGGTGTCGATCACCAACACGTCATCCAGTCCGCGGCCGATCAGGATGCCAATGATGCCGTTGTCGCCGAATTTGTCGAGCAGGCGAAAATGTAGGCCGATGTCGGCCGGGGATGCAATGACTTCGCGAACCTCCTCCTCCGAATAGCGGCGCGTCGTCAAATTGAACTGGTTGGTCTTGTTGATGAGCTGGGTCACGCGGGTAAGGTTGAGCGTATCGAACTCTCCCCAGCGCAGATCCATTTCCAGCGATTGCAGGTAGCTTCCCAGATCGGTGGCTTCGCCAAGCAGGTCCGCCCGCTCCCTGTTCGCGCGATAGGATTCGGTCCGGGCCAGATCCTCGGCGGTGACAGCGACGCCCTCAAAATAGCCTGCCGCGGCCAGCAGTCCCGGGATTTCCGCGGGATTTTCGGAAACTTCCGGAACGGAAACCATGGGCAGTTCGCGCCGGACAAGCTCCCGCTCGAACGGGTTGTCATCCACGAATACCAGCGAATCGAGGCCGATGTTCAATTCCTGGGCGACCCGGCGAATGTTGGTCGCCTTGTCTTCCCAATTGGCGATGAAACAGGAAATGTCCTTCTTGCGGAGCAACATGTCCGGATGGGATTCGAAGGGTAGGAGCGCATTTGCCTCATCATTTTTGGAGACCACGGCGAGGATGATCCCACGTTGCGCCTGAGCAAGTGCATATTCCTGAAACTGAAGGAAGCCCTCGCCGCGCGCGCTGCCCTGGCCCAGGACGATGCCATCAAGTCCGTCGTCGCCGATGACCCCGCCCCACAGCGTATTGTCGAGATCGAGGACCAGGCACTTGCCCGAACGCCCCTTCCGCGCCGCCACTATGCGCGCGGCGGCATCGCCATAGATATGGGCGACGCGCGGCGAAATTTCCTGCTTGGCGCTGCACCACAACGAGGGATCGTGCCAGGCGCCCAGCCCCTCGCTTTGCACGAGATCGTCGATGGCAAGAACATCGACTCCCGCCCGATCTGCCGCCTCGCGGATCGCGTCGTTCAATCGGCGCGCGAATGCGGACTGCGACGAGGCCAGCCTGTGCTCGTTGCTACCCAGCAAATTCGGTATTGCCGGCATGATGGTTTGCTGGACGATTTGGCACCTGGCGCGATCCCGTATAGTGCCCCAGTTGGCCTCCATGCGCTTGATCGATGCCGCGACCAAAGCTCGCGTATCGTCGAGATTTGCAAGCGCACGGACTTCGCGTGTCGCTTGTCGGGCGTCTTCGGACAAAATCGCTACATCTGGCGCGAAATCATAGAAGCCCGAACCTAGATTGCTCAATTCTTGAAACACCTGACCATAGTCGGGCTCGTAAATGCTTGCGAAGAAACCGCGCCGCAACAGGCCGACCCGGATACCGCCATGCAAATGGGCGAGCGTTGACGTGCCGAGCATGGCCACCCGGACGGCGGGCGCGATATCCTCGCCCGGCGCCATCGAGAACGCCTTGCGCAGCATGAGATCGAGCCGCGATGTTCGCAGCAGATCGACGCGCGTTCCTGCAAGTCGGACGAGTTCCCTCCATTTTTCTGCCGCGTCGTTAACGGCGAGCGCGCCTTTGGCGTGATCGTGCCAATTCGGCAACTCCGGAAGCCAAGGAAGGACGTTATCGGGAAGCATTTCTTGAGCCCTGACGATCAGTTCCCCGGATGCATAGCAACGCAAATTGCAGGCGCAACCGGGCTTCAGCAGTCGGGCCACTCATATGCGTAAAGCCCTAACTTGGCGATTGTCGTTCTTGGCGCGCCATCGATAGTAAGTATCAATCAGGCAGCCGATCGAGCGCGCGGTCATCTGGTGCGTGTCATCCCGAGCCCCCGCGCTCCTTACCCCAAAACGAGGTCAAACGTCTTGATAAATTAGCCGGATCGAGGCCAAGGCGTCGAGCCGTTTTCCTCAGGCTCTCCACGGTCACTCGTTCACATATTTCACACATTTGTTTCGTGCGTTGAATTTTCTCCAAAGCCAATCTGTCATTGGCTAGCATCAGTTTTCGCTCAAACGTCCTAACTTGATCTGACGAAGGCAGTGTTTCTGTTTCTAGCAAACGCTTAGCGCTGCTCCGGGTCATGCCCATTACACGCGCTGCATTGGCGATGCTAGAAGCATTCGCAAATGTGTGCAAAAGATTGAGGAATATCGGTGAGTCCTCACGCCCTTGACTGTAGTCGATTGTGGCGTCGGGATCGAACCCCAGCACGGCCTGACGTTCAAGGTCATTGGCTTCCTTGCCGACATGCCGAATCCCGGCGACCCGGATATGTCGCCGCTGCGTCGCCCCCCGATCTGCGTAAGAGCGGTTAAGAAATTTTGCCTCCGGGGAAATATGATACTGACACAGCGCTTCCGCGTAAGTGGCGAGAGCGTCGGCATGGATCGACGCCCCCGTTTCCCGATCAAACGCCCGAGCCGTCGCGGCGCCATAGTCGCTATCGAATGGCGCTACAGGGCGAACCGGAAATCGCTTCTTAGGCCGCCGCCGTTTGGGGGCATAAAGACGTTCGCTCCGATCAATGGTATCAGACGGCGTCATCGAAAGCAGGAAGTTGAACGGCTTGACCTGCTCGCGATAAGGCCTGCCAGCGTCATAGCCTTTGAACCAAGCAAGCAGTGCCGGCGAGGTGGCCGCATAGCGACTGATCGCCGGCCGACTCAGCGCGGAATGGTAATCGAGTTGCACTCGGTCGGGATGGCGATCGAGCGCGGCGGTTACGATCGCGTGCCACCAGTCGCGATGCCAACGGTGGATGCCATCCTTCAACACTGCTTTATCGGGCGTCGTAAACCCTGCCGGTGGATTTTTCTCGCCGTAGGGATCGCGTAGATGAGCGCTTCAACGATGTGGGGAGCCTTGCCGGTCAGCAATTTTGACGCGATGCAGTCCGCCAAGGTAAACCAAAGACCGTCAGGCCAAGTCAAACGATTAGCGCCGATGGTAGCCGGCCCCTTCGGGTCGTACTTGGCCCGCACTGAGAATATGTCGCCGTCCGGAACCACTCGCACCAGCGTTGCCAGCGTCCGCCAGAGTCCCTGCGTTTGCAACGCGGCGAGATCGACATTGGCCAGCAGGGTGCGGGTCTCTGCTGTGCAATCCCGCCAGGCAACGCCCTGCGCGATGGCATAGCGCCAAAGCCCTATGAGCGTGCAGACCGTCGGATACATCGACAGGAAATCGCAGAGATGACCTGGCAAACCTGTCGGCGAATATGCACCTCGGATCGCCCGCCGAAATAGGTGCCCATGATCGTGCCAATCAAATGGGCAGGAAAATCGGGCTGACATTCACGCCATGGCCGGATGCCCATTTGCTTCAGATAGGCCTTGCCGATACCAGCCTCACTGTAGATTTTCTCCGGGATGGACCGGGAGAGCTTGAGCGCTTCAAAGCGGGCCATCAGAGCGGCGTGACATTCCCACGTCGCCTGCACGTCGCGGACAGCATAGGCGATCATCCCCTCGGTAATCAGGCCAGCGCAATCATCAAAATCCAGTTTCGGATTTTCGATTCTCAGAAATCCGGACAGACTGGACAAAGAAAATTTACGTGCAAGCAGTGCATTGGCCAGCGTCGCGACGTCAACAAAATGTCCTCGACGGACACCCGCGCCCAGCCTGCGCCGCCGCTGCCCACGAGAATTGAGCGGTTGCTTGGCGCCGGCAAACGAAATCAGCGCCGCTTTGCCTGACAGGTGCTTAATGCGAATATGCGGCCGATATAGGCTTTCCGACAGTCGGAATGTAAATCCGCCGCGCATCGCCGGTAAGCGATGTGCCTGCTCCACCTTGCGGGGGTGAGAAGCGGCTGCGAGTTCATGCTGATGGACGATGATGCGGCGCTTGGAGCTATGCCGGGGTCAAGACACCGGGCTAGGCCGGAGCCGATCCG
>JAESFG010000300.1_pt1 | contig 95027 bp, 75 predicted proteins | sample 9269371 | NCBI WGS metagenome assembly JAESFG01 (sample SAMN14506227, study PRJNA617093) | algae metagenome | isolation source: Aetokthonos hydrillicola CCALA 1050 (B3-Florida) and co-occurring... | place: USA: South Carolina | collected 2013-01-01
GTCAGTGTAACTTCTGACTGCTTTCCTCTCTAACAATCAATCCGCGCCTCAGTACTAATGTCTATTTTTTATCTTTTCTTCTATCCGTGCTTTGCTTCTGTCTGAGCTTTTAGTCCAAACTCCAGTTTATTGCTCACACCAGTCATGAATTGAGGACTCCGCTCAATGCTATTTTAGGATTTACTCAAATTCTCAAACGAGAAACTACAAATCTCACTCTCCAACAGCGTGGACTTGAAGTTATACAACAATCAGGGGAACATTTACTCACTTTAATTAATGATATTTTATATTTAGCAAAAATTGAAGCAGGTAAACTCGATTTAGAATTACGGGAACTCATCCTGCCTTCATTTTTGGATAATCTTGCTGATATTATTCATATGCGTTGCCAAGAGAAAAATATTGAGTTTGAACACCAGATTCTTGGAGATTTACCGACATTGGTAAAAGGAGATACAACCCGTCTGCGTCAACTATTACTCAATCTCCTCAGTAACGCAGTAAAATTTACAAACAAAGGTAAAGTAATTTTTAAAGTTGGTTACGTTGCAAATTTTTCGGCAGTACAAATAGATAGAACTTCTACCTCTGTTGCTAACCAAGATAAAATTCGTTTTTACATTGAAGATACAGGTATTGGCATTCCTGAAGAGAGGTTAGCAGATATTTTTACACCTTTCTATACAATCAAAGCAGAATCATCTCAAGAAGGAACAGGACTGGGTTTGAGTATTAGTCAAAACCTAGCTGAGCAAATGGGTTCTCAAATACAAGTTAAGAGTACTTTAGGGAAAGGGAGTACATTTTGGTTCGATCTAAATTTTTCTGTCCTAGAAACTCCTATGATGGTGACAACTAATGATGATTTTGCTCGTGAAATTACTGGTTATACAGGGGAACAACGGCGAATTTTAGTTGTGGACGATATAGATACCAACCGAGATATTTTAGTCAATTTTCTTACTCCTTTAGGTTTTGATATACTCGAAGCAAGTTCTGGCGCAGAAGCGATTGCTCTAACTCATAAAAATAAGTTAGATGCGATCTTTTTAGATTTAATCATGCCGGAAGTAAATGGTTGCGAAGCCATTAGACGCTTAAGAAAAGAATCTCAGTTCCAAGATTTGCCAATAATTATTATTTCTGCTAGTACCCTACCCATACACAAATCTCAATGTTATGAGGTAGGAGCAAATGAATTTCTGAATAAACCCCTTAGTTTTGAGCAATTACTGCGAATTCTTGAGATCTATTTAAAACTTGAATGGATAACTTCAGATGGCACGACGCGATCGCTGCTTACTCAACCATTACCAGCAACACCAGCAGCTAAAAATACTGCGGCTCAATCCTTAATCATTCTTTCTCAAGAGAAATTAACTCATCTTTGGAATTTAATCATTCAGGGCGATATTCGAAGCGTTATATCCGCAGTAAATCATTGGCAGCAAGATGAACCTCAAGCCACTGATTTTATGCAACAAATAATTAAGTTAGCTGAAACTTGTCAAATGAAAAAACTTAAGGAGTTGATTCGACAACATTTAGAGGAAGCTCTTAGCAGGGAGCAGGGAGCAGGGGAGTAGGGAGCATTTTGCTCCTACTACAATCTTTTTGCAAGATTGATATGCTCCCAGTAAATAGTAGTATTTACACTAATTTATTACTGAAAAATTATTGATTATAGTTTTATGAAATAAAAAATAACGATACGTTTTGAAAGTGGATATTTTTTCCAAAGTGGACACTTTTATGTTCTGTAAACTATCATTAAGTATCTCAAATAGTGCTTATTTCTGCAACTACTGTCTATGCTAAAACAAAATATAGAGCCAGAAACGCAGCAGTTTTTTCAAACTCTGAATCATTTTGTTGCTCAAACACCAAATAGGACACTAGCAGCGAATTCTACCACTAATAACTCAAAGACAATATTGATTGTAGATGATACGCCAAATAATTTACAGGTATTGTTTTCTTATTTAGAGAGTAAGGGCTACAAAGTTTTGTTAGCTGAAGATGGCGAAAGTGCATTGCAAATTGCCGAATCCCAACCCCTAGACTTAATTTTATTAGATGTACTAATGCCCGATCTCGATGGTTTTCAAACATGTCGTCTCCTTAAACAGAAAACATCTACCAGAGACGTTCCTGTAATTTTCTTGACTGCCCTTTCTGAAACTTTTAACAAGGTTCAAGGATTCAAGCTAGGTGCAGTTGATTATATTACTAAACCTATCCAACAGGAAGAGGTTTCAGCACGGATTGAAACCCATCTCAATCTGCGAACAATGCATCGTATCCTAGCAGCACAAAACAGACAGCTAAAACAGGCTTTAGATTTTGAAGCCTTGGTACGACGTATTACTGATAAAATTAGAGATAATCTGGACGAGAGCTATAGCTTGCAGATAGCGGCTCAAGAGTTAGTAAGCATTCTTGAAATCAGTTGCTGCCAAATTGAACTTTATGACTCCGATAGAATGACAGCAACTATAGCTCACGAATATACAATGACTTTACCCAAAGGTCAAGGACAAACTAGACAAATAAATGATTTTCCCGAAATTTATCAGCAACTCCTAAATAAAAATCCTCTACAATTGGTAGAAACCATTCCTCAATTTAATCCCCAAGGAGTTCAAGTAACGCGCTTGGCTTGTCCGATTTTTGACAAACAAGAAATTATGGGAAACCTTTGGGTACTTAGACCACCAGAAGAAGTCTTTTCTCTGTTAGAGATTCAGCTAATGCAACAGGTGGCTTCTCAATGTGCGATCGCCATTCGCCAAGCTCGACTTTATAAAGCTGCTAATCAACAAGTCAAAACACTGGCTAGGCTAAATCATATCAAAGACGATTTCCTAAAACATATTTCTCACAAATTAAAAGCACCGATGAGTACTATTTCTCTTGCCAGCGAAACTCTAGAAAAAATCTTGATCAGTGAAAACAATCCAAGAGAATCTCCTACTTTTAAACGAGTCGTTGGAATTTTTCATGAATCATGTCAACGACAAAAGGTATTAATTGATGATTTACTAGCTCTTTGTTATCTAGATACTAAAGCCAAAACTATACAGAATCAATTAGTTGAACTCAATTTTTGGCTTTCGCAGCGTGTGTACTTATATTTGAGAGATGCTCGTAACCAGGAACAGGAATTAATTCTAAATTTAGCACTAGAAAAGTTATATATTTCTGTTGATCCAAAAATTTTAGAGCGTATTGTTCGGGAATTAGTGCATAATGTTTGTAAGCACACTCCAGCAGGTGGAATAATTACCATTCAAACGGAAACTCGTCAATCATCTATTGCTCTATGTATCATGAATACTAATACTGCGGTCGAAATCCCTCCGGAAGATAAAGTCTTCATTTCTAATGACTTTAATCGCATGAAAAATAACGAACTTTGGAAATACGATTATACTGATTTGGGGCTCCCATTGGTTAGAAAATTGGTGGAAATCCTAGAAGCTTGTATTGAAGTTAAAAGTCAAAACAACCAAGCACTTTTTTGTCTTAAATTTCCACGGAGATATATAACGAGATAGAAGTTTTCACTGAGATCTGAAAAACAGAAACGTTTTCCACCTTAAATAAGGAGAAGGCGGTGGGTTGGCGTGAAAGAGCAACGGAGCAGGGGAAGAAATAGGATCGGATCCGAAATCTTAAATTGCCAAAGTGGTGTTAAATATTAACATCGCTCTACCTGCCGTTAGCAATGAACGAAACGACAACAGAGAACACCAATCGTCCGTTTTGGCAACGAATCCCGCTTGCGTTGCAAATCGTCATCGCACTGATTCTTGCTGTAGTTCTAGGAATTGCACTAGGTGCAGGACACCCCAATGAAGCCAATAAAGCCTTCATCGAGAACTTGGCGATTCCCTCCCAACTGGTACTAAAAGCCCTTCGTGCTCTAGCTACACCTCTAATTTTTGTAGCAGTGCTGCATACCTTGATGACAACCCACATCCCAGGTAGGGTAGGACGGCGTTTAGGTATACTGCTATTAACTAACACCACTGTAGCTATTCTAATAGGGCTTTTCGTTGCTAATGTTCTACGCCCCGGCACCTGGAGGCGTTTTTCTGCCCCCGGAAGCACAATCACAGCCAAGCAAAACCTAGATCCCTGGGGATTGTTCAAAGATGCTATACCAGAAGCCATTCTCCAACCACTAGTTAATAATGATGTCCTTCAACTTATCGTTGTAGCTCTGAGCTTTGGCATTGTCCTTCGTGCTATAAAATCAGAGCAAGTTGCTCAAGGTAAGACGGGATACCAAGCGATAGAAGAGGTGATTGGCATTTTGTTTGAGGCGGTGATCCGCATTCTCAACTGGGTGATTACCTTGGTTCCTTTCGCTGTTTTTGCAATTGTGGGAAAAACAGTAGCAGAAAAAGGCTTTGAACCGTTTCTATCTTTAGGTGCGTTTGTGATCGCAGTGTTGCTAGGACTAACATTACAAGCCTGCTATTACCTCACCAGAGTCAAATTGGGTTCTTGGGTTAAACCGATCAACTTCCTGCGCGGTGGTTCCGATGCCTTTTTGACAGCTTTTTCAACAGACTCCTCGACAGCAACAATGCCTGTCACATTTCAAATTTTGCAGGAAAAAATCGGCTTGCGGGAATCATCTGCTTCTTTGGGCGCTTTAGTTGGCACCAACTTTAATAATGATGGGACTGCTCTTTATGAGGCAATGTCTGCATTGTTTATTTCCCAAGTGCTGGGGCTACATTTAAATATAGGACAGCAATTAGTTGTCATTATAACCTCGATTTTTGCCTCAGTAGGTGCAGCCGGTATTCCAGAAGCGGGGTTGGTGACAATGACACTTGTTTTCAGTTCCGTTGGCTTACCTACACAGTACATCGCTTTACTCTTAACTGTAGACTGGTTTCTAGATCGCAGCCGCACTGTGATCAATGTTATGGGGGATATGACTGTTAGTGCTTTACTTGATGGCAAAACTCCTCGCTCTCTTGAACAAGAGGAATCAGTGACGAATTAAGATCACCCAAACCATGTATTTGCTTCAACTCCAACCCTCGCTCAAATATTTCATCAATAGGTAACATCTGACCATCTGTAGTCATAAACTTATGGTCTTTTGTTGCCCGAATAACAGAACCATCTTCTAAAGAATATTCAAAAACCTCTTGTTGACCACGATTATGCCATTGTGCAATAGGTTGTGTGTAAATATTCCCATTACTATCAACTGTGTAAACCGTGCATTCTATACGGTTTTCTACAATTTCCCCAATCTTGAGAAAACCATATTCTCTGGTTAAAACCTCAGTATCATAACTCAAGCAATATTCGGCAAATTTTAACATTTGCTCGAATAAATCTTCAGCTATTTGCTTCTTTACTCCATTTTTTGCTGCACCGTCAACGAATTTTTCTCGTTGCTTTTGCATCTCGGAAACTTTTTTCTTTCCCATAGCACGGCGTAGCAAATCGGCTTGCCCTAGAGAATATCCAGCCATATCTTGAGCAATTTTCATGATTTGCTCTTGATAGACCATAATTCCATAAGTTTCGTCTAGAACAGGTTCAAGTATAGAGTGTTCATATTCTATTTTCTCTCGACCGTGTTTTCTGTTAATAAACTTAGGAATCAGTCCTGCATCTAATGGCCCTGGTCGATAAAGTGCTAGAATCGAAGAAATATCTTCTATATTAGAGGGTTTCAAATCGCGCACTATCTGGCGCATTCCAGAAGATTCTAATTGAAAAACACCCTCTAATTCACTGGCTTCTAACAGCTCGTATGTCTTCTTGACATCTTTGGGTAGTGTGTTCAATTCTCCTTTGGCTAATATCTTCTGCGCTTTTCTTTCTTGGCTAGTTATGTCATAAGGATCAATCTTAAATCCTCGATTTTCGTGAATCAAATCAATTGTTCTCTGGATTGTCGTCAGGTTTCTTAACCCTAAGAAATCCATCTTCAATAAGCCCAGTGCTTCTAGATCTTCCATAAAATACTGGGTAATCACAGAACCGTCATTATTTCTTTGTAGCGGTACAATTTCATCTAGAGGGTCAGCAGATATCACCACACCTGCTGCATGAACGCCAAAGGTTTTGTTAGTTCCCTCAATGCGGATCGCCATATCAAGCCAATGGCGAACGCTCGGATCGTTATCGTATTTGTTTTTAAACTCTGGTTCTGGTGTATCCTCAGAAATCATCACCGACAGTTTAGTCGGTTTACCCCGTGAAACAGGGATTAACTTTGCCATTTTGTCTGCTTCACCGTAGGGAATATTTAACACCCTGGCAACATCTTTTAAAACTGCTTTGGAAGTCAGACGGTTAAAGGTGATGATTTGGGCAACTCTGTCTTTGCCATATTTTTCTGTAACGTAATCAATAACTTGATCTCGTTTATCAATACAGAAATCTGTATCAATATCAGGCATTGATTTACGTTCAGGGTTGAGAAATCTCTCAAATAACAATCCGTGATGTACCGGATCAATGTTGGTTATTTGCATAGCATATGCTACCAAAGAACCTGCCGCTGAACCCCTGCCAGGTCCAACTGGTATACCAGTATCTCTTGCAAATTTGATGTAGTCCCACACAACTAAAAAATATGTGGAAAATCCCATTTGCTGAAGCATTTTTAACTCATATTCCAGTCGATCTTTGTAAACTTGGTCAACTTCATTTCTAGATTTGCGATTTAATCGTTCTAAAAGCCCTTGCCAAGCCACTTCTTCGACATAAGTGTCCGCAGTATGACCTGATGGAATAGGATAATTAGGGATGCGAGGCTCACCCATGATTTGGTAAGGCTCTACCTTGTCTGCAATTTCTAAAGTTGTTGCGATCGCCTCCTCTATAACATCATCAGGCAAATGGTCTCGAAATAGCTGCTTCATCTCCTCAGTTGATTTTAAATATTCAGTACCGCTATAGCGCATGCGGTTATCTTCAGCAATCAATTTGCCTGTCTGAATACACAGTAAAGCGTCGTGTGCTTCAACGTCGTAACAAGAGATAAAGTGGGAATCGTTCGTAGCGATAAATTTAATATCTAGCTCTCGGGCAATTTTAACAATTTCTACATTAACAATACGGTCTTCTGGAGAGCCGTGGTCTTGAATTTCTAAATAAAAATCATCCCCAAAAACTTCTTTATACCAACGAGCAACTTTACGAGCAGCCTCTAGCTTATTACTGAGAATAGCTTGGGGTATTTCCCCACCTAAACAAGCACTCGTAACAATCAAACCTTCATGGTATTGTTTGAGATATTCTTTATTGATGCAAGGACGCGAAAAAATTCCCTTGCCTTGTACACCTTTGAGGTGAGAGTCTGTGGTTAATTTTACTAAATGTTTGTAACCTTTTGTATTTTTAGCTAAAACAACTTGATGATAGCGAGGACGGCGTTCTTGTTTTGTGATATCGCCGTTGATTACATACATTTCGTTGCCGATGATTGGCTTAATATTCTTGCTGCGGCAGATTTTGATCAGTTCAATCGCACCGTACATCACACCGTGATCAGTCAAGGCGATCGCTTTCATCCCTAGCGCGATCGCTCGATCAACTAAATCTTGCAATTGACTTGCTCCATCAAGCAGACTGTAGTCACTATGAATGTGCAAAGGTACGAAGGACATATTACGTTCCCACCAGAAGCCAAAAAACAGAAACGTTTTCCAGAATAACGCAGTTTGTCCTGTTTTGTGTAAATGCAGGGGCAAACCTTGGTAAGCCCCTCCAATCTTCAAGGACTAGCTAAGAAGGTGCAAAAGCAATCTTATCTGCTGCAAATGAGGTTACTAGCTCCAACACACCTGTTTCTTCATTTACCCAGAACACAGAACTCGTGCTTTGATAGGTGGGGTTGGCTAAGACAAAGGTTCCATTGTCTAATGGAGAGTAAGCTTGACTTTGAACATCATTTGACAAAGGCTTACCGTTGTACCTAAGTTCTGATAAAGTCTTATAGGTTCCCTGATCCAAGAATATCTGCACAATCTTAACAGAGCCTTGTCCACTAATATTAGTGGCGTAAAGGTGTCCCTTTGGGCATTGGGTAAGATTGCTAAAACGCTGATTTTCCGGCAAAGAGAAGTTGTTGATAAAACTTACCTGACCTGTTTTTAAGTCAATTTTTGCTAACTTAAAGGGAGGAGTTCCTTGGTTGAGACTAATGATACTTAGAATCCCACCACCTTTAGGAGCGCACAGACTCTCTATTGTACTATTTTTGTCTAAACCTTGTAACGCTGGTAGAGCATCTGAGAAACAAAGCAGCCGACTAGGCTTAGGGTTTTGCGAAGTCGTTGCAGGGGAAGTAGCAACCACAACTCTGCCATCAGCTAAGACTGTAAAACCGCTTATTCGCTCGTTGGGTTGTAATGTAAGCTCAAGATTTTGAGCAGTTAAATCGTTAACCGAACTATTGGTTAAGTTTAAAGAAAACATCTGTGCTGTGTTATCAACAGCACGCACACCATAGAGTGACTGTGACGGAACAGGAAAGTCATAAGCATGAGCTTTCTTGCCTAAGTTGACTAACACAGATGTTGCTGCTGTGCCAGCTACTATATTCTGAATAAACTGTCGCCGCTTCATAATTGAGAACATCCTTCTATTACCACAGTTGAGGTAAATTAAAACCCTGCTTATGATTGAGTGATCTGACTCCAGGCTTTAATAATTATCTGCAACTCATTAGGCAAATGGCTTTGAGAAATATCATTATATTGAACGGTTCCTTCACGGCTAGTTAACGTGTAAGTCTTGTAATCAGCCGAGCCCGTAGATGCTGGATAACTTTGATTTTTGAATTTGCTAAATTTCTCTTTTTTTAGCAAGTCTTGAAATTGTTGCACTTGTGAGCGAGAAATACGTCTCACATTACGGGAAGAATTATTGGTGTTTTTGATATTAACATGAATTATGGACCCATCATTTAGTAACATAGTTTTATCCGTTATCCCAGCAAAACCACCACTGGAAATTTGCTGAAATATAACATTTCTTTCTAGAGGTGGGGGTAACTCACTCCGGGGAATCGTAACAGGTTGAATTTGTTCCTCTTTAGTAGTGGGTGATTGATTTTGTGAGATTTCGCTCTTATTAGGGTTTAATCTCACAACAGAGCCAGAATCATTGGTGTGATAAACCAAAGTTTTCCCACTGGCTCTAACAGCCACTTCCCAACCATTAACCAATACCTGAGTGCATAATTCATCAGCACTTGACACTTCTAAACACCCATTGTTCCAAGTCCGAGGCTGAGCTTCAATGATTTTTAGCTTAGAGGTTGGTAACTTTACATCTTGAGATGCAACTTTTAGAACAGCATTTTTCACAGGTGCTGGTAATTTTTCCTGGCTTGTGATATTACCGGAATCCGCTAACAGAAAAGATGGTGTGTTAGTCAGGTTTGTTGTAATTTGTAACAACTGTGTAGCGTTCGCTGTAGCAATTTTGAAAGGCATTAGCCTACCAAAAACAGACAAAATGCTGATCAATACGAAGACCATGACAATCTGGGCTTGTTTGCTCATAACATACTTTTTTTTGTTAGTCTTCATACACACTGCTTTGCGGGAGCTTGGGAACTCTGGAGCTTAATTCTGTAGCAAATTAACAGGTTTTAGATAGGTAAACACTTAATTTCAGTTTCTAAACTTTGTCTATTTCGACACCCTGAGTGCTAAAGTGTTCTAGCTTGCTAATATCAGAAACTCTGATAATTCTAAAGAGTTATGCCAAGCTATTTTGTTTTGGTAAATGCACTTTACACAGAAATGAATGCTAGATTTGGCAGGCGCTTATAAAAAGCTCTACACCTTCTTTCCCTACTTTATCATAAGCGTCACAAATAACACCAAATTTTCAATTCTAAAGCAATAGTATTTTATCCCTAGTAATTTGCTAAAGAAAAAGTGCCTGAAATGGTCTATAAAAAAGGAAGTGGCTTTGATTTCGTGTCATTTAAACATGCAGTGTAAGTGACATATATAAGCAAATATATACTTTCTACATTCTTCTATAGCAATTCGGAACATGTTTTTGGGACTCTTCACCTGCAAACACATCACTCTGGGAAAAAGACTTTCCTCACTATGCTATTTTGATCTTCAATCTTCCGGTTCTTCTCGATGGTGTTCTCGGTGCTTTCCCGTATCTTTTGGTAGCATTATTTCTGTGGTTTTGATCTCCATCTGGCCTTATCTTTGGCTTACTCTTAGGCCAGTTTCATGTGTGGTGGAGACACATTCTTGCTTTAGGTTGCCACACTCCACAGTTCATAATTTTTGTATGCAAGGTTCTATTTATTACAACCCCTGAAAGACATTGGTTACACCATCAAAAAACTAATTTAGCTTATGGTGATATTTTGACATTTTTTGAGCAACCTGCTAAAACTTGGCTACGCTGGCTACGTCTTTTAAGGTTACATCTGAGACAATCACACATCTAGCTATCACGGCGATCGTGCAATACAATTTTTGAGTTCCGCTTGTTGTAATACTTTCACTACCCTAAGTGTTAATATTCTCGTTTGCTTTCTGGTTGAGTTTTAGCATGTTCTCGAAATTCAACCAGAATTTTCCGTTATTATTTTCGTTTTAGTACTTCTGAATCATGTTAAGATGTGATATCAATAAATAGGAGTCAGGAGACAGAATTCAGGAGTCAGAATACACCACCCATAAGGGGATGGTGTTTTAAAAAAAGTTTCAACCCCTATCTCGTCCACTCATAGACAAGGTTTTAACCAGTATTGCTCATTCTGACTTCTGGCTCCTGACTCCTGAATTCTTCTTTATAAATCACAAAGAACTCAGGACTGATTAACAGACTAAAAGTTCTGATAACTGCGTTGTACGTTGTATGTTCTACGTTCTTCTTTAACTGCAATAAGAATGCAACAACTAGCAATAATTCCTCCCAGTTGTAGGCAATGGCAGAAAACCCGAACTCCAGTAGATTCAATAATATTGAAATGAATGCCACTGCCTACGATGCTACTCAGGTGAGTACAGTAGGGCAGTTAAACCCAATAGAAGTCAAAATTGCTGACCATATAAAACCAATACTAGAAAAATGGCAGAAACTTCCTCTACCAGAATTATCAAGGTTTCTTAAAACAGGGAATCCGCGCAACACTTTAGCTTACTGGCAGGGGCGTAAAAAAGAAATTACCCAAATACATCAATGGCTTGCTGATCACAATACTTCCTTAGTTGGCATACAAGGCATCGGCGGTATAGGGAAATCAACGCTAGCAGCTAAAATTTATGCAGAATTTGAGGGTTTCTCTAAACGATTCTGGGGTGATGTCAGTTATGGGGCAGGTTTTAGCGATTTAGCCCGCCAAGCACTCACTGAGTTTGGTTTTCCTATACCAGAACAAGAAGCTCTGTTGCTCAAGGCGCTAATGAAGTGTTTGCAACAAGGTGAATATTTGCTGATTATCGATAACCTAGACGGTTTATTACAACCAAATAGACAATGGGCAAGTCAATTGTACGGCGATTTTTTCAGCGCGTGGGTGAAATATAGTGGTCGTAGTAAGGTGTTAGTAACAACAAGAGAAAAACCAGAATTACAAGGATTTCAATGGTTATCTCTCTACGGTTTGCAAGTGGAAGACGGAGCAGCACTGTTAGCAGAGTCAGGAATTAAAGGCAATTTAACAGAGTTCGTTAAATTGGTAGATGGACATCCCTTGTTATTGAGATTAGTAGCAGATTTGTTAACTGAAGAATATCCTCAAGATCCTAATTTAGCAAGATTAGCAGATTTAGATTTGGGGCATTTACCGCAGTTGTTAACAGACTCATTGATCAGTAGGCAGTACCAACGGGTAAATGTGGGGATGGTATCGGTGCTAGATGCCAGTTTTGCACGCTTGAGCGAATTGCAAAAAGCTTTATTGCTCAATCTTAGTGTTTATCGTGGTTCTATTGACGTTAGTGCGGCGGCGGCAGTGTTTTCTGGCATTTCGCAGTTTGATATCGAGGGAGAATTAAGGAATTTTGTTAAGCGTTCTCTGTTGTTAGAAACACTCAATCATCAGCAGTTTGAGTTTCACCCAGTGGTGTTAGACTATTTGCGGTACAAGGCTGGTGAACAAACAGCAGTTCATCAACAAGCTATTAACTACTATCTTCTGAATGCTAAGCAGAAGCCTTGGCAGACTAAAGAAAATATTAAGGAATATTTAGAAGTTCTCTATCACTGGTATCAATTAGAAAATTATGACTCAGCCTTTAATATATTAAAGGCATGTAATAGTTTCTTGACAATGCACGGCTATTACACTGATCTTGTAAATTTATACGGAAAGTTCATAGTAGCTTGGGAAAAAACGAGACATGAAAAAAACCAGGATTATCTAGCTACTCTCACTTCATTAGGGAATGCGTATAATTCTCTGGGGCAGTACCAACAAGCTATTGAACTCCTGTTGCAATCAAGGGAGATTGCTGTGGAAATAGGCGATCGCTACAGTGAGGTGAATTCGTTAATTTGTTTGGGTAATGCTCATAATTCTCTGGGGCAGTACAAACAGGCTATTGAATTTCTGTTGCAATCAAGAGAGATCGCTATTGAGATCAGCGATATTGATGGGGAAAGTAGTAGCTTAATCGGGTTAGGTAGTGCTTACAACTTTCTGGGGCAGTACGAGCAAGCTATCGAAGTCTTCCAACAATCAACAAAGCTCAAAAGAGAGATGGGCGATCGCCATGGCGAAGGAACCTCGTTAGGCAACTTGGGCAATGCTTATTACTCTTTAGGACAGTATCAGCAAGCGATTCATCTGTACCAGCAATCAAGGCAGATAAAAAAAGATATTGGGGATCGCTATGGCGAAAGCGCTTCCTTAATCAATTTGGGTAATGCTTACTACTCTCTAGGAGAATACGAACAAGCTATTGAGTTTCTTTTGGAGTCAACGAAAATCTCCAGAGAGATAGGGGATCTGAATGGAGAGGGTAATTCTTTAATCACTTTGGGTAATGCGTACAATTCTCTGGGGCAATACCGACAAGCTCTTGAATGCCTCCAGCAATCAAGAAATATAGCCAGCAATATTAGCGATCGCTACGGGGAAGGGAATTCTTTAATTGGTTTGGGTAGTGCGTATAACTCTTTGGGACAATACCAACAGGCTATAGAGTGCCTTCAGGAATCACGAGACATATTTAAGGAAATTGGCGATCGCTATGGCGAAGCGACTTCTTTAGGGAATTTGGGCAACGCTTACAGATCGTTAGGGCAATATCATCAAGCTATTGTATTTCTTCAGCAATCACGAGAAATATTTAAAGAAATTGGCGATCGCTATGGTGAAGGCAGTTCGTTAGGTAATTTGGGTAATGCTTATAAATCTATCGGACAATACCAACAAGCTATTAAATTCCTTGAGCAGTCACGGGAAATCTTTAAAGAAGTTGGTGATCTCTACGGCGAGGGGAACTCCTTAATCAGTTTGGGTAATACTTACAAATCCATAGGGCAATACCAACAAGCTATTAAATTCCTTGAGCAGTCACGGGAAATTTTTAAAGAAATTGGCGATCTCAATGCCGAGGGGAATTCATTAGGCAACTTAGGTAATGCTTACTACTCTTGGGGGCATTACCAACAAGCTATTGTGTTCCTCTTGCAGTCAACAGAGATAGCGAAAGAGATCGGCGATCGCTACGGGGAGGGGACTTCTCTAAACAATTTGGGTAACGCTTTCTACTACTTAGGGGAGTACCAACAAGCCGTGTACTTCCTTCAACAGTCAAGGGAGATCAAAAAGGAAATTGGCGATCGCCACGGTGAAAGTACTTCGTTAAACAATTTGGGTAATGCTTATTACTGTTTGGGCAAGTATGAAGATGCCCTAGAGTTGTACCAGGAGTCAAAGGAGATCAAAAACGAGATTGGCGATCGCTATGGGGAACAGACTTCATTAATCGGGTTGGGTAATGCATACAACTCTTTGGGCAAGTATCAACAAGCGCTACAGTCGTACCAACAGTCTAGAGAAATCGCTATGGAGATAGGGGATCTGAATGGCGAAGGGACTTCCTTAAACAATTTGGGTAATACTTACTACTTCCTTGGGCAGTACCAGCAAGCCATTAAGTTATTTCACGAGGCTAGGGAAATAGCCAAAGAAATAGACAATCGCATTAGTGAAGCCACAGCTTTAAAGAATTTGGGTAATACTTACTACTTTCTTGGGCAGTATCAACAAGCGCTTAAGTTTTTCCAACAATGTAGCCAGATTAAAAAAGATATAGGCGATCTTCTGGGAGAAGCTAATGTTTTACTTAACTTAGGTGTGACATTAGAAAATCTTAACTGGCAATCCGACGCAATAGCTGCCTATCAAAATGCCCATGAATTGTTTTATGCAATGAGTATTGATGCTCAAGTGCAAATTTGCAAGAATTCGATTAGGCGTCTTAGTAAAACAAATCTAACATTACCTAATCACCTAGGTTTGTGGGATTGGGTACCTAATCTTTGGCGTCGGTTAAAGAATCCACATTGAATGCAAGTATACTGTTAATAGCCACTTTTTTATTTTTCAGAGTATAATTTCCTAAAAAGACAGAGTTGACTTAATTTTTTAATAACGATATTCTACATTTAGAAGTTTTATTTGTTCACCTCTGGGGGGTCTAAAGTTTGACCTTCTAAGAAGGAAAACACAGTTAATTACACACTGGGTTAATCTCAACACCCAAAAACAACCTTATTGTTCAAAGAATCGGATGTGTAAATAATTTTGTGTATGTACTTATAATCTACAAGTTTGGGTTTCGATTTAAATCATTGCCCTAACCCCCTGTTCCCTGTAACATCCCGACACCGCTAGAGAGAAAGTAATCCCTCACTCCTTTGATTATTTGCAAGACAAAATCAAGAGGCATATAGAGTGTCTAGCAGTACATCCTAGGCAAAATTCTCCATATTTAAGCCTCTCAACGCCGAAATTGGTACAGTTTAACCACCTGCAAAAGAGTGTCTTCCACAAATGTGGATGAACACGGGGTAGGGTGTAGGGTGTGGAGTGTAGGGAACCCACGGCTGAAGTCATGGGATTAGAATAACGACGCAGTGAATACGCGCGCTGCGCGTTGCGAAAACATATTTTTTCAAACGTGGGCAACACCAAAACCCCGCGCATGATTCCTCTTCCGATACACCCTACACCCGATTGTTGGCTATGCGAAAAGTAGCTCCTAATCTGGCACTTGAGGGTGTCAAAAGTCAGTTAAAAATTAAGTCTTAATTACTCTGTTTGAGTTTGTTGTGTTAAAACTCAGCTTGCTAGAGATGTCGAAACAATTCAAAAAATGGTTATCAAGCGAATTCAGAGCAAATTTTGATGTCGAACCAAAATTGTTAGAGTAGTAGCATATGAAAGACTTCGTAGCATATATCCAGTCTTTGTATCCACAGCAAGATACCACTCAAATATTGACTATACAAAGAGCTGATATTGCTGAGATTAATACCATACGTCCCGTCAAGGAGATTCTCCAGTATGCTAGACACCACGAGATTTTGTCTAGCCCTTGGCTAATTGCCTTTCAAAAGGGACTTTTGAGTAAGGAGGTTATTACAAATTGGTTGCAGCAGAGGTATTTGCTTAGTTGGTGCTTTCCTAATTGGCTGACATCTGTAGTAGCAAAACTCACAACATCGGAGGCTCGTATTCCCTTACTGAATAATTTATATGAAGAACATGGACTAGTCGAGAACAGTACTCACTCAAATAAACCCCATTCTCAAATGTGGCAGCAATTGTTTGAAGAATTGGGAATTTTGAGAATTGGTGAATCCTTACCTCTGCCCGTATCGGCAAGAGATTTATTTTCAGGCACTCAGTTTTACATCCAAACCTATACAGAAGCGTGCTTCAATCACTCAGTCTTTATTGGATTGGGTGCTATCAGCTTTACAGAAGCTATTCTACCCTATGAAAACAAATTGATTTTGGAAGGATTACAAAGGTTGGGAATTTCTCAGAACGGACAAGAATTTTTTCGACTTCATTGTGAATGTGATGAAACCCATGCCAATGAAATTATTCATGTCATGGAACAAATTGCTGATTCTCCCAGAGAAATTCAGCAAGTCTGGCAAGGTGTTGAAATGGCAGCCATAGCTCGTAAAGCCTTTTATGACACGCTTCTATCTGCCTCTGTTGAAAAAAAAATAGCTTTGGATCTCGCAATCTAAAATCATTTACGAATCAGAAATTCCAAGAATTAGTTCCTCTAAATTCACCTGAGCAGAATATGAACTATAACAAAACACTTGAAGATTCAGTAAAGAATACTGATTTGAGTTCTCTTAGAATCGCTCAAATAACTTTAAAAGTTAGTAATATTGGAAATATTTCAGACTTAGAACAACAAAAATTCTGGGAAATAATGAATGATTTTCATTTTTTGATTCTAGATTGTGAACCATCTGACAATCCCAGAGAAAATATATTAGCTTTAACAAATTTATTAGGTCCCGTAAAGTGGCATAAACGCTCTGAAGAAGATGGTATTGTTCCAGTTAGATACATACCAAATTCCCCCGGCTATCTCGATACAACGAATGATATTGCTCCAATGCACACAGATGGTTCATTTGAAATAGAGCCTCCTAAGATGCTCGCTTTACAATGTGAAGTACCTTCTCAAAATGGAGGATTGTCACAAATAGTTCATGCTGAATCTATCTACGATTACTTGGCTAAAAACTACCCGCAAGAATTACAAAGTTTATTTGATAACGAAGCATTTTACATAGAAAGAGGCGATCAGATAGCCACCCACGCTATCTTCAAGGTAGAAAACAACAAAGTTCGCATGATTTTTAGATCAGAAACAGCTGATGCTTCTATTGAAATCAAAGAAGCTGTGAAAAATGCGTTTTATCTGATCAAAGAGTATGTTAATGATCCTAAAAATCAATTGACTTTTAAACTTCAAGCTAATCAAATACTCGTAATAGATAATACTTGTATATTTCATGGAAGATCTGCTTATGCCACAGATGAGCCTCGTAGATTAAATAAATTGTGGTTTTCTGGAAAGTCAACCTATCCCTATGGATTTCAGTTAGGGTTCACTCCCAAGTCTTAACAGTGAACAGTTATCAGTTATCAGTTACCAATTAATCCCCATGCACCCAGATTTCAATCAGGAATAACTTTTTGTTGCACAAATGAATCCTAAATTCTGTTTGATAAACAATCAGTTTCTATCTTGTTGATTAGGAGAAAACATGAAAGATTCAATATTTCATTTAGCAATACCCTGTAGAGACTTAGATGAAGCTCAGGATTTTTACGAGAAAAAATTAGGTTGTAAGGTGGGACGTAGATCTCCAGACAGAATTAGTTTTAATTTCTTCAGTGCCCAGTTAATATGTCATCTTCATCCTGAAAAAGTAGATAATTCCCCAGAAATTTATCCTAGACACTTTGGAATAAATTTTCAAAGCAAGGAAGATTTTCATGCTGTATTAGAGGCTGCGAAAAAGCACAATCTTGAATTCATTCAAGAACCTTTCTTAGAATACAGAGGAACAGAACTTTTAACCTTTTTCTTGAAAGATCCTTCAAACAATGTACTCCAATTTAAGTCATTTTTAGATGGAGAAATAGTGTATTGAAAAAGAATTCAGAAGTCAGAATTCAGGAGTCAGAAGGCGTGAGTGCGGGCATTGCCCGACTTATAGGATCTGGCGTTGAGAATACAGGAATGAGAATCTTAGATTTTATCCCAGCGAGATGGAAGACAAGTAACACAAGTAAAATGCTTTTACTCAGGAGCTAGACACAAAGCTATTTTTACTTCTAACTCCTGACTCCTGACTCCTGACTCCTGACTCCTGACTCCTGACTTCTGACTCCTGACTCCTGACTCCTGACTCCTGACTCCTGACTCCTGCTCCACCTAAATCAAATCCTGAAGATTTTGAACAGTTTCATTAAGCTCTACAGTAGCGTTTTTTATTTGTGTAATAGCAACTGCTGTTTCTTTTGCGCCTAAGTTAATATTATTCATGGCTGATATGATCTGTTGAACGGCGGCGGCTTGTTGTTTTGCAGTTAGAACAATCTTTTCATTGTTGAAGAAGATGTTTTTGACAGCATCAGCGATGTTTGTAAATGCGTCACCTGTTTCTTGAGCTAATTTAATACCATCGTCAGCTTTTCTTGTGCCTTCCTGGGTTACTAAGACGGTAGAATCTATAGCTCCTTGCACCTGATCAACCAAAAGACTAATTTGAGCAGCTGACTCATTGCTTTGATCAGCAAGGTTACGAATTTCTTTAGCTATCATCCCAAAGCCTGTTGCTTCCTCACCAGCTTTTACTGCTTCTACCTCGGCGTTTAGAGCCAAGATATTTGTTTGGGTTGCAAACTTAGCAACAAGAAGAGAAACTTTAGATATTTGAGAAGTCTGTTGACTCAAATGTGCAGCCTGCCCTGCGATCGCCATGACTTGGTTTCTTAATTCTGAGATACCATCAACTGTCAGAGCAACTGTTGAAACTCCTTTCTCGGTGAGTGTTAGTGCTTGTTGCACTCCTTCTGCCGAAGTTTCAGCTTGCTTTGCTGACTCAGTTGCAAACGCGCCCACTTGCTCAACTGTAGCTGTAGTCTGATTCACTGAAGCTGATTGTTGTACAATCGTGCGTTCCTGCTGAAGGATTGTAGCAGCAATGTTTGTGGAAGAAGTGCTTACTGCATTGGCTGCTTCATTAATTGGTTGCATGATCCAACGAACAACATAGAATGAGATGGATATCCCCGCCGCTACACTCACAACCCATCCGCCCCAATCTAATATTGTTGAAAATTGTTGAAATTGATCTGATGCTTGTTTTGTTTGTGCTAAAATCTGCTGATGTTGCTGATTCATTTGAACAAGCTTAGCTTTGAGGCTATCGGTGATCTGCTGTCCCTTCTTAGACTGTAAAACAGCCAAAACTTCTTGATCTTTTCCAAGTTTTTTAAGAGCGATCGCTTCGTCCAATTCAGCAAATTTTTTCTGAGCTATGTTTACAATCTCATTAGTTGTTGTGACTTGAGATTGTTCGCTATTGACTAGTTGTTTCAAAGACTCAGCGTGCCTTTTAAAAGTATTTCGTCTAGCTTCATAGCGTTCTAAATAGTTTTCATCACGAGTGATGAGATATCCTCTTTGCTCTGTCTCACCATCTATTAAATCGTTCTCAATTTGTGCAAGTAGTTCCTTAACCTCAAATTTCTGGGCGTTCGCTAGCTGCATTTTGATCAATTTAGCTTTGGAAATTTGAGAAATTGTTATAACAATACCGATTAATATCAGAACGATACCAAAACCTATTGGTACAATCTGATCAACTTTCAAAGGGTGTTTTACGTTTTTTCTCTCTGGCATTATTTTTTTCTCTAAAGCTAGTTACGCAAGCATTACTTTTTACCTTGCTCTCATTGAGTAGACAATGAAGTACAAAGTATAAATTGAACAAAACAATCAGGTTTTTTGATGTACAGATAGTTCTGCTTACCTCGTCGTTCAATTGCCTGAGCAAAAGGTAAAGAATTACTGTACTAACAGTAAATTAAATAGCTGGTAGATGTCACACATTTAAATACAATACCCGTGAATGGATTCAATTCAAATCTAGAAATCCTTGTTTAGTAAGGGTTACAAGTTTCAAGGAAACCGGTAATCCGTAGTAAATCAAGGCGATGAAAAATCAGAAAAAATTTGATTTGAGGGATATAGCAACACTAAATTACTAGTTAAAAATGTGTAGAGATATTACATTCAAAATTTTTCTCTCCACATCAGCAAACCATTGGTTTTCGCAACGGATGCATAAATTGCTATAGAAGTACTCCGCATTCATGGGTATTACTTTTAAACATACTGAATAACTAATGGTAAATTTGTACAATATAACAAAAATTCCTGGGTGCAATACCGTAAGTACAAACATACCTCTTATAAACCAGGATGAATAACAACAAAATCAACGATCAAAAGAGTGTAGTATGCAGCAACTGCGGCTACAACACAAATCCTGCTACAGCTACGCATTGTCTAAAGTGTGGAAAACCTTTAGATTATATGCTTTTGCAAAGCAGCAACAAGGGTAAACGATTTACGCCTTGGATGATTTGGCTTAGTTTTGGGTTGCTGTTTGTGATTGTCAGTTACTCAATGTACTCTTTGTTCGGAACTGGAGACACTCTCAACGATTCGAGTATTATTGGAAATTCTAATAGCAGCCCTCAGAACATCCCTTCCGATATCACACTTTACAATTCTATAAAGGAAGTACCGAATGTACCAGGGGGTACATTTAACTATGGAGGTGCGACTCTGTTTGCTTCTCTGAACACTCACGGTTTGAACGACGCAATTATGAAAGCTCACCCTAATTTTCACCTCCGCTACACGGAACCACGAGACAATAAACCAGGTGGGAGAAAGGGTATAGCTATGTTGCTTAATGGTGAATTGAGTTTCGCTCAGATTGCCGCACCTCTTGACGAGCAAGATTATGTCAAAGCTGAACGACGGAACTTCAAGCTCAAGCAGGTACCAGTGGCTTTAGATATGCTTGTCTTGTTTACACACCCAGAAATCAGGATTACTGGACTTTCATTGGATCAAATTGAAGATATATATACAGGTAAAGTCACTAACTGGAAGCAGGTAGGAGGAGCAGATTTAGCCATTGTACCTTTCACTATTGATCCTAGCGCTTCCAATTTGTTGAGCGATCTGATTGGAAAAAAAGCGGCTGCACAAATCAGTCCTAAAGTGCAGTTGGTTCGTGATTACACAGAAGCTATCCGTAAGGTAGTCTCTACGCCAGGCGGAATTTCTTTTGGAGGAAATGCACCACTTATTGGGCAACAATCAATTCGTCCCCTTGCTATTGCTAAAGCTAACTCCCAAAATTATGTGCAACCTTTCATTAATGGAAATCAGCAAAGTAATACTGCTGCAATTAAGAATGGCAGTTACCCTGTCACTCGGCGTCTGTTTATTGTATTTCGTCAAGACGGTACAATTGATGAGTTAGCTGGACATGCATACAGTAAGATGTTACTGACTCAAGAAGGGCAGCAGATTGTTGAAAAAGCAGGGCTAGTTCCCTTACGTTAACTAAGTAGATGGGCATATCAATATTGATGGTTTAGAGTTTTAACCTTAATGCGCATCTTTCCGTCAGGTTTTGTACGATAACATTAACTACTCTATGGCTATCTTCTTTGATTGAAGAATAGCTGATACCTCATATAGCTCGGATTAGGAGGCGAATTCCAATAATTTTTATTTTGGAGTTCATTCAGGATTGCTATGTCAATTTTCTCAAAAAAAATACAACTATATAATTATGAACTATAATTTAAGAGAGTTAGAAATTACTCCAGAAGAACTGCAACAATTAGCGAAGGTCAATATTCAATTATTACAGTTAATAAAAAATAGTTACTTGAAAACAGTAAAATACTTAACTCTTTGGATAAGTTTGTATTGTTTTTTGATTCTCTTTGTTGTCGTCACTATTGGTTGTGAATATAATCGGGGGATATGTGTTCAGCATGGTACACTTATTACTATAAGTACGATCCCAATATCACTAATCATTAGTTTTGTTATAGCTAGCTTTATTTATAAGAGAGAAAGACAAAAGTATAGAATTCTTTTAAGCTTAATTCAGAAAGTAGATAATTATAACAGAGTTTTGATAAAAATGGACAAACTTTATCAATTAGAGTCGGGTAAATTGTCCACAAGATTAATGGATAAAGATAGGGTAATAAAAGCTTTTCAGGAAACAAAGAAAACTTTAGTTAATGCTTTACATAACGAAAGAATTGCGAGAAAAGAACATGACGGGAATACTCGGAAAAAGATGATGAGTGATTCAACATTTCTTTCTCAATTAAACGTAAAAGAACAAGTCAGTGATTGTAACTTCGTTTTAGATGAACTTACGCAAATTTTACTGGATGTGCAAGAAGAGATGAAGATGTTATAGAGGGAGGGATGCGGGCGATCGCGCTGCTGGGTTATCGTCCAAGCCAGCCAGCCAGCCAGCGATTGAAATCGCTGTCTGATAGCTAAAGTCCTCTCAAGAGGACTGCTCAAGGATTTCAGTCCATTTCAATGGACTTAAGCTATTAGCCCGGAACTTAAGTTCCGGGCGGAGTATCGGGCTGATTTAGAATGGGGCGAGATGTCAGCTTCTTTAGGTAGAGCGATCGCGCTGCTGGGTTATCGTCCAAGCCAGCCATCCAGCCAGCCAGCGATTGAAATCGCTGTCTGATAGCTAAAGTCCTCTCAAGAGGACTGCTCAAGGATCTCAGTCCATTTCAATGGACTTAAGCTATTAGCCCGGAACTTCAGTTCTGGGCGGGGTATCGGGCTGATTTAGAATGGTGCGAGTGTCAGCTTCTTTAGGTGGAGCGATCGCGCTGCTAGGTTCTCGTGCAAGCCAACCAGCCAGCGATTGAAATCGCTGTCTGATAGCTAAAGTCCTCTCAAGAGGACTGCTCAAGGATCTCAGTCCATTTCAATGGACTTAAGCTATTAGCCCGGAACTTAAGTTCTGGGCGGAGTATCGGGCTGATTCAGAATGGTGCGAGTGTCAGCTTCTTTAGGTGGAGCGATCGCGCGATCGCTCTATAGCAGTTCTCAATTCTATCCGATACATTTGAGATGTTCCCTCTCTAACTGCTCCTGCTCACCGATCCAATTTCTTTAACACATCCTTGGTAAACGGATTCTTACCCACCCGCAGATCTTGCACCCACCCCTGCCGTTGTGCTTTCATATCTTTATCATTAGTCTGCGCAATGTATGCCTCAAAATCGGCTATAGCTCCTTGGTAATCACCCGTCAGCGCCCTCGCTAACCCGCGACTATCACGAATAGCGCCATCATTCGGGGCAAGTTTCACAGCTTTTTCACAGGCAAATATCACCTCTTTAGCAGATTGATGTAAACTACCTTTCAAGCAAAGACTATTCCAATCTTTAGCACTAATTTCTACTTGCGGATCAAGTTTTTGTGCTTCGTTATAAGCTGCAATAGCTTCCTTTATCTTCTTGTCTTTAACAAGACTCTTGCCCTCACTAACCTTGCGTTCTGCTTTCACTTTGCTCGCAAGCTCTTGTGCTTTTTTGTGCGGGTCAAACTTTAATTCCTTATTCCACTCCAAAGCCGTCTTAAAAGTAGCAACAGCCTCCTCAACATTACCAGCTTTTGCTTTTTCCTCCCCCACTTTGACCAAAAACGGTGCTGCTGCTTTTAATGTAGATGGTGTTTGACATACCTCTAATTTTTGCAGTTCTTCAGGATTAATTATCAAATAATCATGCAACCACTCACAACCAAAATTTAATAGTTCCTCTAAGCCTCTGTGCTGCCACACCTTGGCGGTATTGTCATATGAAGCGGTGACGATCTGCTTGCCATCGGGACTAAAATTGGCGTTTCTGACAAGTTCTGTATGGCCAGAGAGGGTGGCAAGCAACTTGCCTTGGTTGTCCCACACCTTGGCGGTTTTGTCCGAGGAAGCGGTGACGATCTGCTTGCCATCGGGACTAAAATTGGCGTTTCTGACAAGTTCTGTATGGCTCTTGAGTTGATTCCGCTCGTGTATATGATCCAAAATGCCATTTAAAGCAACAATGGGGCTAGTAACAACTGGATATTTTTCTATAGGGGTATTTTTCCCAACCAGCTTTTGTAACTTTTCCCCAGCATCCATCGCTAAGATTAACGCGTCTATTTGGTAGGTATTAAACAGCTGTAAAGCGCTATTCCCTTGTCGTTCTAGAGCAGTAGCTGTCTGTGCATCCTGGATTAACTTTTGGGCATACCAACCTGCTCCAACAGCCCCCAAAATCGCTACTGATAAAATACCCAAACCTATACGAGTAATGCGTTTAGCATTCCGTTCTGCATCAGCAACAATCTGCTGTGCTTCTTTCTTTGTTTCCGCTAAAGCAAATTGAATTTCTCGCTTATCCAACTCCTGACTAGCAGCCAAAAACCGATAATCGTCATCACTTAGGGTTTTATCCTTCGCCCAATCCAAAGCATCCTGCAAAGCCTGTCCACGCAATAACCGCGATTCATCTTCTCGGTTTGTCTCTAACCAAGCAGTTAAAGCCTGGGAATAGGGACGTAATTGCCCCAGTTCATTCTCTACCCACTCAGTATTAAACACCTGTTGGTAAATGCGGTTACGTACCCGTAAAGTATTATCCTCACGCCGCACTACCCCTGATAACTTCAGGTGTGACTTAATAATCGACTGCTCCTCATCAATAACAGGATGTCTACCTAAATGAATTTCTCGATAAACAGTTAACACCTGGTCTTTATTTGGAGCACGTTTGGTAAGCATATCCCGCACAAACTGCAAGTTATTATCTTGCTGGCTCATCGCCCCAAAAAACGTACTGCTAACCACCTCTTCCAATGCTGCTGATGACCAACTGTCTTTATTCTGCTGACTAATAACACTACACAGACGCTGAGTTAAATAAGGATGACCCCCAGTCCATTCCAGCACCCATTTTAACAACTGTTGTGCTTGCTCCGTTGGCAGTCCCAACCCGTCTGCCAAGGGTATTGCTTCCTCAAAAGTAAAATCAGTTAAATCTAATCGTTGTCCAATATTAAAAGGTGTCCGCTTGGGGTCACGAATTAAATCTCCTGGTGTTGCTACCCCAATCAAAACAAACGAAAGACGCTCAAACTTGGCATTCTGCGCACGAGCTACATAAAAGTAGCGAATTGCCGCAAAAAAATCATCCGTAAAATCAAGGCTAAGGGTAGTATCAATTTCATCGACAAAAATCACTACACGGGATGTGACTTCCTCTAGCAAGATATGCTGGAAAAACTTGGTTAATCGCTGGGTAACACCCACATTACTATTTGCTTGCCACCATTGTTCAACATCCGTATCCAGCATCAATTCTTCTTCGATCTTCAGCAGTATACCCAAATACCACTGTTCCGCACTCACCTGTGTACCTATTCCTGTTAGGTCAATAATCACTGACTTCACCGAAACTTTTTTCAACTCAGATGCAGTACTAATCATCAAGCTAGACTTACCCATTTGTCGGGAAGTGAGGATGTAGGCAAACTCTGCTTGTTGACACAACTCTAACAGCTTTTCATCCGCTTGCCTTTTTAAGTAAGTCCCTTTACTAGCTTGGACTGTACCACCTAAAGAGTAAATGTTTGCCTTAGCCACGTAGCTGCTCCCGGAAGTAGTCTGCGTAAAGCTGACAACGGGGTATAACTTCCCGCCCAGATGAGCGTACTAAACCAACACCCCGCAACCGCCAGAATATTTGCTGATCTTCACAGATATTTTCGTTAACCACTTGTCGTAAAGCCTGTTTTAATTCCTCCCTGTCATGTAATAGTGACAATAAGCGCCGTAAATGGTCGCCAAATGCCTTGGTGCTACTAGCATTATTAAATAATTCTGTAGCAGTGATTTGTCCACTAGCAACCAAATACAGTGCTTTGCGCACTAAGTAAGGATGTCCATTTAATAGTGCCATCAATTTCATTTCCGCACTGGTGTTAAAAGGCGAACCATGACGGCGATTCAAGTCTGCTACCTGTTCAAACGTAAAATCTTCTAGTTCGATCACCTGTCCCACATTAAAAGGAGATTGATTCAGGTCGTCAATTAACTGATAAGGCTCCGTAGAAGTCACTAAAACAAGATCTAGACTGTTCCAAATATCACTCATAGCACGACTGTTGTGCCAATTACGCAACATGCCAAAAAAATCATTGCGAAACGGTGAATCAAACACCTTATCCACCTCATCCATTGCCAACACCAATGGACTAGCCAATTCCTTTAAGACGTAACGACTCATGTAGCGCGTACAACGTTGAATATGACTAACTTTTGTCTGCCAATATTCATCTACTCTGTCTTCCAGTTCTAGCTCTTCACTCACCGAAGAACAAAACCGACGAAAAAAAATCTCATCACTGGAAAGATCTGCTTTCCCGAAAAGTTGAAAATCCAAAAATAGTACTTGCTTACTCTCATCCCTAGCCGCTTTCATAATCCGGTTTAATAGGGAACTCTTACCAACTTGACGCGCGCCCTTGATAGAAATTGTCACACCCTCCTGTACAATTGTGTCTAGGGCAATGGTGTCAGCCTGCCGTTCCACGTAAAAAGCAGATTTGAGTTTCATCGTCCCTTCTGGAATCTCCAATACTCCTGGTTGCGCAGAAGCGTAAGGGCGTGGTAAATCAATTGGTTCGTTTAATGGCAGTAAATCAATCTTGGCTTGCGTAGTAATACTTAAATCTTTGCTAGAAATAGCTTGCTTTAACTCTTCTATTAACTTTAGTGTATCTTTATCACCACCCCAGTAAGCCCAGTTAATTTGATTCAAATAAGCACTTAAAGGATACTCAAACGGCTTACGGTATGCTAGCCTTACTGGGAGAATGGCGGGGTGTCCTGACTGGACTTGAGCAAAGTTATGTGCCATGCGGATTTCTGTTTCTACCATCTCACTATGAGCTGAATGCTCACTCAGCAAGACAATCAAAAAATCAGCTTGGCGAATTTCCTCTTCAATTTTTTCAGCCCAAGGTGTACCTACAGAGATATTCTGGTCAATGAAAACTTGGTGCTATGGTGACAGTGCTTGCTGTATTTGTAAAGCTATTTGCTCATCTGGTTCTAGATCGCGTTTATAGCTAATGAAAATCCGTTTACGTGGTTGCGAATCCTGGGGTACAACAGCACCTTTTATAGTCTTTCTGTTTTTCAATACTGGCGTGGCAGATTCTGGAATACTTTCCAAATCAATGGATGTACAACCAAACTTAAACCCATCTTCAATAGTTCTACCTGCGCCTAAAGCATCATAAAACCCGACTGCAAATTTAATTGCAGCCTTATCCCCAATCTCTTTGTTCATCCCAATCACATAATCAATGTGTTGGTGAATTGCCTCTGCTTGTTCCTCAGAATAACAGGCATTGAGTACCACACACTCAACCTGGGGAAACAAACTAAATAGTTTCGCCAAGGATTGTCCACTTACCAATTGCGTTTGTCCTGAGTTATTTTGTAGCGCTAACCCCTCGCTGGCTGCACCATGTCCAGAAAAATGTACAATGTGTGGTTCATGATCCAACAAAGCACGACGCAAATCATCAACTCGCACCGCCAATTTAAAGATGATTTCAAACTTTTCTCTACCCTTGGCACGTTCTAAGCAGGCTTCAATTTCCCGCACTTCCTCATCCAAGCGCAGCTTGTTCGTGTCTGTGGGATTGGCAGATAAAAGCAGGATTTTTTTCGCCATTCAGTCAAAAAAACAGGACGACTATATCATAAGATTATTTCTCTCGCATTCTAAATGATTTTTGAAACAGAATGAATTTTGAAGAACAACGACCAACATGGGATGAGTATTTTCTTATGTTGGCTAAATTAGCAGCAACTCGTTCAACATGCCTTGCCTTTCCGGTTGGTGCAGTTATCGTTAAAAATAAGCAAGTTGTAGCCACTGGTTATAATGGCTCTCCATCTGGTTCAGTTCATTGTACTGCGCAAGGTTATTGCTACCCTGGCTTAAGTAGCTGTGATGCAAGTAAAGCTCTACCATCTCGTGCTGTTCATGCGGAAGCCAATGCGATCGCGCAAGCTGCCAAGCACGGTGTCGCAACTGATAACGCTAAGATTTACGTCACATTAGAACCTTGTCTTTCTTGCTTAAAATTAATCATTTCTGCTGGTATTCGTGAAGTGGTTTACGAAACCTCTTTTAACACCGGAAACAGTCTCTTTGTTAGAGATTCTTTTATCAAAGAAGGTTTAATTACACTTAAACAAATAACAGTTTCTGATGATATAGCTGAAAAAGCAGCCTCTTTTCTAGTGAATTTAACCTCTATTCCTAAGGTTGACCCCATTACATCAGATCACAACGAACAATAGGCTAAAAACCTGACGAGCCAAAACCACTGGCTCCTCTAAGGGTATTACTCAGTTCTTCCTCTTCTTCCAGAACCGCGTGAATAACTGGTGTAATAACCATTTGAGCAATCTTCATATTTTTCAACACTTGAAAGGTTTCTTTTCCATGATTGATTAAAATCACTCCAATTTCTCCTCGATATCCTGCATCGATTGTTCCAGGAGTGTTAAGTACAGTTATTCCATGCTTTAAAGCTAATCCGCTTCTTGGTCTGATTTGAGCTTCAGTCCCTACAGGTAACTCTACTGCAATCCCGGTACGTATCAATCTACTTTCTCCAGCAGGAATTTCTTGTTCCTCTATAGAAAATAAATCTAGCCCAGAATCTCCAGGATGTTCATATCTAGGAGTCGTTGCTGACTTATTGAATTTTAATATCTTGATTTTGATTTCTTGCTTCACGCTCAAGGTTTTATTTAAAAATCAGAGTACTAGTATATAGCAGTTCTGATTTTAATGACATACACAATGCCCTCACTGACATCTCGCACCATTGTGAATCAGCCCGATATCCCGCCCAGAACTGAAGTTCCGGGCTAATAGCTTAAGTCCATTGAAATGGACTGTAATCCTTGAGCAGTCCTCTTGAGAGGACTTTAGCTATTAGCCAGCGATTTAAATCGCTGGCTGGGTGGCTGACAACCCAGGTGCAAGATATCAGATCACCCCCGCCCTAACAGGCACCCCTCTCCCAAACTTGGGAGAGGGGCAGGGGGTGAGGGCTAGAATGTACGGGATACTATAGAAAACTGCTATAGTTCCAAACCCGCTTAAGGTTCATGACTGCGACGGATCTCAGTGACTTGATCTGCTAAATCCAAAATAGATTTAGGCATTTCTGAGCCTGTGAGGATAATATCGATATGATTAGGGCGGTTGGCAAGAAACTCTAAAACTTCTGTTTCAGAAATTAAGCCAAAGTGAATTGCCAAACTTAAATCATCCAATACCACGAGAGAATACTTATCCTCAAGAATAACCTTTTGTGTATAATGCCACAATTTTTGGAGTGCTTCGTGTTCAGTATCATCTAGATGTGGTGTATCAATACAACGAGGCATATTACAACGGATCCAATCTAATTTTTGTGCCAATTGGATGGGATGCTCATATCCCTGACGAATACCACCTTTCAGGAACTGCACTACTAATACAGGTGTACCTTGACCAGCAATTCTCAGTGCTTGGGCCATGACACTTGTAAAAAAGTTACGATACGAACTGGTAAAAATTTGTAATAGCCCTTTCACAGAACGTGACAAGCTAACGGTTGAATTTACACCTGGGGTTTCTAACTGAGCAACCATAATAAAATAAAAAAAATAACAGGCAACTTACGTATTTATACTGCTCTTTATCAGTATAAATCAACGTTTATAATCTAGCTGTTTTGAACAATGTGTAGTCAATTTACTAAATCTTACCTCTAGTCAAACACTATATTTATGGTTAAGTCAAGGGTTAATCAACTTAACATTTTTTTCTTGTCTCTTAAAAAGTGAGTAAAAAATAATACATAAAAATCAGGGAGATGATTAATGAAAAACCAGGGAACATAACTCTGAAAATCCTTAGAGACTCAGAGTTTCCCGTTGATTATCCGAAATATATATACACAGTTGTAATTATGACAGCGTGATAGAGGAGTACATTGTTGTGAGATTGGTGATTCTAGGAGGTTCAGGATCGGGGAAAAGCACTCAAGCACAGAAGTTGTGCGCATACTTTGACATTCCTATAATTTCTATCGATGAAATTTTATGGGGGGTGTTTGCAAACTATACTGACCTTAGTCGCCAGCCGCAAAGTCTCCTTGAAACAAAAACATTTGTGTCGCACGAAATAATGACTGAATTCATTCGGACTCGTCTTACACAAGTCGACGTGGAACATGGTTGGGTATTAGAGGGATACCCGCGTAGTGTCTTCCAGGCTGAGGAATTGGATTTTTTAATGGAGGATTTAGGGCAAAAGCTAGACTGGGCAGTTTATTTACAAGTACCCCAAGCCGTGATGGTTAGTCGTTGCCTTGGCTGCTTTCTCCCTGATGACCAACCAGAGATCGTCCAACGCCGCGTCGAATTATTTTACGATCGCACTGTCCCTATTTTAGAGTATTACGATCATCAGCGACGTTTATTGACTATAAACGGTGATCAATGTCCACTGACGGTACACCAAAATATCGTAACTCTCTTGTCTCTAAATCAGTAACTTGTCAAAGTATCGACCACAAGGGGAACCATTAAGCTGTATCCTAATCAAAAATAACGTTTAGATTCCTCGTTGTAAAAAACGTGGAGAGTACAAACTAAACTTTGAGGCAATCTCTAATGATCTGGCAGCGCTCTGACGGACGGCAACCCGAAGAACTTCGTCCCATCAGCTTTCAACAAGGCTTTACCAACTTTGCTCCTGGTTCGGTTCTCGCAAAATGTGGCAATACTCAAGTACTTTGTACCGTCAGCGTTACTCAACGGGTTCCTACCTTTCTACAAGGAACTGGCAAAGGCTGGTTAACTGCTGAATATCGAATGTTACCATCTGCAACACAACAACGACAGGAACGAGAATTATTGAAACTCTCAGGACGAACGCAAGAAATTCAACGTCTCATTGGACGTAGCCTACGAGCAGCAATAGACTTGGAAATCTTGGGGGAATACACGTTAACTGTTGATGCAGACGTCCTACAAGCAGACGCAGGAACTAGAACCACAGCAATTACAGGAGGGTTTGTTGCCCTAGCAAATGCCATTTCAAAATTATTACAAGAGGGAGTTTTAACGCGATCGCCCCTAATCGGACAAATCGCAGCAATCTCTGTAGGGTTATTAGAAGGCGAAGCATACCTAGATTTAGACTATGTTGAAGACGTTGCAGCTACAGTGGATTTAAATGTAGTGATGAATCAAGATTTTGGGATCATCGAAATCCAAGGGACAGCAGAAGAAGGTAGCTTTACCCGCACACAGTTAAATCGACTACTTGACTGTGCTGAAAAAGGAATTGAGCAATTGTTACTAGCCCAACGCGAAGCACTGCCAGAGATTTTTTAGAGGAATGAGCCCCTGCGGGGAAGTCAAAAGTCAAAAGTTAGGGAGCAGAGGAGCGAGTGGATACTCACTCCTGAATCCCTATGCACCATGCCCCATGCCCCATGCCCCATGCCCCATGCCCTATGCCCCATGCCCCATGCCCCATGCCCCATGCCCCATTCCCCATTCCCCATTCCCAATTGATGTTAAGAGTTTCAAAAGTTAAAAAGGTAAATCGTCAGAATTTCGCTATTGTATTGCTGGAAGTTGCCAAAGAGTTGAGCAGATAATGAACAAAAAAGTTGAAGTTGTTGGGGATCAACAAGCGCTCATTGCGCGATCGCTAGAATTGATCCTTTCTAAAATCGAAACTGCTATTGAACAGCATGGACGGTTTACTATTGCCTTGTCAGGTGGTAGCACACCCAAACCCTTATACGAAGCGATCGCCACTCAAAATCTCCCCTGGGATAAAATTCATGTGTTTTGGGGAGATGAACGCTACGTTCCCGCCGATCATCCAGACAGCAATCAACTGATGGCACATCGCGCTTGGCTAGGGCGTGTGGATATCCCAACAGCTAATATACATCCAATGCCAACCTCAGATCAGGATCCAGCAGATGCAGTTGCTAAGTATGAGCAACATTTGCAAGAATTTTTTCACTCTTCACCCGGAGAGTTTCCGGCGTTGGATGTGATTTTGTTAGGAATGGGCGACGATGCTCACACCGCATCATTATTTCCCCACACAGAAGCATTAAAAGTACGAGATCGCTTGATTACTGTAGGGAACAAAGATGGAAATCCCCGTCTCACTTTCACCTACCCATTCATCAATGCTGCTAACTGCGTTATGTTTGTAGTTGCTGGTGCAAACAAAAGATCAGCTTTAGCTCATGTTTTCGCGTCAGTAGCAGATGACTTCACTTACCCATCTCGCTTGATTCAACCCCAAGGGGAACTTTGGTGGTTATTAGATAAAGATGCTGGTAGTGAGTTAAAACAGGATGTAGCAAAGTAACACTTCATACTTTAGCCTTCAGCTTCGACGTAACAAGTATTAAAATCGAATGCTAGAGATACTCCTGTGCTTACTATCCAGTATATTTATGTTTAATAAAGGCTTAATTCCATGATCGTCTGCCCTAATTGTAATCACTCAAACCCGGACGGCGCTGTCCAATGTGAAGCTTGCTACACTCCATTACCAGCCACCACTAACTGTCCAAACTGTGGCGCAACCGTGCAAGCAGATGCAGCTTTCTGTGGACAATGCGGTTATCATCTACATACAAATTCTGCTAGTGCTAGTGCTGTTCCGCCAACCGTTGCCCCGGAAATCCCTGAAGCAGAAACAGCTCCAGCTATTCCTGAGCCACAAGTAAACTTACAGCCTACTGTCACAACAGGCTCTTCTAATTATGAGGCTCCTGAACATTCTTCCTTACCACCGACAGCAATGTCAGTTCCTGATGTAGCAGAAGTCGCTACTTCCCCAAACATCGCCTCAGTACCAGATGTTACAAATCAGCCTCTAACTGTACCCCAGCTCCCAGATCCAGTCCCTCAAGCAACAACGCCACCCACTGCTGCTAGAACCCAACTACAACAGGTGAATGTGCGGCTACTTCATGTTCAAACCGACAGGCTTGTGGAATTGCCACAAAACCTTTCCGTTATCCACATGGGTAAACCAAACGACCGCATCCCCCCAGATATAGACGTTTCTGGTTTTCCTAACTCAGAAATTGTTTCACGTATTCACGCAGATATTCGTGCCGAGGGAGACGCTTACTACATTGAAGATGTCGGTAGCTCTAACGGCACATACATTAACAATTCGCCCCTATTACCTGGTAACCGGCACCGTTTGCGCTCAGGCGATCGCATCAGCCTTGGTAAGGGAGATTTAGTTACGTTTCTCTTTCAAGTGTCCTAACCAAAAGGCTTGGCAATCCTTTCATCCTACCTTCGTGAAGATTGTAGGATGAAAAACAACAAACATATTACAATAGAAAAAAGAATTTGTTATGATAGATTAACCACTACCCCTGTGCGGGAATGAAAAAGCACTTATGAACCATCCCCCTAAATTCCCCTCCGGTGAGCAAACAATGTTTGCCAGCGATCCCATTAGTCTTCGTTGGCTGATTGTCGCAGCGATCGCCACAAGTTTGCTCTGGCAAATACCAGCAGGACACTACATTCTATATCCGTTCACCATATTAGCAACTTGGTTTCATGAGATGGGTCACGGATTAGCTGCAATCCTTTTAGGAGGTCAATTTCAGCAATTAAGGATCTTTCCGGATGGTTCAGGTGTAGCTTATCACAGCGGTGGATTATTCTTAGGGCCAATTGGCCGTGCAATAGTTTCAGCCGCAGGACCAATGGGACCACCAATTGCTGGTTCTGTTTTAATTCTAGCATCACGTAGTTTTAAGACAGCTAACCTCAGTCTAAAAATTCTGGGTTGTTTTTTAATTATTTCTACATTGATTTGGGTGCGATCGCTCTTTGGATTAATAGCAGTTCCGCTACTAGGCTTAATTATTCTTGCGATCGCCTTCAGATCTCCTCGATGGATGCAGGAATTTGCTATTCAGTTCCTTGGGGTACAAGCGTGCGTGAGTACATATTTACAGCTAGACTATTTATTTAGCGCTTCTGCTGGTCCTGGTTTACATTCTGATTCAGCACAAATACAACTACAATTACTTTTACCGTATTGGTTTTGGGGTGGGTTAATGGCGATCGCTTCCTTCGTTATATTAGTACAAAGTCTCCGTATTGCATATCGTCACTAAGAATATTCACTTAACGTTAATGTATGTATAAGCACGAGCTTTTGCTAAAGTCATTATATGCTCTAATGTTAGAAAAGTATCCAATTCCTTTTTTGTCTCTGGGGTCAAATCCCCTACTTTATGTTTGTAAACTAAGTCATGTGAACTACCCACAGTGCCGCAAGCGGTCACAGTGGGCTTCTGACACCTTGAATAAGGCTATCAGAACTTCCTTCTCCCAAGGGGAGACGCTGCGCGAACGAGGTACTAGCTTTCGCAGTAGTAATAACTACTTTCCCCTTCCGGCTTTTTATTGTGGGGAAAAGTCCCAGCCCCACACGCTTTATATTGATTGAGGCGTTAATATCCCTATCAACATAAAGCAATTCTTTCGGGTCAAAATAACTCCTGATTGAACAATCGGTGAATACCAATTCATCTCGATAGCACAATAACTGTGAAGTGTAAGCAGGATTTACCTTTACTACGACTGCTCCAGATGAGCGAGGCTATGTAGTCCAGTGTAGTAAAGAATTGACCGAAACCAGCATCCAACCAGGATTTATTTAAACCTGATTTGGCGCTTTGTCCATTTGAAAGAAACTTTCCTTGCCCGTCCTTTTTGGCTTTGTTGCGCTTGGTAAGACCGCGTAAATTTAAGTCTTCATGAAAGAAAACTTTCTTGCCAGTACGCACCAATTTATGAGCGGTTTTATATGCGTGGTCTTTACGGGAACGCGCAATACGTTGATGTTCCCGTGCTTCTCGCGATTGCAGTCTCCGACGGTTAGCACTCCCCTTTTTCTTGGTAGCCTTGCGTTTAGAAACTTTGGCGAGTCTGTTGTGAGACTTGCGGAAAGATTTAAGTGAGGGTAGTTTTTCAACCTCTGACGTTGCTAGATAATCATCCTCATGCAGTACCGCATCCATGCCCAAAGAATTGTCCCAAGTAGGAGTAACATCGTCTGGATTGAATGCCGGTACTGTTGGATCTTCAAGCGCAATGGTACAGTACCACCCATCTGCTTTACGGGTTAACAATATGTTTTTAAAAGTGAACCCGCCTGGCAATGGTCGATGCAATCTTACTTTGAGCCATCCTTTAAGTTTTGAAATTGACAGGAATAACCAGTCTTTCTCAATTCTTTCAATGGTTACAGCCTGACCCTCAATTTTTATAGTACGGAAATTAGCCGCATTTTTAAATCTGGGTTTACCGCTTTTTTTCCCATTACTATCACCACCAAGGAACCGTGAAAACGCTAATTCTGCACGTTTTGAGACATCTTGTAAAGTTTGAGATGGAACACGCTTGAAGTCCAATAACTCACCAGAATGACGAACCCTGATTAAGTCTTCTTTGAATTCTGGTAATAGCTTTTTCTGGCTGTAAAAACCTGGATTCTCCCTTAGCTTTGGAGGGGTGATAGTACAAGAAATTAGGCAGAATTCCCCTTGAGGAAAGACAACGTAATTCCTGTTTAACTCCCACCAGTTGAACCTATCACCTAGCTGCCAATTGTACCAATACTGGCAAATTCTCAACCATTCGTTAAGTTCTATTTTTTGATTGGTGTTTGGGTAAGCTCGATATTGGTAATTTAGCAGCGTAAGAATCACCTCCTTTGTATGACTGTTGCTATGATAGACTACGGTGATTATAACATAGTTCCTGGAAACCGAAGTGAAAAATGATTTTGTTTCAAAAGGTAGGTCAGTCAGTGATTTAAAAATTCATCTGGTTTTAACGACCAAGTATAGGCGCAAAGTCTTTACTGATGAGATGTTGAAGCGCCTGCATGTTATCCTTGAAGAATTATTGCTTAAATGGAATTGTAAATTAATTGAGTTTAACGGTGAGGAAGACCATGTACATACACTCTTTCAATACCATCCAGACTTACAATTAAGCATATTAGTTGGTAACATCAAATCAACTACTTCTCGTAGAATTAGACAAGAATTTGCTGAACATTTAAGTCGTTTCTATACCAAAGATGTTTTTTGGAATGGCTCTTATTTCGTTGCAAGCTGTGGGGGTGTAACCATCACCACTTTGCGGCAATACATTGAAAACCAAGACCGTCCAGAGATAGGCGATTCGTCAGCCAAAGAGCTCCCTGGTTGAGTTGCAGTCAACTATGGTCGGGGGTGTCTTCCTCATCACCCCGCCATTCATCCCCACACTGACCTGGGTACAGGTTCAGTGTGGGGCTTCTGACGGGCTAGCTAACCGTTCTTGTGCTATATCTGATAGTTTAGAATTGACAACAGTTTCAGGTGTAGTTCCAGAAGCAATAAAGTCAACAATTTCGTCGTAAACTCTAGTTGTCTTTACGGTTGTAGTCATATATTTATTCTCCTGGTATATGTCACTTTATATATGGTACTTATTTATATGGTGTCTTGGAGTTAAAATTAAAGAAGACTACACAACACAACTACGAACGGGAGAGTGATTATGACCCAACAATTTCTCCCAAATCAGTTGCAGACAGATCCTCTCAATATCGCCGATGTCGTTTCCTATCTCAAACAAAACGGTTGGCAACCAGTCACACATCCTAATACACGTCTATTAGTCTTCCAAGGTTCTGCTGACGATCAAGGTAATCCCATCGAACTTTTATTGCCCAGCCAAAACACTTTTGAAGATAGTTCTCGCTTGTTAGCAAAAGCTGTTAACTTATTGGCAGCCATTGAAAATAAATCTCCCCAAGAAATTATTGACTTAGTTACGCAAACACATAGTATTTCAACAGTTGGTAGTTAGCTTTCCAATTTGAGTTTTTCCTATTGTTAGTTATGAGCTGCCCCAATACTGCTCGGTTAACGAGAATTCGAGAATTGTAGGTTGGGTTGAGGAACGAAACCCAACATTTATAGGGTTTTGTTGGGTTTCGCTATCGCTCTACCCAACCTACTTTGAACTACTTTGAACTTAAGTTTTAGGCTTAACCGAGCAGTATTGTGAGCTGCCCTGGTTATATCCCATAGAAATACACTTCAGGCAGAACCTTTTGTTACTCACGAATCATGTGATTTGTCTGAGAGTAAATGTCACCAAGGTTCTGTGGTAACATTAGTTGGAGCTATCAAGGGTACAAACCCCTGCGAAGCGCCAAAAACCCAGTTTTCTCATTAAGACTTACTTTTTTAGCGCACGAGTCCTGAACTACAATCTTTGATTGAGTTGGGGTGCGTTCAACAACCTGTGAGATAATTCATGACACAAGCACTAACTGTTCGCCAAATCCTGTCAGATAACGATACGGGATTGTTATCCTATATTAGAGATCAACTGGTTTCAAAAGAATTTTCACACTTTAGAGCCCAGATGGGTTTTTATGTAGACGAATATTGTACTAGAGTCGGTTCTGGCAAAGAGTCTTCTGAGCTACAAACTACCCTTTTTATTACTTTAAAGTTTTTGATTGTTACAGATAACCAAACTAGTCCAGATGACGCAACGCTACATGCTCTTGAGTTTCAACAGATGTTGGATGCTCAACTCGTTAACTGGAGCCAGCGTAACAAGCATAATATAGAACCAATTTCCGAGATTACCGGAAAACTCAGCAACTTAGAAGAAATACGCTATCACGGCGGCTATCTTCCAGGTTTTGAAATCCAACGTAAGTTTGCTCTTACCTACTAATAGGGAGCAGGGAGCAGGGAGCAGGGGGAGCAGGGGAGCAGGGGAGCAGGGGGAGCTCTTAGCAGAGGAGCAGGGGAAGAATTAAATGAAGTCCTCTATCCCAGTACCCAATCCCCAATCCCCAATCCCCAGTACCCAGCCCCCTAAACGCGACCGGAGCGTAAAATACTAATAATTAACCATAAACCTAGTAAGCTAGCAACAGCAAATAATATATTGCTCAAAAAAGAGAACTCTGTTGTTTGTGCTCTACTAGAGATAGTCGCTGCTCCCATAATCAGCGAACCAACCAGAATGCTGAAAGAAAGACGATTGGCTGCGTCATCTGTCGTGCGACGTAAAGCATCTAAACCTCGGATCGATATATTCCATTGTAAAGTTTCCGAGGTAACTCGGTCTAATAATAGTTCAATTTGTCGAGGTGACTGTAAAGATAGACTTTTGAGATCTAGCGCTGTTCTGAGGAGCGATCGCAAAGGATTCTCCCCAATCAACTGTCGCCGAAACAAATCTGTTAACAGTGGCTGAATTTCTTCAATAAAATTAAGCTCTGGGTTGAATCCGCGAGCCAAACCCTCTAAATTAGCTATAGTTTTGGCATACAAACCCATATTACTAGGCAAGCGAATTTTATTATTGCGAGCTACTTGCAAAATTTCATAAATGACTTGACTGAAATTGATTTCTGATAAATTTATATTGTGATACTTCCGCAGCATCCGGTCATAATCGTTTTCTAAACGTGCCACAATAACCGGCTCTGTAGAATCTGCTAATTGTAATGTTAACTGAGCACATCGTTGAGCATCTAGATCAACAATTGCCAGCAACATTTCTGTTAATATCTGTTGAGTACGCGGATCGAGCCGTCCCACCATCCCGCAATCTAGAAGAGCAATACGCCCATCATTGAGATAAAATAAATTTCCTGGATGAGGATCAGCATGAAAGAACCCGTCTATATATAGTTGTTGGAAAAACACCCGAAATAGCAGGGTAGTAATATCTTTACGCTGTGTGTATGCATCTTTACCGTTTTTTTGCTCGTCTATCTGTGCTGATAATATTGGTACTCCATCTAACCATTCCATCACCAATAACTTTGGTGTTGTTAAATCCCAATAAATTTCAGCAACAATTATTTGTGTCGGATCATACCATCGGCTAGTAGATAAATTACGCCTAAGCTGATCAGTGAAACCTGCTTCTCGTGTAAAATCTAACTCAGCTTCTAACGCCTTCGTAAATTCTTCTGCTATAGATTTTATTTCATAGGTTTGCCCAAACTCAGTACGAGCAACTAGATCAGCGATCCCTTGAATTAATGCGATGTCTTGGGCTATAGTCAAATCAATCCCTGGACGCTGCACTTTAAGGGCTGCTTCTCTACCATCTGCAAGTACTGCTCGATGTGTCTGGGCTATGGAGCCAGCTGCAACTGGAATAGGATTGACGGTAACGAAGGTTTCTTCAAGAGGACGTTTCAGTTGCTGACGTATGACGAATTCTACCTCTGACCAAGCAACTGGGGGTACTTCGTCTTGTAGTGTTGATAGTTCCTCAATATAGGCTGCGTTGAGCAAATCTGGACGGGTAGATAGTAGCTGACCAAGTTTGACATAGACTGGCCCCAAATCTACTAAGATGTTTTTCAAAACGGCAGGTGTTGGTAACTGGGGTTCATCAGCTTTAGCACCAGTAAGTAGCCGTCGCATATAGTCCCAACCGTTACGGAAAAGGACTTCAATAATTTCTCTTTGTCGGGGAACTGTTTGAGTGAGGAACATGGTGTTGTTTTCTGAACCGCAGAAGAAGCGCAGGGAGAGTAAACCAATCAAAAATTTTTTAATTTTTAATTTTTAATTAGGTTGTCCTCCCCCTGTGACCCCCACGTTATACTGAAATAACTATTTTGCTTCTGCCTAAGGTTTAGGTTTTATAGTAGATGAGTGAATCGGGGATCGCTTTGTAGGGTTTTGAGGACTTGTTTTATTTCCTGGGTACGGTCTTTTTTAGTAATGAGTGTGACGTTGCGATCGCGCACTATCACCACATCCTCTAACCCAATAGTAACAACGACATCGTCTGAATTGGTAGCATAAACAATCGAACCTTGAGTGTCTAAACCCACATGAGTAGCCATTTCTACATTAGGAGAATCCTCTTTTTTGAGTAAACGCTCAATTGCATTCCAATCTCCCAAATCATCCCAGCCAAACTCTACTGGTAATACATATGCCAGACTTGTCTTTTCCATTAAGGCAAAGTCTATGCTCTTTTTAGGTAGTTCAGGGTAAATACCAGGGCCATGTTTCTCAATAGGTTCAATAATTTCTGGAGCATGGATATATAGTTCCTTGAGAATAATACCAGCTCTGAAAATAAACATACCGCTATTCCAGCTAAAACGTCCTGTAGATAGAAAACTTTCTGCCGTTGGACGGTCTGGCTTTTCTGTAAAACGGTTAACCTGATAAGCAGGTATGTCATTAAAGCTACTAACTTTTTCACCCTGTTCTATGTAGCCATATCCAGTTGATGGAAAGGTGGGCTTGATACCCAGAGTAACGATTGCTGGTGTGCTTGCGGCAAGAGAAGCTGCAGCACTTAAAGTGTCCGCAAACGCCTCTTGATCACCAATCCAGTGATCAGCAGGGAAAAAACCGATAACAGCGTCTTCTCCGTAACGCTTTTTTAGTTCTAAGCTAGCCCAAGCAACAGCAGCGGCTGTATCCCTTCCTTGTGACTCAACCAGTAAGTTCTCGGATGGTAATTCAGGTAGTTGTTCTTGAACACCTTGGGCTATCTGACTAGAAGTGATTACCCAGAGATTTTCCCATCCGCTTGTTAGTGGCAGTAGTCGATCAGCAGTTGCTTGGAGTAAACTTCTAGAACTACCATCAAGAGTTAAAAACTGTTTAGGACGAGTTTGACGGCTTAAAGGCCAAAATCGCTCTCCTTTACCACCAGCAAGGATTACGGGGAACAAGGTTTTAGTCATTGTGTCATAAAGACTTACTGAACAACACTATAAGTTTACTGTGACATATTACTCAGGAGGAGCCAGTGCGTTGGGCGGGTTTCCCGACTTAAAGCATCTGGCGTTTAGGAGTCAGGAGTTAGGAGTCAGGAGTCAGAATTCAGGAGTCAGAATTCAGGAGGAAGCATAGCTGTCGACTGAGGAGGTTGCTCAAGCATTTGGCGTTCAGTAGTTAGAATAAATCTTGTCTTTCGATTTCAACCCACCGAAATTGAAGACGTTGTGCAGCCGCTTTATATTTAAAACCCTCTATTTAAGGGCATTTACATAGAATACATTCTGACTCCTGACTCCTGAATTCTGAATTCTTTTTGTTAACATTACGTTTAGGGATCGGTTGAGTGGGGAGATCGCAGTGGTTAAACAAATAGAACGTAAAGAACATCAGGGAAAAGCTGAAAAAGTACAACCTTTACAAAATAATGGAGTAACAGCACAAAATCAGGTTCAAAACCAAGTAAAAGAACAACATCAAGCAAATAATTCTCGTAACTTTGCTCAGGTTGCGAGTTCCATTCCCACCCAGCTTTATGATCGGTTGGGATTGAAAATGCCTAGATGGTTATTTTGGATACTGAGCATCGTTGTGGGAACAACTTTATCGGGGTTATTAGTCTCGTCTTTAGCACTTTGGACACCGCTGTGGAGTGATGTGGATCAAAGTGAGGACGATTTAGGCTTTACTCACAAAGATTTACCAAAAACGCCATCGCCACAAGACATATTGAGTAACATCTCCCAATATCAGTTAAAACGACCAATTAATATTTTAGTTTTAGGCATTCAACCAGTTCCTGGTAGTGTTGATGGCTCTCCAGAAAGCTTTGCTGGTAAAAGTAATACTATGTTGTTAGTAAGACTGAATCCCAGTGATAAATCCCTCCGAGTGCTTTCGATTCCCAAGGACACCATGACAGCGATTCCAGAAAAGGGATTAAATAAAGTAGCTGATGCTAATTCTCACGGTGGTCCAGTTTTGGCAGCAAGAGTTATGAGCCGCACTTTAAGCAATGCAGCAATTGACCGATACATACGCATCTCTACTAGTGGTTTGCGCCAGTTAGTCGACGAGCTCGGTGGAGTTGAGGTATATGTCGCCCGTCCAATTGCGTACAAAGACAATTCTGGAAGGCAGATCAATCTAGTTAAGGGATGGCAAACCCTCAACGGTGATCAAGCAGAAATTTTTGCTCGTTTCCGAGAACCAGGATTGGGGGATCTATCAAGGGTACAGCGACAACAAGCGCTGTTATTGGCTTTACGCAATCGGCTAAACAGCCCCACTATTATACCAAAATTGCCTCTATTAACACGTTTTATGCGCAAGTACTTTGACACTAACTTAAAGGTGGACGAAGCAATGGCGTTGGTTAACTTTTCTGCTAACGTAGAGCGCGATAATTTACAAATGACTATATTACCTGGTAGTTTTAGCCGTTTCAGTAAAGATCCCAACAGCTATTGGTTAAATTTAACAGGACAAGCTCGCTTATTGTCTGAGTTCGCTGGAGTGAATATCGCTGGCATGAAACCAGATGAGCGATCGCTCACTAGCCTTAAAATTGCTGTTCAAAATGCTTCTGGACAACCACACAAAACCGAAAAAATTATAAATTATCTTAAACAAAAAGGCTTTACTAAAGTTTACGCAATGCCCGATTCACCCGATCCTCAAACTCAAAGTAGAATCATCGCTCAAAAAGTCAGCCGTCAATCGGGAGAAGAATTGCAGAAAGTCTTAGGTTTTGGTGACGTTCAAGTGTGGGCGATCGGTGATTTGCAATCAGACGTAACAATTCGTATAGGTAAAGATTCAAAGTAGGGGAGGCAAATTGGGGCGTGGATGTTCTTCCCCCAATGTTGCCGTTGTGTTAGGCGCGTGATTAAGCGTAATCTCTGAGTTTCGCGCCGTAACGCACCGCTATTAATAGGGCAATTATTAGTACCATATTTACACAATCACCAATTTTTGTGCCGTAATGCACTGCTATCAACGGTGCGTTACGCTGTCCCTAGCGCACCCCACCCGACAAATGTTATGAAAAAAATTCTGCTTCGTTTATTTGGTTTGATTTTAATTTTGTGCCTTGCCTTCTTTTGGGTCATGATTAATGCAAAGCCTGCTTTTGCACAAACAAAAACAATCAACTATGGTAACACAAATTTAGAGAATCGTGACTTTTCTAACCTTGACTTAGAAAGAGCAGTTTTTGCTGCTGCTGAAATGCGAGGGGCAAATTTTCAAGGATCTAATTTAACTAATGCCATTATGTCACAAGGAGTTTTACTAAAAGCTAATTTGGAGGGAGCAGATTTAACAGGTGCTTTGCTTGATCAAGTTACTTTTGATAACGCAAACCTGAAAAATGCTATTTTTAAAGATGCAGTTATGACACGTGCTCGCTTCTATGACGCCACAATTACTGGTGCAGATTTTACTGACGCTATAATTGATCGCTACCAAATATCGCTCATGTGCAAGAAAGCTGATGGAATTAATCCAGTGACAGGTGTTGCTACGCGAGATAGTTTAGGGTGTAAGTAAATTTTTATTTATTTTACACCTATGATCATCCTACACAGCCTGTATTAAGATCCGCTACCTACAACGCTAGAATTTTCCAAAATAACCACTAATTCGACATCAAATTCTTCTTCAAACACTTCTTTCTTATAATCCAAATTCCAGAGTTCTAAAGCGCAGTCATCATCAGGAAGAGATGGAAAAATGTGCATTTTTAATTTATGAAACTCTGGAAAATACTCGCAACGAACTTCTTTAATTGCTCCTATTTGCCGTCGATCAAGAGCAACTGCTAATCTTAAAATAGCACTCAATTTGCAGACTATTTGCCGATGTTGTTTGTGCAGCAAATTGCGGTAATTTTCATGCTTTTTTTTAGGAGGAGATTTGCGATGATAACGTGCTATATTAGCAATTATTTCTATTTCTGTTTCTGTATAGCCTAGCAACTCGCCATTACGAATGAGATAGTAAGAGTGTTTGTGGTGAGCCGAATGGCTAACAAAATGACCACTATTGTGTAATATTGCCGCAGCCCAAAGCAGTTCTCGTTCGTCTTTTCCCCAATTATGTAGTTTGCCTTGTGTTTGATTAAATAAACTAATGGCAAATTCTGCTACACGCTCACCGTATTCTAAATTAACGTGGTATTTTTTGGCAGTTTTGAGAACATTCCTCTCGCGTACTGAACCTTGGTAACGTAGGCGATCTTCAATTAGACCATGTGTGAGCATCCAGTTGACGATAACACCTTCTCGGAGGGCACGCTCGCAAACCGTTAGCGACTCAACCTGTAGCAGATTCATCGCCTCACATAATATTACAGCCCCTGCTAATATAACTTCTGAGCGCCTGTCTGGCATTGCTGGAATTGCAGCCCGTTCTAAATTATTTAGTTTTCGGAAGCGATTAACCCACTCTCGCAAATCTTTGAGATTAAATTCATAACCGTTAAATGTTGAAGGCACAACACCTAATTTTTCCCGCGCATGGATAATCGCTAAAGTCTCGATTGTTCCAGAAGTTCCCACTAAACGAGGGTGCTCATTTGATTGTAGATTCGCCCGTACCTCGTCGACGGAACGTTCTAACATTCCACTTATGTAGGCTTGTAAGTAATGAAATTCAGCATTGCTAATCGGATCAGTGGTGATTAATTCGCCTGTTAGTCTTACTGCACCAATTTTAGTACTGGTAAGAACTCGCTCTTCATGACTATCACCTAAAATAATTTCTGTGGAACCACCACCAATATCAATAATAAGATGAGGTTGGTTGTTAAATTCCATCCCCGACAATACACCTAGATAGATTCGTCGCGCTTCTTCTTGTCCAGAAATTAGATCAACGCTCAAACCTAATTCGTTTTGTACTCTTTGTAAAAAATCTTGACCATTGGGTGCTTCCCGTACAGCGCTAGTTGCTACAGCAATGATTGTTTCTGCGTTGTGAGTTCTAGCAACTTCTTGAAAGCGTCGTAAAGCAGCGATCGCCCTATCCATCACTTCTGGTTTAAGAGCCGCTGTTTCAATATCGCAATCGCCCAGTCTTACGGTTTCCTTTTCTTTACCGATAATACTAAAGGCTGGTAGTGTTGGTTCAATCCGTACAACCACCATGTGTAGAGAATTTGTCCCTAAATCGATAGCAGCGATTATTCTCTGTCGCTGTGTTGTTTGAGATGGAATACTGTCGTCGCTTGAAGACACTAAACTTACCATGTCGTTTATGGATAGAGAAGTTATAGTTAGGAAATTATCTGTGTTCTCATTAAAAATCTTCTCTCCATAGAGACGAAATTCTGCCAAAATATTTAATAAATAATTGTAAATTTATCTATACATTGTTATGGTAACTACGCCAGAACACAGCCAAGAACCTACGTGGCTTGTCATTATCAGGCTTTTACGATGGCATAAACCTGGAGGAAGATTGATTTTGATGATTCCTGCTCTTTGGGCTGTATTTTTAGCAGGTAATGGAAAACCGCCTTTGCCATTGGTTGCCGTTATTGTTTTAGGTACTCTTGCAACAAGTGGGGCTGGGTGCATCGTTAATGATTTGTGGGATATAGATATTGATCCCCACGTCGAAAGAACACGCGATCGCCCTCTAGCTTCTCGTGCGCTTTCTATAAAAGTTGGTATTGTCGTCGCTATAGTGGCTATGGCATGTGCAGCAATTCTCGCTCTTTATCTTAATCGACTTTCATTTTGGTTGTGTGTCGCATCTGTGCCAGTCATTCTACTTTACCCTGGTGCAAAGCGAGTGTTTCCCGTACCTCAGTTAGTGCTTTCGATAGCTTGGGGTTTTGGCGTGCTGATTAGCTGGAGTGCAGTGACACAAAACCTCTCTGATGCAACCTGGTTACTTTGGGGTGCGACTGTATTTTGGACTTTAGGATTCGATACTCTTTATGCTATGAGCGATCGCGCAGATGATCTGCGAGTTGGGGTTAATTCCAGCGCTCTATTTTTTGGTAATTACGCACCTACTGCCATTGGAATTTTCTTTGCTGGTACTGTCTGTTTTCTGAGTTGGCTAGGTTTTCTCATCCATCTTCACCTCGCTTTCTGGATTAGTCTTGCATTTGCTAGCGTCGCTTGGTTTTGGCAATACCTTCGATTAACACAAAAAGACTTGCCTCATCCTGCTTACGGTCAAATGTTTACGCAAAATGTGTGGATTGGTTTTATAGTGCTTGCTGGTATGATTTTAGGTTCTCTGTAGGATGCGCTCTTGAGGAAGTCCTTAACGCATCTTGAATTTGTGGTGGTGTGTTACGGCTTCTCCTAACACACCCTACCTTAAAATTTCTTAACAATTTATGAGAAAAATTATTATCAAATGGGATCTAAGCTTCAATTACAGCCTGAGAAACATTGGTTTGCAGCAATGGTAAACCTTGTGCCTCACTCATTTCCTGAAGTGAAGAGTTTCGTCCTGAATTTGTTAGATATTTTCCATCATTAATGGGAGAAACTACCTTCATTTGGTGAGAAATGCTATGGTAGCGGTGGGTTTGTTGAGTTTGCTCGCGTTCTTGGAAACTTTCATTAGCGACCTTCTTGCGTAGTTTAATAATGGCATCCATGATTGCTTCTGGTCTAGGGGGACATCCAGGTATATAAACATCAACTGGAATTAATTTGTCTACCCCTCGAACTGCTGTAGGAGAATCGACACTGAACATACCCCCCGTAATTGTACAAGCTCCCATTGCGATAACATACTTCGGTTCTGGCATCTGTTCATAGAGACGCACGAGAACAGGAGCATATTTCATTGTAATTGTGCCTGCGGTAATCATCAGATCTGCTTGTCTTGGAGAGTTGCGGTAAAACATTCCAAAGCGCTCTAAGTCGAAGCGTGATGCCATCATACCAACAAGCTCGACAAAACAACAGGCTGTACCAAATAACAGAGGATACATACTAGACATCTTTGCCCAGTCGTACAAGTCATCTAAAGTTGTCAGGATGATATTTTCAGAAAGCTCGTGCGTCACTTGAGGACGCTCAATAGGATTGATAATAGAGTTAGTCATGAGCTTGATTCCCCCAGAATTCTCCATTTGTGACAGGTTATACCATTTTTATATAAAGCTCCATATATTGACCCCCGGCTACGCCGTCCCCCCTTACCAAGGGGGGACTACAGGGGGGTAAAAATAATGTGCAGCTTCACAAAAAATCGGTATTAGTGTCATGAACAATTTATCAATAAGTAATAGTGCTTAAAAATATGCAACAAATCGGGGGAGAAAATACACTTTTTAAGCTTAGGGTAAGAAGCCTTTCTAAATCCTGACTCCTGACTCCTGACTCCTGACTCCTGACTCCTGACTCCTGACTTCTGACTCCTGACTCCTGACTCAATTTCCCACTGTTTGAGCTTCTTGATAAATAACTTCCTGAAACTGAATCATGTCTTTATGAGGATCTGCGTGACTCACTTTAACTAATAACTGCTCACCCAATGTAACGCCACGTTTAAAAAACATTGGCAATTGTAAGCCCAAATCTTCTAACATGATGAGTGCTAAGTTACTGTCTTCGCGAAGCCACATTAACACAGTGGTTTCCCAGGCTTCATCTGGATGACGGCGCAGGTACTCTAAAGCCCAATATCTATTGGTTTGTCGTTCTACCATCGTTACTTCTTGGGTGATAGTAGACACGGAAATCATCACTTCTTTCAGTTGTTCTGCTGAGAAGGGTAGAACTTCACCGCGTAGATGTGCTTTTAGTTGAAAGTGTGTTAGTAAATCGCTATAACGTCGGATAGGGGAAGTTGCCTGAGTGTACGTGTCTAAACCTAAACCAGCATGACGTACAGGAGTGATGCTCATTTCGCTTTTAGGCATACAGCGCCGCATAGCGCAAGCACGGACAAATCCCGCTGGAAGAAGGAGTAATTCCTCATCGGGGGGCAATTCTGGCTGTGGTTGACCACGAAAGGGTAAGGGGATATTATGAGTTCGACCGTAGCGAGCAGCAACCTCACCAGCTAAAATCATCATTTCTGCTACTAGTTGGCGGGATGAGGAATCGTCTAAAACATCAATACTGATTTTGTCGTCTTTGACTTTAATCATTGCCTCTGGCATATTGATGCTGATTGCGCCTTGAGCGTATCGCCACTGTTGACGTTTTTTTGACCATGTTGCGATCGCTGTCATTTCTGGTTCCGCCTGCACCCCTAACTCTAGCATTTCATCAACATCTTCGTAAGTTAGGCGGTATGTGGGCTTAATGATACTGGCATGAATGCTATAATCTTCAACTGCTCCAGTTGAATCTAAAATAACTCCGAAGCTTAAAGCATAGCAAACACAGCCCTGAACCAAACTCATTGGTCCAGTTGCCAATACCTCTGGGAACATAGGAATCATTCCCGTTGGTAAATAAACTGTACTACCCCGCTTTCTAGCTTCTAGATCTAACTCATCTTCTGGCATTAACAACCGTGTGGGATCAGCGATATGCACCCACAACCTTTCTTTCCCATCAGGTAGTAATTCCCAACTCAGACCATCGTCTATCTCAGTAGTACTTTCGTCATCTATTGTGTAGACTTTTAAACTTGTCAGATCCAAACGATCTGCTGCATCTTTATCTTGTTGAGGGGAATTTAAACGCTGTTGCGCCACTTCTAACACCTTGCTAGGGAACTGAACCGGAATTGATGAGCGACGCAGGAATAAGTTTTCGTTCGGACTCCACCACCCCAAATCAACTAACAGTTGAAAAGCTCCTTGGGGAGTTGCAGGACGTCCTAGCATCGTCATTGTTTCCAAGACTGGTGCTGGCGGGGGATAGGCACGTGCTAATGCATCATAACTTAAACCCACACGTACAACATCGGCAAGTAATGACGCATATTTTTCTAGTGCTTCTAAGCGATGGCGATCAGGACGTTGCCATTCAACTTCTACCCCAGCCAGTGCTTGCTCTACACGAGCCAAAAATTCTTGTTGTCCTCTAGCTTTTAGGGCTTCTACCTCTATTTGATGTTTCCGTTCTGCCACCTGAGCAGCATTTCGTGGTTCATACGCATCTCCCTTTTGCTTGAAGTAAATTTTGTCATCCGATAACAAGCAATAGGCTGCGTAACACTGTGGTGGTTGTGATTCTGAATACAAAATATTTGCCATTTCTGTTGGAGTGACTATTTCGCCACCCTCAACAAGTAATTCCCAAGCCACTTCCAAACTCGATGGATCCAGATAAGGCTTGACCTCGTCAAGAAATGCTGGTATTTGTGAAGGTTTATACGTTTGCCCTGTAACTGTATAAGTAATTTGTCGTGGTGCGAGACTGTGGGATTGACCACGTTCATCTACTACAAACCAACGGGTTTTACCATCTGGGCGATCTACTATACCCAAACGGCGATCGCTACCAGGTCTAAATTCAACTAGCGTCCCCTTATCCACAAGCCTCGCAATTATTTCAGATTTTTTATGAGTTAGATTTAGGATTCAATCACAGGTATTGCTTCCTAAATCTGATTTTTGGAAATTTCGGAGTCTATTTTACACTCTCTTACGTGAACTTGAAGCATTGGATTTTAGAAACTGAAACCCAACATTCTTCAGGGAAAGCTTCCTAAGCTTGGAAACCAATGAACTTAACTTACATAGTGAGTATCTCTTGCGACTTTGATCCGTGGAAGGTCAGCCGAACTATTCGTAACTGGCATTGATAACCCTTCCACACCTTTGCCGAAGAAATTCACATGGTCTAAAATTAATCTAGCCTTCAGCGTTGATAAATGGCAACAAGGCTAAAATGCGCGATCGCTTAATTGCCAGTGTCAACTCTCGCTGTTGCTGAGCGGTCAGTCCAGTGATTCTACGAGGCAATATCTTGCCACGTTCGGTAATGAACTTACGCAATAAATCTACATCTTTGTAGTCAATTGGTTCTCCTGGCTTTATTGGAGATAGACGACGGCGGTAATAGCTCATTTTTACTTAATTTCCTTGTGAACGTTATGTCTGTTGCAATTTGGACAGAACTTTTTGAGTTCTAGTCTGTTGGTCGTGTTCCGACGATTTTTAGTGGTGGTATAGCGCGAAACGCCAGGAGTTCGTTTTTCTGGGTTAGTGCGACACTCGGTACACTCAAGCGTCACTATTATACGTACACCTTTACTCTTAGCCATAATCTTACAACCAGTTAAGCCCGAAGATAATTAACACAAATACTCATTATCGCATATTACGTCGAATTTTTTCAACTATTCGTTTAACTTTTATATCCAACGAGTAGCCGCGACGCGACGAAACGATCACCGTGCTAGCGTAGCGATCGTGCAAAGCTAGTCTCATCTGAGTATCATAAAAAGCCGCTCCACAGTCAATTACCATAGGTATCACTAGCAGTATAGCAGTGGGGTAATGTACGATGTTGTTCAAGGCAATTGAAATCAAAAGCGCACATGAGCCTACTATTCCCTCTCTCTTGAAAAGAGCCTGCAAATCAGGAAGTCTTGCTTGTTGAAATTCTAGAACTTTGATATCGAAAGCCCAACGTCCCAAACTTTGCCCTTGATTGATGTAAGGCACCATCACGCGCGAAATCACCCAACCAACAATAAAAATTAAGATTGGAACCACTTGAATTCCAAGCTGGTTACTTAAGAAAGTAGAACTGACCAACCAGACACCCAAAAAATCAGTCGACGCTGCCATTGCTCGTCGCCGAAAATCAACTCGTGGATATTGTTGCGGTGTTGTTCGTTCAATAGTCATTTAATGATTGGTAGTGCGTATGACTACTACGTAGAAGGTTGTTATGATTCCAGGGTAAAAAGCTCAATACGAACAAATGTAGCTTTTTTATCGTCTTGCTCAAGAAGATGTTTTTTTTTGATAAAGCTTGAACATTGTCCTGTGTGGGTTCTAGTGTGAGGTTTTTTTCTATGCTAATATGTTGTTCCAAACTGGTAACCGTCATACACTTTTATTAAGCAGTTTGCTAGTATAAAAAGATTCTTGATTGGATCAATGTAGGTAAGCTTTTACAAGCCGTAGCGGTAACAGTTGTCTAATCAGATAAGTTCTATCTAAAATGAGCTATCGAAAGCGTCCCTAGTTATGGCTAACTCGTAGTTCTCCAATTTCGGGAGTTCTACAGAAGCCGCATTATGATAGTAATGTACGAAATAAAGAATCTGTCTATCCCAAATTCCAAATCTGGTTTCTAACCAAATATTAACACTTTATTTGCGTGATATTAGCATGATGAAATCCGAAAAAGTTTGTTTCACAAAACTCAACCTATTTTTTTAGCTACTCAAAGTAAAGTTAAATTTTTGACATATTTAGCAAAAGTTCCCGTTTAGTGATTCCGCATAGTAATAGCTTTATGTCCAAAAGTATTTATATTAGACCATTGGGTAAAGTCTTGCAACAGGCTGACCTAATTTCAAATGCACAAACAGAAGTAGCTTTACGAGATCAGAGTCAATCTAAAAATCTGCGCATAGGAGAGATCCTGGCTCTGCGAGGATGGCTCAAACAAGAAACGGCCGATTTTTTTGCTGAGCAATGGCCAATATTACTCAACCAGAAATTGAAACAGCCTTTAGGTCAATATCTAAAACAAGCTGGATTGTTGGATGATGATCAAATTCTAACTATCCTGTCTAAACAAAGACAGATGGGACTTCGATTTGGAGAGTTAGCTGTTCTTCACGGCTGGATTAAATCAACCACAATCAACTTTTTTTTAGAGCATCTCTCTTTTGCTCAAGAGTATTCTCAGCGGCATTTAGAGGAAGAGCAAGCTACAAATAGTCATTTAGACGACACAAACTTTAGAACTGAATTCTCTGGTTTTGGAGAAGCTCAGCCTAAAGGATACATAAAGATTCCCTCTTATTCGGCTCAACCTTTTGCTAATCGCAACTCTCAGATCACTAAAGAGTCTTTGTTTGATATAGCACCTGCTGCACAGCAGCATCACTTGGAAGAGCCGATTCGACAGACTGAGAGTTTAGAAAACCAGACATCAGGATCAGAATTTCTTTCAGGGCGAAAAAAACTCCAGTCACCTACGTTACAAACGCATGCAAGAGGTGTAGAATCACCTTCGTATGCAAATCCAATCGAAAGCACCAATGGAATCAATTCTATTCTAGAAGAAAAAGCTGAACGAACGGTTAACTGGGATATTGTAGTTAAAGAAGTTTTGTTATGGACAGGGGAACAACCTTTTCTGACTCAAAAGCTTTGTCAACTACTGTGTGACTCTGAAGTTATTATTCCAAAAGGTGAAGAAGCCGCAAGAGTGCAAGATCTTGTGCAAAATTGCTTAATAGATAATTGGGAAACTCAGGTAGCGTCTGAGCATCTGCAGGCAATTAGGGACAGTGTTATAAATAATAAACAGTCTGATACTTTATGGTTGCTAAGGCTTTATCAACAAATCTTAGAAGAGGGAGAAGTTTTAGTTAATAATAGTATAGCACAAACAGAATTGCTAAATTTAGGATTGCTAGCCCAGGATGGGAACAAGTTAAAAATAGCTAACCGCGTTTACGCAGCTGTTTTCAATAAAAACTGGGTTGAGCAAGAATTAAAAACAAAGTTGAAGCCCTCACCCTTGGAGGTTGCTGGAACCACTAAAAGCAAACTAGCACCAGAAGTTCCTACTGTAAAAGCAACAAGCAATGTTTCTAGTTCAGGAGATAAAAGCCTTCGGCATATTTGGATTTTGTTGGGAGTTATTAGCTTGCTTGTAGTTTGTTTTAATATTTTTAAGGCTCTAGAGGAAAAACTCCTTTTTATCCGAGGCAATGAACTGTTTCATAAAGGTGAATATCAAAGAGCGATCGCAAAATATAATGAGCTTTTAAACATTAACAGTAACTACTACCAAGCTTGGACTAACCGGGGTTATGCCCTTTCTGGGTTGCAGGAATATAAACAAATGCAACAATCTTGCTCGGCTGCTAATATTATTGAGCCGAAAGCGGTTTATGCCTGGAATTGCCAAGGAGAGGCATTATATAACCTCAAGCAATATAATGAAGCAATCTCTAACTTTGATAAAGCTATTGCACTTGATTCAAAAGATCCAGTCTTTTGGATTAACAAAACCGAATCACTACTAGCATTGAAGCGCCCTGACGAAGCAGTTGTAACTGTTAATCAAGCGATTTCGCTTTTAAAACAAAATACCAACCTTGATAACAAAGATCTTACCAACAGAAATTTATCAATCGCCTTTACCCATAAAAGTAAAGCATTTTTGCAAAAGCAAGAATATCATCAAGCCCTCGAAGCCAACGCTCAGGCATTACAATACGATCCAAACTACTGGGATGCTCAACAAAGCAGAGGCATAGCGCTTCAGGGCTTGGGGAGGTACAGTGAAGCAATCACGCAATTTAACCAGATGTTGAATGAGTCCAAGCTGCAAGACTATCAAAAAGCTGAAACTTGGTATTATCTGGGTTTGACACTTTGTCAATCATCCAAATCAAAAGAAGCTCGTTCTGCCTTTGATGAAGCTCTCAAACTCAAGCCAAATTATTCAGCAGCAGAGAACGCAAAAAGGAGTTGTAAGTGAGATAGGGAGCCGCCCCTTTGGGGAAGTCAAAAGTAGCGGAGCAGGGGGCTTGAAACGGAAAGCGGTTGGTTCAAAAAAATATTGATAACTGCTCACTGACTCCTGACTCCTGACTCCTGACTCCTGAATTCTTTGTTATTAAAATGGCCACCACCGAGACCAACGAGGTCTAATATCAGAGTAGATTCTGCTGATAGTTCTAGTATCAGGAGGTTGAGTTTGCTTAAAATCGCTACCCAACATGTCATACAAAGCTTTAGTGGGGTTAGCTTTTGGATCAAGAGTAAATAAAACCTTAGCACTAGTGTGATCGCAACCGATACCTCTGCGTTCTACGGCGCACACAACTGGTTGTGCATTGAGTTTGTCAATTGTCAAGTAGTTAGCATTACCTGAGTCATAAAGACTCTGCAAAGTTTTAGCTGTATTCTCACAGTTTTGTAAAGCATTTTTGGGAGAAACGTATTCAGATAATAAATTGAGAATTGTAAAGTCTTTTTTACTCCCTTCTTTTGCAACAGTAGCAATAATTTTGGGTGTACTCGTGCTAGCTTTACAAGCAACATTAACACTGGTAGCAGCCATAGTGGGTTGAGTGAATGCCGCAACAGAAGTTACAATAAACCCTCTAACTATCCAAGTAGTCAACTTAAATTGTTTATTATGCATAATTCAGCTTAATTGCTTGACAATGAAAAATTTACACTTACAAAAACTGAATTATATTATAATCATTTTCAACTGAATTTATTTAAGTTTGATATAAAATATAACCAATCCTATTTGGTGTCCGAAAACACCGAGCCACCTTTCCTCTGAAAGGTGGGTTCTGAAGGCTTTTCGGTCTTAGCTGAATCTGCTATAAACAACTAGCATAAGTCTTCCTACAAAAAATAATCTTTATTTGTTCACAATGAAACAGCTAGCTTGGCAAATTTTGGTTGCTGGCAGTACATATTTATGGTGTTTATTTATTAGTAGCTCTGTACAAGCACAAATTACATCTGATAACACTGTCTCAACAAACGTCAATAAAACTGGTAATGTGCTTGAAATTACTGGAGGTAGACAGGTTGGGGGGAACTTATTCCATAGCTTTCAGGAATTTTCTGTTCCCACTGGTAGTGAGGCTTTTTTTAAAAATGTAACGAACATTAATACAGTCAATAATATTATCTCGCGCATCACCGGAGGCTCGATTTCTAATATTGATGGATTAATAAAGGAAAACTATGGTGCTAATTTAATCCTGATTAATCCAAGTGGAATTAATTTCGGGCCGAATGCTCAACTAGATATTGGTGGATCGTTTTTAGCAAGTACAGCAAATAGCCTTAAGTTTGCTGATGGAACGGTATATAGCGCTATTAACCCTCAAGTTGCGCCGACATTAACAATCAGCGTTCCACTGGGTTTACAGCTTGGCACAAATTCCGGGGCAATTCGTGTTCAAGGTACAGGTCACAATTTAACCCTAGATAATCCCTTATTCTCACCCTTTAATCGCGGGACTACTGGAGGATTGAAAGTTCAGCCAGGGCATACTTTAGCTCTAATAGGTTCAGGTGTCACTGTAGACGGTGGTACACTAACAGCTGAAGGAGGAAGAATTGAATTGGGGAGTGTAGGTGAAGGTTTAGTTAGCCTTAATCCAATTCCTCAAGGTTGGTCTTTTGGTTATCAAGGGTTATCGAATTTTCAGGATATTGCGCTATCTCAAAAAGCATTAGCAGATACCAGTGGTCTAGGTAGTGGCTCGATTCAGTTGCAAGGGCGAAATATTTCGATCAGCGATGGCTCATCTGTTTTGATTCAAAACCAGGGTTCTCAAGCAGCAGCAGGGATTAATGTCAATGCTTCTGCTTCGTTAAAAGTGAGTGGAACCACAACAGATGGAAAAATTACCAGCAACCTGTTTACTGAAAGTCTTGGAACTGGTAAAGGTGGAGATATTACAATTTCAACTCCAAACTTAACTGTTGAGAATGGCGCAGAAATTTCTGCTTCAACTTTCAGTAACGCTCCTAGCGGTAATATAGCAGTTAACGCTCCTGGCTCAGTCCAATTGACAGGGTATTCACCAGTTAACCCAGCTCGTTTCAGTAACATTAGAGCGACAACTTTTAGTTCTGGCAACGCAGGAAAACTGACACTATCAACACAAAGATTGACTGCTACCCAAGGAGGGAGTGTAGGATCTGCTACTGGTGGGAGTGGTAATGGTGGAGATGTAACTGTAAATGCCAGTCAGTTGGTTGAACTGATTGGAGTAACACCAGGAGTTCTGACGCCGAGTGAAGTTACTGCTGGTACTGGAAGTTCTGGAAATGCAGGAAATGTAACAATAAATACTCCGCAATTGATAGTTCGCGATGGAGGAAGAGTTGATGCTTCTACTTTAGCGTCTGGTCGAGCGGGAAATGTTACCATTAACGCCCAAGATGTAGAGGTAACCGGGAATGTACCAGGATCAATTAACCCCAGTCTCATCATTGCTTCTGGAAACACAGTTGACCCTAGCTTGCAGCAATTATTTAGAATATCTTCTTTACCCAGCGGAGCATCAGGAAATGTAACAATCAACACCGATCAGTTGAAAGTTACGGATGGAGCGCAAATCACGGCAAGAAATGATGGTTTAGGAATATCAGGAAACGTAAAGATTAATGCTCGCTCTATTTTTCTAGACACTGAAGGTTCAATCACCGCCGATATGGGTGGAAGAGCCACAGGAGTGAAATTTTCTTTCTTTTCCCCTGTAACGGTAGGAGGTACCAAGGGCGGTGACATTCAGATTTCAAGCCAACAGTTACTTGTCCAAAATGGAGCGAGTATATCTACTTCCACTTTTACAAACGCAAGAGGCGGCGATATATTTATCAATAGCCCTCAATCAATGCAAGTGTTGGGATTTTTGCCGACAAATCCCCAGGCACTCAGTTATGTCGGTAGTGCAACCTATGGTTCAGGGAAATCGGGAAATACTAACATTTCTACAGGGGATCTGATTATTTCAAATGGTGCGAGAGTAGGTGCTGGAACCTTTGGCAGTGCTTCTGGTGGAGATATACTCGTTAATGCTAGTAATTCCGTACAAGTTTTAGGATCACAACCGAACCTTTTTGTAGGAAGCTTATTAGGCGCTTCAACTTTTAGTACTGGAAATGCCGGTAACGTAACTGTTAACACACCAAAATTGGTAGTTCGCGATGGCGGAAGGGTAGATTCTTCTACAACAGCAGTAGGAACAGCAGGAAATGTTACCATCAACGCCAAAGATTCAGTAGAGGTAAGTGGTGTAATGCCAATAACCTTTACGCCCAGTCTCATAAGTTCTGGTGCTACTGTTGAAAATCCGATTACTCGACAGATTTTCAACTTACCTGACTTACCCAGCGGTGCTTCTGGAAACGTAACAATCAACACTAATCAGCTGAAAGTCTCTAATGGAGGGCAAATTACAACGAGTAATCAGGGAACAGGAAACTCAGGAAATGTGAGAATTACAGCTAACTCGATTGTTTTAGATAATGGAGGTAGCATTACATCGGAATTGGGAGGAACATTCAGACTTGGGCAGCTTTTTTTCTTTTCGCCAATCACACTAGGAGCGCGCAAAGAGGGAGACATTACAATTTCAACCCAGCAATTAGTTGTACAAGGTGCATCAGCTATATCAACTGCCACTTATACCAATGCAACAGGTGGAAATATCATTATCAATGCTCCTAAATCAGTCCAAGTGATTGGCGCATCCTCTTTTAATCCTAATGCACTGAGCTTTATTGGTTCTTCCACAACTGGTTCTGGAAATTCAGGGAATGTGAGCATTTCCACTGGAGAGTTTAGTCTTCAAAATGGAGGACTGGTGAGTGCTTCCACTTTTGGAAGTGGTACTGGAGGGAATGTGACTATTAATGCTACTAAATCTGTAGAAGTCTCTGGTACAGATTCAAGTAAGATCAACTCCAGCCTTATAACGGTTTCAACACTCAAGAGTGGAAATGGTGGTAGCTTGACTATCAATAGCCCAACAGTGACCATTCAAGATGGTGGACGAATCGATTCTGGTGCAAATATCCCCGATGTAAACACTCAACGGATTTTCAACCTGACTTCCCAGCCAAGTGGCTCATCTGGGGACATAACAATCAATACTAATCAATTGAGTGTCAAAAATGGTGGTCAAGTTACTGTAAACAATGAAGGTACAGGTAATGCAGGAATTTTGCGGGTAACTGCTAGCTCTATTTCTCTTGACAATCAAGGTAGCATTACAGCAACCACTCGCTCTGGTGAGGGTGGCAACATTAACCTCAAAGCACAATCCTTTCTATTACGCCACCAAAGCCAGATATCTGCGCAAGCAGGCGGATCAGGTAATGGTGGTAACATTACGATAAGTGGTTCAAGTTCTGCTGATTCCGTAGCGCTTTTAGAAGGTAGTAAAATTAACGCTAATGCGTTTAAAGGAATAGGTGGTAACATCAGTATCAGCACTCAAGGACTCTTTGTGTGCACAGCAGATTGCCAAATCACGAGTAGTTCTACACTTGGATTAAATGGTGTAGTGAAAATAGTCTCACCAGAAACACGAGCTAACTTTGAAGTTGTCGATTTGCCACAAGAGGTAGCTAAACCTGAAGAAGTTGTCGCTCAAGCTTGTCCTGCGCAGAAACGACAAAATAGAAGTCAGTTTTTAGTCACCGGGCGTGGCGGATTACCGCCTCAACCAAATGACTCACTTAGCAGTGAAGCGTTGGTAAGTTTTGATTCTCTTCCTTCGGATGCTGAAGTTCCCTCTACTTTGGCTACACCTACAGAGAATTCAGGTAGTTCAGTCCTACCTCTCCCAGCTCGAAGTTGGTATACTAATGATAAAGGAGTTGTAATTCTTACAGCGAAATCGCTAACAGCTACCCCCTATATTTCTGGATTAAGTTCACCATCATGTCATGCTAATTAAACGGAATTTATGGGGTCGCAGGAACAAGAATACAAACACATTTGTACAAAATTGGAGGAGTTTCCCTTTTTCTTACTACGTGTTTCTAATTCTTCTTCATCTGTTTTCTAGAATCCCAAATGCTTCGGCACAGTCTCTTAACCCGATTACTCCAACTCTTCCACAACTACCCCAACCTAATCCACTCCCCCCTTCAACGCCACCTCTTGAGCCTTCTATAATAGGACCACCAACTCCTGAAGAAGTCCTTAATATTCCCGGAAAGCTCACTGTTCAAAAGTTTGAGTTTGTTGGTAGTACTGGATTTACTCAACAAGAGTTGGCAAAAGTTACTGCTGATTTCACTGGGAAACCTATTACTTTTGCCCAACTGCTTCAAGCTGCGAATAAAGTCACTGAATTTTATATTAAAAAAGGGTACATCACTTCTGGAGCTTATATTCCTAGCCAGGAATTTAGGTCAGGCATGATAAAAATACAGGTTGTTGAAGGCAGTTTGGAAGAGATTAAAGTTAATGTTGTTAAAGGACGGCTGAACCCGGATTACGTCAAGAGACGCATTGCACTAGCGACTTTTAAACCCTTTAATATCAATCGCCTGCAACAAGCATTACAGTTGCTGCAAAGGAATCCGCTTATTAAAAGCTTGAGTGCTGAACTCATTGCTGGCAGTAAACCTGGTACAAATTCTCTAGAAGTTACAGTTAAGGCTGAGAGAACTTTCAATGCCCAATTTAACTTTAATAATAATCGTAACCCTAGCGTTGGCAGTTTTGAGCGTGGGATACAGTTATCAGACACAAACGTTCTTGGACTAGAAGATAGGTTAGATTTCGGTTACAATAATACCGATGGCAGCGATAGGTATGAGGTTAACTATACCTTGCCCGTCAATCCCCGTAATGGGACTGTGCGCTTTACTTCTCGGATCAACAACAATAAGATTGTTGAACCCCCTTTCAACAATTTAGATATCCATGTAGACTCTCGGGAGTTTGAACTAAGTTTTCGTCAACCAGTCATTCAAAAAGAGACTCCTAAAGTTAGCAAAGAACTTGCTCTTAGCCTAACAGGAGCTAGACGGGAAATTGATTCTTCAATTTTAGGGGTTGGGTTCCCTGTTTTTATCGGCTCCAGCAACAGTGGAAAAACCCGAATCTCTGAGTTGAATTTTAGCCAAGAATGGTTTCAGAGAAGCAGGCGAGATGTTTTAGCTGCTCGTTCTGACTTTAGTTTTGGTCTTGGTGTTCTTGGTGCTACTATTAACGGCAATAATCAGCCGGATAGCCGATTTTTCCTTTGGCGAGGTCAATTGTTGTATTTACGCCTTCTTGGAGATTCAAGAGGTAATTCATTGACTTCTCCAACCTTGTTAGTTCGTTCTAACATTCAGCTAGCAAGCGATCCTCTACTCTCCATCAATCAGTTTTCTTTGGGTGGGCAATCAACTGTACGGGGCTACCGCCAAGATGCTTTACTAACTGACGATGGTATTTTTGCTTCCGCAGAAGTACGTTTACCTATTATTCAAGTACCGGAAGTTAAGGGAACTTTACAGTTTGCACCGTTTTTCGATTTTGGCTCAGGCTGGAATATAAACAGAAACAATCCAAATCCTAATATTCTAGTAGGAGGGGGATTTGGTTTAGTATGGCAAATGGAAGAAAGATTTACAGCCCGTTTAGATTGGGGCATTCCTTTAGTAAAGGTTAATTCTAGCCATAGAACATTGCAAGAAAACGGTGTGTATTTTCAAGTGCAGTACAACGTGTTCGAGACCCGTTAATTTCCGAATTTTTAACAGGTAAAGTTATATAATATGATACTAAGAAAGCATCGTCGTTTAGTAGTTTTTATACTTTCAGTCTTATTTGGACTGGTTTCTACCTTAAGCATTACTGCTTGGTCAAATTCAAGTATTGCAGAAGCAAAGGTTCATAATTCCAAATTCTCAATTCTTAACTCTTCTAGCCATGCTTTAGAACTGGCAAAAGAAGGTCAAAAATACTACAATTCAGGAAGATTCGACGAAGCAGCAAAGCTTTGGCAAGAAGCGGCTCTAGCTTATCGGAATCTGGGTGATCAAGAGGGGATGACTAAAAGCTTGATCAACAAATCCCAGGCACTTCAGGATTTAGGATTGTATCCTAAGTCTTGCAAAACTTTAATGGAAGTTTTTGCTGTTGAAAACCCAAATTGTAGTCAGGAACAACTAGATAAGCTTTTAACAAACCTCTCTCAACAGCGAGATACCATTACCCTTACCCAAGCTATTGGTTTGCGGGGTTTGGGTGATGTGCTCCGCAAACAAGGAATTCTTAAAGAGTCTCTGGGATTCTTACAGCTAAGTCACTCAATAGCTCATAAGTCAAAACAGGCGAGTGCTGTTTTATTGAGTTTAGGTAACACTGAACGAGCTTTAGGAAACCAAAAACGCGATCACTGGGATTACCAAGCGATCGCAGAAATTATAGACGGTAACACGGAGCAAGCTGCTCTAGCACCTTATCAAAAAGCTTTTACCTACTACATTCAAGCAGCAAGAGCATTATCAGATTCACCAACGCCTAAAATTCAGGCTCAACTTAATCACTTCAAGCTGTTATTAGACGTTCAACAATGGTGGGCTGAACAAACCAGGCGGCACATTGCTTCTCGAACTAGGTACAAAGAATATAAGTTAAGTCAGAAGGCAAAAGATTTTTTCTCTAATTTGCAGTATAGGTTGACTGAAGATCGACGGGCTTTGCAAAAGGATATTGAATCTAGCCTTAGCAATCTTTCGCCAAGTCGCTCAGCAGTTTATGCTCAGATTAACTTTGCTCAAAGTTTAATTCAAAGCGAACAGGTAGACAAGGTTGAACCTATTTTAAAAAGTGCACTCCAACAAGCTCGTAACCTACAGGATACCCGAGCAATAACTTACACATTAGGCTATCTTGGTAAGTTGTACCACAAGCAGGGGCGGTTAAGCCAAGCAACTGGACTAACTCGCCAAGCTTTGATATTAGCTCAGGAACAAAATACAACTGGAGACGCGCGGGAGATTACGTATCTTTGGCAATCCCAGCTGGGAAGTTTACTAAGCGAACAAAAAGACACACGAGGCGCGATCGCAGCTTATATGGCTGCCTTTAACACTCTACAATCACTCCGTAAAGATTTAAACGCTAACAATCAAGATGTCCAGTTTGACTTTCTCCAACAAGTTAAACCCGTATATCTGGAATTAGCAGATTTGCTCTTAAAAACTGATCTCAATGAAGCTGATCTAAATTCCCTGGTTGTATCGAATCCTAGTTTTACCCAGGAAAAGCCTAAGACGAAAAAGTCAGAAAATCGCTTAGAATTAGCCCGACGAGTCATAGAATCTCTGCAACTAGCAGAACTAGACAACTTTTTCCAAGATCCTTGCTCACAGGAAGCAAATATAGCATTACAAATTGATGATATTGACCCTCAAGCGGCTGTCATCTATCCCATAATTTTCAAGGATCGCTTAGAAGTTATCTATTCCTTAGCACAAAAACCTCTGCAACACGTCGCAATTCCCGTTAGTGAAAACCAAGTTAATGATACTCTAGATAGGCTTTACGATCAGTTAGATAACGTAGCTGTAAACAACTCAGCTCGTAATATCCTGTCGACTTCAAACCCTGATCCTGAAGAATTAAAGGAAAATATTGAGATTCTTTTGCCAATTTTCAACCAGGTTTATAGCTGGTTAATTCAACCTTTTGAAAAAGACTTAGAATCAAACAAAATTAAAAATTTAGTGTTTGTAATGAATGGTCGATTACAGAAAGTGCCAGTTGCAGCACTTTATAATGGGAAAGACTATTTAATACAAAAATATGGCATCGCGCTGGTTCCAAGCCTGCAACTAATAGATCCTAAACCCTTTAAAACTCAAAAGTTGAAGGTTTTAGCTGGTGGAGTCAGTCAGCAAATTAAACTAGAAGGAGAAATTTTTCCTGCACTAGTTAATGTGCCCAAAGAATTAGACCAAATTCAACTAGCTTTCCCAAATTCCAAGAAGCTTCTTAACCAGAACTTTACTGCAACAACTATCCAAAAGCAACTAAAATCTAACTTCCCTGTTGTCCACTTAGCTACTCATGGGCTGTTTAGTTCTAATCCTCAGAAAAACTTTATTATTACAGGGGATGGTCAGAGTATCAGCATTAATGAGTTAAGTACTTTGCTACGAGAACCAGAGACAAACGTGGAACTACTAGTACTAAGCGCCTGTGAAACAGCTACTGGTGACGAACGAGCAGTTTTAGGTTTAGCTGGCGTTGCTGTACGTTCTGGTGCACGTAGCACTCTTGCAACTCTGTGGTCTGTAGGAGATGCTTCAACAGCTAAACTAATGAGTGACTTCTATCAAGAGCTGAAAAAACCAAATACAACAAAATTGAATGCTCTTAGGACAGTTCAATTATCCCTTATAGATTCTCTGAAAGCTAAGCCTCCATTCGAGAACCTTAAGGCTCTCCCACCTCATCCTTATTACTGGGCAGCTTATACCTTAGTAGGTAACTGGAACTAAGGTGATTTACAGGAATAAATATACCACCCTAGTTGGTTTCGGCTTCGCTCAACCAACTGAGAGATCGCGAGTTGAGCGAAGTCGAAACTCGCATTCCCCAGGTATTTTCTTTCTTGGAAATCACCTAACCGTTCGCCTGATAAATTTTTAAGGCATAATCTACTGCTTGGCACGATGACGGTTTACAGCTTCTTTCGATGCAAGACTACCGACATCGGTTTTAGGAAAGCAGTAGGAGCAAACTCTACGCTCAATGGTTAATTTGCCTTTGAGAGAGCGATCGCACATTTTACATTTTGGCATTTCTTCACCTTTCTTTTTGCGATCGCGCCATTCTTTCAATCGTTGGTATCCTGATTTAGCCATATTTTACTCCAATGGCGAGACTCGACCAATGCCCAATTCAAGTAACTTGAGTTTTACACTTTCTGGTTCATTTCCACAGTAATAATACTTTTTCTGACTACGTAAATCTGCTAAATAATAACCTGACTTTCCACCATTAATACGAAATAGTTCAATGGCAACTTGCTGTGGCGAAATGTCGTACAACGATTTAAAGTCGTTGTCTGAGGTTTTTAACGATGTAGTACGCCGATAAAAAAAACGACTTGGTTTCATCAGCCATCCACCAGCAATACGCTCAAACACGCGATAGTAGTCAGGGAGGTAAACTGTTGTGTCCATTTGCTATACTTTAATCAAGAATTTTCCCCCAAGGGAGTCTTGGGGGTTTTAGTTAGCTAGTCTTAACTAGCGTTGTTGGGTGGGTTGTCTTTTAACTCTGGAGGGATCTCGGTATCGGGAATTACCTCTCCCTCCTCGCCTTTGACATCGGTTCTGTACCACCCGATTTTTTCCTCTTCATCGCCGGGGGCGAATGCTGGCTCAAAGACTTCTAAGTCTTTGGGCTCGGGCTACCCGGAACCTTTGCCACCATTGGCTTGGGTTATATTTAACACCTCCTGATGAGGGCGTAGTTTTTGTTTTCCCTCATGTTTCGTATGATAACATCTCAATTACATGGTGTCGGTATTATTCAGTGATGCACTTTCCACTTCAGTACACCAGAGGTAGGCGATCGCTTTGCTGTAAATTTTTGTAAAATTACTTGAAAGGTAAGGAGGTTACACCTTACTGCGAAGACAGCGCAACTACGAACTAATTATGGAATTAGAGTTTTCTCAATACGGCGATCAGGTACGAACCACATAACCGCAACCACGACGTACAACAAAAGAGCGATCCATGAGTTGACAAAGGAAAGCGGAATAGCCAAAGCATAAAATAACAGAGAAAGTTTACCCTTCAAGTCTCGACCGATCGCAGTTGCAATAGCAGAATCCTTCCCATGGTGACTAATTAAAGCACGGGTAAGGATCAAGTAAGCTAAACCAGCGCAAAAAAATACTAACCCATAAAGGGCAACTGGCATTGCAGCAAAGTGATTTGCGCCCATCCAGTCAGTCACGAACGGAATTAGCGACAACCAAAACAACAAATGTAAGTTTGCCCAAAGAATCTGACCATTCACGTGCCGAACCGCTTGAAATAGGTGGTGATGGTTGTTCCAGTATATACCCACATAAATGAAACTCAGCACATAGCTTAAAAATACCGAGCTTAGCGGGCGCAGTGCAGCTAAATCTGCACCATGTGGAACCTTTAGTTCCAGTACCATGATGGTTATGATGATGGCAATCACACCATCACTAAATGCTTCTAGCCTCCCTTTCCCCATTGGTATACCTGCTCCTTTTGAGCCTATTTGAAAGCGAGTGGCGACACTCTCTACTCTATCGTGTTGGGTGAGATTTCAATACTGCTCGGTTAAGAGCCGGGAAATAAATTTCCCGGCTGAAAGCTGAAACCCATTAAAATGGGTTATGTGACGCAAATACGCGACAGTTTAGTTGCAAAGAATTGCTAAATATGGAAATTTATGGCTGTTCTGCTGGTTTGTTATAGTACTAAGTGATTAGCTAAATGTTTACAATCAAAAGACTAGTCGTTCAAAAATATAGCGATGATTCCTGGAAAACTAGAAGTCACAATTAAGATCAGCGAGTTACCAGAACCCAAAACCGTTGAGAATGGTTGGCAAGAGTTTCAAATCGATTGTGATGGGCGCGTGATCACCATTACCGTGAAACCCAAAATATGGAAGAAGTTAACCGATGCTCAAGCTAACTGGAGTGCTTGGGTGGCAGCAGTTAGCGGTACCATAGGGCAAGAAACGGAAAATGGCTTTGTGCTGAATAACCCCAATATCCAGACGTTCGAGAAAAAAGTTAAACAAACGGCTCCTGTTGAATCTACGGTTTGATAGATCTAATAGCCTGTTGTTTAGCTATATCAAAGGCTTGGAGACAGTCGATGCTATCAGTCAGTGAAGCAGAAGCAATTATTCTAAATTTAGTGCAGCCACTGGATAAAGAGCGGGATATAGAAGTTGTAGATTTGTTAACAGCAAGTCATCGTATCCTCGCTTCTCCTATAACAAGTCAGCTAGATTTTCCCCATTGGGATAATTCTGCAATGGATGGCTATGCAGTGCGTTATGAAGACGTGCAGGATGCAAGCGAGTCACAACCTGTTAGTTTACAAATCGTTGAAGAGATTCCGGCTGGTTATCAACCCAAATACACAATTCAACAAGGGCAAGCAGCGCGAATTTTAACAGGTTCGGTGATGCCACCAGGTGCAGATACAGTAGTCATGCAGGAAGCGACACGTCGTGAGGAAAACCGCGTCTTGATTCTTGCAACACCAAAACCTCAAGAATTTGTTAGACATCGTGCTTCTTACTACCAAGCAGGTACAGAATTATTATCTAAAGGGATTATTTTAAATGCCCCAGACATTTCTGTCTTAGCTGCTGCTCAGTGTACAAAGCTGCCAGTTTTTCGTAAACCTGTTGTAGCAATTTTATCTACAGGTAATGAATTGGTAACGCCTGACAAAGCTTTGCAGCCAGGACAAATTGTTGATTCCAATCAGTATGCACTAGCAGAGTTGGTAAGAGAAAGTGGCGCAGAACCACTAATGTTAGGAATTATTAAAGATGAACCAGATGCTCTTGAGGAAGCGATCGCCCACGCAATAACAAATGCTGACATTGTGCTCTCTTCCGGAGGCGTTTCAGTAGGAGATTATGACTATGTTGAGCAAGTTATCGAGTCCTTAGGAGGAGAAATTCACATTCGTGCTGTTGCAATGCGACCAGGTAAACCCTTAACTGTTGCCACTTTTAGATTATCCCACGGGCGTGTATATTTTGGTCTACCTGGAAATCCAGCTTCTGCCTTAGTCACTTTTTGGCGATTCGTACAACCAGCAATAAAAAAACTTTCTGGACTGGCTAAAGGTTGGAAACCAAAATTTGTCAAAGCGCGATCGCGTAATGAAATACGAACAGATGGTAAGCGAGAAACTTACTTGTGGGGTGAGACATTTCTAAACAGTGAGGGCTTTTATGAATTTCAGCTAGCTACTGGTGGTCATAGCTCTGCCAATTTAATTAATTTAGCTCAAACCAACAGTTTAGCCGTTCTACCAGTAGGTCAAACATTAATTCCTGCTGGGGGTGAGGTGGAAATACTCAAACAGTGAAAAGTAAACAGTTATCACTGATTAAGGTATATGGTGCGGTGTTAACTGATAACTGATAACTGTTAAAGGTTGATTAACGGTAAGATGTTTTGATTTTCAAGCACTTCTGTTGCTTTGGTAGCAGAAAGTGGTCGATAAAAGAAGAAACCTTGTACATCCTCGCAGTTGATAGATCTCAAGAAATCCAGTTCTGCTTCATTCTCAACCCCTTCGGCAGTAAGCCTCAAGCCTAAACTCTGCCCTAACTTCACTATTGCTGTGACAATATGAGCAACTTTAACATCAGTGGTTAAATCTCGGATGAAAGAGCGGTCAATTTTCAGATTGTGAAGTGGTAGAAGTTGCAAACGAGATAGAGAAGAGTGCCCTGTACCAAAATCATCAATTGAGAGGTGAACGCCCATCTCCTCTAATTCATGCAATACAGCTTTTGTAAAGTCCAAATCTGCGATCGCCGTTGATTCCGTAATTTCTAACTCTAAAAAATGTGGCTCTAACCCAGTCTCTTGCAAAATTCTTGCCACCGTATCTACGAGATTCGGTTGACGAAACTGCTTGGGAGAGAGATTAACTGCCATAGTCAAAGGAGGTAATCCTGCATCTTGCCAAGCTTTATTCTGGCGACAAGCTGTGAGTAAAACCCATTCTCCGATAGGGATAATCAATCCACTTTCTTCAGCAAGGGGAATAAACACGCTGGGAGCAACTAGCCCCATTTCAGGATGCAGCCAACGCACGAGAGCTTCCATCCCAGTAATTTTTCCACTAATGATATTAACACGAGGCTGGTAATATACCAACAATTCTTCCCGCTCTAGAGCATGACGCAAGCTCCTTTGTAAAGTTAGAAGTTCAGGAGCCTTAGCACTCAAGGCAGGAGTATAAAATTGGTAGTTATTCCTTCCCTGTTCCTTAGCGTAATATAAGGCAGTATCTGCGTGCTGGATAAGAGTTTCAACATCAGGACTATCCTGATCAAATAAAGCAATCCCTAGGCTGGCACTTACGTAAAGTTCGTGTTGTTCTAAATCGAAAACATTTTCTAAGTTTTGGAGAATCCTCAAAGCTATCTGAGTTACGTCTTCGATACTATTCATTTGAGGCAGTAGGATAGTAAATTCATCTCCGCCCCACCGGGCAATAGTATCTCCTTTTCTGATAGATTCTCTTAATCTTTGAGCAACTCTTTGTAACAGTGTATCTCCCAGGGTATGCCCTAAAGTATCATTAATGGTTTTGAACCTGTCTAAGTCAAGGAACATCACAGCTAAGCTTTTCCCAGTGCGCACAGCATTAGGTATGGCTTTAGAGAGTTCTTGATAAAATAGCAGACGATTAGGCAGCCCAGTTAGTATATCATGCAGAGCTTGGTAACGGATCTTTGCTTCTACCTGCTGACGTTGCCAAGCAGCACTAATACTAGCAGCCATCGTCAAAAGTGTAGATTCTTCATGCCTTGACCAATAACGCTCTTTTGAACAGTCTGCCAAACCCAAGTATCCCCAGAATTCATCATCTAGGCGTAAAGGTACTAAAAGAAGGGATTGAATACCGTCTCGCTTTAAAAGTTCTTGTTCAGCCAATGGAAATTCTCGTACAAAACCACTAATCGACTGTCCATTAGAAAGAACGGTGTACCAACGGCTTAGAGCAGAATCATGAAGAGGTTGATTTTGCCAATGAAAACCTAAAGGCTGCAATTTAGGGCGTGTCCATTCAAACTTCAAGCTCACAGCCATCTCTCCTGTAAGAGGGTGAAGATGGTTCGCAAAAAGGTATGCACGATCTGCCTCCGCAGCTTCACCTAATGCAGCAAGAGCTTTTTCAGTAGCAGAATGCAAGTCCATTTCCACCAGCAAATGATTCGCCGCTTCAGCAACAGCTTGTAGTAGGCGATCTCGCTGCCGTAGTTCTGCCTCAGCTTGCTTTTGCTGTGTAATTTCCCTGACAATAAAAGTTCTAATTAAATCACTTTCAGGAAGATAGTGAATAGATTGTTCAAAAACTTCTTTACCAACTTCTACTTCCCGAACCAAACAATTATTTTCTCGATACTGAACTATAGTAGGTAGCCCAGCCAAAATAGGATGGTGCTTTCCAGCTTCTCTAAGTTGAGGAAATTTCGAAGCAGCCGCAGGATTCAGGTAAGTAACCCGTCCTTCTAAATCTATTTCTATAATCGGATTAGGAATGAGTTCAGGAAATGACGCTAGGCGAGCTAAAGCAACTTCTCCACTTCCTTCAAGGGAAGGATCAGGAATGGCTAGAGTTTCAAAGGGATTAATAGAATAAGCTTGCTCAGATATAACTTCATCCAAATTTTCGTGCTGACAAGATTGAGAAAATGTTTTTTCTGAAAAATCAGAGATTGCATAGTACTTAGCCTTAGCCTCATTATTGCCAAATACTATGACATCCCCATGCTTCAGGTCATGTGAGAAGCATTTAGTGCCATTAACGAATAAACCATTAGTACTCGTTTTTCCCTTAAAGCTACCATCAATAATCCGAAAGCCATAATTGTCAATTTCTGGAATAGGTAACCGCAATAAAATAGCGTGTTGTCTTGAAACTGAGCGAGAGCTTAGAACGATTGCGTTCCTAGAGTCTCGTCCAAGAGAATAAGTAGCCTCTTTAAGAGGAATAGTTCTTTGTCCTTGGAGATCTTGGACAAATAACAAATGACGTATCTTTTCCCGATCATTTCCTAGCATCGCGAACTCGTCTTTGAAACTTTGACTCTTGGGTCACTATCATGCACTCTGATTACCTTGTTCAATCTCTAGAGTAGAAGTAAACTCAAGGCATCATAAATGGTATATTTGCGGAACTTTTATGACCGGCGATTAATTAAATTAGAAGGAAGCTGAAACTATTACTCATTAAATAATCAGCATAGCAATATTACAAGAATTGCTATGCTGAAATTACTGAATAAAAATTAAAAAATTTGCAAAAAATTCAACTTTTCGTTCTCATACCTGGGCAATTCTAGCGGTACTAATCATCAAAAAGCTTCCCAACTTCGTCAAGATTTTGAAGCAGCTTTCAGATCAACACTTTCAGCTTTATTTTGTTGTCCACGGTTGAGCCAAATACCTCTAAGTCCTGCTGCCTTAGCTCCTTGATAGTCTTCAACAATGCTATCGCCGATATGCCATGCTTTTTCTGGAGAACAATTGTGTTTTTCTAAAGCCATAGAAAAAATTTTCGGATCGGGTTTAGCTGCGCCAGACTGAGTAGAAATGGTTATAGACTCGAAAAACTCTCTTAGTCCTAATGCCTGCAACACAGAATATATACGAGAATCAAAGTTAGACAAGACTCCTAACTCAATTCCCATCCGCCGCCAATTTTTTAAAGCAGGTACAACATCCGGATAAACAAACCATGGTTCAGCAGTACCAAAGTGAATATAGACTTCACTGAAAAAAGTAGAAAAGTCAGAAAATTTTTTGATAACACCTGCTTGTTCAAAGGTTTGAACAACAACCCCAAGCCACCATTCAAACTCCAGTTGAGGGATATCCTGCGGTTCTACATAGAGGAAAATAGGTGGTGACGCAGCTTGAAAGCTTTGAATAAATGTTTTATTCAAGGTTTCGGCTGAAATTTCAACGCCAAACTCCTCTGCTATCTGACTATAAACTGCACCCACACTTCCTTTAACGCCGAAGAGTGTACCAACAGCATCTAAAAAAATAACTTTTGGTCGTTCCATCGGTTTAGTTGCTAGTTGTTAGTTGTTAATTGTTTTTTGTAATCAATCAGGAGTTTTTCATCCTACAGGACGCCACTCACCAGCTGTTTACTCCTACTAGTGTTTCTATAATAGGACGAACTAGCCAATTAAAACCAACTTTCACTTTATGATCTGTATTCGGTAGCCTATAGAGATAAGCAAGACGACGAGCAATAGACGCCAAAGAACCATTTAACTTAATTCCTAAACCAGAAAGTGTAGCGTCGTCTATCCCTAGTGTCATCATCTCACCAAGGTACTGGTAGCGGAACGAGAGCAAAGGGCGGTTAGTTAGAGTTGCCCAGATATTCCAAGCAGCATAATCAGCTTGTTGAAAGGCTGCTTGTGCATTTGCAGGAACTTGCTGATCTTCAGCATCATGACAATCTGCCAAATCTCCTAGCGCGAATATTTCTGGATGATCTAGAACCTGGAGAGTTGGTGTAGCGATAATTTGACCACGCTGGTTTTGCTTTATAGGTAGTGAGCGCACTATAGGCGTGACTCGGGTTCCCACCGTCCAGATCACCAAATCCACAGGAATTGTATCTACCTGATTTTTGTACTCTAAAGAGATACTGTCTTGCTCTATTGATTCTACTTTGGTTTCTAAATCAATAAATACACCTCGATCTTCCAGGGCTTTGCTGGCTGCTTCTCGGTTAAATTCTGGAGAGTTGCGCAAAATTTGGTCGCTCAGTTCAATTAATCGAAATCTACCTCTGTCTTTCAGTCTCTGTGCTAGTTTACAGGCTAACTCCACACCGCTATAACCAGCACCAACGATCGCTACTCGGATCTTATCTGCATCCGATTCTTCCAACACCCGCAACCGTTCTTCTAACCGGTATGCATCCGCAATAGTACGGAATGGATAGGCGTAAGCTGTGCCACCAGGCACAATATCGATTGGTGTTTCACCACCAAGTGCCAACACTAATCGGTCATAAGATATTTCTAATCCATCTTGCAAGCGTATCTGTTGCTGGTCTATGTCAATTTCAGATACAATTCCTTGACAAAAACGAACACCTGTATCTTGTAGAATTTCTTCAAATGGAGGAGCAATCTCCCAGGTTTGTAGTTCGCCTGTAAGTAATTCGTAGAGAAGAGGAGAGAACAAAAAGCGATCGCTTTGATCTACCAAAACTATTTCAGGTTTTTGCGCAGGTTCCCAAGGTAACTGGCTCAAGCGTAAGGCAGTGTAGAGACCACCAAAGCCTCCACCAAGGATGCAAATTCTAGCAGTTTGTTGAGTCATCGGTCTATAGGACGGTCAATCCCAATAGGGCAACTTCTACCATTAAGACACATTACGGATAGAAATGGCGAATGGGGCATGGGGCATTGGGCATTGGGCATTGGGCATTGGGCATTGGGCATTGGGCATTGGGCAACGGGATAAAGCTATTACTCAAGAAATATCCCAGGCTTACGTGAAGCCTGGGGTTTCTGGAAGTGTGGTGGATTCATTCAAGAAAAACTAACTTAATTACCACCTGAAGTTACAGCTTTATCATGTTGAGCAGTGATCTCACCTCTTGAATGCCATTGACCGTCTGAGCCTTTTTCATACTGATTGTTAACGCTGTTCCACGCAACTCGACGAGCGCCATCTTCACTCAAACCGTCTCTTTGGGAAGCATTAAAAGCAGCAACAAAAATTTGCTGAGCTTCTTGAGGTAATCCTTCTTGTATTTCTTGTGGTAATTCGTCAGTTTTGTTATATGGCATAAACCAAATCCTCGGTTTTAAGATTGAGTTCATGCTATATAACGTAACGATAGATTTTCCTCTTTCTGCAAGCAGAGTTGACTGGGTATGTTTGGGCTATCAGGAGTGTAGAAAGAGTGGTAAGTGTTTTTTTCTCCGCCCTAAGAATTACTCCTTGTCCTCGGGTAGATCTTCTTGGGGACGTTCTTGCTGAAGTCGGTTTAACAACGACAGTACTTTACTACCCCGTTCTATTGAATGATCTTCGATAAATATTACCTCTGGTGTACGACGTAGGCGCATCCGTGCACCAAGTTCGCTACGGACAAAACCTGTTGCAGACTTTAACCCTGCCATTGTTTCGACCTTGGCTTCGTCTGTACCATAAATACTGACAAAAATCTTGGCGTGTTGTAGATCTCCAGAAACATCTACATCAGTAACACTTACCATTCCTGAGCCTACACGATCATCCTTTATACCGTTGATCAACATTTGGCTAACCTCCCGTTTGATGAGTTCAGCAACACGGGAAACGCGGCGATTTGTAGCCATAAATAAATATGCCTCCTCACAGAGGTTGTGGACAATGAACATTATATTTTATACAGCTAGCCCAGGATCTTTGGATTAATCCTGCTATTTTATAAGCTGCATTACCACTAAGGCCTATTTTAGACCAATTTAGGGGAAATATCTTATGAATTGGCAAAAAAAACAACTTTTACCTTCATCTGTCTCGACTAAATTGAACCCAAGCCTAGCATTGCGCGCAAGGTGAGACTAATAAAGACGAGACCGCCGACAAAAAACCCCAACAATGCTACAAAAGTGACTGGGCGCTTTAAAAGTGGTGCTAATGGACTGAATGTGTTTAACAACACTCCTAAAAGCGTAGTAATGAAGTAGCGGAGATACCGAGAAACGTTATCCCAAAAACCTTCAAACATTTGGATTTATATGACCTTGTTATTGACTATACGTTTGTTTAACGTGATTGGTTAACCTCATTGTAGTTCATGGACTCATAATTTATGAGAAAATTTTGGCAGCTGACCGAATTGCTGCAAGCATTCAGCGTGAGTAACTGGGTGCCTTGCATAAAGCTATTTTTGGGCGTGAGGTTAGTCAAAGCTGTTTTCCTCCCCATATATCCGAGAGGAAAACGCTTGTCTGTCGCTCAATTTTTATAAGTTAAACGTGGTACAATAGCCAAAACTTATAACAATTTATCGATATAGCATCTGGGTTAATCTAAATCACGAGAATTTAGCCCATTTGCACTTCGGCATTACCATTACGGATTGCCCATGCTATCTCTAAAAGATGAGTCCAGCGTTTTTGTAACTGTTTAGGTGTACACTTGACTGCTTTGGCGATCGCCTGATCACTCTGTTTTGCACTTTTTAGCTGCAAGATCTGGCGTTGCTGCTCAGAAAGTTGGTCTAAAAAGCGTTCCCACTGTTGGGAAGACATTCCCAAGTTTTGCTCAATACCTGCACCCAACCATTGATGTACCAATTGCCAATGGTGAGCACGAGCGAACTTTTCGACATGGTATTTAAACCGCTGTTGTAGATAGTCACGCTGGCGAGTGGTCAAACCGAGAATTTGGTCGATTTCTGGTGCAGGAAGATCTTGGAGTTTTAATGTCAGATAATCTATACAGTCTTCTTGACCCTGAGATTCTAAATATTTCACTAATTCAGAAATCACGCGATCGCGCTCCGAATCGTCAGCAAAATCTAAGTTAGATTGCACTACCATCTGCGATCGCACTTGTTGTACTGCAGAGTAGCGCATGTAAGATTCTGCGTCTTCGCTTTTAGCCGTTTCAACCGCCTGTTCAATATCAACAGTTGTTTCTGGTGGCTGACGGCGGGCGAAACTTTGGGCACGTAGTATAATTAATTGCTGATTAGCACCACTAGGTAAATTGATGCGACGCTTAGCGTACTGTTCTGCAAAAGCCATGTATTCTGCTAGTTCCAGTAAAGTACGAGGCGTATAATCTTCTGTTAATTCATTTTCACGTCGGAAGGCTTTGATAGCTTCGAGATAAAACGCTTGTAGAAAATCGTCAATCAGGGTGTTGCGAGCTTCAAATCCCAAATCAGAATTTGACGCGACAATATGACGGTAAACCATAGAACTTAGATGACTATGTAATTCCACACGTCCATGTCTTGAACCCAGTTGATAGTAACGTAAGCATTTTTGTAGACGATGTCTTGCTAAGGTAAATTGCCAAGACACGATTTCGCCAGATTTCTGAATGCGTGAACTTTTAGTGCAAATACGTTCCACTTCTATTGCTATACGCTTTGCTACAGCTTCGACACATGTAGGTACCGCTTTAACCTGAGCTTGCATTTCCTTACACAGCCACTGCACTAAAGCATCAACATTGGTAGATTGCGTTTTTGGGGTAGATGGTAGATTAGCTAGTTTAACTTTCATAACTTTTTCAAGGGAGAGTATGCACCTGAACAATTACAGATAGAAGCACTACTATTTAGCTAGTTCGCAACTACTAACTGTTGCTCACTAACTTTTTAGGAACCTTTTGGTATTTCCAGGTAAGCAGTGCCAACAGATAAGACTGTAAAAAATCCGAAAAAGTTACAGGGATGACTGTGTGTCGGTTTTTTTACAAGCTACTCAATGATAACCTCTATACTGGTAACTCATATCACCCATAATAACCCCAAATCGTTGCCACGACCATGTTGACCCTCATTTTTCGAGGTACCTGCTCTCAGCTTAAAAAATATGCCAGTTGTTCAACTGGAGCACCTTGAGTGTGCGGTTAGAAATTTAGCACACGTACAAATAGGGGCTATTTAGATAGCCCCAAGCATGGGTCAAGAAATTGAAAAAGAATTCAGAAGTCAGAATTCAGGAGTCAGAATCAATTGGATGGGGATTCAGAATTCCATTCTGAATTCTGGCTCCTGACTCCTGAGTTCTTTGTGTTTAATTTTTAAGTCTTTGAAGCAAAATTAATTAATCCATGCATTTGCTGCTTCCCAACCCAACCCTCGGCGTGTCATGACAGCCTTTTCTGCTGTCAAGTCCAGAATCGTAGACACTTCATACACGGGTTCCTGACCAGTATCTACAATAATATCTACCAACTTGTCTAAGCGATCAAATAATTCTACCCGAGATAGGCGAGGTTCTACTTCCGATTCAGCCTCATCTGTATCTTCTGGTGGTAAATGAGCAGAAGTTGAAATAATCGGATTTTCTAAAGCTGTCAATAACGACAAACATACAGTATGGTTTGGCACTCGAATACCAGTAGTTTTCCGTTTAGGGTTTTGTACAAGTCTTGGTACAAGCTTGGTAGCAGGTAGTAGAAATGTGTATGGTCCAGGAATCAAGCGCTTCATAATCCGATAAGCTGTGTCACTCACGAAAGCATAGGTTGCTACATTAGAAAGAGAAGGACATAAAAATGTCAGTGGTTTGTCATTTGCTAATCGTTTAATTTGTCTGACTCTTTCTACCGCCGATTTAGCGTTCAAGTCACAACCGATCGCATAAACTGTATCAGTAGGGTAAAGCATCACTGCACCACGCTGGAGTGCTGCTTGTATTTCTTCTATACGCCGCGCTTGAGGATTATCAGGATGGACTAGAAAAATTTTGGCCATAGTTGGGGGATTGGGGATTGGGGACTGGGGATTGGGAAAGGTTGCTAAAATATGTTCTATCTTCAAACAGAATTCCAAAATTTTTACAAATGAACGCCCAATCCCTAGTTGCTTTTACAATAGACGCGGTTTATTGCACAACCAACGACTAAACAAATGAGCAAACTTATTTATCTTCAATGTCCGACTGGTATTTCTGGGGATATGTGCCTAGGAGCATTGGTAAGTCTCGGTGTCCCTCTAGAATATTTAACCGAAAAACTTAACAGATTGGGAATTGAACATGAGTATAAGTTAAGGGCAGAACTTGTTCACCACAATGGTCAGCAAGCAACTAAAGTGCATGTGGATTTACCGCATAAACATTCTCATGACCACGAAAAAACTCACCATCACGGACGCCATTTACCAGAAATTGAACGGATGATTGTTCAAGCTGAGTTACCTTCGCGTGCAGAAGCTTGGAGCTTAGCAGTGTTTCGACAACTTGCAATAGCAGAAGGAGCTGTTCATGGCGTTGCGCCAGAGAAAGTACACTTTCATGAAGTGGGTGCTGTTGATGCCATTGTTGATATTGTCGGTACTTGCTTAGGGCTAGATTGGTTGGGTGTTGCCTCAGCAACCCCTAATTCTACTGCACATCAATCTTCTGATCAAGGATTGCCGTTATTTTACTGCTCAGCACTTCCAACTGGAGGAGGAACTATTAGGGCTGCTCATGGTCAGATGGCTGTACCAGTACCAGCAGTGTTGAAATTGTGGGAAATGCGTCGCTGTCCAGTTTATAGTAATGGGATTGAAAGGGAACTGGTTACACCGACAGGTGCCGCGATCGCGACAACTCTTGCAACAGCTTTTGGTGCGCCACCCCCAATAACCATTCAGCAAGTTGGGTTAGGCGCAGGTTCACTTCAGTTGCCTATTCCAAACATTTTACAAATGTGGCTCGGTGAAACAGTAGACGTTTCACCGAATAAGGAAATATCGACACTCAACACGGTTGCTACAAGCCCATATCTAGAAACTATCTCTGTTCTAGAAACCCAAATAGATGATCTCAGCCCCCAAGCAATTGGTTATGTGTTTGAAGCTTTATTTGCTGCGGGTGCTGTGGATGTGTTTACCCAATCTATAGGGATGAAAAAATCCCGTCCTGGAATTTTGCTAACTGTCATCTGTCATCCTGAAAACTTACCCAGATGTGAAGCAGTGTTGTTCTCTGAGACAACGACTTTGGGCATTCGCCGCTTTACACAACAACGTGCTATCCTCCAACGAGAAATTCAACAAGTGGAAACTAAATATGGAATAGCCGGAGTGAAAGTAGCATGGACAGGGCAAGCACAACAGAGAAATATAACTAACGTGCAACCAGAATATGAAGATTGTGCAAAATTAGCGCGAGAACATAACATTTCTTTGAGAGAAATTCAGCGACTAGCACTAGAGAACTGGTATGCGCAACAGAGTCTGGGGCATGGGGCATAGGGCATAGGGCATAGGGCATGGGGTTATGGGGACTTCATTGAGTTCTTCCTGTGCTCCCCTACTCCCTGCTTATAACTTTTGACTTTTGACTTTTGACTTTTGACTTCCCCGTAGGGGTTGCTCCCTCTTTTTGACTTCCGCACAGCGAGCCTATCTATGGCACAATGAAAAACGGTAAGAATAAAGATATTGATAAAGGTTAATTTTAGTGAGTCATACTGCTCAAGTCAAGGCAAGTGCGCGGCGCGTGGTATTTCCTTTTACGGCAATTGTGGGTCAGGAAGAAATGAAACTGGCGCTGCTGTTGAACGTGATTGATCCCAAGATTGGTGGTGTTATGATCATGGGCGATCGCGGTACCGGTAAATCCACAACAATCCGGGCTTTGGCTGATTTACTTCCAGAAATCCCAGTTGTTGCTAATGATCCATTCAACAGCGATCCAAAAGATCCTGATTTAATGAGTGATGAAGTTCGCAAACTAGTAGAAGAAGAGGCGGAGCTTCCTGTAGTTCAGAAAAAAGTCCAAATGGTAGATTTGCCATTGGGAGCTACAGAAGATCGTGTTTGCGGCACTATTGATATAGAAAAAGCCCTATCTGAGGGTGTCAAAGCCTTTGAACCAGGATTACTAGCAAAAGCTAACCGTGGTATTCTCTACGTCGATGAAGTTAACTTGCTAGATGACCATTTAGTCGACGTTTTACTCGACTCCGCTGCTAGTGGTTGGAACACTGTAGAACGGGAAGGTATTTCTATTCGTCACCCCGCTCGTTTTGTTCTTGTAGGTTCTGGTAACCCAGAAGAAGGTGAACTACGCCCTCAATTGCTTGACCGTTTTGGAATGCACGCCGAGATCCACACGGTTAAAGAACCAGCATTACGAGTGCAAATCGTCGAACAACGGGCAGAATTCGACGCCAACCCCCAAGAATTTGTCGACAACTGTAAACCTCACCAAGAAGCACTGCAGCAGAAAATCATTAATGCTCAGAGCCTTTTACCTTCGGTTTCAATAGATTATGACCTCCGGGTAAAAATTTCTGAAGTTTGTTCAGAACTAAATGTTGATGGTTTGCGGGGTGATATAGTTACTAACCGTGCAGCCAAAGCTATAGCTGCATTTGAAGGGCGTACTGAAGTCACTGTTGATGATATTCGCCGTGTGATTACTCTTTGCTTACGTCATAGGCTGCGTAAAGATCCTTTAGAATCAATTGACTCTGGTTATAAGGTTGAAAAAACCGTCAGCCGTGTTTTCGGCATTGAAATTCCATCAGCAGATGCAACACAAACCAACGGAACAGGGCAAAAGTTAGCTGTGGGTAGCTGAAGAGCCGAGAGCAGAGGAGCAGGGGTAATCAGTGAACAGTAAACAGTTATCAGTGATCAAGGCTTATGGTGAGGTCTTTTGTGTTCCTCTAAACACATTATTCTTGACTGATAACTGATAACTGATAACTGTTAATAACCCCATGCCCCATAAAAGAATTTTTTCCAACTACTTCTAAATCATTATGAGATTTTGGAATTTTTGGGTAAACACGCTGATTTTATCTAGCCAATATAATCCACCTCGGTTTATTGAGATGGTGATTGTATTGCTTGCGCTTGTCTTGCTAATAATTTGGACTTTTCTTCCAGATATGCCTTATATGGTACTTGGCTTGAGCTTTCTTGTAGGGGCGTCTATTTCGATATTAGTGAGAGAGGCGATCGCACCCTCACCAGAAATGCGAGCCAATCAAGTTGTAGCATTGTTATTTCTCGCACTTAGTGTTTACGGCTTTGCTTATGTATTTCAAAGTTTTTAGTACGGTTAAAAGATTCTTCCTCCTAATAGCTTCGCATCTCACAAAAAGTTTTTGAATAGCTATTAGATGATAGTTTTACACAGTTGAGGGGTATTTATACGGTTACAAATAAAGTATCAAATACTATATGTATAGTTGCTGTATCCCAACAAAACTGAGCATGATGAAATAACTCGGTCTGCTTATTCTAAATTATCAACATTGATGACAGGAAATAAATACAGCAATCCTATTAGATTAAAAACATCTTGGTAGGGTGTGTTAGCACAGCGTAACGCACCGAAAGCTAGGAATAGTGTGTTACCTACTCTACGTGTATTTCAAATATCAAATAGGAACCCTCTATATTTATTAATTATTTCATAGCCAAGGTATTTCAGAATCAGCCATAATAAATCTCAAGCTAAAGAAGTATTCCGAAGTTCTTCAGCCTATCTTGATGGTTAAAAGCTACTATTCATCAGAGGTGTTTTATGTTTTTAGAAAAGATTTGTGTTCCCGATTTTCGTGTTTTAAAAAATGTCGAAATCTCTTTTGAGAAAGAATTTAATCCTAGTATTTTTCCCCTTGGTAGTCTGAATGGAGGCGGTAAAAGTACACTTTTACAATTAATTTTTGTATTATTACATTGTTCTATTAATCCAGATAGAATAATTTTTCTGAAAAACCTACTGAGTGGTTTTAATATCTATAAAAACTCAGACAGAAGAATCTTGGCAAAAATTGATATATGGGAAGGAAATAAAACAGTAGAACTAGAATTTTTTTGTTCTAGAGAATCTTTTATTGAGAGCTTATTCAAGGGTAAATCCATCGAAATGGAAGAAGAAGAAATTTTTGTATCTCCTTATAAGGAATTACAAAAATGGGAGATCAAAATTTTATCTTTAGAAAAAATTATTAAAAGTATGGAAGTGATTTATGAAGATCTAATAGACATAGAGGAAAATAAAAGTTCTCAGCATAATGTATTGATGTTAAAAAATATATTGCAGAAGTTAGAAAATTTAAAGGTAGAAAATTTTTTACGACGGAATCAAAGATTTCGACGCATTATTTCTTATCTTAGTGATTTTAAAATAAATACGCCTATAGAAAGTAGATTATCAAACAACTATCTTGAAAAAATACTTTCTTTGACAAGAGGAATATTAAATGATTTGAATATAGAAATTAACGAACTAAAGGCAAGATTTAAAGATAATCAAATTCTTTTAATACAGATTCTAAAAGAAAAAAACATGATATATATATGTGATAATCCAAGTAATTTTCATGACGAAGAAAGAGAAATATTAATTTGCTCATTCAAAAATATAGATATTGATGAAGCAACAGTTTTTCTAGAAAGAGTATCAGAAAGAACTTTTTTAGCTGCACATGTATCTCAAGTTTTTCTTTTTCTACCTCCAGATTCAAGAAAATTATTATTTAAATCCCAAAGTCAAAAAGAGTTGAGACAAAATGACTATTACACACAGTTAAGAAAAGAAAAACCTAAAATTCCAGGATTTTTTACATATGATTTTTTAGCTATAGATATTCTCATTGAATCTTTCATAAAAGCTCGCGATATAGATTTTAGGCAGGCTATAGAAACAGGAGAATACGGTTCGAATTATAAACAATTGTTAGAAGATTTAAATTTTGTTTTAAGCAATAAAAATATAAATATTAATAATGACTTGTCCGGAGTGACATTTAAAGTAGATGCAGATGACATAGAACTGTATCCTGAAGACTTAAGTCACGGTGAATTAAAAAGATTGTGCATTTATATGTGGCTCAAACACAATAAAATAGAAAATTCAATTGTCTTAATGGACGAAATTGAAATAGCATTTCATCCGGATTGGCAATATCAAATAGTTAGAGATATTGAACAATGGTCGCCTAGTAATCAGTATATCCTTGCTACTCATTCTTACGAACTTTGCCAAGCAGTAACACCTGCCCATGTTAAGGAACTAGAACCAAAGCTTACAAAAAATGCACAATAAATAACTTATATCTCAGTATGAGCCTTAATGAAAGTGAGCTAAAGCTCCACTGTAAAAATATTCTCCAACTAAGTAGAATAAAAAATAAAATTGTTGTACTCTGTGAAGGTAATATTCAAAAAATTGAGAGTAGATTATCACCACAAGTATATAAACAAATGGAACAAATGCCTGATGCAAACTTTTATAATGCTTGTGTTCCTAAATCTTGGAAAACATATAGACCACAATTAATAAATTGTGGTAGTCGCCAAGACGTATTAAATACATTTTTTCAACTTTTAGAATTACAAAATGAGATTCCCCATCAATCTTATTTAAATCCGAATAAACTGTTTGCTATCGTTGATTTGGATATTCAAAAAGCAGATATTAACAATAATTACCAGTTCGATGATACTGAAAGTATTTTCTATCATCTTTATGATCAAGGTAAAGTCAATGAGAAAAATTCGAAAGTTCATCGTATATGGGTGACAGGTTTAATTCATAAAGAAGCATATTTTTTGACTCCTGATATCCAATCAGTGTACAGTAACTATTTAAATCCACCAAATTATTACGGTAATTCAATTGAAATAGAACAAATATATTCAGATATAGTTGATGAGCTTTGTCAAGATGCTGATTTGCATAAAAACTGGCAAAGAGCATTTAATCGTATAAGTTACTGCTTAGATATAGATTGTTATGACGCAAGTGAATTTCAAAATTTATGGAAATGTGAGTATAAGAAAAGTAAAGATGATTTTCAAAAACAACAACTAATTTTAGCCCTATTGACAATAATCAAAGCAAAAAAATATTGGAATAAAATTCAGCCTCCAAGTGATTGGAAGCGTTCGGAGCAGATATTTAGAGATATGTTATCACTAGAAATAGGAAAATTTTACTCAGAGCAAGAGTGCAGTGTAGAAAACCATATTCCTTTTTTCTTTAACATATTAAATGGTTTAATTGAATAGCTAGTTTATCAGTAACTTAAATCACAGTAGCTGTCAGATAAATGAAGTATACTGGCACTGCAAAGAGAAAGCTTTTAGGATTTACGCATTGACACAAACTATCAGATATGGTGCAGGACTTAATAGCGCCTTAACAGAGAATTTTTTGACAAACTGAGGGTATTCTCGTCCATTGTAAGGGCGAATGCCATACTCTGCGAGAAGCCAGAGGCTACGCCCCTACAGGTTTGAAACAACCATTATTCGTTAATACATCACCAATGACTACTCTAAATAAAGTATTGTTAAGCTGATTCCATCCACTGAATACACTTGTTCATCTGCTGGGTCATGATTTCGTAGGTATCAGCATGGTATCTACGCCCGTGACCTGGCAAAACCCATGTGAAGGAAAAATTAGCCAATTTACGCATTGACTTAATTTGTTCTGGGTAATAATACCAGCAGTAATCACGAAAGGCAATCAGCTGATTTAGTTCATCAGACCACGCTAGATGGTCACCAGTAAACAGGAACCTGTTTTTGTACAATAAAACAGTATGCCCTTTGCTATGACCTGGAACTGGGATAATTAATAAATCAGGACTCAGTTCAAATGACTCTGTCCCAGTAAGTTGTATTTCTACATCCTGAGTACCAGATGTGATGTCGTCCCGATGAAGAATGCGACTACAGTTAAAATGTTCAGCAAATTTTCGGTGATCAGCAACATCATCTCTATGGGTTAAGTACATATAACGTATTCCCCCCATATTCTCGAACTGCTTGACCAACGGGGGTGCAAAACGAGGAGAATCAACTAAAATATTCCCTTCTGGTAGCTTAATAAAGTAGCTGGTAGCGCCATAGGATTTCTCTGAATGATAGCCGCAATCATAAACGTTTTCTTCTATAAGAATCGGAAAAGTTTGTTGAGCGGCTTTAATATCTTTAGGCGTCTCAATTGTGCCAATCGAACTAGTAGGACAAGCCAACAAAGCTTGCAGTGCTAGTAATCTTTCTGTGTCGTTAACTGGTTGGTGATAAACTGCTGATTGTTCACCTGCTTCTATAAACACCTGTGGAGCCATCCAACGGCATGTATCACAATCAATGCAGGAAGTATCGACATAAAAATCGCCACTGACATTTTCCCGGCGACTTAGATTTGAACGAGCCATATAAAACCTCTTTCACCCAGCCGCTAATAGCTGAGTGATAAAACCTATATAGCTACGCTAGCAAAATTACAGCAGCAAGCTTGTGGTCAAAAAATTATCTTGATTTGTGACTTACAACTTACGGCGAGATGAACTTCAGTCCGAGGAAAGATTTAGCCACTGAACCAGATGACGTAAAAATAGGATGCTAAATCTCAAGGAAATTGTATTCTATGAAACTCAATTATTTTACGAAACGGCTCTCTACTGTAGGACGTTTTCTGGCTACAACTCTGCTTTGTGTGATAGCGATCGCCTTCGCTTGGAACGGTACCTTTTTCTCTAATACCGCCGCAATGGCTGATCCTGCTGTTAACTTAATTGCATCGTCAGATTTAGGCGATCAAGTTCAAAATAAAGTCAGTAAAGATGCAGGGAGAGCCAAGGGTTTCATCGAAGATACAAAACAAAAGGTTAAGGAAGCCGCACGTACAAATGCTGCTCGCGTTGACGAAGCAGATGATAGTGGCAGCTATATAGAGCGTAAAGCAAAAAGAGATGCTGGTCGAATTGAGAGACGAGCAAACGAAGATGCAGCTCGTACAAAAACCGCAGTAGATAAAACAAAGAATGTTGTCGAACAGGCTGTTGATAACATCAAGGATGCTTTTAATAAGTAGATAATAGCTGTAAAGTAGGGGCAAGAGTATCAAAATATTCCTGCCCCAAATATTATACGTAACTAAGTTTTCAATACTTAATCCGTGGATCTATATACGCATTGAGGATATCGATCAAAATACTAGCAAATACAACAATCACTGCGAAAAATACGAGTACTCCCTGTACTGTAGGATAATCTCGCAACGAAATAGCTTCATAGAGTTTATTTGCTAATCCAGGCCAAGAGAATGTAACTTCTGTTAAAATTGCTCCACCTAACAAAGACGCGAAGGTCAAACCTAAGACAGTAACCACAGGAATTAAAGCATTTTTTAGAGCATGGGAAACTAAAATTTTTCTTTCAGGAATTCCTCTTGCTCTCGCTGCTTCAACATAATCCGCTCGTAGGGTTTGCTTTAAATTAACTCGGACAATTCTCTCAAAAATACCACTAAGCAGCACCCCCAAAGTGATACTAGGAAGGGCAAGATAATGTAATGCAGTGAAAAATTGGGTGAAGTTTCCACTCAAGAGGCTATCTATTGTATACAAACCAGTGAAACCAGCGGGGGTGGCTAAAGATGAAGGAAAGCGTGTTCCTAATGGAAACCAACCTAGCTGGACTGAGAAAATTAATTGCAGAATCATCCCCATCCAAAACATGGGGAGGGAGTACGTGATTATACCAAATAATCTCCCTCCGACATCAATAAAAGTTCCAGGACGGGAAGCAGAAAGAGTACCAATTCCAATCCCGACTATGAGAGCGATCGCCATACTGCAAAACGCTAACTCCATCGTAGCTGGGAAATATTGCCCAATAACTTCCCACACTGGTTGTCCCCGACTCGTCAAGGAAGTGCCTAAATCTAAGCGTAGCAGTTGCCCAAGATAATTCAGGTACTGTAGCCACAACGGAAGGTTCAAACCCAGTTGTTTTCGCAATTCTTCTTTAGCACTTTCCGGTGCACGTCCGCCTAGAATAGCATCTGCTGGATCTCCTGGAGTTGCACGCAGCAAAAGAAATACTATTGTCGTGATCGTCCATAACATCAGTGGCGCTAAAAGTAAACGCATGATGATGTAATATTGTAAAGCTCTAGAGCGAGACATGACTATTTTTTAATTGTTTTGTAAATAAGATTTTGGGTGGGGTCAAGTGTAACACCGCTAACACCTTTACGAGCAAAAACATAGTCTTTGTTTTGCCATAAAGGAACGTAAGGAACATCTGTTGCGACTAACGCTTGAATATCGGCGAAAATTTTCTTACGTGCTTCGGGGTTTTGTTCTCGGCGTTGTTGAGCAATTAACTTATTCATTGTCTCGCTGTAGTAAAATGACCCCTGAGATTGACTTCCACCTTCTTGGCATCCTTTTGCATCTGAACCTTTTGGACAATCTAAAAATGGCTGGATGTAGTTATCTGCATCCAAAAAGTCTGGATACCAATCAAGTAAAGCCACTGGATAAAAACCTTTGGTAATTTTATTGAAGAACGTAGCACCTTCAACAGGGCTAATTTCAAGTTGCAGCATTCCGTCCATCTTTTGATCAGCAAGAGCTTTAATTGTCTGAGCAGCTAAAGCACGGGTAGGCGAACTAGTAGGATACCAAACTTGTAATTTTGCAGGATTTGCTTTTGAGAAGCCAGCAGTGGTTAGCAATTGTTTAGCTTTATCAGAGTTCCCATCACCGTATTTATCTTTAAAAACGGATTGGTAAACATTAAATGTTGTTGGTACCATGCTGTATAACGGTTGTGCTTGACCATATAAAACTCGCTGCATAATTAATGGGCGATCGATTAGCAACGCCACAGCTTGTCGAACCTCTGGCTTATCTAACGGCTTTTGATTGCGGTTTAAAACCATGTAACTTACTACACTACCCTCAGCAGTAATTGCTTGCCAATCACCTGTTTTGGCGCTTTGCTCCAAGCTACGAATTTGGTCAGGTTCTAGAGACAAGTAAGCTACATCTACGGCACCAGTCCGAAATGTGTTAAATAAATTCGCTGGACTGCTAAGAATTTGAACATTAATGCCTTTATTCACTGGTTTTTCTCCCCAGTATTTGTCAAAGACATCAAACTGTAGTGAATCAGTACCAAATTTTGCTAATTTATAAGGACCAGTCCCGATAAAGATATTCGGTTTAAATTTCCCTGTACCAACTTCGTAAGCTTTAGGTGAAACTGGACAAACACCAGAAAATGCTAGTAGTGACGGAAATGCTGCAAACGGTTTTTTCAACTTGATTGTTAACTCATAGTCGGCTGTGGCTTTTACTGAAGCTACGATATCTTTGAGTAAGAAAGATGGTTTACCACCGTTTCCGATAAAGCGTTGAATGCTCAACTCCATTGCTTTAGCATTAAAAGGAGTATTGTCGTGAAACAAAACTCCTTTTCTTAGAGGAATTGTGTAAGTTAAACCATCAGGACTAACTTTGGGTAATGCTGTCGCTAACTGAGGTTTGATTTCAGTTTTACCTGGTTCATAGGTGTAGAGGCGATCGCTCATGTTGTAAACTAAAGCGAGAGACGCTAATTCATAAGCATCTGCTGGATCAAGAGTACGCGGTTTCTGTGTCGTACCTATAGTTATCCGACTATCCCCCGTTGCGGTGTTAGCAGAACTAGATAATGGTTGTGTATTTGGTTGTTGGGGTGTGCTGCAACTCTCGACCAAAAACAAACATAAGCAAAATAAAGAAAGAAATTTTGTAACTTTGCCCCACCGTTTGACGAACAAGGAAAACCAGGTCATAGCATTGGAATTTTTAAACGACAGTGGTCAGATATTGTACTATATGATGCGTCTCTAAAAGATTTGTAAAATTTTTTATAGTTATTTCATAGAAAAATTCCAACTTGTATGTAATGGTGTAAAAGCGATTCATTGAAAAGGTTTTTATTTAATTAAAAATACAAATATTTACTAAATTTGTTTTAAATTCATAATTATCCAGGGTGTAAGTTGGTTAAGCTTTTCCACGAGCTTAAGCTATTTAAATAATGGTGAGCAGAGGAGAGCATTGATACTACTCCTGTTAAAGTGGATGATTCTAGATTGACAAACAGCAACAACCTAATAGCGAGACTAACAGCGTGAAGTACTTCTTTCTATCTGAGGGTTGGACAGTTGGCAGAGTATGGGCATCTGATGGACTGTGGCAGGTAACAGCATGGCGACGCCAGCCAGAAATCCAGCAAATGAATATTTGCTTGATAGAGCAAGGCGAAGTGCTATGGCTATATCGGGTTGAAGATGCCATTTTAACTGTCGAGGTCAAACCAAAAACACTAGTACCAGTAGGTACACCCAGTCAAAGCATCGGTCAAGTAGTACTCAAGCGTTTAATGAGTGCGGAACAAGTGATTGAGCGTTTGGGTACTGCTGAAGCCAGGTGCCAACTGCAAAATATCCAATCTGTTGTGCAGTAATAGGGCATGGGGCATCGGGCACAGGGCACGGGGGAGCCAGTGCGGTGGACGGGTTTCCCAGCATAAAGCACCTGGCGTCATCGGGCATGGGAGAGTAGGGTAGGAAAAAAAGGCAAATCATATGCAGTATTGGCTCCTTCGCAAAGACCGACCGATTTACTGAATATAATTTTTCTCCCCTGTTCCTATGCCCTATGCCCTATGCCCTATGCCCCATGCCCTATGCCCCATGCCCCATGCCCCATGCCCCATGCTACGTAAAAGCTCCTATTTCCACGCTTGCAAAGAGATCCATCATATAGTTACACTTTTTAAAACATTCTCATTTTTGCCAAAAAACCCACACAGTACCGTTCATAAGAACATAAGGTGGGATAAATTTAAAATGGCAATAACAAAAAACAATCATAGAAGACACGATTTGTGGCTTCCGCTGCTTGTAACCAACTGGTAAGAAAATTACTTTGTAAACAAAAATCATCGAGGAGGAGCGTAGTCGATGGGACTACCCTGGTACCGAGTACACACGGTCGTTCTGAATGATCCGGGGCGATTGATTTCTGTACACTTGATGCACACAGCTTTAGTAGCAGGCTGGGCTGGTTCAATGGCTTTATATGAGCTAGCTATTTATGATCCCAGTGATGCAGTACTCAACCCCATGTGGCGTCAAGGAATGTTCGTGCTACCCTTTATGGCACGTTTAGGTGTTACCCAATCTTGGGGTGGTTGGAATGTTACTGGCGGTCCATCAACTGATCCTGGTTTCTGGTCATTTGAAGGAGTCGCCGCCGCTCACATTGTTCTTTCAGGTTTACTTTTCCTAGCTGCTGTTTGGCACTGGGTTTACTGGGATTTGGAACTTTTCCAAGATCCCCGTACAGGTCAACCAGCTCTCGACTTGCCAAAAATGTTTGGCATTCACTTGTTCTTATCCGGTCTATTGTGTTTTGGTTTTGGTGCTTTCCACCTCACGGGACTATTTGGCCCGGGTATGTGGGTTTCTGACGCTTACGGTTTAACTGGTCACATACAACCAGTAGCGCCAGAATGGGGACCAGATGGCTTTAACCCTTATAACCCTGGTGGTGTCGTAGCTCACCACATTGCCGCTGGTATCGTTGGCATTATTGCTGGTTTATTCCACCTAACAGTACGACCGCCTGAAAGGCTCTACAAAGCCTTACGGATGGGGAATATTGAAACTGTACTTTCTAGCAGTATTGCAGCCGTATTCTTCGCAGCATTCGTTGTTGCAGGTACGATGTGGTACGGTAGCGCCACCACCCCGATTGAACTGTTTGGTCCTACCCGTTATCAGTGGGATCAGGACTACTTCAGGCAAGAAATTAACCGTCGCGTAGAAGCTAATATTGCTGAAGGCGCAACCCCGACTGAAGCTTGGTCCGCAATTCCTGAAAAACTTGCCTTCTACGATTACGTGGGCAATAGCCCCGCAAAAGGTGGTTTGTTTAGGGTAGGTCCGATGAACAACACCAATGGTGTTGCTGTATCTTGGCTTGGTCACCCAGTATTCAAAGATGCTGAAGGAAGAGAATTGTTTGTAAGACGTCTTCCCAACTTCTTTGAAACATTCCCAGTAGTTCTTACTGATGCAGACGGTGTTGTCCGTGCGGATATCCCCTTCCGTCGTGCAGAATCTAAGTACAGCTTTGAGCAAGTTGGTGTGACTGTAGATTTCTACGGTGGCGATCTGGGTGGTCAAAAATTCACAGATCCAGTCGACGTCAAGAAATATGCTCGTCTAGCACAGCTTGGCGAACCCTTCTCATTTGATGGTGGTCAAAGTACCGGCATTAAACCTGATGGTGTATTCCGCAGTTCTCCAAGAGGTTGGTTCACCTTTGGTCACGCCGTATTTGCTCTACTATTCTTCTTTGGTCATATTTGGCACGGATCTCGGACACTATTCCGAGATGTGTTTGCTGGTATCGACCCAGACTTAGAGGAGCAAGTTGAATTCGGTGTCTTCCAAAAAGTTGGTGACTTGACCACTAGGAAGAAAGAAGCAGTCTAGCAACTAGGGTCATGGGGCATAGCAACAGTGAACAGTAAACAGTGCTCAGTAATCAAGACGTATAGTGCAGTGTTTGGCGTTGCGATAAACACATTACTCTGGACTGATAACTGATAACTGATAACTGATAACTGTTTAAGAACCCCATGCCCAACCTTGTTGGCTCATATTCGTTGTAGCTTGATACACTATCATTGTGGGCTGGATAGGTAGGAAATTTTGATATGGAAAGCGTAGCGTACATCTTGGTTTTGACCCTAGCAATAGGGACTTTATTCTTTGCGATCGCGTTTCGCGAACCCCCTCGCATAGAGAAGAAAGACGAATAATTTAGTTAGCTATTACCTCTTAATAGCTAAATTTTAAAAATTTTTAACCGCTGCTTAGTATAATTAATGACAGCGGTTATTTTTAATTGGGGATAGGGCATAGGGCATGGGGCATGGGGCATAGGGCATAGGGCATGGGGCATGGGGCATGGGGCATGGGGCATGGTAGAAAAAAAGGCTATTTTCAGTATTTAAATTTTTTTAGCACTAAAGATTTCCCGGCATAATTGATATGTTCTATGTATTGCCCAATACGCAATGCCCTATGCCCCATGCCCTATGCCCCCTACTCCCTCTTACTCAAGACTAATGATCAATTAAGAAATATTTGATATAATTCACTGTCTGGCAGATAACGCGTGCCCAGATCTGTTTTTGTGCGCTAGGATAAGAAAGGATGTAGGTGTAGCTTGCCCGAAAGGCCTTTGCATATACATCGCGCTTGTGGCAAAAACTTTACGGAGAACAAAACCAGGAAACAATCAGCATGGTCAATCAGAAATTAACCGCTACTGAAATTGGATTTACTCACGACGATTTCGCTGCTCTACTTGACAAGTACGATTATCACTTTAGCCCGGGCGATATCGTACCAGGTACAGTTTTCAGTATAGAGCCACGCGGCGCACTGATTGACATAGGTGCTAAGACGGCAGCATATATACCTATACAAGAAATGTCTATCAACCGGGTGGATAGCCCGGATGAAGTTCTACAATCAAACGAAACGCGTGAATTTTTCATTCTTACAGATGAAAACGAAGACGGTCAGTTAACGCTTTCCATTCGCCGTATTGAATATATGCGGGCTTGGGAAAGAGTACGTCAGCTCCAAGCAGAAGATGCTACAGTTCGTTCTGGCGTTTTTGCTACTAATCGTGGTGGTGCTTTGGTGCGTATTGAAGGATTACGGGGCTTTATTCCCGGTTCTCATATAAGCACCCGCAAACCTAAAGAAGAATTAGTGGGTGAAGAATTACCTTTAAAGTTCTTAGAAGTAGACGAAGAACGTAACCGCCTCGTACTGTCTCACCGCCGGGCTCTGGTTGAGCGTAAGATGAACCGCTTAGAGGTCGGAGAAGTCGTGATTGGTACAGTACGTGGTATCAAACCCTACGGTGCCTTTATTGACATCGGTGGTGTTAGTGGTCTACTTCACATATCCGAGATTTCTCACGAGCATATTGATACACCTCATAGCGTGTTCAATGTCAATGACGAAGTTAAAGTTATGATCATTGACTTGGATGCAGAACGCGGTCGCATTTCGCTGTCTACCAAACAGCTAGAACCTGAACCTGGTGACATGATTAAAAATCGTGATCTGGTATACGATAAAGCAGAAGAAATGGCTGCTAGGTATCGAGAGCAGATGCTGGCTAAACAGCAAGGTGCTACCGCAGCTACAGCAGTTTCTCCTGAAGGAGAAGTTGTTTTAACTGAGGAAATTCCACCGGCTGTAGAAGAAGACATTCCCTCAGCTATTGAAGATGAAATTCCCGTAGCTATTGAAGAATAACTTGTTTGCTGTTGTTATAGAAGCGCGAAATATTAGTGGGTTATGAACTTTAAGTTCAGTACCAATGATGAAAATTTCTTTTCAGAATAACTAATAAGATGTGAAAAAGAGGGAAAATCCCTCTTTTTTCATTTGTTTAGGTGCTGACTTTGAATTGGTAAAATAATCACCGAGTCTGCTTTTTCCACCCGCCAATATTCCAGGATTTGTCCTGTTTCATCCTGTAGATGCTCGCCAATTACTGTCACCCATTGGGAATGCAGTTCTAAAAATCTATCTTGAGTTTGCCAACGCGTATTCATCGATAAAAAAAGGATTTAGCAAAATGGGAATTGGCTTAGCACATAGAATACCAAAAATTAAAATTCACATAAAAATATTTTTTGCAGTTTTATTGGGGATCATCCTACTTTCGATTTTACCCGCCATATCTCAACGACCAGTGGTCTTAAATTTGTTGATTACTGCGCCTGATGCTGAACCGTGGAAAAACGGTATACTTAAGGACTTTGAAGCAAAAAACCCAGGCATTCGCATTAATCTAGTTGAAGGGCCAAATGCCACTAATTTGCTCGAAGATCTTTATACATCAGCTTTTATTTTGGGTGATTCTCCGTATGACTTAATTAACATGGATGTAATATGGACACCCAAATTTGCGGCTGCTGGATGGTTATTAGATTTAAGCGATCGCATCACAAAAGAAGAGTTAGCAGCATTTTCGCCCAAAGATTTAGAGGGAGGACGTGTTGAAGGTAAACTATATCGAATTCCCATGCGTAGCGATGTGGGAGTACTCTACTATCGAGAAGATTTACTAAAACAAGCCGGTTTTAAACCACCAGAAACCTTTTCGGATTTACTTAAAATTTCCCAAGCTTTACAAAAACAAGGAAAAATTAACTGGGGTTATGTTTGGCAAGGGCGGCAGTATGAAGGATTAGCCGCGATGTTCGTGGAAGTACTAGAAGGTTTTGGAGGATTTTGGGTGAATCCTAAAACCTTGGAAGTCGGACTAGATAAACCAGAAACATTGCAGGCGATCGCCTTTCTTAAAGAAACAATTGAAAAAGGAGTTTCACCTCCTGGAGTGACGACGTATATAGAAGAAGATACAAGACGCTTTTTCCAAAGTGGTCAAGCAGCTTTTTTACGAAGTTGGCCTTATGTTTGGCCTTTGGCGAACGCAGCAAATTCTCCTATCAAAGGTAAAATTGGCATTAAACCAATGGTAGGTACCACACCCGAAGCTGGAGCAGCTAGTTTAGGCGGCTGGGGTTTAGGAATTGCCAAATCCTCTAAATATCCGCAAGAAGCTTGGAAAGCAATTCAATACTTAACAAGTGAACAAGCACAGCGTCAATTCATTTTAAATGCTGGTTTTGTACCTAGCCGACGTTCATTATTTACAGATCCACAAATTGTCGCCAAATACCCCCACTACCCAAAACTTCTAGAGATAGAAGATAAAGCAGTTTTACGCCCACCGATTCCCCAATATGACCAAACATCCGATATTTTGCAACGTTACCTCAGTGCTGCACTCACAAATCGGATGACTCCAGAAAGCGCAATGAAGGCTGCTGCTTATGAAACTAGGCAATTGTTGAAGATGGGGCATGGGGAATAGGGCATGCCCCATGCCCCATGCCCTTAAAAATGAGATACTGTTACATTAATTTCTCCACGATTATTGGTATCGAGTGGAGGTTTAGGAACTGCCAAGGGGTTTACTGTGGTAAGCTGTGGGGTTTGGTTAGGCTTTTCGTTGAAAAATTTCTTAAAAGAAGTAGATGGATCTTTGAGAAAGTCGAGAGGGTCAAGCGATGGTTGATTATGTACTGATGGGATTGAGTTAGTAATTTGTTTTAGTCTGTTGGTTTGGCTAGTCGCGTTACCTTGATAACTATTGATCGTAGCTGGTTGAGTAACTAGAGCAGCAGCCTTACCAGAAGAAGTTTCGTGATCCGGAGCACTGACTTCGTTCGCATAAACTCTTTGACTAATAGTTATGGCACTAACTAGGACGATTAAGGTTGTAAATGAGTACTTCATATTAAGTCCAGTAATACGTCAGAATAACAGAAGATTTAAAAGTTTTAACCTTTCTTAAGGTTTGTACCTAGATGATTATGGTAAGTAGATGAGAGAAATCCTCCTTATGTACAAAAGCCTGTAAAAGATAAAAACTTAATATTTATTTTTTATTCTAAACCTGGCAAACTAGTCCTGATAATAAGCTAGTCTGTCTTTCAACACAGAGACTATAATTGTTCAAACCTCCTGATTATGCCGATTTCGTATAGTGCTACTGATTTAAGGAAAAAGCGTAGAACTAATAATATTTTATTAGGAATACTCGCTGCTTTTCCAGTGGCATTTGCATTACCTGTAAATGCTTTGCAGGTACGTATAACTCCATCTAGTCCTCATTTAGGGGATACACTTTCGATTATCATTAATCCGGATAATCCTGCTTCTCCTAGCACAACTCTCAAAGTGGCTAGTGGTGAAAACACTTACCCAGCATTTGAAATTAGTTCAAATGAGTACCGAGCTTTGATCCCCACAACACCATTAGAAAAGCCTGGAAAAAGAGTTATCCGGGTGATAGTAGATGGAAAAGAGCAGAATTTATTGGTATTGGTGCATGATCGCTCTTTTCCTGTGCAGCGTATTAATTTACCTCCAGGAAAAGCCGGGGTTGATGCTACTGAATATGAGCTTAAGCGTGTAGCAGCTCTTAAGGCGTTACAGACACCGGAAAAGTATTGGGATGGTGTTTTTATCAAGCCAAATACTGGATCAATAACGACAATATATGGTGTACGCCGTTACTATAATGGTAGATTTGCAAAGGACTATTATCATCGTGGCATTGACTACGCAGGTGCAGCAGGTTCACCTGTTGTTGCACCAGCTGGTGGACGTGTCGCTTTGGTAGGAAGAGTTTCCCAAGGGTTTAGAGTTCACGGCAATGTAGTTGGCATTGACCATGGTCAAGGAGTAACAAGTATTTTTATGCACTTGAGTCACATTAATGTTAAAGAAGGAGATATTGTCAAACCAGGTCAATTAATTGGCACGGTTGGTTCAACCGGGGCTTCTACTGGACCACATTTGCACTGGGGTCTATATGTCAATGGGCAATCTGTTGACCCAACACCTTGGAAAACCCAAGAATTTAAATAGTAACCTTTTGCTAGTGATTTTATACACAATTGGGGCAAAATAAATTGGATTGGTACCGTCCCTACCTTTATTGGGTGGCTGAAAAATGATGAGCATTATGAGTATTGAAAAAATTGTAGAGCAAGCTCTCCAGGATGGTTATCTGACACCAGTAATGGAAGCAGAAGTCGGGCGCATCTGTGATAATGCGGTGGAACTCTCTATAGAAGAGTACATGGCGTTGGATCGGCTAATGGGAGCACTATTAACTGGTGAAGTAGTGGCGGTATCGCGCAAACAGTTTATTAACGTGATGGAAGAATTAGTTCTAACAGAAGCGATCGCCCGTGTAGCAGAGATTGAAGCGACTAGCGAAAGTTCTCTTGATGTTGGAGACATTGCTGCTTACGCCCTTAATCGTTTACCTCCTCTTTATGCGACTACAGAGGAAGGTGCTAACTACCAACGTCAAAGAGCCAAAGCTGAACTGCAAGAATTGATCGTTCAACAAGTAGGAGCAGCTATTGTTCGTAACATTGATCGACCTAATGATGATAGAACGCCTGTTGGTGGGGGTAAAAGTACTAACGAAATGTTACTGGGGCAAGTCAGCGCCTTACTTCAAGCTTACGCTCCCCATTTTGAGGAAAAAACACAATCTCAGCAGTAAACAGGGGCATGGGGCATGGGGCATGGGGCATGGGGCATGGGATGGAGTAGAAGAATTACATCATCGGTAAATCTGTCTTTGGGAAGGAAGTCAATACTGCTTGATAAAGCATGAGTTTTCCTGCCATCCCCGATACCTGATACCCGATACCCCATGCGCGATGCCCTATGCCCTATGCCCTATGCCCTATGCCCCCTGAATTAAGATCTGGAGTTTGGACTAATCCGGTTTCGACCAGCAGTTAACAAGCAAGGGCAGGACAGAGGGACTCAACTTCAAATTTGAAGCTGAGTCAAGCGGCAGGATCAAGAAATTAGCCGAAACTAAGCAGCA